>Ga0207772_100015_pt1 | contig 251881 bp, 214 predicted proteins | sample A23M3SouthBayCA_2_FD_187750 | JGI IMG/M metagenome (GOLD analysis project Ga0207772, IMG submission 187750) | Aerobic enrichment media microbial communities from Eden Landing Ponds, California, USA - A23 M3 (2) (SPAdes) | ecosystem: Environmental > Aquatic > Marine > Unclassified | place... | reverse complement strand
CTGGCGGACTGAAAGGGCGAGGGCCGCTCGCGGTGAGTGGAGCGAACGGAGTCGCCTCAGCGACCCCTATCCGCGCGGTGCGAGGCGCTACGGGCCTCGAAAGCGAACGGTGAAACCGTGAGCGGGCAGTGCTGAGAGCGCGGATATGTCGCTGAGCGACCGCGAGCGGCCCGAGGGCTTTCATCGTACACTGAGAGTAGCGGTCGACTCACCACCTGGCGAGCAGGTCGAGAACTCTCGTCTACTCACTCACTTCGTCGCTCTCGAATCGCGGCGGCGAGCGAATCGGGGTCGTCTAACTGCTCCACTACCTGCAGTTCGTCACCCACAGACACCTCGCCACCCTCGACGACGTCGGCACAGATCCCGCCACGTTCCTCGGAAAGCGCCTGCGCCACGCCGTCCTCACCAGCCAGATCCTCGACGTGGGCACAGGGCGGCCGACGTCGCGTCCCCTCGAAGACCGCCTCGCCCACCGAGAATCGCGTATCGAGTAACTCGACCACGTCGAAATCGACCACGATGTTCCGGCGATGGCGCCCGTCCGAGAGGTCGATGTCGTACGCCTCGCGGACGTACTCGATAGCACCGCTATCGACGAACGTGGCCTGGCAGACGTCGAACGGCGAGTAGTAGCCCCGGTCGTGACAGTAACGGTCCCCCTGCAACCCCGCGTCGGCGATCGCGCGGACGCCGTCCCGGGCTTCCATCGGCGCGCTTCCCTCGGGTGCCGTCCAGATCTGCCGGACCGTCGGCATACCGGCGCTCGGTGCGGCCCGGAGAAAACGGTTCCGTCGAAGCCGACCCAGATCCAGACCCGTGGAACGAAACGATCCGCCGCCACGAAAGACACTTGTGACCGGCACCCACCCGTCGAAACGTGTCTCTTCAGCGACGGTTCGGCCTCGGGGTGGTCGCCCTCGGCGTCGGACAGAGCGCACTCGCCGTGGCGACAGTTCTCGGCCCGGACAGCGACGCGCTGACGGGGTGGTCGATGGCCTTCCTGGCTGTATCCTCGTTCACGCTCGGTACTCTGCAGGTAACTGGACGGTTGTCGCTCGACGTCACAGACACACACCGGCGGCTGCTCCGGGTCGTCACGAACGCGCTGGTGGTCGGCGGCGTCGCCGGGACTCTCGCGGGCGTGCTCCTCGTCGCAGACTCGTTCCTGTGAGCGTCGTCACTGCGAGAAGAGTCCGGTAACCGGCACCGGAATCGGGATCGGAACCGACACCGGTAACTCCGGGTTATCCGACAGGTGGTGTCGAAAACCTGACTATAACTATCGGCTTGACTGCCGGATAGTCGGGACGATGAGACGCGCCCTCGACGCGACCGAACGCTCGGCCGTCCCCAGCGAACCGCCGTCCAGTCGGATGGTGAGCCGATGCGGACGCTGTTGATCGGCCTCGACGCGGCGTGTCGCCCCGTCCTCGACAGGGTGTTCGCGGCGGATGCGGCGCCGACACTCGCTGGGCTGTTCGACGAGAGCGCGAGCGGCCCCCTCACCTCGCAGGTTCCGCCGTGGACGCCGAGCGCGTGGCCGTCGCTGTACACCGGCGTGAACCCGGGGCGACACGGCGTGTTCGGCTTCCTCTCTTTCGACGGCTACGACTGGGACGTCGTCAACGCCGCCGACGTCCGCGAGTGGACGCTGTTCGAACTGCTCGACTACCACGGGCTCGGGAGTGTCGTCGTCAACGCACCGGTCACACACCCGCCGCCCGGGATCGACGGCGCGGTCGTCCCCGGCTACACGGCCCCCGAAGACCCCGACTGTCACCCGCCGGGACTCCTCTCCGAACTGCGAGACGAACTCGGAGCTTACCGTGTTTACGCCGACAGTGACGGGTCCAGCGCCGGTCAGGGAGGAGACCAGGAGCGAGCCTCGATCGACGCTTACCGCGATCTCGCGGCCTCGAGAGGGCGGGCGTTCCGGTATCTCGTCGACCGGTTCGACCCCGCGTTCGGCTTCGTCCAGTTCCAGGGGACCGACACCGTCTTCCACGAGCGTCCGGGCGACTGGGCGGCGGTCCGGGCGGTCTACGGAGCGGTGGACGACGCCGTCACGTCGATACTGTCGGACTGCGACCCCGACGTCGTCATCGTCGCGAGCGACCACGGGATCGGACCCATCGACGGCTACGGCGTCCGCGTCAACGACTTCCTGCGCGAACAGGGCTACGTCGAAACCGAGAGCGGGGCCGGCGGGATGCCCTCTTGGGGCGCGGTGGGGGCCGGCGGCCGGGACGACGGTCGACCAGCCGACGGAGCGGGCGTGCTCGCGACCGCCCTCTCGGCCGCCGGACGGGTCGGACTCACCAGCCAGCGTATCGGCGCGGCGCTCGACCGCGTCGGCCTCCAGGAGGTCGTCCTCGAATACGTCCCGCTCGACCTCGTCAGAGCGGCCTCCGAGCGAGTCGACTTCCGCCGCTCGCGGGCCTACATGCGCTCGCGAATCGAACTCGGCGTCCGGATCAACCTCGACGGTCGGGAACCCGAGGGTGTCGTTCCCGCCGACGAGTACGACCGGATACGAGCGGATCTGGTCGACCTGTTCGAGGGACTCCAGACCCCCGACGGCGAGCGCGTCTTCGAGACGGTCGCCGCGCGCGAGGCGGTCTTCGACGGCCCCTACGTCGACGAGGCCCCCGACCTGCTCCTCGTCCCCGCGGACTACGACCACTACCTCTCGGCGAACCTGCGCGGCGACCCGCTCGTCCCCGAACCGCGCGAACCGTGGAACCACAAACTCGACGGGATCGTCGCGGTGGCCGGCGAACGTATCGACATCGCGACTGGTGGAGGTATCGGTACCGCGAGTGGCGAAGGGGGCGACGCCGCGACCATCGGGGACGCCGCGGCCACCGAAGTCATCGACGACGCACACCTCCTCGACGTCGCGCCGACGGTCCTCGCGACTCTGGGGGTGCCTGCCGGGGACCACATGGAGGGGGACGTCCTCCCGCCGGTCGACCCGGTCGGGACGGCCGACTACCCCGAGTGCGACGCGGGGGCGGCCGTCGAGAACGGGGACGCAGCAGTCGAGACCGCGGACAGGGCTGTCGAACGGCGCCTCTCGGAACTGGGGTACATCGAATGAGCGGCTTCGACCCGTTACTGGGACTGGGCGGGTTCGGCGAGGTGTCGACCGATTCTGTGGGGGCCGTCGAACGCGACGGCGTCCGGGTCGAACTGGCCGACGAGGACGACCGCGAGTCGTGGGACGACTGGGTGGCCCGCTCCCCGCAGGGGACGGTCTTTCACCGGCTGGCCGCCCTCGACGTCCAGGCCGAACACTCGGGGACGACGCTCGTCCCGCTGGTCGGCTACAAGGGCGAGGAACCGGTCGGTGTCTTCCCGCTTTTCGCCGGGTCGAAAGCCGGCGTCGCGGCCGCGTTCTCGCCAGCGCCGGGACTGTGGATCGCTTCGCTCGGCCCGGCGCTGTTGCACTTCGGGAAACTGAAGCGGCGCCGCGCGGAGAAGCGCCACCGGCGTTTCGTCGGCGCGGCTTTCGAGTGGGTCGACGCGGCTATCGACCCGAAGTACGCCCACGTCAGCGCCGGCCCCCGCTATCCCGATCCCCGACCGTTCGAGTGGCAAGGGTTCTCGGTCAGGCCGCGCCACACCTACGTCGTCGACCTCTCGCGGGACGCCGAGACGCTCCTCGAATCGTTCAGCAGCGACGCCCGCCGGAACGTCGATACCGACCGGGACGACTACGAGATCGCCGTCGAAGGCGTCGACGCCGTCGAGCGGATCGTCGGGCAAGTCCGTGACCGATACGAACAGCAGGGCGAGACGTTCACGCTCCCGACCGAAGCCGCTCTCGACTTCTACAGAGGGCTCCCGGAGGGCGTGGTGCGGCCCTACGTCTGTCGCGTCGACGGCGAGTTCGTCGGCGGGATGGTGGTGCTCGCGGACGGCGACACGATCCACCGCTGGCAGGGCGGCGCGAAACACGACTGCGACGTGCCCGTCAACGACCTCCTCGACTGGCGGATCATCCGTGAGGGGAGCGCCGACGGCTACCGTCGCTACGACATGGAGGGGGCCAACGAACAGCGTCTCTGTGACTACAAGGCGAAGTTCGCACCCGACGTCGTCCCCTACTACCAGATGGAGCGTGGTCACCCCGGAGTCCGCCTCGGCTCGAAGCTCTACACCCGATTGTTCCGGTGACGAGTGGGCGCCCTCACGCAGACCGCTCGGGCACACCCACAGGTGAACGTCGGCCCCTGTGAGGTGGGTATCGATCGTGTCTTCGTCTCGCCGCGACCGAGTTTTCCAGGTGCGTTCCGTGGGTACCGCCGGGTATGTCGACGCCGAGAGCCGAGATGGAGCGGCGTGGCTGGGCCATCGAGTACGTTCCACACGAGGAGCTCAGGAAGTACAACGCCTGCTATCGTGTGGAGTCCGACGGTAGAGCGGTTCACCGGAGTCCGACGGTAGAGCGGTTCACCGGAGTCCGACGGTGAAGCGGTTCACCGGTGTCCGACGGTGAAGTGGTCCATGCGCCGACGGCCGACGACCTCGGCATCCCGCTGAACGAGGTGTGGGTCTCCGAACGGTGGCGCAAGTACGAGCGGTTTCTGATCTTTCACGAGCTGCGAGAGATCAAATACCGGGCGGCGGGCCACGACGTGGCCGAAGTCCACGAGCGCGCGGAGTGCGACGAACTGTCGCTCTGGCGGGCGAACCCGCGCTGGCGAGTGATGAACGCCGAGTGGGACGAGGGACGTGCTCACCTCCCCGACCCCCACGAGGGGTGACGCCGGAGACCCAGCCGTCGCGGTCCGGATTTCCGCTTTCGGGGGGCTGATACCGACCGGGTCGGTGGGGCCCGTATGAGCGAGGACGAAGGCGACGGCCACGCCGAGAGCGGTCGCCGGACGCACGTCAGTATCCAGGACGGCGACTTCCACGTCGACGGGCGCCCGACCTGCGAAGGGCGGACGTTCGAGGGAATCGACGTCGAGGGGCTCCTGTTCAACTCCCGGATGATCCAGGCGCTGTTCGACGACGACAACCCCGAGACTCGCGACCGGTGGGCCTACCCCGACACCGGCGAGTGGGACGCCGAGCGCAACGTCAGCGAGTTCGTCGACGCCCTCTCGACCTACCGCGAGCACGGCCTGCACGCTGTGACCGTCAACCTCCAGTGTGGCAGTCCGGAGGGCTACTCCGACGAACAACCCTGGTTCGTCTCCGGGTACGAGCCCGACGGGACGCTCAAGTCGGGGTGGACCGACCGCCTCCGGCGCGTCCTCGACGCCGCCGACGACCTGGGGTTGGTCGTGGTCCTCGGGCTCTTTTACTTCGGGCAGGACGACCACCTCGACGACGAAGCCGCAGTGAAGTCGGCGGTCGACAACGCTCTCGAGTGGCTCCACGACGAGGGGTATCGCAACGTGGTGGTCGAGGTAAACAACGAGTGTGACATCAACTACGACCACGAGATCCTCGGGCCCGAGCGCGTCCCGGAACTGATAGAGCGCGTCCGGAGCCACGAGCGCGAGGGCTACAGCTACCCGGTCGGGACGAGTTTCAGCGGCGGGACGGCCCCGACCGACGGCGTCGTGGCGGCCTCGGACGTCGTCCTCGTGCACGGCAACGGCGTCGACGACCCCGACCGGATCCGCGAGCTGGTGTGCGAGACGCGCGACCTGCCGAGCTACGACGGCCAGCCAATCGTCTTCAACGAGGACGACCACTTCGCGTTCGACGCGGCCGACAACAACCTGCGTGCGGCCATCGAGAGCGGGGCGTCGTGGGGCTACTTCGACCCCGGAGAGGGTGACTACGAGCACGGCTTCCAGTCCGTGCCGGTCAACTGGGGCCTCTCGACCGAGCGCAAGCGGGCGTTCTTCGAGACGGTCGCCGAGATCACCGGCGCTGACGAGTGACAGGTCACCAGCTACCTCCGAGCGGCCCCCGGTCAAATTGAAGCGAGGGCCCCGCGAACGTCCGCTATGCGCGTCAGCGTCATCGGTGGCGGTACGGTCACCGACGAGGAGTACGAAACGGCCAGACGACTCGGCCGGACACTGGGCGAGCGCGGTCACGAGGTGGTCTGTGGCGGTCTCGGTGGGGTGATGGAGGCCGTCTGCCGGGGTGTGAGTGAAGCGGGGGGCCACACGATCGGTATTCTCCCGACCGAACGGCGGAGCGACGCCAACGACTACGTCGACACGGAGATCGCGACCGGGCTGGGGAACGCGCGGAACCCGCTGGTCGTGATGAACGGCGACGCCGCGGTCGCGGTCGACGGCGGCCCCGGCACGCTCTCCGAAATCGGCCACGCGCTGGATTTCGGGCGGCCCGTCGCGGGACTCGGGACTCACCGTATCGACGGCGTCGACGGCATCGAACACGTCGAGACGCCCACGGCGGCCGTCGAGTACGTCGAACGGGCACGTCGACCGGCGTGACACAACCGGTTCCTCGCCCGCGACCTGCGGTGACTGCGACGCGAACGCCCGAAGACTTGCGTCGAACCGTATCGTTGAAGCGACTCGCGCCGAACGGGGTGGCATGGACACGGACAGCCGCATCGCCGACCTCGCGGACGTGACGACCGACGACACGCTGCTCTTTCGCGTGCGACCGACGGGCGAGAACGGCCGCCCGGGCGACGACGTCGACGAGCGCGAGGCGATCCTGCTGGGACTGGCCGACGGCGAAGCGGACGAAGACGGCGAAGCGATCCACGATGGCAACGGCGACCGTGACAGCAACGGCAACGGCGGCGACGACGCGACCGTGGCCTGCTGGCTCAACGTCTGCCAGCACATGACCCACATCCCGCTGGACAAGGGTTCGGGCGCACCGGTGCGGGACGGCGAGGTGGTCTGTGCCAACCACGGCGCGATGTTCGACGCCGACAGCGGCGAGTGTACCTACGGCCCCTGCGAGGGTGCGTTCCTCACCGAAGTCGGCGTGACCGTCGCCGACGGCGGCGTCTACCTCGACGACGACGCCTACGCGTTCGCCGGACTCGGGCCCGTCGAGGACGACGACGGCGACCTCTCCTCGGAGTCGAACGTCATCCTGTGACCGGGGAGGCCGGCCCGAGAACAGAACCACCGACGTGACGGCTTACTCGACGGTGAACGCCGGTTCGGCGACGGCCTCGCTCTTGCACTCGGGGCAGCGCGTCGGGCGGTTGACCGGGTCGTCGAAGCCGTCGAAACCACAGGTCTCACACTCGGGTGGGGCGACCAGCAGCGTCTCGTCGGTCGGTTCGAGGGACCGGGCGACGTGCCGGACGTGGTCGAGTGCGGCGTCGGTGCGCACCTCGAACTCGCTGGCGAGAGCGCCCGCACTCATCGGTTGTTCGCGCAGTCGGTCGGCGATGCGCCGGCGCGTCGTCTCGCTCGCCTCGCGCATGGCGGCCGTAGGACGACAGGTTACAAAGCGTTTCCGCCGGACCGCGGGACCGGGTGACAGTCCGTCAATAGAAAACGACTTACCGGCAGGTACTGCACAGGCGGATATGGAAGCAGTGGTACTCGCGGGTGGGTACGCGACGCGTCTCTGGCCGATCACGCGAAACCGGCCGAAGATGGTCCTGCCGGTCGGGGAGACGACCGTCATCGACCGCGTCCTCGAACAGCTCGAGGCCGACGACCGCGTCGAGACGGTGTACGTCAGCACCAACGAGCGCTTCGCGGCGGACTTCGAAGCCCACATCGCCGAGAAGGGCTACGAGAAAGCCCAGTTGAGCGTCGAGGACACCACCGACGAGGACGAGAAGTTCGGCGTCGTCGGCGCGCTCGCCCAGCTCGTCGACCGCGAGGGGATCGAGGGCGAGGACCTGCTCGTCGTCGCCGGCGACAACGTCATCAGCTTCGGGATGAGCGAGTTTGTCGACTTCTTCGAGGCCGCCGACGCCCCGACGCTGGCCGCCTACGACGTCGGGTCGACCGAGCTCGCGTCGGCCTACGGCACGCTCAGCGTCGACGCGGACGACCACGTCACCGAGTTCCAGGAGAAACCGGACGACCCCGACACGACGCTGGTGTCGATCGCCTGTTACGCCTTCCCGGCGGAGTCGGTCCGCTTCGACGAGTACCTCGCCGGCGACAACAACCCCGACGAACCGGGCTGGTTCGTCCAGTGGCTCGTCGACCACGAACGCGTCTCCGCCTTCGAGTTCGACGAGGCCTGGTTCGACATCGGCACGCCCGACAGTTACCTCGAAACCGTCGCCTGGCAACTCGACGGCGGCGCCATCGTCGACGACGCCGCGACCGTCGACGGCACCGAGATCGGCGAGAACGTCCACGTCCTCGGTGACGCGACCGTCGTCGACTCCACGCTCGAGGACGCCGTCGTCTTCCCCGGCGCAACTATCCGTGATTGCGAGGTCTCGGGGTCGATCGTCGACCGCAACGCCCGTCTCGTCGACCTCAAACTCGACGGCGCTCTCGTCGGCGAGAACACGCAGATCCCGAACGGGAGCCGGGACTGAGCGGGGTTCGCCTGCGTTCTATCTCTCCGCGTCGAACAGCGTCACCGCGATCTCGCGGGCGAGTGCCACACCCTCCTCGGCCGGCAGGCTCGTCGTCGCCGCCTCGACCTCTCCGGCCCACTGCTCGTATTCGGCTTCGTCCTCGAAGGCGTGGATGTAGCCACAGACCTGCCGGTAGACCGTCTCGAACGTGACCGTCTCGATCGCGTCGACGTGGTCCGAGACGCCGACCGAGACGACGGCGTCCCCGGGGGTGACCGTGACTCCGTCCCGACCGACCTCGAAGACCACCTCGTTCTCGCGGACCGGCGTCTCCGAGTGGACAGTACCGGGTTCGTCGACGAGGAACGGGTACGCCAGCGGGTCCAGCACGCAGACGTACGACTGTGAGGCGTCGTCACCGTCACTGTCGTTGCCAGCACCGTCGCCACTCTCGCCGACGAACGTGTGCGCGCCGTCGTCGCTCGTACAGAGGTCCTCGACGGTCGGCTGGCGGTCGTAGCTGTCTCCCAGCGTTGCGCGAGTCACCGTCATCCAGTCCGCCACCGTCCGGGGCCGCTCGTCAGTCCCGAACAACTGCCCGATGCGCTCGCCGACTGTCGGTGGGAGTGCCACGCCTTCCAGCGATAGTTCCGGTCCGATTCTGTCTGGATCTATAGTCTCTGGCGTCATGCGACTATAGTTTGAAGACCAAAGTTATTAAACTGTCAAGTCCAAAGTATCGTATCAAATGCGCGAGAACGAAGCGACAGCGGATCGAGACCGCGAAGTCACGGCGGATCGAGGAAGCGAAGCTACGGCGGAAATAGACTGTACCCTGGAAGACGGGACGTGTCGCTGTCTGCTCTCGGACGTGATGGGGTTGCTGGGGCGCAAGTACGTGATGGAGGTCGTCTGTATCGTCGGGACGCACGGGACGGTCCGTTTCGGCGAGATCGAGTCCCATCTCCCCGACGCGAGTACGTCGACGCTCTCGACGCGACTGGACGAACTCGTCGACGCCGGACTCGTCGAACGCGAGCGCTACGCCGAGATCCCGCCCCGCGTCGAGTACGAACTCAGCGCTGACGGCGAGGAACTGGCGTCCCGGCTCGAACCCGTCGTCGAGTGGGTCGCCACGCGCGAAGGTGAGGGATCGTAGTGCTTACCGCGACGTGTCGGAAATAGATGACAAATCTGATCCGTTGGAAAATACGAGACGGTGGCCGAACCGCACTCGTGAGTGAGAGTTGAAAGCCCTCGGGCCGCTCGCGGTCGCTCAGCGACATATCCTCGCTCGCTTCGCTCGCTCGGATAGGGGTCGCTGAGGCGACTACAGTGAACGCGAGCGACCCTCGCCCTTTCAGTCCACCAGGGAGGAGTCTGCGACACAGGCTGTTTCAACGTTGAACGCTCGATGGCCGACCTCACAGGAATTCCTCCTGGCGGACTGGAAGGGCGAGGCGGGCTCGCGGCGAACAGAGTGAGCCCAGTCGCCTGAGCGGGCCCTATTCTCGCGAGTGCGGCGCGGTGCGGCTGTTCGAGCGAGAATATCCCGCTCAGCGACCGCGAGCGCGCCGAGGGCTTCCATCACACGACATCGAGTGCGGTCACGCTGATCGCAACTACAACCACGACAATCTGAAAAGAGTCGATTATTATCTTTCTCACCCGTACTGAGCGACGTGCTCAGTCCAGGACGAACAGCGTATCGCCCATGTCGACGGATTCGCCCTCGCTGACGCCGACGTGGGTGACGGTGCCGCCGCGCTCGGCGACGATGTCGTTTTCCATCTTCATCGCTTCGAGGACACAGAGCACGTCGCCGGCGCCGACCTCGTCGCCCTCCGCGACGTTGACCTCCAGAATTGTCCCCTGCATCTCGGCGGCGATCTCCTCGCCCTCGGCGGCCGCGCCACCGTCCCCGCCCGAATCGTCGCTCGAATCGGGGCGGCCGGGCCCGGGTCTGCTCGCCCCGTCGCCACCGGTCTCGACGTCGCCGACCGGGATAGCCGGGGCACCCCGTTCTTCGAGGTTGACCTGGAAGCGCTTGCCGTTGACCTCGACGGTGAACTCCCGTTCGACCACCTCTTCGTCCTCGTCTCCGTCGGCTCCCTCGCCGGGGACGGGTTCGGTCCCCCACCGTTCCTGTGCGGCGTCGATGCGCTCGGGGTCGAGGTCGTCGTCGAGGTACTTCGTCGTGTGCCGACCGTCGAGAAACGGCTCGTCGGTGAGCATCAACCGGTGGAAGGGGATGATCGTCGGGAACCCCTGGATGTCGTAGTCGGCGAGTGCGCGCTTCCCGCGGGCGATACACTCCTCGCGGTCCTCGCCCCAGGTGATGAGCTTCGCGATCATCGAGTCGTAGTCGGTGACCAGTTCGTCACCCTGGCGCGGTGCGTCGTCGACGCGGACGCCGATACCGCCCGGCGGGTCGTAGATCTCGAACTCGCCGCCGGTCGCGGGCGCGAACTCGTCGGCGGCGTTCTCGGCGTTGATCCGGAACTCCATCGCGTGACCCTCCAGTTCCACGTCGTCCTGTTCGAAGGTGAGTTCCTGGCCGTCGGCGACCCGGATCTGCCACTTCACGAGGTCGATGTCGGTGAGTTCCTCCGTGACGGTGTGTTCGACCTGGATGCGCGTGTTGACTTCGAGGAAGAAGAAGTCGGTGTCGGCGTCGAGCAGTCCCTCCTCGTTGCGCTGCTCGTCCTCGACGAGGAACTCGAAGGTGCCGGCGTTGTAGTAGCCCCCGGCGTCGGCGCCCCGTCGCGCGGCGTTCCGGATCTGGTCGCGCAGGTCGTCGGTGAGCGCGGGACTGGGGCCCTCCTCGATGACCTTCTGCTGGCGGCGCTGGAGCGAACAGTCCCGTTCACCGACGTGGCGGACGTTGCCGTGTTTGTCCGCGATGATCTGTACCTCGACGTGACGCGCGTTGTCGAGAAAGCGCTCCAGATACACCGACGCGTTCGAGAAGTACGCCTCGCCCTCGCGCTGGGCAGTCTCGAGCATCTCCTCTGCGTCCTCGGGACTCTCGACGATCTTCTGTCCCATCCCGCCGCCCCCACCCTCGGCTTTGATCAGCACGGGGAAGCCGTGTTCCTCCCCGAACTCCCGGACCTCTTCGGCGTCCTCGACGGACTCGGTGGTGCCCGGGACGATGGGGACGTCGGCCTCCCGCATCACCTGCCGGGCGTGGGTCTTCTCGCCGAGTCGTTCCATCGCCTCGGAGGAGGGTCCAACCCAGGTGATCCCGTCGGTCTCCTCGACGCGAGCGGCGAAGTCGGCGTTCTCGGCCATGAACCCGTAGCCGGGGTGGATCGCGTCGGCGTCGGCCTTCTTCGCTGCCTCGATGACCGCTTCCCCGTTGTTGTACGAATCCGCCGCCCGGGCGGGGCCGACGTTGTAGGCCTCGTCGGCGTAGCGGACGTGTCCGGAGTGTTTGTCCGCTTCGCTGTAGACGGCGACGGTGCCCACGCCCAGTTCCTCGCAGGCACGCATCACGCGAACGGCGATCTCGCCGCGGTTCGCGACGAGGACCTTCTCGAACATACCTCCCCGTACCGGGCGTTCCCCCTAAAAACTATGCGGAGCGATGCACGCGACGCCGACGCGACGTGACCCCGTCACGGCCAGCCACGATCGGACCTGCGACCGGTTCGGCGACACCGGTCGGAAAGAGCGTTCTCATCGACGACCGGACGCGACCGAGGCCCGCTCGACGGAGTCGGCGAGGTCGGCGAAGGCGCCGGCAGCCGGTGTATCGGGTGCCGCCGTCGCGACCGGGACCCCCGCGGCCTGTGCGTTCGCGACGACGGGATCGTCGGGGACGACCGTGACGGGCGCGCCGAGCCTGTTCGCGATCGTCTCGGTCGGTGCCTCGTCCGTACCCCGGTTGAGCACGACTGCCACCAGTCCGGCGTCGAGTTCCCGCGCCAGTGCCCGCGCCCGGAGCGCGTCGCCCAGCGCCTCGGGCGTCGGTGCGGTGACGAGTACGCAGGCGTCGGCCACCAGGAGCCCCAGCCCGACGTCGCCGCTCATGCCCGCGGGACAGTCGACGACGACGCGGCCGTAGGCGTCCCTGACCGTCTCGACGGCGTCGACGAGCGCTGTCGGTTCACAGGCGCGCGCGCCGACGAGCGACCGCCCGCAGGGCAGCATCGCGACGGGGCCACCCTCACGGACTGCCTCGACCGGCGCGGCACGACCCGCGAGGACGTCGTGGAGGTCGGGGCCGCGTGCGCCCGGCAGGTCGGCCATCGCCAGGTCCGCGTCGACGACGACGGCGTCCAGGTGCGCGCCGAGGTTGTACGCGACCGTCGACTTCCCGACACCGCCCTTGCCACCGACGACCGCGAGTATCATCGCCCGCCGTCGTTCCCGGGGTCTCTCGCCTCTCGCTCGACTGCCTCTGCCCGGCCGACGAGTGTCTCGACGCGGTCGGCGACACGGGCGAGCGCCCGCCGGTCCCCGGCGACGGCGATCTGGACCGTCGAGTCGGGCTCGACTCCCTCGGCCGCCCGGCGGCGCTCCAGGGCGGCCAGCCGACGGTCGACGTCGCGTAACCACGCGCGAACGGCACCGGGTACGACCAGCTGCGCGTCCGTCCGGGGCGCCGACGCTCCGTCCGGCGGTGAGACCGCTCTTTCTCGTGACGACGCCGAATCGTCGCTCTCGCCGGTATCGTCCTCGGCCCCGCCGCTCCCGTCCTCGACCGGGTCCTCCGCGACCGAACCGTCGTGGGCGCCGGCGTCGAACTCACCACCACCGGACGTGTCCCCGGACGACGGCGGTTCGGACTCGTCCCCTGCCCCGCCCTCGAACGGATCGACCGGCTCCTCCTCGTGGGCGTCCGTCGATTCGTCGGACGGCGGGGCTACGGGTTCGTCATGCCGTTCGTCACTGGGTGTGACAGCCGACTCGTCTTCCCGAACGTCCGCCTCCCGACCCTCCGCGTCGTCCGGCGCGTCGGGGAACGGCACGGCCTCGCGCGGGACGACCGGATCACCCAGCGAGCGCACGACGTCTGCCGGGGTCGGCTCGTCGTCTGCCGACTCCACGGTTTCGGGTCCAGTGGCTCGCCCGTCGCCGTTGTCCCGTCTCCCGAGCGTGCCCGTCCCGCCGCCCCCGCTGCTCCCGCCGTCGGTCGCGGTAGCGCGGTCGGTCGTCCCGCCGGCCTGGACCGCCTCAGCACCGACGGGACCGGGCGCTGTCTCGGCGTCGGCCGGGTCGTCCGCGACGACCTCCGCAGGTGGGTCCGCCGGCTGTGCCGGTGTCGCGTAGCCCGCGACGAGCCGGTGGTCGGGCGCGACCACTCCCTCGAAGGCGTCGTCGTCCCAGCCGGCCGCGGGCTGGCCCTCCTCCCGTGGCGGCCAGACCGGTCCGTCGAGCCGGTTCTCGATGCGCACCCGTCGGCGGTCCTCGGCCGTGACGTACAGCCGGACGAGCGTCACGCCGTCCGTCCGGTCGGTCTCCCAGTCGAGCGTGACCATGGCGGCCCTGGTCCCGTTCCCGGATATAAACTTGCGGGCAAGGTGCCATCGTCACTCACACAGCAGATCTCAGTTTGCGGATTCACAGGCACAGACGCCCCCCTCCCGGATCTGATTCGTAACGTGCTCGTGGACACTTCGAGAGAGGCGTCGCATCGCGTCTGCCTGCTGTTCTGTGGGTCGACGGCCGCCGTAGTAACTGTCGGTGCGGTTGGTGTCGTACAGTTGTCGCAGATCATCCGTCGTCGTGGCCGAAAGGAGGCCGAGAGCGGTGGCACGGTCGTAGCAGTACGTGTGGTCGTGAAAGGTATCGAGGTTGTCGCCGCCTTCAGCCAGCGCGTAGGCTTCGACTGACCGCTCGGTCGCACCGAAGCACAACTCGATGGTCGCGGTGTAGAATCCCTGCCCTTCGATACGTTCGACGGCTGCCAGGAGTCGACAGGCTTTCGTGAGCTGTGACTTCCAGTCCGCATCGGGATCGATCGCCGCTTCACGCGTCGGAGCGCCGTATCCTTCCTCGTTGAACGCGTCGATAGCTGCCACCAGTGCCTCGGTGATAGCGTTCGGGTCAGACGCGTCACCCATCGAGATCACCGTGAAAGACCATCTGCCGAACTGTATCGAATTTTTCCGTCCCGTAGAGAACGATCCCGTCACTGAGGACGTCTCTCAGTTCGTCGGCGTAGTTCGGAACGGCCGGCAACGCTTCGACGTCGATCTCGTATGCGTACCGGCCCGCGTCGAACTCCCGGTCTTCGAGATCCTGGCGGACGCGGTTCGCGGTTCGCTGATTCGCCATCCGGTCCGCTTCGACCAGCACCCAGAGGTCGACGTCGCTACGCCGGTCGGCGCTCCCTCGCGCGACACTACCGAACAGAACGATCCCGACGACCCCGTCGAGTCTCTCTCGCAGCTCCTCGACGGCAGCTCGAACAGGCGGCTGAAATTCCGCCTGGGGAATCCGAAGCAACGGGTCGTCGGGCCGGGAGAGACGGCCGCGATTGATATGGACTGTCCGGGTGGTTCCTTCGCGACGTTCGACGACGAGGTCGTTTCCGACGAGGACGTCGATGGCTTTCGAGACACTGGGTTGAGAGTAGTCGACGACTTCGGTGAGTTCTGTGACCGAGAACTCGTCGGTATGGTACCGACATAAAAACGAGAGGGCGTCGTGGACCGCCTGACTCCTGAAGAGAGTCGTGTCCTGGGCCGGGATATCCAGGGTAATCTCCGATCCACCTCCCGCCACGATATTCGAGTTGCTTTTCATAGGAAACAATTGTTTTTGCTGTTTACTTAAACTTTATACCAAAATGGGCCAGTAACTTATATAGAAAGCGTCCACCAGACCGGGGACAGTACGATGTCAACCTGGTCAGACCCGAACGACAGGTGCGTCGAGCCAGTCGGCCGCCGCGTTCGGGCTCTCGAACCGGTCGACCGCCAGCACGACCGGCGCGCGGAGTTCAGCCACCCGTCCGACCGCCAGGGCTGCCGTCACCGGGTCCGCATCGAAAGGGGCCACCGAACCACTGTCGCGTTCGTCGCTCACCCCTGACCTCGGCACTGCGGCGACAGCCGTCGCGTACTCCTCGCGCATCGTGTCGACGAGGTGAGCCCGGGCTGCACGTTCCAGGTTCGCCGCGCGGTCTTCGAGTCGACGGCGACGGTCACGTGCGTCACGGGCTTCCCTGGCGCGTCGCTCGGCCCTTTCGAGTTCTTCTCGGGCCGCCGCGCGCTCGGTCTCGACCTCCGAGAGACCGCGCGCCGCCGCCCGTAGCTCTTCGCGAAGCTCGTCCGTCTCACGGCCTGCGTCGCGGGCGGCCTGGAGGCGTCCACGGATCGTCGCGACACGCTCTCGTCCCGCCTCGACGGCCGACTCGGTTCCCGCGAGGCGTTCGCGAGCCGCCTGTGTATCGACTTCCGGGACGCTCAGGTCCGCGAGTTTCGCCCGGACCGTCGCCAGTTCCTCGTCCTGTGGTGGCGACACCCCGCGCGACCGGGCCGCAGCAGCCAGTGCCGTCCGAGTTCGGAGGGCCATCCCCGGTTCGACGAGTCCGACGTGTTCGTGGGCCGGTCCGGGGTCGGGACACTGCACCACGAGGTCAGGGCCACCCATGTCCGCCTGCGGGTCGGGGCCAGCTACGGTCGTCTCCTCGTCTGGTTCGTCTACCCTGTCGCCCCGACGACGCCGGACGGCCGCGACGACCCGTTCGGCGGAAACCGCCCTCTCTGTCCGTTCGCGGAGGTCGATAACCCGCCCCGACAGCCGGCAGTCCGACGTCTCGACGACGACCGAACCCCCGGCAACGCCGGTCGTCCGACTATCGGCCGAATCCGTCACCTGGCTGTCTGTCGCAGCGTCCCCCTGGCTGTCTGTCGTAGCGTCTCCCTGTCTGTCGACCCCGGCGTTTTCCTGACCACTCATAGCTCCCTGTCCCGCAGGTCGCCAGGTTCGGGGTGGTCGTTCCGGGCGGCGAACGTCGCGTAGGGCAGCGACGGCGTCTCGCGCTCCCCGTAGGCCCGTGCGGCGACCCGGACCTCCTCGTCGACCGCCTCGAACTCGTTGAACGGCTCGGTCCGCTCGATCTGGACGTCGCTCCCGTGTTTCGCCCGCAGTCGGAGCGCCTGGAAGGCGGCGAAGGCTGTCTCGTGGAGCAACGCCACCCGCCCGAACCGCCGGACCACAGTCTCTTCGTGCGTCCGGCAGACGTTCCGGAGACTCCCCCGAGCCGCCCGCGAGTACGTCACCACCAGTAACACGACGCGGAGATTCACTGCCGATTGACATAAAAGTATCGGACAGTTGCCAGAAACGGCGACCGCAGTTCGAGGGATGCGCTTCGGTGAAGTCGGTTCGGGGAGACCGGTACGGGAAGGTCGATGTGACAGGCGCGTCAGCCGATGAGCGCCCGTTTTCTGACTGTCGGTTCGTCCTCACCGAGTTCGACCACGGCGTCGAACAGGGAGGTGATGGCGTCGACAGTCTGCGCGTCGTGGGCGCTCGGATCGACGTGGAAGTGCGCGCGGGCGTCGGCGGCGTAGAGCTGGCCGGTGATGGCGTGGAGGAATTCGTAGGCCGTCTCGACCTCGACGTACTGGAGCATCGTGGTCAGCGAGTCGAAACAGACGACGACGTTCCCGTCCCACTGCGAGAGGAACTCGCCGATCTCGATCCCCAGTCCCGTGAGGTCACTCGCCGAGGAGACCGACTCGACGTCGGCCCACTCGACGTCGACCGCCGGGACCGTGTCGCCGACGGCGATGACCGCCGCGTTCCGCGGTTCGTCGTCGGTCGCCGCCGTCCACTGCTCGATGCAGGCTCCGGGGTCGCGCCGGAACGTCACCCAGAGGACGCTCGTCTCCGCGGGGTCGGCACCCAGCAACAGGTCGGTACAGACCTCCCGCTCGCCACCCGTCAGCGAGGGTGCCGAGAGGAGTACGTTCCGCGCGTCGCCGAGTTCCGTGTGTACGTCCATCGTCTGTCCGTGCTATACCACAATCGTGTAACCGCCGAAGTAAAACGCTTCGCTTCTCGCCCCTCGCGTCCGACACACCGCGCGCCAGCGGGCGGTCAGCGGAGTCGACTTCGATATCTCATTCGACCGGTTCGACGTCGAACCGTCCCGGGTCGGCGACCAGGTCGCGGACTCGCTCGCGGGCCTCCTGTCCGGAACTCGCGAGGACGACCACGCCGTCGGCGCCGCCCCCCTCCGCCCGGTAGGCCGACAGCTCCCCGTCGAACTCCGTGGCGTACGTCCGCAGGATTCCCTGGACCTCGCGCTCCAGCGTCGACAGGTCCGTCTCGCCGGCCTCGAACTCCCCGAGGGCGTCCTCGATGTTCCTGAGTGCCGAGATGCGGTCCATGCTGTGGTAGTGTCGTCAGTGGCCGTCGTCTGTGGTCCGTCTCCGGTGTCTCGACGTTCCCGCGTCGCCCCGTTCAGGTCGTCCGGAGGTGGTCTGTGCTGGGTTCGTAGACTTCGCCCTTCTGTTTGAGTTTCTCGATCTCGTGTTCGGCCTTGCCCGTCTCCATGCCGATCTCCTCGGCGCGCTCGACCACCACGTCGACCGGCGCACCCTCGTCGTACTCCTCCTCGAGGTCGTCGATGAGGTGTTTCAGGTTCTTGATCCGGTCGCGCTGACTCTTGGAGGTCCCCGCCTCGACCACGTCCGCGTCGAACTCACCCGTCTCCGGGTCGACGCCGATGTCTTCCATCTGGTCGCGGACGATCGTGATGACCCGCTCGGCGTCCTCCTCGGTGACGCTATCGGACAGCCGTACCCGGGCGCTCGCCTCGGCGAGTCGAACGAGCGCTTCGAGTTTCCGGGCCGTCACCGGGACCGGGGCGTCCTCGTCGGCACCCTCCAGCCGCAGGTCGACGTAGAACTCCTGGATGGCCTCCCGGGCCTCCTCGGTCATCGTCGGGAAGCAGTTGCGCTTGGCGTAGGCGATGTACTTGCGCAACAGATCCGCCTCGATGGTCGGCGCGACGTCCTCGGTGACGTTTTCGACCTCCTCGGGGCTGTAGTTCGACGTGTTGACCTCGGTGCGGTGGGTGTGCAACTCGCCGGCGTAGTTCGTCGTCAGGATGTGCTCGGCCAGGTTCCGGTCTTCCTCCTCGTCGGGCTGGTCCGTGACGGTGAAGATCAGGTCGAACCGCGAGATGAGCGCCGGTTCCAGGTCGATCTGCTCGCTGATGGGTTCGTACTGGTCGAAGCGGCCGTACTTGGGGTTTGCCGCGCCCAGGAGCGAACACCGCGATTTGAGTGTGGCGTTGATCCCCGCTTTGTTGATGCTGATGGAGTTGTGGAGGACGACGCCCTGGCTCACGAAGGTGTTCGTCGGTTCGACCGTCACGTCGTACACCCAGTCGCAGGCGTACTCGCCCTCGTTGGGCACCGTCTCGACGTCCGTCACGCGGTAGTACCGCAGGTCACAGCGGTCTTCGAGGGCGCTCGTGCTCCGCTCGGCGAACGCCTGTGCCTTCTCGTGGCGGTCGTCGGCGGGCTCGACCACCTGTTCGACGAACCGCTCGGTCGAGTCGCCCATCACGTACGTCTTCCAGGAGTCCTCGGTCGAGTTGTAGTGGATCCGCGACGCGACGCCTATCTTCGCCATCGCGTCGGCGTAGTCCTCGGCGAGCCCCTCCGATGCCGTCGAGATGCACATCGCCTCGCTCTCGACGCCGCCATCGCCCGCGAACGCGCCGACGAGGAACCGGCGGATCACTTCTTCGGACGCCCCCAGCACCGCCGAGGGCAGCCGCTTGTCCCGCGCCGTGTGCATCACTTCGGGGAAGTTCGACTCGAACCAGCGGTAGAGTTTGGTCGAGACCCAGCACTTCGTCACCGTCCCGGCGTCGTTGGTGTGGTCGCTGCTCGACATCCCGAAGACGTCGGTCATCAGCGCGTCCATCCGCTCCAGCAGGCGCTCGTCCTGGTTCGAGAAGCCGATGTGATGCGTCGACCCGACGTAGGAGTGACCCTCGGCGGTGAGAAAGCCCAGGATCTCCCCGAGCTCGGGCGTCAACTCGTCGGGCAGATCGACGTCTTTCTCCTTACCAACGTGTGCTTCCTCGTCGAGTGCGACGGGTTCGGCGGAGTTGGGGAGTTTTCGTGGGGCGGGGACGAACGCGCCTTCCTCGATCTCCCGTGCGTCGACGGTCCCCACTTCACCGTCGTCCTCGACGAACATCGGGTGTTCGGGCGTGACGAGGACGTCCCGACCGTTCGAGAACGTCACCCGGACGAACTCGTCGGGTGCCTCGTGGCGACTGACCCTGTCGACGGCGGTTTTGGTGACGTCGTTCGTCTCCAGGTCGACCGAGTGGACGCCCACGTCGTCGACTGGCAGTATCTCGCAGTCGACCCCGTCCGTGACCTCGTCCGGATTGGCGGCCATCCGTTCGTCGACGAACTCGCCGATTTCTACTCTTTGACCATTAGATAGAAGTATTTCTGAATTTTGATGATAAGATTGTTGTTCAAGTGCCTGATGCATTGCGCTACGATCGTCCGGATTCATCTTATCTAGCTCGTCGACTGCGGCGATCCCTTGATCGGCCAAAACGAGAGCTCCAGCCTCTAACGTCCACTGTTGTCCTTCACCGAAATCATCTCTAACAGCGGCAGCGGTGAGCCCAGCGCTGGACGATCCTTTTCCTGATGTATATACGGATCTTGGGGCAATATTCCTAATATATGATAATAACTGTGAATTGTGGGAAACGATTCCGTTCGAGAGATAATTGTGGGTGCCAGCAACTTCGAGGTCGTAGACCCATTCGTCGTCAGGATCCACCGCTTCGATACTCTCGATCGGTTCCCAGGAGATGTCGTTCTCGACCAGCGACCGCAGGGCACGAACGTCGGCCTCGACAGCGAGCGCATCGTCAAGCCGATCGAGGATCACCTGTTTTGCTTCCACAGTCTGGCCACCGTCCGGAGCGACGCCGTTGCGCTCGTAGTAACTGACCGCCGTCTGTGAGACGGACATCTCGGCTGCGAGGTCGGCCTGAGAGAGGCCGAGTTCTCGACGGAGCGTTTCGACTGCACTCCAATCCCCACGTTCGATGGCGGTTCGCTGTTCTCGGAGATCGGCGAGACGGTCTTCGAAGGCAGAGACTACAGTTCGCAAACCCTCGCGGCTCGGATTTCGGTCACCGCGTTCGTAGTGGAGGTACGTCGGTCGTGGAAGACCGCATTCGGACTGAGTGAGCGCAAGTGCCTCTCGGACCTGGCGGAGGTCACAGCCATCGATCGGCACAATGTCCGTGTTCGTGTTCTCTGGGACGTCGTCAAAAGCGCCTGCTGCGCTCGATTTCCGGTCGGTTACGAAGCCGATCTCTTCGACGTAACTGATGAAGTCCTGTCCACTGATTCGCAGGCGGTAGCTACCATTGGCCCGCGAATCGAGTTGCGTCTCGATATCGAAGGCACGAAGAATCGTCCGGACGTCGTCGAGGAGGCGGCGACTCATCGATGCGACTGCGATCTCACGTTGTTTCGCCGATACGTGCCCCTCACCTTCGACGTAGGCTTTGAGGAACGACCGTTTCGTCACTTCACTTGCGCGCATGATCGCGTCGGGGACACGCTGTTTCGCGGAAAGTTCGAGGATCGCCGGTTCGAGGTTTTCGAGGAAGCTCGCAAGTTGACCGGAGTTACAGCGGACTCGGAGTGCGTCTTTGTTCTCACGCGGCCCTTCCTCCGTGTAGTTCACGCCGAGGTTCCCCAGCGCCTCCTTCACGTCGTCCAGCACCGCACGGTCGTTGTTCGTGACCCTGATATCCCCGGTGTGATCGTCACGCAACACAACGTGACCCTCTGCGACAATATACCCGACGAGTCGAGCGAGCGATGGCGTCCATTCCTCTGGTAGATCCAGCGGGACATCGTGTGCTTTCGATCGTCGATAGTCGATGTCGAGCGTATCGTCCTCATCGGGTGACAACCGAGCGGGAGTCGCGACAAACGTCCCTTCCTGAAGTTCGTCGGCGCGGATCGCTGTCGGTGATCCATCTTGCTGGACGAACAACGGGTGTGACGGCGTTACTTCGACCTCAGTTCCTCTCGCAGTCCGGATCCGGTACAGCTGGTCGGGCGCTTCGCGCTTCCAGACTTTCGTCGCCTGCTGGGAAGCTATCGTCCCGTCGTCTCGCAGTGACGGCACCTCGAAGTCGGCCGAATCCCACACCCCGTCGTCGACCGGTTTCGGGTCGTCGAGATTCGCCTCGACGATGTCGCGGATCGGCTTTCGAGACCCGTCGGCCAGCGTCACGAGCGTATCTCCCTTGAGGCACTTCCCAGTACCGGGATCTCCGATCAGGAGCATGTGCAGATCCCCGCGGATGCGAGACTCGTCGGGGAGGTGTTTCGTGACGCCCGAGAACAGTTGCAGGATGATAGCGAGTTTCTCCTGGGGGTAGCCGTAGATAGAGGGCGCGATAGCGCCGACCATCTTCTCGTAGAGGTCGTCTTCGTCCGACAGGGAGATGATCTTGCGCTTGTCCTGTTCGGTGATGTCCATCTCCTCGAACTGTTCGTCCTCGATGGTGACGTCGACGCCGTCCATGTAGACGTCGAACATCGCGGATTTCTCGCGGTCGTTGCCCTGCTGGTCGAGTTTCAGCACCCCCACGACGGTGACGTGGTCGCCCGCCGTCACCTCGCCGGTGATGTCGTCCTCGATGTTGACGTCGATGGCCTGGGGCGTCTCGCCGCCCCGCAGCCCTTCGGGGGATTCCTGGACGCGGATCTTCTGGGCGTCGACGAACTCGGACTGGTCGAAGTTGATGCGGAACGGTCCCTGGCGTTCACAGCCCTGGCACTCGTGGGGTTCCTGGAAGTCGCCGGTCTGCTGGGGGATGCGCGTGAGGGTGCCACAGCGCTGGCATTCGAAGGCGGCCTGGGTGATCTTGGGGCGGACGTCCGTCGCTTTGCGGACGATGCCCTGGACGGAGATGAGCTGGCCGCGGTGGTCGGCGCGGATGTCGCGGATGTCGGTGTGGTCCGGGAGGTTCCGAACGCGGACGTGGGCCTGCCCGAGTTTCACGTCGACCGGGAGGTCGTACAGGCGAAGGGCCTCCTCGGCGTAGTCCTGGAACTCCTCTGGGTGGGCGCGGTAGTCGTCCGCCAGATCCGAGTCGAAACTCCAGAGGTCCTCCCAGTCGACGTGGAGGGACTTCCGTTCGGACGGGTACTGCTGGGCGAGTTCACCGATCTCGTTGCGGTAGTAATCCCGGTAGAACTCCTCGAAGGCGTCTATCAGCTCGGTGTTCTCCGCTCGGGCCATTGACTGGGGCCGGAGTTAGTCGGCCTCGGACAAGAAGGTTCGCAAACCGCGGCGGAAGTGAACGCACGTCGACCCCAACCGGGAGACCGGACGGTGATGGTATCGCGAAACGAAGGGGTGGGTTCGCGACGAGTTCGGAGTTGAGACGGTTGAAATAGCCGTTCGATGCAGGGTGTAGAGGTAACAATCGGCCCTTCTCAGATCGTCGCGACCGCAGTCGTGCTCGCCGTGACCGCACTCGACGTCGTGGGACGGAAGCCCTCGGCGTGCTCGCGGTCGCTCAGCGAGATTATCCTGCTCAGCGACCGCGAGCGGCTCGAGGGCGTTCAACTCTCGATGTCGAGTGCGGTGCTGTCGCTGGAGGTACTTTCTTCCACCCCACACGAAACAACTGACACCTGCGCACGTACGAACGGTTACGATAAGACTCCGTTACCACGACAGTTCGTAGGTACAGCGCTCGGCGCCGTCGTCGCGGCAGGTGCTGACCTCGACGAGGCTGACGTAGCCGTCGGCGGCCGTCCTCGCCACACCCTCGACGAGCGCGCGGTCGAGGACGCAGGGATAGGGGGTCGAACACTCGACGCGGCCGTCCGTGGGGCCGATCTGGCGGAAACCGTACCCGCCGGCGTCGCCGCGGTGGTGGCGCCGGTAGGTCTCGTCGAGCGTGGCGAGTGCCTCGGGGACCCCTGTCGCGTCGGCGGCCACCACTTCGCCACACCACCGTCCGCCCGCAGCGACCGCGTCGGTCCCGACGGCTTCGACGACCACTCCGACGGCGTCGAGCACTGCCGACAGCGGATACCACTCTTCGGAGCGGACCGACCCGACGCCACAGTCGGCCAGCGCCGTCTCGACGGTCTCCCGGTCGGGCGCCGACACACGCTCGACGCCCTCGAGGAAGCGCTCGACCGACCCCCCGGCGACGCGCGCCTCGACCGACGACCGGGGACCGTCGGCTGAATCCATACGACCCATACGTCGGCCACGAATATACTGATCCTGCCTAACCAGTTTGGACGGCCACGGTCCCCGGCACACGACCGCAACGACTGACATACGATCCCGGTGACCGGCATCCGAACCTGGTGACCGGGATACGAGGTAGCACTCTCGAAAGGTATACTTGTGAGAGGGACTCACGGTGAGCAAGGCATGAGTGACGTTATCGACGACGTGACCATCGTCGGCGGGGGCGACGCGGGGTTGCTGACGGGACTCGCGCTGAGGCAGTTGAATCCGGGACTCGATATCTCGGTGGTGGACGACTTCGGCCAGGAGATCCCGCAGGTGGGCAAGAGCACGTACGTGGCGATCTTCGGACTCCTCCACGACAGCCTCGACATCGAGGAACAGCGCTTCGTCTCCGAGGTCAAACCCGTCTGGAAGGCGACGGTCTACTTCAGAGACTGGTGTGGCTACGAACCCTTCCACTACCCCTTCGACGTCGGCGACAAGTTCCCGGCCGGCGACACCCCGAACGCCGTCGAGACGTCCTATCACTTCTACGAGAACCTCTACGACAGCCCCGACCACCGGACCAAGTGCGAGGAGATCGTCGAACAGGGCAAGTCGCCGTGGTTCTACTCGGTCCAGAAGGGCGGCACGTTCAAGTACAACAACGTCGCCTACCACCTCAACACCGAGCGGTTCAACTCCTTCCTGCGCGAACTCTGTCGCGAACGGGACGTCTCGCTCGTCGACGACGAGATCACCGCCGTCGACACCGCGGACGGCCGGATAGAGCGCGTCCGCTCGAAGAGTCAGGCCTACGAGTCGGACCTCTTCGTCGACGCCTCGGGATTCACCCGCGCGCTCAAGGGCGAACTCGACGACGAGTTCAACGATTTCGACCTCCCGCTGGACACCGCGTTCAACGTGCGCGTCGACCACACCCTCGACGATATCGTCCCCGCGACGGTCGTCGAGACGGGCGACAACGGCTGGTTCTGGCAGATCGACACCTACGACAACCGCGACCGGGGCTACGTCTTCGCCTCCGAGTACGTCGACGACGAGACGGCACTGGCCGAGTTCCTCGACGAAGTCGACGGCGACGTGGACCCCGAGGACGTCGCCAAATACGAGTTCACGTCGGGCTACTACGAACACCCCTGGCAGGGGAACCTCGTGACCATCGGCAACGCGGTGGGGTTCGTCGAGCCGTTACAGTCGACGGGGCTGACGGCCAACCTCCAGGCGGCGATGACGCTCTCGAACCTCCTCTCGGGGCGCGGCCGGGTCGCCGACGACGCCATCAGGACGGACTTCAACAAGTGGGTGCGCCGGGAGTGGGAGTCGATCTACGACTTCATCGCCGTCCACTACCGGTACGGCTCGGGCGAGACGGCCTTCTGGGAGGACGTGACGTCGATCGACGTGAGCCCGCGGGTCGAGCACCTCGAAGAGCGGTTCGACGCCGCCGGCTTCGACGCGAGCGTCGACCCGACGCAAAACGAGAGCGACGTCGAGGACCTGCTCGTCTTCCACCCGCGAAACTTCTATCTCATCATGCGCAGCATGGGCGCGAGTTCGGATTTCTACGAGGAACACCAGTTCGACGTGAGCGACGAGGTCGAACGCGAGGAGGACGAGTTCTACCGGGAGGCCGCCGAAGAGGTCGAAGACTACTACACGGTCCGCGAGATGTACAAGGCCGTCCTCGGGACGCCGTAGCGGGGCTGGAGTACCACTCCTCACTCCTCACTCCTCACGGCATTCGAGTCGGTCTTCGAACCACTGCCACTCGCGGGTGAACTGGTCGGTCTCTTTGCGGTTCCAGACGTCGGCGTCCTCGACGACGGGGCCGACGCGGGCCCCTGGACGACGACCACGCCGGCGCCGATGACGAACGCGCCGACGGAGGCGACCTGCTGGAACGCGACGAACTCCTCGGGGTAGACGCCGTATCGCCGGGGCAACCCCCCGTAGCCCAGCAGGATCATCGGCGCGAACGCGAGGAACGTGCCGGCGGTGACGAGGAGGGCCTGGATCTTCGCGAGACACCGGTCGTACATCCGACCGGACTCATCGGACCGGTTACGACCGCCCGTCGTAAAAAAATCGGCCGCGCGGTTCGGTACGTGCTCCGGCGTCGGCGGCGAGTCGCTTTTCACGCTGCTCCCCGGACGACGGCCACGGGCCGCCGCGAACTGCTCGCGCTGGTGCTCGCGGCCGTCGCGATCACAGTCTTCTTCGCCGGGATCTCCGTCGTCGCGCTCTAGCGTGTATCACCTGCTGTGAACGCGACTGTGCCGACCGCTCTCTCCCCGGGCTGTGAACGCGACTGTGTCGACCGCTCTCTCCCCGGGACAGTGGACTCGACGACTCGACCGCGACCACAGTGGCGGCTCTCGGAGCGGACCGACGAGACGCAGTTCTTATGCGCGGGCTGGGAGTACCACGACCAATGACAGTCATCGGTACCGTGGGGTTACCGGGGAGCGGCAAGAGCGAGGCGGCGGCGGTCGCCCGCGAGCTGGGTTTCCCGGTCGTGACGATGGGGGACGTCATCCGCCAGGCCTGCCGGGACAGGGGTCTCGACCCGGCGACGAACCACGGCGAGATGGCACGGACCCTCCGCGAGGAGAACGGCCCGGACGCCATCGCACAGGCGTCGCTCCCGCTGATCGAGGACCACCTCACCGACAGCGAGACGGTCGTCGTCGACGGCATCCGCTCGGACGTCGAGGTCGAGCGCTTCGTCGAGGCCTTCGGTGACGAGTTCGTCCTCGTGGAGATCACGGCCCCCGACGAGGAACGCGCCGAGCGCCTCGACCTGCGGGGCCGGGACGCCACTGCAGCAGAGGGCGGCGAGTCCATCGACGAGCGCGACGAGCGCGAACTCGGCTTCGGGATGGGAGAGGCCATGGCGATGGCCGACGTCACGGTCCGCAACGACGGCACCCTGGGGGAGTTCCACGACCGGATCCGCACGTTGCTCACGGACGGCGTCGAGAGCGTTCGAACCGACTCTACTACCGAACCCGCGACCGATTCCACTACCGAACCCGCTCCCGACTCATGAGCACCGTCTACAGCGTCGACGTCGAGGCGACGGCGCCAGTCTACGACACCGAAGTCACGGACAGAGTCGCCGACGCCATCCGCCGGGTCCTCCCGAACGCCGAGACCGAGGAGGGTCACGGCGAGTTGCGCGCGACGGCCCACGACCTGGAGCACCTCTCGGAGTTACTCCACCGCCAGGAGATCCTCGACACCGCCCGCGGGGTCTTCCTCGGGTCACTCGAGGGGGATACGTTCGCGTTCGACCTGAAGAAACAGGCCGCCTTCGAGGAAGTCGTCAACTTCTCCGTCGGCGAACCGGACGAACTCGGCGAGATCCACGTCCGGGTGCGAGTGAACGACCCCGACGCCGAATCCTACATCGACCACGTCGCGCCCCCGACCGAGGACGGCAAGCCGGTCGACCCCGACTGAACGGCGGTCGATATCCGTCCCGCCGGGGTGCACGCCACCGTCGTGCACGCTCCGGACAGACTTTTCCCCGGTCGGTCGGACACTGGGCTCGTGACTGCGATCTTCTTCGACGTCGACGGCACGCTCGTGCGCTGGTCCGGCGAGTACGACGCCATCCTGGAACGAGCGGTCGAACGGGTCGCCGGTCGTGTCGAAGACGACTGGCTCGACTACTACGACGAACGCTTCTTCCACCACTTCGGTGCGTTCGCCGACGACCCCTACCGGCGAGCGTTCGCGGACGGCTGCGAGCGGTTCGGCATCGATGCCGACCCTGCCGAACTGGCCGACGCGCTCGTCGAGTGCGAGTTCGAGGCGGTCGACCCTGTCCCCGGCGTCGCCGAGGCGGTGCCGAAGCTGGCCGAGCGACACACTCTCGGGATTCTGACGAACGGCGTCCCCGAGGTACAGTTCGGCAAGGTCGAGCGCCAGGGGCTGCTGGAGTACTTCGACGTCCGGGTCGCCTCCCACGACCCTGCCATCGCGGCGACCAAGCCCGATGCGGCCATCTACGAGGCCGCTCGCGAGCGGGCAACCGAAGCAGTCGCCGGCGACGTCGAATCGCCGGTGATGGTCGGTGACGACTTCGAACCCGATATCGAGGGGGCCCGGACACACGGATTCGAGGCCGTCCACGTCGACGCGACTGCCGAAGGGGCGACACTCCCGGACTTCGAGGCTCTCGCGACGCTCCTGTAGGGTGCGCGTCTCGGAGATCGAGGCCGGGTGCGTTCGGGCGCAAGCCTATGAGTGTGGGCGTCCAGGACGACGTATGTCGCTGTTGCACACCGACGCGGTCGACGACCTGCTCTCGACACTGGCCGGTGTCGAGTCCGAAGCCGACCCCGTCCTCGCGGAGATGGAAGCCCGCGCCGACCGGGAGAGTTTCCCGACCGTCGGCCGGGAGGTCGGTCACGCCCTCCGGCTCTGTGCGCGACTGGCCGGTGCGACGTCGGTCTTCGAGTTCGGCTCCGGCTTTGGCTACTCGGCCTACTGGGTCGCGCCGGTCGTCGGCCCCGACGGCGAACTCGTCCTCACGGAGGTCGATGCCGACGAACTCGACCAGGCTCGCGAGTACTTCGAACGGGCCGGGTACGCCGACCGCGCGCGCTTCGAACGGGGAGACGCGGTCGCGCTCGTCGAGGAGTACGACGGTCCGTTCGACCTCGTCTTGCTCGACCACGAGAACGACCGCTACGTCGAGGGGTTCGAGGCCGCCCGCGGGAAGGTTCCGGTGGGCGGAGCGGTCGTCGCGGACAACGTCCTCCACTCCTCGGGCGACCCCGGGTTCGACCCCGCCGACCTCGACCGGGCGCTCTCGGACGGGTCGACCGGCGGAAACGCGGAACTGGCGGCGATCGCCGACTACTATCGGCACGTCCGGGCGGCGGCGGACTTCGAGACGACCGTCCTCCCGGTCGGCGAGGGGCTCTTCGTCTCCGTCCGGACGGACTGACCGGCCGGATCCGGTCCCCGTCGAGTGAATCGGATCCGGTCCCCGTCGAGTGAATCGGATCCGGTCCCCGTCGAGTGAACTGGGTCCTGCCCGCCATCGAGTCCACGACGCCCGCCGGTCCGTCGCCGCCAGCGTAATGACGCTCCCGCTTTCAGACGCGGGTATGGAGATCGGAGTGACGGTCGGTGACTCGCTCGACCGCCTGGAGTCGACCGCGGCGGGTTTCGACTTCGCGGAGTTCGGCATCGCGGAAGCCGCCGACGTCCCCGACTCGGTCGACGAAGACCGACTCCGGCGGGCGCTCGGCGAGCGGGACCTCGCACTCGACGTCCACCTCCCGTTCAAGCAGGACGTCTCGACGCCGGTGCCCGAGATCAACGAGGCGATCGTCGCCCACCAGAAGCGGCTCCTGGCGTGGGCGGGGCGACTCGGCGCCCGGAAGGCCGTCCTCCACGGGACCGTCCGGAATCCCCACGACACCGACCAGCGGCCCACCTTCGCGTCGCAACTCGACGATATCGTCGCCGCCGGCGAGTCCCACGGCGTCGAGGTCGTCGTCGAGAACGTCGGCCACCAGGCCCACGGCCTCCCGCTGTCGGTGCTGGGCGACATCGCCGAGGAGGTCGACGCACCCGTCTGTTTCGACGTCGGTCACGCCTACATGGAAGACGGCAACGACGGCGTCGAGCGATTCCTGTGCGGGTACGGCGACCGGGTGTCGCACCTGCACGTCCACGATGTTCGCGGCCGCGGCGATACGCACATGCCGATAGGCGCCGGCGAAGTGGACTACGACCTCGTCTCGGAGTATCTCGGTGACTTCGACGGGACGGTCGCAGTCGAGGTGTTCACCGACGACGTCGACCTGCTCCACGACACTGCCGGCCGCGTTGCTGACGTACTCGACGCGGAGTTCTGAGTCGGGTGGTCCGATGCGTGGCCCACGCTATGCGAAAAACGAGTGAGAGCGTCGGCGGTCACCAGCGGGCGAGGCGGTCGCAGCCTGGGTGCCCGCGGGTCGCGCCGGTGGTTCGAGCCGTGCCCGCTTCGGGTTGGTTCGGACCGTCCCCGCTTCGGGCCGGCCGGACTGCGGTCACTACAGTCGTCGCGCGGCGCTAGGGGCGGTCGAAGACTCGTGCCGCAGCGAGCGAGACGACCGCGAGTATACCGAGCACCGAGAGCGACGACGCGGCGCCGCTACCCGGGGCGATCCCGGCGGCGACACTGCCGAGGCTCGCGTTCGGTGCGGCCGTTGGGGACGCCGTCGGCGAGGCTTCCGGGGTTGCCGTCGGCGTAGGTTCGGGCGTCGCCGTCGACGTAGGTTCGGGCGTCGCCGTGTCGTTGGTCGGAGTCGGCGTCGCAGTGTCGTTGCCGCCGACGCCGGCTTCGACGACCTGGACCTGGACGGTGTCGGTGTTGTCGCCGTCGTCGGCTTCGACGACGTAGGTGCCGGGTTCGACGCCGTCGGTGCTGAGCGTCACGTCCCAGCGGCCGTCGAGGTCCCAGTCGTCCGTGGAGTTCGCGTCGAACTCGTCGGCGCTCGGGCCGTCGATGACCTCGACCGAGATGGTGTTGTCGTCGGGCTTGCGGTTGGTCAGCCCGGCGACGAACATCGTTTCACCGACTTCGACCTGCTGGACCGTTCCCCGCGTCACGTCGCCGACGGGGGCGACCGTCTCGATGGCGGTCGAGCCGTCGGTGTAGCGGAACGCGTCCTCCAGCGAGAGGTCGTCACTGGCGACTTCGTCCGTCGTCTCGTCCCTGATGCGTTCGAGGACCTGTTCCTGGGTCAGCCCGGGTCCGATGGACTTGATGTAGTCTTCGAGCGCACCCAGGTCGGAGCTGGTCTGGCCGGGCAGGATGCCGTCGCCGGCGACCCCGTCACGGCCGAGTCCGAGCATCAGAGCGCGGATCTGACCCTCGTTGAGTTCGCGACCCTCGTCGGTGAGCAGCGGGATGTCGTCCTCCTCGAAGGTGTCGTCGTCGTCGACGGTGATGCGGTCGACTGCGACGCGTCCGCGCGAGTCGATCATCACCGCGAGGACCTCGTCGAGGCCGGGGGCGACCCCCACGACGTCGACAGTCCCGTCTTCGACGGCGACCTGTCCGTTGATCGACTGGAAGGACCGGGCCTCGTCGAGTCCGGGCTCCTGGACGATGATCGAGGACTGCGAACTGGTCGCGCTACTGAACTGTGAGGTGGTCAGCGACGTCCGGATGTTCCCGTCGGCGTCACGGGCGTCCTCGGCCTCGACGACGCCGATCCGGTAGCGTCCGGGGATCGAGAAGATGTCGCTGGCCTGTGAGAGCACGACGTCTTCGCGCTCCCACTCACCGGTCGAGTCGACGCTGACGGTGTCGTCGTTGTCGAGTTGACCGCTCTCGTCGACGTCGACGAGTTCCCAGTCGCCCTGGTCGCGGGCGTAGACGACGACGTCGTCGATCCCGGGGGCGCCGAACCCGCGGACGTCGACTTCCGAACCGGCGATGTAGGTGCCGGCCGGGGAGTCGAACTCGAGGTCACCCTCGTCGACGTCGATCTCCTTGTCGTCCTCGGTGTCCCCGAGGTCGACGGCGATCTCTTCGAGCGTCGCGTCAGCGGGGTAGAGGTTCACCGTGACCGAGGCGTCGTCGAGGTACGAGGTGTCGACCTGGCCGATGCCGACGCCGGTGTCCTCGTCGATCTCGATCTGGGCCCACGCGAACTCGGGGGTCCCGTCGCCGTTCGTGTCGACGGTCCCGCGGTCGATCGTGTCCTGGATCTCCCGGAAGACGTTGACGTCGACCTGGTTGTTGCGGAAGTCGTCGTCCTCGATGGCGACGTAGTGCTGGGCACCCGCGCTCGAACCGCGGATCGTGAACCCGATCTGCTGGCCGCGCGTGGCGGCCTCCTCGTCCAGGTCGAGCGAGACGTCGTCTTCGGTCTGCACTTCGACCGTCGTGGTCTGGGAGGCGGAACCGGAGTCGAGGTTGTCCCAGCCCTGCACGGTGATCGTGTACTGGCCGGCGTCGAGGTCACTCAGGTCGAGCCCCCAGTAGGCCGCGTCGAGCGCCGACGCGTTGGCCAGTTGTTCGTCGGTGAACTGCCCGATCCCCTGGAGGTAGACGACGCCGGTACCGGTCCCCCGCTGGCCGGGGTTGGCCACTGTGGCGGGGAACTGCGCGTACGGGCCGGTCAACTCGGCGGTCTGGGCCTCCGAGAGCTGGTCCGCCTCCGCGAGGACGTCACCGGTGACTCTGTTGCCGCTCTCGTCGCGGACGATCAGTTCGAGGTCTTCTGCCTCCTCGAAGTTCCACTCGGCGCTGACGAGCAGGGCCTCGTCCTCCTGGACCGACGAGCCCTCGACGTCGATGCCGCGTTCGTTCAGCACGGAGAGATCCGTCACGCGCGGGCGCTGGACGGTGACCCCGGCCTGGGCGGCCTGGCCGTCGAACGCGTACTGTCCGAGCGCCTGGTCGGTCGGGATCGGTAACTCGAGGGGCTGGCCCTCGGCGTCACCGGAGACACCGATGAGGTTCGCCGGTTCCACCGGGTTCCCCTCGGTGTCCCGGAACTGGATGTCGTCTTCACCGAGGAAGACGACCGGCTTCGACTGGTCGACGGTGACGACGTTCGATCCGCCGACGCCGGGGTCGAAGCCGGCGTTGCCCGCGCCGCGCTGGACCGTGGCCGCGAGCGCCCCTCCGAGTGTCACCGAGGAGACGACGAGTACGACCACCAGCGTGATGGCGCTGAGCCTAACTGTGTTGTCCGTTCGTATCATCTGTCTTGTTTTGTATGATTTCCATCTGTGTTTGGTTCGGGCTGTTCAGGGTTTGGCCGTGCGAATCTCGGATTCGCGCTTTTGAATGTCTCACTCTCCCGTCTGTGCGTCTCCCCTCCGGCCGGATCGGGGATTGTTATTCACAGCGCTATCTGTGATACTTCGAGCATATCTCCGGAGCCGCGAGCACGTCCGGAGGCCAAACGAAACGTTACTCCCGCTGCTCGCGGCCCCCGCGAGACTCGGGGATGCGAGCGTCCAGTCCGGGTCGGGAAAGCGCAGCCACACCGGGATGGAGCAGCAGGGTAACTGTGGGTTGCCACGGAACCGCTCGACGGTGGTATACACCATTACTGCGGAGTAACGTCGCCCTCAGCGCGCTGAAGCGGTACTTATTCCGGGTCGACGGGCGGCTGCGACGGTGCCGAGTCGAGTAAGTGCCGTCGATCGGGACGATGGTTCGGCCTGTCGACGGGGAAGCCACCGGATAGCCTGGTCCGTCGACGGGGAAGCCCTCCGTACCGACGGCAGTCGGTGGCAGGTTCACTCCGCCGGCCTCGTCTCGACCGGGATACCGAGCCGTAAGTCGTCGTTTGTGCGCTCGAACCCCTCCGGCGTCCGATAATACGCCGTCAGTTCGGCGAGGTACGTGGTCGCAGTCGCCGCGCTGTCGGCACCGGCGGCGACAGTCATCGACCGCGTCTCCCCCGGTTCCAGTCGTCCGACGAAGACGGCGGTCTCCTCGCTGGTCCCGGCGGGGCTCTCGACGTACAGTGGGGCGTCGAGGTCCATCGTCAGTCCGACGTCGGTCGCGGCTTCGGTGCCGGTGTTCGTGACCGTGAACGTGTAGTTCCCGAGCGATCCCGCCCGAACGGGGTCGGTCGCGTCGGCGACAGCCACCTCGATCCGCGGGCGGTCGGCGACGACAAGCGGCACTCGCAGGACGGTCGACCGCGAGCGTTCGTTGTACACCGGGTCCCCGTCGCCGTAGCGGACGAACCCGTCGTGGGCGAACGTGACCCGCAGCGGGAGATCGTACGTGTCCGGCGAGAGCGTCGACCCCACGTCGACGGCGAACTCGACCGACTGTGCCTCCCCGCGAGCCAGTCGCCCGAGCAACACCGGCTCCCCGCCGACTGTCAGCCGGTTCGCCAACTGCCGGTCGAGGAGGTCACGCGCCAGTTCGACGCGGAGGCTCCGGGCGGTCGTCACCCGGTCCTCGAAGCGCTCGGGGCCGCCCCTGACGAGGGTGCCGTCGTTGGCCAGCGTGACCCGGACGGTCTGTGCGTCTCCCCACGACACCCGCGTGTCCGTCGCCGCGACCGACACTGTTGGGTTGCCGACGACGGTCCCCTCCTGGGGGGTGGCTACCTGTGAGAACCCCGCCGTCGTGCCGGCCGCGAGGACGAGTACCGCCGCCAGCGCCGCGGCTGTCGTTCGCATACGTGTTGGAAGCCTAATCGGTTCGCCCGTTTGAGTCTGTCGCGGGTAAGGTGTCCGACACGTGAGTACAACCGCGTGAGTCACTCCTGCAGGTCGGCCTCGCGGAGCGCCTCGTTCAGGTCCGCGCGGACGACCTCGCCCAGGTCCTTCTCGCGGGCGGTCGTGACGATCCGGTTCTCCTGGACGCTGGAGCCGTCACGCAACAGCATGCGGACGTTGCCGTTGGCGTCTGCGCGGGTGGCCTTGGCCCGGACGCCCGAGCGCGAGCCCGAGCCACCGGCGTCGATCGGGCCCGGGATGACCTTCTTGACGTGGGGGTGGCCGGCGGCGGTGTAGACGGCCCGTTGCCCGTCGCGACCGCCGACGAGCGTCGAGTGGCTCCCGCCGATCTTCTCGCTGGGTGCGGCGTCGACGACGTCCAGCGGCGCTTCGCCCTGCCGGTCCAGCACCGCGGCGACGGGCTCGTCGTCCTCCACGCGATAGAACTCGTAGTGAAGCTGGTCGCGCACCGCCTGGAGAACCTCGCGGTCGCCCGTCGCGTACACCTCCTCGGGGCGTTTGCGGCGTACCTCGTCGGCGACCAGTCCCGCGAAGTTGCGGAGTTCGACGACACCCGACTCGCCGCCCTCCTCGGGCGTGGTCGTGACCTCGCGAGCGCCGACGACCGCTTCGTCGACGAGCGTCGTCACGCGGGCGCGGTCGCGGTCGAGTTCGAGGACGACGGCGTCGGCGTTCTCCGAGCGACAGACCAGGCAGTAGTCGCCCGGCCGGTCCAGCGAGGAGCCACAGCGCCGACACTCCATACGCGTTGGTAGCGACCTGTCGAGGATAAGCGGGGCGGTTCGCGATTCGACGAGCCGCGTACTGCTCCTCGCGGACCTACCCCTCGCGTTCTTCTGCGGTGATCCGGAACGTCGACCCGTCGTAGCTGACGGCGGGATCCTCCTCGGACTGCACGCCGAACAGTGGCGTCACGCCGGTCGTCGTTTCGACACGTACCTCGGCGGCGTCGTCGGCGTGAGCCAGCGCGTCCCGGAGGGGCCACTGCCGGTAGACCTGCTCGGTGACGAGTTCCCGCAGGTCGGCCGCCGAGTCGTCCCGCGTGAGGACGTACGTCGCCGGCGTGCCCTCATTGTCGCCGGGTTCGTCGGCCTCGACGACGACCGTCTCCCCATCGCGGCGCGTCCCGGTGACGGCGTTCGAAGGCACGAGCGGCAACTGGGGCCCGTCGAGTTCGAACCGGGCCGCACAGACGGTCTCGTGCTCGTAGGCCGGCGTCTCCTCCTGGTTCTCCCACCAGCCGTCGACCGCGAACGCGTAGCTGCCGCCGCCGACGGGTTCGACCGAGACGTCGGTCGTCCCGCTACTCCGGAACAGTGGCTGGTCGAGATTCTCGTTCGAGAGCGCGACGGTCCAGGTGTGCGATTCACCCGACGCCAGGCTCATCAGTGGCTGGTTGACGGCCAGGGGTGCGACGTGGCGCCACCGGCCGGCCTCCCAGCGGTACAGCGCCCAGCCGTAGAAGTTGGACATGAACCGCCTGTCGGCGTTGTTGTGGAGGGTGAACGACACCTCGCCGGGGAGTGACACCGCCGACGCGGAGTGTGCGAGGTGGAGCGTCTCCTCGGGGTTGGACACCTCGCGGAACCAGACGACGCGGCTGACGTCGTCGCGTCCGTGCGGGAACGGCGCGTCGTGGGGCGGTGTTCCCGATGGAGTGGCGGTCGGAGTCGGCGTGTCGTCTGGCGTCCCGTCGGTCGGCGTTCCGTCTGTGGGTGTCTCCTGGTCTGTCATTGCTGGCGTGTCGGTCGGTGTCGAGGTGTCGGGCGAGGTCCCCGGGTCTCCGCCGGTCGACGGCCCGGCACCGGTCGCGTCGTCGAGACAGCCGGCGAGCCCGACGGCCCCGAGTCCGGCGACGCTTGCGAGGTAGGCGCGGCGATCCATACCTCCCGGTAGCCACCGCCGGGATAAACCCCTTCCCGAGGTTCAAGCGACCGTTTCAGAGACCGTCCGGGCGTCGATGGTCCGCTACGCGTCGATGGTCCGCTACAGGTCACCCGGGTCGCTCTTGAGGTACTCCCGGAGGACGACCGTGGCGTAGGACCCCTTCGGGAGCGCGAACGCGAACTGCACTGTCGCCTCTTCCTCCTCGGCCCGCTCGACAGTGAGGTCGGTCCGCAGGAGTATCGCCCGCCGGGTCCCCGTCGAGTCGAACTCGTCCGGAAGGTCGAAGTCAGCCGGCGTGAGGTCCAACTCCTCCAGCACCGCGCGTTCGATCTCGCCGGGTTCGCCGTCGGCGAGTTCGGTGTCGGTGCCGACGAGCGGCGCGGTGACGAACGCCCGCCCGCGTTCGCAGTGACGGCGCACCGTCCCGAGGCGACTCTCGGTGACGCGCTGAGTCCGGTCGGTGTCGGGCAACGGGAGGTCGTCGGGAGCGTCAGCGTCTCGAAAGCAGACCACGTCGCCCGCGACCGGTTCGTGGAAGGGGAGTTTGCGTTCGAACCGTTCGGAGAGGATCCGGTTGAACGCGAACGACTGGGCGGCGTTGACGAACAGGCGCTGGAGGTTCGCGGGGACGGCTTCGAGTGCGTCGCGGTAATCCTCGGGGCCCTCCGCGCCGTTCTCGACCAGTCGGTGACAGATCGACCGTTCGTAGCCCAGCCAGTCCGGTAGACGCTCCAGTGCGCCCTGCCAGTCCTCGGTCTCGTCGACGTAGGCGCGGGCCTCCCGGGTGCTCTCCGGTTCGCGCTCGTGGGGCGTGCCGACGTAGGCCAGGACCGCCCCCTTCCAGTTTCCGCGGACGATCTCGAGGCCGACCTCGTGGGTGACCGGCCGCTTGCTCCCGAAACGCTGCTGGCCGAAGTAGTTGGGGACGCCGACGGTCGCTTCGACTGCGTCGCCCGGTTCGGGTGGTTCGTCTCCGGCGTCGCCTGTCCCGGGCGGATCGCTACCGGTCGCGAACGCCGCGAGGTCGGCCGTGACGGCGGCGACGTTCCCGGGTGCGTCGGCGGCGCGGACGCGGATCTCGAAGCGGTTGCCCGCCAGGTCGCCGAAGAGGATCTTGCGGCCGGTGCGACCCAGGATGTCGAGGTCGACGTCACCCAGCTCGATAGCCCGCAGGTCGGCGGGGTCGACCTTCGCGACCGTGAACAACTGGGTCGTGACGGCGTGTTTGTCCTTCGTGCCCGCCCAGGAAACCCGCTCTCGGGAGATGCCCAGCGAGTTCGAGAGCGCGCTGGCGAAGTCGTTGGTGTCCCACGAGCGCAGCGTGGCCCTGACGAGGACGTGCGGGTACGCGCCGGGGTCGGCGTCGAGCGGTTCGGGGTCGAAGGCTTCGACCTCCTCGACGCGGAAGTCCGCGGGTTCCTGACGGAGGTGGCCGCCGATGCCCTCGGCGTCGCTGACGTACCAGTTCATGCCGACGGCACGTTCGATAGGGTGGGCCTCGCGCATTCGTCTCGTATCGGTGGTCCGGCGGTGTCGGTAAAGGGCTGTCGAGTGGGGCGGCGAACGGCGAGCCAGGTGGACTACAGGCACTGTCCCTGTTCCATCAGGGTAACTACTAATTAGATAGAAATTAGTTCTCGAACGGAATGACGTTGCTGGACGACCTCTCCGGATTCGAATTCGAGGACGTCATGGAAGACGTGTTTCGGAATCTGGGGTACGAGAACGTCAGGCAGGCCCGGCGCACGGCGGACGAGGGCCGGGACATCCTCATGGAGGAGACGGTGAACGGGGAACGGCGTGCGGTCGTCGTCGAGTGCAAACACACTGGCTCTGTCGGCCGCCCGGTAGTACAGAAACTCCACTCGGCCGTCGCGACCTACGAGTACGACGGACCGAAACGAGGTATGGTCGTCACGACCGGGACGTTCACCGGTCCGGCAGAGGAGTACGCCGACCGACTCCGCGAAAACGGTGACCCCTACGGGATCGATTTGCTCGACGGGACCGATATCCGGGAGATCGGGGACGAAGTCGGCCTCGACCTCTACAACGGTCGCATCGAGGTCCTCTGTGACCGGACGCTCAGGCCCTACGACCCGTCACGAGGCGTCGACGCACCGCTCAGAGACCAGTTTCGCGAGGTCGAGAACGTCCAGGCGACCGCGGTTCCGAATCCCGACACTGCAGTGACGTTCAGACCGTTTCTGCGCATCCGGGCACACGTCGACGCGACCTTCGAAACGAGTGTCGGAGTCGTCCACTCGATCGACGAACACGAGACACTGCTCGTTCGGGGTGAACGCGGCGGGACAGATCTCCCAGGGTCGGCGGTCAGAAACCTTGTCGATTCGAATTTCGACCAGGCGGTCGCGTTCGACGAGGACCAGTTCGAGGAGACGTTCGACCAGATGGCGGTCAACCGGTTCGGACAGACCGAAACGGAGTACAAGGAATGGGCTATCGACCAGTTACGCGACGCTCACACCACGACGGTCGAATACACCGGCGACAACAACGTGGACTACACGAAAGAGTGTGAACCCAGACTTTCGGACGTCTCGATCCGGTCGATCACCCCGGTCTACGCCCCCCAGATCCGGGCGACCACCCGGATCGGTGAGTACGCGTACCCGATCGAATACTACGCCGCCGGACCGTCCCGGTGTGTCACTGAGAACGGCATCCACCGGTGTGTCCAGTGTGGTGAGACGAACGACTCGACGTTCACGTTCTGCGAGAACTGCGGCAGTATCAACTGCACGAGTCACACGAAAACGGAGCGAGTCACCGGCGACCCGGTCTGTACCGGCTGTGCCGTCACGGAGCGGTTCTTCCTGCGGCAGAAGTACTTCTACGACGACGAGAATCTCGATGCGTTCCGCGAGGAATACGAGGCGATGCCGTTCCACGGGAAAGCCATGGAGAACAAACCGCTCGTCGCCGGCACCGCACTCACCGGGTTGCTGCTCGTCGTCCTCGCCCTCGTGAGTCTCGGCATCATCTGAGGTTTCGAGTTGGTTCGTGTAACGCTTGTTCTGGGTTGGCGTATCGGCGAAGAACCTCGATCTGGAGACAGCACCGCACTCGTGGTCATGCGATGAAAGCCCTCGGGCCGCTCGCGGTCGCTGCGCGACATATCTTCGCTCACTTCGTTCGCTCAGATAGAGGTCGCGCAGGCGACTAAACTGGACGCGACCGGCCCTCGCCCTTTCAGTCCGCCAGGGGAAAGTACGCTTCACAGGCTGTCACAACGGTGACTGTTCGGTAGCCGGCCCCACAGACAGCATCCCTGGCGGACTGGAAGGGTGAGGCGGGCTTCCATCTCACGAGTTCGACTGCGGTCATGCTGATCGCGACCGCGATTGTGACAGCTGTACCGACGCAAAATGTCACACGTACGCCGTTACGTTACCGTTTCCATGGCACGCTCGATAGCACCCAATGAACGGCAGAGCGCTTTTGCGTCCGCCGGGCCGACCCCGGATATGCCGCTGACGCCCTTCCACCTCGGGCCCGGAATCCTCTTCGGGCTCTTGCTGTTGCGATACGTGGATTTTCCGACGTTCGTGGTGGGGAGCGTCATCGTCGACTGGCGCGCCGCACTCGTCTACTCCGGATTCTGGCCGGGGCCGCGACACAGGTGGATGCACACCTACCTCGGGGGTCTGGCGTTCTCGTTGCTGGTGGTCGCCGCGATGGTCGCGGTGCGGCCACGCATCGACGGGATGCTGGAGAGACTGGAGATACGCCAGCGCGTCACGACCGCCACGATCGCCGCAGGGGCGTTCCTGGCGGTCACGATTCACGTCACGATCGACGCCTTTCACCACCCGACGATGCGGCCGCTCCTTCCCCTGGACGGCAACCTGCTCTACGGCCTCTTCTCGACGTTCGAGCTGCGGGCGTTCACCGCGTTCTGTCTCTTCCTCGGCGTGCAACTCTACCTGGTCTACTTCCTCGATCTGCTGGGACTCGACCTGCGGTCACGGGCAGTCGAGTGACTGTCCGCGTGTCGAGAATCACCGATTCGCGAAACCCGGTTCCGAAACAGGAGTGGAGAGCCTGGCCTACACGGCCAGCGCGGCGTCGGTCTCGTCGAATTCCTCGATGGAGACGTCCTCGTCGGTGACGGTGGCGACGACGACGCCGTTGCCCGACCCGGTGTCGCGCTCGCTGGCGGCCGCGACGGCGCGCACCGCCAGGTCACGGGCCGCGTCGAGACTCATCCCGTGGTCGTACTCGCCCTCGATGGTCCCGTAGGCCAGTTGCATGCCCGACCCGGTGACCGTGTAGTCGTCGGCCATGACGCCGCCGGCGGGGTCGACGCTGTAGACGTGCGACCCGTTCTCGTCCGTCCCGGCGATGATCGGGTTGATCGCGAACCAGGGACCGCCGCGGGCGAAATTCCCTGCGAGCGTCGAGAGGGCGTGGATGCTCATCGCCTCGCCGTGGCGCACCTCGTAGAGGTCGGCCTCCGCCCGCAACGAGCGGATGAACGACTGGGCACCGCCGACGGAACCGACGAGCGTCATCACCGCCGTCGGGTGGATCTGCTCGACCTTCTGGACGGACTTGTTCGAGACGAACCGCCCACCGAGGGAGGCACGCCGGTCCGTCGCGACGACGACGCCGTCTTCGGTGGCGATGCCCACGGTGGTCGTCCCGGTCTTGTTCACCGCCGCGTCGTCGCGGTCGGGTGTCTGTGTGTCGAGTCGGTGTGCACCGAGTTCGCCCGAGACGCCGATTTCGGGAGCGGTGGGGTCGCCGACGGCGTCGGCACCCGTGATCGGGTCGGTGAAGTCACTCATCGTCGTCCTCCAGGTTCAGTTCCGCGAGATGCGGGGCGATATCGTCGGCGTCGAGCGACCGAACAGTGTGGGACTCGACGTCGACGGTCGTCACTTCGAGGCTGTCGGCGTCGAGGCTATCGTCGTCGTGAGTCTCGGCGAGGGCCGCCAGCGCGAGGGCGATCCCGCCGTCGAGGTCCAGATCGTCGCGGTAGTGCTCCTCCAGATAGCCCATCAGGGCCGTGTGGTCGCCGCCGACGGCGGTCGCGGTCCACTCGTAGGGCGTCCCCGATGGGTCGGTCTCGAAGACCCGGGGCGTCCCGTCGGGGTCGACCCCCGCGATGACGAGGGCGACACCGAACGGGCGGACGCCGCCGCTCTGGGTGTAGCGCTGGATGTAGTCGGTGACCTCCTTCGCGAGGGTCTCGACGTCGATCGGTTCGTCGTAGCGCAGGCGGTGGCGCTGGGCCTGGGTGCGTGCGAACTCGACGAGCTGGCGGGCGTCGGCGACGTGGCCGGCGCTGGCGACCGCGACGTGGTCGTCGACACGGTGGAGTTTCTCGATACTGTCGGCTTCGAGCAGGGGCGAGCGCACCTGGCGGTCGGCCACGAGCACCACGCCGTCGTCCGTGCGAACGCCGACGCTCGCGGTGCCACGCTTGATGGCCTCCCGGGCGTACTCGACCTGGTAGAGGCGCCCGTCCGGCGAGAAGATCGTCATCCCGCGGTCGTACGCCTGCTGGTTGTCTTGCATGGTGTGTGTCACTGTCGCAGTGTGACTAACCTCTGGTAAGGGATTATATTATATATGTGTTTCTCCGGCGGGAGTCCCCTCCGAATCGCGGATACCGTGACTCGCTCGGCTTACCGGGAGTAGGGACGGTCATCGGTCCGCGTTCCCCGCCAGACAGGGTCGGCTGGCGCGTCGCGGCGTGGCCACACACCGGCAGGTAATCCACGCCGCGGCGGGGCAAGGCTCCGAATTACAAAGCGCACCGGGAGCGAATTTCGCCCATGTCCCAGCCAGACGCGTCCGAACAGGCAGGAACCGAACAGGCACACGAACACCACGACCACGCCGGGCCGGGGTATATGACGCCACAGGCGGCCATCGAGGAGTCGACCCCGGAGCGGCGGGCCTACGTCGTGGCCAACCACGTCGGGATGGACGTCGACGCGCCCGATTTCGTCGCCGTCGTCGACGTCGACCCCGAGTCGGGGACCTACGGCGAGATCACCGACCGGATCGACCTGCCCAACATGGGCGACGAGCTCCATCACTTCGGCTGGAACGCCTGCTCGTCGTCCTGTCACATGGGCGGCCTGGAACGCCGGTACCTCGTCGTGCCGGGCAACCGCTCCTCGCGCATCCACGTCGTCGACACGAAAGACCGCGACCACCCCGAACTTGCGAGCGTCATCGAACCCGAGGAAGTCCACGAACACGACCTCTCGGCGCCACACACTGTCCACTGCATCGGCGGCGGGACGGTCGTCATCTCGATGCTGGGCGACGCGGACGGCGACCTCCCCGGCGGGTTCCTCGAACTCGACGACGATCTGAACGTGCAGGGGCGCTGGGAGCCGCCGGGCGAGATCGACTTCAACTACGACTACTGGTACCAGCCCCGGCACAACGCGATGGTCTCCTCGGAGTGGGCCGCGCCGAAGACCTACCAACCGGGCTTCGACATGGACGACGTCGAGGCGGGCAACTACGGCCACGAACTCCAGTTCTGGAACTGGGAGGACCGGACCGTCGAGCAGACACTCGACCTCGGCGAGGAGGGGATGATCCCGCTGGAGGTCCGCTTCCTGCACAGTCCGGAACACGCCCACGGTTTCGTCAACGCCGCGCTGTCGTCGAACGTCTTCCACTACTGGAAGCGCGACGGCGAGTGGCACGCCGAGAAGGTCATCGACTTCGAGGGCCGCGAGATGGACGGCTGGGACATGCCGGTCCCCGCGCTCCCGACGGACATCCTCATCTCGATGGACGACCGCTACCTCTTCGGCGGCAACTGGCTCCACGGCGACGTCTGGATGTACGACATCTCCGACCCGGCGAACCCGCGCCGCGCCGACTCGCTCTCGGTCGGGGGTTACTTCGGCGACGTTCAGGAGGTCCAGGGGCGCGAGCTCGTCGCTGGCCCGCAGATGCTCCAGTTGAGTCTCGACGGTGAACGGCTCTACTGGACGACGTCGCTGTACTCGACGTGGGACAACACGTTCTTCCCGGACGAGGCCGAGCAGGGTTCGGTCATGCTGAAAGCCGACGTGAACCCGCGTCGCGGGACGATGACGCTCGACGAGGAGTTCCTCGTGGACTTCGGCGAGGTGCCCGAGGGGCCGGCCCGCGCCCACGAGATCCGCTGGCCCGACGGCGACTGCACCAGCGACGTCTGGATGTGACCGGCGACTTCCAATCCGATTCCGACCCCGTCGAATCCGAATCCGACCTCGTCGAACCCGAATCCGATTCCGAATCCGAACCCGAACCCGAACCCGAATCCATGGCGACCGTTCGACTGCGCTGGCGGGACGGGCGCGGGGCATCTGTCACCGCCGACGACGAACCGGTCCTCGACGCCGCCGAGGAGTCGGGAGTGGGGCTCCCCTTCGGCTGTCGGACGGGTGCCTGTGGTACCTGTACCGGCCGTCTGCTCGACGGCGAGGTGGTCCACGAGCGGCCGCCGCGCGCGCTCAAACCCCACCACCTCGACGACGGCTACGTGCTGACCTGTATCGCCGTCCCCACCGGCGACTGTACGGTCGAGGTCGGCACCGACGTCCAGCGCGACCTGCTGGTGAATCCGTGGCAGTGACACCGCCGGACCGACCCCCGACGGGACGCCTCGGCAACTGCTGACCCCTCGAACGCCCATGAGTCTCCCCGAGATTACGTGCCGACTCCGCGGTCAGCACCCGCCCACGGTCGCGGTGGCCACCTGCGCGTTCGCCCTCGTGGCGTGGGTTGCACTCGTCGAGGGACTGGTCCCGATGCCGGGTTCGAGAGCGACGCCGTTTCGAACACACCGCACACCTCCAGCGGTCGCTCGCCGACGTACGCACGGGGGTGATCCCCGAGGCCGGTCACACTTCGAACATGGAACATCCCGAGGCGTTCACCGCCGAATTGCAGGCGTTTCTGGACGAGACGACCGACGACACCTGAGAGCGGGCAGTCGACCGGCGTGCCCCGAGAGCGGGTGGTATCCGGGCCCGGTCAGTACAGCGAGAGGTCGCCGGTGACGCGGTCGACGATGTCGTCGGGGGCGGGCCCGATCGCGAGCGCGCTCACGGTGCCCGGTTCGAGTTGCGTGTGACCGGCGTCGCGGACGACGGCGTGAGCGATGCCCTCACGTTCGGCTTTGTCGGCGAGTTCGAACAGTGCCGACTCGCCGTTCGCCTGGAGGACGACCTTCTTCTGACCGCTGCCTTTCCACTCGGATTTGTCGAGGCGGTCGGCGTTCTCGTAGGCCATCAGCGAGGCGTGGGCGACCTGGGCGGCGAGTTTCCCCTCGCCCATCCCCAGGTCCGCGCGGGCGACGATCGCCTGTTTCATACCCGGTATCGGCCCGGCCGACGGATAGCGTTTCCCATCCCGGTGGACCCCTTCCGGGCAGCCTCGCCCCGAGCGGCGCCTGTGACCGCCCGACGGCGGCCGTTCCCGGCAGAACGTGACGGATGACACAAACCGGATAAGGGTGGCACACAGACACCGGGTAATGAAAGTCGGGATCCAACCCTACACTCTCAACGCGCTGGACGAACCGCTCGGAGCGAAACTCGACCGCATCGCTCTCGCGGGCTTCGAGGGGGTCGAACTCGGCACCGACGGCAACACCGACACCGTCCACGAGAAACTCATCGAACACGGGCTGGAGGTGTCGAGCATCGGGACGACGCCGGACGAACTCGACGACGACCTCGACGCCCACGTCGCGGCGGCCGAGGACTTCGACACCGACGACGTCGTCGCCATGTGGATAGACCCCGAGCACTTCGAGACCCGCGAGCGCGTCGGGGCGACTGCCGACCGCCTCACGGCGCTGGCCGACCGCCTCGCCGAGCACGGCCTCCAGTTGCACTACCACAACCACGCCCACGAGTTCACCGACCTGGGCGACACGACGGGCTTCGAACTGCTCGTCGAGGAGAGCGAGGGCGTCCGGTTCGAGGTCGACGCCGGCTGGGCGGGCACCGGCGGGGTCGACCCCGCAACGCTGCTCCGGGACGTGGGCGAGTCGGTCGACCTGGTCCACGTCAAGGACATGGACTTCGAGACGGGCGAGTTCGTCACCTTCGGCGAGGGCGACCTGGACGTCGCGGAGACGGTCGCGGCCGCCCGCGACGCCGACGTCGACTGGCTCCTCTTCGAGAACGACGAACCGACCGACCCCGTCGCCGAACCCGCCCACGCCTCGGTCACGCTCGACCAGTACACCGACCACTTCTGTTGAGTACCGGTCGAGACGCCGTCGACGGTTCCCGGTCCCGACGATCCACGTCTCCACCCCGACAGACTCCCGGGAAAACGGACAGTCAGCCGGCCGACGGAGTTCCAGCGACTCAGCGAACGGAGTCGAGAAGCAACCGCTGTTCGACGCGTTTGGCCTCGCGCTGGACGTCGTGGACGGCGTCGACGTTGGGCGAGACCGAGGTGATCCCGGCCTGGACGAGTGCTTCGACCATCGCGGGTTTCGAGGCGGCCTGGCCGCAGATACTCGTCGAGACGTCTTCCTCGCGGCAGGTCTCGATAGTGGACTCGATGAGCTCCAGCACCGCGGGGTGGAGTTCGTCGAAGCGGTCCGCGATGCGCTCGTTGTTGCGGTCGACCGCGAGCGTGTACTGCGTGAGGTCGTTCGTGCCGAAGGAGACGAAGTCGACCCCGGTGTCGGCGATCCCGTCGATCGAGAGCGCGGCGGCGGGCGTCTCGATCATGACGCCCCACGGGCGTTTGTCGGGGTCGATGCCGGCCTCGGCGAGGAGTTCGCGGGCGCGGATCACGTCTTCGGCGTCGTTGACCAGCGGGAACATCACCTCGACGTTGTCGTAGCCGATGTCGTAGAGCTGGCGAAACGCCGCCAGTTCCGTCGTGAAGACGTCGGGCTGGTCGAGACTTCGGCGGATGCCGCGCCAGCCGAGCATCGGGTTGTGCTCGTGGGGTTCGTTCTCGCCGCCCTCCAGTTCGCGGAACTCGTCGGTCGGCGCGTCGAGCGTGCGCACCCTGACGGGCCGTGGGTAGAACGCCTCGGCGACCTTCTGAATGCCGTCGACGAGTTCCGAGACGAAGGCGTCGGCGCCCTCCTCTTCGATGTAGCGCTCGGGCGTCTTGCCCGTCGAGAGGACCATGTGCTCCGTCCGGAGGAGACCCACGCCGTCGGCGCCAGTGTCGGCCGCGCGCTCGGCCGCGTCGGGCACCGAGAGGTTGACCTTCACGTCGGTGGCGGTCATCGGCTTCGCCGGTCCGGCACCGCCCGACCCGCCGACCTGTGCGGCGGCGGCCGGCTTGGGTTCGCTCGCCTCGGCGCTTTCGGGTTCGTCCTCGTCGCCGGGTTCGGCGCCGCCACGAGAGACCGTCCCCTTGTCGCCGTCGACCGTGACGACCTCGCCGTCCGAGAGCGTCTCGGTGGCGTCGCCGGTGCCGACGACGGCCGGGACGCCGAGTTCCCGCGAGATGATCGACGCGTGGCTGGTCATGCCGCCCTCGTCGGTGATGATACCCGCGGCGCGCTCCATGGCAGGCACCATGTCGGGCGTGGTCATCTCGGCGACGATGAGGTCGCCCTCGCCGACCCTGTCGAGGTGGTCGAGCGTCCGGACGATCCTGACCTTGCCGGCGACTTTCCCCGGGCTGGCGCCAAAGCCCGTCAGCGCGACCTCGCCGCTTCCGTCGTCGCTCCCGTCGTCGCTCTCCTCGACCTGGGTTCCGCCGTCGGCAGTGCCGGCCGTTTCGGTGGCCCCGGTGTCAGCCCCGTCCTCGCCAGTTGACTCGCCGTCGTCGATCGTCGTGATCGGACGCGACTGCAACAGGAAGAGGTCGCCGTGAGTGCCGGAATCGGCGTCGTCGGCCACCGCACCTTCTTCGCCGTCGCCGATGGCCCACTCGACGTCCTGAGGGTCGCCGTAGTGTGTCTGGACGGTCTGGCCCATCTCGACGAGTCGTTCGAGGTCCGCCTCGGAGAGCACGCGTTCGTCCCGTTTGTCTTCGGGGACGGCGCGTTCGATGGTCTCGCCGGTCTCCTCGTCGCGGACGTGCATCACCTTCTTCGTCGAGACGTCGACTGACAGGATCTCGCCGGTGTCGCGGTCGACGACGTACCGGTCGGGAGAGACGGCCCCGGAGACGACGGCCTCCCCGAGCCCCCAGGCCGCCTCGACGATCACGCGCGAGTCGCCGGTCGTGGGGTGGCTGGTGAACATGACGCCGCTGCGTTCGGCGTCGACCATCCGCTGGACGACGACGGCGATGTTGACGACGTCGTGGTCGAATCCCTTCTTGTTCCGGTAGTAGATAGCGCGCTGGGTAAAGAGGGAAGCCCAGCAGTCACGGACGGAATCGAGCAGGCGCGACCGGTCGACGTTGAGGAATGTCTCCTGCTGTCCAGCAAATGAGGCGTCCGGAAGATCTTCTGCCGTGGCCGACGAGCGGACCGCGACCGACGCCGCCCCGTCGTCCAGGTCGTCGTAGGCGGCGAGGATCGACTCGCGGATCGACTCGGGCATCTCGGTCTCGCGGATCAACTCCTGGGCACGCTCGGCGGCGCGGGCGAGCGCTTCCGAGTCGCCAGGGTCGACGTCGACCACGTCGAAGAGTTCCTCGGCGATCCCGGTGTCGTCGAGAAACGAGCGATATGTCTCCGCGCTCACGACGAACCCGGGCGGGACCGGCAACCCCGCCGCCGTGAGTTCGCCCAGCGAGGCCGCCTTCCCGCCCACCGAGTCGAAGTCGGTCGCGGTCACGTCGTCCAGCCACAGTACTGTCATAGGCGTGTCGGATAAAACCGTGACGACGACCAAGAAGCTTCCGGATGCTTCGGCAAATATCGGCATCTTAGAGGCTGTGTAACCGGTTCTCATACAGGCGTTTCTTCGGTCGCGAGTACCCGTTTCGGGACAGCACTCCCGTGGAAACGACTTGGGGTTCGCGTAATGGGAGTCTCGAGCGGTCGCCGCTGTGTCCAGATGACGGGCACGCTCGAAGGCTATATTCGGCGACTCGCCCAACGGTGAGTATGAACGAAGGCGAGGACACCGACCCGGGCGATGACGCGGACGCAGGCAGGGATCCTGACCCGGACGCGAACGTGGACCTCTACCCGAACCGCGGCGAGGACGGCCCGCCGGTCTCGCGCAGAGGATTCGTCGCGGGCTCGGCCGCACTCGGGGCGGCGGCGACTACCGGCTGTTCGAGCGACGCCGACGGCGGCAGTGGTGGGACAACCCGGGACGAGAACGAGGCGCCAACCCCCGAACAACGCGATTCGGTGCTCGTGTTCAACACCGGGGACATGACGGTCAGCGTCGTCGACGTCGCGGCAGACGAGGTGGTCGAGACGACCCACGTCGGGCTCACGTCGTCGTTTCCGTCGAACCAGTACGCGCGGACGCTGGTCGATTCGGCGGCCGACAGCCTCTGGGTGAACGTCGGCCGCGGCGTCCGCGCACTCGACCCCGTCAACCTGACGGAACGCGCCCGCGTCGAGACCGGGTCAGGTGCGAACTGGCAGGAACTCACCCCCGACGGGTCGTCCGTCGTCGCGAGCGCGCGCGAACCCGCCCACATCCAGTACAAGATCGACGCCGACCCCGAGAGCGAGACCTTCGGCGAGTTACTCGGCGAGATCGACCGGACCGACGAGGGCGGCCGCGGCGACAACGACGGTCCCGGGCCGTGTGACGTCACCGTCCACCCCGACGGGCGCTACGCGTTCGTCCCGGACCTGTACGGCGACACGCTGACCGTCCTCGATATCGACGAATTCGCCATCGAGACGCAGGTCGACGTCGAACCGATCGGCGACAGCGCGCCCCAGCCCTGGATGGGGACCGTCGACCCGCAGGGCGAGCGCATGCTGGTCGAACACCGGGCCGGCGTCGAGACCGTCTGGGACGTGAGCGATCCGACCGCACCCATCGAGATCGGGCGCTTCGGGGGGGAGGACGGCCTGGGCGACGGGCCGCTCACGAGCGAGATCAGCGCCGACGGCTCGACGGGCTACGTCCTCACGCGGGGCAGCGAGGACGTCACTGTCGTCGACGTGGAGACGCCGGCAGTGGCAGACCGGATCGACCTCGGGGGCAGCGCCTTCGCCGCCACCTGGGACCCCGACCACCGGAAACTCTACGTGCCGGTCCAGAGCGCGAACGTCGTCCGGGTGATAGACGACGCATCGAGGGAGGTCACGGCGACGCTCGACGTCGGGGGTCGTCCCTACGGCGCGACCGCCTGCCGGATACTGCCCGACCCGGAACCGCCCGGCACGGCCGCCGCCGCGGCGTCGAAACTCGGCCTCGACGGGGATACGTCCTACTGCATCGGCGACTGCGCCTGCGGACACGAGCTGTGAGTGGGATCCGGACGCGTCGGTCCGTTCCGAGGGCCCGATCAGCAGCGGGCGATCCGTTTGCTCGTCCGAGACCAGCGTCGATACGACCCGAAGCGAGCGCGTCGAGCACGCCGAACTGTTCGGCGACCTTGAACGGGCTGTAGTGATCGAGCAGCACCGCTCCCGACCCCGGGCGAATCGATTCCGTCCGGGCGGCGAGGTGGCCGAAGAGCACTTCCGGAGTCGTCCCGGCGATGGCGCACGCATGCCGTGGTGCTCTGCGACCCAGAATCGTGAGTACCCGAGTTGCTCCGCCTGCTAGGCGGCCTCGTCAGTGTTAGCGTACGCAACACTGGCGGTGCCGTCGTCGGGAACGGGGGACAGGTCGACAGCGGAAAGTTCCACATCCGGGTTCGGGGACTCCGCGAGTTAACGGTCTGGTTAGCTGACGCTCCGTTCCGACCGTGATTCCTGAACCTCGTGTGAGATACAATCCGGTGAAAGCAACCGAATCAACCGGTACTGATGGCACAGCGGACTAGAGATGAGAAGACTTTCGTACTAACCGTCCAATTAGCTACTGTGAGGATGTACTCGTCGTCGACAGGAGACCTGCTGGCCAGTACTGCACTGTGTACGGGGGAGAGCGGTTCTGGTCCCTGTGGACACTGAGTAATCAGTAGTCTCCGGGATACGAACGTGAGTTGCACCGTCCGTCAAACGGCGTCCGTCGAGGCGATCGCGTCCGAATGAACGAACGACCCCGACTTGCACTCGTCGTCTGGAGCGTCCTCGTCTCACAGGTATTTCTCTACCCGGGGCTCGACGAAACAGTCTCCGCACTCGGTGGGGGTGAGAGCATTCTCGCCGGGACGTGGTTTCTGGTCGCCGAGTTCGGCGCATTCGTCGTCTGTGCGGTCCTGTGGGGCGTAATCAGCGACTCTCTGGGGTCTCGGAGGCCGCTCGTCGTCCTGGGTGCGACGGGCGGTGCTGTGAGTTACCTGGCAGTCGCGTTCGCTCCCCGTGTCGGTCTCGGGTTCGGGGCCGTGTTGCTGTTGCGAGTCGTCGGCGGTGCGTTCACGATCGGTGCGTTCTCGCTGTCGATTTCGATGCTGATGGACCTCTCGGGTGGCCACGGCCGAAATATGGGTGCTGCCGGGACGGCCATCGGACTCGGTGCGGCGCTCGGTTCAGTCGTCGGCGGGCAACTCTCTGCGCTCGATCCGCTCGTGCCACTGTACGGTGGTGCAGTACTCCTCGGTAGTGCAGCAGTCCTCGCCGCGACGGTTCCCGACCGGAGTTCCGGGGGCGGACTCCCCGTCGACACCGTCGCAGATCGCCTCCGTACTCGTCCGACCTTACTCGTGCCGTTCGCGTTTGGCTACATCGACCGTTTGACGGCCGGGTTTTTCGCGCTGACCGGCGTCGCCTATTTCAGAGACACGTTCGGTATCGACGCCGCGACGGCGGGTCTCACGCTGGCGTTGTTCTTCGTGCCCTTCGCAGTGTTCCAGTATCCAGTCGGTTCACTCTCGGACCGAATCGGACGATCCCTTCCAGTCGTCGCCGGATCGATACTGTACGGGGTGACGATCATCGCCGTCGTACTCGCTCCTGGCTACGCTGTCGCGGCAGCGTCGATGGTACTAGTCGGCATCTGCGGGGCACTGGTTTCGCCCACTACCATGGCGCTCGTTACTGACATCGTCCCAGCGACCGAACGTGGGGCGGCGATGGGCGGGTTCAACGTGTTCGGCAGCCTCGGGATGTTGAGTGGATTTCTCGTCGGCGGCACCGTGACGGAACTGTCCGGGTATCTGCCGGCCTTTCTCGCAGCTGGTGGACTGGAGATAGCGATCGCAGTGCTGGCGTCCCGATCTGTCCAGCGGATCACTGCTCCCGACGGTGAACTGTCGCCCGACGTGAGTGACGACTGAGGCGGTCGATCTGTCCCGGGGGTATCCTTCTACGGCAATCCACAGTGGACGACCAGGACTAACCAGCCAGTATGCAATGTTTCTCCGGATATTCCGGTTGAAATTCGATTACTCGACGTTCAGAAGGCTTATGACTAACTAATCAGTTAGATCGAATATGAACCGGTCGATCTCTCGAAAGCGACCGTGGCTCGCCGCGCTACTCGGAGCCCTTGCGACGGGAGTCGGACACATCTACCTTCGACGATGGCGTCGTGGGCTCGGATGGGTCCTCGCCCTGTTCGTTGCAACCATCTTGTTCGTCGATCCTCCGGCCGTCGAGGCGCTGGTCAACTGGAACGCCGTCGATCTCCTGGAGATCGCTCCGATTCTCGTTATCGGGGGGCTGAGCGTCGCCGATGCGTATCTCCTCGCACACGCTCACAACGCGGTTGCTCGTTCGACCGTTCCCCCGGACGGACAGCTCACTCACTGTCCGAACTGTGGCAAGGAACTCGACGCAGACCTCGAGTTCTGTCACTGGTGCACGACGGACCTCAGTCGGTTAGGTGAGATTTCCCCGGATTCCCGAGACGAAAGAGACGAACGCGAGCGGAACTAACACCGAGGGATTCACGCTTTCGCTTCAGTCCCGTCTGTCTCGGCTCTGAGGACGGCGTTTACGTATTCGTCTGCGGTTCGCCTGGCCGTTGCGAGCGTCTCCGGGTCGTCCAGTACGACTGCCCGAGTCCGACCACCGTCGACGATGGTCATGAGCGCCCGCGCCGCGTGTTCGGCGTCGACGTCGGTGAATACGCCTTCGGTGATACCGTGGTCGATCACGGTCCTGAGCATGTATCTGACGTACTCGTCGTTCTGTGCGAACCGCTCGGCGAACGCTTCCTTGTACGGTGCCTGACTCCGCATCTCCAGCACCGCGATCAACAGGTCGCGGTGGTCCTCCGGGGCGACGAGTAGTTTATCGAGCAGGAGTTCCAGTCGCTGTTCGGGATCGGTCGTCTCGACCTCGTGTATCGTATCGACGAACCGGTCGAGGATATAATCCAGAAACGCGGCAAGCAGGTCGTCTTTCGTGTCGTAGTGGTAATGGACGGCAGCAGTCGATTTGCCGTACTCCTCGGCGATGCGCTTGATCGTGAGATCTGCGTATCCGTGTTCCTGCAACGCACGATAGGTAGCACGCATGATCTCCTCGTCTGGATCCGAAGCGGATCGTTCCGGCGGGTCTTCCATTGGTTCCATATTCGTCCTGTACCGGATAACAGTTTTGACCCACTCGTCAGAATCCTCTCTCGCACACTATCCCTGTAGCGCAGTATCTGTGCTGATTCACCGGTTCTTTCCCGGCGTGTTCGCACATCCGAAGGCTTTTGACTAATCGGTTAGTAAGTAAGATACCGACCACATGGCGGACGACCCAGCTACCGAGATTCTGGAAGCAACGTATCGTGCCCTCTGCGAGCAAGGCTACGCGGATCTCACACTCCGGGATATCGCTGCCGAAACGGACAGGAGCAAGGCCTCGCTCTACTATCACTACGATTCCAAAGACCAGTTGTTCGTCGCCTTTCTCGACGAACTGTACGAGCGTTTTACCGGCCGCGTGGGCTCTCCCGACGGTGAGACGCCACGTGAACAGCTCGAGTCACTCCTGCAGGCATTGCTCACGACCGACGCCGATCCGTCTCTGAGAGAGTTCCGTACCGCGATGCTCGAACTGACGGCACAGGCACCGTACAACCCGACGCTGCAGGAACGTCTCACGGAATTCGACGCATTCCTGTTCGATCAGTTACGAGAGATACTCGCAGCCGGCGTGAACACTGGCGATTTCGACGACAGCGTCGAGCCAGTACGCGATGCAGAGTTTCTCACGACGACGATCGTCGGCGCACACACGCGACACGTCGCTATCAACCAGTCCTCGGACCGGCTCTACGCTACGATGACTAGACATATCGAACGGCGTCTGCTCGGCGACCATCGACCGGAGGTCGCACAGTAATGGGGCTGTTCAGCCGTCTCAGTTCCCTCTTCAAAGGTCCCGAGGAGTTCGACCTGACGTCGGGCAGCATTGGGAAGCCGCTGTTCTTCCTGTCGATGCCGATCGTCGTCACGAACCTCTTCCAGACCGCCTACAACCTCGCGGACACGTTCTGGCTGGGCCAGTACAGCACGGACGCACTGGCGGCGATCAGCTTCGCGTTCCCGATGGTCTTCCTGCTCATCTCGCTCGGGATGGGGATTTCCGTCGCCGGGAGCGTCCTCGTCGCCCAGTTCACCGGTGCGGACGCGGAACGCGAAGCCGAGTACGCCGCCTCGCAGACGATCACGTTCGCCGTCATTGTGTCGGTCGTCCTCGGTATCGTCGGCTACTTCGGTGTCGACACGTTTCTCAGCCTGATGGGCGCGTCACAGGACGTGCTGCCGTTGGCGACGGGCTACATGGAAGTCATCTCGCTCGGCCTGCTGTTCATGTTCGGGTTCTTCGTCTTCGTCGCGCTCATGCGCGGGTACGGCGACACGATCACGCCGATGCTCGTCATGTTCGGTTCGGTCGTGCTCAACATCGTCATCGACCCGTTCCTGATCTTCGGTTTCGACAGCAATCCCCTGTTCGCGATGCTCGGCCTCGGCGGCCTCGAGTCGACGCTGTTCGCACTGACCGGATACACGGGGTCCGGGATCACGGGTGCGGCGATAGCGACCGTCTTCTCACGCGGGCTCGCACTGGTCGTCGGCCTCGCGATCATGTTCCGCGGTAATCGCGGGGTCCAGATTCACGTACAGGACATGGCGCCGGACCTCTCGTATCTCCGGCGGCTCGTCCGCATCGGCCTGCCGGCGTCGATCGAGGGCACTGGACGGGCGCTATCGATGAATCTGTTGTTAGTCATCGTCGCGCTCTTCCCGGACACCGTGGTCGCCGCCTACGGGATCGGGACGCGCGTGTTCTCGGTCATATTCCTCCCGGCCATCGCCGTCGCCCGCGGGGTAGAGACGATGACCGGGCAGAACATGGGAGCCAACAGACCGGACCGGGCAGAACAAGCGGCGGGACTGGCGGCGAAAGTGCTCTTCGGCGTCCTCACGGTCGCGGGAGTCGTCGTCTTCTTCGTCGCCGCACCCATCGCCGACGTGTTCACGACCGACCCCGATGTCGTCGACATCGCCGCCCAGTTCCTTCGGTACGTCGCGTTGACCTTCGGCTTCATCGGTATCATGCGGGCCTACACGGGCAGCTTCCGAGGTGCCGGGAAGACGCTCACTGCCGCGGCTATCTCCGTGGTGATGCTCGGTGTGATTCGCTTCCCGGTCGCGTGGATAACTGCTGCGGGCCCGCTCGGTGAAACCGGTGTCTGGCTGTCGTTCGCCGTCTCGAACGTCGCCGGAGCCATCATCGCCTACGCCTGGTACCGCCGTGGCACGTGGCGGAGGAGTGATCTGACTGAATCCAGAGTCGACCTCGACGAGACGAGTGTCGAGCCAGCGGCAGGTGACGACTAACACCGATGACTGAACCAGACCCGGTTCGTCGGTCACAGATCGACCGTCACATACAGCGAGCGCTCAGTGAGGAAGCCGCGGTCGAACTACCGCTCGCCCGTGAGACGCTGCACGAATCCCACGACAGGTGGTACGGCCAGCTTGTGGTGACCGTGTACGGTACGCTGTCAGACCGCCAGAATCCCGAACTGGCCCTCCCCGCTGGCGCAGCGGTCGAACTCCTCCGGGGATACGTTCGTCTCCGAAGTCGACTGCTCTTGCGACTCACCGAGAGACACGCGCACTCGTTCACCCTCGATCCGACGGCGGCGCTGCTGGCGGGAGATTACCTGTATACGGCGGCATTCTCGTCACTCGGTTCGCTGCCCGACAGCCGGTCGGGGGACTGTTTCGAGATACTGACGACGGCTCTCGAAACGATCACCGGAGCGTTTGCGCGCACCCACACGCCGGCCGGGTCGACAGAGCACGACAGGGCGATGTTTTTCGACGACATTGCGGGGGCCCTCGGAGAGGCTGCGACCGTTCTCGGAGCGACACTCGCCGGGTTCGACGGAACAGATCGAAGACACCTCGAGCAGTTCGGACGAGGGCTCAGTACCGCTCGACAGATCGGGATCGTTCTCGATACGGCACCGACCGAAGCAATGGTTGTGCCACCCACACTCGACGAGGCACAACTCCGCAAGCGCGCCGATCGGCGCCGAGACGACGCCGACCAGGCGCTCGACGCTCTGTCGGAGACTGTCGACGTGACGCGTTTGCGAACACTCTCCGAAGTTACTGAGTCGAACCGGAGCCAGCGGGGCTCAGCTACCGATGACGAGGCACTCGATTAGCGTGCCAGACGCCATGCAGGCTAGAACAGTGTATGGACGATTCGAGGGTGCGACGTTCGCATTCCAGACAGACTGAATTATCGACATGACCACGGAATCCCGAGCGGCCGTTCTCGAAGAACTAAAATTCATCCAACAGACACTCGATTCGGACGAGAATATCCGACAGGACGGGGAGTTACTCGTTTCGGAAATCACGTCACAGAAATTTCAAATCCGCTCCCCGGCCCGGACTGCCGCAGCTTGCTATCTCATTGCGTGTCGGTTACGAGAGGTCCCGATCCGCGTGACGAAGATCGCCGACGCGTCTCCTGTCACCAAGACTGAAATCCTCGACGAAATGCAACGGATTTCGGACGCACTGTCTCTCGGGATACCGAACGACGATCCAGCTGTGATCCTCGAAAAGGGGTGTCAGGACCTTGGTCTCTCCACTGACGTCGAAGCTCGCGCCCACCAGATAGAAAAACTGGGTACTGAAGCTGGAGTTTCCAGTGGCGTCTCGCCGTATACGTATGCAGCAGCCGTACTGTACGTCGCCAGTTCGGCTGCCGACAGCGACCTCTCTCAGGCCGATATCGCCGACCAGTTCGACGTATCGACAGCCACACTCCGGGACAGACGTGACAACCTGCTCGAAGCGACCGGGAGTGACCTGTTCGAACTGCAGTTTCCAACAGCACCACCCGAAGCCGTCTCACTCGTCGACGACCTGCTTCACCGCGCACAGGCCGCTCACTGGGCAACGGGTAAGCGGCACATGGGTGTTCTTGCCGGTGCATGGCTGTATGCAGTAACCAGATATCAGATCGAAGTCAGCGTATCAGAACTCTCGGCTATCACTGGGGTGAGTGAGTCGACAGTCCGTGCTCGCTACGAGGAATTCGTCGAGGACGTGGGCACTCCTGACGATAATACTACTGCGTGAGCGCCTCACTCGTGTGGAACGTGACGGGTTCAGGAACAGGGATAAAGACTGGAGACGAAGCGCTCATCAGACGCGCTATCCTGGCCTGAAACAGTGACGCAGGAGATCGTCGAAGCACTGCTCGTTGATCCATTCGCCGTGATGAACACGATCGGGCTCGTCGCGTTCGCGCTGGTCGGCGCAACCAAGGCGATACGCGAGGAGTTCGATATGTTCGGGGTCACTGTGGTCGGCCTCGCCACGGCATTCGCCGGTGGGATGACCCGTGACCTCCTCGTCAACCGGACCCCGCTCGCACTCAGCTCACCGGTCGAACTCGGCCTCGGGCTGTTCGGTGTCGGGCTAGCAATTGGGTTGAGTATTGCACTCGAATCAGCCGACGCACATCCGCTGACGTTGCTCTCGGACGCGATCGGGCTCGCTGCGTTTACCACGACGGGCGCTATCGTTGCGACCCAGGCCGGGATTCCGGCCTTCGGTGTCGTCGCGATCGCGACGATCAACGCCGTCGGTGGCGGCGCTGTTGCTGATATCCTGCTGGATCGCTCACCGTTTATCCTGCTCGACGACTTCTACGCCAGTTGTGCGGTGCTGGGTGGCAGTGCATACTGGGTTGTCGTCACCGCCGGCGGCTCGAACGGAACCGCTGCAGCAGTGTGTGCAGCGATAGTCGTAGGAACACGAATTGGTGCGCTCGTCTACGGGTGGTCGCTCCCGACAGCACAAAAACTGGGGTTAACACGCGAATAGAGCGAACAACGGCTGAGAGGGATTGCGTTCGGTCATACGCGTTGTCCGTTACCGTTCGAATCCTGGCCCATCGTAGTCGTCGTACACGACATCGGGCCGTTCACAGACCACGTGCGGGTTGTAAATAGCCGAGTCAGCGTCGATAACCCGTCCATCCGGGAAGTGGTACTGATTTGGGTCGCCCCTCGACGGGCCGAACTCGTGTTCTTCTTTCAGTTTCCGGTCGCGTTCGCGGATCTCGTCGATCTCGTCGAAGTCGACTGTTTCGTCCGCGAGCGTCCTGAGAGCTTCCAGGGCTTCGTCGTCCTCGGCGTCTCGTGTGGCGTCGTCCGCAGCGAGATTGTTGGTTTCGAGTGGGTCGGCATCGAGATCGAACAGCAGTTCGGGTGCGTCCTCGAATCTGACGTACTTGTACTTCCCCTGGCGAACGCTTCGGTACTGGTACCCTTCAGTGTCGCCGGGCATGCTTTCGAGGAAGAAACCGTCCACGAAGACCGGCTGTGACTCCGGTTCGGTTCCCGTTCGGAGGGTTGGAGCGAGGTTGCGGCCGTCCAAGTCGTCGGGGGTGTCGACGCCGGCGAGACCACAGAGCGTCGGATAGAGGTCGATCAGACTCACCGGCGTGTCGACGTACGTCGCCTCCCGGTCACCGGACCGATGTTCCGGGAGTTGAATCAGTAGCGGCACTTTCGAGGACGCCTCGTGCCACGTCATCTTCTCCCAGAGACCGTGCTCGCCGGCCAGTTCGCCGTGGTCGCTCGTGTAGACGACGATCGTATCGTCGAGCAGCCCATCGCGTTCGAGACGGGACAGCAGGACACCGAGAATCTCGTCAACGTAATCCACACACGCGAAATACGCGGCCCGTGCGCGCTGGCGCTCCTCCTCAGTGATCTCCCTCGATTTGGTGAAATCAGCTAACGCGAGCGTCGCCGGGTGGTCGTACGTGGCCGAGTCCTCGATGACTTTCGGGTCGGGAACGTCGTCGGGCCAGTAACGCTCGAAGTGTCGCCGGGGAACCGTTCGTGGCCAGTGTGGGCGGCTCAACGAGGCACAGAGGAACCACGGCTGGTCGGGATTCCGGTGCTGGTGCTCTCGCAGGAACGAGAGGGCTTCCTGAGCTGTGTTTTGCTCCTGAAGGAGGCTCTCCGGGATTTTCGTCCCACCGACTTCAGTGAGAAGGGCTTTCCAGTCCGTTGGGTTGCCCTTGTGCGGGTTCGGCGGTTCTCCCTGGTGGCCCATGAATCCGGTGAGGTCACCGTAGGGGCGGTGGTCGAAACCGACGAACTGGCGGTCCCCACCGAGGTGCATCTTCCCGAGAAGCGCAGTGTTGGACCTTGTTTAGACGCGTGATTTCACGGTCATGAGTGGCTGACGCTGAGTTCGATGTTTCTGACGGCACATTTCAGAACGAGTTCGCGGAACTGACCGAACCACGTTCGAGCGCGAACGATCTCGCCGTACTTGCGACGAAGCGCGAAAAATATGGATTCGACGTTCGAGCGTTGATGATAGATCGTATCATCTTGCAAGAAATTGTTAGCGATGCCGTGCCAGCCGAATTCGCGGTGCCTGATCACTGGTTTGACGCCTTCTGCACGCAACCTTTGTCGAAGCAGCCACCAGTCGTAGCCTTTGTCGGCGGTGAGAATACCCAGTTTGTTGAAATTGCGTTTGACCAGTTGCCAGGCGATCTTGGAATCGTGCGGTTGTTTCATCGAGCAATATATGTCGAGGATCGCACTAGTCTCGCAGTCGATCAGCACGGTGGTTTTCACCGCCTCGAACGTGTAGTTCGTCCGTTTTGCGTAGTGTTGGCTGGCAGCGCTCCGATCCATGCCGGTTGCGTCGATGGCCTGAACATCGCCGGTATCGTGGGACTCTCCAGACAGCCGGAGCAAGACGCGCCAGATTCGCATTTCGAGGTCTTGCTTGCGCGCACACACGGTCGAAAAATCAGGCAGATCAGCCACCTCTAGGTCGAGTTGAGCGACGATTCCGTGCATCTCGTGGAGGACGTCCAGTAACCGCCGATACGTGTGATCCAGGTACTCGTAGAGTCCGTGGATCGCCACGATCACCCAGTCTGCGTAGCCACCTTCACCTTCTTCGAACGCTGGATCTGGCTCGCCGACGACGGCTTTTTGAGCAAGCGACACAACCCGACCAGTGAAGCGGGGCAGCTTCGATGACACAACCGAACTTTCCCGCTTCACACCCTAGTACGTTAGACATTTAGCCGCTCTTACTAGCGTCTAAACAAGCCCCAGAAGATGATAGGTAAATCTGTTTTCGAGACGGTGGAAACGGAACGATTCGATTGGGAGAAAGATCTATTTTAAGTTATATACTCACAAGTGAAGTGTATTGTTTTCTCGATTCACAAGACGCCGGTAGCTCTAGTGACCAATAAATTTGAAATCATCTTAGGGATAGATACGCTGATCAACCCACAGCCGATCTCGATATCAGTGAGTATCGCCCTGCTCGCGAGCTCGCACTCTGGTTCGCAACGCCTGGCGTTTCCCGAAACTCCCGTCTGATACGCAATGTCGAATATGTGGGAGTGCTGATTGCGATTTCCATGGTTTGCGCGGTTGAGTGTGACCGATTACGTGTGAGGTCCACACCACAAACAGACTATCGCTCGCTATGTCACCACGCCGTTGACCGCGCCGCGGAGCCGAGTCACAGCGGTCAACACCGGATACGTCCAGTCACAGTGTGTGTACAGATAGCCACACAGGTCGTGTCCATCGGTCCGTGGCGATGCGGTGCGGCCCGCGAACGTCGCCTGTCGGTCGTGGGCAACTTCGTCGAGTGCGTCCGTGAAGTCGACTTCGACACCCGCTGGAACGCGTACGCCATCCAGTTCATCCAGTATCGCGAGTAGTCTATTCCGGCTTCGGGTGAGTGAGTCGTGTTCACCATCGAGAATTTCACAGAACGTCTTGCGCTGGTCGATGGCGCTGGCGACCGCAGTCAACAGTGTCCGCTTGAAAAAAGGGGTGAACTGCATGTGGGCGTCCCGTCGCAGTCTCGCGGCGATGTCCCTGGATAGTTCGGCCGCAATATTCTCGACGAGCGATTCCCCGTAGACCTCGTCGTAGTGGTCAACGTTCATGACCGTCTCACGATAGGCGCTCCGGAGGCGGTCGGCGGCACGCGACCGCTTCTCACTAAGGGGGGCACGCGTCGCTGGCGCGGCCGACGCGGTGGAGACCGTCTCGACAGCAGCAACCCGTCCTTTGAACTGCTCGAAGGCGTGCCGTTCAGCATCGACTTCCTCGTACACCCCGTCGAGGACGGACTCGGATATCGAAATTGGTGACAATACATGACGCCGGAGTGACTTTTCTGGTGGCACTCCCACCTGCTCAGTGTCGATCATTGAGATGTGTTACAACAGCACATGCTATAGTCTTTGTCCAGGATATAGCCGGTTCGAGATACAGATCGGGTACAGCGCCCCTCTCGTGGGCACAACTGGCTCTCCCACTGGCGCAAGAGTTTTACGCGGAGGAGGGGATTTCCGCTTGAATGACTGAGAGTCAACCCAACGTCCTGTTCCTCTTGAGTGACGAGCACAGCTATCGGTGTTTCAGCAGCTGCGACGACGACCGCGGCGAACCAGTCGAGACTCCTACGTTCGACCGGATCGCGGAAACTGGGACGAACTTCGACCAGACGTACTGCCAGATGCCCCTGTGTACTCCCTCGCGGCTTTGTCTGCTCACCGGGCGGGAAGTCCGCCGATGCAACGGCTGGGACAACGACAACGTCTTGCCCCCGGACTGTTCGACGATCCCCGAAACGTTCGGCGAAGCGGGGTACGACACGTGCCTCGTCGGGAAGATGCACCTCGGTGGGAACCGGCAGTTCGTCGGCTTCGACGACCGCCCGTACGGCGACCTGACGGGCGGGACGAACCACCAGTGGGAACCGCTCGACCGCCGCGGGGGTCGGAAGATCCGTGACCGTACTCGCGACGCAGGAGTCTCGGAAATCCCGGAGAGCCAGCTCCAGGAGTACGTCTCGACGCGCGAGTCTCTGGCCTGGGTCAGGGAACAGGAGGCCGCCAGCGACGACCCGTGGTTTCTGACTGTCTCGTTCTCCCGCCCGCATTTCCCGCTGACTGCGCCGCGACGGTACTTCGACCGGTACTGGGACGTGGACCGGGACGAACCCACCGACCTGCTGACGGAACCGAAGGTCGGGTACGAGGGCGACACGGTCGACCACCCGATGACGGTCGGGGCACGGGACGGCTTCAGAACTGCGGAGGTGGGCGAACGAGAGGCCCAGCGCGCCAGAGCGGGGTACTTCGCGTGTGTGGAGTTCCTGGACGACATCGTCGGGGAGTTCCTGGCTGCACTGGACCGCGATGGCCACCTCGATAACACGATCATCGTCTACGCGTCCGACCACGGCGAGCTGGCGGGCGAGCACGGCCTCTGGTGGAAACATACGTGGCACGAGGCCGCCGCCCGCGTCCCGTTTTTCGTCCAGACGCCCGAACATCGCACCGGGGAGCGCGAATCGGCGACGATCGAGACACCGGTGAGCCTCGCCGACCTGTTTCCGACGCTGTGTGGGGTCACCGATGTGGAGCCTCCCGACGGACTTGACGGGGCGGACCTGTCTACGGCCGTCGAGACGGGCGCTGAACCCGACCGCGGTCCCGTAGTCTGTGACAATCTGGTTCCCCGATGGGGGGCGGGCACGGAGTTCCGGATGGCTCGTGACGGCGAGTACAAGTACGTCCAGTTCCGTGACGCGCCGGAACTGCTTTTCGACCTGTCGACCGACCCCCTGGAACAGCACAACCTCGCAACGGACGCGTCCGGAGCGGACAGAGACGCGCTGGACAGCCTCCGCGAGTTCGTCGACGAGTCCATCGACTTCCAGGCCGCCGAGACCGAACGCGAACGCGACAGTCTCCTCCAGCAGGAGTACGCCCTGGAGGCGGAGACTGCCTCGCCGTCCGGAAGCTGTTACCTGCTTCGAGACGGGAGCGTCGTCGACGCAGACACACCGCTGTACGACCCGACCGTCGTCGTCGACAATCCCGCGGCGACCTTCGACGACTACCCCTGATCCAGCGTCGGGTCGTCCGAACTCCACCGTCTCCGGGCGGACCGTACGTTCGCATCGGCTGGGTCTCTCCTATCGCCGGGAGTCACCAAAGGTTTAATATCGGCTTCGGAGATGTACCCAGCATACGATGCGAGAGTTCGCCAGGGTAGCCGATACTATCCGAGGAGTCGCTAGTCCGTTCGCACGGCGGTGGGTCGCGCTCGAGACCGACTACAAGAGTGTCACCGTGGCGTGCGTCCTCGTGGGACTCGTCGTCGGTTTCGGCGTCCAGGTCCCCTGGTAGGATGAGCGAGCAGTCGCCGGACGAACCCACCGAACAGCCGGCAGATCGGGGGGCAGCGGTCGCTCCCGGGGTGGCGTTGCTGGCCGTGTGTGCGGTCGGGGCGTGGCTCCTCGACCCGTTGTTGCCCGTCGTCGACGTCCTCCTGATCGCGGTCGTCGTCGGCTTCGGTGTCGCCAACGTGTTCGAACTCCCGACGTGGGCCGAGCGCGGCGTCGAGACGCACAAGGTGTTCCTCGGCGCCGCGATCGTCCTCATGGGGGCATCTCTGTCAGTCGACCGTCTCGTCGAGAGCGGCGCCCTCGTTGTGTCGTCCGTAGTCTGTGTCAGCGGCGTCACGCTCGTCGGAGTCGAACTGTGCTCTCGGCGTCTGTTCGGGATCGACGACAAGCTGGCGTCACTGCTCGCAGCCGGGTCTAGCATCTGTGGCGTTTCCGCTATCGTCGCGGTCGCCGGGAGTATTCGGGCCCGCGACGAACACGTGGTGTACGCCGCGACTACTATCCTCTTGTTCGACGCGGTCACGTTGTTGGTCTATCCGGTGGTCGGGAACCTGCTCGCGATCCCGTCCGACGTGTTCGGCATGTGGGCCGGCGTCAGCATGTTCAGTACCGGCCCGGTCGTCGCGGTCGGATTCGCCCACTCCGAGACCGCCGGACAGTGGGCCACGCTCACGAAACTCGCCCGGAACACGCTTATCGGCCTGGTCGCAGTTGGGTACGCGACGTACTACGCACGCCGTCGACTCGGTGCGGACCGTGACGGCAGTAGTTCACTCGGGTTCCGACAGCTCTGGGACAGGTTCCCGAAGTACGTCGTCGGTTTCGCGGGGCTCGTCGTTCTCGCCAGTAGCGGGGTACTGACCGCCGGACACGTCCAGTCGCTCGAGAACGCGTACAACTGGCTCTTCCTGCTCGCGTTCGTCGGACTGGGAACCGAAATCAGGATCGCAAAACTCCGACGTGCCGGCGTCGCACCCGTCCTAGTCGTGCTGTGTACCTTTTGTGCCGTGAGCGTCATCTCGCTCGTCGTACTCTCCGCCCTGTTCGGCTAGTCCCCTGGCGAATCCATCGTTAGTGTTCACTAGAGGAGAACAACTATTATAAGTCACGCGGCATATCGATCCCCATGCACGACGGAACCGATGGTGGGACGCCCTGGCGCTCCGTGGACGCAGTCAAGACCTCGTGTACTATCCTCGAGGAACTGTACCAGCTGAACGAGGCCGGAGTGACCGAGCTCGCCGAACGACTGGACATCTCGAAGGCCGGCGTACACAGCCACCTGGCGACGCTCCAGGAAGAAGAGTTCGTCGTGAAAAACGGCGACAAGTACCAGCTCAGTCTCCGGTTTCTCGACTTCGGAGAGGTGGCAAAGCGGAACATCGATGTCTACGACGTTGTGGAGACGGAAGTCTCCAAACTCTCGGAGCGGACGGGCGAAGTTGCGCAGTTTATGGTCGAAGAACACGGATGGGGGATCTACATCGCGAAGGAACGCGGGGAATCCGGGGTCAGGACGGCGGCCTACGTGGGCGCCCGAAAACACCTCCACTGTACCGGGGTCGGGAAAGCGATACTCGCGAACCTGCCCCGCGAACGAGTAGACGATATCATCGACAAGCGCGGATTGCCCCCCAAGACCGAGAACACGATCACTGACCGTGAGGAACTGTACGAGGAGTTAGAGTCGATCCGTTCGGCGGGCGTCTCGGTCGACGACGAGGAGATCCTCCACGGCGTGCGATGCGTCGCCGTGCCAGTCGTGAGCCAGCGGAAGGGTCTGCTCGGTGCGATCAGCATCTCCGGCCCGACGAGTCGCCTCAAAGGGGAGTACTTCGACGAAGAACTCCCGGACATCGTCTCGGACTCGTCGAACGTCATTCAGATCAACGCTGAACAACTGTGACGAGACACCGGTGTTCGGTTCCTGGTATCGAGGCATTGACGACCCGAGACTGCCTGAGGCGCTCGATCCATCGACGAAATATGTTCACGAAAGGTGAACGATATTCGTCTGATGGCCTCGATCGTCGTCGGAATCCGTGGTTGGGTATTTGTGTGTCCACCGCCCTTCCGTTCCGACAGACGAGTGACCGTTGACTAGCTGTGCCATGAAGAGCGCCGTCGCTCAGTTCTTGAACCGCCATACCAGTACGATGGACTACCCAACATCAATTACAATATTAGGAATGTAATCATCCAGCGATCACGGGTCCGTTCCCAGATGTCGATAGTTCCGTGTGGATCGCAGGTAGTACCAATAGTGCTCGATCGAGGGCTCCCCCATCGGTCACCAGTAGTGAACGGGCGTGCCGGGATACGGATTTACACCCACTACCCGGCTGTGGTACTGGAGGTTAGATTCACGGCCACAGTCTCTCGGGCAACTGCCTCACTGATCGCACCGCAGTCGGGGACGCTGTTCGTGGCGGTTGGATAGACAGACGAGACACTGCCCCGTCCACCGTCGCAATGTGCCCAACGCCGGAACGGGACGATATCACTGAGTGGGACTATTGTTCACAAAGGGCGAACGCGGATCGGGACGAGCAACGGTCGGCAGCGCACTAAGGGCTCGTCTCGAACCGTTCACGTTCGATTCGTCCCGCGAGGAAACCGGAACTCACCTGAGAATCGAGCATCGGGAATTCAGGTGGTCCGATACACCTCGACGGCGTCCAGATCGACCGAGACGCCCAGTCCCGGGCCCGACGGGACGTCGATACTGCCGTTCCGGATCTCGAACGGGTCCTCGATGACGTCGCCTTCCCAGCCGTAGTATGTGGTGTCGCTCGGAAGATTGAAGCCGGGGACACCGTGGACGGTGTGGAGTATCGCGGCCGTTCGGATCCCCAGATCGAACGCACAATGGTGGGCAAGGGAGACTCCGGCGTCCTCTGCGATGGCTGCGAGCTGCCTGATACCGGAAATGCCACCCGCAGGTGTGAGGTCGACGACCGCCACGTCGATCGCGCCGGCCTGGATCACCTGCCGCAGATTGCGGGGCGGATACGTGTCCTCGTTCGCCGCGATGGGTTGTGTGGTCCGGGCACGCAGTTTCTCTAGCGACCCGTGTGCGTCGATCCGGATCGGCTGTTCGACGTACTGCAGGTAGACCCCGCTGTCGCTCAGTCTCGCACAGACCCGGAGGGCGTCTTCGGTCGTCCACCCCTGGTTCGGGTCGAGGCGGAACTCGAGATCGCCGTCCACTTCGTCGTCCATCGCCCGGATCCGTTCGACGTCTGTCTCCCAGTCGCGACCCGCCTTCGTCTTCAGCACGCTGTATCCCCGGTCGAGTGCCTCCCGGGCGTACGTCCGGGACTCCTCCGGCGGGAAGATCCCGAGACAGTAGGCGAACTCCTCGGAGGAGTCCCGGGACGTGTCGGCCCCCGCGTGTTCGCGGTTTTTCATCGACGTCTGCTGCGGGGCCGTCCACCCGCCCAGCAGTTCGTAGACGGGTTTATCCAGTGCCTTCCCGACGACGTCCCAGCAGGCAGTCTCGACCGGCGCGAAGAACATGTTGGGGTTGGTGTACTCGACGAACACCTGGCGTCGGAGCTTCTCGACTTCGTACGGCGACTGTCCGATGACGAGCGGTCCCACGCCGTCCTCGATGACGGACACTGTCGCCTCGGGCGAGAGGAACGCCCGCACTTCGCCCCATCCCGTCACCCCCTCGTCTGTCTCGACGCGCACGAGGATCCTGTCTACGTCGTGGAGTTCACTGTGGTTGGTCCGATACGGCGCGATACCACCGGCCGCGATCGGTTCTAACGGGACGTTGATCGGAATCGCCGTTACGTCGGTGATCTGCATACCCGATGGATCCGACGGCACCCTCTTGAACCTACTGGGGTGGCCGGCTGTCGGACGCGGTCAGCGTCGCGCGGTCGCCTCGATCTCGACGCCGATGTCGTTGGGCAGACGTGCGGCCTCGATGCAGACCCGGGCCGGCGGGACCTCGTCGAAGAACTCGCCGTACACCTCGTTGACCGCGCTGTAGTCGTCCATGTCGTTCAGGTATACCGTCGTCTTCACGACGTCAGCAAGGTCCGCATCGGCGGCGTCCAGAACGTTCCGGACGTTCCGGATCGTGCGTTCGGTCTGGGCGCCGATGCCGCCGTCGACGACCTCCATCGTCTCGGGGTCAGTCGGTCCCTGTCCGGAGACGAACACGAGATCGTCGCTGACAATCGCCTGCGAGTACGGTGCGTCGTTCTGTGGCGCTCCAGGTGTGGAGACGGCTGTCTTGTCGTCAGACATGCGTTCGGGCGGACGACAGGGCGGGTAAAAGAAGTTTCTACCCAGCGACCGGGTAGAATCGGGGACAGTAGCCCGTTGGACCGGACGCGAGTGGAACGCATCGAGTCGTGCTCTGTGACTTTGGGCCGTGCTCTACGACTCTGTGTCGTGCTCTGTGACTCCGTGTCGTTCACGGGAAGTTTTATCAGTTCGTCGGACGACCTCACCTGTGACTATGAGTCAGCAAGCGGTAGACCGATACGAAGCCGAGATGCTCGTCGGCGGATCCTGGCGGTCCGGTGACGAACGTGCGGACGTGATCCACCCCTACGACGGACGGACCGTCGGGTCGATCCCCCTGGCGTCGAGGGCGGACGTCGAAGCGGCCGTGTCCGCCGCCCACGAGGGGTGGACTCGCTCGACGCTGTCGGCGTACGAGCGCTACGAACTGCTCACACTCGCCGCGGACGCGCTAGAGGCGGACGCCGAGGAGGTCGCGCGATTGATAACCTCTGAACAGGGCAAGCCCATCACGGAGGCTCGCGGTGAAGTGGACCGTGCGGTCCAGACACTCAGGCTCTCGGGCGAGGAGGCCAAACGCCTCTTCGGCGAGGCCGTCCCGATGGACCCCCAGAAGGGGTTCGACCGGACCCACGCGTTCACCCAGCGAGAGCCGCTGGGCGTCGTCGCGGCGGTGACACCGTTCAACTTCCCACTGAATCTGATGGTCCACAAGGTCGGTCCTGCACTCGCCGCGGGGAACGCCGTCGTCGGCAAGCCCGCGTCGAACACGCCTCTCTCCGCGATCCGTCTGTTCGAGTATCTGGAGGACGCCCGCCGGGAAGTCGGCGCCCCCGACGGACTGGTCAACGTCGTCACCGGCAGCGGGAGTCGGGTCGGCGACGTGTTCCTCGAGTCCGAGGCTGTCGAGGCGATCTCGTTCACCGGATCGACTGCTGTCGGCAAGTACATCGCCGAGAACGCGGGGATGCGAGAGGTCACGCTCGAACTCGGCGGCAACGACCCGACGATCGTGTGGCACGACACGGACGTCGAAGCGGCCGCGACGCAGGTTGTCGGCGGGGCCTGCTCCAACGCGGGGCAGGTGTGCAACTCCGTCGAGCGTGTGATCGTCCCGGAGTCGATCGGGGACGAGGTCGTCGATGCCCTCGTCGACGCCGCGGCGTCGCTCACCGTGGGTGACCCGTTCGACGAGACCACGGACGTGGCCGCGATGGTCGACGACGAACAGTTCGAGAGTGTCGTGGACATCTACGAGGCGACGGTCGACGCCGGGGCGACGGTCGAGACCGGAGGCGACTACGGCGGTGATATCGGTGAGCGGGTGTTCGAACCGACCGTGCTCTCTGGCGTGACTCCGGACATGCCGGCCGCACGCGAGGAAACGTTCGGTCCGCTCGTCCCCGTCATCACCGTAGACGACTTCGACGAGGCCATCGCGGAGGCGAACAACACCGAGTACGGGCTCGAGGCCGGACTGTTCACCCAGGACATCGACCGGGCGAAACGTGCTGCCGACGAGATCGACGCCGGCGGCGTCAACGTCAACACTGTCTCCGGGTTCCGGACGGACCACATGCCCTACGGCGGCTTCAAGGACTCCGGCGTCGGCAAGGAGGGCATCAAGTACGCCTGCAAACACTTCTCGAAGACGAAACTCGTCGGATTCCACCGGGGCTTCGGCGACGACGCCTGACCCGGGCGGCAACGTTTGGTCCGGACAACGCCTGACCCGGGCGGCAACGTTTGGTCCGGACGACACCTGACCCGGTGGCGCTTCGACCGGTAGGCCCCGTCCGCGTCGACGCACCGGACGGACGACACAACGCTTAAACCCTCCCGCTGGAATATGCCGGTGATGACCCGAACGGGCAGTGCACTCTCTCACTTCGAGTGCGTATTCACCGGCGAGACGTACGAGACGGACTTCACCGACTTCCCGGTCGAGGGCCAGTTACTCGACCCGCAGTACGACTACGACGCGGTCGACGTCACGAGGGGGGAGTGGGAGCGACGAGGGGGTTCGATGTGGAAGTACCGGGAACTCCTCCCGATCGATGACACCGACCACGTCGTCTCGCTCGGCGAGGGGGAGACCCCACTGATATCGTCCGACCGACTCGCCACGGAGATGGGCGTCGGGACGCTTCTGGTCAAAGACGAGGGCCAGAATCCGACGAACACGTTCAAGGACCGGGGGGCGTCGGCGTCGATATCGGGCGCAGTCCAGCAAGGGGTCGACGAAGTGGCCCTGGCGACCGCCGGCAACGCGGGCCAGGCCGCGAGCGCGTATGCCGCTCACGCCGGGCTCGACTGCCACGTCTTCGTGCCCCACCAGGCCGGCGACATCCAGAAGCGGATGACGGAGGCACACGGCGCGAACGTGCACTTCACGGATGGGAAGATATCCGACGCGGGTGCGGCGTTCACCGACGAGCTCCACGAGAAGGGGCTGTACTCCGTCGCCACGTTCCACACGCCGTTCAGGCACGAGGGCAAGAAGACGATGGGGTTCGAGCTGTTCGAACAGCTCGCCTGGACGACTCCCGACCACATCGTCTACCCGACGGGCGGCGGCGTCGGCCTCGTCGGCATCTGGAAGGCCTACCAGGAACTGCTCGAACTCGGCTGGCTCGACGAGGCCGAACCCCCGGCGCTCCACGTCGCACAGAGTTCGGGGAACGCGCCGATCGTCCGCGCGCTCGAAGACGAGGCAGACGCACACACCGTCTGGGAGAACCCGGATTCGATCGCCCGCGGCGTGGAAGTCCCCGACCCGGGCGCGTCGCCGTGGCTGATAGACATCGTCACCGAGTCCGGCGGGACCGGCGTGCAGGTCAGCGACGAGACGGCTATCGAGGCGTCCCGTACGGCCGCGCAACTGTCAGGCGTCGAGATGTGTGTCGAGGCCGGCGTGGCGCTGGCGAGCGCGATGGAACTCTCCGACGACGGCGTGTTCGACGAGGACGACGAGGTCGTGGTTCTCAACACCGGCGCGGGCTGTAAGTCCGCTAGTTCGATCGGGAATCTCTGAGGTCGGACTCCCTTACGATCATCGCTATCACGATCTCTCGGTCGGCTTCTGACCTTCGCTGGCCAGGAGCAACCGTACTACCGTGTCACTGCTCGTCGATTGCGGCCGCGATCAGTTCGATCGGCGTCGTCGTCGCGTCCCCGGTCACGTCCTGACTGACGAACTGGGTCCGGCAGGACGCGCCGGGGGCGACGACCCGGTCGCCGTCGCTGTCCGCGACCTGGTCCGTGAGTATCGCGGCGATGGCGTCGCTCATCGAGGCGTGCTCGGCCTCGTAGCCGAAACTCCCCGCCATGCCACAACACCCTGAGTCGAGCGGGTCGACCTCGTATCCCGCTCGCCGGAGAACGCCGACCGCGTGATGGTCTTTCTGTGTGGCTTTCTGGTGACAGTGGCCGTGATAGACGAGAGACTCGGCAGGCGCGTCGAATCCGACTGTCTCTTCGAGACCGAACGCGTCGATGTACTCACAGACCCCGTACGTGTTCGCCGCCACACTGTCCGCGTCCGGTCCGGAGAGCAGGTCCAGGTAGTCGGACTGGATCATGACCGCGTCGGAGGGTTCGACCACGACGACGTCGTAGCCGTTGTCCACGAGCGGCGCGAGCGCGTCGACGTTCTCGCGGGCGGTCTCCCGCGCTCGCTCGAGGAAACCCTTCGAGAACGCCGGGCGGCCGGTATCGCCGAGCTCGTCCGGGACGGTGACGTGGACGCCCGCGGCTTCGAGGACGCGCACCGCTGCCCGTCCAGCCCCGGGGCGACTGTAGTTCGTGAACGTATCCGGGTAGAGAACGACCGACCGGTCGGCGTCACTTCGGGCGAGGCCGGCGTCCCGCGCCGCAAACCAGTCGCGGAAGGTTTCGCGGTGAAACGTCGGGAGTGACCGCTCGCGCGCGATGCCGAGCGTCTTCTCGAGGAGGAGGCGCGACCCCGGCACCGCCGTCGCGAGGTTCGAGACGGGCGCGAGCGCGCTGCCGACGCGGGACAGCGTGTGTACGTTAGCGAAGAGGCGGTCGCGGAGGCTCGCGCCGTTGTGCTGGTGGTACTCGTGAGTCAGTTCGGCTTTCAGCTTGGCCATGTCGACGCCACTGGGGCAGTCGTGGGCACAGCCCTTGCAGCCGATACAGAGGTCCAGCACCTCCTCGACGAACTCGTCGGACGTCGTCCCGTCGGCGTCGAGCTCACCGACCATCGCCCGGCGGAGCGCGTTCGCCCGGCCACGAGTCGTGGCGATTTCCTCCTGGCTCGCGCGGTACGTGGGACACATCACGCCGCCGGTCGTCGACTGGTCGCCGCGACAGCCGCCACAGCCGTGACAGAGTTCGACCATCCCCTCGAGTCCGTTGTCGTTGTCCCACTCGAGCGTCGGGTCGAACCCGGCGTCGGCTGTGCGGTCCGGGCCAACCCGGTGGTCGGCAGTCATGTCGGCCGGCGCGTCGTCGCGAGTGACGACCTGCCCGGGGTTCAACAGCCAGTCGGGGTCGAACGCCGACTTGAGGTCCCGGAAGGTCTCCCAGAGCTCGTCGCCGTACAGCTTGCGGTTCCACTGGGTCTTGGCCCGCCCGTCGCCGTGTTCGCCGGACACCGACCCCCCGTACTCCACGACGAGGTCGGTCACGGCGTCGGAGATGGATTCCATCGTCTCGCGCCCGGCGTCGGTCTTCGTGTCCACCAGCGGACGGACGTGGAGGACGCCCGGCCCGGCGTGGGCGTAGAAACTCGCGTACGTGTCGTGATCGTCGAGAATCGCCTGGAACTCGGCGACGTACGACCGGAGGTGCTCGGGCGGGACTGCTGCGTCCTCGATGAAAGTGGCGTGTTTCTCGTCGGTCGTCCGCGAGAGCAGTATCGGCATGGCGGACTTGCGCAGTTTCCAGACCCGCTCGCGGTCCTCCGCGTCGTAGGCCTCGAGCGCGTCGAACGCGAGCGCGTCGGCGTCGGCCGCCGGTCGTTCGTCGAACGGATCCGGTTCGCCAGCCGGCGTCGCGCCGGGACAGCGGTCCGCGAGCAGGTTCGCTACCTTTCGCGTTCCGTCCGTCTCGTCCGCGGCGTAGAACTCGACGAGCAGGACGGCGCCCGTCCCCCCGGGAAGCGTCGCCGTGACCGGCGCGAACTCCGCGGTGTCACGCGCGAGGTCGATGAAGACGTCGTCGAGCACCTCGACCGCCGCGGGGTCGTGCTCGAGCACCGCCGAGACGTCGTCGACGGCGTCGAGCAGCGTTTCGTAGGCCAGCAGCGCCACGCTCTTGGTCTCGGGCACCGGTTCGAGGCGCACCGTCACTTCTGTCACGACGGCGAGTGTCCCCTCGCTGCCACAGAGCAGTTTCGCGAGGTTGACCGTCTCGCCCGTCCCGTCGGGTTCGCCGACGCCGCGCTCGGTCCCACGGGCGTCCTCGACGAGCCAGTCGAGGTTGTACCCCGAGACGTTGCGCTTCAGGTCCGGATACGCCTCGGCGACCAGGTCGGCCTCCTCGTCGAGGATCCGTGCGACTTCGCCGTAGATACGCGACTCGAGGCCGTCTCCCTCCGCAAGTGCTGGGAGGTCTTCGAGCGCCACTTCACCGAGGCGCGTAACCGTCCCGTCCGCGAGGACGACCTCGCACTCCTCGACGTAGGCGTCGGTCTTGCCGTACTGCAGGGAGTGGGCGCCCGTCGAGTTGTTCCCGACAGCCCCGCCGATCACGCTCTTGTCGCCCCACGCCGGGTCGGGCGCGAACTTCAGCCCGTGGGGCGCGAGCGTCTCGTTCAGCGACCCGAGGACGACGCCGGGCTGGACGGTCGCCGCCCGCGCGTCGGGGTCGACCGAGACGACGTCGGTCATGTAGCGCGAGAAGTCGAGGACGACCGCCTCGTTGACAGCCTGTCCCGAGAGGCTCGTTCCGGCGCCGCGCGGCAGGACGGGGATCTCGTGTGTGGCGCAGTAAGACACGACCGCGGCCACGTCGCTCGTCGAACGGGGGCAGACCACGCCGATAGGCGTGACCTCGTACAGGCTCGCGTCGGCCGAGTACAGCAGTTTCGAGTACGAGTCGAAGCGGACGTCGCCGTCGACGCGACCGCGGAGCGCCGCCGCGAGGTCCGGGCGTTCGACGTCGTCGCTCCGGTAGTCGTAGCCGGCGCGCTCGTCCGCAGACGGGCGAACGTCGGAGTTCCCCTGCATCACGTTCCTCCCGTCATGAGAGTTCCCCTGCATCACGGCCCCCCGTCACGAGCGCACCTCACCGTGGACCTGGCGGAGGACGTGTTCGAGTTCGTCGCCGAGCAGGTCGCTGATCGCCGCGCCCTTCTCGGCCGACGCCAGCTCCGGTTCGCCGAGCACGCCCACGTCGGTGTAGTGCGAGAACGGGCGGTAGACCGAGAGTGGCCCGCCGTCGAACATCTCGCGCCCGGCGTGGTCGTAGGGCTCCTCGCGGACTGTCGACGAGAGCGCGTCTGTCCTGACGAGGTCCGGACGGAAGTGCAACATCAGGGACGTCTCGAACTCGCCGCCGTGGGCCATCCCTCCCGTCGAGGACTCACGGATCTCGTCGATGAACGTCGCCGCGAGCGCGAAGTACGTCACGCCGAGCACCTCGAGGTCGGGGTGGGAGACGCCGATGGTGTTGACGGCAGCGGAGACCAGCGCGTTGTTCCCGCCGTGTCCGTTGACGATCAGGACTGCGTCGAATCCGTACGCCGTCGCGGACGAGACGACGTCTTCCACGTACCGGTGCAGACGGTCGAACGAGACGGTCACCGTTCCGCCGAAGTCCACGTGATGGGGCGAGAATCCCGCCCAGATCGGGGGGAGCGTCAGCACGGGGACGTCGTCGGTGACCCGGTCGACGCCGACGTTTACGACCTCGGTGACGAGTATCGTATCGGTCGCGACCGGGAGGTGATGGCCGTGTTGTTCCAGACTCCCGACCGGGAGGACGAGGATCGACCCGTCGGACTCCGCGACTTCGGCGATCTCGGGATACGTTCGCATCGCCCACGAGTGCGGGAACTGGTCCAGCTCTGTGACGGACATACTACCTCGTTTCCCTCTCCCAGGTATAAAGTAGTGTTCTTGCCGGAGACAGTGGGTTCGACCGCCCGCTACTGTTAAGTGACCCTCTTTCGAACAGTCGGGAGATGGCGGACAACACCGAGCCGCGCCTGGCGACGGCGGAGGACTTTCCCGAGATCGTGGACCTGCTCGACAGGGTATTCAGTTACGGGTCGGGCGGGATGGCGGCCCACATCCCGAACTGGTTCGACGAATCGCACCCCGAGTACTACGCCGTGATAGAACGGGACGGGCGGGTGGTAAGTACGGTCGGATGCGTCCCGCAGACGTTCGTCGTCGGCGGCGACGAGGTCGAGTGGTGGGGCCTCGGCAACGTCGCGACCGACAAACACTACCGGGGCAACGGCCACATGTCCGCCCTCCTCGAGTTCTGGCTGGACCGGATGCGCGAACGCGATGTCCCGCTGACCGAACTCGGCGGCGACCGGAAACGATACAACCGCTACGGCTGGGAAAACGCCGGGCGGGAGATCACCTATACTGTCAGCGAACGGACGTTTTCCGGCGAGGACGTCGACGCGAGCGCGGTTCGGTCATACACCGGGTCGGACGCCGACCTCGACCTCGTGACCGCCGTCCACGGAACCGAACCGCTACGCGTGAAACGGACTCGAGAGGGGTTCCGGGACCTGCTCGACCAGCACGGGGTCCAGACCCTGCTGTACGACCGCGAGGGCGAGGAGTCGTACCTCAGCTTCAACCAGGAAGCGCCGAGCGGGCGCTACTCGACGCAGCGCCACACCTACGTCGCACCGGAGTTCGGCGGCACGGAGGAGGGGCTCCGGGCGCTGTTCACGTACCTCTGGCGCCACCACGCGATCGGCCGGATCGGCGTCCCGACACACCCCACGCACCACCTCGCGGGGTACCTGCGGGAGATCAGTACTGCCTGGTCGATGGGCCCCCACCGCATGGTGAACGTCCTCGACCTCGAGGGCGCGTTGCGAGGCGTCAGCGGCCAGCTGGCCGACCGGTGGACCGCGGCCCACCGCTCCGGTGACGGGGCAGTGACACTGTCGATCACTGACTCGGAGGAACCGCCCGTGACCGTCCGCTACACCGACTCGAACGTCACCGTCGAGCGGACGCCCGCCGCCGACCCCGACGTCGCACTCGACCGCCTCTCGATGACCTCGCTGCTGTTCGGGTTCCAGGAGGTGTTCCCGTCGGTCAAACGAGACGACCCGTTCCTCGACGCCGTGCTCCCGGTCGACTTCTACATCTGGAAGCTCGAGGGGCCGTAACCGTCGCCGCCGACCCCGGCGCCCCGGAGTCGGCCGAGAGAGAGGGTGGAACTGTCGGATTCTGTATGGGAATGCGGTGGATATAAGAGGTCAAAATACGAGACGTACGACGATGGCCAGACCGAACATCTTGCTGTTAGTCTCGGATTCACAACAGGCCCGGACCGTCGACCCGGATTCGGCGTGTCTGACGCCGAACATCGACCGAATGAGCGAGAACGGGACGCGGTTCACTCGCTGTCACACGGCCAATCCCATCTGTTCGCCCTCGCGGGCGAGCCTGATGACGGGCGTCCTGCCCCACAGCCACGGCGTCGTCCACAACACGCACGTGGTCGAGTCGTTCAGAGCGTCGTTCCAGGACGACCTCGAGACCTGGAGTGAGCGGCTCGCCGACGAGGGGTACCACATGGGGTACATCGGCAAGTGGCACGTCGAACGCTCGGGGGACTTCTCCGCGTTCGGCTTCGACCGGTCCCACGACGATTACACGTCGTTTTCCGAACATCGCGAGTCCCAGGGGCTCGACCCCGACCCGGACTGGTCGAGCGAGAGCCTGGACCGGTCCCGCGTCGTCGAACAGGACGGGTACGGGGACGTGCTGCTGTACGGCACGCACAGCGAGCCCGGGGGAACGCGCGCGCACCACCGGTACTCCCAGGGGATCGAGTTCATCGACGAGACCGCGGAGCGCTCGGAACCCTGGTGTCTGACGGTGAGTACCGCCGCGCCCCACGACCCGTTTCTCGCGCCCGAGGAGACCTACGAGCAGTACGATGTCGATGACATCCAGCGGCCGGAGAACTTCGACGACCAGATGCAGGACAAGCCGGACGTCTACCGACGGATCCCGGACGTCTGGGAGGACCTCACGTGGGAGGAGTTCGCCGAGGCCATCGCGCACTACTACGCCTACTGTACGCACGTCGACGACCAGGTGGGGCGGATCCTCGACGCCCTGGAGCGGACCGGACAGTTGGAGGATACGGTCGTCCTGTTCGCCTCCGACCACGGCGACATGATGGGCGGGCACCGCATGTTTACACACGGCTACGGGGCCTTCGAGGAGGTGTACCACTCCCCGCTCGTCGCGTGGTGGCCGGGTCGGGGTGAGTCCGGTCAGGAGTGCGACGCGCACGTGCAACTGCACGACGTCGCCCCCACGCTCGTGGACCTCGCCGACGCGGGCGACTTCCCGCCCGAGTCGAACGTCCGGCCGAGACACCCCCGCGCCGAGGGCGCCGACGGGTACCAGGAGTACTGTGCGACGTCGCTCGTCCCGTTCCTGCACGGGGAGCGCCCCGACGACCATCGGAACGAGGCGTACGCGGAGTACGACGGCGACAGCTACGGCACGTCACACCGCGTGTACTGGTCGGACCGGTACAAGTACGTCCTCAACATGTACTCGCGGGACGAACTGTACGACCTGGAGCACGACCCGGCCGAGACCATGAATCTGGCCGACGACTCGCGGTACGAGGACGTGGCCGAGGACCTGACCGCCCGGATATGGGAGATCGCCCGCGACACGAACGACCGGACGATCACGGAGAACCACTACTGGATGTACCGGATCGCACCGGTCGGTCCCTACCCCGAGGAGTAACCAGTTCGCGTCGCTGCCGTGCGACCGGTCTATCGCGCCCGTTCCGTCCCCGCCCCACCGATCCGAGGGGGTCACTGCAGCACTCCAGCGTCGAGAGAAGGTCAAAATATAAGACCGTGCCCGTCTGTATACCTATCAGACGATAATGAGCGAGGCAGATGTCACTGCACGATCCACAAAACAGGACGTCGTGCTCGAGATCGAAGACGCCGCGGTTACGTTCGATATGGATCGGGGGCAGTCGCGCGTCCTCGACGAGGTATCTCTCGATATCCGGCGCAAGGAAATCCTGGGTGTCGTGGGTGAGAGCGGCAGCGGCAAGTCGATGTTCGCCGCGTCGCTCCTCGACGCCGTCGAAGAGCCCGGCCAACTCTCCGGGGAGATCACGTATCACCCGGGCGACGGCGACCCGGTCGACGTCCTCCAGTTGAGCGACGAGCAACTGAGACGGTTCCGCTGGGAGGAGATCTCGATGGTCTTCCAGGGCGCGATGTCCTCGTTCAACCCGACGAAGACGATCCGCGGACACTTCAAGGAGACGCTGAAACACCACGACTTCGACGTTCAGGAGGGGTTCCAGCACGCACGCGACCTGTTCGCCGACCTCTATCTCGAACCCGAACGGGTGCTCGACTCGTATCCCCACGAACTGTCGGGCGGGATGAAACAGCGGGCCCTGATCGCGCTCAGTCTAGTGCTAGACCCGGACGTGCTCGTGATGGACGAGCCGACGGCCGCGCTCGACCTGCTGATGCAGCGGTCGATCCTGGACCTGCTAGAGTCCATCCAGGAAGAGTACGATCTGACGGTGATATTCATCACCCACGACCTGCCGCTCGTGGCCGGGCTCGCCGACCGGCTGGCCGTGATGTACGCGTTCGAATTCGCCGAGATCGGTCCGGCCGATTCGATCATTTCGGAACCGGCCCATCCGTACACGCGTGCGTTGCTCAACGCGGTTCCGAATCTCGACTCACCGTTGTCCGAGATGACAGTCGTCGAGGGGTCGAGCCCCGACCCCGTCGACGTTCCGTCGGGCTGTTCGTACCATCCGCGCTGTCCGCTCGCGGACCACCAGTGTACGGAGATGGATCCGGATTACCACGACGTCGGGACAGACCACGACGCGGCGTGCTTCCACTGGGAGCAGGCGGCGGAAGCGGTCCCGCTGGCGTCCCAGACGGAGTCGACGACGACGACGCGGAACGAAGTGTCGGAGAGCTACACCGGGGACCCGCTCCTGTCACTGGACGACGTGAGCGTCCACTTCGAAACCGAGGGGGGCGGGTTGTTGAGCTTCCTGCAGGAGTCGGACACCGTCCACGCCGTCGACGACGTATCGCTCGACATCTACGAGAACGACGTGGTGGCGCTGGTCGGTGAGAGCGGGTGCGGGAAGACGACTCTCGGAAAGGCCGCGATAGCGGGACAACGGCCCACGAGTGGGACTGTCTCGTATCGCGAACAGGACGTGTGGGCGGCCAAAGACGGGTCCGGGGACGTCGACGTCCCGTTCGAGACCATCCGGAGGTCCCTTCAGATAATCCACCAGGACCCGGGGAGTTCACTGAACCCCAACCGGACGGTACACGCGACCCTCTCGGTCCCGCTCAAACGGTGGGAGAGCGACCTCGGCCCCGAGGACCGACGTACCAGAATTCTGCAGATGCTCGAGACGGTCGGGATGACCCCACCGGAGGACTACGCGAACCGCTACCCCCACCAGTTGAGCGGCGGGGAGAAACAGCGGGTCGCACTTATCAGAGCGCTATTGATGAATCCGGAACTCATCCTCGCCGACGAGGCAGTGAGCGCCCTGGACGTCTCACTACGCGTCGAAGTGATGGACCTCATGCTCGACCTCCAGGAGCGATTCGACACGTCGTTTCTGTCGATCTCGCACGACCTCTCTAACGCCAGATATCTCGCGGGGAACGCGGGCGGCAGGATCGGGGTGATGTATCTCGGCGAACTCGTCGAGATCGCCCCCGCCGAAGAGATCGTCAACGACCCGCGCCACCCGTACACGCAGGCGCTCGTCTGGTCGACGCCCGACCTGGACCTCGACGAGGAGCGCGGGGAACCACCGATCCGGGGTATCGACATTCCGGACCCGGTGAACCCGCCGAGCGGCTGCCGGTTCCACACGCGATGCCCGGAGGCCCGCGAGCACTGCCGCAATCACACTCCGGAAGTCGAGACCGAAACCCCGGACGCTCACAGCACCGCCTGTTTCATCGAGACTGACGAGGACCACCCGTACTGGGAGAGCGACCCGCTCGCAGACGGCGAACCGCTCGCGGACGGCCAAGCCGACTGAGATACGACAGCGGGCCCGGGTGGGGCTCGGGTGCTCGTTACCGGAACGACGAGACTGTGAGCAGCGTGCGTGATATCACTGCCCGGTCGTGAGCGAGTAGCTCGCCGAGGACGAACCGGTCTTTCCGGTCGGGCCGAAACAGGACCAGTGCTACGACGGAGACGACCAGTCCGCTCACCGTCCCGGGGACGACCCGTCGATACGCACGCTATCGACACTCCAGGGCGGTCGAGTGGACACTGTTCGTCAGAAATGAAGTCACGGGTACGAGCGGTGTCGTCGGTGGTCGCAACTTGGTTGAGAGCTTCAGCGTTCGGCCAGAAACTGTCCACACACACTCCCACCGAGCACCGGACGCCCTGTTTCGGTTACCTCTCTTCGGGCTGTTGGTCGGAGTCAGCCCGCTGGCGCATTATGTGGCGCGCTTTGAGTCGCACGTTGAAGATCTTGTCGGCCCCCTGGGCGAGGAAGATGAGCCCCAGCGACAGCCAGATGATCGCCGCCATCGGGAAGATGAGCCAGTGGGCAGTGTCCCACGTGTACAGGGCGCCACCGGTACTGTAGGCCCGGTTCATCATCACTCCCCAGTTCTCCGTGTTCGAAGGGAGAATTCCGAGGAAGTACAGCGCCACCGAGCCGAAGATGACGCCGCGTGCCGCACCGACGAAGTTCACGGTAATGTACGGCATGAGGTTCGGAATGATGTCTTTTCGCAGTATCGTCGTCGTCGAGACGCCCATGAAGCGTGCGGCCTCGACGTAGGGCGCGTCACGGAGCGTCAACACTTCCGAACGAAGTGCGCGAGCTAACCCGGACCACCGACCGACACTGAGGATGATCCCGACGAGATATGGGTTTTCAGGCTCCAGGATGGCCGCGATGACGATGACCAGGGGGAGACCCGGCAACGCGACCATCGTATCCGTTATCGTCGTCAACACGGTATCGACGAACCCGCCCTTGTACCCGGAGAGCGTTCCGACGACGGTCCCGACGAAGATAGCGAACACGGCGCCACTGGCGATCATCTTCAGCATCGGCGGGGTCGCGTGGACGAGCAGGGACAGGATATCCTGACCGAACCCGTCGGACCCCAGCGGATGGGCCATCGTCTGGAACGGCCCCATCAGGTTCTCGGGCGCCTGATTCGAAACCGGGGGTTCGATGACCATCACTCCGACGGTCCCGGCCAACAGGTAGATGAACACCGTGATCAGCCCGAACCGGGACCGGTAATCGCTCCAGAGAATCCGCATCGGTGCGAGGAGAGACGCCTCTACTTTCTGGCGGTACAACTCCCACCGGGTCAGGTCTGTCTCGGCGGTGGTATCGAACGGGGACTCCGTCTGCTCAATACGACTCATCCGCCTCACCTCCGGCGCGCGGGTCGAGTTTTCCGTACGTCAGGTCCCCGATGAAGATCGCGATGACGACGGCGATCGTGATCACCAGGAAACACCCCATCATCAGCGGGTAGTCACGGGCGTTGATCGCACGGATCATGTAGTATCCAACGCCGTAGTACCCGAAGATTTCCTCGAGGATGACCGCTCCACCGAACATGAACCCGATCGATATCAGCATGTTCGTGTACATCGGGAGTATCGCGTTTCTGGCGACGTAGCTCAGCGAGATCCAGGACGGCTTGAGACCCCGTAACTCCGCGACGCGGACGTAGTCTTCGCCCATCACCCGGACGCTGTTCCCGCGCATCCCCATCGCTCGACCACCGAACCCGGTGATCACCAGCGAGAACACCGGAAGAGCGGCGTGATATATCAGTCCGCGCAGGAAGGTGATACTGAGTTCCGGACTGACCCCTTCCGGTAACCGCCCTCTCGTCGGGAACAGGGACAGTTGATATCCGAGGACGTACACCAGCAGGATCGCGGCGACGTAGTACGGGACCGAGTTCAGGAACATCGAGGCCGTCGTCATACCCAGGTCCCATCTGGACCCCTCCATGTACGCGAGCGCCGCACCGAGGACGATCCCGATAGCGAACGTCAGCAACAGTCCGACCGACATGAGGAAGATCGTCCACGGCAGTGCCTCTCCGACGATGACGGCCACCTCGTCACCGTTGAACCAGGTGGACTCCCCGAGGTCTCCCTGCAGCAAATTGGCCATGTAGTTCAGGTACTGCTCCCAGACCGGGAGATCCGGCTGGACGTTCGTTCGAGCCTCCACGATGCTGTTGATCCGCTGCATCTCCTGCTGGTCGACTGACCCGCCCTGTGCCTGGATCAGTTGCGTACGCAAGTAATCGAGCGGGCCACCCGGCATGTAGCGGATCATCACGAACGTGAGTGTGATGACCATGTAAATCGTGAACAGTGCCTGGCCGGTCCGAACGACATACCACCGCTTATTCATCGATATCACTCCGATAGGACGCTATCACTCTCGAATGCCGGCATTCTGATTCCGCTGTACGAACACGGGACGATAACCGGTCCACGCAGCCTCCGAAGAGCATTGGCGAATCCATGAAGCCCTAGTGAGTTATATCTATCCCTCAGTGGGGAGTCGTCTGCCGTGAGCGCCGTCCGGGACCGCAGGACTGCCCGCGAACGACAGCTAGTCGGGACCGACGACTTCGGGAAACTCTTTTGTCGGTGGCAGAAAAGCTTCTACGAAGACGCATGCCGACGACATTAGTGACGGGTGCAGCGGGACAGATCGGTTCGGAGCTCACACCGGCGCTACGGGCACGGGAGGACCGCCGCGTCGTCGGGAGTGACCTCTCGCCCGACGCCGACGTGGCGGAACCGTACGAGGCTGTCGACGTCACGGACAGACGCCAACTGGAGCGAGTGGTCACGGAGTACGACGTCGACACGGTCTTTCACCTGGCAGCAGTGCTGTCCGCCAGGGGCGAGGAACACCCGCAATCGGCGTATCAGGTGAACGTCGGCGGGCTGTACAACGTGCTGGAAGTCGGTCGCCAGTACGACCTCGACCAGGTGGTCGTCCCGAGTTCGATCGCCGTGTTCGGTCCCGGGACACCGCCGAATCCCGCGGAATCCGTCGTTCTGGACCCGACGACGATGTACGGGATCTCCAAGGTCGTGGCGGAACTACTGGGTCGGTACTACGACCGGACCTACGGACTGGACGTCCGGGGCGTGCGCTTTCCCGGTCTGCTCAGTTACGAGGCCCAGCCGGGCGGCGGGACCACAGATTACGCGGTCGAGGCGGTGTACCAGGCGGTCGAACGCGGCGAGTACACGTATTTCGTCCGGCCGGACACGAAGCTGCCGATGATGTACATGCCCGACGCGATCAGCGCCCTGTGTCACCTGTCAGAGGCCCCCCGTTCCTCGTTGCGCTACCACTGCGAGTACAACGTCGGTGCTCTGAGTTTCACACCGCGCGAACTCACCGCCGAGATACAGACACACCTCCCCGAATTCGAGGCCACGTACGCGCCCGACGAGAGACAGGCGATCGCGGACACGTGGCCCGACGAGGTCGACGACACGGCTGCTCGCCAGGACTGGGACTGGCGTCCCGAGTACGACTTCGAGACGATGGTCGCAGACATGGTTCGAAACGTCAGTTCTCGATACGCGTGAAAGTTCCTCCGTCGTTCGATCGGGCGGACGCGAACGGGCTCCGACGCTCGATACGGCGGGCGCGGTCCTGCCCGGTCAGATCAGGTCCAGTTCGGTTCCGACGTCTTCGTACACCCGCAACGCGTCGTTCAGGTCCTCCGTCGACAGTCCAGCGTTCACCTGGTTCCTGATGCGAGCCTCGCCCCGCGGGACCATCGGATACACGATGGCGAGTGCGAGGACGCCCCTCTCGTACAACTGCTCGGCGAAGCGCTTGGCGGTCTTGCTGTCCCCGACCATCACCGGCACGATCGGCGTTTCGCTGTTCCCGGTGTCGAACCCCATCGAGCGCAGTTCCCGCTCGAAGTACTCGCGGTTGTCCCACAGGGTCTCGACCCGTTCGGGCTCGTCGTCGACGATCTCCAGGGCGGTCTTGTTCGCCGCGGCGACGGCCGGGGGGTACCCGGCGCTGAGCAACCACGTCCGTGAGGTGTTGTACGCGTACTCCACCACGTGTTCGTCCGCGGCGAGCATTCCGCCGAACCCGCCGAACGCCTTGGAGAAAGTCCCCATCTGGAAGTCGACCGCGTCCTCGAGGCCGAACTCGGCCGCGATCCCGTGGCCGTCTCCGAGCACGCCCTCGCCGTGGGCGTCGTCCACGTAGGTCATCGCGCCGTACTCGTCGGCCAACTCCTGGATGACGTCGAGTTTCGCGACGTCGCCGTCCATCGAGAACACGCCGTCGGTGACGACCAGGATCCGCTCGTACTCGTCGTGAACGCCCCGGAGGGTGTCCTCGAGGTCGCCCATGTCCGAGTGGTCGTACACCACAGAATCGGCGTCAGAGAGCCGGATACCGTCGATGATGCTTCCGTGATTCAGTGCGTCCGAGACGAACACGTCGCCGTCTTCCAGCAACTGGGGGAGGAGTCCGGCGTTCACGGCGAATCCGGTCTGATACGACAGGCCGGCCTCCGCGTCTTTGAAGTCCGCGATCTCCCGGTGGAGTTCGTCCTGAACCTCCATGTATCCGGCAATCGACCAGTCGGACCCCGTCCCCAGACCGTACTCCTCGATGGCGTCGATCCCGGCCGCCCGCAAGCGGGGGTCGTTCGCCAGGTCGAGGTAGTTGTTCGACGCCAGCATGATGACGTCGGTGCCCTCGACGGTCGCGTGTGGCTGTGACGGCGACTGGAGGCGCCGGAGGTCCCACGTCTCTCCGCGGCGTTCCATCGACTCGTACTTCTCTCGCAGGTACGCGGTTTTCTCTGTCATTCGTATCGCCCGGGGTGCCCTAGTGGCCGGCGAGCGACTATAAAAAACATCGGCTCGATTGACCTGCTGTCCCGTCTGTATCCGGGTCGCGAGTCCGTCACCGCCGTCGCCGTCGACAGTTGTACAGGACCGCGACCACGAGGACGGTGGTCGTCAGGACGATCGCGAAGTCGATCTGCAACACGATGGCGGTAGCGGGGTCCTCGACAGTGAAAAGGGAGAACGACAGGAGGACGAAGAACACGAGCTGTACGAAGAGGAGTCCGAAGAGCGCTCTGTCGGCCTGGCACACGATCCGCCAGAACCGCTCGGAGAACGTCTCGTTCATCTAACTCCGGCCCCTCGCGGCCCGAACGGGCGCCAGCCGTCGTCCGTCGTCGGTCCCGGGGCGGCGGCGCTCGGTCCCCCGAACAGATTTCAGAGCGCACACAGCGGGCGATGTCGCGTGATTCGCCTCCATTCTCATGCTCTCTGGAGAGTTGGGGGTGGGGCACAAAAAGCGTTGGTCACGACGGCGGGTCGATGAGACGAGGGTTGACGACGGCATCGCCGGTCGACAGTGACAGTCAGTCTCGGTTGTCGATAACGACCGGACCGTCGAGTGCTCGCCGGTGTGTGGACTGCCACCAGTCGCTGCCGTCGTCGGGGACCAGTCGGGTCGTCACACCCTCGCGGTAGAACGGCATCCCGTCCTCGCGCGCGAGGTCCGGCATCTCCTGGCCGGTCGCGAAATACATCGTCGGCCCGTCCGGCCACGTCACCTCTATCAGGCGGGGCGGCGACGGTTTCGAATCCGGTCGTTCGACCTCGAGCGACGCCACGGTCTCCCAGTCGATCTCGTATCCGAGTCCCGGTCCATCAGGAACGGGCGCGTAGCCGTCCTCGACGGGTATCTGGTGCTCGAGGAGTGACTCGGCGTACAACTGGTGGCAGTTGACCGACGGCCACCGGGAGTGACCGAGAACAGCGGCGAAGTGGAGCGAGTACGCGGCCGCGATGTCGGTTCCGACCTGCTGGAGGAAGAACGGTCTGTCCGCCATCTCTGCGACAGCCCCTGCCTTCGTCACGGTGCTCGCGCCGCCGGTGACGACGAACCCGTCACAGACCTCCGCGCGTAACGCGTCCCACGCGCCGGGCGTCTCACGGTCGTGGAGGGGGATGTCCATGTTCGTCGTGTAATGTCTCGCGACGTCCGCGTCGACAGCCTCGCGGATAGCTCTGTTCCCGTCGAGGTCCTCGTCGGGGATCGGCTCCTCGAAGAGTCGGACCTGCGGGTACTGCTCGAGGTCCCGCAGGAGCGGGATCGCCCGCTCGGCATCGAGTAAGGTTGCGTTGAAGTCGATGTTCACCTCGAACCACCGGGGAACCGCCTCGCTGACCCGTCGGATTTGCTCCCGGAGGTCGAACCACGGCCGCCCTTTGAGCTTGATGCTCCGATACCCCCGGTCGATGGCCGTTTCACACTCCGCGACCCAGTCATCGGCGGGCATGTCGTTACACCACCAGGCGAGTTCGGTCCGGTCGTGGGTGCGGGTGCCGAGCAACGAGTGGATGGGGACCTCCAGCGCCCGGCCCACGGCGTCGAACAGGGCCATCTGCAACCCTTCTCCGAGCGAGTCGTCCCACACGAGTTCGGCGGCGTTCGCCCCGAGCGCCCGTTCGACGTCGTCCGCAGTCGTGCCGTTCCACGTGTAATACAGCATGGTCTGTCCGACGCCGACGTGCCCGCTCTCGAGTTCGACCTCGAACAGTTCGAAGTACTTCCAGGACGGCCACTGGCGGACCATGTTCCGTTCCTGGATCTCCCTGAAGGGGACCTCGATCGGGATACGATCTATCCGCTCGATGTCCAGACGCATGTCGATGCCGCACGTTCCGGGGGCACGGTATTGTACGTTTCCCCTCGGGCACCTCCGTCGCCGACGGCCGTCGGGATCGAGCAGTGACCGGATTCCACCACGGAGGTGCGGTGGGGCCGGGGACGGCAACTTTCATTAGGGGTTGCTGTCCATATCTGTCATGGCCGACTCAGAAGGAGTCGAGAGACTCGCACCTCGGCGTTTCGAGCCGCTTTCGCTCGGGACAGTGACGCCGCGGGGCTGGCTGAAACGACAACTCAGGGTACAGGCGGACGGTATCACCGGCGTCATCGACGAGCGGTGGCCGGACCTGGCGGACAACCAGTGGCTCGGGGGGCGCTACGACGGCTGGGAGCGTGGGCCCTACTACGTCGACGGCCTCGTCCCGCTCGCACATCTCCTCGAGGACGACGACTTGCTCGCCAAGGCGGAGACCTGGGTCGAGGGGTTCCGCTCGTACCAGGACGAGGACGGCTGGATCGGGCCGGACGAGAGCGCGCGGGACCAGGGCTACGAACGCGACCCGTGGCCGTGTTTCGTCGTGCTGAAAGCGCTCCGCCAGCACGCCGAGGCGACCGGCGACGAGGACGCCGTCGAGACGATGCTCGCGTTCTGTCGCTATCTCGAGTCGGCACTCGAGGAGCAGCCACTCGAATCGTGGGGGATGTACCGCTGGGCCGATCTGGTGACCACCCTCCACTGGCTGTACGAGCGGACCGACGAACAGTGGCTGCTCGACGTCGCCGAGACGGCCGCCGACCAGGGGTTCGACTGGGAGGCACACTTCGAGGAGTTCCCGCACACGACGGCTCAACCACTGGACGAGCGCCGGATGGACACGCACGTCGTCAACATCGCGATGGGGGTGAAATCCCCCGCTGTCCGGGCGAGACAGCGAGGGAGCGACGATGGCGCTGACGCGATCCACGACGCCCTCGGGAACCTGGACCGGTACCACGGGCAGGCGTCCGGGCTGTACACCGGCGACGAACACCTCGGCGGCAAACACCCCGGCCGCGGAACCGAACTGTGTGCCGTCGTCGAGCTCATGTACTCGCTGGAGCGCGCCGTCTCGTTGACGGGGGATCCCGCGTTCGGCGACCGACTCGAACGCGTCACGTACAACGGACTGCCGGCGACGTTCTCGCCCGACATGCGCGTCCATCAGTACGACCAGCAGGCGAACCAGGTGCTGTGTTCCGTCGCCGAGCGCGAGTGGACGAACGGGCCCGACGCGAACGTGTTCGGCATGGCCCCGAACTTCGGCTGTTGTGCCGCGAACCTGCACCAGGGGTGGCCGAAGTTCGCCGCCTCGCTGTGGATGGGTACGCCCGACGGCGGACTGGCGACCGTCGCGTACGCGCCCTGCGAGGTGACGACCGACGTCGACGGGACGGCCGTCACGGTCACCGAGGAGACGACCTACCCCTTCGAGGAGACTGTCACCATCGCGGTGGACCCGGACGAACCGGTCGCCTTCCCGCTGTCGCTCAGGATCCCCGGGTGGACGGACGACGCAACCCTCACGCTCCCCGACGGCGAGACGACGAGCGTCGAGTCCGGTACCTACCGCGTCGTCGAACGGGAGTGGACCGCCGGTGCCGAGGTGACGCTCGAACTGACGTCGTCTCTCGAGGCCGAACAGCGCCACCACGGCGCCGTCTCGCTACGCCGGGGACCGCTCACCTTCGCGCTCTCCCCGGACGAGCGCTGGCAACAGGTCGACGACGCCGACGAGTCGCCCCACGCCGACCGGGAGATATTCCCGCAGTCGTCGTGGAATTACGGGCTCGAAGTCGACGCCGACGACCCGGGCGAAAGCGCGGAGGTGCGAACGAGCGACCCGGGGGAACTGCCGTTCGACCCGGAGTCTCCACCCGTCGAACTCACCGTCCGGGGAAAGCAGGTACCCGACTGGGGGATCGCCGACCACCGCGCGGACGCGGTTCCGTCGGCCCCGGTCGACCCCGACACCCCGTCGGAGACACTCACGCTCGCACCGTACGGCTGTACTAACCTCCGTGTGACCGAGTTCCCGCTCGTCGAACCGGAGACGGACAACTCGGACTGACCGGTCGAGACGGTCGTCCCCTGGCACCACTCCCGATACTCTCCTCCGCTGCCCGCGGCGTGGGCGGTCGTCTTCTCTCACCGGGAGCTACGCGACTCGGGTGTGACCAGGGAGTCATCACGAACGCCGGAAACCAGGGGACTGTCAGGGATGCCGGAAAACAGAGGACTGTCAGAAACGCCGGAACACCGACAGGCTCACTCGCCCCACGTGCGCTGGTACGACTGGATCAGGTCCGCAGCGTCGGGCACCTGTTCCTCGGGGGTACAGCGGTCGAGGGCCCAGTTCGAGTGGAGGACGACACCGTCGAACGCGTGTCCTTCCACGAGGTCCCTGGTTCGCTCTCTGGCCGCCTGGGCCTCCGCTTCGTCCCCGCGCAGTTCGTAGTAACTTATCTCCGTGTCCGCGACCGCGAACTCGGCGTTCGTCTCGAGTCGGTCGAGCAGGAACGCGGCCGTCCCGCCGTCGTCGACGGACTGGCGCGCGCTGGCGAGGTGCTCCCTGGCCCGACGGAAGTCCTCGAGCGCCGCCGCGACGGCGTCCAGGTCGTCGTAGTCGCCCCTGAACTTCGTGAACAGCGTCCGTCCGGCCCGTTCGACGCAGTCGAGGTACGCCGCCACCTCGTCCGCGGCGGGACCGTACCGCTCGGCCAGGTACGTCTCGACGTACGCGTCGGCGTCCAGTCCGGTGTCCCACATTAGCGCCCCGACGAGCGCGTGGGTCAGTTCGTACGGTATCCAGTCGGCCGGTTCGGAGTATATCCACAGCCCGTCGAGCCCGATCGACTCGTAGAACGGAATCTCCCCGCCGATGAGGTCGGGCATCACGACGGGCAGCGAGTGCCAGCTGTACTTGCGGTAGTACTCGTACGTGCTCAGGGTGCCGTCGAACGCCTCGCGCCACTCGCTCATCAGCTCCACGTACTCCCGGTTCTTCCCCGTCTCGGACTCGAAGATGGGTTCCGTGTAGCTCCGGTCGAAGGGCGCGAAGTCGATTATCGTCGCCTCGTCGTACATGTACTCGGGGTCCGGCACTTCGAGGTGGCTCGTGTAGGCGATGGCCTCGATCTCGACGTCGCGCTCCGGAAGGCGCTCGCGGAGTGCCTCGGTCAACCTGTTGACCACGTACGCGTAGGCGTTCGCGGAACTGCCGAACTGCTCGACGACGCGCGGCGGCCAGTCGGCCCCGTCGGGCGGCCAGGCGTCGAAGACGTCGATCTCCGGGTGTTCGGCGAGGTACTCGACCGTGTTGTCGACGTAGGTCTGGACCGCCTCTTCGTTCGTGATGTCGAAGACGTTGTAGTCGTCGACGAACCACTCGGGGTGGGACGGTTCGTACTCCTCCGGGGGGAGGAACGCGTCGAAGCCGTGCCCGCCGGTCTCCAGGATGATCCCGCGTTTCTCGAGCTCGGGGACCACCTCGTCGCGCCAGCCGTCCCAGGTCACGACCCCCAGTTCCAGGTTCGTGAAGTTAGCCGGTGTGGCCAGGACGTTGTGGCGGGTCTTCGCCATCCAGTCGACCAGTGCCCGGACCGTCCCGGCCGTGTGACTCCGCCCCTCGGCCAGGTCCTTGCGCCGGTAGGTGAGGCTCGGTTCCTCGACGATGTCGAGGGGAGGGGCCGACAGGGTGTCCTTCGTCGGCACGAACTCGGCCGCCCCGTCGTAGAAGGGGAAATCGGGCGCGTAAAACCGCACGCCCAGTGTTTCGAGGAGTTCGTAGGCGGCATAGAGCGTTCCTCTGTCGGTGGTACCGGCCAGGAGGACCGCGTCCTCGACGGTTCGGACCGCGAACGAATCGGGATCCGCGTCCGAGACCGCCCGGTCCATCGTCTCGGTCCACTCTGACCGGAACTGGACCGTCTTGTCGGTCGGCGACCGGCGCTCCTCTGCCGTCACGACCGGCACGACCGCTACGGCGCTGTCGACCGAGTCCGGCAGGTCTTCGACTGTCCCCATGGTCGTCGTGACCACCGCTTCCGTCATCTCTCGAACGTACGTCTGCAGTTCGTCCGCGGCGAAGGCGGCGACGGGTGACTCGTCGGCGCTCCACCAGACCACTTCGACCGCTGGCGTCCCGGATTCGACGATCGATACCTGCTCCTCCGCGTGTTCACCGCTCATAGGGAATGCGAGGGCGTGGACGGCGCTTCAATCTTTGGGTAGAGACAGGTACGAACCGCTTCCCTCGTACAGTGCGCTCCCAGATCGATTACTGGGCGTCCCCTGACCCGTCGGTCTTTCCCTCGTACGGGGCGAATATATCGCCCCGCGGCTCCAGCAGGTCCTCGTCGGGGAACTCGACCCGTCTGAAGTTGCGGGCGCTGAAGTACCCGTCGCCGTATCGGTCGAACTGTTCGGCGAGCCGTTCGAAGAGCGCCGATCGGACGTCTTCCGCGCCCGGATCGTCGGCGAGATTGTCCATCTGATACGGGTCCTCGTCCGTGTCGTACAGGTGCGTCACCTGGAGTCCTCTGTCGACTACGATCAGGTATCGCTCGGTCCGGAGCGTGCGCCAGGCCTCGTCGAACGGGATCTGCCCTTCGATGTAGGTTTCGTCGAACCCGTCCACCGTGGATCCGTCGAGCAGTGGGCGGAGCGAACGACCCTGCATCCGGTCGGGAACGCGAGCGTCACACAGGTCGAGGAGGGTCGGCGGGAGGTCGAGCAGGTTGACCACCGCGTCGGTGGAGCGGGCGTCGAACTGCTCCGGATACCGGACCAGGAGCGGGACGCGGACCGACTCCTCGAACGGGTAGCCCTTCCGGTAGCGGCCGAGGGAACCGAGCATCTCGCCGTGGTCGGAAGCGAAGACGACGATCGTGTCGTCGGCGATACCATGTCGTTCAAGCCCCGTCAGAAGGCGGTCCAACTGCTCGTCGAGGGAACTGACAAGCGCGTAGTACTCGGCGAGGTCCCGCCGGAGCTGGGGTGTGTCCGCCGACTCGGGTACGTTCGGTCGAAGCCTGAGGCTCTCCGGGTCGTACAGTTCACTGTATCGGGGTGGTGCCTCGAACGGCGTGTGCGGGGGACCCCAGGAGAGAAAACAGAAAAACGGGTCCACGCCGGCGTAGTCCGCGACGAAATCGAGAGCCATGTCCGTCTGGAGAGCGGGCTGGTACCCCGTCTCCCAGTCTACATCCCCGTTCTCGTCGAAGTGGGGGTGGCCGTCCAGATGTCTGTGCCCGCGGTTGAACCCCCGCCAGTACTCGAACCCCTGGCGGCGTTCGCCGGGCGGGACCTCGCCGGGCTTTCCGGTGCCGTCAAGGTGCCACTTTCCGACGTATCCGGTCGCGTAACCCTCGTCCTGCAGGCAGTGTGCGAGCGTCTCGCCATCCGTCTCGAGGCGCAGGTGATTGTGCACCACACCGTGACGGTGGGGGTACTGTCCGGTGAGGAGGCTCCCGCGAGTCGGCGAACAGACGGGGTCGGGGGAGTACGCGCGCTCGAACTGGACTGCGTTCGAGGCGAAGCGGTCGATCGTGGGCGTCTGGACCTGCTGATTTCCGGCACACCCCATCGCGTGTGCCCGCATCTGGTCGGTCAGGACGAAGAGGACGTTCGGCCGGTCGGGCATACGATGGGTTTTCCCGGTCAATTACTTCTAGCTATCGGACGGTTCGGCCGAGGGGGGCGGACCACTCCGTCGCTACAACGTCCGTCCACCGTGTGGCCGGAACCGATCGCTGAATTCCAGGTCAGCGCTCGCCCGCTTCAATCCTGTGTTCGGGCGGACGGTGATGTCTCCCGAAATCATCACCAAGTTGTTGAGTACGATGTATCCGCGTACTGGGACCCGGCTACCCGTACTGGGTCCCGGGTACCAGTACTACAACACCCGTAACCGACCAGGCGGACGGTAATTTTATATATTAGTAGAAAGACGTACCACTATGACAAGTAATAACTTGTCAGAGAATGACTCTGATGACGAAGGGGTGCGGCGTAGCGACTTCATTTCGCGTCGAAAATTGATCCAGATCGGCGGCGTGTCGGCCGTCGCGGGACTGGCAGGATGTAGTGGTAATGGTGACGACGGTGGCGACGGCAGTGATGGTGGCGACGGTGGCGACGGCGGTGATGGTAGCGACGGTAGTGATGGTAGCGACGGTAGTGATGGTAGCGACGGTGGCGACGGCAGTGATGGTGGCGACGGTGGCGACGGCAGTGATGGTGGCGACGGCGGTAGTAGTGGATCGCTTCTGGACGAAACGTACTCCCTCCACTTCGGCCGGGCACGTCCCACCGAATCCCACTTCAACGCCTACAATCCGACAGGATCCCTGACCGCGGGGACGAACTCGCCACAGCAGGTCATGTGGGACCGGTTGATGGTGTACAACCCGGAGACGGACGAGTGGCACAACCAGCTCCTGTCGAACTTCTCTATCGACGGGACGACGGTTACACTCGAGTTCGATTCGGCGTACTCCTGGCACAACGGCGACCCGGTCACGGCACAGGACTTCCTGACGCAGATCCGCATCGGTGAGTACCTCGACTACACGATCTGGAACCTGATCTCGGAGGCGAGCGAGAGCGGCGAACGGACGGTGGAACTGGAACTCCAGGAGGAGTCGAACCCGGGGATCGTCCGCGAACAGGTCAACAGGCGCCTGTACGTCAAACACAGCGAGTACAGTCAGTGGCTCGAGGACCTGAACAACGCGGACGGACAGGACGAGGTCGACAGCCTCGTTTCGGAACTCACGTCCGAGTGGGAGTACGCCGCCGCCGGGTCGGGTACGTACCCGGCGTGCAACGGTCCCTTCCACATCGACACGATCAGCCAACAGCGGGTCCTGCTGGTCCCGAACGAGCACTATCCGGTCCAAACCAACGTCCCCAAGGTCGAATACCTATATCTCGAGGGGAGCCAGTCCGACCAGGCGCTCATCGCGGGAGACATAGAGGGTGCCGGGAACGTCGGCGCAGGGTGGGACGTCAGAGACCAGTATTCTGACGAACTGGAGTACGTGGACATTCCCGAATACGGTGTCACCGCGTTGCACCTCCAGCACGACCACGAGATGCTCGGGATCCGCGAGGTGCGACAGGCACTGGCGTATCTGGCTGACACCGGTCGCGTCGCCCAGAACAGTAATCCCCGCGTGTCGGAACTCGCAGCACTGACGCACCTCTCTGACGGTCAGACCGAGACCTGGATGGGGGACCATCTGGACGCAGTCACGCAGTACGGCCCCGGCGAGAAGACCGCCGAGGCGGAAGCGAAGATGGAGGAAGCGGGCTTCACGAAGAGCGGCGGGACCTGGCAGGACCCGGACGGTAACACGTTCGAGTTCAACATCGAGACGCCGCCCTGGCCGGCGCCGCTCGGCGTCGCCCAGACGATCGCCGACCAGATGAGCAGCTTCGGTATCGACGCGAACGTCCAGGAACTGGAGGCGTCACAGTGGATCTCCAACTACGAGAGCGGGGACTTCGCGCTCCGAGGCGGATACTTCGGCGGCGGCCCGCACCCGTACTTCTCGTTCGACGCGCTCCTCTCGTCGACGTACTCCGCAGCCAACGTCCCGCTGGAGGTCGAACTCCCGCCGGTCGGCGAACCGGACGGGTCGACGAGCACGTTCAACGTCGAGGATGCCGTCGGGAGCCTGGCGACGGCAACCGACGAGCAGGAAGAGACGGAACTCGTACAACAGCTCGCGTGGTACGTCAACCAGTACGTACCGATCATCCCGCTCACGAACGGCTTCTCGCCGAACTACTACAGCACGGACCACTGGACGTTCCCGTCGCCCGACGACGACCCCAGGATGTACATGATGTACCCGAAGGACTACATGTTCAAGGTCACGCAGGATGGCTCGGACCAGGCGGTCCTGCAGGGCAAAACGGAGTAACGTCGCGACCCCGACTGGCTTCTCTTCTTCTGGCTCTTTCTGATTCGGCCCGACACCGCGTCCAGAACTGCGCGTCGTGACTTTCGCGTCTCGGTCCCCACACTCCGAAAGGGATCACGTCGTCGAGCGCACACTCGGTACGTTCTGGAGGAGGACACGCTATCACGCGCGGTGACCGTATCACACGCCGCGACCGGGGCATTTATCACGACATCTGAACTGCAACGAGATATGCAACAGCGTGATCTGAGTGGTCAGACTGCTATCGTAACCGGTGGTGCCGGCGGGACGGGCGTCGCGATCTGTATCGCACTGGCACGCCGCGGTGCCGACGTCGTGATCGCCCAGCGGTCCACCGACGGCGTCGACGAACTGGTCGAACGGATCGAAGAGATCGGCTCCCGGGCGGCCTACGTCGAAACTGATCTCGCGCGGGACGACGATATCGTGGCGCTGGTCGAAGCGACACACGAACGGTTCGGCGGTCCGAACATCGTCGTCAACAACGCTGTGGACCCGGGAAAGGATCCGGCGGCATCGATGTCGCGGGCGTACATCGACCGCACGATCGCGGTCAACCTCGTCGCCCCGCTCCGCCTGGCACAGGAGGCCTATCCCCACATGTGCTCGGACGGATTCGGCCGACTCGTCTTCATCGGCGCGATCCAGGCACACTCGCCCTGGAAGGGCTCTGCCACGTACGCCATGGCGAAAGCCGGTCTCGAGGGACTCGTCCGGTCACTCGCCGTCGAGTGGTCGGACACGGACGAGGCGGATATCACGGCGAACACCCTCCACGTCGGCGCGTACAGGAAAGGATACGAGCCGAACGAGTCGAAACCGCTCGAATCCCAGTACGGGAACGTGCCGCCCGAGGAAGACGCGGACGCGCTCACACTCGTCGGCAGGTGGGGTCGGACGGGTGACATCGCGAACGCAGTCGGGTTTCTGGCGTCTCCCGAGAGCGGGTTCATCACGGGCCAGGCGATCAACTGCGACGGCGGCCGGCTCATCAGTCGGAAGCCGGCACCACAGTCACACCTCTGACCGTCTCCGCCGCGTCGTCTCCCACGCTGGGGCGTGAGAACAGTCAGTGGTTACCGGGGGCCGGCAGCGAACCAGTCACCTCGATACAGGCACTGCAGAGGTAATGTTTTTATATGGGTATGAGAATATTATGTCCTATGGAAATCTCGGGAGCGATTCCGCCGCTAGTTACACCGACGACTGACGATCGATCCGGGGTTGACACAGAAGCGCTCAACTCGTTCACCCGGTTCCTCGTCGAGAAAGGTGTTCACGCGCTATTCCCGTGTGGCTCTATCGGAGAGTTCCCGAGCCTCACACGCGCACAACGACAGACCGTCATCGAGACAGTCGCCGACAACGCCGGGGAGACACCCGTTCTCGCCGGCTGTGGCGGGACGAGTATCACCGAGGTCAGTGAATTCATCGGGGACGCGGCCGCTGCAGGCGCCGACGCGGCGGTGGTCGTCACGCCGTACTATCTCGACGCGACGACCGACGGGCTCGTCACGTTCTACGAGCGGATCGTGGCCGACACGCAGTTGCCGATACTCCTCTACGACATCCCATCGCTCACGGGCAACAGCCTGTCGGTTGAGGCCGTCGAGACACTCGCGACGCAGGCCGACATCGTCGGGATCAAGGACTCGACCGGGGACTTCACACATCACCAGGAACTCATCGAGTCGACGCCCGAGTCGTTTCAGGTCCTGCAGGGGCTAGCCGAACTCGCTATCCCGGCGCTCGACGTCGGCGCTGACGGGTTCGTCGCCGGGCCGGCGAACGTCTTCCCGCACGCGGTTTCACTCACGTACGACGCCTATCGGCGGGGCAACCGGGAACGGGCAGTCGAACTCTGGCAGACCGTGATGAACCCGGTCGTCGCCGCGACGAAACCGCTCCCGACGGCCGCCGGGTTAAAGTATCTCCTCCAGTGTCACGGCCGCGCCGTCGGCGAACCGCTCCCGCCGCTCTCGCTCCCGTCGAGCACCCAGTGTGATCGCCTCCAACGGTGTCACGACCGCGTCACCAAGTATACACAGCGCGAACTCTCTACTGCGTAATTGCTCTGGATCCGGCCGCGACGGTTCTTTCGCACCCCGGCAGTGTTCTGTTTCTCCTCTCGTGAACGGCATCCGTCGTCGAGTACGCGCTCTACTGCCGGCACCACCTCGACTCACGCCGCAAGAGGGCGAGGTACGGACGTGGCTGGCCAGTACAGTCTCGGACACCTTTCACTGCTCGTGACTGCCAGCGATCCGAGATCACGAACTCCTCCCCAGTGACTGACCCCGTGACACGCTTCACGAACGGAGTAGTCGAAGTCCGATTACAATCGTAACGGTGTAATCTACTCGATCTACGCCCGGAAAGGTTGTACACCTCTCGTGAATAAGGGGGCGTCAATAAGTCCCAATGTTCGTCGTCTTCACTCCGGAGCGGGGTCCAGTTTCCGGATTTATCACCGGTGACGGCGGAATCAGTCACCGAGTCGAACACCGGGAGTGCGCCCTCGCGGAGGCGGAACACACCAGTTATATACGTGTCTCTCGGTATCCACAGTGCATGTACTCGGTCTGGACCTATCCGTGGAGCATGTACGAGCCGGGCCTCGACCAGTCACTGGAGACGCTCGCAGATATCGGAGTCGGGGCGGTGAATCTCGCGAGTCACTATCACTCGATCCGGGCGCTCCAGCCCCGGTTTCCGGATGCGCTGTTCGCGGAGTATCCCGCGGGCTGTTACTTTTCGCCCGACTCGGAGCGGTTCTCGGGGACTCCTATCTCCCCCCAACAGAACGACGTGGCAGGCGTCGACGACCCGGTCTCTGAGATCGTTTCGAGGGCGGGGGAGTACGGGATCGACGTCCACGCCTGGACTGTCCTCTCCCACAACACACGACTCGGCGCATCACACCCGACCTATCGGTTACAGAGCGCGTTCGGCGACGCGCACGACCACGCCTTCTGTCCGTCCCATCCCGAAGTCCGGGAGTACTACGCGTCCGTCGTCGAGGCGCTCGACGACCGCGGCGTGGCGGAGATCCAGCTCGAATCCCTGTGCTACGGGTCGGCTTTCCACGACCACGGCGTCCACTACGGACACGACAAGGGACAACTCGACATGAGCGACACGGAAGCGCGGCTACTCTCGCAGTGTTTCTGCGAGGCCTGCCGTACCGAGGCGCGGGAGCGCGGCGTCGATATCGACACCGCCCGCGAGCGGGTCCGCGACGTCCTCGAGGAAACGTTGCACGGCTCGACCGCGGAACCGCCGTCGCTGGGTGACCTCGTCGCCGAAGACTCTGTGCTGCGGGACCTCTTTCGGTTCCGCGGGGCCGTCGTCACGGACCTCGCGGAAGCGATGGCAGACCGGTCCACCGACGCACGACTCAGCGGGTACGTCGAGGCGTTCGGGCCGGATAGTCGCTGGCCGACCGGGAAGCGACTTACGGACCTCGAGGACGCCCTCGACCGACTGCTCGCTCTGTGTTACGTGTCGGATCCTGATGAGGCCCGCGACCGGATCGCGACGCTTCGACGGACGGTATCGTGTCCTATCGATGCAGGGATCACTCTCGATCCGTCGGTCGTCGATCGACGCGAACAGTTCGACTCGCTCGTCTCCGAACTGGCCGGGGACGTCGAACAGGTCGCCATCTACAACCACGGCTTCATGACGGAGACCCATCTCGGATGGCTGCGGGACGCCATCGACGGGGAATCGCTCCGGGGCCCGGGGTCGACTCCGTCCTGAGACGAGCGGCGTGACTGGTCGTGGTTCACGACGCCGCGTTCGACCGAGGACGGAGCCGCTGGTCTCAACTTATTTATCGACGGGCCGTGACGTGCATACGTAATGCGAGCAGCCACCTTTACCGGATACGGGGAACCGCTGGAGATCAGAGACGTCGACGCGCCGGATCCGGAGCCGTCGGGCGTCGTCGTCGAGACGGAGGCGTGTGGTATCTGTCGGAGCGACTGGCACGCCTGGCAGGGTGACCCGGCGTGGGAGACTCTCGACTTCCAGGAGGGGCACGTCTTCGGTCACGAACCCGCGGGTACCGTCGTCTCGGTCGGTGACGCTGTCGACCAGTTCCGCGAGGGCGACCGCGTGGCTGTCCCGTTCAACCTCGGCGACGGCACCTGTCGCCTGTGTCGGAACGGCCACTCGAACGTCTGTGACGACCGCATACCGCTGGGACTGGTCCCGGAGGCGCCCGGGGCGTTCGCCGAGCAGTTTCACGCGCCACGAGCCGACCAGAACGTGATCCGACTCCCCGACGGGGTCTCGTCGACCGAGATGGCTGGGCTGGGGTGCCGGTTCGTCACCGCGTTTCACGCGCTCGTCCACCGCGCGGACGTGAGCGCCGGTGACTGGCTCGCCGTCCACGGCTGTGGTGGCGTCGGGCTGTCGGTGGTTCACGTCGCCGACGCACTCGGCGCGAACGTCGTGGCGGTCGACCTCTTCGACGAGAAACTGGACGTCGCGGCTGACCTGGGTGCTGTCGAGACAGTCAACGCGAGGGTGGTGGATGACGTCCCGGCGACCGTGAAGGCCATTACCGACGGCGGAGCTGACGTGTCGGTCGACGCGCTCGGTATCGCCGAGACGTGTCGCAACTCGATACGCAGTCTCGCGAAACTCGGCCAGCACGTCCAGATCGGGTTGACGACTGGGGCAGAAGGCGGCGAGATCGCACTACCGACCGACCTGATGGTGCGCCGGGAGATAACGTTCGTCGGGACGATCGGCATGCAGCCCTCTCGGTACGACGAGATATTCAATCTGATCGACAGTGGCAAGATCGAACCGGCGAAGGTCGTCTCCGAGACCGTCCCGCTCGAAGGGACGTCGGCGAAACTGGAGGCGATGTCCGAATTCGACACCGTTGGCATCCCCGTGATCGACGAGTTCTGAGCGGCCGGAGCGGCCTGTTTTACAGAAACTGTCAAGAACGCTGCCGACACGTTCATCGCTGTGCCGAACGATTCAGTGCCTCGCCTCGAGTATCCGCGACCCCAACTCGGGCGTGACTGCCGGCGTACGCTCAACGGACAGTGGGGGTTCGAGTTCGACCACGGGGCGAGCGGCCGGTTACGAGGCTGAGGTGTGGGTTAACGGCGAGTCAGTCGGAACACATCGCGGTGAGACACCTCGTTCACGTTCGACGTGACCGACGCCACCTGCGTCGGCACGAACGTGGTGACGATCTGTGCGGAAGACGACGTCCGCTCGGGTCTCCAGCCCGCCGGCAAGCAGAGCTATAGTACGAGTTAGAAATAATTGCTCACCTGTGAAAGGGGAAGTTGGTCGAGAGCGGTATCGATCGCGGTGGTCAGTTCATCGAGAGAATCGAAGAATCGGTTACTCGGGGCATCGTGGAGTTGTCGCCAACACTCCTCGGCAGGATTGAGTTCCGGTGAATACGAAGGGAACGTGACGAAAGCGAGGTCGTCACGGGCCGCCAGGTCGGTGACGGTCGACGCCTGGGAATACGGTGATCCGCCGAACACGATGATCGAATCCTATTTGTATACAACTATAATACAAAATTTGATGTTTCTCGCGATTGGTGGTGACGTATTCGGTGAACCGTGAGAAAAATACTCGCTGTCTTCGGCGATCGCGCCGAGCAGACACGTTCAATCGCGTTGGCCAGAAAGTTCAGATCCAGGTCGCCTACCGCGTGGAAACCGCGGGGATACAACCCGACTCGAATAGAGCTCTCGGTCTGATCGACACAGACTACTGCGGCGCCCATCTTCGCTCGCTTGCTCTGAGTTTATCATTGTATATTTCTCGTCCGATTGCCTATATTGTGTATTTCTTCAAGAATTTCTGGATGAGTGTTTGTCATCTGCGCCGGAGAATCGATCCCAGTTTACTCGGGAGACTCGTGAACGGTCTGTTCGAACCACTATTATATTTTTCTTATAGTTTTCGATTTCTACCGGATCGATGAGTATCAGCCACAGCTTAGAGCAGAGCGAACTGGACCAGCCGACTGGGGAGCAGCCGACAGCTACGACGACATTGTCCATACGTCAGCTACCAACCCCAGTTCCCACAGCCGAGGGGTAGTTGAACTCACACCGGAGCTCACGACGTAACCCCCCGACGAGTCATCGACGTTTCCATACGCTTATGTTCGACGTACCTGAAACGCCACTGACGAGCACACACATGAGAGAGATCGGTATCATCATGAACGGCGTCACCGGCCGGATGGGGACGAATCAGCACCTCATCCGGTCGATCCTGGCGCTACAGGAGGAAGGCGGTGTCGAACTGCCCGACGGCGAACGCGTGGTCCCGAAACCCGTCCTCGTCGGCCGCAACGAACAGAAGCTGCAGCGACTCGCCGAGGAACACGGCGTCGAGCGCTGGGAAGCCGACCCCGACCTGGAGTACTGTCTCGACGGCGACGAGGAGATTTACTTCGACTCCCAGGTCACACCCCGGCGGGCCGAGGCCGTCGAGAAAGCTATCGAGGCCGGCAAGGACGTCTACTGCGAGAAGCCGCTGGCGACCGACCTCGACACCGCGATGGACCTGGCCCGGACCGCCGAAAACGCTGGTGTCAAACACGGGATCGTTCAGGACAAGCTCTGGCTGCCAGGTATCATGAAACTCCAGCGCCTGCTCGACCAGGGCTTCTTCGGCGACGTCCTCTCGGTCAACATCGAGTTCGGCTACTGGGTGTTCACGGGCCACGGCCAGCCCGCCAATCGCCCCTCGTGGAACTACCGCGCCGAGGACGGCGGCGGCATCATCGACGACATGTTCGCCCACTTCAGCTACGTCCTGGAGAACCTCTTCGGGAGCGTCGAAACGGTGTCGTGTCTCGGCAAGACGCACATCCCCGAACGGGTCGACGAGAACGGCGAGCCCTACGAGGCCACTGCCGACGATGCCGCCTACGCCACCTTCGAACTCGAAGACGGCGTCGTCGCGCAGGTCAACGCCTCGTGGGCGACGCGGGTCAACCGCGACGACCTCCTCGAGATCCAGGTCGACGGTACCGAGGGCAGCGCCGTCGCCGGCCTCCGCGAGTGTACCGTCCAGGGCCAGGCCACGACGCCCAAGCCCGTCTGGAACCCCGACCAGCCCAAGGACCACGAGTTCTCCGAGGACTGGACCGAGGTCCCCGACAACCGGGTCTTCGAGAACGCGTTCAAAGAGCAGTGGGAGCTGTTCATCCGCCACCAGGTGGCCGACGAACCGTTCCCCTACGACTTCCTCTCGGGCGCGGAAGGCGTCCAACTCGCAGAACTCGGGTACGAGTCCTGGGACCGCGGCGAACGCCTCGCGGTTCCCGAACTCGAACTGTAGCGAGTCGACGGACCGCCGGTCCCCGGTGAGGGTGTCGTACGACGGTTCACATTCGTTTTCGACTACTCCAGTCGATCAGTGCAGAGAATAGATGTGACAATTTGAGCCGTCACAGCTACCGCAACCGCAGTCGCGATCGTGAGATGGAAGCCCTCGGCGGGCTCGCTCACGGGTCGTGCCCCCCCGTTCGCTTTCGAGGCGCCTGGCGCCTCGCGTTCGCGGTCGCTCAGCGACATATCCGCGCTCTCCACACCGCCCGCTTACGGCTTCACCGAAAGACTCGCTTGCGCTCGACTTTCGAGCCCTGGCTCACTGCGTTCGCCAGGACGCCGTGCGCTTTCGAGGCCCGTAGCGCCTCGCACCGCGCGGATAGGGGTCGCTGAGCGACTCGGTTCGCTTTGCTCACCGTGAGCCCGCCTCACGGGTCGTTCCTCCCCGTTCGGCCAGTGGCGCGTGGCGCCACGCACGCCTCGCCCTTCCAGTCCGCCAGGAAGATCTTTGTTGAGTCGGCTACCGACCTTTCCACGTCGAGACATCCTGTGCGACGAATATCGTCCCTGGCGGACTGAAAGGGCGAGGGCCGCTCGCGCTTGCCTGGTCGGCTGAGCGGGCCCTATTCTCGCGAGTGCGGGGAGGTGCTGTTGACCGAGCGAGAATATCCCGCTCAGCGACCGCGAGCGGCCCGAGGGCTTTCATCACACTACGTCGAGTGCGGTCGCGGTCACACCAGTCACAGCTAGCGAGCGGCCCGAGGGCTTTCATCACACTACGTCGAGTGCGGTGCTATCTGCGGTCGAGGTCTCTCTCACGGTCACTCGGTTCGAAACCAGCTGATCACTACGCAAAGCTACTGAGCGGCTGGTTCACAGTTCCCGAAGCGAAATCGACGGCCCTGCGAATAGTGCCACGACGTCCTCCCCGGCGACGACCTCAGTCGGGACTGGCGGCCGCGAACCGGCCGTCCTCGTCGAAACGAACCGGGACGGGTTCCTCGACGACTCGCAGGTCGTCACGCTCCCGCGCTTCCTCGACGAGCGGCGCGGACGCGTAACACCGCTCCAGGCGCATCGTATCGGTCACGCGCAGCACTCTCGCCTCGGGGCCCGCAACCGGACCGATCGTCCCGAGTGTGGCGATCAGTCCGGCCCGGTCGGTCTCGACCACCGGCGGGAGCCGGACCCCGCGAACCGTACTCGCAGTGATGGCGTTGATGAGCGACTTGGAGGTGTCGACCGTCTCCGCGATATCTTCGTGGACGAAGTCGGCCGCACCCATCCCCATCGCGTTCCCGTGGGTCTTCGACGTGAGCGAGCGGGCGTAGACGCGCTTGATATCGGGCGATTCGGGCTCGGGTTCGGCGATGGTGAAGTGACGGCGGCCGGTGACGTTGGTGTCCATCCCCTGGCCGCTGATGTCCTTGCCGAGCTGGTCGACGACGAGCACGTCCAGTTCCTCGAAGGGGAGCGTCGGCATCCGCGCTCTGGCCATCTCCAGGAGTTCGCGCTCACGGTCGAGAAAGCCAGAGGCGGGGACGCCCTCGATCAGGGTCGTATCGTCGTGTTCGTCCTCGACGATGGCGACGCCGCCCGCCACGGGGAGTGCCTCCAGAAGTTGCGTCGTGATCTCGGGGATCATGTTCCGCAGGCTCCAGTCGACCGCCCAGTCGTGGGCCATCTTCGCGCCGCGCTGTTTGCCCATCCCGATGACCAGCATCTTCGAGAGCCCGCTCTCGACCTCGCCGGTGAAGTCCGTGTGTGGCTTGATCCGGTTGGCCATGACGATCGCGTCCGCCGCGGCCGCGTGGGCGTCGGCGTAGACCGCGACGTCGCGTTCGGGCGTCGTCCCGACCTGCTCGACGTCCATCGTCGCCCGTATCTCACAGTCGACGGACTCCTCGGTGACGCCGAGCGTCGCGAGTTTCTCGCGCTGACCCTCGGCCGTCGCGCCACCGTGGCTCCCCATCGCGGGGAAGACGAAGGGGTCGTAGCCCTGCTCGCGCACGCCGCGGACGACGCCACCGACGATCTCGGGGAGGTTCGCGATGCCGCGGCTGCCGGCGCCGACCGCGACCTCGCCCCCCTCGGGGACGCCGTCGAAATCGAGCGCGTCGACTGCCGCTGCCGCGCGGTCCGCGACTTCGTCGGTCGGGATGGGGTCGACGTCCCAGACCTGCTCGATCACGCCCATCTCGGGGAACTCAGTCTCGCCGCAGGCCCGCCGTATCTCTGACTCGGGAACTGCCGGATCCATACGTATACGGTGTGTGCGACGGCATAAATAGGTTCCCGGGACGTCCCCGTGATGCGAACCGGTTCCCGGGACCCCCGTGACAGGACTTGCGCCCCGAAGCAAAGGTTTCCGGCATCCCAACCTTCCTACCTTCGGTGGCTGTGGCTCCCGTATGGCGACGACAGTCGGTTACATCGGTGTAGACCACCACCATCGAGACCCGTATTTCGCGATTGCCAGCGGCCTCGACGTCGACATCACCGCGGTCTGTGAACCCGGCGAACCGATCGACGTCGAAAGTATCGCCGCGATGGACGAGCGCCCGGACGAGATTACGACGGAAGGCCAGGACGCGGCGGATCTCGTCGCCGGCGCGACAGCCTACGAGGACCCACACGAACTCATCGCCGACAGCGGCGTCGACGTCGTCTGGATCACCTATCGCAACGACGAGACGCCCGCCATCGTCGAGACGGCCGTCGACCACGGTGTCCACGTCGTCAGCGAGAAACCCATCGGCCGTACTGCGGCCGACCTGGAAGCAGTCGCCGAGGAGGCGAACGACGCGGGTGTGACTGTTTCGCCGACCACGTTCTACCGGAAGAACCCGATCACGATGGAGTTGCGCGAGCGCGTCCAGGAGGGGTTTTTCGGGGATATCTGGACCGTCCAGGGGCGGTTCAACGCCAGCCAGCTCGCCTACCGGAATACGGACCACTACATCTACGACGAGGCGACCAGTCGCGGCGGGGCGCTCCAGTGGATCGGCCCCCACTGGGTCGACATGATGCCGTGGGTGCTGGACGACCCTATCGCGCGGGTCAACGCCCAGTTCCACGACGCCAAAGAGTGTGACGTCGACGCCGGCGCTGTCCTCCAGTTCGAGACCGAAGGGGGCGTCCTGGGCACGTATCACACCGGGTACTACCTCGACGAACGCGGCAAGGACACCCACCTCGGGATTTACGGAACGGACGCCCAGGCCCAGACGCCCGTCCATCACGATTCCCTCCAGCACGAACCCACCGTACCCCTCGAACTCACGGGCGACCACGACGACTGGACGGGGGCACCGCGGCGGACCATCGACTACGAGTTCACCTACGACCGCTTCCCCGCCTGGGGCGACTACGTCCAGGACTACTTCGAGGCGTACTTCGAGGGCTACGAGACGGGTGACGTGCCGGCCACCGTCGACGACGCCGTTCAACTCTTGCGCGTGCTCGACGCCGCCTACGAGTCGGCCGAGCGCGACGGCTGGGCCGACGTCTGAAAGGGAGAGCACCGTTCAGAACTGCGACGGCCACTACGCGACGGCGACGACGGCCGACGACCGCTACACGACGACCGACGGCCCTTACGCGACGAGTCCGTTGACGGTGCTCCGGAGTCGGGTGACGGCGGTCAACACGGGATAGGTCCACTCACAGTTCCCGTAGAGGTAGTCACAGAGGTCGTGACCGTCGGTCCGCGGTGAAGAGGTCCGGCCGGCGAAGGTCTCCTGGCGCTGGCGGGCAATCTCGTCGAGCGCGTCCGCAAATTCGGCACGGTTCTGCGGCCGGACGCGGGTCCCGTCGAGGTCGTCGACCAGAGTTTCGATCGCGGCCGCACTGGTTTCGAGCGAGTCGCGTTCGTTGTCGAGGATGTCACAGAACGTCTCGCGCTGGTCGATCGCTGTCTCGATGGCGCCCAGCAGTGTCCGCTTGTAGAGGTCGGTGAACTGCGAGCCGGCCCCCTCCTGGAGTCCCGCCAGGAGGTCGGGCGACAGTTCCGCCGCGAAGTGCTCGTCGAGGGTCTCCCCGTAGAGGGCGTCGTAGTGGTCGACGCTCATTACCGTCTCCCGGAACGCGTTGCGGACCCGCTCGGCACACTGCGGACGCGCCTGCACGAGGCCGGGACGCTGGCTCGCCGGCGTCGACCGCGACATCGAGACCGTGTCGATCCCGGCCACGCGGTCCTCGAACGCCTCGAAGGCTTCCCGTTCGGCGTCGACCTCCGCGAACTCCGCCGCAACCACAGCCTCGGCTGTCGAGACCGGTTCCGAGACGTGGTCCCGCAACGAGGCGGTGATCGAGTCCTCCATCCGCCGGGTTGCGCCCATCGGAACCGACTATGATGTCAGTGGTTAAAAATTTTGCCCACCCAGTTGTGGTCGCTGATAACTGGCGAGAACCGGGTTGCGTCCGTTGTGCCGTGACGGGCGGTCCCGCCGAGAGAAGCACAGCGCAGGGAAACGCCGGTCACACGTCCGCTACAGTCTCGATTTCCCAGGGTCTGGCCGTCCGACATCCCCGAGTCGGTGTCGGTTAGAGGGCTGCGAGCAGGTGTCGAGCAGCGTCACCGGAGGTCACCGTGATTCCCGCGGAGCGAGACGCGCCGCGTCCCCTGGGGGTCGACTCGCAGGAAGGAGCCCTCGACGTCCTGGCCGTCGCAGTTTCGAACCAGCAGTTCGTCTACTTCGGCCGCGTCGACCACCGGCGAGGACTGGTCACCCGTCGCCCTGACGCCGTCGACCAGGACCGATCCGGTATCCTCGAAAGCCATCGCGGGCGCGTCGGCAGCCCGGAGCCGGACGTTCTCGAAGGAGACGTCGTCGACGGACTTGCAGAAGAAGCCGTGGCGCTGGTCGTAGTTGTCCGCCATCGCCGGATCGAGGTCGGTCGCGTCCAGCGAGCGCGTCGCGTCGATCTCGACGTCCGAGAACGAGAGGTTCTCGAAACGCCGTTCGGGCAGCCCAGCGAGAAAGCCCGCGCTCTCGACGTCGCGTGCGGTAATATCGGAAAAGGAGACGTTGCGGACCATCGGCGTCCCCTCGTCGACGTCGACCGGGTCGCTGTCGATGTCCATGAAGTAGTAGCCGTTCATCGTGAACGGGCACGCGACCCGGCGCATGACGATCGTATCGAAGCGCAGGTCCTCGACGACGCCGCCCCGGCCACGCTGGGTCTTGATGCGGATCCCGCGGTCGGTGTCGGTGAAGGTGCAGTTCGAGACGGTCACGTCCCGGACGTCGCCGGACATCTCCGACCCGATGACGACACCACCGTGGCCGGCCTCGATAGTGCAGTTGGTGACGGTGATCTGGGAGGCTGGCTCGCCGACGCGTCGTCCCTCCTCGTTCTTGCCGGACTTGATGCAGATCGCGTCGTCGCCGGCGTTGATGTAGGTGTCGCTGATCCGGACGAACCGCGAGGAGTCGATGTCGATGCCGTCGCCGTTGGGCGCGTCGTGTGGGTTCTCGATGTTGACGTCAGAGATCGTGACGTTCTTCGAGTAGAGGACGTGCGTGTTCCAGAACGGCGAGTTTTTCAGGGTGATCCCGGAGACGCTGACGTCCTCCGAGCGATAGACCTGGAAGAGCGGCGGTCGCAGCGTGAAACTGCTGACGTCGTCGTCCTTGTCGTTTGCCTCGGCGAACTCGGCGAGTCGCTCGGCCAGACTCTCGGGGAGGTCCCGGTCGTCGACGCCGTAGAAGTCCCACCAGTAGTCGCCCTGGCCGTCGACGGTTCCGCGGCCGGTAATCTCGACGTTCTCGGCCTCGTCGACGAGGAGACACGGGTGGAAACCGGTCTTGTTCCACCCCTCCCAGCGGCTCGCCATCGACGGGAACGCCTCGTGGTCGCGGACGAAGCTGAGCGTCGCACCCGCCTGGAGGTCGAGGGTCGTGTCGTCACCGACCCGGAGCGGTCCGGTCAGGTACTCGCCGGGCGGGACCGTCACCGTGCCGCCGCTCCCGGCACACGCGTCGAGGGCCGACTGGAGGGCTTCGGTGTCGCGCTCGTCGCCGTCGCCGGTCGCACCGTACGCTGTCACGTCGAAAGCAACCGTCTGGTCGGTCATCGACTGAGCATTACCCGACGCCAGTATAAAAATCACGGTCACGGAACTTCGACCGACCAGTTCGAGCGGTGCCCACGGAGAGTGGGGCCGACCGCACTGTACGCCCGGGGAACGTGGACGGCAGCACCGTGGATTTTTGGTGCCCGCGGTGGAGAGTTCGCGTATGGATTCGTTCGAATCCGACGACGGATACGTCATCGTACAGCTGGAACCCGGCGACCTCGTCCTGGAGTCGCTACGCGAGGCCATCGACGACCACGACATCGACACCGGTGCGGTGGTCTCGGGCATCGGGACGCTCTCGAACTTCAACTTCCACTACGTCCACACGACGGACATCAGCGACCCCGACGCGCGCAACACGCAGGTCGAGCGCGAGGGGGCCTGGGAGGTCACCAACGTCGAGGGCGTCATCGCCGACGGCGAACCGCACCTCCACGTCTCCGCCTACGACGGCGAGGAGACCGTCGGCGGCCACCTCGAAGAGGGCAACGAGATAAACGTCCTCGGGGAGTTCACGATCAGGAAGATCGAAGGGCTGGACCTCACCCGCGAGAAGACCGGCGAACTCCGCATCTCGCAACTCACCGAACGGTAACGCCCGGTCGCGGTCTCTTCTGTCGCCGGCCGCTCGCTCACACCATCGACCCCCGTCTTCTTATGCCGGGGGAGCCAACGACGGGACATGACCCGGCGGTTCTCACGCCGCGCTCTCCTGGGATCGGGCGCAGTCGCCGTCTCGGCGGGGTTGACCGGCTGTCTCGACGCCCTCGGTCCGCCGAGTCCGGTCGAGCAACTCCGCGAACACGAGGAGTCGCTGGCCCGGTTCTCGGACGTCGCGACCGCGATCGACGAAGGATACCAGACAGCGGGGACGTACGTCCGGACCGACGACGGCGTCCTCGGGATCCCGTTCGTGAACACGGAAGTGCGGGAACTCGACCCCGAACAGCCCCAGGCGATACTCTACGGACTCACGACAGCGGGCCAGTACGAACCACTCGGGCTGAAGTGGTTCGCCCCGACCGAGGGACAGGACGGCCCACCGTCGCTGTTCGGCCGGGAACTTTCGGGCCCCTACGAGAGCGAGACGGCGCTCATTCCCGAACACTACGCGCTCCACGCGTGGCTCTTCCGTGAGAACCCCGACGGGCTGTTCGCGCGGTACAACAGCGCCGTCGACCCGCCGGAACTGGTCGACCGGATCGAGCCAGTGAGAGCGACGCTCGACGAGTACGCGGTGGGCAGCGAAGTCGACGGGAACGGCTACACGAACACCGAGAAGTGCATCGCGACCGGCGACGGCGGCTACGGCGTCCCATTCGTCAGGGACGGCACTGACGGCACTGGCGGAACCGACCCGGAGAAGCCGCCGGTCCTGCTCTACCGGCTGACCCAGGCCTGGACCTACCAGCTCGTGGGCGCGGAGTGGTACGTCCCGGTCTCGGAAGCAGACGAGCCGCCGACGCTCTTCGGTCAACGGTTCCACGAACCGGCGGACGGCCACAGCCCGAAGACCGACCAGCCCCGACACTACGGTCTGCACGCCTGGTTCTTCCGTGCGAACCCGCGAGGGATGTTCACGCCACTGAACCCGACGCTCTCCTGTGGATAGATGGTGAACTCCACCGTCGCTCTCCTGTGGGTCGGCGGGAATCGGACGGTCTCTCGTCGCGTATCGCCGTCGGACAAAGGTTAAGAGACCCCTCCGCCAACGGTGAGGTATGCCACCGAGTGACTCTCGGGACCTCGACCGCCGTGCGTTCGTCAAGGCGGCCGTGGCGATCGGCGGGACGAGCGCGCTGGGCGCCTGTCTGAACTGGGAGGGCGGGACCGCGGCGGCGAAAGAACCCGAGTTTCCGCAGGGACCGGACGACCTCTCGGGACTCCCGCGGCGACAGCACGCCTGGGGGCAGTACATCGTCCGCGACGCCCACGGGAACACGGTCCTGCCGGAACATCAGGTACTGCTCTTTCTCGACTATCAGGAGTCGGGCACACCGACCGAGGCCGACCGTCAAACCGTCGCATCGGCACTCGCGACCCTCGACCGCGCCTACCAGCGCGGGACCGGCGGCGAGATCGGTGCCTCGATCAACCAGGGACTCGTCACCACGCTCGGCTACTCGCCGACGTACTTCGACCGCTTCGAGACGGACCTGCCCGAGAACGTCGACCTCCAGCGCCCGGAGGACGTCCTCTCGGCCGTCGGCGAGGACCCCGAGAAAGCCGACAACTACGACGCGCTCCTCGTGCTCACGGCCGACTTCGGGTCGGTCCTCCTCGGGGCGGAGGAGGCGCTCTTCGGCGAGGTCGACACGGTCAACGGCGTCGAAGTGTCCGCGACGTTCGAGGGTATCTTCGAGAAGGCCGAGCGGCGGACCGGCGTCGTCGGAAAGGGACTCCCCGCCGAGAAACTGGACGAGGAGCGCATCCCCGACCACGCGCCGCTGTCGATGGGGTACAAGTCCGGCTTCAGGGACAGCCTCCCCAGTGAAGACGCAGTCACGATCTCGGGCGGGCCCTTCGACGGCGCGACGACCCAGGCCGTCTCCCGGTTGCGGATCGACCTGGGGCGCTGGTACGACAACGACGACGCGGCGCGCAAAGACCTGATGTTCAGCACCGAACACCCACACGGCGACATCGGCGAGACGGGCGAACCGCTCGGCGGCGACAGCGGCGTCACCGAGGAGATGGCCGACACCGTCGAGGAACGCTCCCATCACCACGACCGGATCGGCCACACCGCGAAGACGGCCACGGCCCGCAACGACGACTTCGAACCCACCATCCTGCGGCGGTCGGAGGGGGTCGCGACCGACGTCGCCGAGGAGGGCGTCACGGGCTTCAACTTCACCTCGGTCCAGGAGGGGATCGAGGACTTCGTCGAGACGCGCAAGGCGATGAATCCCGACGAGTACGACACCGACGTCGCCGACGCACACCACGGGATCGTCGACTATCTGGAGACGCGCTCGCGGGCGACGTTCCTGATCCCGCCGCGCGAACACAGAGCACTTCCAACACCGCGGCCGGACACGGAGTGAGCGATGGGGCGCAACGTACGGGTGCTGATGCGACGCAACGCAGGGATTTTGGCGGTCGTCGCCCTCCTCGTACTCGCGGGCTGTTCGGGCGGCGTCGGTGGGTTCGTCGGCGGTACCGAGTGGGGCTTCGAGAACGCGACCGAGAGCGCGGGACTCGACTACGAGGCCCAGGCGTCGGGCGTCGGCAACGGTGACTCGGGCGTCTACGTGACCGATTACGACGACGACGGCTGGCCGGACGTGCTCGCCATCGGCGGCGAGGAACCCGTGCTCTTCGAGAACGTGGAAGGGTCCTTCGAGCGCTCGGGCGACCTGCCGGACGTCGAGATGACCGTGCAGGGCGCACACTTCTTCGACGCGGACGGCGACGGCCGGGAGGACCTCCTGCTCCTGCCCCGCAACGGCGAGGCGGTCTTCCTGCGGAACACGGGCGACGGATTCGAACGGGCGGATAACGGCCTCGGTGTCGAGATGGGCGTCGCGGTCGGAGCCTCGACGGCCGACTACGACGGTGACGGCGACCTCGACGTGTTCGTCGCCCAGTACGGCGACTGGGCCGAGACGACCCCCGAAGGATTCCTCCACCCCGAAGGTGGCTACGTCGCCGAGGACAACGGCGGGCCGAACCTCCTCTTCGAGAATACCGAAGACGGGTTCGAGAACGTGACCGGCGAGGCCGGCATCTCGGGGGCTCACTGGAGTCTCGCGACGAGTTTCGTCGACCTGACCGGCGACGGCACTCCGGATATCCACGTGGCCAACGACTTCAACAACGACACGTTCTATCGAAATCAGGGTGACGGCACGTTCGAGCGCGTGGTGATGGGTGCAGCGACCTCGCGCAACGGGATGTCCTCCGAGATCGGTGACTTCGGCGGCGACGCCCGTGCGGACGTCTTCGTGACGAACATCTACTTCCCGGTCGACGAGGCGAACATCTCGGCCGAGAAGCGCGCGCGACTCCAGCGCTACTTCGCGTTCGTCCTCCGCTCGAAGCGCATCGAGGGGAACAACCTCATGCTCAACCGCGACGGCACCGAGTTCGAGTTCGCGGGCGGCACCTACGGCGTCAAAGAGGGCGGCTGGGGCTGGGCAGCCGTCCACGCCGACCTCGACAACGACGCCGACCGCGACCTGTTCCACGCGACCCAGGACGTCGTCCGCATCGACGACGAGGACCCCCACTTCACCTACCCGATGGTGTTCGAGCGCACCGGTGCAAACTTCACGAGCCGGGACGCTTCCGAACTCGGGTTCGCGGAGGCAAACGGCCGGGGCGTCGGCCAGCTCGACTTCGACCGCGACGGCGACGTCGACCTGCTCGTCTCCACGTACGACGGCGCGCTCAAACTCTACGAGAACAACGCGGACGAACTCGACGACCGCCACAGCCTCCAGGTCAGCGTCCTCGATTCCGAGGGTTCGACCGCCATCGGTGCGGAGGTCAGTGTGGCCGCCGGTGAATCCAGCCAGTTCGGCGTGGTGAACGCGAAGTCGGACTACCAGTCACAGGACACCAGAGTGCTCCACTTCGGGCTCGGTGAGAGTGAGGAAGTGGCAGAGCTGACGGTCGTGTGGCCCGACGGCACCGAGCGGACGTTCGATTCTGTTTCGGCCGACCAGCGCCTCCGGGTGTTCCCGAACGGAACGACACAGACAGTGGGATAGTCTCTCGCTGGTCGTCTCAGCTACGCCAGAGTACCAATTCGAGTCGGGACAGCTCCCGCAACCACCCCTCTGGAAGCTCCCGCAACCGCCCTCGTGATCGTGAGATGGAAGCCCTCGGCGCGCTCGCTCACGGGTCGTTCCTCCCCGTTCGCTTTCGAGGCGCGTGGCGCCTCGCTCTCGCGATCGCTGAGCGGGATATCCGCGCTCTCCGCACAGCCCGCGCGGATACTGGCCCGCTCAGGCGACTACGGCCTTCGGCCCGCGAGCCCGCCTCGCCCTTCCAGTCCGCCAGGGATCAGTATGTGGGGGTCGGCTATCGAGCGTTCCACGTCGAAACAGCCTGTGCATCCGGATCTTTCCTGGCGTCCTGACGAGTAAAGCGAGTCAGGGCTCGGGAGAGCTTGCTCTCCCGGCGGACTGAAAGGGCGAGGGTCGCTCGCGTTCACTTCAGTCGGTAAATCGGCCCTATCCGAGCGAAGCGAGGATATCCGATTTAGCGACCCGCGAGCGGCCCGAGGGCTTTCAACGTATCACGTCGAGTGCGGTGCGGTCCTCGACTCGACTTTTGTCGACGCTGTTTCTGGCTGAAATCGATGGTAGTGCAATTCCCTGCCTGTATCGTTCGACAGCGAAACGGGATCGGCGAGAAAACAGCACTACGACGCCCTGAATCCAGAAATCGTCACTCAGCAACCCAGTCGAGATAGGGGTACTCCTCGGCGAGCGAGAGGCGTTCGTTCTGACGACCAGACCGATATGCAGCTTCAGTGATAACCACCGAACGCAGCCCGTCCTGAACCGTCGCGGGCGGCTCGTCACCCGTCTCGATCGCCTCCAGGAACGCGCGCCCTTTGCTCAGCCAGCGCTCGTAGTCGTTGTAGGGGTCGTGTTCGGTGCCGTCGGCGTCGATCGTCGTGACGAACCGCTCGTCCCACTCCCGACCTTCGAGGTAGACCGCGCCCTCCTCGTCCCAGATGTGGACGTGCTCGCGGGTCCGGGCGACCATCCCCGTGTCGGAGACGTTCGCGACGGCGCCGTTGTCGAACTCGACGATGATCGAGGACTGCTTGTCGAATATCTGGTCGTCGTCGTGGAAGTCGACGTAGGCGTTGACGTGGGTCGGGGTCAACCCGGTCGTCCAGAGGATGGCGTCGATGACGTGCGTGCCGACGTTGAGGAGGTGGCCGCCGCCGCTCAGATAGGGGTCCATCCGCCAGTTCTCCATCGTCTCGTAGTACGACTGCCAGTCGTGAGTGATCTCGCCCGTGATGAAATGCGGGTCATTGTCGCCGAGTGCCCACCGCTCGCGAGCGACCTCGTAGGCGGGGTTGAGGTGACGCTGGTAGCCGACCATCACCGTCCGGTCACTCGCTTCGGCGTGCTGGGCGACCTCGTGGGCGTCCTCGACGTTCGTCGCCAGCGGCTTCTCGCACATGACGTGCAGGTCCCGGTCGAGCGCGGCGATGGTCTGGTCGCGATGCAACCCGTTTGGCGTGGCGATCCCGACGGCGTCGAGCGGTGCCTCCTCGAGCATCGCCTCGTAGTCGGTGTACCGGTCGGCGGGCGGAATCGACAGTTCGCGACCCGCCGCGTCCAGTCCCTCGGCGTCGACGTCTGCCAGTGCGACCAGTTCGGAGCCGTCCAGTTCGTCGAACTGTCGCGCCAGTCGGATGCCGAGACTGCCGACGCCGACCACGCCGACCGCTGTCGGTTCCGAAGATTCGGCCATGTCGGTCCCTTCTACAGTCATTTCCGCATTAACTGTTTTGTTGCACTCGGCCCAGGAAGGGACTCTCGACGACTCGCTTCCCGGAATCGTGGGGCAGACCTGAAACGAACTCACCACACTCTGTTCCCTATAGGGGAACAATTTTCATCCACGAACGTATCGAAGATACGGGACAAAGACGCCCGGAGAGCGGGGATATACCTTGAATTCCTGCGTTGCGCGAAGCGAACACCCGAACCGATGCGTGTGCAACGTACTTCTCCTTCCTTACAATATTAGTGGTGTAATCGATACTGACGAAGACCGGGATTACAGGCGCGGTACGGAATAGCTCGAATTCGCTCCGGCGAGGTTTCCCTCGAAACGAACGGCGGACGCTCGGTCTGTCGAAGAGCGGTCGCCCGCACCGAGCGACAGCGAAGCCACGGTGACCGCTGTGACCGTCGGTAGTTCCCGTACCGGGAACGTTCTCGACGATCGGTGAGAACTCCAATATCGGTTCGAGAACCCGGCACGTGTAGATTATCGAACGACAGACCGCGAATCGTTTCGCCCCTAACTGGTATTTCGGCGCCGGTTCGTTCTTCCCTGGGGAACGAGAAACCAGGTCACGGGTCGCGAGAGGTCTCTCCCCCCGTCCCGGTACTTTGATACTGGGTGGGGGTACAGACGTTGGCATGGATCGGTCGAGCGGTGATTTACAGCGAAGTGACGTCGCGGCTGGGGACCACACCGGGGGACGGCGGCTCTGGTACGCGGACCCGGCGACGGAGTGGACGGAAGCGCTCCCGGTCGGAAACGGTCGCCTCGGCGCGATGGTGTTCGGATCACCCGAGGACGAGCGGATACAGCTGAATCACGAACGGATCTGGAGCGGTGGTCACGTCGACCGGACGAACCCCGAAGCCGGCGAGGCCCTCGAGGAGGTTCGAGAGCTCGTCTTCGACGGCCGCCACGGGGAGGCCGAGGCGCTCGCTGACGAGTCGATGCTCGGGCGCCCGCCGCGGCTCCGACCGTACCAGACGGCTGGCGACCTCCGACTCCAGTTCCGGAACCCGGAGGGGCCCAGCGCGGACTATCGCAGGTCACTGGACCTGGAGACGGCGACCGCCACGACGGAGTGTACGTTCGGGGAGACGACGGTGCGACGGGACGTCTTCGTCTCCGCGGCCGACGACGTCGCGGCGGTGCACGTCGAGACCGAGGGGCCGGGCGATATCGACTGTGCGATCGCACTCGACCGCCAGCAGGACGCGCGGTCGACGACCGTGGGCGACCGCGAGATCGTCCTCCGTGGCGGCGTCGTCGATCTGCCCCGTTCCGATATCAGCCCGGACGACGTCGGCGGGTGGGGCGTCGAGTTCGACGTCCGGGCCCGGGTGACGTCCGTCGAGGGCGGCGAGGTGGGCGCCGAAGACGGCGAACTCCGCGTCACGGGCGCCGACGGGTTCGTCCTCCTGCTCGACGGGGCGACCGACGACGACCAGGACCCGAGGACCGCGTGCGAGTCCCGTCTCGACGACGCGAGCGACCACTCGATCGAGGCGCTCCACGACCGCCACGTCGACGACCATCGGGAACTGTTCGGCCGCGTCCGACTGGACCTCGGCGACCCGGTGGACCGGCCGACCGACGAGCGACTCGACGCCTTCCGTGACGGTGCCGCCGACGCCGACCTCGTCGCGCTGTACTTCCAGTACGGTCGGTACCTCCTGATCACGAGTTCCCGTCCCGGGGGGCTCCCGGCGAACCTGCAGGGGATCTGGAACGAGGAGATCGACCCGCCGTGGAATTCGGGGTACACGACGAACATCAACCTGGAGATGAACTACTGGCCGGCGGAGGTGTGTAACCTCTCGGAGTGTCACGAACCACTGTTCGACCTGGTGGAGTCGCTGCGGGAACCGGGGAGACGCCTCGCCGAGGAACACTACGACTGTGACGGGTTCGTGGTCCATCACAACACCGACCGGTGGGGCAACACCGCGCCGGTCGACGGCGCCTTCTGGGGGCTCTGGCCGACGGGCGCGGCCTGGCTCTCGTTACACTTCTGGGAGCGATACCGGTTCACCGGCGACGACACCTTCCTCGAAGAGCGGGCGTATCCGGTCATGCGCGAGGCCGCCGAGTTCCTGCTGGATTTCCTGGTCGAACACCCCGACGAGGGCTGGCTCGTGACCGTCCCCTCGATATCGCCGGAGAACGCGTTCGAGGCCCCGGACGGGAGCGAGACGTCGGTCTGTGCCGGACCGGCGATGGACACCCAGCTGGCCCGCACGCTCTTCGAGAGCTGTCTCGAAGCGGCGCGGACACTCGACGTCGACGAGGCGTTCGTCACCGAACTCGAGGCGACGATCCCGGAGTTACCGCCGATGCAACGCACCGCGGACGGGCGCTTGCAGGAGTGGCTCTACGACTACGAGGAGGTCAGCCCGGGCCACAGACACCTCTCGCACCTGTTCGACCTCTACCCCGGTGACGGGATCACGCCCCGCGAGACGCCGGATCTCGCCGAGGGCGCCGCGGCGAGTCTCGACTATCGGCTCGAACACGGCGGCGGACACACCGGCTGGAGCTGTGCGTGGACGATCGCGCTGTTCGCTCGACTCGAAGACGGTGAGCGCGCCCACGACCGGGTGCGGACGCTCCTGGACGACTCGACGTACGACAACCTCTTCGACGCCCATCCGCCCTTCCAGATCGACGGGAACTTCGGCGGGACCGCGGGGATCGCGGAGTTGCTGGTCCAGAGCCACGACGACGAGATCGCGCTCCTCCCCGCGCTCCCGGACGCCTGGGCCGACGGCTCTGTCGAAGGACTGTGTGCCCGGGGCAACGTCGAGGTGGACGTGGCGTGGACCGGGGGCGAACTCTCACACGCACAGGTGCGGTCAGGCGAATCCGGGGAGTGCCACGTTCGAGTGACAGACGTCGATCCGACCGAAGTCACCGTCACGTCCGACGGCGAACCCGTCGAAACGGCGGTCGACGGGGGCGTCGTCTCGTTCGACCGCGAGTCCGGCGAGTCCTACGAGCTGACGGTGTAGCGTCGCCGGGCGGAACTCGTGTGCGGTGACGGTGTGGGTCGGTACGGGTTCGTGCCGAAGTTCTCCGGGACCGCCACGTATTTGTAGGGCGTATTCAAACCGGGGAGCGTGTCATCGAAACCGTACCGCGTCGGTATCATCGGTTGCGGAGGGATGGGAAGGGCACACGCCCGGGCCTACGAGAACCACGAACTGACCGAGGTCGTCGCCGCCGCCGACCCCGACGAGGAGACGCGAGCGGACTTCGCAAAAGCGCACGGCGTCGACGAGACGTTCGAGACGTACGAACCGATGCTCGAACGCGTCGACCTGAACGTCGTTTCGGTCTGTACCTGGCACTCGACCCACGCGCGAATGACCGTCGACGCAGCCGAGCAGGGGGTCGACGGGGTGTTCTGCGAGAAGCCGATGTGCACCGACATGGGCGAGGCCCGGGCGATGGTCGAGGCCGCCGACCGCAACGACGTCGTCCTCACGGTCGGCCACCAGCGGCGCTACGACCCCGTTCACGAGAAGGCGCGCGAGCTGGTCGCCGACGGCGTGATCGGTGAACCCAGGTTCGTGTCGACGGGGCACCGGGACGGCCTCCTCAACTGGGGAACCCACCTCGTCGACCTGACGCGGTACGTCCTGGGCGACCCCGAGACCGCCTGGGTCGTCGGGCAGGTAGAGCGAGAGACCGACCGCTACGAACGGGGCGTCCCGATCGAGGACCGCTGTCTGGGGCAGGTCTGTTTCGAGAGCGGGACGCGACTGACACTCGAGATGGACCTCCCGGACCCGGACCTGGGCGAGCGACAGATCGAGGTCCACGGGTCGTCGGGGTCGCTCCGGCTCGGGCTGGGTGAGGAAGTGACCGTCAGAAACGAGGACGGCACCGTGACGTACGCCCCCGAACGGGAGGTCTCCAGTCGGTTCTCCTATCTCGACGACATGGTGGACGTGATGGAAGGCGCTACACACGAACACCGCTGTAGCGCTCACCAGGCCGAACAGACGATCGAGATCCTGATGTCCATCTACGAGTCGGCCCGGACGAACAGCGTCGTCCAGACCCCGCTTCGCACCCTGTTGAATCCGCTGGAACACATGATCGAGAACGGCGAACTGGAGCCCGAGCATCCCGGCGAATACGACATCCGTATCCCCTATCGCGGGATCGACGACTCGTAGTCCCTGGCTGATCGCGGCGTAATCCGGGGCGGTCCACCGTTAAACCCCCGCGTGCCGGGGGCGGGCAGGACTTTTCAAAGCGGCGGATATCTGTCTTTTTTCAGTCTGGCGTCACCATCGTGGTCCATGGTTGATACGGTCGAGCGGGTAGAGTTCTACTACGATTCGAGTGTGCCGGATCCGAAAGAGGACCCCGCCGCGATCCGCGACCGGATCGAACGCCTGGCCGAACGACGCGGGATCGAGTACGAGTTCGTGGACCTCGCAGAGCGAGAGGTCGAAGACTGGTCGAGTCCGCGCTCGGAACTCGTCACGAGCGTCCGACCGGGCCGCGAGTACGACGTCGACGGTCGCGTGTTCACCGACGAGACGTTCGGACGCCACCGGCCGGCACTCGTGGTCCGCTACGGCGAGGACGTCGACGGCATCGACCTCTATCCCCATCGCGGGGACGGGTCCGGTGTCGCCGTAACCCGGATCGAGGACTTCCTCGACGAACTCGACGCCGCCAGCGAGACCGACCGTAGCGACCGCGAGGGACTCTCCGAGGCGGACGAGTCCGGACGCGCCGACTCGGGGCAGGGCGAGCTCGACTCCGCAGCGGACGACGGACCGGTCAGCAGGCGGTCGGTCCTGGCGGGGGTCGCAGGGGCGGGTGCAATCGGAGCGGGCGTCGTCTTCGTCGGACTCGAGAACGTGCCGGTGGTCGGCGCGTACGTGGACTGTGGCCCCGGCGAGACCGAGATCGCCAGTGTCGACGGCGAGGCGACCGGGTCGACCGTCGAGATAATGGGGACGGTCGACTACTCGCTCGACGACTCCGCGGCGTTCACCGCCTTCCGACTCGACGGACAGACCGGGACGATTCCGGTGTTCCTCGACGGGGAATCGGACAGCGAACTCGGCTTCGGCGACTGTCTGACGGTCCGGGGGGAGGTGCAGTCCGGCGAATCGAGATCCGTCGACGGGCCGGTCGTGGCCGACGCTACGGTACTGGACCAGTAATCGTCGGTAGTTCCCCGACTCCGAACTGGACCGAACCGACCGGGCCTGAACCGAATCGACCCGAACTGGACCGGACCAGTGCCGGCGGTCCCCGGGGTCGTCGAAACGTTCCGTCCGCCGGGCGGTTCCGCTTGGCAAAGACTTTTGCCCGTATTCGCGGTCGGTGCTGGCATGCGGATAACCGACGTCGAGACCATCAGATTCGAGACGAAACGGCAACCGAAAGAATCCGACCGGAAGGGCCACTCACACCCCGGCGAGGGCGACCCGGTCGAGACCGAGCGGACGATCACGCGTATCGTGACCGACGGGGGACCGGACGGGTACGCGCCCGGCGGGAGCGAACGGGAAAACGAGTGGATGGCTGACTTCCTCGACGGTCTGGACCCGCTCGCACGCGAGGCCATCTGGAAGGACATCGCGACACACCGGGCCACGTCCTACCGCCGGGGGCCGCTCGCACGGATCGACCACGCGCTCTGGGATCTCGCCGGCCGACACGCCGACCTCCCCGTCTACCGACTGCTGGGGGGTGACCGTGACCGGATCCCGTGTTACGCGAGTACGATGTGTGGCGACGACGACCCCGACGGACTGGGCACACCGGAGGCCTACGCCGACTTTGCCGAGGAGCTGGTCGAGGAGGGGTATCCCGCGATCAAACTTCACGGGTGGATGCCGCCCTACGACGAGGATCCTGAACGGGTGATCGCGGCCTGCCGCGCGGTTCGCGAGCGCGTCGGCCCCGACATCGAGTTGATGCTCGACTCCCATCACTTCTACACGCGCAACGAGGCCAGACGCATCGGCGAGGCACTCGGCGACCTCGATTACCTCTGGTTCGAGGAGCCGATGAACGAGCAGTCGACCGCGGCCTACGAGTGGCTCACCGACCAGGTGTCGATCCCGATCGTCGGGCCCGAATGTCTGCGGGGTAACATGCAGACCCGCGCCGAGTGGATCCGCAACGGCGCGATGGACATCTGCCGGACGAGCTGTGGTAACGGCGGCGGGATCACGGGCGCGATGAAGACAGTCCACCTCTGTGAGGCCTTCGAGATGACCTGTGAGGCCCACGGCGGCGGCGCGCCGAACCTCCACGTCATGGGCGCCATGTCCATCCCGGGACGCTACTGCGAACGCGGACTCCTCCACCCCAAACACGACTACGGCTGGACGCCGCCCCACCTCGATTCGGCGACGGACGAACTCAACGACGACGGGACCGTCACCGTCCCCCAGGACCCGGGGCTCGGTATCGACTGGGACTGGGACTACATCGAGGCAAACCGCGTCGACTCGGCGGAGAGCTGACCGCTCGACCGGATCAGAGCCGCTCCCTGTCGTCCGTCGCCCGTCTCTCTCCGAATCGACGGTACCCGACAACCGCGGTGCCGAGTACGCCGGCAGCCGCGACCAGCAGGAGACCCGCAGTCGCGAGACCCGGTGGCACCCAGCCCGGGACCAGCCAGTCCAGGACCTGCAACCACCCCGGTGGCCCGTCGAGCGCGATCCGCTGTTCGTCGCTCTCGGGCGAGACGACGAGGCGGGTCCCGGTCTCGACGTCCGCGAACGTCCGCTCCGTCCCGTCCGGCCAGACGACGCGGACGTCCGCCGTCGAGTGGTTCCCCGTTCCGAAGTGCAACACGCGCTCGCCCTGGGAGAAGTAGTCGGTCTTGGAGTTGTGGGAGCGCACCTGTGTCCCGGCGTCGGTCTCGACGAAGACGCGCGTGGCACCCGTCGGCGGGCGTCCCTCGATGCGGACCTGCAGGGCGTCGCCCGTCGCACCGACGTTCTCGTAGAGGCGGTAGCGCTCCGCACCCGCGGGTCCGCCGCTGATCGCCATCGCGATGTCGACGTCGCCGTCGCGGTCGAAGTCGACCTGTGCGGCGCCGTGACCGTCGGTCACCTCGAACCCGGCGGCCGACGCGTTGGCGGTTTCGAACTCGCAGTCGGGGCCTGACTGGCGCTCGAAGAGGACCGGGTAGCTGTAGGCCGGACTGGTCTCCCGGGCGCGCAGCATTTCGGTCCCGAGTCGGCCGGTGAACTCCAGCGTCGTGTGGAAGATGTCGGTGTCGCCGTCGTTGTCGAGGTCGGCACCGACGGCCGCCCAGCCCCACCCGCCTTCGGCGACGCCACACCGTTCACCCGAGGGTTCGAACGAGCGGTCGCCCGCGCTGGCGAGGAGGTTGTTCCCCTCGGCTCGCCCGCCCGCGACGAACGCCACGGTGCCGTTGACGCTCTCGGGCAGGTGGATGTTCGTGACGAAGAGATCGAGGCGGCCGTCACCGGTGAAATCCTCGACCTCGGAGGCCATCGCGTTCCGGTTGGTCTCCCGCGGGAGGACCTGCCGGGTGAACGTGCCGTCGCCGTCGTTCCAGTAGACCACGTCGTCGTTGAAGTCGTTCGCGACGTGGATGTCCGGGTAGCCGTCGCGGTCGAGGTCGACCATGCTCGCCGCGAGACTCCAGCTCGCGCCCGTGATACCGGCCTCGTCGGTCACGTCCGTAAACGAGTCACAGTCGCCGTCGAACAGCCGGTTCGCGTTGCCGTTGTCGGCCGCGCCGGTCACCGACGCGTTCTCGTGACCGTCGGGGAGGCCCATCGACCAGTCGCCGTTCTCGACGACGAAGAGATCGGGACAGCCGTCCCGGTCGTAGTCACCGACCGTCGCACCGACCGGTCGCGAGAAGTTCGCGTCGAGCACGCCACTCGTCCGGGTGAGCGTCCCGCCGTCGTTGTGCAGGACGACCGGGGCCCCCTCGCGGGGAAACAGGACCAGGTCCTCGCTCCCGTCGGCGTCGTAATCGAGGAACACGGCGCTGCGCATCGACTGGTTGACGTCGTCCAGTTGCCCGCTCGCGTCGAACTGCCCGCCGTCGTTGTCGAAGAGGGTGGGTCGCTCGGCGCCGATCGCCAGGAGATCCGTCCAGCCGTCGCCGTCGTAGTCCACGGCGTAGACGCCAGCGTCGGAGATGACCCCCGACGGATCGCTCGTGTTGTACCGGAACCCGACGTCGCGGCCGACCTCCTCGAACTGCAGTTCCGTCGCGTTCGCGTCCTCCCCGGCCGGGCTGACACTCCCGTAATCGGCGACGGCCGAGCCGGTCAGGATCGCCCCCACCAGAACTGCTGTCCCCAGAATGAGCGCCCAGACGGTGCGTTCGAGATCCATGGCCGGCGTGTCCTTCCCAGCATATCGGCGGTGCAGTATTTAACCTCTGTGCTGACCGGCTGTCGGGTGGGCTCGGCCGCTCTCTCAGTCCACGATAGCGACCCACTGTTTCCGGTATGGGGCGTCGAGGCGGACCGGCGACCCGCCGGCGGGAGAGCCGTCGGCTGGCTGGTCGTCGACCCACTGGCAGGCTTCCACGTCGTACCACCGCACGTCGAACCGGGTGTCGTCGGCCACGTCGAGGGTCACGCTCCCACCACGGGGGAAGTAGACCGCGTACTGGCGGCCGGGGTCGGCGAGGGCGTACGCCTCGTCGGGTGCCCGGTCCGAGAGCAGGTCGTTCCGTGGTTCACAGGCCACGGGGTCGACGGCGTCGGTGACTGCGCGCGCACTCCGGAGCATCCGCTCGGCGCGTGCGTTGATGCCGATACCGTACGGCGGGCGGTGGAACCGCGAGGACGCGTGGCCCGCGAAGACGTTCCGCCAGAACCGCTCGACTGCGTCGTGTTCCGACCCCGTAAAGTCGATCTGCGTGCCGTCGCCGGTGCCGTAGATCTTCACGTTGTTGACCGGACGTGCCGGGTCGGTCGCGCGTTCCCGGAAGGTCGTGGCGATATCGTAGTGCTGCTGACCGGTGTGTTTGCTGTTCTGTGAGGCCTCGAGGAAGTCGTAGCGCTCTGGGTCGTTGACGGTGGCGTCGTGCTGGTCGTGACTGGCGTCTTCCTCCCAGAGCATCTCGGTGACGTACACTCGTTCGTCGGTGTGTTCGCGGAGATAGTCCGACCAGTAGGCGCTCCACTCGGGCGTGACGCTGGTTTCGTTGTCCAGGCAGTAGAGCACGTGGTCGTGCTGGGTGGTGGCCGCGAGGAGACGGTCGACGAACCGCTGCTGGTAGTCGCGGACCACACCGAGGTCGAGTTCGGCGGGCACCGACCAGAAGAATGGCTGGGTATCGGGCCCAGCGCCGGTCGGCGAGGTCTCGACGGTCTCTTCGAGGCCGGACTCCGACGGCGAGTAGTTGACGTTGTTCGCCGGGTTGAACGGGTTCTCGTCCCACGGTTCCCGGTAGTAGTCGAAGGTGGCCCACACCTCGACCTGAACCACGATGTCACGCTCCGCGGTGAGGTCGAGAAACCGCTCGAAGCGCTCCCAGTAGGCGTCGTCGAACCGGTCGAGGTCGTACGTCGCGCCCGCTGTTTCGCCGGCTTCGTCGGATTCGACACGTTCGTCGGCTTCGTCGCCCTCGGCGTCCTCGTCGCCTCCGACGCGTTCGAAGGGCCAGACGTTCTCCGCGCCCCACCGGAGCACGCTCTCTCGCCGGTTGCGGGCGGACATCGTGTTCCGCACGTAGTTGCCGCCCGCGTTCGCGATCACGTCGAGCTGGTGTTCCACGCCGGGCACCTGGAAGAGGTTGTCCTGGCTCGACCCGCCGAGCAACAGTGTCGGTTCGCCGTCGTAGCTCCAGTATCGCGGGCTGTCGTCCGCGATCCCGATGCCTGAATCGGTCATTCACGGAAGCTGCGCCTGGACGTGTATTAAAGACTGATCCCGGGAGAGTGGATTGCGTCAGGTCTGGACGTTACAGAGGGGATGTCCCATTCTCGGATAGTGGAGTTGCCGCTACCGCAGTCGCGCTCGTCGTGACCGCAGTCAGCATCCCGAGGGCTTTCATCGCACACTCTCGACTGCGGTGCGGTCTCCAGAGCGGGTTTCTTCCAAAACTTCATCCTACGAAACCAGCGTTACATTCTCACCCTCTATCGAACACTGTTCGAACAGTCCCCCGACAGTCGGTAGCTTCGCGATCACTCCCCGGGACCACGCCTCGCGTTCCCGGTCGTCGGGTCCGGAACAAGACCGAAGAGTATAGGGATCGGTGAAGACTGTCGTGACCTACGAATGAGTTCGGGAGACGGTACCGGATACGACTACGTCGTCGACCAGAGCGGGGATGGGGACTACGAGAGCATCCAGGCGGCGATCGACGACGCGAAGTCGTTCCCGCCCGAGCGGATCACGATCTTCGTCACGAGCGGCGTGTACGAGGAGAAAGTGACGGTCCACTCGTGGAACCCGGAGATCACCCTGGTCGGGGAGAGTGCACAAGACACCGTCGTCACGTACGACGACCACTTCGAGCGGATCGGCCGCGGACGCAACAGCACGTTCTTCACGTACACGCTGAAGGTGTGCGGGAACGATTTCCGTGCCCGGAACCTGACTGTGCGAAACAGCGCCGGGCCGGACACCGGACAGGCGGTCGCGCTGCACGTCGAGGCCGATAGAGCCGTCTTCGAGAACTGCCGGTTCGTCGGGAACCAGGACACGGTCTACACGGCCGGCGAAGGGGCACGACAGTACTTCGATGGGTGCCACGTCGAGGGGACGACCGACTTCGTGTTCGGTGGCGCCACGGCCGTCTTCGAGGACTGCGACATCCACTCGAAAGCCGACTCGTACGTCACGGCGGCCTCGACCCCCCGGAGCGAGCCGTTCGGGTACGTCTTCAGGGACTGTACGCTGACCGCAGCCCCAGACGTCTCGGACGTGTATCTGGGTCGACCGTGGCGAGACCACGCCCACGTCGCGTTCATCGGGTCGCATCTGGGGTCGCACATCAACCCGGCCGGCTGGCACAACTGGTCCCGCCCGGACGCCGAGGAGACGGTGACGTACGTCGAGTACGACAACAGGGGACCCGGTGGGGAGTCGACGGACGAGCGAGTGCCGTGGGCCAGCGAACTGACGCCGGCAGAAGCCGAAGCGTACGCCACCGAGAACGTCCTTCTCGAAGAGGAGTCCGGAGAGGCTGTCCAGCCCTGGTATAGAGTCGATACCGGGACGGATCGAGGGAGTTCGTCGTAGCGGTACTGGGCTGGGTCAGGACGTGTCGACGACGACGCGACCCACAGTCTCCTCACCCTCGCGGACGAGATCGACACCCTCCTGCAGATTCTCCAGGGCCACTTCGTGCGTCAGTGTCGGGGAGATATCCACCGACCCGGTTTCGAGCAGCGTGAGGACCTCCATCAGTTCCGAGCGGCGGTGGTCGCCGGAGACGCGGAGTTGCCCCTCGCGCACGTCGCCGAACCCGACGGAGATGTCCTCGGTCTGGATGCCGACGCTGACGACGGTCCCCGATTCGTAGCCGTTGTCCCCGTTGATGGCGTCGACGGCCTGTGCCATCGCGACGGACGACCCGGAGCACTCGATGGCCGCGTCGGCACCCCAGCCGTCGGTCGCGGCGGCGACGCGTTCGAGCACGTCGTCGCGTTCGGGGTTGAGTGTCACGTCCGCGCCGTAGGTCTCCGCGGCGTCCAGTTGTGGGTCGGCGAGGTCGACGGCGATGGTCGTTCCGGCACCGAGACTTTCCGCCCAGAGAACGGCGTGGAGGCCGACGCCGCCGGCGCCGAAGACGACGACCGTGTCGCCGGGGTCGATATCGGCGCGCTGGAGGGCGTGATAGGCCGTCGACACCGCACAGCCAGCGACGGAGCCCTCCGCGAAGGAGACGCCCGCCGGGAGAGTCACGACGGCCCGTTCGGGGACGGCGATGTACTCGGCGAACGTGCCGTCGACGTGGTGACCGACCGACTGGCGGTTGCGACAGCGGTTGTCGTTCCCGCGCGAGCAGGGGCGACAGGTGCCACAGGACTCGACGTAGTGGATCACGACTCGGTCGCCTGCGGTGACGTGGTCGACGCCGTCACCCACGGAGTCAACGACACCCGCACCCTCGTGACCGAGCGTGATGGGGCTGGACGCGGGGTCGGTCTTCCCCGTGAGGTAGTTCACGTCGCTCCCACAGAGGCTCGCGGCCCGCAGGTTGACCAGCACCTCGTCCGCTTCGGGGGCTGGTCGGTCCACGTCGTCGATTCGAAGGTCCTCCTCGCCGTGATATCTCGCGGCACGCATGGTCACCTCTCCCGAAGGGGGAAACATAGGTTCTGCGAAACGACACCGGCGGGTGTTCGGAACACGTTCGGGCGCTGCTACCGGGACGTCCGCGACACACTGTGAGCACAACTTTTTTGTATGGGTTGAGAGATACCGGCTGACGTGAAACGAACTCCCGAAGTCTGGGATCCCAATCTCGGCGACGACCGGTACCGGAACCCGGTCGTTCACGCCGATTACTCCGATCCCGACGTGGTCCGCGTGGGCGAGGATTTCTTCATGACAGCATCGAGTTTCAACGCCGTGCCGGCGCTGCCGATACTCCACTCCCGTGACCTCGTGAACTGGCGCCTGGTCACCCACGCGGTCGACGAACTGCCGCCCGCCTTCGATCGCCCACAGCACGGCAACGGCGTCTGGGCCCCCTCGTTCAACTACCACGACGGGACGTTCTACATCTTCTACGGCGACCCCGACCGCGGCGTCTACGTGACGAAGACGGACGACCCCCGGGGTCGGTGGTCAGACCTGACCCTCGTCCACGAAGCCGAAGGGTGGATCGACACGGCGCCGTTCTGGGACGACGACGGGGACGCGTACCTCGTCCACGCGTTCGCGAAGAGCCGTGCCGGGATCAACAGCGTCCTCCACGTCGCGCCGATGGCCGAGGACGGGACACACCTCACCGGCGAGAGTCGCGAGGTGTTCGACGGCCACGACGACCACCCGACGATCGAGGGGCCGAAGCTGTACGAGCACGACGGGCAGTACTACATCTTCGCGCCGGCGGGCGGCGTCAGCGACGGGTGGCAGACGGTCCTGCGCTCGGACGACGTCTACGGTCCCTACGACGACCGGGTCGTCCTCGCCCAGGGGGAGACGGACGTCAACGGACCACACCAGGGCGCCTGGGTCGACACGCCCACCGGCGAGGACTGGTTCGTCCACTTCCAGGAACTCGACCCGTACGGCCGGATCGTCCACCTCCAGCCGATGACCTGGGACGACGGGTGGCCAGTCATCGGACGCGACGAGGACGGCGACGGCACAGGTGAACCCGTCGAGACACACGCGAAACCCGACGTCGCCGCCGACGACCTCCCGACGATGGTGCCCCAGACCGGCGACGACTTCGAGGCGGCTCGCCTGGGACTCCAGTGGCAGTGGCACGGGAACCCCCAGCACGGCTGGTACTCGCTCACCCACCGCCCCGACGCGCTCCGCCTGTTCGCCCAGCCCGTGGACGAGACAGAGAACCTCTGGTCCGTCCCGAACCTGCTCCTCCAGAAGTTTCCCGCGCCGTCGTTCACGGCGATGACCGAGGTTCGATGCGGACTCCAGGAGGGGGCCGGACACGGCGGACTGCTCGTGATGGGCGAAGAGTACGCCTATCTCGGCGTTCGCCGGACCGCCGACGGTACCGAACTGGTACAGGGTCGCAACACCGCACCAACCGACGGTGGCTCCGACGAGGTCGTCGAGCGAGTACCCCTCCAGGGCTCGTCCGCGGAGTTGCGCGCGAGCGTCGAAGACGGTGGACAGGTCCAGTTCGCGTACGCGACGGACGACACCGACTTCGAGTCGGTCGGGACGCCGTTCCAGGCCCAGCAGGGACGCTGGATCGGCGCGAAGATCGGGCTGTTCGCAGTCAAATCCGATGGACTCACCGGGGAAGACGGACACTGCGACTTCGACTACTTCCACGTCGACGACAACGTGTCGTAGAACCCTTCGCGACCCCCCACTTGCTCGTCTGTGACCGGTATGTACAGGGTGTGAGTGTGACAATTCGAGGGGGTGCAACTCATTCGCCCGCAATCGTGCTCTCCGTGACCCCCCCCTCGACGTAGTGCGATGGAAGCCCTCGACGGGCTCGCGGTCGCTGAGCGACATATCCGCGCTCTCCGCACCGCCCGCGCGGATAGGGGTACGCTCAGGCGACTCCGGCCTGCGGCCCGCGAGCCCGTCTCGCCCTTCCAGTCCGCCAGGATACATTCTGCGTGGTCGGCCACCGAGCGTTCCACGTCGAGACGGCCTGTGCCGCAGACATCTTCCCTGGCGGACTGAAAGGGCGAGGGGCGCTGGCGTGCAGTGTAGTCGCCTGAGCGGGCCCTATTCTCGCGAGTGCGGCGCGGTGCGGGTGTCCGAGCGAGAATATCTCGCTTGGTTCGAGAGACCGTAGCTCTCTCGTCATCCCGAAAATCTTCGATTTTCGGAGACAGCGACCGCCAGCGGCCCGAGGGCTTTCATCGGATCACGTTGAGTGTGGTGCTGTCGAAGACAGGATTTTCTCCCAAGGCCCAACGTCACGAAACCAGTGTTACATTCACACACTCGCGTGAGCAGTTCAATGACACACTGAGTCGAGTGAATCCACGAGAGGAGTCGCGCCCACACCGTGTGTCAGTCGGATATCTCTCGGCCTTTCTCCTTCGGGACCCAGAAGTTCTCCTGGTATGGACTGTCGGCCACCGACAGTAGCTTCATCTGTTTTTCGAGGTGTTCCCGCTCGCTCTCGGTCGCGTCGCGTACCTGGCCGTCGAGGTCGACGGTCTCACGCTTGAACGGGATCGCCTGCAAGAGCGGCGTGCCCTTCTCGATGGTCCCCTCGTATCCGGGCTCGAGCCACAGCGACGGCGCGTTGACGTTGGTCGGGTACGTGTCGGTATCGATGATACCGGAGTAGGGGCGCCAGCGCTTCTCCGAGCGGTTCATCGGCGGGACGAACAGCGTCGAGTACCCCTCGGGCGTGCGTGCGATCCAGGGGGTGCGAAACTTGAGCAACCCTGCCGGGAGGTCGGGGTGGTTGTCGCCCCCGAGTTGCTCCATTTCGTGCGGGGCGAGCATCTCCTGGTTTTTCTCGATGGTGATGCTGAGACCGTCTTCTCCGAAGCGCAACTTGATGTCGTGTGGCACCGGGACGATCCAGCCGATGGTCAGCGCCTCCATGAACGGGATGCAACTCTTGACTGTCCGGTCGAACTGCCCCCCTTCTAACTCGTAGTCGAGGTCCTCGTACCACTCCGGGATGTACTTGTGGGCGGGTTTGGGCCTGGCTGGATCCGTCCCAGGTGCCGCGTTGAGAAACTCGATACAACCCTCGCCCGTGTCATTCTCTGCCATGTATGGGGGTACGAACCGAGTGACATATACTTTTCTTCGGGACCCGTAACGGTGTTCGGACGGGGGTCCGTGACGGTGTTCGGACGGATAATCGCGGGCAGCGAACGCCGTCCGACCGGAGCGCGTCTCGAGCGAGGCTCACCACCCCTCGCGGACTCGTCACCACGTCGGGCCCGTCTGTTCTGCTCTAGGGAACGACGGATGGGTGCACAGATGGGCCGATCTGGGTCGAATCAACCACTCCACCGCTATATTCTGGAAATAATCTACGGCTCCCGAAGCGAACAACCGGCGGTTCGGCCGAACGACGCCGTCTCCCCGTTCGATTACAGAAATAGTATTGTAATTCCAATGTACAGTAGGGTACTGGCCCGGTACCGTGGTCTACACCGGCTCGCGTTCCCTGACCTGGCCCCAGTTGCGGGAATTAGTCACCGCGAACGGCGATCTGGCCGGCAGTTACCCGCGTATCCCCGGCGGCTGACGGGCCCGGGCACCGGACAGTCGTTCCCCGAAAAGGAACAGACGTGTGAACTGTTACCAAATCCTGGAAACAGTAGGTCTCACTACGTCTACTGGGAATATCGGTTTCCTGCATCCCGGTGTAGTCCTCGAACTCGACACCGAGATACGCTCCCTGACGTTCCCGAGAGGCGAACATACAGTCGTTCCCGGGCGTGGGGTTGATTCGGTGAAGCTACGGGTGGTATGGGGTATCGAAACTCTCGGCGACACGGACGTCCGAGAACTCCTGCGATCCCGTCTTCGACTGGTCGGCGGCGGTGTTCGACGGCTGTGAGATCGTCGGTGACGACGACGCGGCGTCGTTCTTCCCCGGGACGACGACGCGGAGTCGTTCTCCCCCGGGAGACGTGCCGCCCGCACGCGCGGACGAGCGCCCGCGAACTCGTATCTCGGGGACCACGTCGAAGCGGGGGTGGAACAACTGGGGCGACCCCGACAACGAGGGGCCGGCGTTCTACGCCGAGTGCGACAACGAGGGGCCGGGGTACCGACCGCGAACCGGGTCGCATGGTCCACCCGCTCTCTGGCGACGAGGCCGCGGCGCACACGCTCGACAGCGTGTTCGTCGACCTGGGTCCCCGGGAGAGGCTCGACGGGCGCTGAATGTTACTCGAAGTAATCGTGTCCGACCAGGGGCACAGCCGGAGACAGCCCCGGGTCGGGACTCGGACGATCGCGTTCACGTCTCCAGCGCATTCACGTGTATCCGGCGCATTTGCGTATGATGTACCCGGAGAGGGCGGTGATAGCGATCAGTCCGGGGAGGTTGATGATCGCGACCACGTGCGCGGCGGTACCGGGTTCGAGGAGAAAGAGCGCACCGACGTCGAGGAGGATAGCGACTGACCCGATGTACAGACCCATACTCAGGGTGATCCGCTGTTGACAGACGTATTGCATCGCCCGCCTTCGGCCTTCGGACATTGATCGGAACTATCGTCTGCCACGCTGTTTATAAGTGCCGGTTAGGGGGGCGTTTGACTCCCGAACGCTCGCCGGAGCGAGGCCCGCTGCCCGTGGTGAGTGGTCGAATACTTCGGATAGTCACTCCCGTGATGCTCGATCACACCTGATACCGCTAATACCCCCAGTTCGACAGTATCACACCGCACCGGGCACGGAGAATTACTCGTACACCGATCCGACGGATACCCACCGAAGATTTTTTATACAAAGGACGTAACCTTCTTGCTATGCCAACACGAGACAGTGGTGGCGACCAGAGTAGAAAGAGCTATTCGAGCAGTAAGTCTGCCGATAGCGAGGACCACGCGGTCATGGACCTGGTGACCCGGAGGCGACTCGTCTCGCTGGGTGCGTCGGCATCTCTGTCGACCCTGTTAGCCGGGTGTTCCCAGGACCGGGACGACGTGGGCACGACGGTCGACACGGACCAGGACGGCGGCGATACCCCGATGGATCCCGAGGAGACCGAGCCGGGGACGACGACGGTCACGGAGGAACCGGGTGGCGACGTGACGATGCGGACGTTCGTCCAGTGGGACTGGCCGGCGGACGAGACGCAGCTGACCGATATCGCGGCGTCGAACTGGGCAGGTGGGTACAGTGGCGCGTTCTTCCACGCACCGTGTACCGTCTGGTCCTACGACCAGAACCAGTACATCCCGTACCTGCTCAAGGAGAACCCGACCTACCGCAAGTGCTACCAGCAGCACACGTTCCGGCAGGACTTCAACTGGTGGAACGGGAAGACGGTCACCGCCCGCGACCACATCTACGGACACCGGATCGCGGCCTGGATGTGCTGTGGCGGTCCCGACGAGGTCGTCTGGGCGGCGATGGAGGGCGACAGCAAGTGGATGTGGGAAGAGAGCAAGGGCGCGCCGTACACGGAGCAGCAGGCGGCGGCCAACGCCATGAAGGGCATCAGGTACCGCGAGGACATCTTCAAACCGCTGCTGGATAACTTCAAGGAGGCGGACGGAGAAGAGGGGATCAACGCCGCGACCGAGGAAGTCCAGGACCTGAATCTGCCGCTCAGCGAGGTCGAGGACCACCAGCACGGGAACGGGCTGTGGAAGCCCGTCGACTGGGCGGCCGACCAGATCACCATGGAGCAGTTCGAGGACCACCCGGACTACGGCCGGTCCGACATCGACCGGTGGGTCATCCAGGTCGCGCCCAAACAACAGACCCAGCTCCAGCTCATCAACAACGACCAGGTCGACGCCGGGCACACCAGGTTCCGGAGCCGACTCCAGAACCCCCCGAGTGCCCTCGAAACTATCAGGAACGTCCCCGGCACCAGCGGGTCGGGGATCAAGTTCAACTGGCGGCGCAAGCACGGCGGTAATCTGTACTTCCGTCGTGCGCTGGCGAGTCTGCTCCCCCCCAACCAGATCGCCCAGTCCGCGAACGCGTCCGGCGTCAGCGCGGAACCGATGCCCTACCAGGTGATGGCGGGGCCGAAGGGAACCATCGAGAACTTCACCGAGGACGGCTTCCTCGACCAGATGATCGACTACGGCGGGGACTCGCGACCGGACGAGGCCACCGCGTGGCTCGAAGCGGGCGGCTACTCCAAGCAAGGCGGCAACTGGGTCGGCCCCGACGGCGAGACCGTCGAAGTCCGGCTTATCGCCGAGAACGTGGCCATCAACGCGAACATCGGCAGCGCCGTCTCTGGCATCCTGAGCAACTTCGGTATCCAGACCAACTTCTCCGTCCTCGAATCCGGCAGCTTCGCCGACGAGTTCGGGACGCGGGACAACCCGCCGGCCGACAGCTGGGACATGGTCATCGAGGGACCGAACATCGGCAGGATTGCACGCGACCTCATGGGCATCGACGACATCGACTCGAGCGTCGGCTGGCAGCGACCCCCGGTCGATGACTGTATCGGTGAGCCCACGAGGGTGCCCGTCAACGTGAGCGACCCAATGCCGATGCAGGAGGGCGGCAACGGCCGTCGGACCTGGTTCTTCGGCATCCCGATCACCGGGGACGGCGGGTTCCCGGAGGTGCCGACGCAGTACGGTCAGGAAGAGCTCTCCGGCGAGACGATGCGACCCAGGCTGGGTCACCAGTACGTGTGGGCGCAGTACAGGTTCGACGAGTCCACCATCACGGACTGGGTCCAGGACCAGCTCTGGTGGAACAACTTCCACATGCACGGGATCTCCTTCTACGTCGGGAGCAACCAGTACTGGATGAACACGGACAAGTTCCGGATGAAAGACGACGGCCAGGTCTACGAGATCCGGCCCGACTACTATCCGCACTGCTTCGGCGACGTGGAATCGGCCTAACGGACGCCGGCCCCGTTCACTCTCGCCGTTCTTTCGACCCGCTCCGTTCGGGTTCTTTTCGCGCCGTTCGGGTTCTCTTGCCGTCCCGTAGACCGTTCTCACGACACCCCACGCGCGATAGACGTCGACGTTCTGACTGAATACGACCAGTCGGGCGTGAGACCGTCGTGCGACCGGGATCTCTCCGTGACGCAAAATATAAGTAGGTAGCTTTGGATACTCGACTCATGGTTTCCTATTACGCGAGGCGAATCGGGATGGCAGCACTCGTCTTGTTCATCTCGGTGACGTTCGCCTTCGCCGTGTTTCGACTCATGCCGGGAAGCCCGGCAGAGGCGATGTTCCAGAACCTGATGGCGCGATGTGAACAGAGCGGACGAACCTGTGATGCAGACAGGATCTGGCGGCGAGTCCAGGTCATCACGGGGGTCGATTACGACAAGCCCGTCCACATAGCGTACTTCGAATACCTGCGGGACATCTTCCTCTACCAGGACTTCGGCGAGTCGATCTGGAAGCGCGAGCCGGTGTTCCCGTACCTGCTGGAGAAAGTCCCGTGGGCGATCTTTCTCAGCATCTACGGGCTCACGGTGGGTCGAGCCATCGGTATCATTCTCGGCGCGATGATGGCGTACAAGGAGGGGTCGCGGTTCGACTCCGGGCTCACCCTGTTCACGATCCTGAACCAGGGGATCCCGTACTTCTTCGTCGCCATCCTCGGCCTCGTGTTCCTGGGGTTCAACCTGGGCTGGTTCCCGACCTCGGGTCGGATGAACCCCGACACGGTCGCCGGGCTCAACTACCCGTTCATCGCCGGGCTGGCCGCTCACGCGTTTCTGCCGATCTCGACGGGTATCGTGGCCAGTCTCGGCGGTGGGTTGGCCTTCCGCGGGAACTCCGTCCGGGAGATGGGGAAACCGTACATCAAACTCGCACACCTCCGGGGGATCCCCGACGGACGGATCGCTCTCAGATACGTCGGCCGGAACGCGATCCTCCCCGTCTACACCAACATCATGATGGGTATCGCCTCGCTGTTCGGCAGTTCGATCATCATCGAACAGATCTTCACGTATCCCGCGATCGGATACGCGACGTACAACGCCCTCGTCCAGCGCGATTACCCGCTCCTGATGGGGTCGTTCGTCTTCTTCACGACACTGACGGTGCTCGGAATCCTGCTCGCCGACCTCACGTACGGAATCATCGATCCGCGGGTCAACACGGGTGGTGAGCGTGAGTCCTTCTGAATCGGACGCGCCGCCCCGGAGCGACGGCGGCGACATCACGGGCGGTGAAGACCTCTTCACGCAACGGGCCGCCGATTCCGTCGAGGAGAGCTACACGGTACTGCTCCGGCGGTGGGCACGGTCGTTCATCTACGCCCCAATCATGGCCGCCTGGGACGACTGGCGGACGCGAGTCGGCGGACTGATTCTGCTCTTTTACATCTCCCTGCCGACTATCGGCGTGTGGATAACTCCGGCACCGCAGCCGTTCAGGCACGGTCTCAACATGGCCCCCTTCCAGCCGGGGTGGTTCACGTGGACCTCCGTGAACGTCTTCGGGCTCAGTGTCCCCTGGTTCGAACTCTCCGCGGCGCTGGGGAGCAACGCGACGGGCCAGTCGATGGAGGCGCTGCTGATCTACGGGAGCGTCCCTATATTCAAGATGATCATCTCCGGCGCCGTCTTCGCCGCGTTCCTCGGGACGTTCATCGGCGTCTTCGCGGGGTACAAGGGCGGACGGATCGACGGCGTCCTGATGACGATCACCGACGTCGTGCTGACCGTTCCCGGGACTGCGCTGATCGTCGTCCTGGCGGCCGTGTGGCGGCCGGAGAACGCGTGGGTCGTCGGGATCATCCTCGGCATCGACAACTGGCCGGGACTCGCGCGGACCGTCCGGTCACAGGTGCTCTCGTTCCGCGAGGAGTCCGTCGTCGAGGCACACCGGGCGCTGGGGCTCTCGACGAGAACGATCCTCCGCCGGGACATGATCTCGCCGCTCATGCCGTACATCTCGATCAACTTCGCCGGCGGTGCCCGGGGGATCATCTTCGAATCTGTCGGCCTGTACTTCATCGGCATCCTGCCCTACACCAACGAGAACTGGGGCGTCATCCTGAACTCGTCGTACGACAACATCAGCGTCACGAACCCGAACACGTTCTACTACCTGTTCGAACCGATGCTGATCATCTCGGGCCTGACGTTCGGGCTGATCCTGTTCGCGCAGGGGCTGGACCAGGTGTTCAACGTCCGGCTCCAGGCTCGCCACGAGGCCCAGGACCAGGACAAAGAGCAAGGCGCTCAGGCCATCGATAACTGAGGCGGACGTTTCTCGCTGTCATACGAACCAGTCCCGGGGTCGAGCGACCGTCGGGCCCCACGTGACCGATAGATTTGTGAGCGGGAACGTCGATGGGACACTGTATGGGTCAGAACTTCTTGACGGGGCTGAAACGGCCCGAGTACACCGGAGACAACCGGTGCGTTCCGTGTACTGTCACGAACGTCGTTCTCGCGATCCTCCTCGGTAGCGGACTCTACGTGGGTGGTTCGCAGCTGGCGTCACCCGTCGTCGGCGCGGCTGCCGGCCTGGGCGTCTTCGCCGTTTCGCTCGCGGGCATCTACCTCCGCGGGTATCTCGTCCCCGGCACGCCGACGCTCACGAAACGGTACTTCCCCGAGTGGGCGCTCCGTCTGTTCGGCAAGACGCCCGACCGGACCCGCGACCGAACCCTCGAAGACGGATTCGATCCGGAAGCGACGCTCGTCGAAGCGGGCATACTCGCAGCGTCCGCCGACGGTGACGGCCAGCGGCTGAGCGGGAGCTTCCACGAGAGCTGGACGAGTGCGCTGGACGAGGTGACCGGCGCCGAACGGGCCACACTGCGGGACTCGCTGCCGGTCGACGACGAGATCGAACTGGACGACTTTGGGCGGGCGCTCCGCGTCTACGTCGACGACCGGATCGTCGGAAAGTGGGGGACTGAAGCGGCGTTTCGAGCGGATCTCGCCAGCCAGCGAGTACTGGCAACCCGGTACGACGGCTGGGAGGACCTGTCCGCCCAGACCCGGGCCGGCGTCCTCGAGCGCCTCCGGCTGTCCCTCGACGTCTGCCCGGCGTGTGGTGGCGACGTGGACCGCGGAACCGAAACCGTCAGCGGCTGTTGCAACGAGTTCGAGACGACGACGACCACCTGCACGGAGTGTGACACTCGACTCTACATCGAGACGTGTCCGGACTGTGACAGCGCCACCGAATACGTGACCGAACCGGTCGAACTCGACGACGTGACCTTCGAGGCGGGCACCGTCTCCTGTCTGGACTGTGGGATCAGGGTCTCGATGGTCCCGTCACCGTCGGTGCGGTCCGAGTGAGTCCCGGACGCCGATAGCCGGCGCCGCTCAGAGGTCGGGTGTGAGATCGGACCGGTCGGGGTCGGTCGTAAACAGTTCGTACCACTCGAGCGCCGCCTCGAACAGCGCGAGCCGGTGTTTGTCCCCCTCCCAGTCCGCGGCGACGTTCTTGCGCCTGATCAGTTCCTCGTCGGAACCCTCTTCGGCCTCGATGCTCTCCCTGAGACCCTCGAGCGTCTCGAAGCCGGACAGGTCCCGGTACTGGTCTATCGACCCGCTGAACGTCGTGACCAGCATCTCGAGGTCGTCGGGGTCGTGTTTCCGGGCGAGAGAGCGCACCTTGCGATACCAGAGATACCCCGGGTCCGGGAAGTACGTCGTCGGTGTCGCTTCTGTGTCCGCGGCCACGACGTCGACTTTCGCGAGTCGTTCGAGATGCTGGCGGACGACGTCCTCGGAGATGTCGGCCCTGCCGGCGATCGCTCCTGCCGTCGCCGGCTCGTCGAGTTCGAAGACGACGTACAGGATCTCGTCGAACGGGGTCGGCTCCTCGTCTCGCTCGTCGGCCGCCGAGGTCTGCTCGGTCTCCCCGTCCGGCTGGTCCTCCGCCGAGTTCCGGTCGTCGGTCATAGTTGAAGCTAGAGAGTGGGGGTGTTAGTAGTTCGGCTGTCGAGACGGTGTCGGTTCCAGACGTCCGGGTGGGTCCCGTCGCTACCCGGTCACGCGAGACCGACGACACCGGAGAGATGCGTATCGACCCCGTGGGAAGACGCGACCACCGTCCACCGGAGTTGCCGTCACTGGGCGGAATTCGGCGGGCTCGCGCCATCGACGCCGTCCCGTCGATCGTATGAACAACAAGGATTAAATGTGAGATGGTGGAACATAGCGCCATGGACGTTTCAGAGGCAAGTGATTACTGTACCGACGTCGTCGACACACTCTCCGAGGCCATCGTGGCCGACCGCTCGTTTTTCGAGAACCTCCTCGTCTCGCTGCTCGCCGGTGGGCACGTCCTCATCGAGGACGTCCCGGGGACGGGGAAGACGCTCACCGCCCAGTCGACGGCGACGGTTCTGGGGCTCTCTTTCTCCCGCGTCCAGATGACCCCGGACCTGCTTCCCGCGGACGTCACCGGGACGCAGGTGTTCGACCAGCGCGACCGCGAGTTCGAGTTCCGCGAGGGGCCGCTGTTCGCGAACATCGTCCTCGCCGACGAGATCAACCGCGCACCCCCGAAGACCCAGGCCGCGCTGCTGGAGGCGATGGAGGAGATGCAGGTCACCGTGGAGGGGACGACCCACGAGCTCCCGACCCCGTTTTTCACGATGGCGACGCAGAACCCGGTCGAGCAGGGCGGGACGTTCGAACTCCCCGAGGCACAGAAAGACCGCTTTCTCATGAAGACCAGCATCGGGTACCCCGAACGGGACGGCGAACGGACGATCCTCGAACGCAGGGTGGGTCGAGACGACTCGATACCGACCGTCGAGCCGCTACTGGACAGGGAGACGGTCCTCGAACTGCGGGAAGTGCCCGAGACCGTCCGCGTGGAGGACGACCTGCTCGATTTCGTGCTCGACATCACGCGCAAGACCCGCTCGCGACACCAGGTCGAGACCGGCGTCTCGCCCCGTGGCACCCAGCGATTACTCGAGGCGTGTCGGGCGTACGCGGTCGTTCAGGGCCGGGAGTACGTCGTTCCCGACGACGTCACGCGAGTGGCCGAACCCGTGCTGGCCCACCGACTCGTCCTCACCCCGGAAGCCACCGTACAGGAAGTCGTCAAAGAAGAGATAATCCAGGACATCATCGAGGAGACGTCGGTCCCGACGGTGACCGCGTGATTACTCCGAATGATCTGTGAAACAACACCCGTGATCGCGCATGGATAGAACCCGTCAGAAGCGGCTGGCGATCTCCGTGTTCGCGCTGGTAGCGGTGCTACTCGTCGGGATCGGGGCGGCGCCGATCTTCGAGGTCACCCAGGGTGCCGCGAACCCGCCACAACCGCCGGCTCCGGACAGTGCTCCGAGCGGCCAGGGTGAGCTCGATCTCCCCCTCTCGTCGGTGTTTATCGTCGTCATCGGGATAGTGCTGGTCGGTCTCGCCGGACTCGTCACGCAGTTCGCCAGAGACCCCTGGGACTCGTTTATCACGCTGGTCGAGGGGATCGTCGCCTCGGCGCTCATCGTCGGCTTCTGGGCGGGGGTGGGTGCCTATTTCCAGTCGCGGGGGTCGTCCGCCGAGGGGGAGGGCGTCCGGCAGCCGGCGAGTCGGACGCTGACGCCGGTATCGAACGACACGGGGTTCGGGGAGGGGACGTCCGACCCGCTGGCGTTCCCGGTCGACAACACGATGTTCCTGGCGCTCGCTCTCGGTGTCGTCTGCGTCGTCGCGTTTCTCGGGTGGCGCTCGGGCGTCCTCTCGGCGGTGCTCGAATCGACCGGCGAACCCGGGAGCGAGGCCGAGGACCCGGAGGAGTCACTCGAAGCGGTCGGCCGCGTCGCGGGTGACGCCGCGGACGAGGTCGAATCGGCGGTGACGGCGGAGGCGGCCGACAACGTGATCTACGACGCCTGGAAAGAGATGGTCGGATTCCTGGGTGTGTCCGACCCGCAGTCGGATACGCCACGCCAGTTCGCACGAGCAGCGGTCGACGCCGGGATGGACGACGACGACGTCTCGTTGCTCACGCGGACGTTCGAGGAGGTACGATACGGTGACGAGTCGCTGTCGGACCAGCGCCGCGAGGAAGTCACCGAGGTGTTCAGGGAGATCGAACGGTCGTTCGGCGAAGACAGCGGTGACAGCGGTGACACCGCCGACGGAGAACTGGAGGAAACCCAATGAACAGTGAACCGGACAGTCCGATGAGACGCAGTGAACCGGAGGGGGTCCGATGAGACGCAGTGAACCGGAGGGGGTCCGATGAGACCAGACGTCCGCCCGCGCGTGGCGGTCCTGGGTATCGCGGCGCTCGCCGGCGGCGTGCTGGCCCTGCTGGAAGTGCAAGGTGACTTCCTGGGGGCGAGTGCGGCCCTCTTCGCGCTGGGCGGGGTCCTCGGCGTGGCGATGACGTATCTCGTCTACCGGGACTGGTCGTCGACCCGGAGCGTCGAGTTCCCCGACGTCGAGCGACAGCGGGAGTTCCCGTCACCCGGGTCGGAGTTCGACCGGATGCTCTCGCAGTTCGACGGCAGCGGTCGTGGGCACCTGCCCGACCGGCAGTCTATCCACCAGCGACTGGTCGAAGTCGGGGCGCGGCTCCTCGCCTACACCGAGCAGTACTCCCAGGAGGAGGCCACCGCAGCGATCGAGAACGGCGAGTGGCCCGGTGACCCCGAGGTCGCCGCGTTCCTCGAGGACCCCGACGGGGAGGAGTCCGATTCCCTGGGGAACCAGCTACTGAGCAAGCTAGGAAGGGACGAACCGACGTCGGCCTTCCAGCGGAACGTGAGACGGACCGTCGACGACTTCGCGGACCGGATCGAACTCCTCGATTTCGGCCCCGACGCCGGGGACAGTACCATCCTCCTCGGGTCCGCGTCCGCGACGGACGAGGACCAGACCGGACGTCGCTGGAGTGTCGACACGGAGTCACGGTCCGAGGACGAGACGGATAGCGGGGCTATCTCGACCGGGACCTGGCGGGGTATGACCTCGATCGCGCTCGCGCTGGTCGGGTTCGGATTCCTGCTCCAGGAGGCCACGGTCGTCCTCGCCGGGACCGTCGCAGTCGGGTTCGGTGTCTACGCCGAAGCGTCCCGGCCCGTCCGGGTCACACCGGTCGTCGAACGGTCGATCGGTGCCGACAACCCGTCCCCGGGCGACGAGGTCGAGGTCACCGTCACCGTCCGGAACGAGAGCGACCGGCTCGTCCCCGACCTCGCAGTCGTCGACGGCGTCCCCGAGGGGCTGCCGGTGACCGAGGGGTCGCCACGCCACGGGATGGTCCTCCGTCCGGGGGCGAGTGCGTCGTACACGTACACGGTGACCGCCCGTCGCGGGGTACACACGTTCGGCCCGGCATACACCGCCGCGCGGGACCTGGCAGGCACGACCGCGCGGACCCGGTCCCTCTCGGTCTCAGAGGGGAGTGACACGTCGCTACGCTGCACTCTCTCGCCCGAGGCGTTCCCGACGACGGTGTCGCTCCACCAGCAGACCGGGGGGTTGCTCGGGCGGATGCCCGCCGGGGGCGGTGAGGGTATCGAGTTCCACTCGACCCGCGAGTACCGACCCGGGGACTCGATGAGCCGTATCGACTGGAAACACCTCGCGCGGTCGGCCGAAGACGAGCTCACGACTGTGAGGTTCCGTGAGGAACGCGCCGCGACCGTCGCGATAGTGATCGACACGTATCCGGTAGCGTATCTCGCGAACGGGTCGGGCGACGCGAACGCGGTCGACCAGGCCCTCGAGGCCGCGACCCGGCTCACTGGCTCGCTCCTCGACGACGGCGACCAGGTGGGCGTGGCTGCCCTCGGCGAGACGCCGCTGTGGATCAGTCCCGACGTGGGGATGGACCACCGGAAACGGCTCGCCGAACTCCTCTCGGTCGACGACGCGTTTCCGCCGACCCCGCCCGAGAGCGGCGAGTACCACCCCCGGTGGGTCCGCGAGTTCCACCGCAGGTACCCGTCGGAGACCCAGACCATCCTGCTCTCGCCGCTCTGTGACGAGCGCTACCTGTTTCTCGTCCGGCGGCTACAGGGGTTCGGCCACCCGGTCACGATCGTCAGCCCCGACCCGACAGTCGACGGGACCGTCGGCGAGCGACTCGCCCGTATCGACCGACGGATGCGGATCGAAGCGCTGCGGGAGAGCGGTGTCAGAGTGGTAGACATGGACCCGTCCGAGTCGCTGGCTACTGCGGTCAGCGAGGCGTCCGAGAGGTGGTCACAGTGAGCGACACCGTGTTCGGACGGGCCCACCAGGCCGGGAGCGTCCTCGGCGCGGCGGCACTGGGCGCAGCCGTCCTCACCGTGGTTCTCGTCGGTCCGGTGTACGTGGTGTCGTTGCTGGCAACTGCAGTCGGCGCCCTCGGGGTGACCCTCGGACTCGTGCGGGAGGACCGTCGCTTCGCCGGGATCGGCGTGATCGCGCTACTCGGTGGTGTGGTCGCCGCCGGCTGGGTCGGCACCGCGCCCGAACGACTCCTCCCCGCGACCGCCCTCACCCTCCTCTGCTGGGAGTTCGGGTCGAGCTCGTTCGACCGGCGGACGGAACTACGGGGCGGCAACGTCAGCGGGAGCGAACTGCTCCACGTCGGTGCCGCCACTGGCGTGGGCGTCCTCGGTACGGGGATCGCCTACGGCGGGTCACGCGTCCTCGAGGTTGGCGTCTCGACCATCGGGGTCATACTCCTGCTCGTCGCTGCGGTCGCTCTGGGAATGGCACTTCGCGACTGACCACACCGCGTCTTTCTACCCCGTCGAACTCCCGGCCGGCGACTCCGATCCGTCGACTGCCCCGGAAACCGACCGCGCAGAGCGGGCGCTGGTTCGAGCAGGTCTCTGTAAGGGGTCGGTCGAGCAAGTCTCTACAGGGGAGCGGAAAACAGGGACTCGGAATCGAAACCGAAGGACCGCTGTGCCGGTCGACCGGTCCAGGCGCCTGCAGCTACTGTTCGTCCGGGAGTGGCTGGCTGTTCCAGTATTCGTGGGTCTCGGTCGTTCTGAAGCACGAAGCCTGGTGGTTGTCGGACACATCGTAGATCGGCGGTGAATCCGTTCGACACACCTCGCGGGCTTCCGGACAGCGCGTGTGGAACCGACAGCCCGACGGCGGGTCCGACGGGTCCGGAATGTCGATGTCCCTGATCGGGGGGTCGCCGACGTCGCTCGACGAGATGTCGGGAGTCGCCCACAGCAGCGCTTTCGTGTAGGGATGCTGGGGGTTGTTGACGATCTCGTCGACGGAGCCGATCTCGACGAGTTCTCCGAGATACATGATCCCGATCCGACCACCGGCGTTTTTCGCCAGATACCAGGCGTTGGCCAGGTCGTGACTGATGAACAGGTAGGACGTGTTGAACCGGTCCTGCAGGTCGAGCATGAGGTCCATGACCTCGACCCGGAGACTCACGTCCAGCGCTGAGATGGCCTCGTCTGCCAGGATGAGCGACGGGTTCATCAGCAGCGAGCGGATCAGCGCGACCCGCTGTTGTTCCCCGCCGCTGAGCTGGTGGGGGTACCGCTGTGCGTAGTCCTCCGCGGGCGTCATGCCGACGTACTCCAGCAGTCCCCTGATTCGGGCCCGGCGGTCAGACCGCGAGAGGTCCGACTGCCACTTCTTCAGGGGCTGTTCGAGTTCGTTCTCCACCGTGTAGTTCGCGTTCAGCGACGACGCCGGGTCCTGGTGGATGATCTGCAGCGACTTGCGCATCTCCGAGAACGGGATGTCGCCCTCGCTTCGCCGGGAGAGCGACAGCAACTGGTCGCGCTCTTTCGCGTCCCAGATGTCCTGTCCCCTGAACTCGACGCTCCCGTCCGTCGGTCGCTGCAAGCCGATCGCGGTCTTGCCGAGCGTCGTCTTCCCACAGCCCGACTCGCCGACCAGCGCGACCACGTCGTTTTGCTCGATTTCGAGTGATACGCCGTCGACGGCGTTCACGGAGTCTTTGCCTGCCAGCCCGAAAAAGCGCTCGTCCTCGAACCGGACGGTGACGTCGTTCATCGCGATCACCGGTTCGTCGTCGGACTGCTCGGTCAGCTGCTGGCTCATTCGTCGGCCTCCAGATGGGCGAGGGGGATCGCTTCCTTCGCGGCGTCGGGGTAGTGACAGGCCGCGAAGTGGTCGTCACCGACCGGATCGAGCGGCGGGTCGACCTGTTCACACTGCTCGTCCGCGAGTGGACACCGCGGGTAGAACGTACAGCCGCTGGGTACGTTGACCGGGTCCGGAGCCGACCCTTCGATGATGTCCATCTCCGCGGTTCCCTGTCCGATGTTTGGGACCGTGTTGAGCAGTTTCCGCGTGTACGGGTGGCCCGAACTCGAGAGGAGCTCCTCGCTCGGTCCGATCTCGACGACGTCGAACCCGTACATGACGGCGATCCTGTCCGCGAGGTCCGTCACCAGCGCCAGGTCGTGAGTGATGAACACGATCGTCAGCGAGTACTCCTCTTTCAGCTCGGCGAGCAGTGAGACGATCGACCGCTGCATCAGGAGGTCCAGCGCGGCCGTCGGTTCGTCCATGACCAGCACGTCCGGTTCGAGGATGAGACCGAGCGCGATCAGGGCTCGCTGTTTCTGTCCGCCACTGAGCTGGTGGGCGTAGGACTCGAGGATCTGTTTCGGTTCGAGGTAGACGTCCTCGAGGAGTTGCCTGGCCCGCTCCATGCCCTCCTGGATGTCGGCGTCGTGGGTTCGCAACGTCTCGATGAAGTGGTCGCCGATCTTCATCGTGGGGTTGAACCCGCTCTGTGCCCCCTGGACGACGAACGCGATCTCCTTCCACCGGAGCGCCTTCAGTTCCTCGTGTGTGAGCGAGAGGATGTCGACGGGCTCACCGTCCTCCGGGTGATACGTCACCTCCCCTTCCAGATAGCCGGGGTCGTCGACGCTGTCCAGGATCGCCGACGCGAACATCGTCTTGCCGGAGCCGGATTCGCCGACGATCCCGATGACTTCCTCGCGAGCGATGTCGAGATCGACGTTGTCCAGCACCCGGGAGGAACCCCGGGCCATGTCGAAGGTGACGGACGCGTCTCGCATCTCGATGATCGGATCGTCGATACCGGTCGGACCGTGTCGCTGCTGTTGTTGACTCATAGGTCTGTGTGTGAATTCCCGCTCGATGTTTTCGAACCCGGATACGCCTCGGAGACGCCCGTCATCGTGATCGGATCCAGATAATGAACCCGTAGCCGAGGATGCCGACGACGAGCGCACTGAGGCCCCAGATCACCAGCATCGCCGCCAAAACGCCCTGGTTGGCGAGTGTGAATTCGAGGACGACCCCCGCGACGATCATGGTGACCCCGAGAGCGAGCGTGAACATCGTCAACGACCGCCGGAGTGCGAGCAGGATCTGGACGACGGGTCCCGGCTCGGACTCACCGACCTCGGTTTCGACGGCGGTTCCTCCGAGCATGCTCGCTTTCAGTCTACTTATGATCCCCATGTTAGAACTCGACAGGTGCCGGGCTCTTTGCTCGACGGGTCGACACAGCGGGAGCGCCGGACCGTCGGCGTTTCCCGGCCGTCGGATCCACTGACGACGTGAAACGGGCAGTACGACTGGAACTCATACTGTATGTGTACGCCCCGCAGGGAACTTAAATCCCTACGGTTGGCGGTGCGTTCGTCCCCCGGGAGAGAGCGAGAGACGGGACGGACGGTCGGGAACGGCCGAGTCGGATATCAGGGGGCGGCCGGGAACGGCCGAGTCGGATATCAGAGGCCGTCCCTGAACCGGTCGACCCGTCCGAACATTCCGCTATGTCGTGCCTGGCCCTTCTCGACTGCGACCGGACACGCCTTCCCGACGGCCGACATCCCGTTGGTGAAACAGTCACACACGCCACACCGGCCGACGCCAGACGACTCGTAGTACTTCGGGCAGCCTTCCTCCTTGCAGCCTTCGCCGGGCAGGTCGTCGCGGGTCACGTCGACTTCTGTGCCATCTATGTCCATGGATACACACCTCGAAGGGTCGTCTAACGGACTGTCGTGAGCGGTCATCAAGTTTGTGGTTGTCCGACCGGCCCTCGCGTGACCGGACCGACCACGCGCCCGCTGGCTCATTCAACAGGCGCCCGCTGGCTCACTCGACGGGAACGAACACCAGACACCCCGGCTGGGGTACGTCGACGACGTCGCCCGTCGCGGCCAGGGCTCCCGTCTCGCCGTCGATCCCGAAGACGACCACCGTGCCGTCGTTCTGGTTCTCCGCGTAGAGGTATCGTCCGTGGGGGTCGAGGGCGAAATCACGGGGCCAGGCGCCACGCGTCGACTCGTGGCCGACCGGTCGGGCGCAGCCGTCGTCGTCGTCGACCTCGAATATCGCGATACTGTCGTGACCGCGGTTCGAGGCGTACACCCACTCACCGGAGGGATGGACGTGGACGTCCGCCGGCAGGTTCTCGCCCGTGAACCCCTCGGGAAGCGAGGGCACGGTCTCGACGGGTGAGAGCGCGCCCGTTGCCGGATCCCGTGCGAGCGTCGTGAGCGTCGAGTCGAGTTCGCCGACGAGGTACGCGAATTCGCCGTCCGGTCCGAAGTCGACGTGGCGCGGTCCGGCGCCGTCGTGGATCTCGACGGCCGGGGGGTCGGCCGGCAGGAGGTCCCCACGGTCGCGGTCTATCTCGTAGACGCGCACTTCGTCGGTGCCCAGGTCCGGGACGTAGACGAACCGGTCGTCGGGTCCCGGCACGATCGCGTGTGGATGCGGTGCTTCCTGCCGGTCGGGGTCGGCGCCCGAGCCGCTGTGTTCGACCATGGCCGCGGGTTCTCTCGCCCGGCCGTCGTCGTCGACCGGCAGCATCGAGACGCTACCGCCGCTGTAGTGGGCCACGAAGACGTAGCTCCCCGCCGCGTCGACGCTACAGTAACAGGGGCCCTCGTCGCCGCTCGGGACGCGATTCGCCACGGCCAAGTTCCCCGTTTCGGGATCGACGTCGACGGTGACGACAGAGCCCCCCTCCTCGGTCGTGTCCACGGCGTAACAGCGGCGTCCATCGGGACCGACGGCGAGGAACTTCGGGCCGTCTCCCACAGGGATCGACGAACGGGGGTCGAGCCCGCCGGTGTCGGGGTCGGCTCGGAAACTGAAGAGACCGGTCTCGTCGGGGTCGGTTCTCGCGGCAACGAGGGCGAGCGGGCTGTTACGAGTGCTCATGGGTATCCGCTCGTCGCCCGCCGTCTTCGCTCTTGTGTCTCTGTCCGGACCCGTGGGGGGGACGAAACGACGGACCGAGTCGGAGCGGCCGGCCGTCCCGACCCGGACCGGTCAGCGACTCCCGTCGTCACCGGAAGCGCGCCGAGTCAGTCCGCCGTTTCGACTTCCCGGGCCCACGACCGGATCCACGCGCGAGTGGCCCCGTTGGAGACGTCCAGTTCGTGGGTGTTGACTTCGAGGTCCGGATAGCCGCCCACGTCGCCCTGTGCGCCGATGAACTCGCCGTCGCCCTGTCTGACGTCCTCGACGACGCGCTGGTCGTGGTCGATCCGGTCGGCGGGCCGGGCGCCCGCGTTGTCGAGGTTGTGTTCGACCACGTCGTCGGACGCCATCGCGTCGAGACTCTCGGGCCAGAGCGGGCGCTCCGCCAGTTCCTCGTCGAGTTCGGACAGCGGGTCGATCTCGGGGTCGGCGTAGTTGTCCTCGACGTACGCGCGCCCGTGGTGGACCGCCGGGTCGTCCGGCTGGACGGTGTCGAGGAACGCGTTGCCGACGACGCTCGAAACCGCCGACTCGTCCAGGTTGACCGCGTCGTCGAAGTAGAACATCACGTTGTTCGTGACGACGCTCTCGGTCTCGCTTTTCAGCCTGGGGTTGCGGTCGATGTTCTTCGCGTAGACGGTCCCCAGGATCGCGACGTTCTCCGCGCCGTCGCCGATGAGCGAACCGTTGGAGTTCTCCGCCGGTTCGGAGAGTCCCTCGGCGCTCAGGCAGTTCACCAGCGTCGTGTTCTCCGTGTCGTAACCGACCGAGAGGTTCTCGTCGCGCCCCCAGAACGCGGAGACGTGGTCGATCACGTTGTTTCGCGTGTCGTCGCCGGTGTTGAGGGCGTCCTTGCCCTCGCCGGGACCGTCCCGTTCGCCCCGGTAGCTGCCGATGTGCTGGACGACGCAGTCGTTCGCTGCGATCTTGATCGTCCCCTTGATGAACGCGATGCCGGGCGAGGGCGCGGTCTGGCCCGCGATCCAGCACTTGTCGTTCGTAATCGTCAGCCCCGAATAGTCCAGATCGACGACGCCGCTCGTCTCGAAGACGATCAGCCGTTCGCCTTCGACGTCCGCCCGCCGCATCATCTCCCGTGTCGGTTCGGTGATCTTGACGACCGGCGTATCGTCGTCGAGCCACGGCGCCGGGTCGGCGAAACCGGCGTCGAGTTCGAACTGCGACGCGCTCTCCGGACCCGCGTGGTCCGTCGGTCCGGCGTGGTCGGGGCGTGACGAGGGGTTCTCCGTGCTGAACATGATGTCCAGCCCGCGCGCCGTGTCGCCGTCGCTGGTTTCGGCCACCGCCCGGACCTCGTAGTAACGCCTGCCGGTCAGGTCGTCTGTCTCGACGCTGAACGACCCCGTCGAGGTGAGCGTCGCCGACTCGGTCTCCTCCCAGGACTCGGTCGGTACCTCGCGATACTCGAAGTAACACTCCGCGGAGTCGGCCCCACCGAGGTCCGTCAGTTCGCCGGTGAGCGTCGCGGTGGAACTCCCGACGTCCGCGGCGCCGCCCGTCGAGACGAGCGGGACGCCGGTCTCCGTCGTCGTCGACCCCGCGACCTGCACGTCGCCGATGTCCCGAGTCGTGTCGGGCGAGACGCCCGAGAGACTCTGGAACGAGGCGGTACAGAGCGTGCCGGTGTCGTGGCTCGTGACTGCCAGGCCGAGGTAGACGCTGTCGCCCAGGTCCACGTCGCCCGGACCCAGTTCCTCGACGAGCGTCCAGTTCCCGTTCTCCGTCGAGTGGTAGGTCTCGACCGTGTCGCCGTCCCGGACGAGACGTAACCAGTCCGCGGTCGTGCCGCCGACGCTGTTCGTGTCGGCCCCCGCGGTGGGTCGATACTGCATCGACGCCTCGCCGTTGGGTCGCCGACGAACCATCACGTTCGCCGCCGCCGGGTCGAGCGAGTCCCGGACCATCGGGCCGCCCTTCGCCCAGGTGTCGGTGTTCTCGACGCCGACGTTGCGGACGACGACGTCGAAGTCGCCGCTCACTTGCTCGTAGTAGTAGTGGAACGCGTCCGCCGTCCCCCAGATGTCGTCGCCGCCCCCCTCCATCGTGATGACTGTCGCTGCCGCCGCTGTGCCGGTGGAAAGACCGGTGATCGCCGCGCCGATACTGCCGGCTCCGATCGCTCGGATAAGCGTGCGTCTGTTCATAGGGTGGCTCCCCGTTCGCACAGGCACAGCAAACGTAGTTAAATATTAGGATATTCAATAAACATTTTTAATCGAAAATTGAATGAAGAAATGTTGTATTCCGATTGTTATTTTTCCAGTCCGTCGGTCACGAGGACGCCCCCAGGATGGGCTGAATGTAGCGACACGATCGTTTAAGGCAGTCAGCGCGGAACACCGGTGTATGACAGTCCTGATCACTGGCGGTAGCGGCCCGGTGGGCACGGCGATCGCCGACCACCTGTCCGACCAGTACGAACTCGTGAACCTCGATATCCGCTCACATCCCCACCCGGACGTCCGGACCGTCGAGGCGGACGCGACCGACTACGACGCGATACGGCCCCACTTCGAAGGCGTCGACGACGTCGTCCACCTCACGCGCGTCCGGTTCCCCGACGAGGAGAAGGCGGGCGGACAGACCGCCGGGTGGTCGAAGGAACTCGCCGCGAACCTGGAGAGTACTGCCAACGTGTTCCGCGCGGCCTCCGAGGCCGGAGTCGACCGGTTCGTCTTCGGTTCGTCGAACCACGTCGTCGGCATGTACGAGTACCTCAACAAGCCCGAGATCTACTACCCCGGCTTCGGCCTCACCGTCGACCACACGGTGCCGGTCCGTCCCGACTCGATGTACGGCGTCTGGAAGGTCTACGGCGAGGCCATCGGTCGGATGTGTGCGGCCGCGGGTGGGCCCCGATTTTACGGACTCCGGATCTGCAACGTCACGGGTCCCGAGCGCGAGACGCCGGTCGACTACGCCGAGCACCTCGTCGAGGAAGGGGCCGACCCCGACAGCGCCGAGTTCGAACACAGCGTCCGGCGCAAGCAGGCGATGTGGCACTCCCGGCGGGATCTCGCACACCTCGTGGACTGCTGTCTCCGCGACGAGAGCGTGACTGCCGACGTCTTCTACGGCGTCAGCGACAACCCGACTCGCTGGTTCGACATCGAGCACGCCCGCGACGTACTCGGATACGACCCGCAGGACGACGCGAGTGACTGGCCGGTGCTCGACGGATAGCAGATAGGCTCGACGGGTAGAATACCGCGAAAACGGCGGTCGTCGGGGCGTTACGCCGAGGCTTTCCACTTGACCGAACAGCCCATCGGCGAGACCGTGTCGGTGTCGAAAGAGTCGCCCGCGAGGACCGCGTCGACGGCGTCGCGGACGTACTGTTCGGTGACGTCCTCGCCCTCGCGGTCGTCGTCGATGGCGCCCTGGTAGACCAGTTCGCGGTCCCCATCGAAGACGAACGCGTGGGGCGTACACTCGGCGCCGTACGCGCGTGCGACGTCCTGTGACTCGTCGCGGAGGTACGGGAAGTTGAATCCTTCAGATTCGGCGCGCTCGACCATGTTCTCGAAGGAGTCGTCGGGGTACTCCTCGGCGTCGTTCGGGTTGATCGCCACGAGGTCTGCGTCGTCGTAGTCGGCCGCGAGCGCGACGAGGCGGTCCTGGTAGGCCTTCGCGACCGGGCAGTGGTTGCACGTGAAGACGACGACGAGTGCGGACGCGTCGAAGGAATCGAGCGTGTAGTCGTTCCCGTCGACGCCGGGTAGTTCGAAGTCGGGCGCGGTTTCGCCGGTCTGGAGCGGTGTGACGTCCATACTGGTGACACGAACGGCCGGTACTTGAGAGTCGGGAAACCGGCGGATTAGGACGCCGGCGGAATAGGACGCTTGCCGCGCAACCAGAGACTGGGCCGGGGCGAACGCAACCGGAGACGGGGCCGAACCAGTTATCATCGTGGCCTCCGACCGGCACGTATGGAGTACGTACCCCTCGGTTCGACAGGGCTGCAAGTATCGGAACTGTGCTTCGGGACGTGGCGGTTCGGCAAGGAGAACGGCGGCGTCGTCGAGACCGACCGGGAGCAGGCCCACGAGTTGCTCGACACGTTCGCGGCGGGCGGCGGGAACTTCATCGACACGGCCAACAGCTACGGCAACACCCAGAGCGAGCAGTGGATCGGCGAGTGGCTGGCCGAGCGCGACCGCGAGGACTACGTCGTCGCCACGAAGGTGTACAACGCCAGCGTGAGTCGTTTCTCGAACAATCTCTCGCGCAAGAACGTCCGTGCAGAGATCGAGGGGTCGCTGGACCGACTCGATACGGAGTACATCGACCTGTACTACATCCACCGCTGGGACGACGAGACGCCGATCGGCGAGACGCTCCGGACGCTCGACCGGCTCGTCTCGGAGGGGAAAGTCCACTACCTGGGGGCGTCGTCGATGGCCGCCTGGCAACTGACGAAGGCCCTCTGGGAGAGCGACGTGGACGGCCTCGAACGCTTCGACGTCACCCAGCCCCGCTACAACCCGGCCTACCGCGAGCCGGTCGCGGAGTACATCGACGTCTGTGCCGACCAGGACCTGGCGGTCTGTCCGTACTCGCCGCTGGAGGGCGGCTTCCTCACGGGCAAGTACGAACGCGACGGCACCCCCTCGGACGGGTCGCGGTGGGACCTCTCCTCGTGGGAGGGCCGCTTCTCCGAGCGACAGTGGGCGGTCCTCGACGCTGTCCGCGAGGTCGCCGAGGAGGCCGACGCCACGCCCGCCCAGGTCACGCTGCGCTGGCTGCGCGAACGCGAGCGGTTCACCTGTATCCCGATCGTCGGTGCCCGCACCGTCGACCAGCTGGAGGACAACCTCGGCGTCGCCGACACCGACCTGACCGCCGACCAGCTGACTCGCATCGACGAGGCCGGCGCGGACGTCTGAGACGAACCGGAAATATCGTCGTGCACCCAGTCAGGTCCCCCAAAGAGCTAACCCGTTCAGGTTCCCCCAAAGAGCTAACCCCTCGTCCGCGGAAGCCGTGGACGCAATGACAGACGCCGAGATCACGATCCACAGAGACGCGACTATCGGCCACGTCGGTCCGGAACTCCACGGTCACTTCTCCGAACACCTCGGGCGCTGTATCTACGACGGGATGTGGCACGCCGACGAGGCCGACGGGACGGGCTATCGCGAGGACGTCGTCGACCTCCTGGAGGCCCTCGACGTCCCCGTCCTGCGCTGGCCGGGCGGCTGTTTCGCCGACGACTACCACTGGGAAGACGGGGTCGGTCCAAGAGAAGACCGTCCCCGACGGCGGAACCTCTCGTGGGCGCAGGGGTCCGAACAGGTCCCCGAGGAGTCCAACGCGTTCGGCACCCACGAGTTCCTCGACCTCTGTGAGCGTATCGACGCCGAACCGTATCTCGCCGTGAACGTCGGTTCCGGCGACCCCCAGGAGGCCGCTGACTGGGTCGAATACTGCAACTACGACGGCGAGACCGACCTCGCCGAGCGGCGCCGGGCGAACGGCCGCGAGGAACCGTACGAGGTCCGGTACTGGGGCATCGGCAACGAGAACTGGGGCTGTGGCGGTAACATGACGCCCGAGCAGTACGCCGGCGAGTACCGCCGCTTCGAGACGTACGTCGGGCGGACGACGCGCCACCTCGTCGACCACGACATCGAGCGTATCGTCTGTGGCTACAGGGAACCCGAGTGGACACGCAAGCTCCTGGAGGCGTTCGCGAGTGGTCCCCGGGGACCGCACTTCCCGTTCGACCACCTCACGTTCCACCGGTACTACGGGCGGACCATCTCGGTGCCCGAGGCCGACGACGCGGACTACGACCAGGTCCTCGCGGAGGCGCTGGCGACGGGTGACCGGATCGAACGTATCGCGGCCACCGTCGACGCGACCGCCACGACCCGGGACGTGGGGGTCATCGTCGACGAGTGGGGCGCCTGGCACCCCGAGGCGACAGCCGACAGCGGGCTCGAACAGCCCGGAACACCGCTCGACGCCCTCTCGGCCGCGGTGGTGCTGAACCTGTTCAACCACCACGCCGACGTCGTCACGATGGGCAACATCGCCCAGACGGTGAACGTCCTCCAGTGTCTCGTCGAGACCGACGGCGAGGACGCCTGGGCACGACCGACCTACCGCGTCTTCGACCTCTTCACGCCCCACCGGAACAGCGACGCGGTGACGACCACCGTCGAGACGCCGACCCGCGACCTGGCACAGGCGGGGGACAGCGACAGGGACGACCTGCCGCTTGTCGGGGCGTCGGCCTCGGTCGGGATGTCGGCCTCGGTCGGCAGTGACGACGGCGAGACCTTCGTGACGGTCACGAATCGCGACTGCCGGGCGGCCCACACGGTGCGTCTCGTGGTCGACGGTGTCGATCCCGCCGCGGCGACTGTCGACGCCGAGGTGCTGTTCGCCGACCGTGCGCCCGACGAGGTGGCGACCGCCGAGAACGCCGACTCCTTCGCGGCCGACCAACTCCCCGTCGAGACAGACAGCGGCGTCGTCACCGTCGAACTCCCGCCGGCGACGGTCGCCGCCGTCTCGGTCCGCTGACTCGACGGGCGACGGGAACGGCGGGGGAAACGTTAGTATCGCTCGGTCACACTTGATGAACTGTGACCTCGGATCCAGGAGCGGATCGTAGCAGTGGTACCACCGTCGACGGGCCGGGTCGTGACGAGCGCGACCGGGAGCGCCTCGCCGTCGTCGAATCCTACGCGGACCGCGTGCTGGAGACCGGGCGGGACCGGTGGAGCGGCGAGGGGACGCCCCTGCTGGCCGACGGCGTCCACGTCGATACTCACGAACCGGTCGTCTGGCAGTACGAGAGCGAGGAGTTCGTAATCTCGAATCTGGCCAGCCAGCAGAACCTCTTCCGGACGCTGGACGGCCTGAGCGAACTCACCGGCGACGCGGGGTACAGGAACGCCGCCCGCGACGCCGTCGAGTATCACTTCGAGCACCTCGTCGACGAGAGCGGGCTGCTCAGGTGGGGCGGCCACCAGTTCGTCGACCTCGCGACCCTCGACCCCGTCGGCGAGTTCGACGCCGACGTCCACGAGTTCAAGTGCCACTACCCGTACTACGACCTGCTGTGGGACGTCGACCCCGACGCGACGCGGCGATTCCTCCGGGCGGTCTGGGAGGCGCACGTCCTCGACTGGTCGACGCTCGATATGAACCGCCACGGCGAGTACGGCCGAGACGCGGGCGGAGCGGAGCCGCCGTGGGACCGCGAGTTCGCCGACCCCGACCCGTTCTTCGTGGGCGAGGGGCTCTCGTTCGTCAACATCGGGTCGGACCTGGTTCACGCGGCCGGGGCGCTCCACGAGCTCGGCGATGAACCCGCCGCCTGGGAGTGGGGCGAGCGACTCGCCGCGATGTACGTGAAAGCCCGCCACCCGGAGACGGGGCTGGGCGCCTACCAGTACACGAAACCCCGCCGCCGCGACGAACCGCCCGAGGAGGGGCCGCTGCCGACCACGTCGAACTACGGTGACCGGGCCGAGAACCAGTTCCGCGACCAGTTCAGCGACGTCGCCCGCGAGGGGTGGGTCCTGTGGGGCGGCAAGGTCCCCACGATCTACGTCCGGAACGGGCTGGTCCAGCTCCGCCTGTCAGAGCGACTCGGCGCCGACGGGGCGCGACTGCGCCGCTGGACCGTCGACGGCCTAGAGGCGCTCGCCGACCACGCCTACGACCCTGCCGAGAACGAGTTCCGACCGATGTGGGCCGACGGCACGGACCTCACAGGACGGACCTTCGACCGGAGCGGCTACTACGGCGAGTCCGGGACGGCCTGGCAGCCAGTCCCGGCCGGCGCCGAGTTCCTGCTCGTCTACGCGCTGGCCTACCGGCTCACCGGCCGCGAGAGACTCTGGGAGACTGCCCGGGAGATCGCACGCGGGCTCGGGATCGGTGAACTCGGCGCGACGCCCGGGGACGAACCGAACGTCGCGACAGACGTGACTGGCGGCCAGGACGGTGACGCGGACCGGGACAATGACGCGGACCAGGGCGGGGACGGAGCCTCCGACGGCGGTGCGACCGAGATCTTCGCCCTGCTGGAACTGTACCGGGCGACGAATCGGCCCGAATACGTCGAACGGGCCCGCAACGTCGCCGACCGGATCGTCGAGGACCGCTATCACCACGGCTTTTTCCTGCCGAGCGCCGACCACGTCAACGCGAAGTTCGACGCCGTCGAACCGCTCGCGCTGCTCGCACTCGATGCCGTGTTGCGGGGTGAACCCGACGCGGTACCGCCGTACGTCGGTGGGAGCGGCTACGTTCACGGTCGATTCGACGGCCACGGCCGCACCCGGGATTCGCGCGTCATCTGGCCGAAAACGCGCGAGGAGTGACTGCAGACCGCGACCTCGTGCCGTCGCTCAGACCGCGTATTCTTCGAGCGTCTCCCGGTCGATCTCGATCCCGATGCCCGGTTCGTCGCGGATCGGTACGCTGTCGCCGTCGTTGGTGATCGGGTCGCTGGCGAGACCCTCGCGGATGGGGTTGGGCGTCCGGTCGAACTCCAGCATCGGCGATCCCGGGACCGTCGCGAGGACCTGCAGACTGGCCGCGAGCGCGACGGCGCTGCCGAAGACGTGCGGGAGACACTGGACGTTCGCGCTGTCGGCCAGCGTCGCGACCCGGCGCGTCGACGTGATCCCGCCGGCGCTCGTCACGTCCGGTTGGACGTAGGCGACGTCTGTTTCGGAGAGCGCGCGGTCGAACTCCTCCTGGAACGCCCAGCACTCACCGCCCGCTATCGGCACGTCCACGCTCCGGGTGAGGTCGGCGTAGTAGTCGACGGCCGGTCGCACCGGTTCCTCGAAGAAGTGGACGTCGAGCGCGTCCAGTCCGCGGGCGACCCGCTTCGCGTCGGCGAGGTCGTAGGCGTGGTTGGCGTCGACCATGAGCGTCACGTCGTCGCCGACCGCTTCCCGGACGGCCTCGACGAGCGCGAGGTCTTCCTCGACGAGCGCGCGGTCCGTCTCGACGTCACGCGGGAAGTGCCGACCGAGGCCGATCTTCTGTTTGAGCGCGGTAAAGCCCGCGTCGACGTGGGACGCCGCCTCGCGTGCGACGGCCGCCCGGACCGCCGCGAACTCGTCGACGTCCGGGAAGAAGTGGCCGGTGGCGTAGGCCCGGACCGCCTCGCGCCGGCGGCCACCCAGCAACCGGGAGACAGAGCGCCCGACCGACTTCCCGTAGGCGTCCCACAGCGCGATGTCGACGCCGCTGACGACGCTCGCCGGAACGTACGAGTGATAGGACGACCGGAGTTTGAACACGAGGTCGTCGTGGACCGCCTCGACGTCGTCGACCCGTTTGCCGACGAGCAACGGCGCGACGACGTCGTCGACGATCTCTCGATTACCCGCGGCCGGGCCCCAGCACTCGCCCCAGCCGACGACGCCCTCGGTCGTCTCGACCCGGACGAGACAGTACTCGCGGCTGTCGATCCACTTCTGTGCGTTCGCGAACCGTTCGTCCAGGTCCCGACGGAGGGCCCACGTGTCGACGTCAGTGATCTCCATGGGGTGTCTGGGACGGCCACACGAATTAACGCTCCCCCGCGAAAAATTTTATATCGCCTCCTTTCGACTTCCCGGGTGTCCCGATCACCAGCGGGACACACGGATCGAAGCTGCAACCTGCCAGCACTGAGACCGGGCCGCCCCTGCGTGACGCCGTCATCAGGTGTCGCACACTCCCATGACCACCCCACTGGCGGCCCGGCTTCTCCCACCGACAGTCTCACCACACTGGGGCTCCCTCCCAACCGCCGGGTGGCGTTGAGGGCGACTGCCATGCCGTCAGTCAGTGACCGGAGCGACGGCAGTCGAAACCTGGAGCGACGCCAGTCACAGACCGTAGCCACGCCGACCAGCGGTCTCGGCGACGCTGCTATCCTGGACCGCAGTACGCTATCGACCGGGACAGACGGAGAAATCGAGAGACCTATTCCGGCGGTGCGTCCCACTCGGCGCCGTCGTCCTGCGGGTTGTAGTCGATGACGGAGCGGCCGTGCTCGAGGTCGAACCAGCGGTGCTGGTTGTCGCTGACGCCGTAGAAGATACCGTGGTCGACGTTGTCGTCGCGGAGACAGCACTCGACCTGGTGGGCGAAGTCCCGGCGTGACTGCCAGGTACACTTCAGCCGGGCGACGGCGCGCTCGTAGGCGTCGCTTCCGCGCTCGTAGTTGCCGTCGTCGACGCCCGACTCGGCGTTCCCGTAGGGGTGGTCGTACTCGGCGCTGTTGACGGTCCCGGTGCGGAGTGCGTAGAACTGTTTGGGGTACTCGTGTCGCTCGACGTAGTACCGACCCAGGTCCTCGCCGAAGCTCTTGGAGGCCCCGTAGAAGGAGTCCGGCCTGACGGGACTCTCGTGGTCGACGACGAGTCCGTAGCCGGGTTCGTACAGTTCGGGGGCGTGTTCGGACTCGTACTGTCCGACGACGTGGTTCGTCGAGAGGAAGACGAACGTCTCCAGTTCTTCGCGACGAGCGGCTTCGAGGGCGTTGTACGTCCCGACGATGTTCGCCTCGAGGACGCTGCCCCACTCCGCGCCCGTACTGGGGTTGGCCGCCATGTGGACCATCGCGTCGCGGCCTTCCGAGGCTGCCTGGAGTTTCGCGCCCTCGGTGACGTTTCCGACGATCGTGTCGTAGCCGCCGTATGGGTGGTCGTCCGGCCTGTCCGACCGGTTGTAGTACGTGAACTCGTAGTCCTCGCGGTCGTGGAGGTGGTCGATCAGGGCTGTCCCGCACCGCCCGTAGGCGCCGGTGACAAGTACGTCCATACCTCACCCGTGTTCCCTCCGACCATGAAAATATCGATGGCGGAATCACAGTGGGGGGTGGACCGGGTGGATCCCGCGGGCCCGGTGGATCCGGCGGTCCCGGAGGATCCCACGGACCGGCCCGGCGTCTACAGTTCCGTCCGGTAGCGCTCGACGGCGTCCTCGTCGACCGTGATACCCAGTCCGGGCTCCTGGGGAACCGCCAGCGACCCGCCAGTGGGGTCGAACGGCGTCTCGAGGATCTCCTCGCGGAGCGGGTTCGGACTCCGGTCGAACTCGACCAGCATGGGATCGGGGACGTGGCGGGTGTGCGGGTAGTCGCCGACGCTGGCGGCGAACTGGACGGCGGCCGCGAGTCCGACCGCGCTGTTCCAGATGTGCGGGCGCACCGCGACGTTCTCCGTGCTCGCGAGATCGGCGATGCGGCGCGCCTCCGAGAGCCCGCCACACCGCGCCAGGTTCGGCTGGACCACGTCGACCAGCCGCTCGTCGATCAGTTCCTTGAACTCGAAACGGCCGTAGTGGGCCTCGCCCGCGGCGAGGGGCGTCTCTATCTGCCCCTTGAGCTCGCGATAGCCCGAGCGGTTCTCCGGCGGGACCGGCTCCTCGATCCACGCAACGTCGAACTCCGCGATGGCGCGAGCCGACCGGAGCGCCTGGTCGGGCCGGTAGTTGCCGTTCATGTCGACCATCAGGCGGGCGTCCTCACCCAGGACCTCCCTGGCCGTGCGGACGCGCTCGACGTCCTCCTCGGGATTCGACCCGATCTTGATCTTCGCGGCGGTAAAGCCCTCGTCGACGGCCGCCTCGATGGGCTCGGCGATGGGGCGGTCTTCCTCGGTGAAGTACATCGTCGAGGCGTAGGGGAGGAGTGACTCACAGTCGGTCCCGCCCAGCAACCGGTAGACCGGGCGACCGACCGTCTTGCCGCGGATGTCCCAGCACGCGACGTCGATCGCGCTGACGACGCTCTGGACGAACGCGCTCCCGCCGAAGTGGTACGGGTCCGTGTAGGAGCGTTCGGCGAGCGACTCCACGGCGAAGGGGTCCATCCCGACGACGTCGTCGCGGAACAGTTCGTCGACGGTCGCCTGCACGATGGGGCCCGGTGCGAACGCCTCGCCCCAGCCGACCCTCCCGTCGGCCGTCTCGAGTCGGAGGAGCGTCGTCGCGCGCTCGTGGCCGAATCCCCGCGCGTCGCCGAGCCCCTCGCCCGGCGGGAGTTCGTGCGACAGTCCGAGGACCTCCAGTTCGCGGATTTCCATACGCTAGCCGAACGGGCGACCCGAATAAGCGCTTGTGTTTCGGCCGAGACAGTCGTGATAGCCCGAAATAATTACCACATCACAGTGAGTAAACTTATTAATGTGGTCGTTGACCGATCGGTATGCAACCTCAGAGGCTTCGTAGTAGCTTCGAGACGGTCGCGTTTACTACGGCCGTCCCGTTCACGGACGATACGGAGGCCGTCGACCACGACGCACTCGCCGATAACCTCTCGCGGCTCTATCGCGAGGGGGCCCGCCTGTTCGTTCCCTGCGGGAACACGGGGGAGTACTACGCGCTGACCGACGAAGAACGAGTCGCAGTGGTAGAGACACACGTCGAGGCGACCGGGCCCGAAGCGACGGTCGCGGCCGGGGCAGCGGGGAACGTCCCGGAGGTCGCAGAGCTCGCGTCGGCCTACGAGACGGCCGGTGCCGACGCGGTCATGGTCATGCACCCGGACCACACCTACAGCCACGAGCGGGGACTCGAAGCCTACTACGAGAGCATCTGCGACGCGACCGACCTGGGGATAGTCATCTACAAGCGCGATTCTGACCTCCCGCGGAGCGTCCTGGCCGACGTCTGTGACCACGACCAGGTCGTCGCGGTCAAGTTCGCGGTCGACGACGTCAACGAGTTCGCCCAGACCGTCCAGGACGTCGACGGCGACGTGACCTGGGTCAACGGCATCGCCGAGCGCTGGGCGCTGTCGTTCGCGATCGAGGGCGCGACCGGCTACACCACCGGCATCGGGAACTTCCTGCCGCGGGCGACGCTCGCACTGTACGACGCGATCCAGAAAGAGCAGTGGGAACGGGCCAAGACCATCCAGCGATCCCTCCGGCCCCTCGAAGACCTGCGCGACGAGTCCGGTGAGGGAAGCGACATCGAGGGCGGCAACAACGTCCCCGTCGTCAAATACGGGATGGACCTGGCCGGGTACACTGGCGGCCCCGTCCGCGAACCACTGGTCGACCTGTGTGAGCGCGATAGAGAGCGTCTCGACCAGCACTTCAGTCGAGTCAGGGGAACGTTCGACGAACCCGCCCAGACCCAGCAGGGAACCGATTGATAGCGGCAGACGGTGGATTTATGTCCGACCCAGTGGAGGTGTAGCCAATGCGATTGTCAGCCGAGCAGGTCCAGGAGTATCTCCAGGGCATCGCCGTCGGCCTCCTGACGCCGTTCGACGCCGATGGGGACATCGACCACGACGATCTCGCCGAGAACGCACAGACGCTCTACGACCGGGGCGCCCGTTCGTTCCTCGCCAGTGCCAACATCAGCGAGTACCACTCGCTCTCACAGGACGAACGCATCGCGCACGCCCGCACGGCGGTCAGCGCCCTCCCCGAGGACGCCTGCGTACTCGCCGGTGTCGGCGGCAGTACCGCCCAGGCGACCGAACTGGTCCGCGCCTACGAGCAACGCGGCGTCGACGCCATGATGGTCATGCCCCCCGACCACACGTACGTTCACGAGCAGGGTCTCCTCGACTACTATCGCGAGCTCGCCGCCGCCACCGAACAACCCCTCGTGCCGTACGTCCGTGGGTTCGACCCCTCCGTCGACTATCTCGAAGCGCTCACCCGCCTCGAGAGCGTCGCCGGCATCAAGTACGCCCTCGAAGACCCGGTCAAGCTGGGTGCGGCCGTCGCCCGCGGCGCCGACGACGTCGTCTGGGTCGACGGACTCGCCGAACCGTACGCTGTCTCATTCTGGGCCGAAGGTGTCGAAGGGTTCTCGGCCGGTGTCAGCAACTTCCGCCCCGAAGTCGGCCTCGCACTCTACGACGCCCTCGAGAGCGGCGACTGGCAGCGTGCCCGCGAACTCCGGAATATCTGTCTCCCCTACCAGCGGCTGCGTGACGCGACCGGCGCCGACAACACCCTCCCCGGCGCTATGAGCGTCCCCGTCGTCAAGAAAGGCCTCGAACTCGCCGGGCTCAACGGCGGCACGGTCCGCGAACCGATCCGTCCGCTGGGCGAGGCCGAGCGCCAGCGTGCCGAAGAACTCTACGCCGAACTCGACGACAACATCGACCGTCTGATCGGGTAACAGCGGTTTTCTCCGCGTGGATCCGCCGGCCGGAGCGACGCTGGCTTTCCGGCACAGTTCTGTCCGTTCCAGTCGAGCAGTGCTCTCGCGTGTTCACTCGTCGTCGTAGTGGAACTCCGTCCAGGGCCCCTCGACGAACGGGTACTCCTCGACGACGTCCATGTTCACCTCGATCCCGAGTCCGGGTTCGTCGGAGACCGACAGTACGCCGTCCTCGATGACGGGTTCGCTCTCGACGAGGTCGAACGCCAGGTCGAAGGGATACATACCGGGGTCGGGTTCGCCGTCCAGTACGGGGTCGTCCTCGAAGACGGGATACTCGACGAGGTCCGATTCGGGGGCCGCGGCGACGAGGTGGGCGTTGGCCGCCAGCCCGATCCACGTCCCGAAGTTGTGCGGGACGAACTCGACGTCGTCACGTCCGGCGCAGAACTCGACGGCGTCGCGACAGCCGGTAAACCCCTCGTGGTGGCGGACGTCGCCCTGGAGGAAGTCGACGGCGCCCGTCTCGCCGAGTTCGACGAGTCCCTCCGGGGTCTCCTCGCTCTCGCCGCCGGCCAGCGGCGTGCCCGTCGCCGCGAGGTCGACGTAACCCTCGTGGTCGTCGGGTTCGACCGGTTCCTCGACCCAGTAGGCACCCTGCTCGCCGGCGTGGGCGACGAGGTCTCTGACCGTGTCCCGACCGTAGCTCTCGCCGAGTTTCCACCAGGTGTGGACGTCGAGCATGACCTCGCACTCGGAGAGGGCGTCGGCCAGCAGCTCGACCGTCCGGCGGTCTTCGTCGGCGCCGATACCCGGCCGGTACTTGTAGCCGAAGAAGCCGAGTTCCTCGATGACTTCGGCCTGTTCGACGTACCCTTCGGGTTCCATGTACATCCCGGCGCTGGCGTAGAGCGGGAGTTCGGTCGCGGGCTCGGTCCCGTACTCCTCGGCGAGCAGTTCGTAGACTGGGACGCCCTCCTCTTTGCCCCGGATGTCGTAGAGCGCGACGTCGACGGCGGAGATAGCTTCCGTCACGTCGCCCGGCGGGACGTCCGCTGCTCTGATCAGGTCGTGTGCGTCGGTGATATCGTCGATCGCCTCGCCTTCGAGCGCGTCGGCGACGGGCCCTTCGAGGACGTCGGCGAACGTGCCCTGTGACTCACCCTCGAAGTACTCGGTCATCGCGGAACTGCTCGCGCCGGCCGTCGCGACGCCCCGGTACCCACGGGCGGTTTCCACGACTGCGAGGACGACGTCGCGTTTGAGCAGGCGACGCGTCCCGCCGTGGAACTGTCGGTCCTGTGGCGGGTCGATCGGCGACGAGAGCGCGTACCCCTGAACGTCAGTGATCTCCATGCGCTCCTCTGCGGAACGCCGGCGTATAAATTCTCCAGTATCGACTCCCCGCGTCCCGGTCACCCCTCTGATAGCTGCGTTCCCCAGGAGCGAACACGGAGGGCCGGCCGAGACCCGATCGAGCGGACGAACAACCGGGTACGGGGCCTGTCGTGGTATCTGTTCACTAGCCACAGTCGCAGCTGCATCCGAGTATATCGATCCAGGTCGTTCCGCTCTCGGGAACAGATCCGGGCCCGGCCGACCGAGTGAGTGAGGGGGTCGGCGAGCGGGCATCTCCGAGTATATCCCATCACGGTTCGATTCACCGGTGAATTCGCTCTCACGTATCCCGGGCTGTGCCGACACCGGGCCATCGAATCGGCGCTGTGTGGCGACAGGGGGCGGTCGCCGGTTCCGCCGAAAGGAATCCAGACAGACACGGGTGTTCCGGGCCTCTCCCGGCCGATTTCGCCGCGTCTGTTGCCCTATCTATCAGTTCCGTTAACGTTTCGTCCCCGGATCGAAGTCGATACCGGACCGATATCGCGACTTTGATTACAGTACTACGAACGTAATGGTTCGGCCTCAGGGAACCGTTCGTGGGGAGACAGCTCTCGGTGAGTGGGGGGGGCCGGGATGGGGCGGCGGGGAGTAACTCGCCGACGGCCGCGCCGGGAGTCGACCGACGGTGCGCGGGGAGCGTTCGACCGCGACGTGGGGTGTTGCGACGGGATACGAGCATTGATACGTCCGGGTCACGTCTCCCGGATCGAACGATGACGACACCCATCAGATACGGAGTCGTCGGTGTCTCGGGGTACGGGTCGACACACGCTGACTGCGTGACGGCCGTCGACGGCGCCGAACTCGTCGCGGGCGCGGCGACCACCGGGGCGTCGGTCCGGGCGTTCGAAGCCGAGTACGACGCGACCGGCTACACCGACTACGCCGAACTGTTCGCGGCCGAGGACCTGGACGCGGTGAGCGTCTGCACACCCTCGGGGACACACACCGACGTCGCGACAGACGCGATACGTGCGGGTGTCAGTCCGCTCGTCGAGAAACCGCTCGACGTCTACATCGACCGCGTCGACCACCTGATCGAGGTCGCGGACGACCACGACGTGCGCCTCGGGGGTGTCTTCCAGCGCCGGTTTACCCCCGAGCGCTGGACCGCCAGACAGTGGGTCGAGGACGGGCGCTTTGGCGACCTGGTACTCGCCGACACCGCCGTCAAGTACCACCGCGACCAGTCCTACTACGACGGGTGGCACGGCACTCGCGACATGGACGGCGGCGTCTTGCTCCAGCAGGCGAGTCACTTCGTCGACCTGCTCCAGTGGCTGACCGGTGGGGTCGAACGCGTCGACGCGACGACGGACACCGTCGCTCACGAGATGGAGTGCGAAGACCTCGCCGTCGTCACCGTCGAGTTCGCGAACGGCGGCTACGGTACCATCGAGGCGACGACGGCAGTGAAAAGCGCCAGCCGCGAGCGAGTCGAACTCGACGGCACGCGGGGCTCGTACAGTTCGGGCACGTTCGCGCTCGACGGCGAGGTCGTCGAACCGGAACTCGAAGCCCCGCCCCACGGCACGGGACTGGAGGGGCAGATCCGCGACTTCGTGGCGGCAGTCAGGGAGGACCGAGCGCCACTGGTCGACGGGCGCGAGGCCAGAGACGCGGTCGAGGTCGTCCTCGCGTGTTACGCGTCGGCGTCGCTCGACCGGCCGGTCCGGGTCGACGAGGTCAGGGATGTCGCCGAGCACACCTGAGACTGGACGACTGTACGCGAATCCGCACGACCGTACGTGAACCCGCACGACTGTACGTGAACCCGCACGACCGTGCGAACGGTACGCACGAGGCACGTGTCCGCGATCAGACCCGCGAGCAAGTGTTAGTGTTCGCACGGAAACGGCGGAAACAGTGGTATCAGCGGATCGTCTGCGCCAGGTATGGAGGAAGACAGCGACGAGAGCGTCGTCGGTGCCGTCGTCGATGCCGTCGCCGCACGCGAGCGCGTCGATCCGGTCGAACTGCCGCCGCTCTACGACGTCGTCGACACCGACGCGCTGAACGCGCTCTTCGACCGTGGGGACGACGATCGCGCGGACGAGAGGAACACGAACGAGGGTAGTGCGGACCGGCTCCGGGTCACACTGCAGTACCAGGGCTACGACGTCGATATCCGCGACGGCCAGGTCGAAGTCGCCCCGGTGGTCCCGACGGCGTGAACTGAACCACACCGACCGAACGGGACGAGACGGTCCTCTCGCTACCGGAGTCGGCGACACCAGGTCCAAGGACTTATCTCGGTCGACGGCGACCCACCGCCACATGACGCTTCACGTCACGGTCTGGAACGAGAACGTCCACGAACTGGAAGAACCCGACGTCGCGGAGCGCTACCCCGACGGCATCCACGGCGCTATCGCCGACGGGTTGCGAGAACGGCTCCCCGACGAGGAGCCCTCGGACGAAGACGTCGAGATACGGACGGCGACACTCCAGGAGGACGAACACGGACTGACCGAGGCGGTCCTCGCCGAGACGGACGTCCTCGTCTGGTGGTCCCACTGCGCGAACGACGAGGTCAGTGACGAGGTGGCGTCACGCGTCGTCGACCGCGTCCACGAGGGGATGGGGTTCGTCCCGCTCCACTCGGGCAAGAACTCCAAGCCGTTCAAGCGCCTCATGGGGACGACCTGCAACATCAAGTACCGCCACGGCGGCGAGACCGAGCGTGTCTGGGTCGCCGACCCCGGTCACCCCATCGTCGACGGCCTCCCCGAGTCCTTCGAGATCCCCTCGACCGAAATGTACGGCGAACCCTACGACGTGCCGGAACCCGACCGCACGGTCCTGATCTCCTGGTTCGAGGGCGGCGAGGTGTTCCGCTCGGGTATCTGCTATCGCCGCGGCCGTGGCCGGATATTCGCTTTCCGCCCGGGCCACGAGGAATATCCCATCCTCTACCAGGACGAGGTCCTGCAGGTGGTCAGTAACGCCGTCCAGTGGGCCGCACCGACCGAGGGCAGCGACGCTGTCTGGGGCGAGGTCGAGTCCATCGAACCCCTCGACGAGTAGCTGTACCTGGCACTGTGTCGGAGAATTCTTCGCAAAGCCGCTTCGCTCGTCTGTGAACGGTGTGTACAGGTGAAAACGATCTCAATCCACTCTGTTCAGATCGTCGTGACCGCCCTCGTGATCGTGCGATGGAAGCCCTCGGCGCGCTCGCGGTCGCTGCGCGACATATCCGCGCTCTCCGCACCACCCGCGCGGATAAGGGTCGCGCAGGCGACTTTGCTCCCTTCGGTCGCCGCGAGCCCGCCTCACGGGTCGTCCCTCCCCGTTCGGCAAGTGGCGCGTGGCGCCACGCACGCCTCGCCCTTCCAGTCCGCCAGGGGAGAAGTCTGTGAGGGCCAGCCACCGATCATTCCACGTCGAGACGACCTGTGTAACGTATTTCATCCCTGGCGGACTGAAAGGGCGAGGGCCGATGGCGGCGAGCGTAGCGAGCGGAGTCGCCTGCGCGGGCCCTATTCTCGCGAGTGCGGGGCGGTGCTGTTGACCGAGCGAGAATATCCCGCGCAGCGACCGCCAGCGGCCCGAGGGCTTTCATCCCACGATCGCGACTGCGGTGCTGTCTGCGGTCGACGTTTTTCTCACAGCTACCGTCCTGAAACACCTGTTACCTTCACACACTCTGTGAACGTTTCTACGACATGTTCCGTGAAACAGCCATGGAGGCGCTACTCGCCGCGAAAGTCCCGATGAGTCACTCTTCTTCGGGAAAGTCCTCGAAGACGACAGAGGGGTCGGCCGCGAGTACGTCCGGTTTGTACAGCGGCGTTCCGGCGTCGACGAGTCGTCCGTCGGGCATGACGTAGGCGTTGCCGGTCCCCGGCGGAATCCCGAGCCGGTGGCCCTCGGCCCGCTCGCGCGCCTGTCGCTGTCGCTCTTCGACTGCCTCGAAGTCGACTGTGTCGGCGACGATACCCCGCAAGCGTTCGAGCGCTTCGGTGTCGGCGTCAGCGTCGTCCGCGGGCCGGTCGCTCGCCCCGTCGTCAGCCGTCGCCTCTTCGGCCGTTACGTCGGCAGCCAGGTTTTCCCGCTCGAACGGGTCGGCTTCGAGGTCGAACAGCAGTTCTGGGTCGTTCTCGTCGCCGAAGCCGACGTACTTGTAGCGGCCGTCCCGGACCGCACGGAACGCCGGCAGGTGGTCACAGAAGACCGGGCCACGCTCGGGTTCTTCGCCCGTCTCGACCGCCCGCGAGAGGTCGACGCCGTCGATATCGTCCGGTGCCGTCAGACCGGCCAGTCCGCACAGCGTCGGGTAGAGGTCGATCAGCGAGACCGGCGTCTCGACGCGAGCGGGTTCTCTGTCGCCGGCGCGGTGTGCGGGCGTCTGGACGAGGAGCGGGACGCGCGTCGCACCTTCGTGGAAACTCCCCTTCCACCAGAGGTCGTGTTCGCCCGCGAGGTCGCCGTGGTCGCTCGTGTAGACGACGACAGTGTCCTCGAGGAACCCCTCGGCCTCGGCCGACCGGAGGAACTCGCCGAGCACCTCGTCGAGGAAGTCCACACAGGCGAAGTAGGCGGCCCGAGCCCGCTGGAGGGTCTTCCGGTCGAAGGAGTCGATCCGCTTGTGCTCGCGCTTTCGCTCGCTGTAGGGGTGGGTCGCCGCGTCGCTGTCACCCCCCACGGGTGGGTCGGTCAGCCGGTCGGTCGGCTCGTCGGCCTCCAGGTCCCAGTAGCGTTCGACGTGTCGTCTCGGCGCCGTCAGCGGGAAGTGCGGCCGCGAGAACGACGCCGTCAGGAACCACGGGCCGTCGTCACCGTGCTCGCGCAACCACGTCAGCGACTCCCGGACGACGGTCCACTCCTGGAGCTGGCTCTCGGGGATCTCCGTGACGCCGGCGCTGGGGATCCGCGTTCCGACGTCGATCGCCTGCCGCCGGGCGTTCGTGTCGAGTCGCTCGGGGTCGATCGGGTCGGGCTGGTGGCCGGGTTGCTGGATGCCGTGTCCCGTCAGGTCGCCGTACGGGCGGTGACCGAAGCCGTTGAACTGGCGGTCGCCGTTGAAGTGCATCTTCCCGACGAGGCAGGTCTCGTAGCCGCCGTCGGCGAAGGTTCCGGGCAGCGTCTCCCGTTCGGGTTCCATGATCGCCTGGTTGCCCCAGGCGTCGGCGTTGAACTGTTCTCGCCCGGTCAGCATGCACTTGCGCGAGGGGGCACAGAGGGGCATCGGACAGTACGCGTCCGTGAACCGCGTCCCGCGCTCGGCCAGCCCGTCGAGCGTCGGCGTCTCGACCGGTTCGCCCGCCGGGCGCTCGACGTGCCCCGCGAACCGGTGGTTGTGTTCGTCACTCTGCAGGAAGAGCACGTTCGGACTGTCGGCGGGCATCGTGGTCCCTACGTCGGCGCTCCAGTACTTATAGATCGGGTGAGACCCGCCCGGAGAATCAGTCGCAGTCCGGCGTTCGCCAGCCGTAGCCCTCGGTCTCGGGTCGGCCGCGGACGGCCGCGAGCCGGTCGGTCAACCGGTCGACGACCTCCGGATGGGCTGGAGCGACGTTCTTCCCCTCGCCGGCGTCCACGTCGTACAGAACCGGGTCGCGCCCGGAGAGCAGGCGAGTCACTTCTGCGGGTTCGACCCCGCGTGGCTCGTAGTCGGCCCCGCGACGCCGGTCCGGGTCGTACCCGCGGACCAGTTTGTAGCGGCCGTCGAAGACCATCCGCCAGGTGCTCAGACCGGCGTAGACGACGTCTCGCGGGAGTCCACCGGCGTCCGAGAGGAACGGGCGCATCGACCGGCTGTCGACGTCACCGGGGTCGACCCCCGCGTAGTCCAGGACGGTCGCGTGGAGGTCGAGGGTCGCGGCTGGAGCGTCGACGCGCTCGCGGGCCGTGACGTCCGGGCCGGCGACGACGAGCGGCACGCCGACCGACGGTCGTAACGGCGAATCCTTCTGCCACTGGCCGTGGTCGCCGAGCATCTCTCCGTGGTCGGACGTGAACACGACCAGCGTGTCGTCCAGTTCGCCCCGCGCCTCGACGGCGGCGACGAGGGTCGCCAGGCAGTCGTCGAGGTGCTCGACCATGGCGGTGTAGTTCCGCCGGACCGCCTGGTGGGTGTCTGCGTCGACCCGGTCGCCGGGGTCGGTCGGGGGCGGGAGGATCACGTCGGGGTCGCGGAACGCGTCGTGCATCCGTTCGGTGACGTCCCACGGGTCGTGGGGGTTCTGCAGATTTACCTGGACGAACCACGGGCGGTCCGCGGGGGCCGCCTCGACGAGTTCGCGGCCCTGCCTGGTGATCCACTGGTCGTAGTAGGCCTCGTCCGGGAGTTCGGTCGGAAACGTGGCGACGAGTTTGCCGTCGTCGAGCGAGTCCGCGCCGGACCGACGGGCGTAGTCCTCGACGTGCGCGTCGAGCAGGCCCTCGTCGGCGAGGTAGGAAGTGTACAGGTCCTGCGGTTCGCCCCCGGCCGCTCGCACGCGCGCGACAGTCTCGTTTTTCGCGGGGGTGAACCGCGCGTCCGAGAACCCCCACTCCTCGTCGGGGACGCCGTCGTCTCCGAGACGATAGGACGCGGTGAGGTCGAACTTCCCGCAGCCAGCGACGTGATAGCCCGCCTCGTCGCGCAGGCGACGGTAGAGCGTCCCCCGTTCGACGGGGTAGTCCACCTCGTTGTTCGGGACGCCACAGCGGTCGTACTCGTAGCCGGAGGCGAGACTGGCTCTGCTCGGGTTGCAGACGGGCGTCGGACAGACGGCGTTCGCGAACTCGACCCCGCGGTCGGCGAGGCGCTCGACGGCCGGCGTCTCCGCCGGACCGCCGACGGTAGAGTGCCAGTCGGGCCGCTGCTGGTCGGTGCAGACGAGGAGGACGTTCGGCCGGGTCATTCCACGCGGTTGTCCTCTATCAGGTCCCAGTCGATGTCGTATCCCAGTCCCGGCCCGTCGGGCACTGTTATCGTCCCGTCCTCGGGCTCGGGATAGTTGTGGAGCCAGGGCCGCGACCACGCCTCGTAGTCGTACTTGGGGTGGAGGAGGCCGTACTCGAAGTAGTGGCCGGGCGTGGGCATCGCACAGAGGTTGTGGAGTTCGGGGATCGAGTTGCCGTGGGGCTCACACTCCATGTAGAAGGCCTCGTAGAGCGCCGCGACTTTTCTGGCGGGCGTGATGCCACCGACGTCGAAGACACCGACCCGGCCCATGTCGGCGATCCCGCGCTTGGCCCACTCGGCGCGGGTCTTGTGTTTGCCCTCGGCTGTCTCGGGACCCATGACCGGGACGTCCACCTGGTTCGAGAGCCACTCGTAGGCCGACATCGAGTACTCGTCCATCGGCTCCTCGAACCACAGGAAGTCCAGTTCGCCCAGCGCGTCGCCGATCCGTTTGGCCTCCGTCCGGCTGTAGTAGTGATGGGAGTCGAGCATCAGGTCGATCTCGGGACCGACGGCCTCTCTGACTGCCCGGCACATCTCGATGACGCGGCGGGGGTCCGCGTCGTAGGGCGGCATCCAGGAGTGGAACTTGATCGCCTCGAAGCCCCGGTCGACCAGATCCGTCGCGAAGTCGACGTACGCTTCGACCGTCCCGAGGCCCTCCGGGTCGTCGTCGCCGACCATCGTGCTCGCGTAGACGGGGACCTCCTCGCGGCCGCCCCCCAGGAGTTCGTACACCGGCATGTCCGCCGCCTTCCCGGCGACGTCGTGGAGCGCGCAGTCGATGGCCGCGAGCGAGCCCGTATCGAGCGTGCCGCGCTTGAGCCGCTGGGTGCGAAAGAGCTGGTTCCAGAGGTCCTCGCGGTGCAGCGGGTTCTCGCCGACGAGGTAGTCCGCGGCGACCCTGTTGGCGGCCGCCGACCCGCCGAAGCAGTAGCCGTCCGGGCCGTCTTCGACGGCGACTTTCGTGAGCGTCTTCCTCGCTTCCTCCGGTTCTCCGGGGTGTCCGTGGCCCTTCTCGTCGGAGGTGTAGTGCGACTCGTAGGTGAACCTGATCGTCTCGACGTCGGTGACGTGCATTCCATCGATACTCCTCCCGAGCGGGATTAAGCGTTCCGGCGGCGGAAGTGACCGCCGGGTCACCGTCCGCGGTGTTCGACTACCCATCGAAGAGACTGACAGTCAGTCGAAACTGGTCGATTCATAGGTAGAAGAGGCGAAACGACTGCGCTGACGAGTGAACCGGCCGTTCGGCGACGAAGAGCGAAATATTTACTATGTATCAACTCGCGCCAGCAACATATGCCAGTGGCTAGCGTGTTGCTCGCCGGCGTACAGTGGCTCGTCCCGTCGTTCATCCGCGACCGCTTCCTCGCGAAGTTCCTGATCACCGTACTCGCGGTCCTCGTACTGGTGGCGGCCGTCGGTGCCGTCGGCTACTCCCAGGCCAGCACGACCGTCGGGCAGGACACCGAGCGCCAGATGGAGGCGACGGCGACGCTCCAGGCGGACGCGATCGGGTCGTGGGTCGCCGAGTTACGGAAAGAGGCCCAGTCTGTCGCGAGCGCTCAGTCGGTGCGAAACGGCGACAGGAACGAGGTCCAGACGTACTTCTCCGCCCGGACGTCGTTCGACTTCTGGGCGGTCCACTCGGTCGACGTGGCGTCGGGGCGGATCGAGGCGACCCGGGGTGGCTCGGTCCGGCCGAACCAGTCGCTGAGCGGGATCGACAGACCCTGGGCACAGGCGAGCACGCTCGAAGCAGTGGGTGCGAACGGGACTGTCAGCGTCGGACAGCAGACCTACGATGCGCCCAACTTCGACAAGCGCCTCGTCTACGTCGTCGCCCCGACGTACATCGGGTCCGACCGGTACATCGTCGTCGAGGGCAGCGTCAGCGACGAGGTCGAAGCGATCTACCAGCCCCTGGACGGGCAGTCGACGACGGTCACGCACTCGGACGGCACCCCGATCTACGCCAGCGGGCCCGGGATCGACGGCATGCCGGGACGACCCACCGCGACGGACGCCGGCAACGCCACGTTCACACAGGGCGAAAACCGCGTCTACGCCACCGCCCCGATGGACGAGGTCGGCTGGCACGTGGTCACGAGCGTGCCGAACTCGGTCGCGTTCGCCGTCTCGAACACCGTCGGGAAGACCATCGCCGCCATCATCGGGGTCGGTCTGGTCGGCCTGCTGGTCGTGGGCCTCGTCATCGGCAGACAGACCGTCGGCCCGCTGACCCGCCTCCGCTCGAAGGTCGCCAGGATGGAAGACGGTGACCTCGACGTCGAACTGGAGACCAGCCGCACCGACGAGATCGGCCAGCTCTACCACGGGTTCGCGACGATGCGGGACTCCCTGCGCGAGCGCATCACCGAGGCCGAGCAGGCCCGCAAGGAGGCGGAAGTCTCGCGGGCCGAGGCGATGGAGATGAACAACTACCTCCAGGAGAAAGCCGAGGAGTACTCGGCGACGATGCAGGCGTGTTCGCGTGGCGACCTCACTCGGCGGATGGAACCCGAGGGTGAAAACGACGCGATGGACCAGATCGCCGAGGACTTCAACGACATGATCGCCGAACTGGAGATGACCACCGGCCAGCTCAAGACCTTCGCCGTCGAGGTCGAGGAGGGCGGCCGCGGCGTCCAGCAGAGCGCCGAAACCGTGCGCGACGCCAGCGAGCAAGTGGCCGATTCGATTCAGGCAATCTCCGACGACGCCTACGACCAGAAAGAACGCCTCCAGGAGATCTCCGAGGAGATGGACGCTATCGCGGCTCAACTCGAAACCTTCGCCGAGGAACACCCCGACGTCGACTTCGGTGATTCGCTGGAGACGATCCGCCAGATCGCCGAGATGGTCGGTGAGGCGGTCGACCTCGGCGAACAGACGATGGCCGAGAGCGAGACCGTCGCCGGCGCCGCCGAGGAGCAAGCGGCGGAACTGAACGAGGTCTCCTCCCGAACCGAGGAACTCGTCCGCTACGCACAGTACCTCGGTGACGGCCTCTCCAACTTCGAGACCGAGGAAGAACACGAATTCGTCTTCCAGACTGGCGCCGGGTCGCCCGACGCTGCCAGTCCGTCCGACTCCGGCGGCGACTGAGCTGACGGCTGACTCCCAGTCGCCAGCCAGGGAACCAGTGGATCCCACCGGTACGCCTATGAGGTGACGGCGGGATTCGCTCGCATGGCGACAGCCGATAGTTCCCCCAGTCGTATCCCCGACGCCGAGCACACCGTCGTCTACCGCGACGACGACGAGTTCTGCTCCTGGCCGTTCAACGTCGGGATGTGGCGGATCGCCGACGACGACATCCTGGTCGCGTTCATCCGGTGTGAGTGTGACTACTCGGTCCCGGGAAACCTCACGCACCGACGCGTCGAGACCTACGGCGAGATCTACTCGATGCGGACCCGCGACGGCGGCGAGACGTGGGAGGACGCCGGCGTGATAGCCCACAATCCGACGACGTCGGACGAGGCACGCTACGGAGCGGACCCGGACCCTGACCCCGTCGACCTGACGGACCCAGAGACGCTGCTGACCTGCTGGTCGGCGCCCAACAGCGCTGTCAATCCCACCGGCTGGATCAAGGTCTCCGAGAATGGCGGACGAACCTGGGGCCCGACGCGGGCGCTCCCGTCGTTCATCTTCGACCGGATCCAGGGTCGCCCCTCGTACGTCGTTCGGCCGGACGGCGCGATACTCCTGACGCTGACAGGGCGCTCGGAAAACGACCCCCACGACCGCTCGGTCGCCTACGTCTCCTTCGACGGCGGCGTCAACTGGACGTTCGTCGGCTACATCGCCGGGAGCGACGACTACCGGATGATCTGCCCCTCACCCGTGGTACTCGACGACGGCCGCATCGTCGCCGCGGTGCGGTGCAAGCCGAAGTCACAGGCCAACTGGGTCGAAGTGTACGAATCCAAGGACGTCGGGCGACGGTGGTCGTATCTCTCGCGGGTCAACGACCACGGCGAACCCGGCCACCTGATCCGGCTGGACGACGGTCGCCTCCTCTGTGTCTACGGCTACAGACATCCGCCCTACGGTATCCGTGCCAGAGTGAGCGACGACGGCGGTCGGTCGTGGGGACGCGAGTGGATCCTCCGCGACGACGGCGGCGTCTACGACCTGGGCTACCCGCGCGCCGCGGAGGTCGAAGACGGGCGCGTGGTCGTGGCGTACTACTTCAACGAGGACGAACCTGACTGCCCCGCCGACGGCGGCGTCCGCCACATCGCCGCGACGACGTTCGACGTGCCCGAGGTGGAGTGACCCGGGTTCGGAGCCCCAGCAGAGTAGTTCAATCGCTGACGGTCACTCCGGGTCGACACCGCCCGCCCGTACCGTCCGGAAGTAGTCCGTACCGCCGGTCTGTCCGCCCTTGAGCGCGATCTCGATACCGTCGAAAGCGTCCGTCCGCGAGTGAACGCGACAGAGCGGCGCACCAGGGGCGGTGGGTGCGACCGGTTCGAGGGCGTACACGTCGAGCTGGGAGACGACGGAGCCGCTGGTGTCTCCACCGGCGACACAGACGCGGTCGAGATCGGTACTGGCGACCAGTTCGCGGAAGATCCGACCCTGCTGGCGACCCAGGCGCGCACCCAGTCCGTCGTCGCCGTCGAGGTCGAGGGCGGCGTATCGCTCCCGCGTCTGATCGAGTGCGGGGTCCTCCGGGCCGCGTGCAGTGTAGAGGATAACGCTCCGTCCGTCGTCGAGCGCGTCGCGTGCCGTCGAGAGCGCTTCGTCGCGAGCGGCGGTGGCCTCGTCGGGGTTGACCAGTCGCACAGTGTCGAGTCGGACCGTCGCGAAACCGTGTTCCTCGGCGCGAGCTATCTGTCGATCGGTGACCGGTGACGCGCTCCCGGACATCACGGCGATCCGGTCGACGGCTGGCCGGGCCTCGATCAGCGGTTCCGTGTCCGGTATCAGGCCGACGTCGGCCCAGTGAGTCGTGAACGCGTGGTGTTCCAGTCCCGACGACCCGACGGCGAAGAGCGGTCCCTCCGCGGCCGTCGCCCGGTTCCAGAGGTCCGCGCCGATGGCGTGCAGGTGCCGCGGCGCCGTCGCGTCGAAGACGACCACCTCCTCGGCCGGCAGTGATATCTCCCCACCCTCCAGCTGTCGCAGGTCGACGAGACCGATATCGCGGTCGGTCTGCTCGCCGAGGTGACGCCGCAGGTCGCTCTCGCGCATCGGCGTCGACGGGTGGTCACGCATCGTCGGGTGGCGGTCGATACGATACATCTCTCCCTGCTCCTCGGCGAAGAGGTGGCCGAAGGCGACGTAGCGGCCCGCCGGCACGGCCGACCCCTGCGAGACCGGCACGAACGGGGACTCGACCGTCCCCTGGGCGATGTCGATCGCGTGTCCGATGCTGCCGATCTCCGGTGCCGAGTCGAACGTCGAACAGACCTTGTAGTGGAGGACTGTCGGGTCGAGGTCGGCCAGTGCACGGAACGCGTCGGGGAGCGCCTCGGTCATCTCCTCGGGCGACATCGACCGCGAGCGGCCGGCGACGCCGACGGCGTCCAGGTCGTCGAACTCGGCGAGGTCGGACGGCGTCGGCGGACCGAGAAAGAGCATCGCGCGTACGCCGTTGCGCGCAAGCCCTTCGAGCGCGTCGGTCGACCCCGTGAAGTCGTCCCCGTAGAAGGCCAGCAACAGGTCGTCCATAACGCGACGTCACGAGCGAACTACTTCAGCGCTTCGCGCGCGAGGGGCGGCCTCGGCGAGGACGCCGAGAGGTTCCGGAAGGACCAGGGACGTTCAGTGGACTTTTCGTCGTCCCTTCGGAGAGGGGCCGTATGGAAATCCTGAGCAGAGACGACGAGAGTGCAGCACACAGAGGGGTCCACGAGGTCGTACTCCGGACCGAGACCCCCGCCGAGAACCCCTATCTGGACGTCGACGTCGAAGTGGAGTTCGAACGCCCGGACGGCTCGACGGTCACGGTCGACGGGTTCTACGACGGCGACGGGACCTACAGAGCGCGGGCCTACTGTGACACGCTCGGCGAGTGGCGCTGGGAGTCGGACGCGGCCGATTCCGACCTGGTGGCGGCGGGGTCGTTTACGGTCAGCCCGTCGAGCCTGCCCGGCAAACTCCGACAGCACCCGGACGACCCCCGACAGCTCCGATACGACGACGGGAGCTGGTTCCTGCACGTCGGGGACACCGGCTACCGGTATCCCGCCGATTCGGAACCCGAGTGGCGGGAGTACGTCGACGGAGCGGTCAGCGTCGGAACGACGAAGATCCGGACGTGGTTCGCTCGCTCGCGCTACCACGTCGAAGCGCTGTTCGCCGACGAATCCCGGGAGAGTGGAGAACTGAACCCCGACTACTGGCAGGAGATCGACCGCCGATACCGGTACGCGCTCGAGGAGTATCCACACCTCCAGTTCCAGGTGATCCCCTACGCCGAGGACGGCGAGGCCCTGCGTGCCTACCACGACGACCCGATGGTGCGCTTCGTCGGCGAGCACGTCCAGGCGCGTCTGTCGGCGTTCCCGACCGTCCACTGGTGTGTGCTCAACGACGCCGAACTGGTCGACGGCGAGGTAGACCCCGAGATCGTCGAGAGCGGGGCGAAGGTCCAGAAGGGCCTTTCGAGATCGGTCGTCGAAGCTCTGGGGCAAGACTTCCACGAGCGCGAACCCTGGGGGACGCTGATCACCAGCCACCAGCAGCGCGAGACCGGCTACGATTTCGTCGACGCCGAGTGGTCCGACCTGGTCACCCTCCAGGACCTCGACCAGGCCGGTGGCGAACTCGTCCGGGAGTACCGCGAGCGGGCCGCCGATCCAGTGATCTTCGACGAGGATCGCTACGAGCGCTACCGCGGGCCGGACCACCCCCGCTACTTCTTCCGGCGGTTGCTGTGGGCGACCCTGCTCTCGGGCGGCCATCCGACCTACGGAGGCAACCGGACCTTCGAGCCGTACGACGGCGACGAACAGGGCGTCCGGGACTACGAAGAGAGCGGTCTCGTGGGGATGGACGACGTCGTCGGGATACACTCCTTCTTCGAGGAGACGGGACTCTCCCTCGTGGGATTCACTCCCGATACGGGCGTCGTCGCCGACGAACCCGACCGCGTCGTCTGTTCGCACGACGACCGCGTCTACCTGGCGTACTTCGCCAACCCGGCCGGCGACGACCCCGAGACTGCGACGGTCCGAAACGAGCCCCAGACGGGTGTCCTCGACCTCCCCGCCGTCGAGTTCGACGTTCGGTGGTACGACCCCGGTACCAGGGAGTGGGTCGACGGGGAACGCATCGAGGGGGAACGCATCGACGGGGGGAGACAGGAGTTCACGACGCCAGCCGGCGGGGACTGGGTCCTCGTGCTCGAACGACGCTCCGTCCCGTCGGGGGGCCAGTCACGATGACCCCACCACAGGAGGTCGAACGGTGGGGAGTCTTCCAGCTCGATCTGACGGGTCCGACCGGCGGCAACCCCTACACTGACGTGACGCTGAGCGCGGAGTTCACCCACGCGGACCGGACGGTGACCGCCCGAGGATTCTACGACGGCGACGGGCAGTACGCGGTCCGCTGTCTGCCCGACACGCCCGGTGAGTGGACGTATCGAACCGAGAGTTCGGAGCCCGACCTCGACGGTATCGAGGGCTCGTTCGTCTGCACCGGGGCCGGCGACGGCAACCACGGGCCCGTCCGCGTCGCGGACACGCACCACTTCGAGCACGCCGACGGCACCCAGCACTACTCGTTTGGGACCACCTGTTACGCGTGGACGCACCAGGACCCCGCGGTTCAGGAGCGGACCCTCGAGACGCTCGCCGAGGCACCGTTCAACAAGCTCCGCATGTGCGTGTTCCCGAAGTGGTTCGACTACAACTACCGGGAACCGGTCCGGCATCCGTTCGAGGGCGCCGAGTCGGGTGATCCAGATTTCACTCGCCCGAATCCCGAGTTCTTCCAGCACCTCGAGAACCAGGTCGAGACCCTCCGGGGGCTGGACGTGCAGGCCGACGTGATCCTCTTCCACCCCTACGACAGGTGGGGCTACGCGGACATGGGGGACGAGGCGGACGACCGGTACCTCCGGTACATAATCGCGCGCCTGGCCCCCTATCGCAACGTCTGGTGGTCGCTGGCCAACGAGTGGGACCGCTTCGACGCCAAGGACAGGAGCGACTTCGACCACTACTTCCAGGTCGTCCGGGACGAGGATCCCTACGACCACCTCCAGTCGGTGCATCACCTCTCGGAGTGGTACGACTTCGAGAAGCCGTGGGTCACCCACTGCAGCATCCAGGAGCGCGAACATCAGGACATGGCCCGCTGGGTGGACGAGTACGGGAAGCCGGTCGTCAACGAGGAGTGTGGCTACGAGGGCGACATAGAGAAATCGTACGGCAGTATCTCCGGCCACTACATGACGAACCAGTTCTGGCTGGGGGTGACCGGCGGCGGCTACGTCGGCCACGGCGAGACCTACCGCCACCCGGAGGACATCCTGTGGTGGTCCCACGGCGGCGAGCTACACGGTTCGAGTCCCGACCGGATCGAATTTCTCCGCGAACTGGTCGAGGAAGCGCCGGGGCCGCTCGAACCCACCTCGATGAGGACAAATCGGCCGCCGTGGAGTGCCCACGCCGACGAGGACTACTACCTGTTTTACTTCCGGTTCTACCAGCCGTCGCTGTGGGAGTTCGACCTGCCCGAGGACGGCGCATTCGAACTGGAGGTCGTCGACCCGTGGGAGATGACGATCAGGCCACTCGAGGGGACGTACTCGGGCGGGGACGAGGTCGAACTCCCCGGCGACGACTACATGGCCGTCAGAGCGCGACGCGTCGAGTGACGTCCTCCGCGCCGTCGAACGATCCGCGAAACTATCGAACGCCGGCTGATCGCCCGGACAGTGTTCGATTCGCGGTGTTAGTGTAACAGTTCGAAGTAGTGCAGCTGTCGCGACTGCAGTCGTGCTCGTCGTGACCGCACTCACGATCGTGGGATGGAAGCCCTCGACGGGCTCGCGGTCGCTGCGCGGGATATCCGCGCTCTCAGCACCGCCCGCGCGGATAGGGCCCGCGCAGGCGACTCCGCTCACTGCGTTCGCCGCGAGCCCGCCTCGCCCTTCCAGTCCGCCAGGGGGGACATCTGCGGAGTCGGCCACCGAGCATTCCACGTCGAGACGGCCAGTGTAACGTACATTTCCCTGGCGGACTGAAAGGGCGAGGGGCGCTGGCGGGGAGCGGAGCGACCAGAGTCGCCTGAGCGGGCGCTATTCTCGTGAGTGCGGCGCGGTGCTGTTGTTCGAGCGAGAATATCCCGCTCAGCGACCGCGAGCGGCCCGAGGGCTTTCAACGCTCTCCGACGAGTGCGGTCGAGTCTCCCTTCTCAGCTCTCTCGATTGGCGAGCGGCCCGGGGGCTTTCAACGCTCTCCGACGAGTGCGGTCGAGTCTCCAGTCCGCTCGACGAGGCCACCGGTGGACCGACCGATGATTTAATGCAACTGTCGGAGAAGCCGGGACCATGTCGGATCCGAGCGTCTGGGATGCCGTGGTCACCTCCGAGTACGTCTTCGAGGACGCCCCGTTCAGCGACTGCCACGCGTCGACCATCGCCGAGACGGACGACGGCCTGGTCGCGGCGTGGTTCGGCGGCTCGAAGGAGTCGGCCCCCGACGTCGAAGTCTGGGTGTCCCGACGCGAGAACGGAGCGTGGACGACACCGGTCGCCGTCGCGGACGGACAGTTCGGCGACGAGCGGTTTTCGGTCTGGAATCCCGTGCTGTTCCAGCCGGACCAGCCGGCCGACGCGCCCCTGCTGCTGTTCTACAACACGGGCCCCGACATCTCCAGTTTCAGCGTGCTACTGACTTCGGAGGACGGGGGAAGAACCTGGTCCGAGCGGCGCAGACTTCCCGAGGGAGTCCTGGGACCGATAAAGAACAAGCCGATCCAGCTCGAGGACGGTCGCATCCTCGCCGGTAGCAGCACGGAAGACGAACACGGCTGGCGCGTCCACGTCGAACGCACGAGTGACCTGGGCGAGACGTGGGAGCAGACGCCGCCGCTCAACGACGGGCACGAGATGGGCGCCATCCAGCCGACGCTGCTCCCCGCACCCGACGGTCGGGTCCAGTTGCTCTGTCGCACCAGCACCGAGCACGGATTCGTCGCCCAGAGCTGGTCCGAGGACGGGGGCGAGAGCTGGTCCCCGCTCGAACGGTCGGTACTCCCCAACAACAACTCGGGTATCGACGGCGTCACGCTGGCGGACGGCCGGCGGCTCCTCGTCTACAACCACTCGACGCGTACCCAGCCGGGCATGGGACGCAAGGGTCGGGGCGTACTCAACGTGGCAGTGAGCGACGACGGCACCGACTGGGAGGCGGCGCTCGTCCTCGAACACCTGGACGGGGAGGACAAACAGTTCTCCTACCCGGCCGTGGTCCAGACGCGCGACGGGCTGGTCCACGTGACCTACACCTGGCACCGCGAGCGGATCAAACACGTCGTCCTGGACCCCGACCGACTGACGACCACGCCGATGCCTCACGGGACGTGGCCCCATCTCGGCGAGCACTCGATCCAGGCCTTCAAGCGCCGGGGAACCGACGAAACCGGAACGTAACGGCGTCCCGGTCCCACTCGGTCGCGCCCGGCTTCTCACAGACCGCCCCGGCGTGCTGTCGAGTCAGTCCGGCTCTGGCGTCCTGTCGAGTCAGTCGTCGGCGACCACGGGGCGCTCGGCGGCGTCGAGGTGGTTCCCGAGCAGTGTCAGGTCGCCGCCGGCGTGTTCGAGGAACGTGCGCACGTCCGCGCTGGCGATGCAGTCGCGCACGACGCCCTCGACGTCGTTCAGGCGTACCACGGGCTCGTCGGGATCGGGAGTGGGGTCCTCGACGTTGGCGATCTCGACGTTCTCGGCTCGTTCGACGTCGAACGCGGGCGTCTCCTCTGCGTCGACGCTCACGTTCCGGAGGTCGAACCCGTCGACGCCGGTGGCTTGCACACCCTGCTCGACGTTGCGCGCCCGTACGTTCTCGAGGCTGAAGTCCCTGACCGGCATCTCGGGCAACCCTCGGATCGTCGTCACGTTCGGTGCGCCGTCGATGGTGATGTCGGAGTAGTGGATCTCGCGGAGTTCGGGCGTCTCTTCGGTCACGGGTTTGGGCTCGTCGACCCCACGGCCTTGGTAGAACATGGTGGCGATGAACGCCGACCGTTTCAGGTCGCACATTACGATCCCCGTGGCGCGGATGTTCTCCACGACACCGCCACGGCCACGTTCGGTCTTGATGCGGAGGCCGTTGTCCGTGCCGTCGAAGACACAGTTCGATACCGTGACGTTGCGCACGTCCCCGGACATCTCCGAGCCGATGACGACCCCGCCGTGGCCGTGATACATCGTGCAGTTCGTGACGACGATGTTCTCACAGGCTTTGCCCACCCGGCGACCGTCCTCGTCGTACCCGGATTTGATCGTGATGCAGTCGTCGCCCGCGTCGATGTCGCAGTTCGAGATACGGACGTTGCGACAGGAGTCGGGGTTGATGCCGTCGGTGTTCGAGGAGTGTTCGGGGTTGCGGATCGTGACGTTGTCGACGGTGACGTTCTCGCAGTAGACCGGGTGGATCGTCCACGACGGCGAGTTTCGGATCGTGACGTCCCGGATCAGTACGTTCTCACAGTCGTAGAGGTTGATCGTCCGCGGACGGGGATAGTCGAGGCGGCCGGGATACGGTCTGTCTCGGCCGAGAGCGCCCGGGTGTTCCTCGCTGTCCTCGTGGAGCGCTTCCCACCAGACCTCGCCCTGCCCGTCGATCGTGCCGCCGCCGGTAATGGCGACGTCCTCTAAGTCGTGGCCGGTGAACAGCGACGCGTACACCTCCCGCTCGGCGCCCTCCCAGCGCCCCTCGACGCCGGGATACTCGTCGAACGCCTCGCTGCCGACGAGGGTCGCGCCGGGTTCGAGACGGACCTCGACCCGCGACCGGAGAAACAGCGGGGTGACCAGGTACTCGCCGGCCGGCACGACAACTGTCCCGCCGTCGTCCTCGGCCGCCGCGTCGATAGCCGACTGGATAGCCTCGGTATCGTCCGTCTCTCCGTCTCCGACTACACCGTACTCTCGGACGTCGTGTCGCGCCATACGCCCTCAGCCTCTGGGACGCAAGTTAACGTTTCGTCTTCCGGAGACGAACGCCAGCTGCGTCGAGGGACGAGTGGGCTGACAACGACTCGATCGACGGGCGAGTCGGTCGGTGCCGACGACGGCCGTTATACGTGGGGAAGCACCTCGTCCGCCATCACGTCGACGAACCGCTCCTGGTCGGGACTGGCCGAGTGGATCTCGACCTCGTCGAACCCAGCGTCTCGACTGGTCTCGAGTTCCGCGCGAACGTCGTCGATGTCGGTCGTGACGGTCCACGTGTCCGTCATCTCCTCCAGGGGCATCTCGCGACCCTCTGTCTCGATGTCACGGGGGTCGGGGATCTCCGCGTCGAACCCTACTGCCGGGACGCCGCGCCAGAAGCCGACGCTCTCGAGTGCCGCCTCGTAGTCGTCGCCGTAGGAGACGAGGATCTGCCGGATGCGACGGACCGAGTCCGGGTCCCTGTCGGCCCGGTCCGCTCCCTCTTCGAGCGCGGGAACGAGTTCGTCGCGGTAGGTCTCGTTTCCGGCCAGCGTCAGGAACCCGTCGGCGTATCGGCCCGCGACACGCGTCGTGTGGGGTCCGTTCCCCGCGACGTACAGCGGCACGCGCTCGTCCGGGAGCGTGTACAGTCGGAGGCTGTTCGTCGACCAGTAGTGACCGTCGTAGTCGACGAAGTCGCCGTCCCAGAGCTGGGAGATGATCTCGCAGGCGTCGACCAGGCGACGACGGCGTTCCGGGTACGGCGGCCACTCGTAGCTGAGCGGTACTTCGTTCATGGATTCGCCGGTGCCGATGGTCACGAACGGCCGACCCGGATACATCGCGCCGAGCGTTGCGAACGCCTGTGCGATCGTCCCGGGATGATACCGCGCGATCGGCGGCGTCACGCCCGTTCCCATCCGGACCCGTTCGGTCCGCTCCATGGCCGCACCGAGCCAGGGCCACGCGGCCCCGCACTCGGCGCCGGTGTGCCACCACGGGTGGACGTGGTCGCTCGTCCAGACCGTGTCGAATCCGGCCTCCTCGGCGAGGGACACGTGGCGCAACAGCGTACTCGGGTGATACTCCTCGTGTGCGGTGAACAGGCCGACGTCCATGCAGTGGCCTCGCTCGCACCGAGTAAAATCGTTGCCCCCGGAAGCGCGTCGGCGTCGGACGTCGCGAGCTCTGTGCAGTCGCAGTCACAGTCGAGGAGGAGGTCAGCCTCGAGCGTATCATTGAACCGATCACCGGGCGGTGTGAGTGTAACGCTGGTTTCGTGTTGTTGATCCCTGGAAGAAAGTCGTCTCTTCGACAGCACCGCACTCGACGCTGAGAGTTGAAAGCCCTCGGGCCGCTGGCGGTCGCTGAGCGGGATATTCTCGCTCGAACACCCGCACCGCACAGCACTCGAGAGAATAGAGCCCGCTCAGGCGACTCCGCTCCCGATGGTCGCCGCCACCGGCCCTCGCCCTTTCAGTCCGCCAGGGAGAAGTACGTCGCACAGGCTGTCTCGACGTGGATCGTTCAGTAGCCGATGTCACAGAAATCGTCCTGGCGGACTGGAAGGGCGAGGCGGGCTCGCGGGGAGCGTAGCGACCGGAGTCGCCTGAGCGGGCTCTATCCGCGCGGGCGGTGCCGAAAGCGCGGATATCCCGCTCAGCGACCGCGAGCGCGTCGAGGGCTTCCATCTCACGACGATGACTGCGGTTAGGAGATTGCACCCACTCGAATTGTTACATTTTCACTCTGCCTCTCCCGTTCACGGACGAACGAGAAGTGAGGTCTACGACACGCTGTCAGCCTCGCCTATCTGCCGGAACCCACGGGTCCGTAGTAGTCGATAGCGGCCCGGAGTTCCTCGTGGTCCTCGGCGTATTCTTCCAGCGGGATACCCTGCATGGCGGCTTCCCACCCCTGCTTCAGATGTGCGACGCCCGCCGCCGGACCGTCCGGGTGGCCGAGGATGCCGCCGCCGGCGAGGTACATCAGGTCGGCGTTGCCGAGCGCACGGTAGGTGTCCGGTGCCTGCCCGGCCCACTGCCCCGAGGAGAACACCGGGACGACCCGGTCGGACTCGTCGGCGATGGACTCCTGACAGGCGCGGGCCGACTGGACGACCGAGGCGTCGGACTCGGTGAACTTGTTCCGGATCCCGTTGACGTGCATGTGGTCCGCTCCAGCGAGGCGGAAGAACTGGTGGAACGCGGCGTAGTCGAAGCCCAGCAAGGGGTGTCGCGAGAGCGCGCCCCACCCGTTCCGGTGGGCGTGAATCGGCAGGTCGGCGTGCCGGCGCAACGCCAGGAGCCCCGAGATGCCGACCGAGTTGATGCTCACCATGACGCAGTTACCGCCCGCCTCCTTCACGGCGTCGTGGCGCTCTATCATCTCGCTCACGCCGCCGGTGATGTTGCAGGCGTACATGACTTTCTCGCCCGTCGCTCGCTCGTGTTCGTGGATGACGTCCATCACGGCCTCGACGCGCTCCTCGACCGGCGAGTACGGCGGGTCGGCGATCAGTTCGTCGTCCTTGACGAAATCGACGCCGGCGTCGACGACCTCCGCGACCGTCTCGGCCGTCTCGGCCGGGGTGAGGCCGACGTTCGGCTTGATTATCGTGCCGACGATCGGCCTGTCGTGAACGTCCAGCAGCTCTCGCGTGCCCTCGATGCCGAACTGGGGGCCGGGGTTCTCGCGGGCGAACGCGTCGGGCAGGTCCATGTCGAGGAGTCGCAATCCCGAAAACGGGGCGAGTTCGAAGAGGTTCCCCGCGACGGTCGCTCGGAGGTTCGGCAGCGACGTCCCCACGTTCTCCATCGGGAACGACAGCGTCACCTCGGCCTGCCTGTACTCCGGGCGCGAACCACCGGGATCCGGGGCCGTAGCGCCGGGGAGTGCGGGCTCGCTCCCCGTGTCGAGTTCGACGATTTCCTCGACGCGAGCGCCGTGAAGGGCCTGTAACTCGTCGGTCTCCCCGGGCAGGTCGACGAACGTGCCCGAGGACTGCTCGCCCGCCATCGTCGCCGCGGCCTCCCGGAGCGGGTCGGCAGTCTCGACCAGGTAGGTCGCACGGATGCGCTCGGACATCGTCACTCCCGCAGCGCGCCCGGCGGGACGATGCCGGGTTCGCCGACGTCGATCCGGTCGCCGATCTGGACCGGGTCGATCGTCCGGGGGTACTCGAAAGAGCGTGCGTGCTCGTGGACGGCAGTCGACGTGAGGCCGACGCCCTTCCACATGTCCCAGTGAACCGGGAGCAGTCGGTCGAGTTCGAGCGCGTTCGCCAGTTCGACCACGTCGTTCTCGTCGGAGTACCACGTCTCGACTATCGTCTCGCCCTCTTCGGGGTAGCGGATCCGGCCGGTCGACCCCACCGTGAGCGAGCCGACGTCGATGTCGAACTCGTCGCCGATCGACTCGAAGACGGACGCCGGGCGGCTGTCGCCGCTGTTGAAGTACGTCCCGGACTCGTGCTCGAAGACGAACGTGACCTCGCCCTCGGCGTCGGGGTCGTTCCCGCCGCGGACGTGGACCGTCAGGTCGCCCAGCACGATCTCGTCGCCGGGTTCGACCGCGTGGCGCTGGTCGTCCGGAATCTCGTGCTCTCGCTCGTAGTCGGGCTCGCTGTAGCAGGTCTCCGAGGCGTAGATGTCCGCGCCGAGGTCGTCGACGAGCGGCCAGTACGAGGGTTCGTGCATGTGGTCGACGTGTTCGTGGGTCACGAGGACGGCATCACACAGCGTGGCGTCCGCCGGGTCGAGCGGGACAGGGATCATCCGGACGAGGCGTGGCGGGTCACCGTTCCCGAAGTACGGGTCGATGTACAGTGTCGTCTCGGGCGTCCGGACGACGAAGCCGTTACAGCCCAGATACCAGAGGGTCAACCCCTCGACGTCCGCGCCCTCGATTTCGTCCCGGACGAACCAGTCGTCCCAGTTCGAATCTACCATAGCGAACGCCACTGCGGGCGCAATGATAAACGATCGGCTCCTCCGGAGGAACCCCGTGGCAGAATTCCACCCTTTCGACCGGCACGCGTATCACGTCGACCGGCGTGCGTATCGCGTCGGCCAGCACGCGTATCACCTCGACCGGCACACGTATCACGGCATATCACGCGGGCGAAAACGCTATTCGACTCGCCTCTGAACGGGGCGTCAGCGAACGATGGCTACCACAGTCACACTCATGGGTGCAGGCGGAAAGATGGGGTGTCGTATCACTGACCAGCTCGAAGACACCGACCGCTACGAGATGCGGTACGTCGAACCCGGCGAGGAAGGTCGCGAGCGACTCGCCAAGCGGGGGCTCACTCCCCAGCCGGAGGACGAAGCGCTCGACGGGACCGACATCGTGATACTGGCCGTCCCCGACGAGTTGATCGGGCCGATCACGGACGACGTCGTACCGAGAGTCGACGACGGAACGATGGTCGTCTTGCTGGACCCGGCAGCGGCCTACGCCGGTGTCCTCCACGAGTGCGAGGAAGTCTCGTATTTCCTCACGCACCCGTGCCATCCGTCGTTTTTCACGGCGGAGACGGACATGAACGACGAGAACCCGGACTGGTTCGGCGGGCAGGGACGCGACCCCCAGGACATCGTCTGTGCGCTCCACCAGGGACCGGACGAGGAGTACGCGAAGGGCGAGGCCATCGCGCAGGACATGTACGGGCCCGTTCGCAACGCCCACCGGGTGACGACGGAGCAGATGGCCCTCCTGGAACCGGCACTGGTCGAGACGCTCCTCGGGACCTGTCTCTACGTCATCCGCGACGGGTACGAGCGGGTCGTCGAGATGGGCGTTCCCGAGGAGGCCGCCCGGCAGTTCCTGTTCGGACACCTGCGGATCGAGCTCGGGATCGTCTTCGAGTACACCGACTTCCCGTTCTCTGAGGGGGCCCAGCAGGCCATCGAGGAAGCGAAACCGAAGATCTTCCAGCCCGACTGGGAAGACCGCGTCTTCGAACTTTCCAGCGTACAGGACAGCGTCGAAGCTATCGCCGACCCCGAGTGATCGAGAGGGCGGAGTACTACCCAGGGAACTGCGCTACCATCCGTTTCAGTCAGCAGTGGTCTCGAAAGAAGTCGATTCGAAGACAGCACCGCGCTCGTCGGTGTGCGTTGAAAGCCCTCGGGCCGCTGGCGGTCGCTGCGCGGGATATTCTCGCTCGAACACCCGCACCGCCCCGCACTCGCGAGAATAGGGCCCGCGCAGGCGACTCTGGTCGCTCCGCTCCCCGCCAGCGCCCCTCGCCCTTTCAGTCCGCCAGGTAGAATCTGGTTGCACAGGCCGCCTCGACGTGGATTGTTCGGTGGCCGATGCCACAAACAGATCCCTGGCGGACTGGAAGGGCGAGGCGTGCGTGGCGCCACGCGCCACTTGCCGAACGGGGAGGCACGACCCGTGAGGCGGGCTCGCGGGCCGAAGGCCGGAGTCGCCTGCGCGGGCAACTATCCGCGCGGGCGGTGCTGAGAGCGCGGATATCCCGCGCATCGACCGCGAGCGCGCCGAGGGCTTCCATCTCACGATCGCCACTGCGGTTGCGGAAACTGTGCTGACTTGAATTATCACGCTCAACCTTCCATGGACGGTTCCACGACACACTTCTGTCCAGGCAAGGAGCAAGAGTTCGAAAAATCCCGTTACTGCTCCGCGACGACGTGGTCGTGATACTCCTCGAGGGTCGCCATCTCCCGGGGGGTCAACTCGGGCAGCGGGAGCACCGGCGGTCCGACCGGGACGTCGACGAGCGAGAGCAGGTACTTGAGCGCCATCGGATGTGCGGCGATCGACTCGGTGGCCCCACCGTACGGGTAGATAATCCGCTTCATCAGGTCGTAGGTCGCGTCGTGATCCCCCTCGGAGTGCGCCGTGTAGATTTGCGAGACTCGCTCCGGAAAGACGTTCGCGATGGAAGGTGTGCCACCGTCGGCACCGAGGTCGAGCGCCGGAGCGAAGAGGTGTGAGGCACCCTGGAAGACGACACAGTCGTCCGGCGTCCGGTCGAGCAGTCGGGCGTGGTAGTCGAGGTCGCCCGTCGAGTCCTTGATGCCGGCGACGTTCGGGTGGTCGACCAGGTCCACGACGAGATCCACCGGGAACTGCTGGCCCGCGAGCGACGGGATGGCGTAGAGCAGTATCGGGATCGGTGCCTCGTCGGCGACGGTCTCGTAGAACACGCGCAGGCCGCCCGGCGTGGTCGGGAGGTAGTACGGCGTCACGACCACGGCGGCGTCGGCGCCCGCGTCCGCGGCGGTCTCGACGTGTGTGAGCACGGCATCGACACTGGTAGCGCCACAGCCGACGACGACGGGCAGGTCCCCCGCATTGTCGACGACCGTTTCGACCACGACGCGGCGCTGGTCGCCCGGCAGGCTGGTGAACTCGCCGGTCGACCCGAGCGGGAAGAGGCCGTCGACACCGCCCTCGCGCAGGTGTCCCACGAGCGTTTCGAGTGCTTCGACGTCGACTGTGCCCCGTCTGTCGGTCGTCGGCGTGACCATCGGCGGGACGACTCCCTGTAACTCCATCGAGCGACCAATCGTGGAGACAGTATATAAAGAACGGACCCGCCCCGCACGCGAGCGAATAGATATGCTCTTGGCCGTCCTACACGTAGTGATGACCGACGTATCCGGGGAGGCGGTAGAGACGAACACCGAGATAGTGCGGAGACTGTACGAATCCTTCGCCGAGGGCGATATCGACGCGGTCCGTACCCTCGTGGACCCCGACGTCGAGTTGCGCGAACCGCAGGGGATCGTCGGCGGCGGAACGATCCGCGGGTTCGACGAGATCGTCGAGAACGTCTTCGAGGGACTCGCGAACGACTGGGAAGACGTCTCGGTCACACCGGAGCGATTCGTCGCCGAAGCCGAGACAGTCGTCGCACTCCTCACCTGGAGCGGCACGTACCGCGCGACGGGAAAGTCGGTGACTTACCGGGGGGCACACGTCTTCGACTTCGAGGACGGTGCGGTCGTTCGGTGGACGTCCTACGCGGACACTGCGCTGTTCAACGCCGCGCTCGAAGACTGACCCGCGCGGGCGGCATCTTCGCCGGTCGGGTTCGGACAACGACCGCCGGTCGAACCGCAGGGGACGGCTGTGTATCGGGGCCCCGACAGTCTCGTTATATACGAGGGGATGCTACCGCGAGACGATCCATGAGCATCGAGACGGTCGCGGTAGCGGGTGGTAGCGGCAAGATCGGGCGCGAGATACTGGACGTCCTCGACGGAGCGGGGTATCGGACGGTCAATCTGGACAGACACCCCACAGAGGACCGGCGGGCTGACGAGTTCGTCCGGGTCGACCTGCTGGACGCCGGAGAGACCGCCAGCTCGTTCAGTCAGTGGGATGCGGACGCGGCGATCCACATGGCGACGGTCACGAGTCCGAACCACGACCCCGGACACGTCACCTTCGAGAGCAACGCGATGTCGACGTACAACGTCCTCGAAGCGGCCCAGCAGGTCGGACTCGAATCTGTCTGTCTGGCGTCGTCGGTCAACGCCCACGGCTGGACGTTCCAGGACGAACCGCCGGAGATCGATTACCTCCCGATCGACGAGGACCACCGCGTCTCACCACGGGACCCGTACGGACTCGGCAAGCACGTCATGGAGGTCACGGCCGACGGGTTCGGCCGGCGTGACGGTGCGCCGCGGACCATCTCGTCACTCCGGTATTCCGGTGCCTGTGACGACGAGTACCTGGCTCACCTCGCGGAGCGGGATCTCTCGATGGACGACCTTCGAGAGCGGTACGCGCCGGGCGACAATCCCGGCTTTCGCTACCTCCACGTCCGGGATGCGGCGCTTCTGGCCGTTCGGGCTGTCGAGGTCGACTTCGAGGGTCACGAGACGTTCTGGGCCGTTGCTCCGGACTCGACCGTCGACGTCCCGACCGAGGATCTGGTGGCCGAGTTCTATCCCGACACCGAACTGCGGGCGTCGCTTTCGGGCACGGATGGGTTGTTCGACGTCTCGAAAGCGCAGGAACTGCTAGGGTGGGAGCCCGCACGTTCGTGGCGTGACCTTCGATAGGTAGTGCGTCGTGGAATTGCTCTCACACCAGTACTCTGTCCCCGATGAACGATAGGGACAGAATGTGCGTGTAACAATTCGGGGTGACCCAGCTTCCGCAACCGCAGTCGCGATCGTCGCGACCGCAGTCATCGTCGTGAGATGGAAGCCCTCGACGGGCTCGCCCTTCCAGTCGGCCAGGGGAGATGTCTGTAGGGGTCGGCGACCAAACGTTCAACGTCGAGACGGCCTGTGCAACTTACGTGCTCCTGGCGGACTGAAAGGGCGAGGGCCGCTCGCGTTCATTTCAGTCGGTAAATCGGCCCTATCCGAGCGAAGCGAGGATATCCGATTTAGCGACCGCGAGCGGGCCGAGGGCTTTCATCTCACTACGTCGAGTGCGGTATGGTCTCCAGATCTCGTTTCTTCAGCAGTCCCGATCTTTCGAAACCAATAGTACACTCATCGAACGGCTGTTCCGAATTCAACGCTCGCCGACACTCCCGTCGGCACGGCGGCCGAGCGGTCGGGCGTAGGAGAGGTCCGCGCCGTCGAACTCCTCGACAGTGTCCTCGTCGATCTCGACGCCGAGACCGGGACCCTCCGGCAAGTCGATGAAGCCGTCCTCGACGTCGAACATCTCGGGGTTCTCGACGTAGCGGAACGCCCCCTCGGTCCTGTGGAGCACCTGCTCCTGGACGAGCGCGTTCGGGACCGCGGCGTCGATCTGGAGCGAGGACGCCGTACAGAGCGGGCCCATCGGGCAGTGCGGTGCGATGGAGACGTCGTAGGTCTCGGCCATGTCGGCAATCTTCTTCGTCTCGGTGATCCCTCCGGAATTCGAGACGTCGGGCTGGACCACGTCGACGGCGTCGGCCTCGAACAGCGGCCGGAAATCCGAGCGCGTGTAGAGGCGCTCGCCCGTCGCGATGGGCAGCCGAGTAGACGCGGCGATACGCTCGAAGGCGTGGTCGTGTTCGGGGGTGACCGGCTCCTCGACGAACATCGGGTCGAACGGTTCGAGCGCGGCGACGAGCTGGCGGGCCATCGTCTTCGAGGCGCGGCCGTGGAAGTCGAGCGCGATGTCGATGTCCGGACCGACAGCCTCGCGGATCGCACCGACGACATCGGCGGCCGCCTCGACGGTCCCGGGCGTGTCGATGATCTCGAGCCCCTCTGTCGGGACGAGCTTCAGCGCTGTGAACCCCTTCTCGACCTGTTCCTCGGCGTCCCGCGCCGCAGCGGCCGCCGGGTCGTCCGGATCCCCGTCGCGATGGGCGCCGACGTGCTGGTAGGCGCGGATCCGGTCGCGTGCGGGGCCGCCGAGGAGTTCGTAGACCGGCGCGCCGAACTGCTTGCCCTTGAGGTCCCAGAGCGCCTGGTCGATGCCGGCGATGGCGCTCATGTGGACCGGGCCGCCGCGGTAGAAGCTGCTCCGGTACATCGCCTGCCAGAGGTCCTCGATGCGGCGCGGGTCCTCGCCGAGGACGTACTTGTGCATCATCTGGTCGACGGCCGCGGGGGTCGCCGAGGGCGCGTCGTCGACGTAGTGCCACTTCGTGTAGGGCTCGCCCCAGCCGACGCGGCCGTCGCTCGTCTCGAGTTTGAGGAACTGCCAGCGCGGCGGCACCTCGTACAGCTCGTAGTCGGTGATTCGCATCACTCACCCCCTCTCCGGCAGCAGTGGTGAATCTTTGGGGACCATGTTTTTCCCGCTCGGGTATCCTCGGTCGCTGCGCTCTCTGCGGGTACCACTCGCGGCAAAAACATGGGTGAAAAAGGCCGCCTCCGCCGTCTCCGACGGCTCCGGCGGTGAAACGGCTCGCTTCACTCGGCGTACGTTCGACCGCAGCCGATCGGTACAGTGACTCGGAAAGATACAACAGTTACCGAACGTGACCCAGGATCCACCAGACTCCCGGAGAGAACGTACCCGACCCGAACCTTCATTGGGCCCGGCGACACTCCCCCAGTATGTTCGAGGTGACTGCCGAGCGGTCAGTCGCGGATCCGCCCGACTGGGCCCGGCGCCAGCGTGACCTGTTCGACCTGATCGAGACAGCGGTCGACGAGTTCTTCGAGGACTACACCGACGAGAACGACGAACCGTTCTGGCCGCCCGAGGGCCACGTCGGCGTCGACGGCTTCGACGACATCGTCGAGGGCTACTACAACTGGCCCCTCGTCTACGCGATGGGCGGCGACGAGTCGCTCCTCGAAAACGCCAAACGCGCCCACGAGGGCGCCCTGCGCGTCGGGAGCGAGACCGAGACGCCCTTCGGACACCCGATGGTCGTCGACGAGTTCGAGCAGTGTCGCGACTGGTTCCACATGGGCGAGGGGAACCTCTTCACGTACAACATGGGGCTGGCCGCGCCCGAGGAAGACCTCGTCGTCGAACGCGCCGAGCGCTTCGCCGACATGTATCTGGGCGACTCGGAGCTGAACAACTACGACGCCGAACAGAACCTCGTCCGCGCGCCGATGACCGGGAGCATGGGGCCGGAGTACAGCGACCTCTCGGCTTTCGGCGCACAGTCGACGTTCGGCGGCTACGGCGCGGAGTACCGCTGGGCGAGCCACGGCCTCCCCTGGCGGGACAAGGAGTTCGACAACGCCACCGAGTTGCTCGACCCCGAGAACCAGGACCGGCTCTTCGAGATCTACGACGAGCGCTGTACCCGGGGGGATATCCCGCTCAACCTCGCCATCACGAGCATGCTGACCAACGCCTACCTCCACACCGGCGACGAGAAATACAGGGAGTGGGTCACGGAGTACGTCGAGGCCTGGGACGAACGCGTCGAGGAAAACGACGGCATCATCCCCGACAACGTCGGCCTCTCGGGCGAGATCGGCGAGTACACCGACGGCAAGTGGTGGGGCGGGATGTACGGCTGGTCGTGGGGCGGCTGGCACTACGTCGGCGTCGGAACGACCACCGCGGCCGAGAACGCGACGCTCCTGACCGGCGACCGCGACTACATGGACTTCCACCGCTCGCAGCTGGACGTCCTCATCGAGAACGGGATCGAACGCGGCGACACGCTCTACATCCCGCACAAACACGGCGGCGAGGGCGATTACCACTACAACGGGTCGGGACTGCGCGAGGACGACGGCGAGATCATGTGGCGCGACGGCTGGTACGAGTTCCGGACCCACCGCGACAACCCCTACCTCTTCCACCTCTGGTACATGTCGCAGGCCGAAGAAGACCGCGAGCGCATCGAGACCCTGCGCAACCACGGCTCGCGCGAGTGGCGACAGGTGAGCATGCGCCCCTCCGGGAAACACGGCGCCGGCGAGGAGTGGGCCTGGCTCTCGTACCTTGACGGGGAGTTCCCGAACTACCCCGAGCGGGTCCTCGAAGCCAACCACACCCACGTCCACGACAGACTCGACCGGATGCGCGAGGAGGGCCGGGAACCCGACACGCTCAACGAGGACTACCTCCGCGACCGCAACCCGGCGTTCCACCGCGGCCTGCTCCAGACGACGATGGGCGCCCCCCAGCCGGTCTACTACGGCGGCCTCGTCCAGGCACAGGTCCGTCACTTCGACCCCGAACGGGAGCGGCCCGGCCTGCCCGAGGGCGTGAGCGCACTCGTCGAACGCGTGGATAGCGAGGGGATCGACCTGACGCTGGTCAACGCCGGGAGCCGGGAGCGCGACGTGGTGACGCAGGCCGGCGCGTACGGCGAACACCAGTTCACCGCAGTCGAGAGCGATACCGGAGACGGGCCCGAAGACGTCGACGCGAACGCCGTCCGGACGACCCTCCAGTCGGGGACGCGCGTCACGCTGTCGGCCGAGATGGACCGCTTCGCGAACGACCCGAGCTACGCGTTGCCCTGGGACTGAGCGGGCGACTCACACTGTTCTCGCAGGAAGGAGTCGTCTCTCCGAGATTACGAGCCGAACTCGGAGAGATCCGTCCGGTTCAGCGCCGTCTCGTACCACGAGGGACGTTCGACGGTGGTCGAACCGACGTCGGTGAATCGAAGCGTGTACTCTACCTGGATGGGCGTGTCGTCCTCCCCGACAGTCGTCGTGTAGGTCGTGGTAGACCGGTGGACGACGCCCCGTTCGTCGACGAGTGCGGTCGTGGACACGTTCCCGGGTTGCCCGAACGCACCCCGAGGTGGGCTCTGGATCGACAGTATCGACGGTGGTGTCTCGGGGCTCGCCGACTCGACCGGATAGAGCGTCGTGCCGTCCCGGGTAACTGCGTCACCGACGGTCGCGTTCGGGCCGCCGAGCGCCTTGGACAGGTACCGCTGACCGGTCCCGGCGTGTGACGCCCAGTAGAGCTCGTACGTGTCGGACGTGCTCCCGTTGAACGCGGTCCCGCGATACGTCACGTTGCTGGGTTCGAAGGTCGCTTCCGCGAGGTAGGTCCTGTTCGCCAGCCAGACCTCCATACTGGTCGTGGGCTCGCCGTGACGGGGGGTCACGGAGTCGAGACCGTCCGCCAGGGAGTACGAGACGTCGGCGAACAGGCGGTCGTGCTGGGAGCCGATCCGCACTGTCGACAGCTGCTGGTACGCGACGGTACCGTTCGGGTATCGCAGGGTCAGGTTCCGGTGGGCGGTAACCGAGGTGTTTCTCAGCGTGGCGTCGTGGGCCGCGACGAGCGCCGACCCGTCGGTCACGCGACGGTCCGTCACCCCGGGAATGTCCAGCGAGCCGGACGTCGCTGTCAGCGTGGTCGTCTCGGTCGGTGCCGGTGTCGGGGAGGCCGTCGACGCACTCGTCGGGGTGGTTCCTCCCGGCGTGCCGCCCGTTCCGAACGCGGTACAGCCCGCCGAGAGGGTCAGTACCACGACCAGAAAAAATCTTTTCTTTGCCATGTTTTCTATGTTTAGTGCTATGTATATACTCTTTATGGGGATATAAATGAAATTTTTATGTTTTTATCGAGTTTATTAGAACAGTTGGGGGATTTCTATCACAGCGTCCGGTGGTGTCGGTGCGACGCCGGACGGTTCCGGAGGGCCGTGGTCGCAGCGCTCGACAGTGGCACGGCCACCGAGTGGTAGCACCGACTGCGACGGGAACGAACCGGGTGATACGGCTGTCGTGTCGAAACGGATCCTGCGACTATTCAGAGGCGAGAAGAAGCCAGTCAGGCGAAAAGAGGCCGGTCAGGCGAACTTCGTGTTGAGTTCGATGACGTTGGCGGCGCGCTGGACTTCGTCGGCGAGTTCGTTCTCGAGTCGGTCCATCGTGAAGCGACTGGAGGGGCCGGTGATGCTGACAGCGCCGAGGACGGTCTCGTTGTCGGTGACAGGTGCGGCGATACAGCGGAGGCCGCTGAAGTTCTCCTCGTCGTCGATCGCGTAGCCTCGCTCGCGGGTCGCCGCCAGGTCCTCGCGAAGGTCTTCCGGGCTCGCGTTGGTCTGTGGCGTCAGCACCTCGTACTCCGTCTGACGGATGATCTCCTCGGTTCGCTCCTCGGGGAGATACGCCAGGATCGCCTTGCCCAGCCCCGTGGAGTACATCGGCTGCTGGGTCCCGACGCGAGAGGCGGTCTCGACGCCGCGTTCACCGGCCTTTTTGTAGAGGTATGATACCTTCCCGTGCTCTTCGAGGCCGAACTGTGCGATCTCACCCGTCTCCTCCGCCAGCGTGTCGATCTCGCTCCGGATGACGTCGTAGTTGCCGACCTGGTCCCTGACGTGGTTGGCCATGTCCAGTACGCGGAGACTCAACCGGTAGCCGTCCGCGTCGTGGACGAGCAGTTCGCGGTCCTCGAGGGTACACAGGTGGTTGTAGATCGTACTCTTCGAGTGTTCCAGTTCGTTCGCCAGTTCCGTCACCCCCATCTTCCCCCGCGCCTGCACCATCTCGATGATGTCGAGGGCGATCCCCACTGACTGGATCCGCTCCCCCGAGCCACCGTGAACCGAATTTGACATGCGTTGTCGTTTGTGAGGGACCATAATAAACTGTTCGGCCCTGCGGAACCTTCGCGGTGTCTCTCACCGTGCGCCCGGCGACGGGATCCGCGAGCGACAGCGGTCGCGCCCCCGCGGACCGGGTCGACCGATGGGTTTTATCTCGATGCTGCGTCCAGTGACTGACGAGATGGACGAGAGCGGCGGGACCGACGGGAGCGAGGAGACCGACGAGTCTGAAGCCAGCGACGCGGCGGACGAGAGCAACGAACACCTGTACCCGGAACGGTGGACCGAGCGGCTGTTTCGCGACCACGAGCGCCGTCACGCCTACGACGACCAGACGGGGCCGGCTCTGAGCGCCTGGCAAGAGGCGTTTCGGGCGGACCTCAGAGCGACGCTCGGACTCCCGGCTATCGAGGCGGCAGGTATCCCGTCGCTCGCGCCGGAGCGTCACGAAACCGTCTCCGAAGGCGGCTACGAGCGCCAGCGCTGGACGGTCCGAACGGAGACGGGGTTTCGCCTGCCGTTCCGGGTGCTCCTCCCCGACGACATCGAGCCGCCCTGTCCGGTCGTGGTCGCGCTGCACGGACACGGCGACGGCGGAACGGCCGTCACCGCGGGGGTGCCCGAGACTGCGGAACAGCGCCGGGAGGTCCGTGACGAGAAGCGAGACGTGGCGGTCCAGGCCGTCGAACGGGGATACGCGGCGCTGGTCCCGACCATGCGCGGGCTGGGTGAGCTCGCGAACGAGGACGACGAGGAACTGGGCTACCGGACCTGTCACACCCTGCAGTTACACGCACAGCTGTTCGGGCGGTCGCTCGCCGGCGACCGCGTCTGGGACGGCACTCGCCTGCTCGATTTCGTCGAGGACAGAGACGAGTTCGACGAGGAGAGCGTTACGGTCACCGGACACTCCGGGGGTGGTGCGGCGGCGCTGTTCTCGCCGCAGTCGACGAGCGGGTGGACGTCGCCGCGGTGTCGTCGTACTTCTGTACGTTCGCGGATTCCATCGCCGCGCTCGACCACTGCGAGTGTAACTACGTCCCCGGCGTCGCGGGACTCGGCGAGATGGCCGACGTCGCCGGACTGGTCGCGCCCCGCCCGTTCGTCGCGGTCAACGGCGCCGACGACCACATCTTCCCGGTCGAGGGGGCTCGACGCGCGTTCGACCGACTCCAGCGAATCTACGCCGCCGCCGAGGTTCCCGAAAAGTGTACACTCCACGTTGGCGACGGTGGCCACCAGTACTACCCCGACGGCGTCTGGCCGTTCGTCGAAGACCACGCGTAAGCGACTCGTGAGTGCCAGCAACGGGTGACCACGACCGACTGGAGACGGAGGTCACGACCGACCGAGTGAACCGGGCGAAGAGTCTTGGTCCCGCGGGCCGGTAGTTCATGCAATGCGGTGGCGGTGGCTCCTCGTCTGCGCGCTGGTCGCGCTCGCCGGGTGTGGAGCGGTGTTCGGCACCGACGCAGTCACGACGCCGGAGACGCTCACGCCGGCGCCGATCCCGGAGACGACGGAGGCGGCGACGGCGACGCCGGATAGAGGGTTCCTCGCACCCGGACTCACGCGGACGGGCGTCACCGACGTCGACGCGCTCGTCGCGGCCCACCGGAGGGCGACAGCGAACCGGTCGTTCGTCTGGGTGGAGCGGCGCGGGCGCGTGTTCGATGATTCGAGCACCGTCGCGACGGCCTCCGTGACACTCCGCAACCGGACGGTCGCACGCGTCGAGTCGCCGACGGTCTATCGCGTCTGGACGAGACAGAACAGCGTCCGACTCGGAACCGACGCCGTGGACGTGGCCGACTACTCGGCGTACGCCGACGGGCGGGCGAGACACGTCCGGTACATCCGCGACGCCTGGTCGGGAGACAGCGACTCCAGCGCGGGCGGTCCGGACCATCGCTACCGGACGCTCGACGCCGTCAGCGTCCACGAGAGCGACCACGTCGACGGCGCGGCGACGGGTGCGATACGGAACTTCCTCGCGGTCGAGAACGCAACCGTGAGTGTGGCGCGCGTCGACGGGCGAACGTACTACCGGGTACGGAGTCGCCAGCCACCGCTCACCGCTTCCCGCCAGATCCGCAACTACACCGTGACGGCGACCGTCTCGTCCGACGGCTTCGTCCGGTCGCTCGACGTCTCGTTCGTGTGGGTCACGTCCGCGCCACCGCGGAAGGTTCGCTACGCGTTCGCATACGACGATGTCGGTGAGACGACCGTCGACCCGCCGGTCTGGTACCGGGAGCAGTGACCGGACAGGAACGACTCCGGAGATGGCGACGACAACGGATGGATAGACGTAAGTAATCGAACATCTCGATCGGACGAACCGCCCGCCGCTAGCGGTCGCGGTCGAGTGTATGGCCACGGCGCGTACGTGAGCACACCGACGTCGTTCGGGCACCTACGAGAGTACCCCTGCGTCGTGCAACAGTCGCTGGACGTGCCGCCGGGAGTAATCGACGCCGAACTCCTCTTCGAGAAACTGCCGGGCGAGGTCGGGCGTCCACTCGGACTCGTCGTAGCCGGCCTCGGTGGGTGACTGCTGGACGGCGTCCCGGAACGCCGCCCGCTCGGGGTCGTCGAGTTTCGGCGGCCGACCGGAGCGCTGTCTGTCTCGAACGGCCTGGTCGATCGGCTCCGATTCGATCCGGTCGAACCACCGGTAGATCGTCTGTTCGCGCGTGTCGAGCCACTCCGCGATCATCGGCGCGGACGGCCCGCGCTTGTAGATGATCGCCACCAGCAAGCGTTTGGCCTCCCGTTTTCCGGTCGCCTCGTCGAGAGCGGCCTCCAGTTCCTCGACCGAGACGTCTTCGAGTCGTGCCATGTCGTCGCTCTCGTCACGGACCGTGTTAGAACTGTCGATTAGTTCTGTCTGACTTGTGCAGACTTTCCGTCGACTCGACGCGGGCTCGGAGCCAGTCACTCCACGCGCTCGAACCGGTGGCAGACGACCTCGGAGCTGTCGTCCCACTCGAAGTGGTCGTGAGCGTGTGCGAGGATCTCCCGGTAGTGGTCGAGGTCACGAGCGCCCTCGGCACGGGCGTCGGCGTCGGTCAGATCCCCCAGCGTGCGGTCCTCGACGGCGACCACCTCGAAGGCAGTCCCGTCGATCTCGAAGGTATCACCCACCTCGGCGTAGGCCTGCCCACGGTGGATCTGCGTGACGTCGCCGTCGACAGCCTGACTACGCATTCGTTCACTCGGGAGGAGTGTATCGGCGCTGATCTCGGTCACGTTCGATCCTTCGACCGGAACGACAAAACGATTCGGCTCGGCTGAATCCGCCGCTACCCGTCGCGTCGTCACCTCCCGCTCGCCACCACGCCTAAGCGGCCGGCCCCCGTATCGGGTCGCCATGCCATCGAAAGCACGATACGACGACGTCGACCCCGTCGGGGGCGGACTCCACTTCCTGCGCGACGAACTGGACTGTACGAACCTGGGCGTCTCGGTACTGGAGTGTGACCCGGGCTGGGCTGGCAAACCACACGACCACGCCGAGGACGGCCAGGAAGAGGTGTACGTCCTCGTCGAGGGCGAAGCGACCGTGACAGTCGACGGCGACGACGTGTCTCTGGAAGCCGGCGACGCGCTCCGTCTCGCCCCGGAAGAGGAGCGCCAGATCCGGAACGGCGAGACCGAGAGCCGGTTCGTCCTCGTCGGCGCGCCCTGAGAAAGCCGCCACCCGAAACGCGTAGACCCGGTTTCTATCCGCCAAACTATCGTCCTGGAATACAATGTATGTTTTTGACAATCGTCCGGACGGGCGGTCTACAGTCGAGGACGAGGTATGGACGAACGCGAGTCGTATGGGGAGTTCGGTCACGCACTATCCGAACCGATCCCGGAGCAGAAAACGCTCCAGAGACCTCTCGGACGGGCAGTTCGATTCCGTCGCCGTCCCGAGGACCACCGGATAGCGAAACGAGTCTGTGACTATCCGTAGCCAACTGGCAGACGTCTCGCACGAATAGACTTGACTGGCCGAAGAGAGATCCGGGTATGGCGGACGAGACCGTTCGACCAGCGATATCGAGACGTGAGTGTCTCCTGGGCCTCGGTGGAGCAGTCGCCGTCGCGGGGAGCGCGGGAGAGTCGCGAGCACAGACGGCGACCGGGGGTGGCGGGACCCGCACCATCGACATGACCGACGACCTCGTGTTCGCGCCGGACGAAGTGAGCGTCAGACCCGGTACGACGGTCGTCTGGGAGAACGTGGGAGCGGTCGGACACTCGGTGACCGCCTACGAGGAGGAGATCCCCGGCGACGCCGAGTATTTCGCTTCGGGCGGATTCGACAGCGAGGACGCCGCGCGTAGCGCCTACACCGTCGGAGACCCCGAGAGCGGCGACGTCGCGGGCGGGGAATCCTACGAACACACGTTCGAAGTGGAGGGCGAATACGGCTACTTCTGTATCCCACACGAGAGCGCCGGGATGGTCGCCTCGCTCACCGTGTCACCGGACGCCCCGCCGGCCGACGGTGGCGACGGGGGCGACGGCGGTGGCGACGTGCTACCGGTCGTGCCCGACGTCGCGTTCGCCATCGGACTCGCCGCGCTCACCGCCGGGCTGGCGACGCTCGCGCTGGCCTACCTGTTCCTGAAGTACGGCAGCGGGTCCGGAACTGCCGACTGACCGCCGGAGCGGCTCACACGTACTCGAGACGCTGCAGTTCGTAGCGATACGTTCTCCCCGTCTGTTTCACGCGGAGATACTGGGTGTCGTCCTCCCGACCGAGGCTATCGAAGTGTTCGCCGAGGTGCCCGGGGTTCAGGGAGTCGGGCGGGTTCTCGACGCCGAAGTACAGGCGGGCGCCCTCGTGGCGGACTCCGTCGACCCGCGTCGCGGCGAGTGCGAGCACGTTCCCCTCGTTCAGCACGTCCACGTCGCCGGTCAGTTCCCACGTGTGGTCGTGATAGCGCAGTCGCTTCCCGCGAATGTCTTCCCAGTGGGTCTCGACCATGCTCGTCCGTACGCAGGGCTGTTGTATCGGTGTTTCGGCGGGTGCGGTCGCTCGCGTCTCGGCGAGGTCGTCCGCGCCCTGCACGCGTCACGACTCGCGAATGGAGAAGTAGTCCCACTCCCAGGCCAGACAGTAGAGCAGCGACGCCGACCAGAGCGTGCCACTCCCCAGGAAGAGATACCAGCCCCAGGGGTCCCAGCTCCCCGTCAGGAGCAACGCGATGCTTATCGCGATTCCGACGGCCGCGATCGCGACGCCGACGACGCCGATACAGTCGTCCGGGCTCGGAATGGATACCATGGACGCTCGCTCACTTCGCCAGGAGGTGGCGCACGATGATAAAGACGGGGTCGCCCTGTCACGCCGGACGACAGTGAACCACCTGTGTCGGACGACGGGGACACCGCTGGTCGCCGGACGGAACTGGGCCCGGACCGAACGCGTCCCTCGCCGGGGCGGGTCACCCGTCGAAGTACGACCGGAGGTCGTCGAGCGGCCTGGTGTTCAGGACGTCGCCAGCCTCACACCAACCCCGTCGCGCCTGGGAGATTCCGAGGTGTAGCAGGTCCAGTTCGCCGGTCGTGTGGGCATCGGTCGAGACGACGTACTCCACCGCGTCGCGGTACTCCTTGATCGAGGCCCAGTCGAGGTCGAACCGCGCGGGCTGTGAGTTGACCTCGATCGCGACACGCTCGTCGGCCGCCGTCGCGACGAGACGGTCGAGGTCGAGCTCCAGCGGTTCCCGCTCGTTGATCAGCCGGTTCGTGGGGTGCGCGAAGATATCGACGGAGGAGTCCTCGAAGGCGCTGCGTATCGTCTCCGTCGGGTTCGAGAGCCTGCGGTGCATCGCGGCGACGACGAGGTCACAGCGCTCACACCAGTCCCGGGAGACGTCGAGCCCTTCGGCCGTTATCTCGGCTTCGACCCCCTGGAGGACGGTGACGTCCAGGTCGGCGTCGTCGTTGACCGCGTCGACCGCGGCGCGCTGGCGGTCGAAGGACGCCTCGTCGAGTCTGCTCGGGATCGGGGCACCCGGCCCGTGGTCCGTGACAAGGACGTACTCCAGTCCGCGCGCGTCGGCGGCCTCGGCCATCTCGCGAACGTTCGCCGTACCGTCGGAGTAGTCGGTGTGCAACTGGAGGTCGCCCCTGAGGTCGTCGAGTTCGACCAGGTCGGGGAGTTCGCCCGCGGCGGCAGCCGCTATCTCGCCGGTCTCTTCGCGCAACTCGGGGGGGATCCAGTCGAGTCCGAGCGCGTCGTAGACGGCGGCTTCGGTCTCGCTCGCGACCCGCTCGCCGGCGCGCTGTCCCGACCCGGAGTCGTCCGCGTCGAAGAGTCCGTACTCGTTGAGTTTCAGACCGTCCTCGATCGCCCGGTTGCGCAGGGCGATGTTGTGGTCTTTCGAGCCCGTGAAGTAGACCAGCGCCGCGCCGTACTCGTCGTCGTCGACGACCCGGAGGTCGACCCGGAGGTCGTCGGACAGGAGCACCGAGGACTTCGTCTCGCCGCGAGCGAGCACCTCCGTCACGTCCTCGTGCGTACAGAAGCGTTCCATCGCCTCGCCCGGTGCGGTCGCCGTCGCCAGGACGTCGATGTCACCGACCGTGGGACGACGACGCCGGAACGAGCCTACGACGTCGACCCGGTCGAACGGGTCGGTCTCCCGCAGTCGGGTCTCGATCTCCGCGGCGACCGGGAAGGCCCGCCCCAGAAGCATCCGTTCCCGGCCCCGCCTGGCGAGTCCGACGTGGTCCAGGACGTTCTGCTGGGACCGCTCGCCGAAGCCGTCGAGTTCGGCGATCTCGCCCTCCCGGGCCGCCCGTTCGAGGTCTTCGAGCGTCGAGACGCCGAGTTCCAGGTAGAGTCGCTTCGCCGTCTTCGGTCCCACCCCCTCGACGCTCGTTATCGCGTCGATGTCGATCGGCAGATCCGCCTTCAACTCCTCGTAGTAGCTCATCTCACCGGTGTCGAGATACTCGGCGACCCTGGCGGCGATAGACTCACCGACGCCCTCGATCTCTTCGAGTTCGCCCCGTTCGTGAACGTCGTCGACGTCTTCCGAGAGCGACTCGATGCTCCGGGCCGCCCGGCGGTAGGCCTCGGGCTTGTACTCGACCTCGCGTATCTCCAGGAAGTCGGCGATCTCGCGAAGTATCGCCGCTATCTCCCGGTTTTTCATCTCGCCACGACCCCGGTTGGTGGACTGTTCGCGTCGTGTACAGCCATCGAGTGTGCGTTGGGCACCGACGTGGAAATAGCCTCGTCTAGCGACACCTCCACTGGAGTGAGTCGTTTTGGTTCTGCGGGGCGAACGTGGGGGCGATGGCCGTCCGCATCGGACTGACCGGTGACGTGATGCTCGGCAGACTCGTCGACGAGCGCCAGTCCCGTCGACCGGTGACGGCGGTCTGGGGGGACCTGCTCCCCGAACTCGACACGCTGGACGGCCTGTTCGTCAACCTGGAGTGTTGTCTCTCGGCACGCGGGCGGCCCTGGGCCCGGACGGACCGGCCCTTTCACTTCCGTGCGAACCCCGACTGGGCCGTCCCTGCACTCCGGCGGGCCGGCGTCGACTGCTGTGCGCTGGCAAACAACCACGTCCTCGACTTCGAAGTCGAAGCACTCGACGACACGCTCGACCACCTCGACCGCGGCGAAATCGCACACGCCGGCGCGGGTCGCGACCGAACAGAAGCGTTCGAGCCGGCTATCGTCCCGGTCGGGGACCTCGACGTCGCGTTCGTCTCGCTGACCGACAACACGCCCGAATACGCCGCGACCGCCTCGGCGCCCGGTACCGCACACGTCGAAATCGACGTCGAGGACGAGCGGACGCGGACGGCGGTCGCCGACGCTCTGAGTCGCGCCAGGAAGCGAGACCACGACTTGCTAGTGGCGTCCCTGCACTGGGGGCCGAACATGGTGACGGAGCCGCCCGACTCGTTTCGCGCGTTCGCCCGCTACCTCGTCGAGGAGGGAGTCGACGTCGTTCACGGCCACAGCGCTCACGCCTTCCAGGGGGTCGAACTGTATCGCGGTCGCCCGGTCCTCTACGATACGGGCGATTTCGTCGACGATTACGCCGTGAACCCTCACCTCCACAACGACCGGAGTTTTCTCTTCGAACTGGTCGTAGCCGCCGGGGGCGAACTGACCGAACTCCGACTGCGACCGACCGAGATCCACGAGTTCGCGGTCCATCACGCGAGTCGGTCGGCCGCGGAGTGGAGTCGCCGGCGGATGCGCGACCTGTCGCTGGCGTTCGACACGACGTTCGACCGGGACGGCGAGTCGCTCGTGCTGGACCTCGACGGACGAGCGTGACTGGAGGCCACCCCACCGGCCGTGTGACCGGACCGCAGTCCGGCGTCTATATCGTCCTTACCGACCCTAGGCCCCTGATGAATCACGTCCCGGCCTACGTCACTCGGTGAGGACGCTCCGGAAACCGCGTCACCCGGTGAGGCCGTTCGGGAAACGCGACGCCGCGCGGAGAAGCGTCCCGTTACCCCTGGAAACCGATCGATTACAGCCATATGTTCGTAATGGAGGGCACGGTAACCGATGTCTACGATGGGGGAAACGGGGGGCTGAGACAGCCGTAGCCGTCGTCGAGTCGGAGAAGCCCGTGGCAGTCGCCAGGCCAACCGCCGAGGGTCCGGTCTTCCGTCCCCGTCTCCCGTCCCGGTTCTACGCCCCAGGTCAGTCTCCCGTCCCGGTTCTACGCCCCAGGTCAGTCCTCCAGCGGCACGTCGTCGTCGAACAGTTCGTCGCTCCAGGTGTCGTCCGACGAGGCGCCGCCCCAGTCGACGTAGCCGTCTTCGAGCACGTCGAGGACCGTCTCGGAGAGCGCTTCTAGCTCGCCCCGCAGTCGGCCCTCGTTCTCGGTCGACTCCGCCAGGTCCCCCGGCACGTTCGGAACTTCGAAGCACAACTCCTCCGCGACCGGGTCCCAGTAGAAGTCGAGCGCGTCGAGGAGTCCGGCCGACCGAACGGCCAGGTAGTCCTCCTCGGTCAGATCCGTGTGCTCGGCCCACTCCTCGAAGGCCTCCTCCCAGGCGTCGTCACGCAGGAGTCCTTCGAGGTCCTCGCGGTGAAGGTCGCTCTCGCTCCCGACCGCGTCGGAGTCTTCGAGTCCGATCGGGAGCGACCGGTTCGTCAGATCTGGCGGGTCGGGCACCTCGACGCCGAGTGACATACCCGCTAGGTTCACGGACCAGCCCGATAAACTGTTGCCCCGGCGTCCGGTCCCACCCAATACTATTTGCCGGTGGTCGTCGTAGGTTCGGTCGAGGTACCCACGCAATGAGCTCCCGCAGTAACCCCTTCGAGGAGCTGGAACGCCTGTTCGAACGCATGAGCCGCCAGTTCGACGAGACGTCGCGACGCCGGGGCTCGGACGAACCCGCCGTGTGGTGGGGGTCGAACGGCCCCTTCGACCAGTGGGAGTCCGAGTTCGAGTCGATGGCGGTCGACCTCGCCGAGCACGACGACGAGTTCGTCGCGTCGGTCGACCTCCCGGGATTCGAGCGCGACGAGGTCGAGGTCCGCGTGACCGACCATGTGCTCCGAATCGAGGCCGAACACGACGAATCGGCGGAGGAGAGCGAAGAGAACTACCTCCGGCGCGAGCGCCGACACGAGTCTACGAGTCGGTCGATACGGCTCCCCGACGAAGTCGACACCGATGCCGTGAGCGCCAGCATGAACAACGGCGTGCTGACGGTCACGCTCCCCAAACTCGAATCGGAGAACGCCCGCGAGATCGACATCGAATAGCGCCGCCGATCGGCCAGCCTCCCGCGGACGTCAGACGGTCCGTTTCAGGTCTTCGAGTGCCTCCCGGAGTCGCTCGGTCGCCGCCTCGGCCTCGTCGACGAGCTGGTCTGCGTCCTGCGTGACGCGGTTCCTGACGTGACCGGAGGTCTCCCCCTCGTTGGCCGCGACCCGGCGGCGGACGTTCTCCAGTTCCGACGGGAAGCGGTCGAGTTCCTCGATCGTCGCCTCGATGTCGTCGAACAGCGCGTCGACGCGGCCCGACCCGACGGTCGAGAGGTTCTCCTCGCGGTCTCGGCGCTCGTCTCCGTTGCTCATACCGTCCGGTACGGGGGCGACCAAAAAGTGGGTTTCCACGGCCGGTCGAGGGGGCCCGAAAGACCCAGGTCCCCCGGCCAGCGGTGGGACTTCTCGGGTGGCGGTTAGCGGGGAGACTCCCCAGGCGACGGTTAGCGGGGGGACTTCCCGGGTGGCGGTTAGCGGGGAGACTCCCCAGGCGACGGTTAGCGGGGAGACTTCCCAGGCGAGCCGGGTGCGGTCACGCGAGGTGTCGCTCGAACCACCCGGCGGCGAGTTCGGCGACCTCCTCGAGTTCGCCCGGGCCTTCGAAGAGGTGTCCCGCACCCTCGACGACGGCCAGTTCCTTCTCACAGGTGAGTTCGGCCAGCGCCTCGCGGTTGAGCCCCAGCACGTCCGCGTCCGCCCCGCCGACGACGAACAGTGTCGGGGCAGTCACGTCCGCCAGGGCGTCCGAAGCGAGGTCGACACGGCCGCCCCGGGAGACGACGGCACCGACGTCGTCGCCGCGGCGGGAAGCGGCGCGGAGCGCTGCCGCCGCACCGGTGCTCGACCCGAAGTAGCCGAGCGATAGCGGCCGCGTCTCCTTGCGCTGTCGGAGCCACTCCGTCGCACCGAGCAGACGCGCAGTCAGGCGGTCGATATCGAATCTGGTCTCGTAATCCCTGTCCTCCGCTTCGGTGAGCAGGTCGAACAGGAGCGTCCCGAGCCCGTGCTCGCGGAGGACGTCCGCGACGAACGTGTTGCGCGGGCTCTTCCGACTGCTCCCGCTGCCGTGTGCGAACGCGACGAGACCGGTCGCTCCCTCGGGAACCACCAGTTCGCCGTCGAGTGTCACGCCGTCGACCGGGATCGAGACCTGCTCGGCGGTCTGGTCGGTCATGGCTGAACCGACGCACTCGTGGATTGTCAACGTTCCCCGCCGAGCGGATACCGGCCAGCAGTTCGCGGCGTTCGTCGTGCCGGACGCTGTGTCGGTCTCACCGTCGCGACGACCCGCTCAGCCACCAGCCGTACAGCTTCGTCAGTTCGTCCGCGGGCGGGTGCTTTTTCGTCCGCGCGTACTCCTTGCCCTCCAGTACCTGCCGTTCGACGACGTTGCGTGCGAGTCGGAGCGCGTGGCCCGCACCGTACCCCTCACCTGTGCCGACGAAGTGGCCCTTGTCGGTGAAAAGCCGGATCCGCGCCATGATCAGGGGTGTTCCCCGGAGCGTCTCGTCGTGCTCGTGCAGGAAGACGTTCGCCTCCAGCAGGCGCATGTCGCCGTACTTGCGCGTCACCGACTCGACGAGTTCGACCACCCCCTCGCGGGAGATGTCGTCGAGGAGGTCGACGTTCGTGATCTGGACCGGCGCTCGCGTCTCGTCGGCCCACGTGAGCGCCTCCAGGACGTCCGTCGTGGTGACGATCCCGACCGGTTCGTCGCCGTCGCCATTGCCGTCGCCGCCGTCGTCGCTGTCGCCCCCGTCCCCGTCTCCGTCGTCCACACTGTCGGTCACGACCAGCGACGAGATACCGGCGTCGAGCATCGTCCCGACCGCCGCGTCGAGGGGTTCGTCGCCGGTCGTCGTCGCGACGGGTTCGGTCATCACGTCGGCGACCGGCAGGTCGAGCAGTCTGTCTATGTCGCCGACGCGTTCGCCGAAGCCGCCGTGGGACCGACCACCGCCCGCCTGCATCTCGGGTGCCGGCGACCCGCCCTGGCCCCGCCGTACTTCCCGGGTCGCGAAATCGAGCAGGTCGGCGAGACTGACGACTCCGACGACGGCGTCCCCGTCGACGACCGGGAGATGGGTGATCCGCTCCTCGCGGAGCCTGTGCAAGACCTCACCCAGCGTCGTATCGAGGGAGACCGTGACGAGGTCGGACGTGTAGACGTCGTCGACTGTGAGGACACCCAGGAACGGTCGCACCTTCCCGAGCAGGTCCCTCGCGGTGACGACGCCGCGGAACTCCTCTCCCTCGAAGACCGGGAGCACCGCCGACGGACTGCCGACCATCAGCCGCGCGACGTCACGGAGGTCGTGGTCGACGTCGACCCGCCCGACGTTCCAGACGAGTCCGCGAGCCTTGGCGTCGGGGTTCCGGTGGGCCGACGCGAGCTGGCGCCGTGTGACGATTCCCAGATACTCGTCGTCCTCGGTGACGACAACCGCTTTGGCACCTCTCTCCCCGAGGGTGCCCGCGAGCTTCGAGGCGCGAGCGTCCGCGTCGAACTGTTCGTAGTCGGTCGAGACGATGTCGCTGATGTCCATGGCGCTCTCGTACGCGACGCTACGGCGGCGACAGGATTCAATCTTCCTGCCCGGTCCGGGCCCGAGTGAGACCCGACCCGGCCGGAACGTGGGGCCCTCCCGAGAAGCCAATACCGAGCAGTTCTAACGACGGGTATGGCGCCCAGACGCCATCACCGCTGTAACCTCTGTCGCAAGGACTTCGAATCGGGCGAGCAACTCCGCGACCACGTCGACCGACGCCGTCCCAGGCGCGACGTCCGCTGGTGGGTCGTCGTCGAGGACCCCGGACGTGACCTGAAATTCGAGCAGTGACCCACGAGGACGGAGTCGACGCCTCGCCAGCGACCGCCCCGGTGAGTAACTGGGAAGTAGCTATTGGGGTACCGAGAGCGTAGTTCCGACGAGGCCCCCACTATGAACTTCGACGAATTCACCGGAGAGATACAGCATCGACTCGAACTCCCGGGCACTGGTGAGACGGTCCGCGCGATCCGGGCGACGCTGACGACACTCGGCCAGCGGATCCCCGAGGGAAACGCCGAAGACCTCGCCGCCTCGCTCCCCCTGGAGATCAAGTGGTACCTGACCGGCGCGGTCGACGACCACGGCCAGCGGTTCGACTGGCGGACGTTCGTCCAGCGAGTCAGCGAGATCGAGGGCGTCGAGCCGCCCGAGGCAGCCTATCACGCGCAGGTGATCGTGGACTTCGTCGGGACGCAGGTGGCACCCTCGGATTTCCAGCAACTCCGCGACCAACTTCCCGAGAGCGAGGACGACGAGAACTGGCGCAAACTCTTCGCGGTGACCGACGCCGGCGGATGGGGCGACGCTCAGGAAGCACAGACCGGCGGCGGTCCCCAGGCGGTCCCCGAAACCGGGAGCGACCCGGGCGCAGACGAGGGCTCGGAGTAGCGTACAGGACGCGTGTGAGCGAGAAACACCCTACAGCGACGGGCCCGCTCGCGAGATCGCGAAGGAGGTCAACCCGTGGTCTTCCGCCGCACTCGCGTCCCCGTCCAGCACGCCACGAGTAACCCCGATGAGCGAGTCGTCGGGGTTCGTCGCGTCGACGTCGATGTCGGCGGGCATCGCCCCGGCAGTCGCGGCATTCCCGGTCACCTTCACGACGGGCACGACCGGATGTCCAGTGGGGACGCCGTCGGCCGTGGCGTGAACGACGACCTGCGCACCGGCGGCCGCGAGCGCAGTCGCACTCTCCTCGAACCCGCCCCGGGAGTCGACGACCGCGACGCCGGCGTCGTGTGTCGCCCGCTCCCCGTACTGGAGCACGTCCGCGACCGGTGCGCCGTCCCACAGGGCTGTGACTGCCCCGGGAGACTGTTCAGCCGCCGCTCTACGGAGGCCGGTCGGCGTGACGGTCTCTCGATGCTCCGAGAGCACGTCCTGGAGGTCGTCGGCCGCCCCCGCACCCGCCGTCAGGTCCGACGCCGCATCGGCGTGAGGGACGAGGGCCTCCGCCCCGGCGACGACGACCCGTCCGCCGGCGTCGAGGACTGCGCGGACGAGTCGGCCGGTCTCGGGAGCGACGTGCTCGACAGTCGAATCGGAGAGGTCGCCGACCGTCACACCGAGCGTCAACGCGGCCGGGTCGACCCGCTGGCGGTCCCCCTGCTGTGCCTCGCGGACGAGGTCGGTCGCCGCCTCACGCCCGGCTTCGATCGCCTCGTCGGTGCCGCCGGCGGTCTGGATCGCCGTCTGCCTGACCGGCACGTCGACCTGGGCCGCGAGCGACTCGCTGCTGATGGTCTCACAGCCCAGTCCGACGAGGACGACCCCCGCGACGTTCGGATTCCGGCAGACGTTCACCAGCGTCCGGCGGGTCTGTGCCTCGTCGGCGCCGATCTGGCCACAGCCGTGGTCGTGTGGCGCGCAGGTCGCTTCCGGCACCTCCTCGGCGACCGTCTCGGCGACGACGCCCGAACAGATCACCGACGGCACGACGAGGACGTGGTTGCGAACGCCCGACGGTCGACCGTCGCGGACGAACCCGCGAACGGCGAGCGAGTCGGCCTCCGTTTCCATCTCGGACGTCATGTGTCCCTCCGCTCGGCGTCGCCGTTCTCGTCCGAGTCCGCCTCGCCGCCCTCGTCTCCGGGCTGGCCCCGCGTGCTCACGACGTTGTGGGTGTGGACCCACTCGCCGGCGGCGATCGGTTCCGTCGCGGTCCCGACGACTTCGCCGTATTTCCGGACAGTGTCACCGGGATCCAGCGAGGCGAGCGCGAACTTGTGACCGAACTCGACCGGTTCGGCGAGCGTGACCGTCCCGCCGTCGACGTCGAACGCCCGGCCGGCGGGCAGGTCTTCCAGTGCCGTGACGACGTTGTCCTCGGGGGCCATGCGGATAGCCGCGTCGTCGATGGTCTCCCCCTTCATGTGGGGTCACCAAGCGTCGCAACCTCGTTGGCCGGCAAGTCGTTGATGGCGAACTCCGCCATGCCGTGGCGTTCCGCGGCGGTGAGCGTTCCGTCCGCGACGTCGTGGATGCGGTCGGAGAGCGTCCCGCCGACCGTCCGGACGGACTCCCCTTCCAGCACGCGCGAGGCGTCGACGTCCATGTTCTCGTGCATCCGCTCGTAGGTCTTCGGGTTGCCGGTCACCTTGACCACCGGCGCTATCGGATTGCCCGTCGTCGACCCGCGACCGGTCGTGAACACGACGATCTGTGCGCCGCCGGCGACCTTGCCGGAGACGCTCTCGACGTCGTAGCCCGGCGAGTCCATGACGACGAACCCGCCGCCGACCGGAAGGTGGTTCCCGTAGGTGATGACGTCGCGCAGTGGCGTCGTGCCGCCCTTGGCGATGGCGCCGAGGCTCTTCTCTTCGATCGTCGTCAGCCCGCCCGCCTGGTTGCCGGGCGAAGGCTGTGCGCCCCTGAAGTCGACGCCCATCAGGTCGGCCATCCGTTCGCGGCGCTCGACGCGTGCGAGGAGTTTCTCTCGCACCTCGTCGTCGACACAGCGCTCGGCCAGGATGTGTTCGGCGCCGATGAACTCCGGCGTCTCGCTGATCACTCCGGTCCCGCCCGCTTCGACGATGCGGTCGCAGGCGTCGCCGACGACGGGGTTGGCCGCGAGCCCGCTCGTGGCGTCGCTCCCGCCACACTCCATCGCGACGACCAGTTCGCTCGTGTCCGCCGTCTCGCGGCGTGCCTCGCTGGCGACTTCTCGGAGGTCCTCGGCGAGGTCGACGCCCCGGTCGACGGCGGCTTCCGTCCCGCCCGCCTCGCGGATCGCCAGCGTCTCGACTGGCCTGCCGGTCGCGGCGACCGCGTCCGCGAGTTCCTCGGATGCGATGTCCTCGGTACCGAGTGCGACGTACAGCGCGCCGGCGACGTTCGGGTTGGCCCCGACGCCTTCGAGGACGGTCTCGACCTGTGTACGGGCGGCCTCGTTCGGGCTGAGCGGCATCTGGTGGGGCAGCGCACGGACGCCCGTTCCCGCCCGGGAGGCGACGGCTTTCGCGACGGCACTGGCGGTCACCGACACCGGGACGACGGCGACGTAGTTCCGGACGCCGACGCGACCGTCCGCTCGCCGGTATCCCCGGAACTCGCGCGGGTCAACCGCTCGCTCACTCACGACGGGTCACCTCGAAAATCGGCGACGGTGACGGGCGCGCCCGCCCCGGCGAATCCGTCGCGGTGGCCGTCAGACCGGATAGTCGTGTCATGTGCTGGATCCTGTATGGCGAGTCGGCGGTGAACCCTTTGAATGTTTCTCGTGGTGTCGACGCCGGGAACGAACGCCGGTCGACCACCGGATCGGTCCGTCGCCGGCGGGACAGGATGAGTGCCGGCTCTCGAACCGTGGTTCGGCAGCGCATACCGCAACCGATGCGCAGGTATCACGACCGGACACACAGGTGACGTTCACGGGACTGGAAACCATCTCGCAACGGACAGGAACAGTTACCGGTGTGCCGACCGATGTATCGGAGTATGAGTCCGGAAGACTCCTTCGACGTCGAAGAACCGACCACACAGGCGACCGGGAGGACGCTCGTCGTCGGGCAGTCCCACTTCGGGATGGCGGGCGTGACCGCGGCCGACTACCTGGTGCGCCACCTCGACTCGACCGAGGTCGGCCACGTCACCGCGGAGACGCTGCCCGCGATCGCGCCCTTCGAGGAGGGCGTTCCCCGGCACCACAGCCGACTGTACGACCTCGAGAAGCTCCCCGTGACGGTGCTCGTCGGGGAACTGTTCGTCCACGTCCCCGCCGCGCGGGAGTACACCGACGCGATACTGTCGTGGGCGAGCGAGCGACCCGTCGAGGAGATACTCGTCCTCCACGGCGTCCCGTTCCCGCACGGTCCGGAGGAACACGAGGTGTTCTACGTCGCGACGCCCGAGTACGCGGAACGGCGACTGGCCGACCAGTCGCTCCAGCCGCTGAAAGGGGGGGTTCTCGACGGCGTGGTGGGCGAACTCGTCACGCGGAGTCTCGCCGACACCGCACCCGACACCGGTGTCTTCGTCACGCCGACCCACCCGCCGGGACCGGACATCGAGGCCGCGCTCAAACTGCTCGGCGCCATCGAGGCGCTCTACGACATCGAGGTCGACGAGACCGAACTCCGGGAACTCGCCGAGCAGTTCCGGGAACACTACGAGCAACTGGCCGACCGTATGGCCGCCCTCGCGGAGGGCGAGGAAGCGCTCGGCAGCCACGACTACCCCGAAGACCGGATGTACATGTAAGCTCCAGGGTCCGACGTCAATCGTTCGGCTCCAGGTCCAGATGCTGGACTGCCCGTAACTCCGCGATCTCGGCCCCAGCACGCCGGAGCATCGGTCGATACTGGTCCGTCCGGACGACGAGGTCCCGCTCCTGTTCGTACCGGACCACGCCCGCCTCTTCCAGTATCGGGACGTGGGTGTGATAGAGCGAGAGATACACGTCTCGCACGACCGTCGCGTCGATACTGGAGAGCGGTTTCGCGCGTTCGCGTTCCGTAACGAACTCCGCAACGTCGGGGAGGGTCAGGGATTCGTGGGCGCCGAGACACGAGACCGCGATACGCCGTCGTTCGTCGGAGAGGGCTCGAAAGACGGTATCCAGGCTACACATCACCCGCCACGAGAGAGGATCGGAGTAAAAGCGTTTCCTGTAGGGTGCCTGTACGCTCGCGGTAATCGTCGCTTTCGAATCGACGGACCACACGAGAGCCCGGCGCGAGTCACAGGAGCGACCCGAGGTCGTCGTCGGGGTCGGTGAACATGGTGCGGTGTTTCGAGGCGCGTTCCTCGCGACGGCGCTCGATCTCCTGTTTGGCCGTCTTCCCGCGCTGTTTGAGTTCGTCGATCCGCCGGGCGTTGCCGACGTTGGTGAACAGGATGGCCGCCGCCATCTCTCCGTGGTCTACCCGGGGGTCGTCGCCGTGGGCGATCCGCTGGGCGCCCGTCAGCTCCTGGAGGTACTGGCGCGCCTGGTCGATGCCACGCTGTGTCAGTTCGTCGGACGGCCCCGTCACGAGGAGGACGACCCCCTCGGCGGTCTTGAGGTCGGCCTCGGTCGTGAGGTTCTGGGTGGCGGATTTGACCGTGTCGACGAGTTTTCGCGAGAGCACGTTCCGGTCGACGGCGTCCCCGTTCGTCCGGAACTTGTCGATGAGTCCGCCCTTGTTGGCCGGTTCGACCTCCTGGGCGGCGTAGCCCAGCACGGAGACGCCCCCCATCTCCAGCACTGCGAACAGGTCCGCCGCGTCGACGTACATCTCGGCACCGTCGCTCGATTGCTCGCCCGCGCTCAGGAAGGTGACCCACTTCTTGGCGATGTCACGGTTGATCCGCCGGTAGTTGTCGCGGATGGACTCGTCGGCGCTCAGATACCGGGCGTTGTCGACGACGAACAGGTTGTCGGTCGTCTTCCCGAAGTCCATGAACGAGCGGGCGGCGTTGAACTCCAGGTGGCCGTGCTCGTTGGGCAGGATACCGAAGCCGAAGACGGGGACGTCGTACCACTCGCGCAACTGGTCGGCCAGGATGGGCGCACCGCCGCTGCCGGTGCCACCGCCGAGCGAGGCGACGACCATCAGCGCGTCCGTGTCGTGGAGCGGGATCGACGCGAGCGCGTTCTTGACGACGGTGAGGTTGCTCTGCATCAGTTCCGCGCCGAGTTCGGGCTTGTTGCCCGTCCCCGACGCGCGCATGTCGTGTGAGGTCAGCAGGATCTGTTTCGAATCGGGAACGTGTTGCAGGACGCTCAGGTCCGACTCCGCGGTGTTGAGCGCGAAGGCGTCGCTGACGACGTCCCGTCCGGTCTCCTCGTACATCTCGAGGAACGCGTCGACGACTTTGCTCCCGGCGTTGCCGATCCCGATGGTCGCGACTTTCATCGGGTCACCCCAGTTCGGTCTGCGGGCGTCGCCGTGACTGGCTCTCCCCACGGCCGGTGGTCGTATCCGGTACTCGAAGGGCTGACACCTCGTGGACACGCAGTGACTTCCCAGTCGAGGTGTCTCGACGATCGCGTCCGGGACGGTAGTTCGGGCATCGGCCCACCGTAACCCAGCGACGTATTTTGTAATACGCGCCGTATCGCAATTGGGGGACGACTTACCGACCGACCGCGCCGGGCCAGCGAACGGTGTAGGTCGTAATCGGTCGGCGACGACCGGACTGCGAATACCCGTTTTGGATCCCTCTTCTATCATCGAATACGCACTGAGGAGAGATAGATAGTCTCGGGTAGACGGGTCAGTCCGCGAGTCGAGGCGAGGGGCGACGCTGGTCGCGGTCCCATCGACCCTGACCGGGTCGGACAGGCTACTGGGACTGGTCTCGGCGATCATCGACCCTGGATCGGCGAACCCCGAAGACGACTCACGATAGTCGGCAGCAAGCGGAATGTGGTGGGGCAAGGCGAGAGGTGTCTCGGGGTCGTGCTCTTTCGACTACTCTTCGACCGCCGTTCGAGACTACTGGATCACATACAATTTCGATCACTTCGAGCATTATGTAATGAATATGTTGTTTCGATCTCCCACAACATCCGACTGTCCACCCGACCGGTCGGTGGGCCCGGTTCGGGAAGATCGGGAAGGGACGCGACAGACGCGAGGTCCGGCCAGACACGAGGTCCAGTATCTCGCCGGGGAAACCGGTCGATTACTGGGGAAAGCGAACCTCTATTATCGGCGGTTCTGTACGCGACGCCGTGACAGAGACTACGTTCGGGATGGTCGGCTGTGGCAACATCGCCGGCTACGTCGCCGACAGCTTCGTGGGCGCCGAGGGCGCGACGCTCGTGGGGGCGAGCGACGTGGTCGAGGCGAACGCGCGCGAGTTCGCGGCCGAGTACGGCGTCGACGACTGGCACACGGACCACGAGGCGATGTTCGCGGAGCGAGCGCCTGACGTCGCTATCGTCGCCACCCCCAACGGCGCCCACGCGGACGTCGTGGTGGACGCAGCGCGGGCGGGCGTACACGTCCTCTGCCAGAAACCGCTGGAGATCCGGGTCGAAGCGCTCGACCGGATGGTCGACGCCTGTGACGACCACGACGTCACCTTCGGTGCGCTCATGAACTCCCGCTTTCGTGCGGACGCACAGGCAGCCAGATACGCCGTCGAGTCGGGCGTTCTCGGCGACGTCCTGCTGGCCAACGGTATCTGCCCGGTGTGGCGTAGCGCCGAGTACTTCCGGGGCTGGCACGGTACCGTCGACCTCGACGGCGGCGTACTCTTCAGCCAGGCGATCCACCTCGTCGACCGCCTGGCCTGGCTCAACGACGGCATCGAGCGAGTGTTCGCCGACCTCGACACCGCGGTCCACGACATCGAAGTCGAGGACGTCGCCAGCGTGCAGGTCCGGTACGGCAACGGCGCGCGCGGGACGATCACCGCGAGTACGGCCACCCGGAACTATCCCCACTACGACCGCCTGGACCTCCACGGCGAGGCCGGTCACCTGGTCGCGGGGTCGGGGGAGGTGCTCTCGTTCGACAGCGACGACGCCGACGAACTCGACTTCGAGAACCCCGACGACCGCGGCGGGTTCACGATCCAAGTCGAGGACATGGCCGAGGCGGTCCGGGAGGGGCGAGAACCGCTCGTCACCGGCCGCGAGGCGCGCCACCCCTGTGACGCCGTCGCCGCGATGCACGCCTCGAACGAGCGAGGCGAACCGGTGGTCGTCGACGAGTACGTCACGGAGGTCCGAAAGACGATCCGGGGAGGTGAGGCCGGTGCGCGGTAGCTACGACGACGGCACCCTGACGGTCAGCGACCGGGGTGTGGACCTCGTCCGGTACCGCGCGGTCACCGCGGCTGGCGAACCCCACGTCGACCGCCTGGCGCTCCCGGCCGACGCGGGCGCACCCGCCGGTCGCAACCTCGTACTCGCCGGCGCTCACGACCACCCCTGGCACCTCGGGCTCTTCTTCGCGCCGAACTACGTCGACGGCGTCGACTGCTGGGGCGGGCGACCCACGGAGGACTCCGACAGAGCCTGGGGTCGCGCCGTCGACCGGGGTCACGACTTCACCGTCGACGGTGACCCCGGTCACGACCTCTCCGACCACGGCGGCCGCGGCCACGACCTCTCCGACCATGGCGGCCGCGGTCACGACCGAGTGACGATCGAACAGACGGCAGAGTGGCGCACCGACGACGAACTACTGCTCGACGACGAGCGGACGGTCACTGTCGACACCTCGCCCGACCGGGGCTATCTCCTCGTCTGGGACCAGTCCGTCACGGCGCCGGAACCGCGAACCATCGAGGGGACGGACCTCTCGGCCGGCCGGGGGAGCTACGGCGGGTTCAATATCCGGTTCCAGCGCGAGATGGCCGACGGCGAGGTCCGCCTCCCCCGGGAAGACGACCCCGGCCCGGACGGCCGAGACGTGGACGATTCTGGTGGGGACGACCCGGACGCGGACGACCCCGAGGACCGCACCGGGCCGACGGGCGCCTACTGCGACTACACGGGCCGGCTCGACGGCCGAAAAGGGCCCCGCGGTTCGCCGTGGCGCGCCGGTGCGACGGTGTTCCTCGACCCCGAGACGGCGGCCGGCCAGCGCTGGTTCGTCGCCCGGGGGTACCCGTTCGTCGGCCCGAACCTGGCGTGGGGCGACCCGCTGGAACTCGACGCCGGCGAGACCGCCCGCTGGCGCTGGGGCGTCTGGGTCCGGAGCGGCCGACCCGACCGGGCGGAGATCGAACGCGTGCAGGAACTGTTCCGGTCCCACGGGAGAGGTGCGGGACGATGACAGAGATCCCGGAAGACGGACTGCTCGGCCACTGGACGGGCGAGGTCAAGCCCGGTGGCCGGGTGTACGACCGCTCGCCGGAGGGCAACGACGGCGTCTACGGCCCGGCGGCGAAGTGGGTCTGGTTCACCAACCCGCGGGCGGTCCGATACGTCGGCGAGCACGACCGCACGCACGTCGGATATCTCGGCGGGCCGACGGGACGAGACCCGGTCGTCGGCACCTACGACCACGACACCGGGCGCTTCGCCGAGACGGTCCTCGCGAGCGACGTCTCGAACAACGACCACGTCGGCCCCGCGGTCTGGGCCCGGAGCGACGGCCACCTCATCGCGCTCTGGTCGCTACACAACGGGCCCTGGCTGCGCTACCGGATCACCCGGAACGCGGAGGACCCGGGCAGTTTCGGCCCGGCCCGGGAGTTCGAGGGCGCGGGCATCTGCTACCCGAATCCCGTCCAGCCGGGCGACGACCCCGAGGACCCGATCTACCTCTTCTACCGGGACCGGACGGGCACCGGCGACGGCCACCCCTACTACCGTGTGTCGACCGACGGCGGGGAGACCTTCGAGGACCCCACGCGCATGATCACCGCGCCCGAAGGGCACTTCTCGGTGTACTGGATGGCCGCCCGGCGTGACGGCGACGTCCACCTGTTTTTCACCGACGCCGAAGGCGGTGGCACCGGCCCGAAGTGGGACGTCTCCTACGCCCGCTTCGACGCGGGGACGCTCTCGACGGCCGACGGCGAGACGATCGCGGCGCCCACCGACCTGCCGATCCGCGTCGACGACCTCGAAGTGCTGTACGACGCGAGCGAACCCGAAACACCGAGTCCGTGGGTCTGGGACAGCGGCGTCGACGCCGACGGCAACCCCGCGGCGGTGTACGCGACCTTCCCGACGACACAGTCCCACGAGTACCGCTACGTCCGTCGGGTCGACGGCGAGTGGCGCGACCGCAGGCTCGTCGACGCGGGCCGGTACGTCGGGGTCGACCCCAACACCGGCTACTACGCGAGCGGGATTGCGATGCCGGAACACGACCCCGACGTGGTGTACGCGGCCGTCGAGCGCGGCGGGCGGGCAGTGCTCCGACGCTTCGAGACCGCCGACGCGGGCGAGACGTTCGCCGGCGAGACTGTCACGACACGCGCGACCGCCGACCAGTTGCGCCCGGTCGCAGTACGGAACGCCGAACCCGAGTTCCCCGTCGTGTGGATCGCCGGCGCGTACAACAGCCTCGACGCGAGCCAGACGGTGCTCCGTGGCCCCCCGGCCGACCTCGCGACCGGTGGCCCACTCGTGGGGGACGGAAGCCGCGGTGTGAGCCTCGGCGTCGACTGCTACGGCCCGGCGGTCTTCGGTCGCGGTCTCACGGTCGCCGCGGCGTTCGGGACCGACGACCCCGCCACTCGGCAGTGTCTGCTCGACTTCGGCGGCGCGATCCAGCTGTGGCTCGCCGACGGGGATCCAGGGACGGTCACGCTCTCTCTCGACGGCGAGTCGGCCGTCGAACTGGACTGTGACGGCGTGACCGCGGACGTCACCCAGGTCGCCGTCGCCTCGTGGGACGGGGACACTGTGTCGCTCACACTGGGCAGCGAGGCTGCGTCAGTGAGTCCGAACGGCGACGGGGCGACCACCACCGCCACCACCGTCGACGGCCCGCTCGCGCTCGGCGGCGACCCGGAGGGGTGGACGCTCGGGAAACCGCGCCACCTCGACGGGCCGGGCATCGTCGGGACCGTCGAGGGAGCAGCGCTCTACAATCGCGCGCTCGGGGCGGACGAGGCGGACCGACTCCGCGACGCGCTGACATAGGCCCACGTCCCTTCCGGTCAGGACCGACGGGGGCCGTCTCTTCTGCCCCGAACCGATGGGCTGTCGTCTCTTCTGCCCCGAACCGATGGGCTGTCGTCTCTTCGGGTCGGGACCGACACCCGGGCGTTCGAGTATCGTGAACTTGATTAGTCCGGGCTCCGGAGTGGAGACATGGCCGACGGGGACGACTCGAAGACGCTGAAGACGACCCGCACGTCCATCGAGATCCTCCACCTCGTCGAGGAGATGAACGGGGCGAGAGTCAGTGAGCTCGCCAGCCGACTGGACGCTCCGAAGAGCACGGTCCACGGACACCTGGCGACGCTCAGGTCCGAGGCGCTCCTCGAAAAGCGGGGAGACGTCTACTCTCTCGGGCCGGAACTGCTCCACCTCGGGAACCAGGTGCGGACGCGCAGAACGGAGTACGACGTCGCGTCGCGGTTCACCGAGCAACTGTTCCGCGAGGCCGACCTGGACGCGACGTTCGTAGCCGAGATGCGGGGGCGGGCGGTGTTCCTTCACACGACCACCGACAACAACGTCGGCTTCGACCACGAGCGCGTGGGGGACCGCCGATACCTCCACAACACCGCGTTCGGGAAGGCGATCCTCGCGGAGTTCCCCCGTGAGAGAGTCGAATCGGTCGTCGAGCGGTGGGGATTGCCCGGGGAAACGGACGAGACCATCACCGACCGGGAGACCCTGTTCTCGGAACTCGACGAGATTCGCGACCGCGGATACGCCGTCAACCGTGGGGAGAACATGGAAGGTCTCTACGCGATCGGCGCGGCCGCGACCGACTCCGCCGAGCGCGTGATCGGCGCGTTCAGCGTCACCGGTCCCCGGCACGCGGTGGTCGGATCCGGGAGGGAAGAGGAACATGCGCGGGCACTTCGCGAGGTCGTCGACGAGTACGAACTCGAACTGTCGATCTCGCGGGATCTGTCGTGACCGAGCACGCCGTATGGGTTCGAAATAATCGAACGATGTGTCGCCGCCGTGGTTCGCGACCTCGTTCGTGTCGGGCGCGGGTCCGCCGGATCTTGAATTACAGTACTATTGGTGTAATTCCACCGTCGAATCGGGAGCGTGAGACGAGCAAGCCGAAGGTGGCCAGTCCGCGGTTGATCCCCTGACAGGAAGTATCATCTATAGTGAACGAATTCCGGCGATTCCGGGGCGCAGCCCGTTCGAGATATTCGAACACCCGTGTAGCGAGGGGACAGCGGGGTCAACACACTCGTCCCCCGAGCTGGGTGTACCCTGACAGGCGGGTCCGGGAGGCAGTGGATACTGGGGCGAGTCGGCAGACGACGCGAACGGACACGATTCGCATATGTCGAATACAGTCCGTTCTTTCGAACACGGGTAGCCTCCCCGGGTCGAGAGCGGAGAGATACCGCGACTGCCCTCGTCGATCTTGGGACCCACTCGCGCTCGTGTAGTCACCTCGGCGACTCGCGTCCGGGCGAGCGGTCCGGGGGCTTTCACCCCCCACGTCGAGGTCGATATGAGTGTCGCCATCTCTGTATCAGCCTCCCCTCCCGGAGATTAACCGGTGTCTAAGGGGGGTCAGAACAGCGAAATCACGGACAGCGCTGGTGAAAACAGCACCTCGTGAGACGTTCTAGAACGAGCGCGGCGAGAATCGGAATACAGGGCGAGCGAACGGCGTGTGGACCCCGTACAGTCGGGTCCGAACCGTGGGGGTCAGGTCACCCGGGCGGTTCGAAGTCGGTGTCGGTACTGGCCTGGACGAGCCCGGTCATGACGCTGGCGTCGGCGACGCTGGTGTTGCGTCCCAGATCGAGCACCTGTGCATCGGGTTCGGGCCAGTCGAAGTCACGGACGTTGCCCCACGCGCCCGAGACGACCTGGTTGAAGAGGAAGTCCGGAACGTAGAAGTTGTAGTACTGCGCGCAGGTCCGGTAGAGCTGCTGGATGTCCTCTTCGCTGGACTCCGCGGACCGGATCTGCTGGACGACCTCGAACATGTCGACCTCGCGGCCGTTCGATAGGTCGGGGTTGATACCGGCTTCGTCGGGCGCCTCGATGGAGCCGACCTCCTCGGGGAGCTGGACGTGGACGGGCTTGTTCTGGGTGTCGCGCTCGTCGTCCGCGGTGAGTTCGCCGACGCTGCCGGCGGTAGGACTGCCGCCCAGCAGGGCCTCGCCCCACCACGCGCCGCGGTCGTTGTACTTGCCGAAGACCGTCGGCGTGTCCGACCAGAAGATGCTCGTGTCGTAGTTGAGGCCGTCGCCCTCCGGGCTGAGGTTGTTCGACCACGTCGAGAAGCCGGGGGTCGAGAGGTTCGCGCTGAACCCCCAGTTGTTGAGAGTCGACTGGATCGACTGGGCGGCCGAACTCATGCTGTTGCTGGTCCCCTGGGCCATGACCTCGATCTGGGCGGTGTTGCCCTCGGGGCTGACCCACTCGCCGCCCTGTCGACTGTAGCCGGCCCGCTGCATGTACTCGTTTGCGTTCTCGAGGTTCTGCTCGCGCGAGTAGGTGTGGAGGCTGTCGAGGAACTCCTCGGAGAAGGTGGCCTCGGCTTCCGTATCGAGGAGGAACGTGTCGTGTTCGACCGGTGCGGCACCCTGCTGGCCCCAGCCGTTGGCGCTGACGGTGTTCCAGTCGATCGCCTCGACCAGTGCGCGGCGCACCCACAGGTTCTGGATGTGCGGGTTGTGCCAGTTCATCAGGAACTGGTTCCCGGTGGTCGGGGTGAGCCACCTGGTCAGCTCCTGCATGTGCTGGGGCAGCGCCTCGCGAGTCGGGGTCGACTGGGGCGAGATGATACCGCTGTCGACGTCGAGTTCCCCGTTGGTCTGGAGGACCTGTCGTCGGTCCTCGCCCGCCCACATGATCTCGAGTTGTTCGATGTTGGTGTGGTCGGCGTTGGGGTGTGGGGCGTCGGCCTCCTCGTCCCTGAGATAGAGGGTGGCGCTCTGGGAGCCGATGTCGTCGGGTGACCGGAGTTCGTACATGCCCGACCCCCAGCCGTTCTCGGCGAGCTGGGCGAGCGAGATCCGGTCACTGGTGAGATCGTCGTTTATCGAACTGATCGCGTCGCTTGAACTCGCGTTCTGGTACTGCTCGAGGTACGGTTCGGTGAAGTCGGGGTGCAACGGCGGGTTGAACAGGAGCGCGATCCGGTTGCCCACCGTGGCCTCCAGGACGGGCTTCGAGACCGGGTTGGCCTCCTGTCCGGCGGCGTTGCCCTTGTTGTTCCACCCGTGGCGCCGCCACTGGCTTTCGGCCTCCTCGTTGAACGTCGCCCCCTCGGTGAACTTGTTGCCGTTCCGGAACCACGCGACGTGGTTGTGCGTCACGAGCGCCTCCGCGTCGTAGGGGTCGCCGTTCCAGAACGTCGCCCGGTCGTCGTAGGACTGCCACCAGTCGAACGGCGTCTCCACGGAGGTGTCCTCGATCCACGTCATGATCTCTACCTCCTCGTGGTTGGGCTTGTTGGGCGTCGACACCGTCGTGCCGCTCAGGGAGACCCCGATCTCGTCGACGACGTTCAGCCCGTTGAGCTCCGTCAGGAACCTGTCGCCCGTCGTGTTGTCCTGTGCCGTCCAGGGGTTGCTGTCGTACTCGGCGGGCGTGTTGTTGACGCCCACCCGGATCCGCTCGGTCACGGGATCGCCTCCGCTGTCCGTACCGGTATCCGTCCCGTCGCCCGGAGTGTCGGTTCCGTCGCCCGGAGTGTCGGTTCCATCGGGGGTATCGCCTCCGTCACCCGGTGTGTCGGTCGGGGTATCCCCACCGTCGCCGGGGGTAGCGGTTCCGTCACCGCCACCACACCCGGCGAGTCCGGTCGCACCGATCCCGGCCAGAATCTGTGCGTACTGACGACGCGATAACCGGCTGTCGCGGTTGCTATCTGAATCCCGCATACCAGTAGGTCTGCCTACCAGTATATAATTGTTTTGCTACCCTTGGATTCGGTCGAACCCTGCAGACCGGGTTTCGTGCCGCTCGGATGTATCCACTATTCGTGGAAAAACGATTCTGATTACAGTGATATCTCTGTTATCTTTCGGTGCCGATCGGCAGGCACTCCACGGCCAAATCGACCCTCTGATTTCTCTCACTCACCCAATCCATCAGGAATAATTGCACGAGATGGCCGTCCACTAATGGTGGAATAGTTCCGGGTCGAAATGACATCGACCGAGCAACGAACTATCGGCCAGCGAGAGCGGACTGGCCGGGATCGACGACCCGTCGGGGTCTGCGCGCGAGAAGCCGGTACCGATGCGATGTGCGCTCGGGAAGAGCGGCCGGAGCTGTGGGCACCGCTCGCGGGAGAGTGATACGCAGTGCAGTGACCCGTAGACAGTCGTCTCGCGGTGACGGCGTTCGAAGGTGGGCAGACAAATAACCGACAGTCGTTTCGAGACAAGTTCCGGTCCCAGGACGGATGGCAAGTCTCGCCCCGGCGACCGGGTTTGGGTGGGATTCGAGAGCCTGACCGGGCGTGTACGACGACTAATGGCACCTGAGCCGGGACAGCTCCGAGGGCACTGCCGATTATTCGTCTGTGGTCGTCGGTCGAATCCCGGATATATGAGTGTTTTGGTGGCGGAGCGGGCTGTCGACGTGGGGATGCACCGACAGAACGGGAAAACCGGGCGCTTCGACGGCGGCTTACGCCGGTTCGACACCCACCGTCACGCTGTCGGCTTCGAGGTCGGTGGCCCCGGTTCCGACTTCAGCTTCGACTTCGACGGTCTCGCCCTCGCGGTCGGCCCGGACGACGGCGATGCAGGTGCCGTGGTACGCCGAGCGAGTGTCGCCGACCCACGACTCGTCGCTGTCGAGGTCCCCGTTGTCGACGCCCGCGATCTCGCCGGCCCCGGACACCGAGAACCGGACCTCGTGGCCTGCGCGGGGAACGCGCACTCCCTCGTGGTCGACGACGGTGGCCTCCACGTAGACCAGGTCACGACCGTCCGCCGCGATCGACTCGCGGTCCGCGTCGAGTTCGACCCCTGCAGGGTCGCTCGCCGTCTCCAGCACGTGTTCGTCGACGACCTCGCCGTCTTCTTTCGCCACCGCGCGGAGCGTCCCCGGTTCGTAGGGGACGTACCACTCGACCGGACGCGGCCCGTAGTCGTCGGTTCGCTGGGTTCCCAGCAGTTCGTCGTTCTGGTGGAGTTCGACGGCCTCGGCGCTGGTGAACGTGTAGACGTTGACGAATCCCTGCGAATCTTCGCGGTCGGGGAAGTTCCAGTGGGCCGACAGCGGCGGGCCGCTCCAGGCCGGGCGACAGGCTGGACGCTCGCGGTCGTGGTCGACCGCCGCGGCGAAGACCGTCGGTTCGTCGGACCAGGCGGCCTGGTGGAAGCGTCCCGAGGGTTTGATCGCCCCTGTGGTGTCGACCAGACCGGTCGGCCACCCCTTGCTGGGCCACTCCCGGGCCTCGCCGAGGTAGTCGATACCCGGCCAGATGAACTGGCCACAGACGTCGTCGCGCTCGGCCACGTCGTACCACGGGTTCCGGGGGACGAACGCGAGCGGGTCGTCGCCCGATCCACGGAAGAAGCGGCGGTTCTCCGACCCGAGGATGGGCAGGTCGATCCCCGCCTCGCGGTAGTCGTCGTACCAGTGTTCCTGGTAGTTGCCGACGAGTACGTCGACGTGGTCGGCGACGCGCTCGATGTTCTCGACGACGCCCTCGGTCCCGTCGCCCCACGGCGGGTTACCGTAGGTGACCGGCCGGGTGGGGTCCATCTCGCTGGTCGCCTCGGTGAGCATCGCCAGGTCGTCGATCATCTCGTCGGAGCCCTGGTCGAAGCTCTCGTTGCCGACGCTCCAGAGCACGACCGAGGGATGGTTGCGGTCGCGGTCGACCATCGCCGCCAGGTCCTCGCGCCACCACTCGTCGAAGAAGTCGTCGGCGCCCACGTGGCGCCACTTGTCGTACACTTCGTCGACGACGAGAAAGCCCAGCCGGTCACAGAGGTCGAGCAGTTCGGGCTGGGGCGGGTTGTGGGCCGTCCGGATGGCGTTACACCCCAGCTCCTGTAGCGTTTCGAGGCGGCGTTCGAGCGCGCGTTCGGTGACCGCGGCGCCGAGACAGCCCGCGTCGTGATGCAGGTTGACCCCTTTCAGGTCGACGGGCTCGCCGTTGAGAAAGAAGCCGGAGTCGGCGGTCCACTCGAACGTGCGGATACCGAACGGCGTCACGTAGTCGTCGACCGGCTTGCCGTCGCGGTAGACGACGCTACGGGCGAAATAGCGCGTCGGGTCGTCCAGCGTCCAGCGGTCGGGATCGGCGACCGAGAGGCGCTGTTCGAACTCGTGGTGTTCGCCGGGGTCGACGGTCGATTTCTCCCCGGCGGTCGCGACGACTTCGCCGTCGGCGTCGAGGATGTCCGTCTCGATCGCACACTCGACGGGATCAGGTTCCGCCCGCACTCCCGACGCCTCGCTCTCGTCGTTCGAGACCTCGGTCAGTACCTGCACCTCGGCTCGCTGTCGGTTGACGGCGTTCGTACGGACGTCGGTGCCGAAGGGGACCACGGAGACGGGGTCGGTTTCGGTGAGGTAGACGTCCCGGTAGATGCCCGACCCGGTGTACCAGCGACTGTGTGGGTGTTCGTCGTTGGCCACGCGGACCGCGAGTGTCTCGCCACCCTCGACGTCGAACTCCGCGAGATCGTAGGTGACCGTCGAGTAGCCGTACGGGCGGTGACCGACGTGCTCGCCGTCGACGTAGACGTCGAAGTTGCGGTAGACGCCGTCGAAGCGGATGGTCGGTTCGCCGTCGACGTCGGCGGGCAACTCGCGCCGGTACCAGCCCACGCCCTCGGGGGCGTACCCCCCTGCCGCCTCGCTGGGGTTGTCGGGGTCGAACGGCCCCTCGATGCTCCAGTCGTGTGGCACCTCGACGGACTCCCAGTCCTCGTCGGCCAGATCCGGGTCTTCGCCGTCGTCGACGTCCCCGCGGTGGAACCGCCACCCCGTCTCCAGCCGTCGCACCCGGCGGTACTCCACTGCGTGACTCGGGTCGGGTCGCATACCGGTTCGTGCCCCGGACCTGTTAATTAGGTTGCGATGTGATCCAGTCACGTGGGGCTGTCGTCCGTGGACGATATGTACAGGTGAGAGAGTGAACGATCGGCTCTGTTCAGATAGAGGCGACCGCAGTCGCGATCGTCGTGACCGCTCTCGTGCTCGTGAGATGGAAGCCCTCGGCGGGCTCGCGGTCGCTGCGCGGGATATCCGCGCTTTCAGCACCGCCCGCGCGGATAGGGCCCGCGCAGGCGACTCCCCTACGGCGCGAGCTCGCCTCGCCCTTCCAGTCCGCCAGGAGGATCTTTGTGGCGTCGGCCACCGAACGAACCACGTCGAGACGGCCTGTACCACCGACTTCTCCCTGGTGGACTGAAAGGGCGAGGCTCGCTCGCGGTGAGCGAAGCGAACCGAGTCGCCTCAGCGACCCCTATCCACGCGAGTGCGGGGCGGTGTGGTTGTTCGAGCGTGGATATGTCGCTGAGCGACCGCGAGCGGGCCGAGGGCTTTCATCGCACGACATTGACTGCGGTGCAGTCTCCAGATCGAGTTTCTTCCAGATTGGCGTTACACGAAACTAGTGTTAAAGTCACACTCTGAATCGAATATCCCTCTGACGCGCTCGAACAGAGTCAACAGCGAGCGTCGATCCAGGCTCGGACGTCGGCAACCGTCTCCGAGACCGCCGCGTCGGTGGTATCCAGCAGTTCGACACCCTCGTCCTCGCCCTCAGATTTGAACCACTGGTTGAACTCGACCTGTCGCTTGACGTCGGCCCAGTAGTCGTCGCCGTCGTCCCAGCCCGGTCGCGCGCGGAGTCGTTCGTTCTGAGTCTCGTCGTCACAGACCAGCGCGAGGTAGTGTGACTCGCCGAAGTACTGGCGGGCGTCGAGCCCTTCGACGTTGTCCGGGACGCCCATGCCCGTCGTGAACAGCACCGGCTGGACGCCCGACTGGGCCACCTCGGCACACAGCGAGAGAACGTAGTCGTTGAACTCGGGTTCGGTGACGCTCTCGAAGCCCTCGAACCAGAGCGGGTCGTCTTCGAGCAGGACGGCGTCTACCTTCCCACGCAGTTCCGACCGAACGGTCGACTTGCCGGTACCTGCGGCACCGGTCACGATACACAGCGGCGGGCTGACGAACGACTTCGACGCGCCACACTCGGGGCAGACGAGTACGCGTTCGCTGTCCCCTTCACCCCCACCAGTGTCGACCGCCATGTGAACGTCGTGAGCGCCACACGACGGACAGTCCTGTTGCATACTCGCCGTCCAGGTCCCCGAAGGATAACGATGACGGGCCAACCTTGTAGTGACCTGCGTCCGCACCGCCCACATGGACGTTGGCTACCACCACGCGAGTTTTCACTATCCCGACGACCGACCACCCATCGAGTCGACCGTCGACCGCGCGCAGTGGCTCGAATCCGAGGGGTTCTCGTGGTTCTCGGTCATGGACCACGTCTGGCAGCTCCCTTTCGTCGGCCAGCGCGACGAGCCCTTCCTGGAGTGTTACACCGCCCTCACGGCCGTCGCCCGCGAGACCGACTCGATGGACCTGGGCGCGCTCGTGACCTGCCCGCACTACCGCAACCCCGCCTATCTCGGGCGCGTCGTGGCGAGTCTCGACCACGTCTCGGGCGGTCGCGCCGTCCTGAGCATCGGCGCCGGGTGGTACGAGGACGAGTACGACGCGATGGGCGTCGACTACCCCGACATCTCGACGCGCAACCGGCAGATGCGCGAAACCATCGAACTCTGCCAGGCGATGTGGACTCAGGCGTCGCCGGCCTCCTACGCGGGCGAGCACTACGAACTGGACGAATTCTACTGCGATCCCAAGCCCGACGACGTGCCCGTTCTGATCGGAGGCGGCGGCGAAGAGTTGACGCTCCGGGCGACCGCCGAGTACGCCGACCGGTGGAACGTCCCCTCGGGCGACCCCGAGACCTACGCCAGGAAACTCGACGTGTTACGCGAGCACTGTGAGGATCTCGGCACCGACTACGACGCCATCGAGAAGACCATCGGCAACACGACCGTCATTCGGGAGGACACGGGGGCCGCCCACGAGGCCTACGAGGACCTGCTGAGTCGGACCGAGATGGGGCCGACGCCGCGTGACGAGGGTCGGGGGACGGTCGGGAGTCCTGCGGAGGTGGCCGAGCGGATCGAGGCGTTCGGTAACGTTGGGGTCGATACGTTCATGCTGATGGTCCCCGCGAACGACCAAAGGACGGTCGAGTTGTTCGTCGACGAGGTGATGGACAGCGTGGTATGACACTGTATCAGGAGCGCGTTACTGCAGTCGGTCGGCCAATAGGTCGAGCACCGTCCACAGCAGTCGCGTCGGCGTCCGCGGGGAGAGTTCGACGGCCTCGTACTCGTAGGCCTCGTCGGGACTGTCGCGCTCCTGGTAGTGCGTCTTCCCCTCCACGTGCGGGTTTGGCTCCCGATGGAACCCGCAGTCGAAGCCAGTACTCTCGCTGTAGTGGATCGCGTACTCCGGGCCGTCGGGCGCCGGCCACCACGACACCCGGAGCGAGGCGTCCTCGGCGTCGCGTCCGAACGCCGCCGGGTCGAGATTCGCGCGGAGTTCGCGGAACTTCCCGTTCGGAACGCCACGAACGTCTTCGACGGCCGGGTGCGGGTCGAGCTGGTGTCGCAACTCTCGAAGGATGCGGTGGCGTTCCTGTCCGAGATTACGGGACGAGTCGCGACCACCGTCCGTGACAGCTACGGCGAGGCTCGCTCTCGACCGCCGACTCATGCTGGTGCCGGTCGGTCCGTGAATTCGTCGTACCGCGCCAGCGCGTCTTCGACGAGCGACAGGCGGTAGCGAGTGTGTTCCCAGTCACTCGCGACGCGTCGACGTGCTCGTGTCTCGTCGGCCGAGACCGTTTCGTCGGCTGCCTGTGTCCGGAGTTCGTCGGGACTGGTGGCGTCGTATTCCTCGCTCCACGCTTCGACGTCGGCCTTGAGGTCGGCCGCGAGAGCGGTGAGTCCGTCCCGGTCGTGTGCGTCGACCAGCGCGCGCACTTCCCGGGTGCGAACGTACACCGGGTCCGGGTAGTACGTCGTCGCGCCTCCCTCGGCGTCGGCGGTCAGGACGTTCAGGTCGGTCAGCCGCTGGAGGTGTCGACGGGCGGTGTTCTCCGCGACCAGCGCTTCGTCGGCGACCCACGCCGCAGTCCGTGGCTCCGAGACGGTGAGTGCGACGCTCTGGACGCGGTCGAACCCGCTCGTGTGCGCTTTCCACGCCTCGTCTCCGGGTGCGCTCTCCGGGTCGTCGGTCTCCATGGCTGTTCCTACCCACTACAGATATATAATTGCATCCTTGAATCTAATTATTGATCTGGATGGGGACTGGTAGCGAACGGTCGCTTCGTTCCGATCCGTCAATCCACGAAGTGTGACCGGGCGACCGAGACCGAGCGGTCACCGAGCGCGAACGACTCGACCAGGCCCTGTATCAGTCGCGAGCGCGGGGCCACCCACCCGAACGACTTCGCCATACCGCGGACGAGCCACGGCGGGACGTACTGGCCGTATTCGAGCCAGAACGCGAAGTTGTCGGCCGCCCGCCGCTGGAGCGCGACGACGCGCTCGACGGTGGGGCGACGACGGATCTCGAACTCCCGGAGGCGCGGGCCGGAGAGAACCCACTGGTCCTCGGAACGGGACTGCCCCCGTTCCCGTTCCCGTTCCCGTTCCTGTTCCGCCTCCCCGAGCGCGCGGACGAGCACGTCGTGGACGACCACCGCATCCTCGACGGCGAGCGGGTTGCCCTGCGCGCCGATGGGACTCGCGGTGTGGGCGGCGTCGCCCAGCAGGAGCAGTCCGTCCCGGGTCCAGACGTCCGCGATTCCCGGCCCCACGTCGAGGAGCGTCGTGTCACCAAAGCCGTCGAGGTGGGCGTCCATGGCGGCCCCGACCTGTGGGTCGACGGCGGCGACCCGGTCCCGGAACGCGTCGAAGCCCGCCGCCCGGATACTGGCCCACTCGCCGTCCCGGATCAGGTACCCGATCTGGCGTTCCCCACCGCCGAGGCCGAACGAGACGAGTATGTGACCGCGGCCGATCTGGCCTTGCATGTCGGTCTCGACTGCACCTGCCGGGAGTTTGAACCAGACGAGGTCGATCGGCGAGTCGAAGACGCCGGGGTCGATGCCGGCACTCGCCCGCACTGTCGAGTAACGGCCGTCGGCGCCGACCACGCAGTGTCCTTCGAAGGTGACGTCTTCGTCGGCCTCGCGGTCGTGGGTCTCGACGCCCCAGACCGTGCCCGACTCGTCGGTCCGGAGGTCCGTGACGGTCGTCGCGGGGTGGAACGTGAAGCCGTCGTAGTCGCTGGCGCGGTCGACGAGACACTCCAGGAGCGCCGGCTGTTCCATCATGAGTGCGTAGGGATGTTCGGCGTCGAGCAGGTCGAAGTCGAGGACGGTGACCGCTTCCCCGTACAGGGAGAACCCGCCCTCGGTGACGGTCTCGTGGGCGAAGTCTTGAACGTCGTCGAGGACGTCCATCTCGTCGAAGAGTCGGACGACGCCGGGGTTCCAGCCGAAACCGCGGTACTCGCGTTCGAAGGTGGCCGCTCGCTCGACGAGAGCGACTTCCACGCCGCTGCGCGCGAGGAGATAGGCGAGGACGGCGCCGCCGGGACCACAGCCGGCGACGACCACGTCCGCGGTTTCGGTTCGGTCGGCCATACCACTCTCTCGCGTGCCAGCTAATTATAATTCAGCCGCAGTCACCGGCAGTGATCGGACGTCGAACCACTGGCCCGGGCTCTGCGAGGGACAGAGCGCGTCTACTCGTCCAGTTCCTCGCGCAACAGCTGGTTCACGTCACCGGGATCGGCCGACCCGCCGGTCTTTTGCATCACCTGGCCGACGAGGAAGTTGATCGCGCCGCCTTCACCGTCGTGGTAGTCCTCGACGGCGTCGGGGTTCTCCGCGATAGCCTCCTCGACAGCGTCCTGGATCGCGTCGCCGCCGGTCTTGCCCAGGTCCTCCTCTTCGACGATCTCGTCGGGCGGCTTCCCGTCGTCGAGCATGCCCCGCAGGACGGTCTCGCGGGCGTTCTTGGCGGTGATCTCGTCGGTCGCGACGAGTTCGACGAGGCGTTCGATCTCGTCGAAGCGGTCGGCGACGTCCGTGATCGCCATGTCGCGGTAGTTCAACTCCCCCAGGAGTTCGTCGGCGACCCACGTCGCGGCCAGGTCGGCGTCGAACTCGCTGGCGACGTCCTCGAAGAAGTCGGCGACCTCCTTCGTGCTCGTCAGCTTGGAGGCCGCTTCGGCACTCAGGCCGTATTCGTCCTGGAAGCGCTCGCGGCGGGCGTCGGGAAGTTCCGGGATCGAGAGTTGCTCCTTCCAGTCGGCGACCCGCAGCGGCGGGAGATCGGCCTCGCGGAAGTAGCGGTAGTCTTTCTCTTCCTCTTTCGAGCGCATCGAGAGCGTGACGCCCTTCGATTCGTCCCAGTGGCGGGTCTCCTGTTCGACCGCACGGCCGCGCTCGATGGCGTTTCTCTGGCGCGTCTCCTCGTAGGCCAGGGCCTTCTCTGCGCCCTTGTGACTGGAGATGTTCTTGACCTCCGTGCGGTTGGGGTCGGCGTCTTCGAGAGTCGCATCGTCGACGACGCCCGACTCGCCGACGTCAACACCCTCGACGATGGAGAGGTTGGCGTCGACCCTGAGAGAGCCGTCCCGTGTCGCGTCGAAGACGCCCAGATACTCCAGTACCTCTTCGAGTTTCGCGAGGAACGCGCGCACCTCGCCTGCCGAGCGGAAGTCCGGCTTGGTGACGATCTCCATCAGCGGGGTGCCGGCGCGGTTGTAGTCGACCAGCGTGTAGTCGGCGGTGTCGATACTGCCGCCGACGTGCTGGAGGCTGCCGGGGTCTTCCTCCAGGTGGGCCCGGCGGATCCGGACGGTGTGGCGCTCGCCCTCGACAGAGAATTCGAGTTCGCCGTCCTGGCAGATGGGCTCGTCGTACTGGGTGATCTGGAAGTTCTTCGGCAGGTCGGGGTAGTAGTAGTTCTTCCGGTGGAACGTCGTCTCCTCGGGGATGTCCGCGTCGATGGCCTTGCCGACCTTGACGGCGGCCTCGACGGCGGCCTCGTTGACGACTGGCAGTGCGCCGGGCAGTCCCAGACAGACCGGGCAGGTGTTGGTGTTGGGCTCGTCGTTCGGTTCGGTCGAACAGCCACAGAAGATCTTCGTGTCCGTCTCCAGCTGGACGTGGACCTCCAGGCCGATGACCGTGGCGAGGTCCCCCGTCTCGACGGCTTGTGCGGTCATTACCCGACTTTTTCGCCCGGCCGGCTAAAGGCTAACGACGCGAAGCAGAGCGTGTTCTAGAATGTACCGTGAACTCGTGATCTGGAGCACGCACCGCAGTCGACAGGATGCGTCGAAAGCCCTCGGGCCGCTCGCTAGCTGGTGATTCGACCGCACTCGAGGTGATGCGATGAAAGCCCTCGGGCCGCTCGCGGTCGCTCAGCGACATATCCGCGCTCTCGGCACCGCCCGCGCGGATAGGGGTCGCTGAGGCGACTCGCCTCGCTTCGCTCGGCGCGACCGGCCCTCGCCCTTTCAGTCCGCCAGGGACAAAGTAAGTCGCACAGGCTGTCTCGACGGTGAACGTTCGGTAGCCGGCCCCACAGACTGCGTCCCTGGTGGACTGGAAGGGCGAGGCGGGCTCGCGCCGCAGGGCAGTCGCCTGAGCGGGCCCTATTCGAGCGAGTGCGGAGCGGTGCGGTTGACCGAGCGAAGAATATCCCGCTCAGCGACCGCGAGCGCGCCGAGGGCTTCCATCGCACAAGCACGACTGCGGTCGCAAAAGTACGAGCGGCTCTCTAACGTGCTACGCGGACCAGTCGCCAGGTACGGGCCCGACTGTCGGTCGCTAGCGGACCGTTCTCTGGCGGACACGCTTATCCGGTGGGGGGTCGGAGTCGACGACAACAGCCGACCGATACACATGCAACGGATAGACGAGGTCCACATCGCACCGCTGGGCTACGAGTACGACCGGATCGTCGAACCGGTTCGCAGACACGACGCCGACATCGTCTACCTGCTGACCGACGACCGCGCGCGCCTGACCGCCTACCAGGAGGCGCTCGTCGAGGAGCTAGACGCCGACGGGCGAGCGACGCGTCTCCGGGAAGTCACCCTCGACGACCTCTACGACGTGCTGGCGGTCGTGACGACTGTCACCGCCGAACACGACGACGATATCGTCCGCGTCAACGTCTCCAGTGGCACCAAACTGGCGGCGGTCGGGGCCGCTATCGCCTGTATGGCGACCGAGGCGACGCCGTACTACGTCCACGCCGACGAGCGGGTCCACGACGTCGAAACGGAACCCAGAACGCGCGGGATCGTCGACGACGAGGTCCTCCCCTCCTACCCCATCGAGGCGGTCTCGCGCGACCAGGTCGCCGTCCTCGACTACCTCGACCGGACGAACACGGCCGCCTACACCGCCAAGAAGTCCGACCTCATCGAGTTCGCCGAGGAGGCCGACCTCTCCTTTATCAGCGACGCCGACCCCGCCAACGACAAGGCGAAGTTCGCCCTCCTCAACGCGAACGTCGTCGACCCCCTCTCCGAGGACGGCTACATTGTCGTCGAGTCCGTCGGCAGACAGAAACAGGTCCGCCTGACCGAAACCGGCGAGAACGTCCTCCACGCCTTCCGCCACAAACTCTGACCGTCGGCCGTCTACCTCTCTGACTGTCGGCAGTCTACCTCTCTGACTGTCGGCAGTCTGTTCCTGCTCTGTCTTCCGGTCGTTCGTACCACGTCGATCACTCCTGATAGTATCGATAGTAAAGTTAGTACGATAGTATAGATAGTATTGGGATAGAATCTACAAACACCCCGGGAGTAGGTCGGGATGCGCGGGTCAGGGGGTGGGGCGGTGTCGCCCCGGTCCCCGCCTGACGTTCGCCACTGCCCCTGGTCCGCGCGTGCCTCTGACACCGGGTGGCGGCCGGGTCCGTGCCCCGGTCGTCACCGGCCCTCCACTCGCCCGCGGTAGCCGTTCGCTTCGGCCCTCCACTCGCCTACGACGGTCGTCGCTTCGATGTGACCCAGTTCTACGATACGGTTCGTCGCGTCGTCCGTGGTCCGTGTTCTGGCCCCGAAACGTCGACCGAACCGACCGGGCAGACACCTATCAGAAACGATGTGATTGTCTGACGTACTCTTATGTCCGGGGAGGACAGGTGTGAGTGTATGTGCGGCAACCGAGTCGAGGAACTGGAAGCGCGCGTCAACGAACTGGAGGCATCCGTCGAGGGGCTGACGGACGAACTCGTCGAGTGCAAGGTGCGACTGCGGGAACTCGAAGGAGCCGTCGACGAGGACCTGGGTTTCGCACCCGAGAACCCGGGACCGGAACCCGAACCCGGGGCGGACCCGGAACCGGAGACGGACGCCCCAGACCAGTCGGAATCTCCAGAGGAAGCGGAGGCCGACAGGTCTAACACGGAGGAGGTTGACGAAGACGATAGCACGGAGTCCGGGACGAACGACATCATCATCGCGTAGGGCGCCCGGCTCCCCCGGGGAACAATGCACATCAAGGAACTCGTCCTCGACAATTTCAAGAGCTTCGGGCGCAAGACCCGGATCCCCTTCTACGAGGACTTCACGACCGTCAGCGGCCCCAACGGCTCCGGGAAGTCCAACATCATCGACGCCGTCCTCTTCGCACTGGGGCTGGCCCGCACGTCGGGCATCCGCGCCGAGAAACTGACCGACCTCATCTACAACCCCGGCCACCACGACGAGGCCGTCGACGTCGGCGGCGAGCGCGAGGCCAGCGTCGAGGTCATCCTCGACAACTCCGACCGGACGCTCGAACGCTCGCAGGTCGTCTCCGCCGCCGGCACCGAGAACGTCGGCGACGTCGACGAGATCTCGATCCGCAGGCGCGTCAAAGAGACTGACGACAACTACTACTCCTACTACTACATCAACGGCCGCTCGGTCAACCTCTCCGACATTCAGGATCTCCTCGCTCAGGCGGGCGTGACGCCCGAAGGGTACAACGTCGTCATGCAGGGCGACGTCACCGAGATCATCAACATGACCGCCGGGTCTCGCCGTGAGATCATCGACGAGATCGCCGGCGTCGCGGAGTTCGACCAGAAGAAAGACGCCGCCTTCGAGGAACTCGAGACGGTCGAGGAGCGCATCGAGGAAGCGGAGTTGCGCATCGAGGAGAAAGAGGACCGGCTCGACGAACTCGAAGACGAACGCGAGACGGCTCTCGAATATCAGGAACTGCGCGAGCGCAAGGAAGAGTACGAGAGCTACCGGAAGGCCGCCGAACTCGAGGACAAGCGCGAGGAACTCGACGAGGTCGAGTCGGAGGCCGACGACCTCGAAGCCGAACTCGACGAGTTGCAGTCGGAACTCGACGAGCGCCAGGGCAAGGTCGCCCGCCTCGAAGACGAACTCGACGAGTTGAACGCCGAGATCGAGCGCAAGGGCGAGGACGAACAGCTCGCAATCAAGCGGGAGATGGAGGAGGTCAAAGGCGACATCGCCCGGCTCGAAGACAAGGTCGAGTCGGCCGAGGAGGCCATCGAGGACGCCGAGAACAAGCGCAGGCAGGCGTTCGTCAAGGTCGACCGCAAGCAGGAGACCATCGACGACCTCGAGACCGACATCCGCGAGGCGAAAGTCGCCAAGTCCTCGCTGAAAGCGGACATCCAGGAGAAAGAATCGGACCTCGAAGAGGTGGAGGCCCGCATCGACGAGGTCGGCGAGGAGTTCGAGGAAGTGAAGGCGGAACTCGACGAGAAGCGGGCGGCCCTCGAAGAGCTCAAATCCGAGAAGAACGACCTCCAGCGCGAACAGGACCGCCTGTTAGACGAGGCCCGCCGGCGCTCGAACGAACAGCGCGAGACCGAATCCGAGATCGAGGACCTGGAGGAGCGGATCCCCGAGATCGAAGCCGAGATCGACGACCTCGAGGCCGAACTGGAGAAGGCGAAAAAGAACAAGGCGACCATCTCGGAGGTCGTCGAGGACCTCAAAGCCGAACGGCGCGAGCGCCAGGCGGAACTCGACGACATCGAGGACGAACTCGCGGCCAAACAGCAGGAGTACGCCGAACTCGAGGCCAAGGCGGGTCAGGACGGCGACTCCTCGTACGGCCGGGCGGTCACGACGGTTCTGAACGCGGACATCGACGGTGTTCACGGTGCGGTCGGCGGCCTCGGGAGCGTCGACCCCGACTACGCGGTGGCCTGTGAGACCGCCGCCGGCGGGCGACTCGCACACGTCGTGGTCGACGACGACCGGGTCGGCCAGCGCTGTATCGACTACCTGAAATCCCGGAACGCGGGACGGGCGACCTTCCTCCCGCTGACGGAGATGGGCCAGCGCTCGCTGCCCTCGAAGCCCGACCACGGCGGCGTGATAGACTTCGCCTATAATCTCGTGGACTTCGACTCGGAGTACGCGGGCGTGTTCTCGTACGTCCTGGGCGATACCCTCGTGGTCGCGGACATGGACACCGCCCGGGAGTTCATGGGCGACTTCCGGATGGTCACGCTGGACGGCGACCTCGTCGAGAAGTCGGGCGCGATGACCGGCGGTTCCTCGAAGGGGACTCGCTACACCTTCTCGGGGAGTCGCGGGAAACTCGACCGGCTCGCGTCGTCGATCAACGACCTCGAATCCGAGCGCCAGGAGGTCCGCGAGGAACTGCGCGACGTGGAGAGCCGCCTGGACGACGCCCGCGACAAGCAGTCGGACGCCGCCGACAAGGTCCGGGACATCGAGACGGACGTCGAGCGCCGCGAGGCCGAGCGTGCGGAGGTGAAAGAGCGCATCGAGGGCCTCGGAGACCGGCTCGAAGAGATCGAGGACGAACGCGAGGAGGTCTCCGAGGAGATGGACGAACTGGAGGCCGAGATCGCCGAGAAGACGGAAGCCATCGGGGAGCTGGAGGGCGGGATCGCGGACCTGGAGGCGGAAGTCGAGGATTCAGAGCTGCCGGACCTGACGAGCGAGGCCGACGCCATCCGGGAGGACATCGACGACCTGGAGGACGACGTCGACGACCTCGACGCCCAGCTCAACGAACTCCAGCTGGAGAAGGAGTACGCCGAGGAAGACATCGAGGAACTCCACGAGACGATCGAAGAGGCCCAGAACAGGAAAGCCGAGAAGCAGGAGACGATCGCCGACCTCGAAGAGCAGATCGAAGCGAAAGAAGAGGTTCTGGCGGAGAAAGAGGAAGAAGTCGCCGAACTGGAAGCAGAACTCGCGGACCTCAAAGACGAGCGCGAGGACCTCAAAGAAGAGGTCAAGGCGGCCCGCCAGGAGCGCGACGAGCAGAAAGAGGCGGTCAACGGCGTCGAGAGCGACCTCGAAGACCTGCGCGAGGAGGCCGAACGGCTCGACTGGGAGATCGACGAACTCGAGGCGGCCGTCGGCGACTACGACCCCGAGGAGATCCCCGACCACCACGAGGTCGAATCCGAGATCGGCCGGCTCGAAGCCGAGATGGAGAAGTTAGAGCCGGTGAACATGCGGGCCATCGAGACCTACGACAACGTCGCCGAGGACCTGGCGGATCTCGAAGACAAGAAGGGAACGCTCGTCGAGGAAGCCGAAGAGATCCGCGACCGGATCGACCGGTACGAGGCCAACAAGAAGGCGACGTTCATGGAGGCCTACGACGAGATCGACGAGCAGTTCCGGGACATCTTCGAGCGGCTCTCGAACGGGACCGGCAAGCTACATCTCGAAGACGAGGCCGACCCCTTCGATGGCGGGTTGACGATGAAAGCCCAGCCCGGCGACAAGCCCATTCAGCGGCTGAACGCGATGAGCGGCGGCGAGAAGTCCCTGACTGCGCTCGCGTTTATCTTCGCCATCCAGCGCCACAACCCGGCACCGTTCTACGCGCTGGACGAGGTCGACGCCTTCCTCGACGCGGCCAACGCCGAACTCGTGGGCGAACTGGTCGACGAGCTCGCGGGCGACGCACAGTTCGTCGTCGTCTCGCACCGCTCGGCGATGCTCGAACGGTCCGAGCGGGCTATCGGCGTCACCATGCAGGACGACAACGTCAGCGCCGTCACCGGCATCGACCTGAGTATGGAGGGGGTGCCGGCCGATGACTGACGAGGGCGGTGCCGAGCGATCGAACGGCCACGACGACGACGACATCCCGCTGAACATCGCCGGACACGAAGACCGCGACCCGCCCGGTGAAGCAGCCGACGGGCTGTTCGGTGGCGACGACGGTGATGGCGACGCTGGCGCTGACGACGGCGCAGAGGCCGATGCTAACGTCGATGACGGTTCCGACCCGGACGGCGACGTGGAGGCCGCGGCGGACGAAACCGATGGAGAGGCCGAAGCGGACGAAACCGAGGGCGAAAACGAAGCCGAGGACGGAGACGAAGACGAAGACGCGCCGGAACCGGTGGAGGTGCTGGTCGATCTCGCGGAGAACGGGGAGATCGACCCGTGGGACATCGACATCGTGGCGGTGACGGACAAGTTCCTCGACCGGTTGGACGAGGGCGACCTGCGGACCTCGGGCCGGGCGCTGTTCTACGCGAGCGTCCTCCTGCGGATGAAAGGCGACGCGATGCTGGCCGACGACGAGCCCGAGGAACCCGAACCCGACCCCTGGGAGCAGGCGATGGTCGCGGACGAACCGGTCGACGGTCCCGACCCGTTCGCGGCGCTGGAGACGGAGATGGACCGCCGGCTGGAGCGAAAGCGCGCCCGGGGGATGCCCCAGACGCTCGACGAACTCGTCCGCGATCTGCGGGACGCGGAGCGGGACAACTGGTGGAAAGAGTCCCGGGAGTACGACACCAGTGACTCGCCGTCGGGTTACGGGCGCGGCACGCAGGAACTCGACTACCGAGCCGGCGACGACCTGCGGATGGACGACGAACCCACCGCTGCGGACGTGACCGAGCGCGTCCACACCGAGGACATGGACGAGATCATCGACGACGTCTACGGTGCGGTCCGCGAACACTACGAGAAGGGCCGCGTCGAGGTACTCTATCGCGAGATCGAGTCCGCGGGTGGCTCGCGCGTCCAGACGTTCCTCGGCCTGCTCTTTCTCTCTCACCGCGGCCAGGTCCGCCTCCAGCAGGACGAACTGTTCGGGGACCTCTGGATCCAGGACCCCGGCGCCGTCTCCGCATCCGGGGAAGCCGTCGCGGACTGATTTTCGGGGTTTCGACGCTACTCGGGAGAGGTCCCGGGCGTTTCGAGGACTGCCTAGTTGTGGCTGGAGTAACACTTATGCAGGGTCGTGCCGTATGGTAACGCGAACCATGACACCGACCAAACTCCGCGAGCGCCTCACAGAACTGGACGGCGACTCGGCCGAGCAGTACATCGGGGCGCTGGAGTACGTCCACGAGCGGACGCCACGCAGCAGGGATTCGCGGCGATAACTCGGCTTCGTGCGGGACTCGTCGGCTATCATCGCGAGTCGTCGAGCGTGTGCTCTGGGCCACGACCACCGGGCAAACATTGTTACTCTCTAGCACGAACGTGCCGTATGACCAGTGACAACGAAGCGGTTCCGGGGGACGCGCTGGCGGACGTCGACTACCTCTCGCGGTCGGCGAACAGGGTAGCAATCCTCGACGCGCTCGCCAAGGGGCCAGCGACGCGCAGAGCACTAGCCGAGCGGACGGGCGTCTCGCGCGCGACGCTCGACCGGATCGTCAACGAGTTCGAGGAGCGGGGCTGGGCGGAGCGTCGGACCGACGGGGAGTACGCCGCGACAGCCGCCGGGGCGCACGTCGTCCGCGAGTTTCGACCGTTCGTCGAGTCCGTCGCGGCCGTGAACCGTCTCGGCGAGGCCGTGGGCTGGCTCCCGACGGACGAACTCGACGTCGGCCTCCACGAGTTCAGCGACGCGACCGTCAGGCGGCCGGCAAACGACGACCCGGTCGAGGCCGTCGAGTACATGACCGACCTGCTCCGGGAGTCCGACGAGTTCCGGACGCTGAATCACCTGCTCCCGCCGGGGATGTTCGAGCGCACGCTACACGACCAGGTCGTCGGCGGCGCGCTGACCGTCGAGGCAGTGACCACCCGGGAGGTCGTCGAGCACTTCGAGCGGAGTCCCGACCGCCGGGAGCGCTGGCGCGACGTCGTCGAGGCGGGCGGTGCCGTCTTCTACCGCGACCCGCCGATCCCGTGCAACCTGATGATATTCGACGGGATAGTGCTGATCAAGCGGAGCGACACCGGGCCGATCGACGACTCCTATGGCGTGCCGATCGTCAGCGAAAACGGGAGCGTTCTGTCCTGGGCACACGACCTGGTAGACCGCTATCGGGACGACGCCGTCCGGGTCGACGTGGGCTCCCTCGCAGAGCCGGGTGCGGCGAGCGGCGAACGGTGACGGGCCGCCCGTGAGTGACGGATCCAGCGTCTCCCCTGCTCGTCCCGTTCGCCGTCCGGTTCCGTGCCTCCACCCGCTTGGGCCACGCGGATGACGCAAGGCTTATGTGCAACTCTGTCCGTTAGTGGACAGTAATGGGTACTGGTGACGAGATCGACCCAGCGGTCCGGTCGATACTGGACGCGGCGCGCGAGCGGTCGGGCGGCGACGAGCGGGTCGACGTGGACGCGCGGTCACTGCCCGACGCGTTCGCGGCGGCCGAGGCCGACGGGCGAGTGCCGATAATCGCGGAGGTGAAACCGACGAGTCCGACGACCGACGGCGAGCGCGCCGACGACCCGGTCGAACTGGCTCGCGAGATGGTCGCAGGCGGGGCGGCCGCCCTCTCGGTGTTGACCGAACCCGAGCACTTCGGCGGGTCGACCGACGCGCTGGCGCGGGTCCGCGAGGCCGTCGACGTGCCCGTCCTGCGCAAGGACTTCCTCGTCCGCGAGGCACAGCTCGACGCCGTCGAATCGGACGTGGTCCTGCTCATCGTCCGGTTTCTGGACGAACCGGGCACCGACGACCTCGACGACCTCCTGGCGGCGGCGCGCGAACGCGGCTTCCAGGTGCTCGTCGAGACTCACTCCGAGACGGAAGTCGAACGGGCGCTCGACGCCGGCGCGAAGATAGTCGGCGTGAACAACCGGGATCTCGCGCAACTCGACGTCGACCTGGCGACCTTCGAGTCGGTGGCGCCGGCCGCCCGAGCCCTCGCAGGCGAGCGGGACGGGTACCGGGATGGAGAGGAAAACCGGGACGGAGCCGACGGGAGCGTCACCCTCATTGCGGAGAGCGGCATAGCGACGACGAACGACGTCGAACGGATGCGCGAGGCGGACGCCGACGCGCTCCTGATCGGCTCTGCGATCATGGACGGGGACGTCCGCGAGAACACCCGTCGACTCGCGACTGCGACCGAGGCGGACCCTGCGGCGGAGACGGACCCTGCGGCGGAGACCGAGACCGAGACTGCGAGAGACACACAATGAGTACGGACAAGACGGACAAGACCTTCGGCGACTACGGCGGGCAGTACGTGCCCGAGTCGCTGATGCCGGCGATCGAGGAACTGACAGACGCCTACGAGCGCTACGTGCTCGACAACGAGGACGGCTTCGTGGACGAGTTCCGTCGACGGTTGCGGGACTTCGGCGGGCGCCCCCTGCCGCTCCAGCACGCCGAGGCGCTCTCGGAGCGCTACGATACGACCGTCTATCTCAAGCGCGAGGACCTGCTCCACGGCGGCGCGCACAAACTCAACAACGCCCTCGGACAGGTACTGCTCGCGAAGTACATGGGCAAAGAGCGGATCATCGCCGAGACCGGCGCCGGCCAGCACGGCACCGCGACCGCGATGGCCGCCGCACACCTCGACATGCCCTGTGAGGTGTACATGGGCGAGACCGACATCCGCCGCCAGCGACCCAACGTCTTCCGGATGAAGATAAACGGGGCGGAAGTGACGCCGGTCACGACCGGTCGCGGCACGCTCAAGGAGGCAATCTCCGAGACGATGCGCGACTGGGCGACCACCGTCGAGACCACCCACTACGTCATCGGGAGCGTCGTCGGACCCGCACCCTTCCCCGCGATGGTCCGTGACTTCCAGTCCGTCATCAGCGAGGAGGCTCGCGAGCAGATCCAGGACAGAGAAGGCCGACTCCCGGACGCCGTCCTCGCGTGTGCCGGTGGCGGGTCCAACACCATGGGCGCGTTCGCCGACTTCGTCCCCGACGAGGACGTCGACCTGTACGCCGTCGAGGCCGGTGGCTCGTCGCTCTCGGTCGACGAAGAGGAGGGCGTCGCGCCCAACTCGGCGTCGCTGTCGACCGGCGGCGAGGGCGTCCTCCACGGCGCGCGGACCAAACTCCTGCAGGACTCCCACGGCCAGATCATGGAGTCACACTCCGTCTCGGCGGGGCTGGACTACGCCGGCGTCGGGCCGGAACTCGCCCACCTCGTCGACGAGGACCGCGTCGAGGCCGTCAACGTCGACGACGACGCCGCGCTGGAGGCGTTCCACCGCCTCTCGCAGGACGAGGGCATCATCCCGGCCCTGGAGTCGGCACACGCCTTCGGTTACCTCGAAGAACACCACGACGAACTGGGCGACCTCCTGATAGTGAACGTCTCGGGCCGCGGCGACAAGGATCTCGAGACAGTCCTGGAGGAGACCGAGAAACGCGACATCGACGTCGCACCCAACATGTCGGTGTTGCGCGCGGCCGCGAACGAGGGAGGCGGGATCTGATGGGGCTCGAACGCGTCTTCGCCGACGAACCGGCTTTCGTTCCCTACGTCGCGGCGGGCGACCCGTCATACGAGGCCTCGCTGGAGTACGTCGAGGCGCTCGAACGGGGCGGCGCCGACGTCATCGAACTCGGCCTCCCCTTCTCGGAGCCCATCGCCGAGGGGTCGACCATCCAGGGCGCGGTCGTCCGCTCGCTCGAAGCGGGAATGACCCCCCGGCGGTACTTCGAGTTCGTCGAGGACCTCGACGTCGAGGTCCCGCTCGTCTGTATGACCTACTACAACCTCGTCTACCAGTTCGAACACCCGGAGACGGGGGAGGTGGGGCCACGCGCGTTCGTCGAGCGCGCCGCCGAGGTGGGCATCGAGGGGTTCGTCGTCGTCGACCTGCCGGCAGAGGAGGCCGGCCCCCTCCGGGAGGCCTGCGACGAGTTCGGCCTCGACCTGGTGTTCATCATCGCGCCGACGACGCGGGGCGACCGCCTCGAATCGATGCGCGAGCAGGTCTCGGGCTACGTCTACGTCCAGGCCAGACTCGGCGTAACGGGCGCCCGCGAGGACGTCTCCGACCAGACGGGCTCGTCGCTCGAACGGGTCGCCGACTGGGACGTCCCGAAAGCGGTCGGGTTCGGCATCAAGACCGGCGAGCACGCCGAGCGCATCGTCTCGGCGGGCGCCGACGGGATAATCGTCGGCTCGGCACTCGTCGACATCATCGCCGAAGGCCACGAGGCCGGCGACGACGTCGCGACTGTCGCCGAGCGCCTCGAAGCGAAAGCCAGTGAACTGAAAGCGGGTGCGAACGCCGGTGCCGCGGCCGAGGTTCCACCCGACGAAGCCTGACACCCCCTCCCCAGGGAGCTAGCACCCACCCACGGGACGGTCGGCCCGCCCGGGGGCTCCGGGGGAGAAGCCGCCGGACGAGCACACAACGCGGCCTGGTGGGGCGACGGCCTCGAAACCGTAGCCGCCGAGAACCTGTTCGTCCCACAGGATTATAACCCTCTCCAGCAATTGATTACTGTTCACAGTATGACAATCCGGAGGGTGGCGGTGGGCCGGGACCTCGGGACCCGACTGTCGGGCGCGGGGTGTTCGCAGGAACCGGCCGGCCGGAACGGTGGTACCGACGCCTGGGGTGGTGGTGTGTGACCGACGACGACGAAGCCGGCGACGTTCCCGCGGTCGACGAACTGCTGGCGCTCCTGGGTAACGAGACGCGGATGGCGATCATGCGGACGCTGTGGGCGGAGTTCGAGTTCGCGGACTACGTCACCGAGCGCCGGGACGGGCACACCTTCTCGGAGCTACTGGAGGCGACCGGCGTCACGGACAGCGGGAACTTCAACTACCACCTCGGCGAACTCGCGGGCGTCCTCGTCGCGGACCGCGAAGACGGCTACGTACTCACGCCGCTGGGCTACAATCTGATGCAGTCGATCGACCGCTACGACTCCTTTGCCTACACCACGTTCGACGAGCGCGTGGCCGCCGATCCCTGTCCGTACTGCGGGGGCGACCTCGTCGTCGCCTACCGCCGCGAGATCGTCAGCGTGCGCTGTCGGGACTGCGGCGGCCTCGCGTCCGACGGCGACTTCACGTTCGTCGAGGTGCCCGCCATCGGGACGGGTGAGCCCGCCACGGAGGAACTGCTCGACGCGGCGACGCTCGCGATGTTCGCGAAGGTCCGCTCCTCGCGCCACGGGGTCTGCTGGGACTGTCGGGCCCCGATGGACCGGTCGCTGGACTGCTGTGAGGACCACGCATCCGAATCGAACGGTGTCTGTGAGGTCTGTGACCGGCGGTACGCGGTGGTCGTCGACGCGGACTGCCCCACCTGCGGCGAGAGCGGTCGCGGTCCGGCACTGGAGTACGCCGTCGTCTCCCCGTCGGTCGCGGCCTTCTTCGAGTCGGTCAGCGCGGGGCCCGAGCAGGTCGGCCCGTGGCGCTATCGTCTCGCGGCGCTCGGGGCCGCGACCGAGCGCGTCGAGTCGACCGACCCGGTGACTGTCGACCTCTCGCTCGAACGCGACGGGCGCACCCATCGGGTGACCGTCGAGAATCGCCAGGACGGGATCCGGATCGAGAGCGTGTGACCCGGTGACGGGACCGCAACCGTGTCAGCGTCGCTCACTGGGGCCGTCTCGACCGCCACGACAACCGGTCGTCGTCGCGACTCCCCTGTCGCCGTTCGAGGCGCCGGAGCACTCGATAGAGCGGCGATGCCATCGCCACGCTGAGACCGACCGAGAGGACCAGGAAGGTCAGCGCGGGCGAGAATGGTGGTGAGAGTGAGACCAGCGGCGTGGAGTCGACGCCGAGAGTGACCTCGAGCACGCCGGACTCGGACGGGTACCGGTCGGTGACGGGCCTGTCGCCGGCGACGTGGCGGTCGAGCCAGCCGTCCAGGGACGTCCCGGCGACCTCGTTGACGGCCTGCGCGAAGTCCGCGTACGTGACGGACCCGTCGTGGCGATTGACGCGCCGGAAGACGTCTTCGAGCGACCGGTGACCGTCGGTCTCGGCCCGGATCTTCGCGTCGAGGACGGCGAGGGCGCGGGCACCCTTGTGGTGGGGGACGCCGTCACTGTCCCAGGTCGCGGGGTCGGTCAGCGTCGCCCGGGAGGGGCCGCCGTCGAGGTGGCCTCGGAGTTGACGTTCCGATATCGCCCCCCGTTCGTAGCTCAGTCGAGCGGCGTAGTACTCGGCGCTGGCCTCGCGAAACCACCGCATGTCCGCGGCCGGCCGGTAGGACTGGCGGGTGTGGACGTACTCGTGGAGGTAGACGTTCTCCGGGTCGTCGAGTCGCGACCCCGCCTCGACCCAGAACTCGTCGCGGGCAGGGACGCTCTCCCCGCCGCGCCTGACTCCGGGGACCGCGTACGCGAGCACCGACTCGTCGCGGTCGCCGACGTCGAGTCGCCCCGTCGCGTCGGCCAGCGCGTCGGCGATGGCTGTCGGGTCTTCGACGGGAGTCGCATCCGCCGGAACGACGACGCGGACCTGCCGGCCGGCGTTCGACCGCGTCACGACCTCGGTGGGGCCGGCGAGCGCGTAGCGGTCACCGTAGACGCCCTGTGCGTCGGCGAGATTCCGCGCGCGCTCGGAGAGCGGCCACGACCGCTCGACCTCGCCGTCGGTGACCCGCTGGAGTTCGACGAAGGGGACCGACGCGAACGTCCAGGCTTCCGTCGCGACGGACTCGCGTCCCGCCGGGCCGTCGGCGGCTCCCTGTCGGGGTGCCCGAACGGCCAGGACGACGCGCGCGTTCTCGGTGCCCGTCCAGGTCAGTCGCGTCCGACCGTCGCTCTCGGCACGTTCGAACCCGGCCGCCTCGACGACGGTCGCCCCACCCACGACCACCCACAGCCGGTCGAGGTCGTCGTCCGGCGACACCGTCAGTTCGTATCGGAGCGTCTCGTCCGCCCGCGTGACTGTCACGGCCGTGCCGCCTCCCGACACCCCAGTGCCGTCTCCCGACCCCGCCTCGCCGGCTGTCGTGCCAGCCGTCCGATCGACGGTGCCGTCGACCACGCCGTCGCCGATTCCGCCGACTGCCTCATCGATAGCCCCGCCGGCCGCTCCCCTGTCGACCCCACCGGCCGCGGACGCCGCCTGGATCCCCGGCAACCCGACCAATAATATCAATATAGATAGAAGGAAAGCGATCAGTATCCGGATAGCTCTCGGCGAGATAAGGGCGTCAAAAATGCCGCCTTCGAGCTGTTTCACGTCTTATAGTTGGTCGTACAGCATTAAACGATATCGTCTAAAATTCGATAATAAAAATACAATCGGTGGGCACGGAGTCGGCACGGAAACCGGTCGCGAGGGGCGGCCACACCAGGGGCGGGGGCGGTCGCGACGGCTGTGGTCGGTGCGAAATCGACCGAAACCGGAAGGCAATTAACCGCTCTTGCCACACCGTCACACGATATGACCGCAGGGAAGGCCGCACGTCTGGGCCGCATCGGGACAGGGGGGCGTTACCTCGTCGTCCCGATGGACCACGGTATCACACTCGGGGCCGTGAAGGGCCTCGTAGACATCGAATCGACCATCGACGCGGTGACGAGCGGCGGCGCGGACGCCGTCCTCACGCAGCGCGGGATCGCCGACCGCGTCCACCCGAACAAGAACGGCGCGGGTTACATCGCCCACCTCAACGCCTCGACCGACATCGGGCCCGACGAGAACGACAAACGTCCCACGGGCACCGTCGAGGACGCCATCCGCGCGGGCGCAGACGCCGTCTCCTATCACATCAACGTCGGTAGCGAGCACGAACCCGACCAGATCACCGGCCTCTCGGAGGTGACGCGGGAGGCCGACTCCTACGGGATGCCCACGCTCGCGATGGCCTACGCCCGGGGCCACGACGTCCGCGACGACGACCCCGTCGAGTTCGCCGAGGACCTGGGTCACGCCGTCCGCCTCGCCGAAGAGCTGGGTGCCGACGTCGTCAAGACCGCCTACAGCGGCACGGCCGAGACGTTCGACCGCGTCGTCGAGTCCACCTCGCTGCCGGTCGTCATCGCCGGCGGCTCCCGGGGGACCGACCGCGAGACCCTGGAGATGGTCCGGGGTGCGATGGACGCCGGCGCCGACGGCGTCTCGATGGGCCGGTCCATCTTCCAGCACGACGACCCCGAGGCGATCACCAGCGCCGTCTCCGCGGTAGTCCACGACGACGCGACCGCCGGTGAAGCAGCCGAACGGGCCGGTCTCACCGTCGAAGCCTGAGTCGCCGGAGCCGCCGATTTTCCGACGTTTCTCCGACGGGGTCAGACACACGGCTGACGAGCGTTTTTGTGGGACGAACGGAGATACCCACCCGATGGCAACCAGGGATTCGCTCCTCGACGGGAGAGGAGTCGCGGGCTTCGGGCCGCTCGTGGCGACGCTGTTCGGGTGTACGATCGTACTGACTGCAGTCTTCCTCGGCGGGGTCGCGCTCGTGGCCGGCCGGGCTGCCGGGTTCGTCGCGCGCCTCCCGCTGTACGTGCTCGCGAGCGCCGTCGCATTCATCGCCGTACTGCTCGTCGCCGACCACGCACGGGCTCACGGGACGACCGTCCTGGGTCGCGCGGTCGGGGTCGCCGCCGTCGGTTTCGCGACCGTCTCGCTGGGCACCGAGGGCCTCGTCGACGCGCTGCGCTACACCGACACCGTCGTCGGCTCGCACCTGTTCGTCTACCTGCTCTCGACGGCGGTCGTCGCCTCCGGCGTCGGCTACTGGGCCGCGCGCAACTACCGCGACGTCCGAAAGATGGCGGCCTCGGACTCGCTCTGAGGGGCTTCGGTCTCCGGCTGGACGCCCCCCGTCGGGTCCAGCCGCGCTACAGTACCGTCGACAGTTCCGCGGGCGACGCGAGCAGATACGTCGGTTCGGGGTCGGGCTCGGACGGGCCCTCGTCGGTCGGCACCCACGCGGAGGCCATGCCGGCGTTGTGGGCACCGACGACGTCGCCGTCGAGTCTGTCCCCGACGTAGACGCTCGCGTCCGCGGGGACGTCGAGGTCGTCGAGCAGTGCCCGGAACGGTGCCGGGTCGGGTTTCGACGGGTGACCGGTGCCCGGGCCACAGCAGACGACCGCGTCGAACTCCTCGGCGATCCCCAGGCGTTCGAGTTTCGCCCGCTGGGTCTCGACCGCCCCGTTCGTGAGGAGGCCCACTGTGTAGCGCTCGCGGGCGTACTCGAAGGCTTCGCGGGCGCCATCACGGAAGGAGACCAGCGTCGGGTCGAGTACTTCGACGGTCGCGTCGGCCAGCGCCGCGAGCAACTCCGGGTCGGGGTCTGCCGGAACCTCCTCGGCGACCGCCTGATAGAGGTGCAGGTAGTGCTCGCGGTCGGAGTCGGCGTCGGGCAGGGCCGTGTTGTCGACCCCGTAGAGGTCTTCGGGCTCGAAGAACGGCTCGGTGCCGACGCGCTCGAAGATCCCCTCGTGGATCTCCCTGTCGTTCTGTTCGCTCACACAGAGCGTGTGGTCCAGGTCGAAGACGACGGCCTCGTAGTCGGGCATCCCCTTCGCGTTCGTCGGGCCGCTACCAACCGCTTTTCCTTCCGGTGAAACTTCCGCTCTCAGAGCACCGCCGGGAGTCCGGTCAGCGAATCCAGCCGGTGGGTCGGCGCCGGGTCGGGGTCGTCCGGCAGGTCCTCGTGCGGTCGGTCGAGCGGCACCCAGACCGAGTCCAGCCCGACGTGGTTGGCACCGGTCACGTCGTGGTCCAGGGAGTCACCGACGTAGACACACCGGTCGGTCGAGACGTCGAGCGCCGAGAGTGCGGCCCGGAACGGCGCGGGGTGGGGCTTGGGTCGGATTCCCGCTCCGGGGTCACAGAAGACGGTCGCGTCGAAGGCGTCGGCGATCCCCAGGCGCTCGAGTTTCCGACGCTGCAACCGTTCGCCGCCGTTCGTGACCAGTCCGACGTCGTAGCGTTCGCAGGCGTAGTCCAGGGCCGCCTTCGCGCCCTCACGGAACCTGACGGCGGTCTCGTCGACCACCTCGACTGTCGCCTCGGCGAGTTCGGACGCGGGACTCGGGTCGCCACCGACGTCGGCCGCGACGGCCCTGTAGAGCGCCTCGTAGAACTCCACCTCGGAGGCCGCCGCAGGCATCTCCGTGGAATCGACCCCGCGGACGTCCGCAGGGGAAAAGAACGGTTCGACGTCGACGCGGTCGAAGACGGCTGCGTGGATCCCGTGGTCTGTCTGTTTGGACACACAGAGTGTGCTGTCGAGGTCGAACAGGACGGCGTCACGGGACGGCACGACTGACGGCTGACACCGCCTCGCCACCTCAATCTTTTCACTCGCCGTGGAACTCTTTCAGGACCTCCAGGTCGCGTTTCGTCTTCGCGAACTCGGCGATGCGGCCGGACTCCCCGCAGTCGTCACAGGTGATCGACGTCTCCGGTGTGGGGAGGTCGGAGGGGTTCGCTTCCCACTCGGTCGCGCAGTCGGGACACCGGAGCTGGATCCAGGCTTCCTGCATGGTCCGTGGTCGGAACGCGCCGGGGAAGTGCCTTGGGGGCGCGTGTGCAGGCACAGGGGGGTGTGGCTGTGCGGGGACAGCACCGCGCGGGCTCCCGAGCATCGCCAGTGTGGTGGCCCCCGAGCATCGCCACGTTCAAATCGGACGCCCGCGAGCGTGGGAACAATGACACGAGAAGTCTGGCTCAAGGCCGACGACGAGGTCGGCGACTGGGAGGCGCGCAAACGCCGGATCACCGCCGGCCTCGAAGCGGGTGTCGACTGGGTACTCGTCGACGAGTACGACGTCTCCCGGGTGCGCGACCTCGGGGTCGTCAACGTCGCTGCCTTCTCGAACGGCGACGTCCACGTCATGGACGCCGAGACCGACGAGGACGACGAACCCGACCTCGCAGTCGTCGGCAAGGACGGCGAGGGAGACGGCACGATGGACGTCCCCGACGACCTGTCGGGCTCGGCGGACCTGTCGGTGCTCCGCCGCGAGGACAAGGCCGACGCCGGCTACGTCCGCATCTTCGACCAGCGCTACGAGGAGTTCGCCGAGGAGGTCGCCGCCGAGGCCGAGTACACCATTGTCGTCGGCGAGGACTGGCAGATCATCCCTCTGGAAAACCTCATCGCGCGCATCGGCGAGGAGACGACGCTGGTCGCGGGCGTCCAGTCCGCCGCCGAGGCACAGACCGCCTACGAGACCCTCGAGATCGGCGCCGACGCCGTCCTTCTCGATACCGACGACCCCGACGAGATCCGCGAGACCGTCGCCGTCCGCGACGAGCAGCGCCGCGAGGAACTCGACCTGACCACCGCGGAGGTCACCGAGATCGAACAGACGGGTTCGGCCGACCGCGTCTGCATCGACACCGGGAACCTGATGGAACACGACGAGGGGATGCTCGTCGGTTCGATGAGTCGGGGGCTCTTTTTCGTCCACGCCGAGACCGCCGAGTCGCCCTACGTCGCCTCCCGTCCGTTCCGGGTGAACGCGGGTGCCGTCCACGCCTACGTCCGCACGCCCGACGGCGGGACGAAGTACCTCTCCGAACTCGGGAGCGGCGACGAGGTCCAGATCGTCGACACCGAGGGCCACACCCGCGAGGCCATCGTCGGCCGCGTGAAGATCGAAAAGCGACCGATGTTCCGCGTCACCGCGGAGGTCGAGACCGAGGACGGCACTGACCAGATCGGGACGCTCCTCCAGAACGCCGAGACGATCAAGGTCGCCACCAGCGAGGGCCGCAAGCCCGTCACCGAGATCGAGGAGGGCGACGAACTGCTGGTCTACTACGAGGACACCGCTCGCCACTTCGGCGAGGCCGTCGAGGAGTCCATCATCGAGAAGTAACCGGGAGCGAGCGGACAGTGTTCACCGCGTCCGGCCGATGGGGAACTTGACGCGGTCGGGTTCCTCGTTGTACGCCGCCAGGACCCGCTCGTAGAGCTCGTTTTTGGCCGGTTGCATGCGTCGCGGGTCGACGAGATAGCGGACGGATAGTTCCACCCACGAGGCTTTCCGGGTGACGTTGACCGTCGGGCGCGCGCGAACGTCGAGTTCCACGGGTGTCTCGGCCAGTTGCTCGCGGTAGCGTTCGACGTTTCGCTCCATCTCCTCGCCGAGGTAGTCGTCGGTGACCGACTGCATCGTCTCGCGGGCGAAGTCGATATCCGTCTCGTAGGCCACCTCGACCGACACCTCGTTCCAGACGTAGGGGAACTCGTCGCGCGTGTAGTTCTTGACGTGCGAGGAGAGCACCACGGAGTTTGGGAGCGTGACGACCCGGCCCGAGGGCTGGTGCGTGGAGACGAGTTCGCCCTCGACTTCCCAGAGCGTGGTGACGAGGAAGTCCACCTCGACGACGTCGCCTTTGGACTCGTCGATCTCGACGCGGTCGCCCACCTGGTAGGGCCGCTTGGTCATGATGTAGGCCCAGCCGATGAGCGAGAACAGCGGTTGCTGGAGCGCGAACGTGACGCCGAAGCCGACGACCCCCAGCGAGAACAGCACCCCGAGCCACTGCTCGGTGACGACCCCCGCGAGCGCGACGAGCCCCACGACCGAGAACCCGAGTCGGAGGACGTTCTTCAGGTCGTGCTGGCGCCGTCGAGACTCGGTGTGGGCCGACAGCCACTGCTCGACGAGAACGTAGGCACCGTAGGTCCCGAAGACGACCGCGAGTGCCAACAGGAACGTCGTCGCCAGTTGCGCCACGGCGAACCCCCTGACCGTCCCGAGGTCGACGGTTTCGACGAATCGACTGGCGACCAGCGACAGCGCGGCGACGACCAGCGCGAGATACCCGAGGCGACGCGGCACAGCGAACGGGTAGGCCGGGGCCCACAAAACCGTTTATATCGGCGCAGTCGCCGCGAGTCACACTCCCCGACCCAACGCTTAGGCGCCCAGCAAGCGACCCCCAGAACGTGACCGATCCGGACACCTCGTCGACGCGGCGAACGTTCCTGCGAACCAGCGTCGGTGCCGCAACTATCGGCGTCGCGGGGTGCCGGACTGCGCCGGGAGAGGGGAATGGGAATGGCGACGGGAATGGGAATGGCGACGGGAATGGGAATGGCGACGGGAACGGGAATGGCGACGGGAACGGGAACGGGGGCAGCGAGGGCCCGCTGCTCGCCGAGGGGTTCGAGTCGGGGATGGACGGCTGGACCACACACAGCCACATCGGTCCCGAGGAGCCCCAGTCGGCCTTCGAGTGGGAGATCACCCGCTCGGAAACCGAGGCCGCCGCCGGCGACTGGAGTATCGAGGTGTTCACCGAGGGCGACCACGACGACGGCACTGCCTGGGTGACGACCGAACTCTCGGTCCCCGACGACGCGCAGTCGTTCTCAGGGTCGGTCTCGGCCTGGAGCGCCTCGGAGAGTTTCAACACGCTCCGGAATCTCGTCGTCTACCTCGGTCCGGAGGAACCGACAGCGGAGGAGGACTTCGCCGATCCCGGCATGAACTCCTCGGCGGTGCCGGACGCCCCCGCCGGCGGGCTGCGCGAACCGCTCCATCTCGCGGAGGGTTGGCGCGAGTACACCTTCGAGTGGGACCCTGAGTCGGTCCCCGACACCCTCTATTTCGCCGCCGGCGTCACCGTGATCTGGGAGGCCGACGCGACCCACTACCTCGACGCGTTCGAAGTCGACGTGGAGTGACCGGTAAAGAAGGGGAATCGCGTTAACACACGAACGTACGCCGAGCGGAGCGAGGCGTTTCTCCGCCGGAGCGGGGTGAAACCCCGCGGAGGCGGCTTTTTGGTCCAGCTTTTTCGAGTCGGGCGGGACCGGAGGTCCCGCTGACCGTGCGAACGGTCTCC
>Ga0207772_100014_pt1 | contig 253264 bp, 223 predicted proteins | sample A23M3SouthBayCA_2_FD_187750 | JGI IMG/M metagenome (GOLD analysis project Ga0207772, IMG submission 187750) | Aerobic enrichment media microbial communities from Eden Landing Ponds, California, USA - A23 M3 (2) (SPAdes) | ecosystem: Environmental > Aquatic > Marine > Unclassified | place... | reverse complement strand
GAACGTACGCCGAGCGCCGGAAGAGCGAGCACTTCCGAGCCCTCGTTTGCTTCGCTCACGAGGACGAAGCGAGGCGTTTCGCCGTCAGAGCGGACTCTGACGAGCCTCGCGTCGTCGCACTCCGCGAGACCCCGCCGGAGCCGTCGAAGACGGCGGAGGCGGCCTTTTTCACCCATGTTTTTGCCGGGAGTGGTGCCCGCAGCGAACCCAGTGAGCGAGGACACCCGAGCGGGAAAAACATGGCCTATCACTGTCAGACAACCGCGGCTGGAGAGGGCGTCCCTACCGGATCTTCTCGCCCGGCTGGGCGTCCTCGTGGGTCGTCAGCAGGTCGGCCTGCTCGCCCGCGGCGAGGACCATCCCGTTGGACTCGTAGCCGAACAGGTCGGCTTTCTCCATGTTCGCGAGCAGGACGACCTTCTCGCCAGGGAGCTCGTCGAGGTCGTGCAGTTGCTTGATCCCGGCGACGACCTGTCGTGTCTCGACGCCGATGTCGACGGTCAGCAGGGCCAGGTCGTCGGAGTCCTCGATCGGCTCGGCCGTTTCGATGCGGCCGACGCGGATGTCGAGGTCCTGGAAGTCGTCGAAACTGATCCGCTCGTCGGCCAGCGGTTCGAACTCCATGTCGACCTCGTCGGCCCCGGGCGCCTCGTCGCTTTCGGTCTCGGTCGCCCCGGCGTCACCGTCTCCGCTCTCTGCCTCTCCCTCGGCGGCCTCCTCGACGCGTTCCTCGAGTTTCCGGTTGAGCTGTTCGACGCGTTCGTCCTCGACTTTCTCGAACAGCTCCTCGGGCTCGCCGAACTCGGCGGGGGGCGCTTCGAGGGCGTCGTCCAGCGTCGCGTCGGCGACGTCGCCGTCCTCGTCGAGTTGACTCCAGAGCCGCGCGGCCGTATCGGGCGCGGCCGGATAGACGAGGACCGCGACGGCTTTCGCGACCTGGACGCAGTCGCGGATGACGCCCGCGGCCTCGTCGTCGTCCAGGTTCCAGGGCTCGTGGCGCTGGATGTACTGGTTGCCGAAACCCGCCAGTTCGACCGCGGCCTGGGTGGCCTTCCGGGTGGAGTACTCGTCGATCGCGGCCTCGAAGTCCTCGACGGCGTCCTCGATCCGCTCTCTGGCCTCGCTGGAGACGCCGACCTCGGGCGTCCCACCGTAGTTGCGGTGGGCGAAGAGGAGCGAGCGGTAGGCGAAGTTGCCGACGTTGCCGACGAGTTCGCCGTTGACCCGCTCGGCGAAGCGGTCCCAGGAGAAGTCGATGTCGTCCTGGAACCCGCCGACCGTGGTCAGGTAGTAGCGCAGCGTGTCGGGTTCGAAGCCCTCGTCGAGGAACTCGCGAGCCCAGATGGCCCGGTTGCGACTCGTCGAGAAGGCGTCGCCGTCGAGGTTCATGAACCCGCTGGCGACCACCGAGCGCGGTTCGGCGAAGCCCGCCACTCGCAACATCGCCGGCCAGAAGACGGTGTGGTGCTGGATGATGTCCCGGCCGATGACGTGGATTATCTCGCCGCCACCAGGGGACGGTTCGGCGACGCTCCCGGCAGTGCCGTCGGCGCGCCAGGTTTCCTCCCAGTCGTACTCGTCGGCACCGACGCGCTCTGTGTACTGGCGCGTCGAGGCGATGTACTCGATGGGCGCGTCGACCCAGACGTACAGCACGAGGTCGTCCCGGCCGGGGTACTCGAACCCCCAGTCGAGATCGCGCGTGATACACCAGTCCTCGAGCCCCTCCTCGATCCACTGGCGTGGCTGGTTCCGGGCGTTCGAGGTGCCTTCGAGTCGGTCGAGAAAGCCCGAGAGGTAGTCCGCGAGGTCCGAGACCCGGAAGAACTTGTGGCTGCGCTCGCGGTACTCGGCAGGGTTACCCGTGATGACCGAGACGGGGTCCTCCACTTCGCCGGGTTCGAGGTGGCGCTGGCAGCCGTCGTCACACTCGTCGCCGCGGGCGTCCGCGCCGCAGTACGGGCAGGTCCCCTCGACGTACCTGTCGGGGAGGGGCTGGTCCTCCTCGGGGTCCCAGGCGACGAGGATCTCGTCCTCGTAGATGTAGCCCTCGGATTCGAGGGCCTCGACGATCTCGTAGGTGAGTTCGCGGTTCGCCTCGTCGTGGGTGGTGCCGTAGTTGTCGAAGTCGACGCCGAAGCCCGCGAACGTCTCGGCGTACTGTTCGTGGCGCTCCCGGGCGAGGCTCTCGGGGTCGACGCCCTTCTCCAGTGCTTCGACGGCGACGGGCGTGCCGTGCATGTCGGTCCCGCAGACGAACGCGGTCTCCTGACCGACGGTCCGCAGCGCTCGTGCGAGGACGTCGCCGCCGACGTAGGTGCGCAGGTGACCGATGTGCAGGTCGCCCGTCGGATAGGGCAACCCACAGGTCACTACGGCGGGGTTCTCGGTGGGGAAGTCGTCGTGGCTCATACTACTCGATACCTCCAGTCGACTCTTTAACGCGGTGATCTCTGGTCGTGTACACTCGTGTCATCGTTCGTGGTGTCGTGTTCGTCGTCCCGTTCCACCGTCTCGTCCGCTGTCATTCTGTGGTGTCGTCGCGGTCGCGTGACTGTGCGGTCGCGTCGGCCAGGCTTCGCCCGGTCACACCGGCCAACTCGGCTGCGGGGTATGAGCCCGCGACGGTACGATGGGTCCACCCGGCGCTAGAAGGAGCCGCGCATGCGCATACGACCGGTGGACTGCCTCATCACCCATTCGTTGCCCGTCGCGGGTGAAAAACCTTGCCGTCAGCTCTCCTCGACGACCAGTCTCCCGAGCATGTCCGGCGGGTGGAACCGGCAGACGTAGTCGTAGGTGCCGGGCTCGTCGACGGTCACCGACGTCTCGGCTCCGCTACTGACCTCCTTGTCGACGCCCAGTGCCGGCGCCGTGACGGTGTGTGGCGCTGAATCCTCATTGGGGAACGAGACCGTCGTCCCTGCCGGGACCCGCGCGACGATCGGGTCGTACGTGAACCCCGAGATCGTCACCGTCGTCGCGTCGGTCGCCTCGGCCTCGTCGAGTTGCCCCCAGTTGTAGTCGGGGTACTCGCTCTGTCCGGTGGCCCCGCCGGCCGAAGTCGTGCCCGCGGCGGCCGTCCCCGTGGCTGTCGGTGTCGACGCGGCCGTCTCTGTGAGTGTCGATGCGGGCGTTTCAGTCGGTGTCGGGTCGTCGCCGTCCCCACCGCCATCACTGCCGTCCCCACCGCCATCACTGCCGTCCCCACCGCCGCCATCGTCGTCGTTTCCACTGCAACCGGCCAGGGCGGCCGTCACGGTGATCGCTGCGACCGAGCGCATGTACGTGCGTCTATCTTGCATGTCTCGGCCGACGACAGGTCAGTACATCAACGTTTTCCGAACCAGGTCCAAACGGTATCCGAAATTCGTCCGAAATTCGGGCGCTTGACGGTCGCGTATCCGGCGTTCACTTCCAGGTTATCCAGGCGAGGAAGGCGAGAGCGACGGTTTCGAGGAGGTTCAGCGCCATCGTGCCTTGCTTGGCGATGGTCTCGTCCGTGTAGGCCACCCAGGCGTGGAAGGTGGGGTGGAACGTGTAGAGATAGAGTGCGAGCAGGTTCTGTGCGAGGAGGACGGCGGCGAACACGAGGAGCCCGAGGGTGTGAGTGGCGCCGTGCGAGCGGTAGTTTCGTACCCAGACGAAGGTTAGACCGGCGAGTAAGACGACGTTGACTGCGACCGCTCCACGGGCCACCTCGAACCAGAGGTCAACCATGGGATCCTCCGCCGGGAGTGCTCATCGTGCCCCGTTCGGTGGCCGTGCTGTTATACTCTGTCCAAATTTCCTCCACAAAGGCTCGGTCGCGTGCTGTCATTGCTCCTCCTCGTCCAGTACGGTGTCGAGGACTTCCTCGACGGTCTCCCAGTTGGCGCGACACTGCTCGGTCGGGAGGTAGACGGCGCCGTACTCGTCGCCGCTGGCCGTGACGATGTTGTTCTCCTCCAAGACGTCCAGGTGGTGACGGATGGTGGTGTAGTCGAGGTCGAGTACCTCCGCCAGTTTGTTGGCGTTGCGCGGCTGTTCGTCGATAGCCCGCAGGAGTCGCGCACGATTCTCACCACCCCGGGTGCTGGCGAACACGTACCAGAGCACCCCCTCCATACCTCCCTCAGAGACAGCGCCCCCTTGTAAGCGCACCGACGGCGGAACCTGGGACGCTCATAGCCCGCCGTCCCGGCCTGTCCTCACAGCCCGTCGTCCCGGCCCGTCCTCACAGCAGCGTGAGTCCGCCCCAGACGATGGCGATCGTGACGATCAGGCGGCCGGCGCTTCCGACGAAGGTCGCCGCGGCGAACTTGGTGTAGTCCTCTTCGAGCACCGAGAAGGCGTAGATCGAGAGCGTGTCGGGGAAGCCGGGCACACAGAGCGCCAGCGCCAGGCCGATGTAGCCGTAGCGCTGGGAGAGCTGGACGACTTTGTTCTCGGACCACTCGACGACGTCGAACCGCGAGCGCCGCAACAGTCCGATTATGGGTCCCGACTCCTTGGCCTCCTGGCCGATGTGGAACGCGAAGACGCTCCCGGCGGCCTTCCCGAGGCCGCTGACGACGATGACGACCACGTAGTTGAGCGACACCGGCAGTCCGAGCTGGAGCGCCTCGGCCGGCGGCAGGACGACCTCGCTCGGCAACGGCAGGACGAACGCGATCAGAAACGAGTACACCCAGATGACGAGCAGACCGACCGGGCCAGTGGCGGTACAGACGGCGCTCGTCAGGGCACCGTGTCCGCCGGACTCACAGCCCAGGGAGATCAGGGAGAGGGGGACCTCGACGGGGAGCACGAGCGGGGGTTCCGCGCCGTTCGTCGTAAGCTTTCATGTTCGGCCCGGGCGGGTCAGCCGACGAAACACGAGCGAAGCGAGCGTCAGTACCAGTCCAGATCGGCGACGAACGAGCGGAGCATCGACCGGGTGACGTGGGGCATACAGACCACGCGGAGTTCGTCGTCGCCGGTTTTCGAGACGCGCCAGCCCCGCTCGCGCAGGCGGTCGGTCATCGGTACCGACAGGTCCGCCGCGACGAGTGGCAGTTCCGGTTCGACGACGTCGTGACCGCGCGCGGCGAGCTGGTCGGCCAGCCACCCGGCGTCGGCCATCGACGTCTCGAACTGCTCGCGGTAGCCCGCCGGCCATAAAGCGTCCATCGCGGCGACGGCACTCGCGACGCCCGCACCGCTTCGCGTCCCCGTCAGCGTGACCTGCGAACGCGACTCCAGATACGGCGTCTCGACGGCGAGTTCGGCCAGCAGGTCCTCCGAGCGGGCGAGGAGGCCGCCCGCGGGCACCGCCGCTTGCCCGAGCTTGTGCGGGTCGATCGTGAGCGTGTCGACGTCGGCGTCGGCGAAGTTCCAGTCGAAGTCAGTGAACGGCAGCGCGAACCCGCCCCACGCGGCGTCGACGTGACAGAGCGCGCCGGCGTCGTGTGCGAGGTCGGCCACCGCAGGTACGGGGTCGACGTAGCCGTACTCGGTCGAACCCGCGACGGCCACCACGCAGACGGTGTCGTCGTCGACGAGTTCGGCCAGCAGGTCGGGGTCGGCGCGGTGGCCGGTCGTCGGCGCGGTCCGCAACTCCACGCCCAGCACGTCGGCGGCCTTCGTGAAACTGAAGTGGGCGCTCTCGGGCGCGACGACGTTGGGGTCGTCCGTGTCGGCGCGGTTGCGCGCGATGCGGACGGCCTGGATGTTGGCCTCGGTGCCGCCGCTGGTGACGTAGCCCGCGGGGTCGGCGTCGGGATGACCCGTAATCTCGCCCAGGAGACCGACCGCCCGGTCTTCGAGGTCGGCGACCGTCTCGTAGGTGCCGGGGTCGCCGGGGTTAGTCGCGAGGAAACGCTCGGCTGCCGCCCGGGCGGCCGGGTGTGGCTCGGTACACATCGACGAGAGAACCCGCTCGAACGTCTGTGGCTCGGCCAGCTGACCCATTCGTCTCACAGAACGAGGGCAACCCGTTTATCCGTTTTGTTCGCTGGAACCGCTCGGCTCGCCAGTTTCGGTGGGTTCACCGACGTCGTCGGGCCCGTCCGATCCGCCGGTGTCGAGTCCGTCGGATCCGTAGGTCCCGTCGAGATACGCCGTGAACTCCCGGACGATGTCGGGATCGTACGTCCAGGCGCCGCGATACTCGCCGTCGCGCACCTCCTCGGCGACGAGCGCACACGCCATCGCGTCGTCCTCCCCGCCGTCGAAGGCCACGAACCAGAACGCGCCGAGTTCGTCCCCTGCCAGCGTCCCCTGCTCTGTCGCTCCCGTGTGAACGGTGACTCTCTCGATCGCGGGCGGCGTCCAGTCCGACTCGCCGTAGACGTGGACGGACAGGTTCGTCTCGGCGGCGAGGCGCTCGTAGATCCGCAGTTGCGCCCGGTACGCGGACAGCGACTGGAACCCGGCGTACAGGGTCCCCCGGCCGACGCGGAAGGCGCGGTCTTCGATCTCGCGGGTGGTCGCGAGCAGGTGTGGCCGCTCGAGACTGGTGAATCGGGCGCCGGCGAGTAACGTTCCCAGTTCGCCGTACCCCGACTCGCGGACTTCGGGGGTCCACGGGGCGTCCCGCGGCGGGTCGACGGAGTCGGCGAACGCCGAGGCGGGGACCGACCCGCGATACTCGCCGCCGCTCCGGACGGTGAGATACCCCGCGTCCGCCGAGACCGGCAGTTGCTCGTGGTACACTTCGACGTCGAACCGCTCCAGAAACGCGTGGAGTGCCTCGTCGCGCTCGGGTCCGTAGGTCGTGACCGTCGTCGCCGGCCCGCGGATCCGTTCGAGCGCGTCGGCGACCGATCTGACGGCGGCCATGTCACTCCCTGGACGACGCGGCGAGGGCGTCGACGTCGAGTTCACCGTTGCCTCCGTCGGCCGAGGCCGCGGTCGACAGTACGGTCTCGGCCGCCGGGGTGAGGTCGCGCAACGTCACGTCCCCACTGTCGGCGTCGTAGGTGACGAACTCGGCCGCCGCGAGCATCGGCAGATGTGTGTGGTGGAGCTGTATTCGCACGGTTCCGTAGTCCACGGCATCGCCGTCGGCCTCGGCACCCGCCGCGGACTCACTCCAGCCGGTCACGCACTCGGCGAGCGCGTCCAGCGATGCACCCTCGTTCTCCCGCAGATAGTAGAGGACGACCCGCCTGTAAGGATGTGATAGCGCCCGGAACAGGTCCGATAGGGTATCCTGTGGAGTCATCGGTGTAGTTTTGAACATATGTCACCGGAACGTTTCAATCTATTGTCTTCTTTGTGATCAGTTGTGTCGGGATCGAACGTCACTCGGACTTGCGTCTACCCGGGTCGCTCCTGTCCCGGGCGAACGGAGAAAAAACGTATCACCCGGGGTGTCGTGTCTCCGGTGATGGCTTCCGACACGCTAGCCGAGGAGACGGCGCTGGTCACGGGTGCGAGTTCCGGTATCGGGGAAGCGACGGCACACGCGCTCGCAGAGCGGGGCGCGAAACTGGCGCTGGCCGCCCGCCGGGAGGAACGCCTCGAAGCGATCGCCGAGACGCTCCGCGCGGAGTACGACACAGAGGCGCTGGTCGTTCCGACCGACGTCACCGACGTGGCGGCCGTCGAGGCGATGGTCGAGACCACCGTCGACGAACTCGGCGGACTGGACATCCTGGTCAACAACGTCGGCCTCGTCCGCGGCGACGGCGTCGAGGACCTCTCGACGGAGGAGTACCGCACGATGATGGACGTCAACGTCGACGGCTACTTCTTCCCGACGCGCGAGGCACTCCCCCACGTCCGCGAGGCCGGCGGGACGCTCGTGTTCGTCGGCAGTTTCGCCGGGCAGTACCCCCGCCCCGGCAACCCCGTCTACGCCGCGACGAAGTGGTGGGTCCGCGGCTTCGCCAAGAGCGTCTCCGCCGACGTTGGCGAGGACGACGTCGCCGTGACCGTCGTCAACCCCAGCGAGGTCCGGAGCGAGTTCGCCGCCGACTCCGGCGAGTCCTTCGAGGAGCGCTTCGAACCCGGCGAGGTCTCGGACCCCGAAGAGATCGCCGCCGCGATCGCCTTCGCCGCCGAACAGGACCCCTCGATGGTCTCCGAGATCGACCTCTACCGGCGCGACAAGCTCACCTTCTTCTGACAGGGCCGCGCTCTGACGCGGAGGGTCCGGGGCGACGCAGGCGGGACCGTGACGTTTTATTCACGGCCGGTCGAGAGACCGGTATGATACTCTCGGACGGGGACATTCTGCGGCGCCTGGAGCGGGGGGACCTGGTCGTCGACCCGCTGGACGACGTCGACCTGCAGGTCCAGCCGGCCAGTATCGACCTGCGACTGGGACGGGAGTTCCTGGAGTTCCAGCACGCCAACATCCCGTGTATCCACCCGAACAGCGAGCGGGAGGTCGCCGAGTACGTCGACGAGACGGTCGTCGAGGAGGGCGGCGAGTTCATCCTCCACCCCGGCGATTTCGTCCTCGGGACGACCCACGAGCGCGTCGAGATCCCCGACGACCTCATCGCCCACGTCGAGGGTCGCTCCTCGCTGGGTCGACTGGCCATCGTCGTCCACGCGACAGCCGGGCTGTGCGATCCCGGCTACCAGGGACAGATCACGCTCGAACTCTCGAACCTCGGGACCGCACCCGTCGCGCTCACGCCGGGGATGCGCATCTCACAGCTCACCTTTACCGAACTCAAGAACGCGGCCGAGCGACCCTACGGCGAGGAACGCGGCTCGAAGTACCAGGACCAGTCGGGCCCCCAGGCCTCGAAGATACAGGGCGACCGGGAGTTCGGCGGGGACCAGTAGCATGCCCGGGGACACGAACGGAGCGCGGAGGGACCGATGAAGTTCGTCGAGGAACTGGTCGTCGACGAGTTCCTGCCCACCTTCAGGTCGATGCTGGCCGAGGCGCTCCGCGAGCGAGGGCTGACCCAGAGCGAGGTGGCGGAACTGCTGGGCATCAGCCAGAGCGCCGTCTCGAAGTACGTCCACGGTGAGGTCGAGCGCAACGACCGCCTCCTCACGGACCGGCGGCTGAACGACCTCGTCGAACGCCTCGCCGAGGGGCTGGCCAGCGGCGGGATGAGCCGCGTCCAGGCGCTCGTCGAGGCCGAGGTGTTCGTCCGGCAACTCGAACAGGGCGACCTGCTCGCCCAGCTCCACGAGGAGGCGATGCCCGGCCTCGCCGAGTACGGCGGCGACCGGTTCGCGGTCCACGACCCCGAGAGCACCGTCCGCGAGGCCGAACGGACGCTCGCGTCGGTCCGTCGGGGGTTGCGCATCCTGGAGAACACGAGCGGGTTCGCCGAGTTGATCCCCGCCGTGGGGTCGAACCTCGTCGAGGCGTTTCCCGACGCCGAGGGGATCGAAGACGTCGCCGCCGTTCCCGGGAGACTCCTCGACGTCAAGGGGAGCGTCGCGGTGCCGGCCGAACCGGAGTTCGGGGTCAGCGAACACGTCGCGAGCGTGCTCCTGGCGGCACGAGCCAGCGGGAGCGACGCGCGAGCCGCGTTGAACGTCCGCTACGACCCGGATCTTGTGGCATCGCTGTCCGCGGCCGGTCACCGGACCGTCGAGTTCGATCCGGAGGTCGACATCGAGGCGGCAGTCGCCGCGGCGCTGTCGGCCGAACCCGACGCGGACGTCCTCTACCAGACCGGTGGCGAGGGGATCGAACCGGTCGTCTACGTCCTCGCGGCCGACGCGCCGGCCGCCGCCCGGGCTGTCAGGGACCGGGACAAAAACGTGAGTAATGACGGGGACAGGACCGGTGACAGAGACGGGACCGGAGACGAAGACAGGACGGGGGAGGAAGTCGGAAACGGGAACCGGGATAGCTGATCCCGATGGCAGACGACGTCGCCGCGACGCAGGCGTTCTACGGGCGCTGGGCGCGAGTCTACGACTGGATCGCCACCGCGCCGGGCGTCGAGTCCTGGCGAGGGCGAACCGTCGAATCGCTCGACCTGGACACCGGTGACACCGTCGTCGAGATGGGCTGTGGGACCGGAGCGAACTTCCCGCACCTCCGCGAGGCGGTCGGTCCGGAGGGCCGGGTCGTCGGCGTCGACCTCACCCGGGGGATGCTCCGGCGGGCGGGCGAGCGAGTCGACCGCGAGGGCTGGGACAACGTCGAACTCGTCCAGGCCGATGCGACGCGGCCGCCCGTCGCCGGCCCGGCCGACGCGGTGCTCGCGACGTTCGTCGTCGGGATGTTCGCCGACCCCCGACCCGCCGTCGACGGCTGGGTGGACGTACTGGCGCCCGGGGGCCGTATCGCGCTCCTCAACGCCGGACGCTCGGACCATCCGGCGGCCCGGCCGCTGAATCTGGGCTTTCGGGCGTTCGTCCGCGCCGCCGCACCGGGCAAGCGCGGCGTCTCGCCGACGCGGAGTCTCGAACGCCGGGTCGCGACCGCCCGCGACCAGGTGCGACGGCGATGCACGACGACGGGCTTCGAGGAGTTCGGACTCGGCTATCTCGGTCTGCAGTGGGGCGAGCGTGACGAAACCGACCGAGAGTGACCGAAGCGAGGCGAGGGGCGCTCGCGTTCACTGTAGTCGCCTCAGCGACCCCTATCCGCGCGAGTGCGGTGCGGGTGTTCGAGCGCGGATATGTCACTGAGCGACCCGCGAGCGGCCCGAGGGCTTTCATCACATACTGACGAGTGCGGTCGAGACATTCCAGCCTGCAGTGTGAGCAGCAACGACGCGCACAGTCACCACAGACCCGGGAGCCGAGATATTTGTCCCAGGGGGACGTACCCCCACGTATGCCCGCTGAAACCGACTCTGAGAAGTACGTCTCGTGTCCAGCACCGGCGTGCAACCGGAAAGGCAGGCGGAGCGTCATCAGGGACCACCTCGCCGAGCGCGACGACCAGCGCCACGAGCGCTTCGACGGCAGCGAAGTGTAGCGGTACCCCGAAACCCGACCCACCGCACTCGATCCGAACCCGCAAACCGTTTTTGTCGCGGCCACGGACCGCCGGTATGGTCGACGAGGTCACGCTGTACCGCGCGCCGACGACGGTCGCCGACGCCGACGCCATCGCCGACTGGCTCGACGAGCGCGTCGACGCCGACGTGACCGTCCGCGACCGGTTTCTCTCGGTCTACGGGACGGACGGGAGTGGCGATTCCGACCCCGGGTTCGATCTCGCTGAAGCTTTCGCCGAGGCGCGCGTCCTCTCACCCTACGAGCGCGAGACCGGTAACACGATGGTGGGGATCGTCCGCTACGAGGAGCGGGCCATCGAGAACCCCGAACGCGCTGGCGGCGTCATCTACGACGGCCTGCAGGTCCAGGAGATTCTGGGTCGACTCCTCCCCGAGTCCGAACGCGGGCTGGACCACCTGCACGTCCCACTGCTGGACCGGGTCGTCGGCACCTGGGGTGACCACGACGGCCGCTGGCACAAGCGCGTGAACGTCCTCGGCCAGCCCGGCCTCGTTTCGATCCCGGGCCTCTACGAAGCGCCCGCAAAGCCCGAGCAATACTACAAGGAACAGCAGAAACACGCGCTGCTCTCGGGAGGTGCGCCGCCCCGCGAAGTCCTCGAAAACGAAGTCGACGGGGAGTTCCTCGTCGCCGACGACCCCCGGACGACCGACGCGCTGAAAGGCTACGTGCTCCAGACCTGCCACTACCTCGCGACCGGCGAAGGCTTCTGTGAGGAGGAGGGCTGTCGACTGGCGAACCCCCACCGACAACCCGGCGTCGTGGCGGCGCAACTGCGAGACCCCGAGTTCTGTCCCGAGCACGCCGAACTGTACCGGGTGTGAGGGGTCGAGGGACTGAGTGGGTGAGGGGTGTGACGACCGGTCGTTTCGGGTCAGACCGGGTCACAGGGTGTTCAGTTCCATCGAGATCAGGAACAACTCGACCAGTATCGCCACCAGAAGCACGATGACGACGTTGAGCCGGATCCGCAATCCATCGTCCATGGCCTGGTCGCCGACTCGACAGTGTATCTTCATTTCCGTTTCCGGATACCGGACGTTGGATCGACTGCACTCGACGGTGTTCGCTTCCATCGCGCGATCGTGAGCGCGGTCACGCAGACACCCGACGATATGATCGGTGTTGTATACCTCACACCTCCCCAACCTCTTGCGCTTCTCGGCCTTCGGCCTGCGATGCTCGCCCCTCGCACGATACGTCTCGCGGCCTCGCGTCGCTCGGCACGCTCGACGGCGCGCGCCACGGTGGCTGGTCGAACGGAGTGCCGAACAGTAGAAAGTCGAACCGCGCGCCAGCGTCACTCCTCGTCTTCGAGTCGAAGCGTCGCGGTCCGTTCCCACGAGGTTTCGTCGATCACGGCGATCTCGTGCTGGCCGAAGACGTAGAGGTAGTCACCGACGTAGCGGGCCCGGACCGCACCGCCCGCGTCGACGGCCGTCTCGACCGAGAGCGACTCGTTCGTGTAGTCGACGACGAGGCCGTCCTCGCCGGCCGGGAGGAAGAACACGCCGTGGCGCCGGTCGATGGTGAAGGCGTGGTGACTGTTCGAGACACGCGACCAGCCCCGGTCGAAGACCTTCGAATCGGCGATGGTGGGATCGGTCGGCTCGGACACGTTGAACAGCACGGCCTTGACGCGCCCGTCTTCCTGACCGATGCCGAGCACGTGGTCGTCGTTGATGGGGTGGAGATACGACGAGAAACCGGGGAGTTCGAGGACGCCCTGCTCGACGGGGTCAGCGGGGTCCGAGAGGTCGACGACGTGGAACGGGTCGACCCGGCGGAAGGTGACGAGGTAGGCCGTGTCCTCGACGTACCTGACGGCGTAGATCTGCTGGTTCTCGCCCATGCCCTGGACCGAACCGACGCGGTCGAGCGAATCGGCGTCGAGCGTGTAGAGGTCGTTCTCGCTCTCGCCGCCGCTGACGACGGGAACCGTCGTCGCGATGCGGAGGTGACCGTCGTACTCGTCGAGCGAGAACTGGTTGAGCGGCCGTCCCGGGACCGTACCGTGGGCCTCGACGGCGAGACCGTCACCGATGCCGACGCGGACGATGCCGGTCGTGGTGAACTCCCGCGAGTGGTTCTGCATGTAGTCCTGCACTTCGGTCGAGAGCTCCCTGGTGACGTTCCGTCGCTCCGTGTCGTTCAGCGTGCCGAGCCAGTTCTCGACGGTCGCCCGGACCTCGTAGTAGTGGGCCCGACTCGACAGGTCGTAGCCCCGGACCTCGCGGAGACGCTCTTTCACGCGGTCGGGCACCGTCTCCGAGTCGAGGAAGGCGTCGGTGTAGGCCTCGCCGCGGTCGAACGGTTCGGTGTAGGTGACGTAGACCGAGTCGGCCGAGACGTAGACGGCGGTGTGGCGCCGGGTGCCGACGAAGCCGACGCTGTCGGTCACGTCACCCGTCGCGGGGTCGAGCGCCATCGCGACGTAGGTACCGTCGACCGGGACGGGTTCGCGGGGGTGGTGGACGTCACTGCAGGGGACGCTCGTGCCGTTCATCGGTTCGACGGGACACTCGGGCGCCCGGGCGACGGGCACCTGCACGACGAGGTAGACCTGACCACCGGTTTCGCGCGCGGCGACGATGGTGCCGTTGCGTTCGCGCTCCCACTCTTTCGTCGGGTCACTGGGCGTGCTGACGTCGTAGCCGACGACGCCGTCACCGGTGAGGACGACGAGCGTGTCGTCGACGAGGAGTTGCCGGCCCGAGGCGTTGATCTCCGCGATCAGGGAGGGGTCGGCGGGTTCGGAGGCGTCGATCACGTGGGTTTTGCCGAACCTGCGCTCGGGCTCGTCGATCACGCGTTCGTCGACCGCGGGTTCGGGACCGCGGGCAACCGGCATGGGAACAACTCTCGACTCCGGCGAGTAGTAGAAATGTTCGCCGTCGGTCTTCACGAGATCGGGTTCGTCGACGCCCTCGACCTGCACGTTCGTCGTGCCGACGCGTGAATCCGACCCGCCGTCTCCGGAGCCAGCACCGCCCTCGCCAGCGGTCGCGCCGTCACCGCCGTCAGCGGCCGCGGCGGGGGCAGGCGTCGATTCGACCGCGGGTCTCGCCCTTTCTCCCGCCCGGAGACGATCGCGTCCCCCGACCTGGAACTCGCCGCTCCCCGCACCACGCTGGACGTAGGTCGCGAACGAATCCGAGTCCTCGAACGTTGCCATTCCCTGGACTGCGTCGTCACTGTCGACCGATCCGTTCCCGTCTACTGTCTCGTCGTCACTGTCGACTGACTCGTTCCCTTCCAGTGGCTCGTCGTCGTCGAGCGGGTCGGTCACGACGAACGCCGCCGCGCCGACCGTCACCGCGCCGAGCAGGACCACCGCGACGACGCCGACAGTCAGTTGCCTGTTCATACCTCCGGATCGACCCCTCGTGATAAACCTTTCCCGTAGCATCAAACGCCGATTGGAAGCATCTACGGGCGGAGCAGGCCAGGTACCCCCGGGCTTGACCCCGAGGTGGTTCACACTCCCGGAACGTAGTCGACGTCGGTGTCTTCGACGAGGCCCATCTCCTCGAGTTTCGTTTCCCACGTGGATTCACCCCAGAGCCACCCGATGCCGGCGCCGATGAGTCCGACACCGAGTCCCACGAGCGCGCCGACGCCGGTCCACCAGGACGACCCGGCGATTATCCCGCCGACGGTCATCGCGCCACCGGCGATAGCACCGGCAGCCGAGACCGTAGAACCGATTCCCGAGCCGACGTCGCCCTCGTCGAACTGCTGATAGGCAGCTATCGAGTCGGCGATCGAGGTGATGAAGTCACCCGCCGGACCCAGCCACTCGCCGAGGAACCTGAGCGCTCTCCCGAACTTCGTGATCTCCAGGGCCTCGTCGGTCATTCCCAGCACTCTGGCGATGTCCGGGGAGGTGCTGGCGATGGCGGCGACGTTCCCGCTTTGCTGGATGGACTCCTGGACGTCGTCGGGCCACTCCATGCTGTATATCGTGGTTATCGTCACGAACGAGGCGAGCCGTCCCGAGTCGGAGAGCCGCTGGACGAACGCTTTCGCCTGTACCGACCCGCGCCCCGGGAGGGTATCGAGGGCCTCTATCCAGTTCTGCCCGGTCACCGCGTCCCCGTGGATCCCGTTGAGCCCCTGGTTCAGTTTCTGTGCGATCTTGGCGGTACTCCCCGAAGTCCCGACGACGGCGTCCAGCATCTGCTGGAACGTCGAGTCGCCCTCGCCCTCGAGAACCCGTTCGAGTGCCGCCGTGCGCCTGCTCTGGTCGACGGTGAGGATCTTGCGCTGGGATTCGACCTGGAACAGCGTCCCGATGGCCTCCCGCGTCGTCTGGCTGGCCTCCTGGCTCGCTGCCATCGCACCGAGGGCGGCGAGTCGCTCCTGGACGAACGCTGACCGGTCCTCCGAGTCGAGTCGCTCCAGGTCCGACCTGAACGCCTCGCTCTGGAGGTACCGGTTTAGCGTCTCGGTGCTGTCCGCGACATCGATGACGTCCATATCCTCGGACAGACTCGCCATCGCCCGCTTTCGCAGGAGGTGCATGTACTCGATCTCCTCCTGTACGGCCTCGACGTCTGTCCGGAGTTCCTCGATGGTGTCCTCGTTGTACTCGAATCCCGCGTCGTGTTCTTGCCTGAAGTCCTCCAGTTGCGAGAGCACGTTCCTGGCCCGGATCACCGTCACCAGTTTCTTCATCGACGCCGGGTAGCCCGCGTCCCCGAACTGTGACGCGAAATCCGCCAGCTGCTCCTCGCGAATGGCTTCCACGAACTGCTCTTTCTCGGACTCGTCGAAGTCGTACTCCTCGAACACGTCCTCGATCTGCTCTTTGAGCGCGTCCTCGAACGCTCCCGTCGAGAGCATCGACTGTACTGTCGAGGAGAATTCGAGCGCCTCCTCCCACTCCTGGTCGGACACGGTCGAGCGATACACGGATCCGCCCGCGCCGCCCGACTGGACCACGTGTGCGAGTTCGTGGGCCAGGAGGTGTTTCCCTGCCCGGGTTTCGGGCTGGTAGGCCCCGCTCCTGAAGACGATGTCCGTCCCGTGGGTGAACGCTTCGGCGTCGATCGACCGCGCCGCGTCGTCGGCTCGCTGGCCCGTGTGGACCCGCACGTCCCCGAAGTCACGGTCGAACCGCGACTCGAAGTAGTCACGCGTCTCCCGGGGCAGGGGCTGACCGCCGCTGGTCACCGACTGGATCTCCCGTTCCAGGTCGCCGTCGACCGTCGCGTCGCCGGTTCTCGTTCCCGTTCCCGTGCGCTGGAGCGACACCGCCGTTTCCGCCGCCGGAGCCGGCTCGTCGGTTGCGAGGACCGTCTCGGCGACCCGTTCGGCCTCGCGCTCGGACGCGTCGCTGGGGGTACTGACGGCGAGTTTCGGCTGGATCGCACCCCGGCGCGCCAGCTCCTGGACCGCCTGATTGCCCTGGGCCCTGTGGAGGGTCGCGACGCGAGTCCGCCCGCGGCCCGAGTCGGACCCGGTCTGACTGTCGCTGCGCTCCGACGACGCCTGCTCGCTCTCCTTCGATTCGGCGCTGTCGCGCGCGTTCGTCATTCGGTCACTCCCGGCACCCACCGGCCGTGGGCGTTCGAATCGGCCACGTGTTCTCGACACAACAAGATAAGTGTTGAGGCGGACTCCAGCATATCGGCCGTCACCGTCCCAGCACCCCGGCCGTCACCGTCACCCTACTCGACCGTCCCCGTGCCTGTTCGTGCAGGGACACGGCAACGCCCCGACCGTTTGCGAACGGCGGTGCTCGAAGCGAAAACGTGGTCAGTCGTCGGCGATTACGGTCTCGGAGTCGTCGGCGACTAGCCGGTCCATGGCGTCGACCATGGCCGCGACGGACGCGCGGGTGATGTCCGAGTCGTTGGCCGAGACGGTCACCGTCTGGTCGCCCCGGGACATCTCCACCTCGACGGTGACGACGGCGTCGGTGCCGCCGGTGATGGCGTCGACGTGGTATGAATCGAGGCGCGTGTCGAAGGAATGCGAGAGCGCGGCCTGGACGGCGTTGATCGCGGCGTCGACGGGGCCGGAACCGGTCTCGGCCTCGGTGCGCTCGTCGCCGTCGACGCTGAGCGTGACCGAAGCGGTCGGCGTCCCGCCGCCAGCGACGGTCGTCAGATCGACGATCTCGACGCGGCGCTCGCGTTCGCGACCGGTCACTTCCTCGGCGATGACGAGCAGGTCGGCGTCCGTGACGCGCTTGCCGCGGTCGCCGATCTCCTTGACCCGCGAGACGATCTCGTTCAGGTCTTCCTCACTGACTTCCACATCGTGTTCGGCCAGAGCGGCCTCGACACCCGCGCGACCGGCGTGTTTCCCGAGTGCGAGTCGGCGCTCGCGACCCACCTTCTCGGGCGGGTAGGGCTCGTACATCGCCTCGTCTTTCAGGGTGCCGTCGGTGTGGATGCCCGACTCGTGGGTGAACGTGTTCTGGCCGACGACGGCCTTGTTCGGCGGGAGCTGGATGCCCGTCGCGTTGGCGACGAGTTCCGCCAGGTCGTACACCTCCGTGAGTTCGAGCGTCTCGACGCCGTAGCCGTGGTCGAGCGCGATGGCGACCTCCTCGATGGCGACGTTGCCGGCGCGCTCGCCGATCCCGTTGACGGTGCCGTGGACGACGTCGGCCCCCGCCGCGACCGCCGTCAGGGCGTTCATCACGGCCAGTCCGAGGTCGTCGTGGGTGTGGGCGCTTACCGGACCGAGCTCCGAGAGCCGGGAGACTGCGTCGATGGCACCATCGGGCGTTGCGTGCCCGACGGTGTCAGCCCAGCAGATCCGGTCGGCGCCCGCCTCGAGTGCGCCCCCGAGCAGGTCTTCGAGGTAGTCCAGGTCGGCCCGCGAGCCGTCCTCGCCGATGACCTCGACCCAGAGGCCGTGGTCTTTCGCGTACTCGACCAACTCCTGCGTGTTGTGGACGTTGTCCTCGTGGGTCGTCCCGACCTTCTCGGTGACGTGTCTGTCGCTGGCGGGGACGACGAGGTCGATGCCGTCCACGCCACACTCCATGGCCAGATCGATGTCGCGCTGGAGCCCGCGACAGAAGCTCGTCACCGTCGCGTCGAGGTCGAGTTCGGCGACTCGCGAGATAGTCTCGCGCTCGCCGGGGCCGGTGCAGGCGCTCCCGGCCTCGATGAAGGCGACTGCTGCGCTGTCGAGTCGACGCGCGATGCGGGCTTTCTGGTCGGGCGTGAGCGACACACCCGGGGCTTGCTCGCCGTCGCGTAGCGTCGTATCGAGAAACTGTACTTCTCCGACCGAACTGAGGTGAGTCGTCTCGGGATGGTCTCCGAACAGCGTCGTCCCTTCGCGCTCACCGGAACCGTCACTCATGACGGAGAATTTCACGGCCAGCCGCCGTGTGGCGACTTCCTCTATCCTCCGTGTCGGTGTAGTCCGACATCGTAGCCGCCAGTCTGTCACGAGTGGGTATTAAAGTGTTGGATCCGCCCGCGTCGCACCGTCACTCCGGCCGGCCCGTGGGGGCGTCTCCCGGCGAAGAATCACCCTCAGTCGTCTCGGGCGGGTCCTCGACAACTCGCACGCTATCACCGGGTTCGACGCCGTCTGCTGCGCCGCCCGCCAGTTCGACCAGGGTGTCCGCGCGGGCTTCCCCGCTCCCGGTCCAGGGTGAGAGCGTCCGCGCCTCGACGACGACTTCGTCTTCGACCCAGAGGACGTCGAGCGGCGTCCGGACGAACAGCATGTGAACGCCGTGCTGGTCCGGGTCGACGAACCGGCCGAGTGCGGGGAGGCTGGCGAGTGCGACTTTCACCGGGTCCCGCCGAACCGGAAAGACGAGCGCGTACTCCTCGGGGACCGACGCTCGCCCCATCAGCCCCTTGACCTGGGCGAACAGCGAGTCGGCCGTCTCGACGTCGGTCGCGAGCACCTGCCGGTGACCGTCGGCCGACTCGTGGACGACGCGCATGGGATCCGCTTTCACCGCCCGTGCAAAACGCTTCCGGGCCCGCCAGTGACGACCGCATCGAACCCGATAGCCGCATCGAACCCGATAGTTTACGACAGAAGTAAACCTTATGCGTCGAGACCACCTCCCGGGTGTATGGTCGAGCGAGACGACACGGTGGAGGACGTGCCGATCCCGAAGACCCACGTCACCAGCGTCGCGGCCCGTAACCTGGTCGACGAGGGGGAACTCGCGGACGCGCTCGCGTCGGTCCACGAGCACATGGTCGACGGTGCCGACGCGATTCACCGGCACTATCGCTCGGCGGACAACCCCGAGCCGGTGGCCGTGGGCGACGGCCTCGCGACGGTGGTCTTCGTCACCGGCGCGACGTGGGACCAGGTGCTGGCCGACGTCCCCGACGAACTGCGGGCACCGGCGAAGGCGACCCACGCCGAGTTCGCCCGGGAGTTCGACGTCGACGAGGAGCGACTGGCGGGGTACGACCCGCTCGTGATGCCCTCCCAGGAGGTGGGCGAACTGGTCCGGGCTGGTCTCTCGCGACGGCAGGCGGAGGTGCAGGTGCTCCGCAACAGGGGACTCACACAGCGGGAGATCGGCGAGAAACTGGGGATGGCGACCAATACCGTCAAAGTACACTGCCACCGCGTCGACACGAAAGTCGAGAACGCGAAGCGACTCCTGGACCTCGTCGCCGGGGACACCGACGGTTCCGGCGGGGACGAGTGAGTGCAGCGGGGCACCGGGGCCGACGGAAACAGGTCCCGTGGCCACTGCTGTCACGCGGCACCTGCCGTCACGTGACGCGGTTTGGCCGGGCTTACCGCACCCCGACACCGCCACCGTGATTCGGTGGGAACAGACCCGCTACTAACCGGTAAGAAACGATTATTCGTCTCCGCCGTCTACGGAATACTATCACTACTCCGATGGCTGGAGCCGATCCGGGTGGCCGGACCGACGAGGGTGTCGTCGGCACGGACACGACCGACTCGACCGAGCGGAGCGTCGCCGAGACGAGCGACCCGAGCACCGACGTGACCACGGGCGACCCGCGACTGTACGCCGAGGCGACGCGCGTCGTCAGCACTGCGACCGGGGACGCGGTCGTCGTCGGCGTCGTCCACGACCACCCCGCGAGCGTCTATCGGGCCCGGCGCGTCGTCGAGGCGGTCGCACCGGACGTCGTCGCCGTCGAGCTGCCCCCGCTCGCGCTCGGGCTCTTCGAGTTGCTACCGCCGTCCAGTGGCGACCCCGCCACAGTCGCCGATTCGACGGACGACGAGGCGGACAGGCCGAACGAGATGAGCGCCGCACTCGCCGCGGCCGACGGTGCCCGAACGGTCGGGATCGACGGGATCGACGGCGGCTTCGTCCGTCGGCTGACCGGACTGCTCCGGCGCGAGAACGCGTCGCTCGGGACGGTCGGGGACGTCACTCGGGCGATTCTCGGAGTCGGGCGACAGACCCTCGCCTGCGGTGTGGCGGCGGCACGGGACGAGGTGCCCGGTCGCGACCAGATACCCCGCGGCGGTGCCGACTACGGATCGGTCGCCGCGGACCCGCCTGCGGTCCAGGCCGACGACGAACGACGCCACCGTTCCCGGAGTCGGTCGCTGTTGCGCGCCATCGAACGACCCCACGCCGACCGCCTCCTCGACGCCGCCCGCGAGGACGCGATGGTCCACCGGATCGGGCGACTCCTCGACGATGGCGACGTCGTCGCTGTCGTGGGGTTCGAGCACCTCGAGGCGGTCGCGGACGGACTCCGGGCCGAACGCGAGGTCGCGGACGGACTTCGGGCCGAACGCGGGAACGAACGCGAAAACCGCTGAGAGGCGGGTTGGGGATGGGGGGCCACGGCGAGGGACGGGCCGTGACCGGACGCGTGGTCAGAGGCCGAACCTGCGGTGGGTGTCGGTCACAGGTTCGACTTGAGGTGGATCTCGTCGCCGGCGATCTGGTCGACTGACTCGTGCCGTAGCGGGTACATCTCCTCGCTTTCGTCGGTCCAGCCGAGCGTCTCGCGCACGCTCTGTGAGAGGCTGGTGTCCGGTTTGACGTGAGCCTCGCCGCCCTGGATCCGCTCGACTGTGCCGACCATGTGGCCGTCGGCGGTCACGACTTTCTTCCCTTCGTCGCTGTTTCTGAAGTCTCGTACCATGGATATCACGCGGATCGCGGGACTGGAACTCGACCGGTGTGCTGTCCCCGATCCGCAGGCGCCGCTTCGAGACGGCCGGGTTTGGCTATTGAGGGGCTATCGGGACCGACCGACACCGTCCCGACGACGTAAGCTCGGATGAGGATCGCGGCGGGTGGAACGGGACTCCCGACGGTTCGCGCCCCGGGATACAGGCCGGGCCTATCGTCGTGTCGAGCGGGAAACGCCGGCGAACTCCCGGTTCCCGAACGGCGATACCCGTGGCTTACCGGGCGACGGTACCAGGGATACCCGCTCTGGAGGAGAGATACCGGGACGTCCGCTGTCTAGGTGCGCGGCGTTCCGGTTGCTGGTGACGACACCGGGTGTCACGGTCCGAGTCGGTACAGATTCAGGTATCGCAGGCTCTTCGTCCGCGCCGACCGCAACGGATTTGGGTGACAGCGGCCCAACTCCGGGTAGAGACCGCCGTGTATCGACAGTTCGAGACCCGGACCGTCGCGGTCGCAGTCGTGGTCGTCCTGGCCGCGTCGCTCGCGGGGTGTGGGGGCGTCGTACCGCCCGACCGGGTCGCGGTGAACACCACCGGCGGATACGCCGTCAGCGACGTCGAGGTCTGGACCTCGGGAGGGACGACGGAGTACCGGTCGAAAGTCGTCGTCACGGGCGTGGTGGCGTCGACGGCGAACGAGACGGGGCCGAACGCGACGAGGGTCGCAGCGATCCCGCCCGTCGACGTCCGGTTCACGCTCGCGAACGGCGAGACCCGAAGCGTCCGCGCGAGCTACGAAATCGACCGACGCCTGACCGCTTTCGAGGACCTGGGCAACGAGACGCTCTCGCCCGGCGAGCGGATCCCGGTCCGTGTCGTCTTCGACCCGGGAGCCGACGTGACCGTCAGGAACGCGACGATCCGCGTCGTCGTGGAGTGACGTGGAGTGATGCGGAGGGTGGGTCGCCTCAGCGATAGCGACGGTGGAGCGCCCACAGGAGACCGACCGCGGCCAGCGGCGGGACGGCCCCGGTGACCGACGGGAGGTCGTACAGGAGCGCGATGACGGGTTCGAAGAGGCCGGACGGGGGGTCCTGCTGTTCGGGCGGAACCGTGAGAACGAGCATGACGTACAGGCCGACGAACACCAGATAGCCCCCGGTCGCGAGCGCGCGGTCGTAGCGACGGTCCGATCCTTCCCGGCGGTGGTGGCGTGCTGCCAGCAGAACGGGCGCGACCAGCGGCGCGAACACGAGCACCATCAGGACGATGAAGAAGGCCCGCGAGAAGGTGAACGTCCCGCCCCGGACGCTGGCGGTTTCGCCCATCAGCGTCACCAGCGCCGCCGCGAAGACGAGGACCACCAGTACCGCGGCCAGCCCGCCGACGACCACGTAGGACCGGAACAGCCGCGACTCGCTCGACCTGAATGCGTAGGGAAACGCCGACGGGAGCCCGCTGTACGTCGAATCGTCCTCGCTGCTCGCCGGGTCACCGCCGGTCGCTGCCTCGCCACCCGTCGTCGACCCGCCATCGGTCGCGGACTCGCCATCGGTCGACCCGCCGTCGGTCACCGAGTCACCACCAGCGGGTTCGACCTCTCCGTCGGTCTCGGCGGGCACGTCAGTCATCGTCGCTCGCTACGGCCCGCCCGCGAAAAAACGGTCCGATCCAGCGGTTTCGAACCGACAGGGCCGACCAGACAGGACGCGGTCGAGGCCTAGAGCTAACACACCGCCGGTCGACGCCTCTCGTATGCACGTCGACATCGGCAACGCGCTCGCGTCGGTCGCCGAACCGGGACTCTCGCGGGACGACCTCGACGACCTCGACGCCCGTGTCGCCGACGTACACGACCGGATCGCCCGCGGCCGGGCCGACGGCGAGTTCGGCTACGCCGCACTGAACCTCCCCGAGCGCGCCGACCCCGACGAGATACGCCGGGCGGTCGACGGCTTCGACCCCGCGGCGGTCCTGACGGTCGGTATCGGCGGGAGTGCCCTGGGGGCGGTAACGCTCACACAGGCGCTCGGGGGCGACTCCCCGGTCGACCACTACGCGCTGGACAACGTCGACCCCGCCCACACCGAGCGACTCCTCGCGGCCCTCCCCCTCGACGAGACGGTGGTCCACGCCGTCTCGCGCTCGGGGACGACTGCCGAGACGCTCGCGAACTTCCTCGTCGTCCGCGAGGCGATGGATTCGGCGGGCGTCGACTGGACCGAGCGGACGGTGGTCACGACGGGCGACGAAGGTCCGCTCCGGGCGCTCGCCGACCGGCACGACCTCCCCGCGCTCGACACGCCGGTCGGCGTCCCCGGGCGCTTCTCGGCACTTTCGACCGTGGGACTCGTCCCCGCGGCGCTCCAGGGCGTCGACCTCGATGCGCTACTCGCCGGGGGGCAGTCGGGCGCGGACGCGCTCGCCGGGTCGCTCTACGACTGTCCGGCCTACGCCTACGGCGCGGTCTCGCACGCCCTCGACGAGCGCGGTGCCACCGTCAACGCCGTGATGCCCTACGCGGAGTCCCTGGAGGCGTTCGCGGAGTGGTTCGCCCAGCTCTGGGCCGAGAGCCTCGGGAAAGACGGCGGCGGCCAGACCCCAGTCCGCGCGCTCGGCGCCACCGACCAGCACTCCCAGCTCCAGCTCTACCGGGCGGGTCGCCGGGACAAACTCGTCACGTTCGTCCGGCCCGCAGAGCGCCCGAGTTCCGACGCGACGACGATCCCCGAGACTGACGTCGAGGCGCTCTCCTATCTCGGCGGTCGTGACCTCGGGACCGTCCTCGACGCCGAGTTCGAGGCGACCGAAGCGAGTCTCGCCGCGGCCGGGCGCCCGAACGTCCGGATCGAGATCCCGCGCGTCGACGCCGAATCGGTGGGCCGACTCCTCTATGATATGGAGGTGGCCTGTGTGCTGTCTGGCGAACTCGCGGGCGTCGAGACGTTCACTCAGCCGGCCGTCGAGTGGGCCAAGAACGCGACGCGGGGGCTGCTCGGCGGGTCCGGAGCCTCCGAGGCGGACGCCGTCCGCGAGAAGACCGAACTCGTCGTGGACTGAGGGGGCCGCTCGACCGGTTCCCCCAACCGATGCAGTGAAACGAGTCCGGCCCCAATCGCCGGCAACCGATGGACGAGTACTATCGCGTGACGGACCTGCGAACTCGCGCCGAGAGCCTCGGGCACTCGCTGGGCGTCGTCGTCGGAGCGTTCGCCCTGGGATACGTACTGCTGAACGTGGCCGCACTCGTGTTCGTCGCCGCGGGCGTGGTCTCGGCCGAGGCGCTGGCCAACGCGGACATCCCCGTGCCGGCGAACGTCTACGCCGCCGTCACGATCGCGCAGTTCGCCGGGTTCCTCGTCATCGCTATCGCCTACGTCTGGTGGCGCGACGACTTCGGCCTGCTGGCCATCGAGGTCCCGGACCTGCGCGACCTCGCCGCGATGGTCGGGGGCTTCGTCGTCCTGTTCGTCGCCGCCCTCAGTGTCTCCATCGTCGTCCAGCAACTCGGCGCCGAGACCGCCACGAACCAGGTCGTCGAACAGGGACAGCAGAATCCGACGCTCTTTCTCTACATGATCCCCATCACGATCCTCGTCGTCGCACCCGCCGAAGAGTTACTCTTTCGAGGGGTCGTCCAGGGACTCTTCCGGCGGGCCTACGGACTCGTTCCCGCGATACTGCTCGCGAGCGCGCTCTTCGGCGTCGCCCACTGGCTCGCGCTGACCGGTGCCGGCCGCATCACCTACATCGCGATCGCTGCCGTCCTCGGACTCGTGCTCGGAACGGTCTACGAACTCACCGAGAACCTCGCCGTCCCGATCGTCATCCACGGCCTCTGGAACGCCTTCCTCTTCGGGTCGCAGTACCTCGCCGCCGCGGGCGCCGTCGGCGTGGTCGCTGTCTGACTGTCTGTGCGGCTATCGCCTGATCGACTGGGCAGTCTTCGCCTGACCGATCGCACGGCCATCACCCGACCGCCTGCGCGATATATTCATATGTGACGGGATCAAATCATAATGGGATAGATATATGCCCGCCATCCAGACGCACGGCCTGACGAAGTATTACGGCGACGTGTGTGGCGTCGAGGACCTCTCGTTTTCGGTCGAGGAGGGCGAAGTATTCGGGTTTCTCGGGCCCAACGGCGCCGGGAAGACGACGGCCATCCGGACGCTGATGGGGTTCCAGTCGCCGACGGAGGGCACCGCGACGGTTCTGGATGCGGACATCACCGACACGGCCGCGCTCCGGCGAGTCCGCGCGAACGTCGGCTACCTCCCGAGCGAACCGGGGTTCAACGAGAGCGTCACTGGCCGGCGGTTGCTCGACTACCACGGCTCGCTTCGCGGTGACGTCCGTAGCGACGAACTGCTCGAACTGTTCGACCCGCCGCTCGACCGCAGGGTCGGCGAGTACTCCCGCGGGAACAAGCAGATGCTCGCCATCGTCATGGCGTTCATGCACGACCCGGATCTGCTCATCATGGACGAACCGACGTCCGGGCTCGACCCGCTGAAACAGGAGGAATTCCTCGAATTCATCCGCGCCGAACAGGACCGCGGGAAGACGTTCTTCTTCTCCTCGCACATCCTCAGCGAGGTGCGGAAGGTGTGTGACCGGATCGGCATCATCCGCGAGGGGCGACTCGTCGAACTGGAGGACGTCGCGTCGCTGATCGACCGCAGCGGGAAGACCGTGCGCGCGAATATCGGCGGCTCGGTCACCGCGGCCGAGTTCGAGATCGAGGGCGCACACGACGTCACCGTCAGCGGAGGACCTGGATCGACGGAGTCAGCCGGTGACGCCCCAGAGGTCGACGGCGACGAGGAATCGACCTCCGTGTCGTTCACCTACACCGGCACGTACGAACCGCTCCTGACCCACCTGCTGGAGTACGAGCTCCTGGACCTCGCTATTGAGGAAGCCCCTCTCGAAGACGTCTTCATGCGCTTTTACGGCGACCACGACGCCGAAGCGGTCGTCGAACGGGTCGAGAACGGACGCGAAGAGACCGAAGCTGGCGACAACGGAGGCGAGGAGACCGGGGACGACGAGACCCGGGACACGGAGACAGCCGATGTTTGAGACGGCGCGTTTCGAGGGAGAACGCCGGCTCACCGGGTCGGTGGTCGTCGCGGTCGGTCTCTCGGCGTTCGCGGCGATGATGGTGCTCATCGCGCCCGCGATCCTCGACGAGTTCGACGTCGCGGAGCTGACCGAGTCGTTCCCGCCGGCGCTCGTCGAGGCGATGCGACTGGACGTCATCGCGACCATCGAGGGGTTCATGGCGCTCGAACTGTACTGGTTCGGCTGGCTGCTCGTCCTCGGCATCTACGTCGCCTACAACGCCGCGAGCGCCATCGCCGGCGACATCGACGACGGCACGATGGACACGCTGCTCGCCGCGCCCGTCTCGCGCTGGCAGGTTCTCTTCGAGAAGTACCTCTCGCTGCTCGTCCCCATCCTCGTCGTCAACGTGGTGGTGCTGGTCGTCGTCTACGGCGGGACCCAGCTCGTCGACGAACCCATCGCGGCCGCCGACCTGGTCGCAGTCCACGCCCTCTCGATCCCCTACCTCCTGTTCTGGGGTGCGTTCGGGATGCTCGCCTCGGTCCTCGCGCCCCGCCGAGTCGTCGCCGAGGGCGTCGCCGCGGGCGCACTCGTCGCGACCTTCCTCGTCGAGACCGTCGCCGACGGGACCGACCTCGACTGGCTCGGACTCGTCTCGCCGACGCGCTACTACGACCCGGTCGCCATCCTCACGGCGAGTGACTACAACTACACCGGCGCGGCGCTCCTGTTCGCGGGCACGGCCGTGCTGTTGCTCGCGAGCGGTGCCTGGTTCGCACGGAGGGACGTCCAGTGAGTACCGAAACCGAAACCGGGTCAGAACCCGCCCGCACGCAGGAGCGACACACGGGGTCGATGCTCGACGTGCTCCGCTTCGAGGCCGAGCAACGGCTCCGCATCACGGGCGTTCTCGCCGTCGCGTTCACGCTGTTCGCCGCGATGTTCGTCGCACTCGCGCCAGACATCGTCTCGGCGGGTGCCTACGACGACATCGTCGACGCGATGCCGCCGGCGATGCAGGCGCTGTTCGGTTACGAGAACTTCGGCTCCATCGAGGGGATCGTCGGTGGCGAGTACTACACCATGGCGTGGACGGTGGGACTGGGCGGCTACCTCGCCTACAGCGCCGCCGGGAGCGTCGCCGGCGACCTGAAGACCGACCGCATGGATACACTGCTCGCGGCACCGCTCTCGCGGACCGAGGTGTTGGTCGGGAAGTACCTCGCCCTGCTCGTCCCCATTCTCGTTCTGAACGTGGTCGTGCCGGTGGCGCTGTACGCCGGGTCGGTCCTCGTCGACATGCCGATCTCGCCGACGGACCTCGCCGCGTTGCACGCGCTGTCGGTCCCGTACCTGCTGTGCTGGGGGGCGGTCGGGCTGGTGGTGGGCGTCGTGGTCCGTCGTGGTCGAACCGCCAGTCGCGTCGCACTCGGCGTCGTGATCGCGACGTGGCTCGTCGAATCGGTCGTCGTCTCGACGGAGTTCGAGTGGCTCGGTGCAGTCGCCCCGATGCGCTACTTCGACCCGTCGGCGGTGCTCGTCGACGGCACGTACGACCTCGCAGGTGCCGGACTCCTGTTCGTCGTCGCGGTCGTCTTCGTCGCCGCGAGCCAGCAACTGTTCCGGCGAAACGACCTCTGAAACAGGGTGGCCGCCGGGGCGACCCGCGACAGCGGCCGGCAGGGATGGAGCGGGCCGTCGGACACTCGCCTGCAGACGCAGGATGGGGCGTCGGACGCTCGTCTGACTGGGACTTAAACGAGTGGCGACGCGATTTGGGGCCATGCCGACCCGCTACACGGTCGTCTGTGACGACGACCTCGCCCGGGACGTCGAGCGGATCGCCCGGGAGTACGACCTGACGGAGGAGGAGGTCCTCCGCCAGCTCGTCGACGTCGGGCTCGGGGAACTCGACGCCGAAGCCGCCTGACCGGTACGTACCAGCACCGGCCTGACCGGTGCGTACCAGCGCCGATACGACCGCTTCGCGGGTGTGGATGGGTCTTCGAGTGCGGTCTCTAGCCGGCTATCGACGCTATGGTTCCCACATCCGAATCGAACTACCGGGGAGCCACGCGACGACACTGTCCGAAAGCGGTACCGACGAGCCGTCACAGCACCCGGTTGACGGGGTCCTCGCCGTCGGCGACGCGCTGCAGGCTCTCGCGGAGGATGGTCGCGACGTGCCGGTAGTACTCACGAGTGTAGGCGGCGCAGTGTGGCGAGACGACCACGTCGTCCAGCTCCCACAGCGGCGACGACTCGGGGAGCGGTTCCGTCTCGAAGACGTCCAGTGCGGCCCCGGCGATGGCGTCCTCACGGAGCGCTTCGACGAGCGCGGACTGGTCGACGACACCGCCGCGGGCGACGTTCACGAGGTAGGCGTCCTCGCGCATGGCCTCGAACACATCCCGGTCGACCAGTCCCCGCGTGTCGTCGGTCAGCGGCACTGCCAGCACCACGAAACGGGCGTCGGCGACGGCCTCGTCGAGTTCGGCAGGCGTGTAGACCCGCTCGACGCCGGGTTCGGGCGTGGGCGTCCGGCGTACCCCGACGACATCGAGTCCGAGGCCGGTCAGCCGGTCGACGACACCCCGCCCGAGGCCACCGAGACCGACGACGGTCGCCTGCTCGCCCGCGACGGTCCAGGCCTCGTCCCAGGCCGGTCGAGACCACTCGCGCTCTTGCTGGGCGGCGACGTGGTCGTGGATCCGCCGGGCGAGCGCGAGGACGAACCCCGCGACCGTCTCGCCGACCGCGTCGCCGTGGATGCCCGTACTGTTCGTGAGGACGACCCCCCGCTCGCGAAAGCGGTGGTGGGGGAACCGGTCGACGCCAGCCTGGATCGAGTGGACCCAGCCCAGGTCGAGAAACGACTCCCGGGAGACGAGCGTCACGACCGCCCCGCAGTCCGCGAGCGACGCCGCCGACCCGTCCACTACCTCGGCGTCGGCAGGGGTGTCGGCCAGCGCGTCGACCAGTCGTTCGGGCGGAAACACCGCCGAGACGGACTCGTCGACGCCGATCCGGTCCACGTGCATGGACCCGGCTACGCCACGCCGGCCCCTAACGCTTGCTCCCCGACTGCACGATACGAACGAACCACGAGGGAGATCTCCCGTGAGCAGGTGATCAGTCAGGGTGGGATCACCGAGGCGTTCGCAGGCAGGATGACAGTGCAACCACCACGTCACAGCCCAGTACGGAGTCCATCGTACGTCGTCAACTCCGATCGAACACACGTACAATAGAGACGTGATCATTCAGATAGAAAGAGTAATTTTATAACATATCGGGCAGCCATCCAGTCCCGAATGTCGTCTGACCGACTGGAGCTCGCCGACGACCGGGGGGATACCGGGGCCGTACCGCCGCCGCTGCCGCCTGACGACCCCGAGGCGTGGTACGCGCCCGACGTGCGCTCACAGACCGAGGTCCATCCGGGTGTGGTGGTGACCATTCGTGACGCGGGGGGCGGAGGCGTCGACGACGAAGCGTTCGTCTACGAGGTCCGCGAACCGAGTCTCACGGGGCACGAGCGCGAGGAACTCGTCCGCGTCGAATCCTATTTCGCCGACGCCAACCTCGACCGACCGCGCACTCGCGAGGGCGCCGTCGAGCGCATGACAGAGGGGTTCGACCCGAAACACCGGCGCGTTCTCGACCGACTCGTCGACGCCTCGCCCACCCAGCGACGGCGCATCGCCTACCACGCCCTCTCGCGACTGGGCTGTCTCGACGAACTGACCCCCTACGCGCTCGACGACCGCATCGAAGTCGCCGACGTCGCGGACGACCGGGTCGTCGTTCACACCGAGGACTTCGCGCCCGCGACGACCGACCTCCCCAGCGACCCGGACTATCTCGAACGCTTCGCCAGCGAACGCCTCGACAGACACACCGTCTCCTTCCACGAGTTCGAGATCCCGGTCGTCGTCTACCGCGAGAACCTGCTGGGCGCCGACCCGTTCGACGTGAAATACGCCGTCCGCGAACCCGACCTGCTCCCCGGCGACGCCGAACTCGTCTCCGAGTGCAAGGACCGCATCTGGGAGACGGAGGTCGACGGCGTCGTCGACGACAGCGCGGGGTTCGTCCGCGAACGCGCACAGGAGTTGCTCTCGCGACGACTCACCGCCCGCAACACACGCGCCTGGCTCGCGGCCACCCGTCATCGCCTGCGGAGCGGCCTCGCCGAGTGGGGGCTGGCGGTCCCGCCGGTCGCCGACCGCTACGCCGAGGACCGCCTCGACGACCTCGTCTACTACGTCCTCCGGGACTACGTCGGCTACGGCGAACTCACGATCCCCATCCGGGACCCACACCTCGAAGACATCGAGGCCAACCGGGTCGGCGAGCGCGTGAAAGTCGTCCCGCGCGACGACCTGGCCGGCGACGACCGCGTCCCGACGAACCTCACGTTCGAAGACGAAACCGAGTTCACCAACGTCGTCAAGCAACTCGCCGCCGACGACGGGACGGAGCTCAACGCCGCGAACCCGAGCGCGAAGGTGAATCTCAGCCCGCCCGGCGTCGAAGAGACGATTCGCTGTGCGGTCGCCCTCCCGGTCGTCAGCGAGGACGGCCCGCACATCTCGATCCGCAAACAGGCCTCGGAGGTGCTGACGCCGGTCGACCTGCTCGAATACGGCAGCATCTCGACGGAACTCGTCGCGCTACTCTGGCACCTCTACGAGGTCCACGGTGTCGTCCTCTTCTGTGGTCCGACAGGTGTGGGTAAAACTACACTTATGAACGCCCACATGCCCTTTATCGCGTACCGCGACCGCCCGGTGAGCATCGACGAGGGGTCCCGGGAGGTGTGGCTCCCCCACGAGACCGGTGTCTCGCTCACGACGCGCGAACACCAGGACGAGTACAAGCGCGTCTCGATGGCCGACCTGATGACCGAGACCAACTACCTCAACCCCGACGTCGAACTCATCGCGGAGATAAACACGCCCGAGAGCTTCCAGACCTTCGCTGAAGTTCTGAATACTGGCCACGGGGTCATCGGGACTACTCACGCCGGCGACGTCGAGACGCTCGTGAATCGCGTCGTCGAGCAGAACGTGCCGACCTACCTGCTGGACGAGGTGGACCTGCTCGTCTTCCCGCGTCACGTCGACGGCGAGCGCTACGTCGGCGAGGTCGTCGAGTTCGTCGACGAGGACCGTTTCCGGGAGTTCGACCGCGAACGCGACGACGAGAGGTGCGGGGTCGTCCGAAAAGACGACGCGACCGTCTACTGGAACACCGTCGCCAGCCGGCGTCACGACGGGACGTACGACTTCGCCTACGACCACCCCGCACTCGGCGACGGAGAACGCCAGTGCCGGACGACGGTCTTCGAGGCGATCGCCGAGGCGGTCGACAAACCGGTCGAGAGCGTCGAGGAGTCGTTCCACCGGAAACACCGGTACGTCCGCTACCTCGAGCGGGAGGGGATCACCGACGGCGACGAACTGTTCGCGTTCCTCGCGGACCTGCGGACCGACGAGGCGGCGACGGTCGAACGACTCCAGCGCCGGACTCCACCGGAATTCGGGACCGGACGACCGGTCGACCTCCCTACCGACACCGGAGACGAGTCGGGCGGGGAGACGGTCGTGGGATCCGACAGCGGACCGCCGTCTGCCGGCCCGCAGACCGACTCCCGACCAGTCGGAGAACTGCCCGACTCGACGGACGGGACCGACGACGTGATAGACGAGTCGAGGGGCACCGAACCGGAGACGAGCAGCCGAAACGACCCACGACCAGACGGGTCCGGCGATGCCAGAGACGGTTCCGACGGTACGGACGACGAGACCGCGACGGGACGGGTCGACCCCTCGGGGGAGGAGGATGGCGACTGAGACGGGACCGGAGCGACCGGGCGTCGGCGAGGGTGCAGTGGCACTGTTCGACCGGGCGCTGTACGCGATGTTCTCCAGACACGCCGACAGCGCCGACCACGAGCGCGACCGCCACAGCTACCGGGCGGCGAACCTCGGTGTCAGTTTCGACATCTACCTCGCGCGGGTGTACGGGCTCTCCTGGGTCGCCGCCGTCCTCGCGTTCGTCGTCGGCGCGACGCTCGTCAACCTGCTGCCGAGAAGTCTCGTCGACGCGGCCGTCCGCTTCCTGCACGACGGGTTCCCGGTCCTCGACAGAGCGGCGCTTCCCGTCGTCCCGCTGGCAGTCCTGAGTGCTCTCGCGGGCGTCGTCGTCGCCGCGCTCGCCAAGTGGGCGACGGTTCGTCTCGGGGGCCTCCACCTCCGCTGGCAGGCCCGAGCCCGGCGCGCCGACATCGAGGCGACGCTCCCGGGCGCGGTACGCTACCTGCGCGTGCTCGCGTCGGGCAGCAGCGACCAGCGCGCCATGCTCCGGCGGGTCGCCGACCAGCGCGCCTACGGCGAGACGGCCGTCTCCTTTCGCCGTGCGCTCAACGAGGCGGCGCTGACCGGTAGTCTCGACGCCGGCCTCGAACTCGTCGCGCGCGACACGCCGTCCCGGGACCTGCTCGCACCCTTCCTGCTGAAATACCGGGAACACGCGAACCAGGGGACAGACGCACTGGCGGAGTACCTCGACATGGAGGGACACCTCCTCTCGCACCGCCAGTCGCGTGCCCACGACCGGGTCAGCGGCTACCTCGAACTCCTCGCGGAACTGTTCGTCGTCCTGCTCGTCTTCCCCGCGCTCACGGTCCTGATCATCACCGTGATGAGCGTCCTCGCACCCGGCCTCTCGCGGACGACCACGACGCCCCTGGGCGTCTTCACGACGCGACAGTTGCTCGTCTACTGCTGTATCCTGTTCGTCCTGGGCGTCGGCGCCGGTGCAGCGAGTACGGTCGCCAGCCTCCGCCCGACCCAGCACGCGATCCCGAGCTACACCCTTCCCCAGGACGTCACCGGTATCCTGCGCTCGGCGACGGTCAACCCCGCGAGTGCCACGGTCGTCTGCGCGCCGCTGGGCCTCTGTTTCGCCGGGGTACTCTGGTTGCTGGGCTACGCGCCGGCGAACGTCGTCCTCTTGAGTTACGTCGCCGCCGGCCTGCCGATCGGCGCCGTCGCAGTCCGGCGAGCGCGCCTCGACGACGCCAAGGACCGCGAGATACGCGACTTCGTCCACGCGGTCTCGGGCCACGTCGCGCTCGGTCGACCGTTCCCGGGCGCAGTCGACGCCGTCGCTCGCGAGGTCGACCACGGCGCGCTCCAGGCCGACGTCGAGTCGCTGGCGTTCACGCTCTCACTGACGACCGACGCCGGGACCGAGGACGGCGACGTCCGCGCGGCCGCCCTCGACCGCTTCGTCGAGGACGTCGGGACGCCGATGGCCGAACAGACGATCGGCCTGGTCGTCGGCGCGCTCGATGCCGGCAGCGACGCCGAGAAGGTCTTCGAGACGCTCCAGACCGAGATCGGCCGGCTCTATCACGAACGAAAGGAACTCCGGAGTTCACTCCTCGTGTACGTCGCCGTCGGCTGGACGACCGGCCTGCTCGTACTCGGGATCATGGTGGCGGTCAACCTGTACGTCCTCGACGGGTTCGCGGAACTCGCGTCGGTGTCGACGACGAGCAGGGAGGCCGCGAGCGGGCTGGCGCTGAACCCGGACGCCGTCGACCTGGCCCGCGACCAGTGGCGGTTCTACCTCGTGACGCAGGCGACGATGCTCGCGTGTGGCTGGTTCGCCGGCATGGCCAGTCGCGGTCGCTACGAGGCAGTGCTGCACTCGGCCGGACTGGTCGGTCTCGCCTACGTCGTCTTCGCGGGGGCGGGCCTGATATGAGCGACCGCGGCCAGTCGAGCGTCGTCGGCGTCGCGCTCCTGCTGGGTGCGACCGTCGTCGCGCTCGGCGTACTGACCGCGAGCGTCGGGGCCCTCGTCGACGGTCACGCCGCCCGCGCCGACGCCGACCGCGTCGCCGCCGACATGGAAGACGCGCTCCGGCCCGTGGAGACGACGGGGCATCGAACCGGCGAGGTCCGCTTCACGGAGGGGTCGCTCCACACCGAAGCACGGGACCTGCACGTCATCAAGGACGGGACACTGGAACGGACGGTGCCCGTCGGCGCACTCGTCTTCGAGCGAGGGGACCGTCGCGTCCGGTCGGTCGCCGGCGCGGTCGTCCGCGGGCGCGACGACAACGCGTGGACGGTCGACCAGCCACCGATCGTCGGCTCCGAGGCGACCGAAGTGCTCGTCGTCGGCGCGGCGAGATTGAACGCGTCCGACGGCGGCGTGGGCGGCCGACAGGTCAGTGCCGAACTCGCGACGAACGTCAGTCACGAGCGGATAACGCTCGGTCGAGGCACCTACAGGGTCGCCATCGAGACGACGGTGCCGGCGGCCATCGAGCGGGCACTGAAAGAACAGGGGGCATCGAGCGTGTACCGGAGCGATATCGACGGCGACGGCCTGTCGAGCGTCGTGGCCGAGTTCCCCGGTGTTCGGCGAGGCTATCTCGTCGTCCACGACATGCGCCTGGAGGTGAAAGATGGCTGATACCACTCCCCGCGCTCCCGGACCGTCGAGCGCCCGCACGGCGAGACAGCCGGCCCTTCTCGACGACGAGCGCGGCGTGACGCCCTCGGTCGGGAAGGCCCTGGAGGCCGGGATCGTCGTGCTGTTCGTCGCGTTGCTGTCGACGATACTGCTCGGCGGACTCGTCCCCGACTACCGGGCGGCGACGGGCGCGCAACTCGGCGACCGCGTGCTCGCGACCGCCAGTCAGGAGGTCGAACGAGCCGTCCCGCCGACCGCCCGCGGGGTCGACGCCCGGCGGACGGTCGAACTCCCGAGCACCATCGCCGGCGAGGGCTACGAGATCGCAGTCGACGGGCGCTGGCTCGTCCTCGACCACCCGAACGCGGCGGTGAGCGGTCGGGTTCGACTCGTTCTGCCAGCGAGTGTCGACCGCGTCGAGGGGAACTGGGAGAGCGGCGCCGATGCGGTCGTCGCCGTCCATGGAGACGAGAGCGGACTCGTCGTCGAACTCACCGAGGAGGGGGAGACGTGACGGCGACTCAATCCGAGAGAACGGAGATCCCGGCGGCGGCGAGGGCGCCGATCCCGAAGAAGACGGCACCGAGCGCGGCGAACGCGTACGCGAGGGCGTTGGCCGACGAGCCAGGGAGCGCGACGACGTACACGAGGGCGGCGACTGCGAGACAGATAGCCGCGAGCATCCCGCCGACAAAGAGCGGGAAGTCCCAGGTCAACTCCTGTGGCACGGCCGGCCGGTCGCTCCCCGCGCACATCAAGCCTCCGGGAACTCGCAGTCGGCCGGCGCCTCGGCTTCGGGTGCGAGACCGCAGACGCGAACCGTTGGGGGGTGACGGCCGGCCGTGACTACCTCGATCCCGAGATCCAGCGGGCCGATACCCGAACGGTGGCGTGCCCAGGCGAACCTCCTCGCGCTGGTCGCCGCGCTGTTCGCGCTGACGACGGCGATGGTCGTCGGGACGGTCGTCGCCGACACGTCGCTCGCGGGCGCCGCCAGGGACAGCGACGAACGCCACGCCGCCGTGGCAGTCGCCGACCGACTGGTGGCCGCCGAGTCGCCCCTGACCAACCGGACGAACGTCGTCGACGGGTCGGCTATCGACGAGATTACGGCGGCCAGTCTGCGTACCCGGTATCCGGTCCTCGCCGACCGCTCGGTCCGGGTCACGCTCGGCGGCGAGACACTCGCGAGTGTGGGCCGGCCGGCCGGCGGGACGACGATGCGTCGGGTCGTCCTCGTCGAGCGAACCCAGGAAGTGACGGTCCAGCCCCGGTTCACCGGCGGCAACCGCGTCACACTGCCCCGTCGCACCGAACGCCTCGGTCTGACCGTCGACCCCCCGGAGAACGTGAGCATCAGTGCCGTGCGGGCCAACGGGCGGACCGTCCTCTACAGCCCCGACGACAGTCTCGATGGCTCTTACACCGTCGACGTCAGCAGACGCGAGACGGTCGATCTCAGGGTCGACGCCAACGACACGCTCTCCCGGGGCGACGTGACGGTGACGCTGTACCCCTGGCAGACGAACAAGAGCGCGCTGGCGGTGACAGTCGATGACTGACCGCACTTCTGAGAGGAGGACCCGCGAGCGCCCCGGTCTCGGCCCGCGCGGTCAGCTCCCGATGCCGGCGATCGAGGGCGCGCTGGCGGTCGTATTGATACTCGGCGTCGCCGCAGGGTTTACGATTGGCGTCAACCAGCCGGATGTCCGGGAGCCACAGCTCGACGCCTACGCCGAGGACGCGGCGGCGATCCTGGCCGACGAACCGCCGCGTCACCGGGGCGGGACCCGTCTGGCGGAGGTGGCCCAGTCGTCGGGAGCGCTGGACCGCGAGCGGGACGCGCTTCGCCGACGCGTAGAGCGCATCCTGCCCGCGAACCTCATGTTTCGCGTCGAGACGCCACACGGCGCGGTCGGGTTCGCCAAGCCGGCCGGCGTCACGACCGGCGTCGCCACGACACCCACCCGGCACGGACCCGTGACGATACGGGTGTGGTACGCGTGATTCCAGTGACCGGCGCGACCAGTCGTTCTGGTGACGACCGCGCGCAGTTCGTCCTGATAGCGGGCGTCGTGGTCGCGCTCGCGCTGGTCGCGATGCTCACCGCGTACCTGCAACTGGGCTACGGTGCCGACGTGCGGACGACGGAGTTCGACCGCACGGTCGAGGACGGACAGGCCTACCTCGGCCGGACGACCCACGGTGCCGCACACCCCCTGCGCGGGGAGTACGCCTGGAGCCAGCGGGGGCCAGCGGTCACGGCACTCAGAAATCGACTCGGCCCGCGACTCGCCGAACTGCAGCGCTCTCGGGTGACCGAAGGCGTCGTCTACCGGACCAGCTACAACGGGACTGCCGCCGCTCGCTGGGCCAGTGTCGAGTGTCCCGCCAGCGGCCCGGACAGAGCGTGGGGGCCCTGTGAAGTCGACCGGGGCGTCGTCGTCCAGGAACGGGCCGGGCAAACCCAGATCATCGCGGTTGGATACGACCTCGGCGTGACGACGGCAGACTACGAGACGAACGCGACGATCGTCGTCCGGACCGGACACTGACTGCGACTCAGGTCGGCGGTTCGTGTGCCTCGGCGTCGTCGACCGGTTCGAAGCCGAGGACGTCGCGGGCGTGGTCCATATCGAACCACGAGTGGTCGCTGGCACTCCGTGCGTAGAAGACGTCGAACGCGACCGACTCGTCCTGCAGTGTGTGGTCGACCAGTCGCGCCACGTCGCGCCGGGAACACCAGTGGGCCTTCCAGTGGTTGACCGCCCGTCGGTACTCCTCGGTCCCGCGCTCTAACTCGCCCGCGGCGACCCGTCGCTCGGGTGGGCCGAACGGAACGTCCTCCTCCGGGTCGAGCACCCACCCGATGCGGAGCGCGTAGAAACGTTCCGGCGTGCCCTCTCCCTCGACGTAGTAGCGCCCGAGATGCTCGCCGAACAGCTTCGAGACGGCGTAGTACGAATCCGGCCGCGGCGGGTCGGTGTGGTCGACTTCGAGGTCGGGTTCGCCGTCGTACAGTTCCGGCTCGCGGTCGATGCGATACTCGCCCATCACGTGGTTCGTCGAGGCGAACACGACGCGCTCGGCCCCGGCGTCGCGGGCCGCCTCCAGTACGTTGTACGTCCCGACGATGTTCGACGGCAGGATCTCCCCCCACGGCGCGCCCGGCGAGGGGTTCCCGGCGAGGTGGACGACGGCGTCCTGTCCGTCGAAGGCCGGTCGAATCGCTTCGTAGTCGGCCACGTCCGCGACGTGAGCGTCGAAGTCCGGGTGGGATTCCCTGTCGAGATAGGTGAACTCGTAGCGGTCGTCGTCCCCGAGACGGTCGGTGATCGCCGTCCCGACGTGACCGAACGCGCCGGTGAGGAGTACAGACATCGTCATGCAGTCCCGGTCGGTGGGCACGCCCGTCACTGTTTCGAGGAACGGGGAGTATCGGACTGACAGATTCCTTCGAAGGAACGTTCAAGTTCGCGTGCCGCCCAGCGGACACATGGTCGAACCCGGACGCGAAGTAGAGTACACCGAGTCGGACGTCGTCGGTGTCTTCGAGGAACGCGAGGACTACGCCGAACCGCTGACGGCGAGCGAAGTCGCCGAGGAACTGGACTGTTCGCGCCGGACTGCGCTCAACAGGTTACACGACCTCCAGGAGTCGACCGAGGTGACGAGCAAGAAGGTCGGCGGCCGGAGTCGCGTCTGGTGGATCCCCGTCTACGTCGACTGACTGTCAGGCGCCGACGTCCCGGTTTTCGCCCCGAGCGTTCTCGTCGAGGTTCGTACCAACCCGTTCGACGACGTAGTCGGCCTCCTCGTCGGTGAGACACACCGGGTTGACCGTGAACCGGTGCTCGTCGAGCGCGTCGGAACCGACGAAGACGCGGGGTTCCTCCCGGCGGAGCGCGCGGACGAGTTCGACGGTCGAGACGCCAGCAACCGCCTCGTCGACGGTTACCTCGACGACCGGCGTGGCCGACTTACCGCCGTCGACGATAGCCGTCGATAGCCCGTCGGTTCCGGCCAGTGCCTCGGCGACACCTTCGGCGCGAGCGCGCCACTCTGTGCGAGCAGCCTCGTGGTCTTCTGCGACGAACAGTTCGAGCGCGCGCAACAGTCCGACTAGTTCTTCCTTGCCGACCTTGAGCGGGCGGCCGATACCCTGTTCGGGCACGCCGTCGAATTTTGACCGGTCGAGCAGGCGCTCGGGCGGATCCCACACCTCGCCCGCGGCGTGCATGTCGAGGTGCTGGGCGGCGACGGATTCGATCAAGTCCGCGCGCCCGGCGAGGATGCCTGCCGTCTGTGGCCCCCGAATGGCTTTCCCGCCGCTGAACGCCACGAGGTCGGCGCCCTGCTCGACGAACCGGGAGAGGTTCTCTGCGGGCGGGAGTTCCGCGGCGGCGTCGACGATCACGGGAACGCCCTGGTCGTGTGCGATCTCACAGACCGCTGCGAGCGGCGGCCCCTCGTAGGATTTGTAGACGTGGGCGACTGCGGCGGTGTCCTCGCCGATGGCGTCGGCGTACTCCCAGGGTTCGACGTTCTGAGAGCCGGTGCCGAGATGCCGGTCGTTCGACCCGATATCGACGACCTCAGCGCCCGCGGCCCGGAGCGCGTGGTCGTAGCCTGTTCGGTGGGTGCGCGGCATGACGATCTCGTCGGCGACTCCCTCGGTGTCGGGCAGTCGCGACATGACCCCCGGGTCCGTTCCGGCGATGCAGGCCGCAGCAGAGAGGACGAGCGCGCCAGCCGCGCCGTTGGTGACGTATCCAGCCTCGGCACCCGTAACCTGAGCGATTCGGTCGCTCGCGGTCGCCTGCAGATCGGAGAGGCGGACGAACGACTCGGCTGCTCGTTCCATAGCTTCGAGCGCCTCGGGCCGGATGCGACTGCCGCCGACCCGCGTCTTGGTGCCCGCAGCGTTGACCACGGTCGGGACCCCCAGTTCGTCGTAGACGGAGTCGTCGGTCATGGTTCGTCAGTCGGCCGGCGAGCGAATAAACGTGTGGTCGACCCGCGGAACCGCCCGAGCGCGACGGTGCAAATTCGACCTGCTACTCCCGTGCGGGCGGCGGGACGTATCCTGACAGGTCGGTCGACCGCAAGTCGACCGTTTCGCCCTCCTCGGCGGCTCGGTAGGCGGCCATGCACAACCGGACGACCGACAGGCCGTCGCGGACGTCGAATCGTCCGTTTTCGTTAGCCCGGAACGATTCGATCGCGTCGCGGTTCTCGGCGACGTAGCCGCCGTCGACGACGGTTGCCCCGGCGACAGGCATCCGGCCGCTGGTCGCGTTCTGCTTTTCCGCCCAACCGCTCGCATCCCCGATCTCGTCGGAGAAGAACACGCTCGAGGAGGATTCGTCGGTGACGACCTGGCCCGAATACTCGGGCCCGAGCAGTTCGACGTCGCGGCTGACGCCGGCACCGACGAAACACCACGATCCCGTCGCCTCCGAGACCATCGTCCGGCCGTCGCCGTCCTCGTAGCGGACGGTCGCCCGGGCGTAGTCGTCGACCAGGTGCTCGGCGAAGTCCACGCCATAGGTCTCGCGCAACTGCTCGGCGTACGCCGGCTGGTCCCATTTCAGCGTCGCCGTATCGGCGTCGACCGACACCGGCTCGATACCCCCGTCCTCGACCTGTGGGTCGGAAAGCAGGAACTCGTTTCCGGCGAGCGCGTGACAGAGCATGTCCGTCAGCGCGCCACCGCCCTGTCGCCGTCCGTCCCAGAACCACCCGGCGTGGGGACCGGCGTGTTCGGCCTTCGAGCGAGCGAGGTAGGGCCGTCCCGCCTCGCGGCCCCGCTCCCAGAGCAGCTCGCGCGTCTCGGCGATCTCCGGTTCGTGGGGCCAGTTCTCCAGGTAGGCGTGGGGCAGGTTCGCGTCGTCGAGCAGGTCCCGGATCCGGCGGGCCTCGTCGACGATCCGTGCGACCGGTTTTTCCAGCGCGACCCCCTGGAGGTCGGCACCGTCTGCGACCGCGTCGACGGCCGCCTTGACGACGTCGACGCGGGTATGGTTCGGGCTCGTCACCCACAGGCCATCGACTGCGGGGTCGGCGACCAGGGCCGCCACCTGGCTCGCGTCGTAGACGGCGGGGTCGCCCCAGCCTTCCTCGCGGCACGTGTCGGCGAACGCCTCGGCGCGTGACTGTGTGGGATTTGCGATACCGGCCACTCGTACGTTCGGGAGGTACTCGACGCTCGGTGCGTGGGACTCGCGGGCGATGAAGCCGGCACCGACGAACCCGATGCCGAATGGATCGGTCATGTCCCGCGAGTCGGCCGCCGGCACCGTAGCCCTTCGGTTCGCAGTGGGGGCGACCGTCTCCCGGCGAGTGAGGCCGGAGACCCCAACCCTTTCGCGCCGTCGCATCCTCCCGGGAGACGTGAGCGCACCCAGTCTCCTCGTCGTCGGCGCCCATCCCGACGACTGCTCGATCAAGGCCGGCGGCATCGCCGCGACGTACGCCGAGACCGGTCGCGACGTCACCTTCCTGTCGGTGACCGATGGCAGCGCCGGTCACCACGAACTGGGCCGCGACGCCGTCGCCGAGCGACGCAAACGCGAGACCGAGGCCGTCGCCGACACGCTGGGCGTCGACTACGAGGTGTTCGACATCCCCGACGGGCGACTCGAACCCACCCTCGAGAACCGTGAGCGACTGATCCGGTTCGTCCGCGAGGTCGACCCCGATCTCGTTCTAGGGCCCCGTCCCAACGACTACCACCCCGACCACCGCTACACCGCGCAACTGGTCCAGGACGCCGCTTACACGCTGATCGTCCCGAACGTCTGTCCCGACACCCCGCCGCTCGACACGAACCCCGTCTTCGGCTACGTCGCCGACCACTTCCGCAAGCCCGTCCCCTTCGAACCCGACGTCGTGCTTGACGTAAGCGACGTCGAATCCCAGAAGATCGACGCCTTACACTGCCACGAGTCACAGATGTACGAGTGGCTCCCCTACACGTTCGGCGAGCTCGATTCGGTGCCCGACGGCGACGACGCGCGCCGCGAGTGGCTGGCCGACGACGGGCTGGGTCACCTGAACGAGAATACCGAGATGAACGTCGCCGACCGCTTCCGCGAGGAGTTGCGCGAGCGCTACGGCCCCGAGCGCGGCGACGCAGTCGAACACGCCGAGGCCATCGAAATTTCGGAGTACGGCGCGCCCCTGACCGACGAGCGACGAGAAGAAATATTTTTCTTCTGACCAGTTGCGGTGCTCACGACTGCCGCAGTGATGCCGGGGGACCCCGGCATGCACCTGTTCAGGACGCGTCGTCCCCGTCGGTTCCGTCGTCCTCTCCGTCCCCGCCACCGTTCTCAGTTGCCTCGGCGCCGTCGTCTTCCGCCTCGATGGAGACGATCGGGCAGTTGACTGCGGCCTCGGCCGCCCGGATGTTGCCGAGGAGCGTGTTGACCGGGCCGTCGGCCGCGCTGGTCAGGTCGCCGTCCAGTACCAGCTGAACGATGTCCTCGTGGTCGGTGAGACGACGGTGGCGCTCCTCGTCAACGGCCGCCTCGGTCCACGCGACCGGGTGGATGTCCCACAGCGGACTGTAGAACAGCGAGCAGTCGGTCGGATCGCTCGGGTCGGCACACACCTGTTCGGAGCGGGTGATATTGAGGGGGCTGCCCTCGCCCGCGACGGCCGAGCGAAGCCCCTGTCGCTCGGGACTGTCCTCGCCTGTCGGGCCGTTCACGACTGGGAAGATCGCCTCCCGCGCCGAGCTCTCGAGGTCGCGGTCGCCCGCCGCGGGCGCCGCGGCGAGGGCCGGCGCGTGGGTCGCCCCTTCGAGCGCGGCCACGTCGGCGGGGTAGGCGTCGGTGCTGATGTACAGCGTCTGCCGGTCCTCGTAGAACCCGTCGACGAGCCGCAGTGTCGCCGTCATCGCCTCCGTATCGGTCTCCACGACGTTGTCGTGAACACCGGTGGCGTTCTCGACGTGTGGAGAATTGAACACGACACGCTCGTCCGGCGCCGCTACGAGGGGACTGTACGAGCCGTCGCCCACCGACCCGGGTCGGGTGGTGTCGGGATCGAGCGGAAACCCCTCCGGTCCTGGAACCACGTTGCGCTCCGGTCCGAAGTCGACGGTCCCGTCGAACTGCATCCGGGTATTGTACGGGTTGAACTGGCCGTATCCCCCCGTCTCGACCTCCTGTACCGCCGCCGTCCCGATCGCGTTCCCGAGTTTCGGCGCCCAGTTGAGTCCCAGGCCGACCGCGTGTTCGATCCGCGATGCCTCGGTAAGCACGTAGTACACGTCGTCGTCCTCCGGTCCCCGCCCGCGAAACAGCGGGAGGGTGACGGTCCCGTTCTCCGCGTCGACGTCGACGGCGCTGGGCAACACTGCCGGGATACCGGCGCTGTCGCGTGCCGAGGCTTCGACCGGTCCGGCCCGCGACCGCCCCGACAGACCGAGGACGGCGATCCCGGCGCCGAGCGCGCCGAGGAACGTCCGACGATTCGTTCGGCTGAAGATCCGTGTCGATTGGTTCGATTTGGTCACTGTTGAACTCCGAGCCGATCGTCGACGCGAGGAGATCGCGGTCCGCGGCCGCGCGTCGGCTCACCTGAACGCACTACCGACCCGCGTAATATCGGTTTTTCAACCTGTGGCTAGAGAGCCTGCAACGTCTCCACGAACTCCGACGCAACTCCGGTCAAGATCTGTGAGTCCATACGACATCTGTCCGGAAGCCACCCGGAACGTATGCCCGTCGATCCTGAAACAAACCGGACCCTCGGGGCGGCCGATCCGGTGTTTCGAGGGGACCCCCAGCGCGGTGGGATGGACATCACCTGTCTGGAAAGAGGCTGTCCGCGATGTAGGCCGAGACGACCCAGTTGGGTTCGTCGACGACCTCGTTGATCTTCAGATCCGCTGCGACCGAACAGAGGACGTAGGCCTCCTCGCGTGAGAGGCCGCGGTGCTCGTGGAGGTGGTCGACCAGTCGACGCACGGCGTCTCTGGCTGCGTCCATGAGGTCGTCGCGGATCCCCGTCGTCGCGAACGTTGGCTCGTCCCGACCCGAGGGTGTGAACGGCCCAGTCGTCTCGAACTGCGGCGCCTCGATACTCATGTCGTCCCGTACGGTGAGTCGGGCGGTGATCTCGGTAGGCGTCTCGATGGCGCTGACACAGACTTCGCCGTCGCCCTGTGCGGCGTGGCCGTCGCCGATGCTGAACAGGGCGTCCTCGACGGCGACGGGGAGATAGACCGTCGACCCGGCGGTGAGGTGTTTGACGTCCATGTTCCCGCCGACGTGCCGGGGCGGGCCGGTCTCGTGCTCGCCCGGTTCGGCGGGCGCGACGCCCACGACGCCGGGGAACGGCGCGATTGGCACCTCGATCCCGGCTTCGAAGTGTGCGACCGCCTCGCCGATCTCCCAGTGGTAGAGAAAGGGATCGGGGAACTCGTCCGGCAGGAGGCCGACGCCGCGCTCGCCCGAACGAACCAGGGTGTACCCCCAGTCGTCGACGTCGACGTCGAGGATGTCGACCTGGAGAACGTCACCCGGTTCGGCGCCGTCGACCGCCACCGGTCCGGTGAGGTGGTGCCCGATGAACTCCGTCTCGGGGAGGTCGCTCGACTCGGTGTCGGGCGTGATCCGCGGGCCGCTGTCGTTGAGACAGTCGAACTCGACGGTCGTCCCGGAGTCCACGCGGAGTGCCGGCGTGTGGTCGCGGCTCCACGACGTGTGTAATGCCGATTCGTGACTGAGAGTTTCGTCGGTGGGCATCGGTACCCACGTACTCCCGGGCCAGTGGCTTACCGCTTTGGGCACCGGCGGTTCGGCCGCCGACCCCGCGCTCGGGGCGCCCGTCACGTTCGACGAAATCGCCAGCGGTCACTCGGTCGCGACGGGGCGCTTCTGGCCCGGTGTGCCCCGCGCCAGGACGCGCTCGGCGACGGGCGCGAGGCTGTTCTGGACCGACTGGCCGTCGCGTTCGCGCTCGACGAGGCCGTCCTCTTCGAGGCGCGAGACGTGATGGGAGATCGTGCTCGGGTCGCGGCCGAGGTCCTCGGCGAGGTCGCTCACGGACGCCGGTCCGGACTGGGCAAGCGTCCGGAGGATCGGTTCGGTCGCGGTGTCGTCCAGCGCCGCGACGAGCGCGGGGTCGGACTCGTTTTTCAGGAAGTAGCGGCGCTGGCCGCGGATCCGCTCGCTGACGACCAGGTTCTCCTCGTCGAGTATCCGGAGGTGGTGGCGAACCGACGACAGCGAGGCGTCGGCGTCGTCGGCCAGCGACGAGAGGTTGACCCCGGGCGAGCGCTCGATGGCTCCGAACAGCGACTCCCGGGTCTCGTGTTCGAGCGGGTCGGAGTCGTCGTATCGGCTGTAGCCGATCGGGAGAACGAATCGCGGCAGTTGAGTCGCCTGCTGCTTGACCAGTTGCATCGTCGTGCCGGCCCGGAACCGCACCGTCTTCGCGAGCCAGGCCAGTTCCTGTCCCTGGGCCACGGAGGTCGCGGCGGCGACGTGCTTCGAGGCCGCAGCCGCTATCACGCCCGCGACGACGAGCGCACCGCCCAGCACCGCACCGCCCGTCGAACCGAGCGGCGACGACCCGGCCGCCCCATCGCGCCCTCCCGGCGGAGCGACGACCGTGCCAGACTGGGTCGCGCTCCGACCCGTGGCTCCTGTCGAGGCATCGTCCCCCCCGTTCGCCGACGAATCGGTGCGTCCGGCCGCCGAAGTCGAACCGGTCGACGACGAGTCAGCCGTCGACGTGCGCGTACTCGCGTCGCCGGGCACCGGCGTATCCGTACTCACATCGGTTCCCGTCGGGGTCGATCCAGCCTCCACCGACACGTTCACGCCGGCCGTGACGGTCACCGTCAGGTTCGTCTCCTCGGCCAGGTCGCCTGTCGCGTTGGTCGCCGCTTCGGTCACGTTCTCCGTCGTGTTCGTCACCTCGTCGACCGTGTCATCTGTCGTATTGGTGACTGTCTCAGTCGTGTTGGTGACTGTCTCAGTCGTGTTGGTGACTTCGTCCACCGTGCCGTCCGTCGTATTGGTGACTGTCCCCGTCGTGTTGGTGACCGTCCTCGTGGTGTTCGTGACGGTCTCGGTGACGTTCTCAGTCTCGTTGGTGACTCCCGAGAGCGTGTCGTCGGGGGTTGCAGTGAGCGTCGGACCGTCCGTAGACGTCGGCGTCGCCGCCGGAGCGGCGGTCAGCGTCGCCGTCGGTGTCGAGGTGCCCGCAGTCGTCCCAGACGGTGTCGGTGTCGCCGTATTCAGAATATCCGGGGTATCGGTGACCGTGGGGACGAGCGTCGCCACGTTCGCCGACGAGCCGCCAGCGTGGGGACTCGGGCTGTCGGTCACGTCGGCCGCCAGGACGGTGCCGACGAAAACGCCGCCGAGCAGACCAGTGAGCACCACAGCCAGTATCGCGACGGCTGTGACGGACTCAGCGGCCCGCAGATCGTACATGCCGGGGCACCCAGTTACCCGACGTTTCTCGAAGGTCGTAATAAATTTCGTGGTAACGGGAAGGTCGTCGACGGACCGCCAGATCAGTTTCAGTCGAGTCGATCACGGACGCTACGGTCGGCGCCTGGCCGCCAGCAACGCGGCGCCGACGAGCGCGAGGACGGCGGCGACGACACCGAAGCCGGGACCGTTCCCGGTCGTGGTGTCGTTCGAGTCACCGCCGGAGTCGTCACCGTCGGCGGAGTCGCCATCGTTCGAATCGCCGTCCGAGGAGCCACCGTCGCCCGAACCGCCGTCGGACCCGCTCGAACCGGTCATCGTCACTTCGCGCGTCGAGAAGTGGTTGATCCCGACGACGACTTCGCTCTCGGCGGATGCGGAGGCAGAGCTCGCGCTCTGGACCATGTACTTCGAGGTGTCGCCACCGTTGGTCGCCTGCCGGATCTCGGTGTACGAGGAGGCCTGCGCCGCGGCCTCGCTGTCGACTTCGACCTGGACGTCCTCCGCGCTCTCGAAGGTCGACTCCGAGACGTGCGTGAGGACGACGCGGCCCTCGCTGGCGCTCCGCTCGGCCGTCATCGTGACCTGCCCCTCGGCACGCTCGGTCACCTCGACCGTCGTGTCCTCGCTGTAGGTGACGACGTCCGTGACCGCTTCGCCACTCTGTTCCATCACGTGGACGCTCGCGGCAGCCGTCCCGTTGACGATCATCCGCTCTTCGGTCTCGTCTGCCTCCGTCCGGGACTCCGCGTAGTTCCGGACGACGAGGCGACTGTCCTGTGCGACCGACGCGGTGAGGTTCCCGCTCTCGGTGACGGTGACGTTCCCTTCACCGACGACCATCGCGGTCGAGGTCGTGCCGTCCTCGGCGGTGAAGACGCCGCGTTTCTCGCTCGCCTGCTCGGCGCTGGCGTCACCACTGAGGTTCAGCGCGACGTACTGGGACTGTTCGTCGGCCGTGACGACGAGCGACCCGTAGCCGTTGTCGTGGGCCTCGATGGTCGCCCCGCTGTCGGTCGTCATCGACGCGTGGGAATCGGCCGTCGTCTCGACCGAGACCGCCGCGCCGCCGAGGGCCGTGGCGGCCTCCAGGCCGGCGGACCCGCTCAACCCGAGGTTCGACTCCGCGCTCGACTGCGACTGGACGCGGACCGCGTCGACCGTCTCCGTCCCGCCGACGGTGTAGTCGACCACTGCGTTACTCCCTGCATCGAACGCGACGTGCGTGCCCGAGTAGGCCTGCTGTTCGGCCGTCGCGGCGGCCGCCGAAACCGGGGCGATCGCCGAGACGAGCACCATCGCCAGTACCGCTACGGTTCGTTTCATCTGTCGGAACTCCGCCCGAGAGGTGGTCGGATTGTTGAAAAGGGCTTGTGGCAAAATCGTCCAAAAGGTCGTGTCAGGTGGTGACACGACGGTCTCGACCAGCGCACCCCAGCTTTCTTCGGGAGGTTCAGCCGACGTCGCCGAAACCCCACTCCTCGGCGCGTTCGCGGGCCTCCGCGCGGGCCTCCTCGCGGATAGCCTCGATCTTGCGCTCGTCGTCGAGGAACGCCTCGACCGCGCCCACGCTTCGCTCCCCGCTCGATGCCGCGTCGTGAGTGCGCTCGGTCGTCCAGTCTTCGGGTGCGAGTTCGCGCGTCCGGTCGGCGAGTGACTGGTCACCGGCGAGGCGATCGGCCGCCATCCCCGGCGGAACACGGAACGACGCGCGGTCGTGGACCGCGTCGAGTGCTCCCGGCCGGACAGCGTAGAGATTCAGCCGGTAGGGACCGCTCGCCGCGAGGTCGGCCAGCGCCGGCGGGCCGCCCCGCTCGGTGCCGGTGTGGTAGGCGACGACCGGCACCCCCTCGGCGAAGGTCAGGACGCCCCGGCCGTCGTCGTCGAGCAACAGCGACCCCTGCGGTTCGAGGACGGCGTAGCCCGTCAGCCCGCGGTCGAGCGCGTCGACCAGCACGGTTCGAGGGTCGCTGACGACCCGCGACCGCACGAGTCGCCCGTCGGGGAGTTTCATGGCGACTCGGGTACGACCGCGCTCCGGAAGCGGTCGGCGACCGTCCCCGAATCCCTGTCCCGAACCGAGAGTTCGCTCGCCGCCTGTCGGTAGGCCGCGGCCGCCGTCGACTCCGGCGCGTAGGCGAGCAACGGCTGTCCCGCGCGCCGGGCCGCTCGCACCGCGTCGCTCGCTGGTACCGAGGCGAGTGTCGGCCCCTCGAAGTACTGTTCGGCCTTCGGCGCGATCCGGTCGATGGCGTCGCCGTCCCTGACCTTGTTGAAGAGGATGCCCGCCGTCCCGGTGTCGTAGGAACTCGCGTACTCCTGGACTTTCAGCCCGTCCGAGAGCGCCGGGATGGTCGGTTCGAGTACCACCACGACCCGGTCGGCCAGCACGATAGGGAGGACGGCCGCGCGACTCGACAGCGTCGCCGCCGAGTCCAGCAGGATGACATCGGTGTCGGCCGCCAGCGTCGCGACTACCTCGCGCAGGCGCGTGGGATCGGCCGCCGCGAAGTCACCCAGACTCGTGCCACAGGGGACGACGCGCATCCCGTGGCGCCGGTAGACTGCCGCCTCGACCGACGCACCCCCCTCGACGAGTACGTCGTGGAGCGTCGTCTCGACGTCCGCGAGGCCGGCGTGAAAGAGGAGGTTCGCCATGCCCATGTCGGCGTCGACGACCGTCACGTCGTACTCCTCGGCGAGCGCCATCCCCAGCGCCAGCGTGCTCGTGGTCTTGCCCGTGCCGCCCTTGCCGCTGGCGACTGCGAACGCCTCCACCATTGCCCCGGATTGTTTCCCCCTCCGGTATAAACGTTCGCGTCGGGAGACAGGTTCGCTCGTCGCACCCGGTGGCCCGGCTGTCACTCCCGCCGGAGCGCTCGCAACGAGACGTCACCGAGTTCGCTGAAGACGTGGACGCGCGGGCCGCCGTCGTTCAGCCGGCCGGCGAGTCGGTCGTCGCTCGACTCGACGTCCGCGAGATCGAGGTCCGAGGTGACGCCGGAGACCGACTCGGCCAGGACGTCGACGTCGAGGTCGCTGGCGATGCCGGCGGCGACGTCGCCGAGTTCCGTCCCGATCTCGACGTCCTCGCGGGCGTCCCACAGCTCGACTGTGACTTCGCCCAGGTCCGAGTGCGCGCGGCGGAGCCCCGTCGACCCCGAGGAGATCACCTCGCCCAGGTCGGACTGCAGGTCGAGGTAGCCGTCGACGCCGTTCGCGGTCACGTCCCCGAGGTCAGTCTGGACCGTGGTATCCCCGCGAGTGTTCAGCAGCGTCACGCCCCCCAGCTCGGAGGTGACGGACTCGACCGGCGGGCCAGCCTCGCCTTCGGGTACGGTCACCGCCACGTCCGTACTCGGCGAGGAGCGGGTGAACCAGCGAGCGCTGTCCTCGATGCTCGTCTCGACGGTCAGGACCCCGCCGTCGAGGGCGACTCGCGCCGTGATGTCGTCGAGTCCCGCCTGGCCGTTCGTCGACCGCTTGACGACCCGTGCCCGGACGTCGTCGGCGTCGGTCGCCTGGACGGTCACGTCGCCGATGTCGTTGCCCACCCGTATCGAATCCACCTCGCCCACGACGAACGTGTCCGAGACGGTCTCGGTCACCTCGTCGTCGCTGTCGAACGGGGTCCGGCCGAGACAACCCGAGAGTGAGCCGAGAGCGACGAGTCCGCTCGCACCGAGAAACTGGCGCCGGTTCATGGCTGAACGGACGCGCCAAGTGGTTAAATAATCTATAGTATGTGGCGCGTTATCCGGGGGCACGGAGCGCCGGCGGCCAGTCGGCACAGCCGCTCCTCGGGTTCCCGGCCCGTGAGAACGAGAGAACTACTGACTATCCAGCAGAGACGACAGTCGACTATGAGTGACCTGGACAACATCGCTGCCGGGACCGGGATCGCGCTCGGCGCTGGCGTGGGCGCGACGACGACCCTCCTCGCGACCGGTGACGTCGCGCAGGGCGCGGCCTACGGGGTCGCCGTCGGTATCGTCGTCGGGACGAGCCTGGCCCGGCTCGCACCGCGGGCAGCCGACACCGACCGGCCCGGACTGGCGCTGGTCGCCGCGGGACTGTTCCTCGGTCTGGCCGTCGGCGGCGTGGTGGGCGCCGTCGCCGCGTGGGGTGTCGACGCCGCGCTCGCTGCCGGCGCACAGGCCGGGGGTGCCGGAGGTGCGGTTCTCGGGACCCTCCTCGCCGGGATACTCGCTGCTGCGACCGACAGCGAGTCGGCCAGCGGCGGAGCGGAAACCGCGGGTCAGTGACCTCCATCACTCGCGGCAACTCGGTGGCGTCCCACGCCCGCGGCGACTCCTCGACAGACGACCGCACGGAGACAGCGAACGGGTATCGCCACGACTCCGGACTCAGCGGTCGACTTCGCCCATGATCGTGTCGAGACTGCCGATCGAGGCGATGAGGTCGGCGACGTACTCGCCGCCGGCCATCTCCGGGAGCGTCGCCAGGTTCGAGAAGGAGGGCCCGCGGATCTTGAAGCGGGCGGGCGAGTCCGTCCCGTCCGAGCGGATGTAGATGCCGAGTTCGCCCTTGGCACCCTCGACGGCGCGGTAGATCTCGGTGTCGGGGTCCGGGCGCAACGTGCGGGGAACGTTCGACTGGATCGTCCGGTCTGCTTCGGGCCAGTCTTCGAGCAGGTCGACGCACTGTTCGATAATCCGGGCGGACTGTTCGAGTTCCTGCATGCGCACGAGGACCCGGGCGAAGTTGTCACAGCCGTCCTCGGTGACGACGTCCCAGTCGAGGCGGTCGTAGTAGCCGTATGGATCGTCCCGGCGGATATCGTAGTCGATGCCCGACCCGCGGGCCACGGGCCCGGTCGCACCGTGGGCTTTCGCCTCCTCGGGCGGGAGGATCCCGGTGTCGATGGTGCGGATCTGGAACACCTCGTTGCTGGTCATGAGGTCGTGGTACTCGGCGAGGCGCTTCGGGAGGCCGTCGAGCATCTCGCGGACGGTCTCGAAGAACTCCTCGCGGGGTTCGGGGACGTCCCAGGCCACCCCGCCGAGTCGGAAGTAGTTGAACATCAGGCGCTGGCCGGTCAGGTCCTCGAGGACGCTCTGGACCTTCTCGCGGTCGCGGATGGCGTACATGAATACGGCGGTGAACTCCCCGACGACGTCGAGTGCGTAGGTACCGACCGCGAGGAAATGTGAGAGCATTCGCGAGAGTTCGGCACCCATCGTTCGGATCACCTGGGCGTACTCGGGGACGTCGATGTCGGCGAGGTCCTCGGCAGTGCGGGCGTAGGCCCACTCGTTGCAGAGGCCGGCACCGCCCCAGTCCCAGCGGTCGGGATAGGGCATGATCTGGTGGCGGTACGTGCCGGACTCGCACATCTGCTCCTCGCAGCGGTGGATGTAGCCCAGGTCCGGTTCGACGCCGGCGACCTCCTCGCCGTCCAGCGTCACGCCGACGTGGAGCACGCCGTGGGTCGCGGGATGATGGGGGCCGATGTTGAGGAACATCGTATCCGTGTCGTCTGGGCGGTGGTCGTCTTTCAGCGGGTTGGCGTGCTCGCGCAGCGTGACGATCTGTGGCTGTTCGCCGTCGAAGTCGTGCCCGAGCGGGTGTCCCTGCCAGGTCTCGGGGAGGAGGATACGGCGCAGGTCGGGGTGGTCGTCGTAGCGGATACCGACGAGGTCGTAGATCTCGCGTTCGTGCCAGTTCGCGGTCTCGAAAACGGGCGCGCCGCTCTCGCTTCTGGGGTCGCTCGTCGGGACCGGGACCACGACGGAGAGTTCGTGCGTCGGGTCGTCGTAGCTCCGGAGGTGGTAGATGGATTCGTAGCGGTCGTCGTAGGCCTGTCCGGTCACGCAGGCGAGGTGGTCGAAGCCCATCTCGTCGCGTAGCGCCCGCAGGGTCGTCTGGACTGCGTCGGCGCGAACGACGATGGCCGGTGCGTTCACGTGGTCTTCGGTGTCGGTGACGGCCTCGGCGGGCACGACCGAGAGGGCTCCCTCGAGTACGTCCGCGTCCGCTTCGTCGTCGACTTCGGTGGCGACTGGTCGTCCTGTCGTCTCGGCCATGCCGGTGTTTCGGCGGGTCGGACAATCGGAATTCTCCCTCAGTGATGACGGGGGTTTAAATTCGGGGCGGCGTATCGCCCGCCCATGCGCTATCTCCGGATCGCGGTCCACCAGGACGCCGGGGACCGCCACCCGATGCACGAGTTCGTCGTCGAGCGCGAGGGGTACGTGGCGTCGCGACTGCTGGAGTACACGCCCCCTGTCGAGGGGACACGGTCTTTTCTCTTCCACATCGAGGGGCCGGTCGAGCCCTACCAGTCGGTGCTCGGTGAGGTCGGCCGGGTCCTCGACTACGAACTCTCCTCCTGTCCGGACGAGTCGTTCTATCTCTACGTACGCGAGCAGTTGCGAGGGCGTGACCGGGAGTTCATCGGCGCGTTCTCCCAGCCGGGACTCGTCGGTGTGATGCCCGTCGAATACCGTGCGGACGGGACGATTCGGATGACCGTCGTGGGGCCCGCCGACCGGTTGCAGGCCGCCGTCGAGGAGACGCCCGACGGGATGGACGTCGAGGTGTTGGAGGTGGGTGAGTACGGTGACCGGGGCCTGGGTGTGGGCGGTGACCTGACCGAGCGGCAGTACGAGGCCGTCGTGGCCGGGGTCGAAGTGGGCTACTACGACACGCCCAGGGAGGGGACGGTGAGTGATGTGGGTGAGCGGCTGGACTGTGCGCCCGGGACGGCCGCCGAGTTGTTGCGGCGTGCCGAGCGGTCGGTGATGCGCAGTGTCGTCGACTCGGGCCCCTTCTAGGTGTTGAATCGATTGTGCTGGTCGGTGTGCGTCGGAACTCTCCGGTCTGCTCGCTCGGAGTTGGATCGACCGCTACTCACAGTGACGGTTGAAAGCCCTCGGGCCGCTCGCGGTCGCTCAGCGACATATCCGCGCTCTCAGCACCGCCCGCGCGGATAGAGGTCGCTGAGGCGACTACGCGTTCGCCGCGAGCGCGCCTCAGGGGTCGTTCCTCCCCGTTCGGCAAGTGGCGCGTGGCGCCACGCACGCCTCGCCCTTTCAGTCCGCCGGGACCGCAACAGCACCGCCCCGCCCCACACCGCGACAGCCTCACACCTCCCCAACCTCTTGCGGTGCTCGCTTCGCTGTGCTCCTCATCCCTCGCGCGATGTCATCCTCGCGCATGAAAACGCGAGACAGCACGCGCCACGATCTGTGTGGCCGGGAGCGCGTGCCGGAGCCTCGCGGAGGCCGCGCGACCCGGGGAAGGGCAGGGCGGTGCTGTGCGGGGCGGTTGCTGGGCGGTGCTGTACGGTCGCTGTCCCTGGTGGACTGAAAGGGCGAGACCGCTCGCGCTTGCCTGGTCGCCTGAACGAGCCCTATTCGAGCGAGTGCGGAGCGGTGCGGGTGTTCGAGCGAGAATATCTCGTTCAGCGACCGCGAGCGTGTCGAGGGCTTTCATCCTGCGGTACCGGTTGCGGCCACGGTTCCAGCTAGCGAGCGTGTCGAGGGCTTTCACCCGTCACCGCGAGTAGCGGTCGAGTTCGGTCTCACAGCTGCCACGTAGTCGAAAAAGAGAGACCTGACAGAGACACTCGCCGCAGATCCAGTCTCAGCTAGACGGATTCGAGACTTCGCGGTGGGCAGTCCGGTCGAGGAACTCGCGGGGGAGGGCGTCGACCTCGCCGACCTGGACGCGCCAGAGGTTCGCGTAGAGGCCGTCGACGTCCAGCAGGTCCTCGTGGGTACCGCGCTCGACGATCTCGCCGTCGTCGAGGACGAGGATCTGGTCGGCGTCCCGCACAGTCGAGAGGCGGTGGGCGATAGCGAAGGTCGTCCGGTCCTCGATGAGTTCGGCGAGGCTGTTCTGGATGAACACTTCGGTCTCGTTGTCGACGTGGGAGGTGGCCTCGTCGAGAACCAGAATCTCGGGGTCGCGCAGGACGGCGCGGGCGATGGAGAGACGCTGGCGCTGGCCACCGGAGAGCTTCACCCCGCGTTCGCCCACCTGCGTGTCGTAGCCGTCGTCCAGGTCGACGACGAACTCGTGGGCGCCAGCGCGTTTTGCGGCTGCCTCGACGGCCGCCTCGTCGGCGTCGGGGTCGGCGTATGCGATATTTTTCCGGACTGTGCCGTCGAACAGGAACGGGTCCTGGCTGACGTAGCCGATGGCGCCACGCAGACTCTCCAGACGCACGTCCCGGAGGTCGTGACCGTCGACCGTCACGCGCCCCTCGCTGGGGTCGTAGAACCGCAAAAGGAGTTTCATCAGCGTCGTCTTCCCGGACCCGGTGGGACCGACGAGTCCGACGAGCTGTCCGGCGTCGGCGGTGAAACTCACGTCGTCGAGTACCCGCTCGTCGCCGGACCCATCGCTGCCTTCGTAGGCAAACGAGACGTCCTCGAACGCGACGCGGCCCTCGACGGTGTCGAGTTCGACGGGGTCGTCGCGCTCGGTGAGTTCGAGCGGGTAGTCGATCAGGGCGAAGACGCGGACGGCGGAGGCGCGGGCGTCGTGGTAGCGGTCGAGCAGGTGACCCCCCTGAATGAGCGGGAGGGTGAACTGCTGGTTGTAGGTGAGGAAGGCGACGAGCGTCCCGAGACTCAACTCGCCCGAGAAGAACGGCGGCGTGTCGACGGCGATCCAGTAGCCGCCGACGAGGACGAGCAGACAGAAGCCCACCCAGTTGACGAAGTTCATCGTCGGGAAGAACTTGACGCGGGTACCGATAGCGTCGAGCTGGGCGTCGCGGTAGTCGTCGGAGGCGTCGTGGACGCGCTCGTTCTCCAGGTCTTCGTTGGTGTAGGACTTGACGACGGAGATGCCGTCGACGCTGTTGTCGATGCTGGCGTTGATGACGCCGACGCGTTCGCGGACGGTGTCGTACTTGTCGCGGATGGCGCTCGCGTAGCGGTGGCTCAGGTAGGCCATGATCGGGACTGGGACGAGCGTCACGAGGGCGAGTTGCCAGTTCATCAGCAGGAGGATGGCGGCGATGCCGGTGAACTGGACGGAGATGCGTACGAGGTTCGAGACCAACGTGGCGAGGAAGTCGTCTAGCTGGTTGACGTCGTTGTTGAGCACCGAGAGGAGCTGGCCGGTGCGCTGGTTGGTGAAGAAGCTCATCTCCAGGCGCTGGGTCTTCGCGAAGGCCGACGTCCGAACGGCGTGCTGGACGTGCTGGGAGAAACTGCTCCACCCCCAGCTGTTGGCCCAGCCGAGCAGGGCACTCAATGCGGCGGCTCCGAGAACGATCCCCGCCGAGAGGAGGAGTTGCTCCCAGCGTCCCGGGGGGATCCACGCAGCGGGCACGCCCGGCAGCGCGTAGGGGTCGGCACCCCTGAGCGCGCTGTCGATGATCACCTTCAGCATATAGGTGGGGACGAGGCCGACAAGCGGGGCCAGTGCGGTCCCGACGACGGCGAGGGCCACAGTCGCGGGGCGCTCGCGGCCGTACTCGGTGAAGAGCCGCCGGACGGGACTGTCGACGGCTTCCTGTTGGTCTTCGAATAGTTCACCTGTCTCTGACTCGGGGTTGTCTGACATTCGTGTCGCGTCGGTGGTCGGTCGGACTGCAGACAGTCAGCGAACGGTTCGCGGTTGGGACAACGGTCTCCGACCGGCGCGTGCCGGCCTGCGATGACCGTGACACCCTCCCAGAACCGCCGGGGACAAAAAACCTGTTGGAAAAGTTTTATAAGTGTGGGATGAGAAAATCGGGGTGAGCGGTTGGGACAACCGGTCGCGTCGGCGGTCGAGTAGTCGTGGAATTGGAAGTTCTTCTGGGGCAGCGTCGACAGCGTCGCAGTCGCTCCGGTCGGCCTGACGACCCTCGCTTCCAGTCGACCGTCGCCCCAGTTCCCGTCGAACACCACCCCGGTTTCCAGTCGAACGTCGCCCTTTCCCGCCGAGCGCAATCCCTTTGCGAACACCGCGCCAACCACCGCTATGACCCTCGCCGACAGGGAGTGGCGACTCGTGTGCGAGGAGACCCGCGAGGGGCCGCTGAACATGGCGCTCGACGAGGTGGCCGCCGAGACGGCCGCCACAGAGGGGGTCTGTACCGCCCGGGTCTACCGCTGGGAACCCAGCACGCTCTCGCTGGGATATCACCAGGACCCAGCCACGATCGACTGGGAGTTCTGCGAGCGCGAGGGGATCACCGTCACCCGCCGACCCACGGGCGGGGGCGCCATCTACCACGACTCGTGGGGCGACGTCTCCTATTCGGTCGTCGCGCCGGCCGAGGACCTGCCGGGCGACCTCATGGACTCGTACGAAGTCCTCTGTGAGCCGCTGTTCGACGCGCTCGATAGTTTGGGGATCGACGCCGGTTTCGCCGGGGAGGAACGACCACCCATCTACGAACCGGCGTGTTATCTACGGGCGGTCCATCCCGCTCACGACGTGGTCGGGGACGACGGCCGCAAACTCTCGGGGAACGCCCAGTACCGTCAGCGCGACGCCGTCATCCAGCACGGCTCGCTGACCTTCGAGCGGACGACCGACCGTCACCTCGCCTGCTTCGCTGGTCCCGACGCCACGCCCGCCGAGTTCGACGAGCGCGTCACCTCGGTCCGGGACCTGGTCGACGTCACTCGCGAGGAGACGGTCGACGCGCTGGAAGACGCACTCGCCGGCTGGGCTGGTGCTCGCGAAGACAACTGGGGAGACGACGAACTCTCACGAGCCCGGGAGCGCGTCGGCGAGAAGTTCGCGACTGACGCGTGGACCCGGGACGGTGAGGACCCCACCTGAGGACGTGTCGCGATGGCCCCCTTTCCGGTCGAAATGCCTGCGCACTCACAGTGAACAGCTGTTTCGAACCGATCGATAGAGAACGCACCTTTCGGTACCCACGCCCACGCCGCACCCGGTGCAGGCTTTATCGGTGTCTCGGCTGAACACTTCTCCAATGTCCGTCAGGAGGGTCGTCGCTGACGCCTACCGGAGTGCCCTGCCGACGCTCGTGGTCAGTGCGGTCGGCGGGCTACTCGCGGGGGTCGTTCTCGGCGGGATGGACGCCCAGCTCTCGGCCGTCGAAGGGTTGCTCGTGCTCGTCCCGGCCTTCCTGGCGATCCGCGGGAGCGTCTACGGGTCGCTGGGCTCACGGCTGTCCAGCGCGCTCCACCAGGGATTGATCGACCCCGCAGAGGGGCTCGTCGACCCGACCGACCCGGACCCGCGACTCGCCACCGCGGCCGCTGCCGCCCTCCTGAACGGGGTACTCGCGTCGCTGTTCGCGGCCGTCCTCACCGTCGTCGTTCTCGAGGCACTCGGACGACCGGTCGCACCGCTGGAGACGTTCCTCGTCATCGCGCTCGTCGGCGGCGTCCTCGCGGGGATCGCACTCACCGCCGTCGTCGTCGGGGTCGTCCTGCTGGGCTACCGCCGCGGGCTGAATCCCGACGACCTCGTTGGGCCGGCGGTCACCACCGCGGGGGACGTCTTCGGTCTACTCGCCCTGCTCGTCGCCGTCCGGGTCGCGCTCGCACTGTAGGTCGTCCGGGGGAGCCGTGACGAGACCGCGGCGCCTCGACGAGAGAACTATTCGCCGACGAGTGCGCCGACTTCGGCGGAGGCTTCGACCTCCTCGACTCCGAGCCAGTCGTCGGCCCACGTCTCGATAGCGTCGAAGACCGGACACAGCGACTCGCCTTTCGCGGTCAGCGAGTAGTAGGTCGCGACGGGCGAGGCTTCCTCCATGCGGCGCTCGACGAAACCCATCTCCCCGAGGTCGTCGAGCACGCGCGAGAGGGTGCGCGAACTCGCACCGGTCGAGCGCTTGAGTTCGTTGAACCGCTTTTCTCCCTCCTGTAAGTCGTAGAGGACGACGAGCCGCCACTGCGAACCGATCTGCTCCAGCGAGTCGACGACCGGACACGCGTCGGGGTTGGCCGCGTCCTCGCCAGTCTTGGTTGCCATACCTCTATCGAGGGCGCCCACCCACTTAGGTGATTCGCTCACGAACCAGGTATTTTTCTGTTACCCAGTTCCCGGACGAACCACTCACTGTCGGCCGCCCTCGAACCCGCCTGCTTCGAACCGGTCCGGCGGAGACGGCTCGCGTCGGACCGGCCGATCCGGGAATCGCCGTGCGACCGGCCGACCATCGACCAACCCCGTGGCTACCGACCAACCACCCGACCAACGGGTAACACGACTGTCCCCGGGTGACACGAATGTCAGATGGGGTATATGTGTGTGGGGATACTACGGTATGGTGATGTCAGAGGCACGGTTCACGGAACGGTCGTACAGAGAAGAGAGACAGCTGCTCGCGGCGTCGGTGGTGGCCGCCTGATGGTCGTCGAGTCGGCGGTCGGCGAGGTCGCGTTCCTGCTCGGTCGCCTGCTCTTTGGCGGCGTCCTCGCGTTCATGGGGATCAACCACTTCGGGAACGTCGACGAGATGGCGGGCTACGCCGAGCACAAGGGCCTGCCCGCGCCGCGGCTGTCCGTCGTCGGGTCGGGAGCGATGCTCGTCCTCGGTGGGGTCGGGATCGCGCTGGGCGTCGTGCCGGTGCTGGCAGCAGGCGCACTCGCCGTCTTCCTGCTGGTCTCGGCGGTGACGATGCACGACTTCTGGGCGGTGCCCGACGACCAGGCCCAGGACGAGATGACTGGCTTCCTGAAGAACGTCTCGCTGGCCGGTGGCGCGCTGACGCTGCTCGCGGTCGGTGGCGCGAACTGGCCCTACTCGGTCGGCGTCGCGCTCTTCTGAGTCGCCGTCTCTGAACGGTGTTTGCAGGGTGTAGAAATAGCAGTTGTTTCAGGTAGAGTGTGTGTGAGAAAAACGTCGAGCGCAGACAGCACCGCACTCGTGATCGTGAGATGAAAGCCCTCGGGCCGCTGGCGGTCGCTCAGCGACATATCCACGCTCTCGGCACCGCCCGCGCGGATAGTGGTCGCTGAGGCGACTGCGTTCGCTCCGCTCACCGCCAGCGGCCCTCGCCCTTTCAGTCCGCCAGGGAAAATATGGTTTCACAGGTCGTCTCGACGTGGATCGCTCGGTAGCCGATGCCACAAACATCGTCCCTGGCGGACTGGAAGGGCGAGGTGCGCTCGCGGCGAACGCAGTGAGCCCAGTCGCCTGAGCGGGCAACTATCCGCGCGGGCTGTGCGGAGAGCGCGGATATCCCGCTCAGCGACCGCGAGCGCTCCGAGGGCTTCCATCTCACGATCACGAGTGCAGTCACGCTGATCGCAACTACGGTCACGACGATCTGAAAAGAACCGATTGGTACCTCCACACCCTCTCGTGACCGTTTCGGTGATACTCCTACCGCGAGGTGACGCGGTCGATGATGTCCTCGGTGGTGTCCCAGTACTGGCGGAGTCGGTCGCTGGGCAGGTAGATCGCGCCGTACTCGTCGCCGCTGCGGCGGACGAGGTTCTTCTCGCGCAACACGTCGAGGTGGTGTCGCACGGTCTTGTAGTCCAGATCGAGCGCGTCGGCGAGCTGGTTCGCGTTGCGCGGCCGTTCGTCGATCGCCCGGATGATGCGCGCTCTGTTGGGGCCGCCCTCCGTCCCCGCGAGCACGTGCCAGAGTGTTCCTTCCATGGTTCGTCGGTCCATATTCGTGGGCCCGGCGGCGGTCATCGTCTCACCCACTCGACCGCTCTGTCGCCGTCGCACCGCTGGCCCCGGCGTGTCGTGGGGGTACCAGGGGCTGTCCCGCCTTAAGCCCTTTGCGAAGGACCGACACACCGTGACCCGAACGTTCCCGCCGCCGGAGAGCGGGTCGACGCCAGTCGGTCCTGCTGGTCATCGGTCGTCCACCCGGTTGCGCGACCGGCGTTTCTGCCCGATCCCGTAGGCGCCGACCAGGAGCGTGAGCCCGAGGTTGACCAGGCCGACGACCGGACCCGGGTTCCCGAGCAGGCCCGCCGACGTCCCCCCGTCGGCCGTTCCTGCGTCGGTCGTTCCTGCGTCTGTCGTCCGTCCGTCCGTCGCCTGTCCGTCGGTCGACGGTCCCTCGTCGTCGCTCTCGGGACTGCTCTCCCCGTCGGTCGCCGGGTCGGCGGTCGACGACGCGCGGGCGTGGTCGGCGAGCGCCTGCAGTATCTCCAGGTCCCGTTCCATCCGCTCGGCGCCCAGCGCGTCCATGTGCGAGCGGTAGTACGGGAGGAATCGTGCGATCCGCTCGTCGTAGGGCGCGGTCACCGCCAGCGGGACCGACGACTGCTCCCACTGGCTGTCGTGGGTGCGGTGTTCGACGGCTTCCGTCACTGCGGGGGCTTCACCGTCGTCCGTGCGCTCGTGGGCGGCCCAGTTTTGCATCAGCGTCGCGTACTCACTGAGAACCACCGCCTTCCGGACGCCGGTCGTCCCGTAGTAGGGCGCTTCCCGGTCGAGTTCCCCGACCGTGCGAGTGACGGTACGTTCGCCCTCGCCGGGGTTCTCGTAACTCGCCCGGAGTGCCAGTTGCGCGTCGGGCGAGTCGCGTTCGACCTCCAGCAGGACGACGCCGCCCTCGGTCTTGTTGTTCTCGCGTCGGGACGGGAAGAGGGTCTTCACTTCCATGAGCGTCCCGCTGGCGCGGTCGGCCTGTGGCGACCCGTAGACGCCTTCGATCTCGTAGCCCTCGCTCTGGACGGACAGCGAGAGGTTGTACGCGAGCGGCGTCACCATGTACGAAAAGCCCTCGTCCATGCGGGATTCGAACTGCGCGGGCGAGTGGACGGTGTAGTAGTTGGCGCCCTTGATCGTCGCGAGCGTCTCGGTCAACCGGGAGTTGAAGTCGACGCCGACACCGACGAACGAGGTGTAGACCTCGTCGTTCGCGTGTTCCTGCAGCCGTTCTTCGAGCGCACTGGCACCGGTCTCGCCGAGGTTGGGCATCGCGTCGGTGACGTAGACGACCCGGGTGTCGCGCTCGCCGTTGCGGTCGTCGAGTACGTCGCTGGCGGTGTCGATCCCCGAGTCGAGGTTCGTCCCGCCGCCGGCCGAGAGTCCCCGGACCGTCGAGCGCAACTCTGCCCTGTTGGCCTCGTCGACGCGCGTCAGGTCCTGAACGACGCGGGCGCGGTCGTCGTAGCCCACGACAGCGACGCGGTCGTCACCGTCGAGGTGGCCGAGCATCGTCACCACCGCCTCGCGGGCGGCCTCCATCTTGCGTCCGTTCTCCTCGACTTCCTTTCGTTCGCCGCCGTCGTAGTAGTACTCCGAGAACGACTCGTCCATCGAACCGGAGGTGTCGACGACGACCACCAGGTTCAGCGCGTCGCGTTCGAGGTCGGACTCGGTCAGCCCCGAGTTGAGCCCGACCGTGACGAACCGTTCGGTCGTGTTCGCGACCGGGTCGCGGGCGACCGCCGCGCTGTAGGACGGACAGAACCGCGCCTCACAGGAGGCCGACCCGGTGTCGAAGTAGTAGTCGTGGAACAGCCCCTCGTAGGTCATGTCCGTGGGCTGTGGGACGTATCCTTCCTGGACGTTCGACCGGAAGGCGTTAGCGTCCTGTGCACCGCCGACGGAGACGCCGACCTGCTCACCCGCGTCACCGCCGCCAGCCCCGCCCGCGCCCCCGTCCCCGCCCGAGGCCATCCCGCCGTCGCCGCCGTCGCCCGCGGCTGGTGCCACGTTCGAGCTGCCGCCGCCGGCACAGCCGGCCAGTATCACCAGGACCACCACGGCCAGTATCGTGTGAACCCGTCGCATACCACACGATCTATCACGTGTTCTGTTAACTCCGCTGGAGCATCAAACGGTTATTTCACACTTCTCAGGTGCTCTATCGACGTATTTCGAATTGTATTTCGACAGTCGTAGAATTCCGGCGCCACAAGGTACTCACCGTCCGAATTCCGGTGGCTGTTATCGGCCGAGACGGCATCTCGGCGGGATTTCGATACCGACGAACGTCGAACTCGGCGCTCGCGAGACGAGCGTTGCGTTCGTCGCCTGCCTCTCCCGGTGTTAGCGGGTCGGTGTCGGAGTACGTGCCGGCGTGGCCCACGATAGATTCGTCTCAACTGTCGCTATACGATGATTTACGGGAGTCGAGGCGAACGTGTTAGACATGCGTTCGGTGGGACCTCGCGCACTCTTTACCCTGGTGGTTGGAGAGGAAACACTCGGTGGGGCGCTCTCCGGTCGGGACGACGAGTCCGGCCGACGACTCACAGCAGAAGTTATCGAGGCCGGAACAATTGCGGACTCCGGAGTAGTCGCCGGCGACGGACTGGCCGGCCGGGACGTCGACTGTCTGGTCGTCGACAGCGCCACGCTGGCGGGCGACACCGCTGCAGTCGTCCAGCAGTGGGCAGACGAGCGACCACACACCCCGGTCGTGGTACTCGTCGACGGCTGGGACGACGACCGGGTCGCGAACGCGCTATCGACCGGTGTGACCGAGACACTGCCGCGGCGACTCGTCGAGACAGACCCGGGGCTGTTCGCCGAACGGGTCGCCGCCGCCGCCGAGCGTCGACTGCTCGAACGCGAGCGCGACCGCCGGTCGGTGTTGTTCGAGAACAACCCGGACCCGGTCATGCGAGTCGCGTTCGAGGACGAAGACGGGGACGAGGAGCCGATAATCCGGGAGGTAAACCCTGCCTTCGAGGACGTGTTCGGCTTCCCGTCCGAGGCAGTCGTCGGGTCGACCGTCGCAGAAGCGGTCGTCCCGGAGAGCGAACGCGCGGCACACGAGCGGTTCAACGACAGGGTTTCGGAGGGCGAATCACTGGAGCGGGAAGTTTCCCGGCAGACCGCCGACGGGGTCCGCGAGTTCCGCTTCAGGGTGATCCACTTCAGCACCGACCCCGACGCCGACGCGGCGACCGACGCGTACGTCTGGTATACGGACCTGACCGAGCGCAAGCGCCGCGAACGCGAGTACGAACAGCTGTTCGACGGCGTCAACGACTCGATCACCGTCCACGACCCGGAGACCGCGGAACTGCTGGACGTCAACGAGGCGTTCTGTGACCTGCTGGGCTACGACCGCGAGACGATCCTCGACATGGGGATCGAGGGGTACAGTCCGAGCGACGAGGGCTACACGATGGACCAGGCCCGGGAGTTCGTCGGCGAGGTGGTCGAATCCGACGAGCCCAGACAGACCGAGTGGGTCGTCGAGACCAGGGACGGAGAGAAACGATGGCTCGAGGTCAAAGGGACGACCGTGGAACTCGGCGGGGAACTGCGCTACGTGTCGATCGACCGTGACGTCACCGAGCGCAAGCGTCGTGAACGCGAGTACGAACAGATCTTCGACGGCGTCAACGAGGCGATCGTCGTACAGGACCCCGAAACAGCCCGGATACTCGACGCGAATCAGACGTTTCTGGACAGACTCGGCTACGACACCGTCGAGGCGGTCCGCGAGGCGGGCTTCGACGAACTCAGTGCAAGTGAGGCAGGATACGACAGGGAGAGAGCACAGGAACTGTGCCAGCGGGTCATGGAAGCGGGCGAACCCGAAACAGTCGAGTGGCAACAGGAGACGCGGTCGGGCGAGCGCCGCTGGATCGAGGCGAAAGTCGACGCGGCCGTGATACGGGGCGAGGACCGGATCCTCTCGATGCAACGCGACGTCACGGAACGCAAGCGCCGCGAGCGACTGATCCGGACGCTCCACGAGGCGACCGACGACCTCCAGGACGCAGAGACTCCCGAAGCGGTCTGTGAAGCCGCAATCGACGCTGCGACGGAGGTGCTCGACCTGTGGTTGCCGACCTGCTGGCTCCACGAGGCAGGCGGAGAGTGCGAGGAGAGCGGGGGGACCAGTACGGACACACTCACACCGGCGGCCAGCGGTGACGAGACCGAGAACCTGCCGCCCGGTGCGGGACCACGGGACCTCGAACCCGACGACCTGGAGTACGAGGTCTACGAGACCGGCGAGCGACGGATCTGCGACCCGGACGACCTCGACGGCGGGACGCCACCCGGGGACGCCCTCCTCTTCCCGCTCGGTGAACACGGACTGTTCGGAGCGGTCGAACGGGAGAGTGAGGAGGATGGCGACGGAGACAGACACGGAACTGGCGGTGGCTTCGACGACGTCACGCTCGACGTAGCGGGCATCCTCGCCCGACACGTCACATCCGCGCTCGACCGCGTGGAGCGCGCCCGGGAACTGCGCGAAAGCGAGCGTCGGTTCCGACTCATCGCCGACCACATCGACGAGATCGTCTACGTGTCGACGGCCGACTTCTCGGAGATCCTCTACATCAACGACGCCTACGAGGAGATATACGGGCGCTCCGTCTCGAAACTCGCCGCCGAGCCCACGTCGTTCGTCGAGGCGGCCCATCCCGACGACCGGGCCGAGTACGAGGCCGACGTCGAGCGGTTGGTCGCAGACGTCGAGGACGGGGACCCACAGGACGCCTACGAGGGTGAGTACCGGATCGAACGGGACGGCGAGACGCGCTGGGTCAGCGTCACCCGGTTCCCCGTCGAGAACGACGAGGGCGTCGTCGACCGGATCGTCGGGCGCGTGCAGGACGTCACCGAACGCAAGCGCCGGGAACGTGAGTACGAGCAGATCTTCGACAACGTGACTGACGCCATCGCGGTCCACGACCCGGAGACGGGTGTTTTCGTCGACGTCAACGACACCTACGTCGAGCAGTTCGGCTACGACCCCGACACGATCCGCGACCTCGGTATCGATGGGTTGAGCGTCGGCGAGGAGGGTTTCACGGAGACGCGGGGCAAAGCGATCCTCGAACGCGTCGCAGAGCGCGGCGAGTCCGAGACCGTCGAGTGGAAAGTCCGGCACGCCGACGGCGAGGAACGTGTCTACGAAGTCAACGCCACGGCGGCGACGATCGGCGGGGAGGAGCGTATCCTGACTATCAACCACGACATCACCGAGCGCAGACGCCGCGAACGCGAGTACGAACAGATCTTCGACGGCGTCTCCGACGCTATCAGCGTCCACGACCCCGAGACCGGCGAGATACTCGACGTCAACGACAGCATGGCCGAACTGACCGGCTACGACCGCGAGGAGTTGCTCTCGGCGGGGCAGTCGCTGATCAACGTCCCCGAACAGGGGTACTCGACCGAACGGGCCCGGGAGATCATCCGCGAGGTCATGGAGACCGGTGAAGAGCGAACGCTGGACTGGCTGATCGAGCGCGAGGACGGCGAGCGCCGGCGGGTAGAGGTGACCACGACGCCGACGACGCTCAACGGCGAACCGCGGTATCTCGGGATCCTCCGGGACGTGACCGAGCGCCGCCGGACCGAGCGCCGCCTCCGGGCGATCGTCGAGCGCATCGACCAGGCGATCTACCTCACGCGAGCCGACGAGATCACCGACCCGACGTTACGGTCCCACGACATGAGTGCCGGCTACGAGCAACTCTGGGGGCAGTCCCTGGAAGAGATCTTCGCGAACAACGAGGACGGCTTCTTCGGCACGTTACACCCCGACGAACGCGCGGAGTTCGAGGCGTTCGTCGAACGGATCGGGAACGACGTCGAGGACGGCACGGCGGCCGACCGCTACTCCCGCGAGTACCGGATCGAACGCCCGGACGGCGAGACCCGGTGGATCAGGTCGGAGTTCTACCCCACCGAGTGGGACACCGGGCCGCTCCGGATCGTGATCGTCAGCCGCGACGTCACCGAGCGCAAGGCACGCGAGCGCCGCATCGCCTCGTTCGACGACGCGACCGACGACCTCGCGACCGCGGACACCCCGGAGGAGGCGACCCGGACGGCCGTCGACGCAGCGGTCGAGACGCTCGACCTGCCCGCCGTCTGTGCCTACCTCTACGACGGCGACGACGGCGTCCTCCGGCCGGACGTGCTGGCGGGACGGCTCCCGGCGGACGTCGGGACCGAACCCGTCGAACCGGGTGACGGCCCACTGTGGAACGGGTTCGCGACCGGGACGGTCGTCGCCTCCGACGGCGGACGCAACGAACCGGGCTTCGTCGGAGAGGGTACCGGGAGCGAGACGTCCGGGAGTGGGACAGCCGGGAGCGAGACGCCCCGCGGTCTCGACGCCCTCGAAGAGTGGCGCGGGCTCGCGCTGGGCAACCACGGGATCCTGCTGGTCGGTTCGCCCGACAGCGAACTCGGGCCGGAGACGATACAGGCCGCCCACGTACTGGCTGCGACGCTGGAGGCCGCGCTCAACCACCTCGAAGGCCAGCAACGACTCGAAGCCCGGGAGGAAGAGCTTCGTACCCAGACCGAACGGGCGGACCGACTCGACCGGATCGCCCGCCTCACCCAGCAGGTCGAGGCCGCCATCACCGACGCCTCGAACCCCGGCGAGGTCGAACGGGCGGTCTGTGAACGCCTCGCCAGTGCGGGGCCGTACGACCTCGCCTGGGTCGGCGGCGTCGACGTCGGCACCGACCGGCTCACCGCCCGGTCCGTCGTCGGCGCGCCCGAACGGTACGTCGACTCGCTGGACCTGACGACGGTCGACGAGTCTGCGGACCCGCACCCCGCCGTCGTCGCGTGGCGGACCGACGAGGTGCGTGTGGCCGACTCGCTCGTCGCCGACGGCCCGGCCGGTGACTGGCGTCGCCAGGGTCTCTCGGAGGGGTTCCAGGCGCTGTGTGCCGTCCCGCTGACCTACGACGGGGTCACCCACGGCGTGTTGACCGTCGGCACCGACTCGCCCAGCGCTTTCGACGAGCGCGAGCGCGCAGTGCTCTCGCAACTGGGAACCTCCATCGCGAACGCACTGGCGGCGATCGAGCGCCGTCGCGCACTCGAATCCGACGAGACCGTCGAACTGGAGTTCCGCGGCACGGGTGCGGAGTTGTCGTTCGCCCGCGCGGCGGACGCGGCCGACTGCCGGGTTCGACTCGAACGAACCGCCGCACGGCAGGACGGGCCCGTGAGCGTCTACTTCAGTTTCGAGGGCGACGTGTCCGACGGCGTACCCGAAATCGCGAGCCGGACTCTCCCGGGGTCCGTCGACGTCGTGGCCGAGGAAGCGGACTCTTCGGTGCTCGTCGAGGCCCGGACGGAGGGGTGGTTCGGCGCGCCGCTGGCCGAGTACGGTGGTGTCCTCCGGGAAGCGTCGGCCGAGCCCGGTGAGACGACGGTCGTGGTGGAGGTCCCCACACAGGCCGATATCCGGTCGTTCGTCGAACGACTGGGGGAGATCGCCCCGTCGCTCGAACTCGTCGCACAGCGCCAGCACCAGGGAGCCGACCGGACGCCGGCCGAACTCGGCGACCAGGTCAGGACGGAACTGACCGACCGCCAGTCCGAAGTCGTCCGGACCGCTCTCTCGGCAGGCTACTTCGAGTGGCCCCGCGAACACGACGGCAGCGAGGTCGCCGAACGCCTCGACATCACCCAGCCCACGTTCAACAAGCACCTCCGGATCGCCGAGCGCAAGACGTTCGGGCTGCTCTTCGACGCCGACGCGTGAGTACACCGGTGCTCTTCGACGCCGACGCGTGAGTACACCGGTCTCGCGTGGGGGCTCTCCTGTGTTAACCGCTGGCACAGTTACGTGACTAGCCACCGGTCCGGGGCGGAGGTAACACCAGTTGCCAGCACGCTTGGGGTGGTGTGGTGTGAGGGCACAGACGAGAGCGAGACGATGTCACTCACGCAATCCACCCCGAAGGGGACTGTCGACCGGGCGAGAGGGAGCGGCGAGGCAGGCGAGACGCCGGAGACGGCACCCGAGGAGATCCTGGCACTGCTCAACACCGACTACACCCGCGCGATCCTCGAGGCGATAGAGGCGGAGGCGAAGGCAGCACGCGACATCGCCGAGGAGTGCAACGCGTCGCGACCGACCGTCTACCGTCGCTTGAACGGGCTCCAGGAGGCCGGGCTCGTCGAGACAGGGATGGTCTACGACGCCGACGGCCACCACCGGACCGTCTTCGAAGCGACGTTCGAGGCGCTCTCGGTCGACGTGACCGCGGACGGCCTCGCGGTGACAGTCACCACGGCGGAGTCGGGAGCGGCGTAACCGGCCGGTCGGTCCGTCGAGTCGACCGCGAGTCGACCGCGAGTCGTGTCGCGGCGAGCCCTCGCAGGCAGTTTCCCGCGGCATATAACTAAGAGCCTGACACGTGAACGACTCGTCAATGGCTTCCGGAACGAGTCTGGACGGCGACCCGGCCATCGAGGCCGACGACCTGACCAAGCGGTTCGGTGACGTGCTCGCGGTCGACGGACTCGACCTGTCGATCCCGCAGGGCGACGTCTACGGCTTCCTCGGCCCGAACGGCTCGGGCAAGACCACGACGATGCGGATGCTCACGACGCTGACCCGACCGACGAGCGGGAGCGCGCGCGTGATGGGTGTCGACGTGACGAACCGCCGCGAGCTGATCTCGCTGGTGGGGTATCTCCCGGAGGAACCGCCGCTGTTCGACGAACTCACGGCGCGCGAACAGCTCCACCACGTCGCCGCACTCCACGACGTGCCCCGCGACGTCGCGACCGAACGCATCGACCGCTACCTCGAACGGTTCGACCTGGCGGCCCAGGCCGGCCGACGCCTCGAAGGCTTCTCGACGGGGATGCGCAAGAAGGTCGGTCTCATCGGGACGATACTCCACGAGCCCCCCGTTATATTCCTCGACGAACCGACCTCCGGGCTGGACCCGCGAGCGGCCCGCACCGTCAAGGACCTCATCGCCGAGCTGTCGGGCGGAGAGACCACCGTCTTCCTCTCGACACACATCCTCTCGGTGGTCGACGAACTCGCCGACAGCGTGGGCGTCCTCCACCGCGGCCGGCTGGTCGCCGAGGGTGACCCCGACCGGCTCAAACACCGCGCCGAGAGCGGCGACGAGCAGTCCCTCGAAGACGTCTTCCTCTCGGTCACCGCCGACCACACAGAGGAAGCGGACGCGGCGGCTGGCGAGGCGGTCGGAGGCGACGCGTTGGGAGACGGGGAGACGGACGCCGACGGGGAGGCGAGCGAACCGCTGGACCAGCCCGACTCGCCACGATGAGCGCCGGTGGACACGCCCTCCGTATCACCCGGATCGACGTGACCCGGATGGTTCGCAAGCGAACTGGCAAGCGCACGCTCGGGAGCGTCGCGGGACTGCTCATGTTCGGAGTGTTGCTCCTCGTCACCACGGTCGGGGGCGCCTGGGGCGGACGAGCCATCGGGCGGGCGCTCGCGTCCGGGTCACTCGAGTTCGACCCGGCGGGCGCGGCCAGTGCCGCCCGGGGGCTGGTCGGCGTCTTCTGGGTCATCGGCGTCGCCATGTTCGCCCTCCGGTCGGTCGGCCAGCGCGGCACGCTCACGAACGCCGAAGGGATCCTGACTGTGGTTCCGACCCGCGAGGCCTACGTCGGGATCGTCCTCGCCGAGTACGTCTACTTCCTGCTGTGGACGCTCGTCCCCGCCGCCGGGATCGGGGTCGGACTCACCCTCGGGTCGGACGCGCTCTGGCCGGCCGTCGGCCTCCCGCTCCTGATGGTCTGTGGGGGACTGACCCTCAGCGCGACTGGTTATCTCGTCGGCCTGGGGATCCGCCACGTGGTCACCCGCTTCCCGTTCGTGGCGCGCCACAAGTCGGGACTCGTCGTCCTGGCCTTTCTCGTCTACTTCGTCGCCATCTTCACCGGAGGGTTGAACCAGGTGGTCGTCAACCTCTTCGACCCGGTGGCCGCCTCGCCGCTGGGCTGGTACGGTGACCTCGCGGCGCTGGGACTCCCCGGCGTGGCAACCCAGGCGACCTACGCCGTCGGCGCGGTCGGCGTGACGGCCGTCCTCGCCCCGCTCGTGATACTCGCCGGCATCCGGGTGGCCGAGCGCCACTGGTTCGCCGACCCTGCCCTCGCCGGCGAGGGGGACTCCGACTCCGACGCCGATCCCTCGTCCGCCGGAGGTGCTGCAGGCGACGCGGGCGAGGCGGCGTTCCACGGGAGTCCCGACCGACTCGGCGCGGCACTCGAGGGCGTCCTCAGTCGACCGACCGCGGCGCTCGTCACGCTGGCGTGGCGTCGCGCTATCAGAGCGCCGCTGAAACTGCTCTACGCCGCCTATCCGTTGCTCTTCCTGGTCGGCGTCGTCGCCGACATCTTCCAGACGGGACAGGTGCCGGCGTATCTCCCCTACGGTCTGGTCGTCTTCGTCGCCTGGGCGGGGGGCGTCGTCTTCACGCTCAACCCGCTGGGAGACCAGGGGTCGGTCCTGCCGGCGACCGTGTTGAGCGCCGTCACCGGCCACCGCTTCGTCGCCGCGCACGTCTTCGCCGGACTGGTCGTCGCCGTCCCAGTCGGCACCGTCCTCGTCGCCGCGGCTGGCCTCCTGAGTCCGCTCGCGCTCGAACGCATCGCTCTGCTGACTGCCGTCGCGCCCGTGGCGATGGTCGTCGCCGGCGCGCTCTCGGTGGGGATCGGCACCGCGTTCCCGCGCTTCGAGGCCACCAACGTCACCCGGTCGATGGAGGCGGTCGTCCCGAGCCCGTGGGCGTTCGTCCTCTTCAGCCTCCACCTCGTCCTGACGGCCGCCGCCGTCGGCGTCGTCGTCGAACCGGCCGTCCGGTCGCTGGCTGCGAGTCTGCTGTCGCTCTTGCTCTCGACCGTCCTGAGCGGGTTCACCATCTCTCCGGAACGGCTCTACGTGGTGTGTGTCGGCCTGCTCGTCGTCCTGCTGGTGGTGCCGCCGCTGTCCTACCGGTACGCGGTCCGGACCTTCGACGAGTACGTGCTCGCGTGACCGTGACTGTCTGAATGGGTTTGACCCGTCGTCGAATCGTTCGCATCACCCCTTCTGCTCCGCCGGGAGACGATAGCTACATCGTTCGTACTGAACAGTTGTTGCAGGTGGAGTGGCGGTGAGAGAAAGTATGTACGCAGACAGCACCGCACTCGGCGTGTTGCGATGAAAGCCCTCGGGCCGCTGGTGGTCGCTGAGCAGGATATTCTCGCTCGACCACCCGCACCGCGTCGCACTCGCGAGAATAGAGCCCGCTCAGGCGACTCTGTTCACTTCGCTCACCGCCAGCGGCCCTCGCCCTTTCAGTCCGCCAGGAAGAATTTGGTCGCACAGGCTGTCTCGACGTGGAAATATCGGTAGCTAACTCCACAGATTTTGTCCTGGCGGACTGGAAGGGCGAGGCGGGCTCGCGCCGCAGGGGAGTCGCCTGAGCGGGCCAGTATCCGCGCGGGCGGTGCTGAGAGCGCGGATATCCCGCTCAGCGACCGCGAGCACGCCGAGGGCTTCCATCTCTCGATCACGAGGGCGGTCGTGGGGGCTGTTCTCTCTGCAACTGTTACCTCTACACCCTGTACTGAACAGTTGGTTCAGTCCCTCGGGTGACGAAGCGAGCCCACTACGCAACAGTCGACGACGTGTCCGGACGGGTCGACAAAGAAAACGCGGTGTCGAACACCGCGGCGGAAGACGGGCCGCGTCGGCCCGCGGGTCACGGGGGCAGGGCGCGCGCGGTGTGGCTTCGGGCAGGCCCGGGCTGTCGCCGGTCGGGACCAGTCCGTGCGTCAGCAACCGACCGCGACGGACTCGGACCGACCTACTCTCGGATCCACTTGGCTCGTCGCACGTCGTACGTACCACAGACCGGGCAGGTGTGGTACTGCACGTCGAACTGCGTTTCACAGTTCAGACACATATACGGCAACGTCTCCTGCGACGACAGCCCTGTCGCGCGCTTGGCCCTGTCCAGAACACCCATCGTGACCACACTCCTCCATCTCGCGCTCTCACTAAAAAGAGTCAGGATAGTTCACACCGGTCGAAGGCGCCTCTCTCGGGTGGTTTCGTCACCGTATATATACCCCCGTGTAATCCACCGGCGCGGACTCTCGACCCGCCACGAGCGCCCCGCGAAGGCCCCGCTCTCCACGCCGAACATCCGCATACCATCCGGGATGAAACAGGACAGTTTCTGGGTATATCAGTTCGAATAGGTTCGGTTCGTCGCTTTCCAAACCGAACCAGGGGTGCCATCGGGCACGCTCGTGAACACGGACGCCGAGATCATCGTGTTTTCGACTCACTGGAGTCGGTATACCGCCCAAAATTAGCGAGCAGTGTCTACTCTTCAACTACGATCTGATGGATCCCCCGCCCACCGGACGAGATCTGAACACAGCCGGTGGCCAGCTCGTGTTCATATTCGAGTGAGGAGTTCCGTTAACGTGCAACCTCTGGGCTCACTCTGTAGAGAACTAGTTATCGCACCCGCCAAAGACTATCCGAGACTGTCTTGCCCATCGTCAGGCTGAACTGTTTGTTCAATCCGAATAAAACCAGGTCAATAGGGCTCGCCTCGGGTAGAATTGCGTTCCGTACGATTTCAGAAACCGATGAATTATCTACAACGGTGGAGACCAGCAGATTATGACCACAGTTACCTCCGTCGAAACGGGGTTATACGGGATTCCCAACGAACAAGCACTTGAAGACGCTACTCAGACATTCGACGAGCTGGAACTCGTGACCGCCCTCGTGGAAACCTCGGCCGGTGTCACCGGTGTCGGCTTCACCTACACGATCGGACGCGGCGGTCGCACCGTCAAGCAGTTCCTCGATGACGTGCTCGTCCCCCGTCTCGAAGGAATGCCCGTCGCCCCGCGACAGGCCTACACGGATCTTCGTGGCGAAACGACGTTCATCGGTCGTGAGGGAATCTCCGAGTTCGCTATCGCTGCGATCGACGTTGCGCTGTGGGACGCGAAAGCGAAAGAGACCGACCAGCCACTGTACGCTCTCCTCGGTGGGACTAAACAGCGCGTCCCTGCCTACGAGACCAACGGTGGCTGGATACAATTTGACGAAGACCAACTGCGCGAAAACGCGCGTCGGGTCGGCGAAGAAGGATTCGCCGGGATGAAGATGAAGGTCGGTCGCGGCCACACTGAGGATGCCCAACGTATCCGCGCGGTCCGCGAGGAATTACCTGATGACGCGGATTTACTGGTGGACGCGAACTGTTCGTTCAGCGTCGCCGAGGCGCGCCGGTTTGTGAACGAACTCGATGTCCCCCTGGGATGGCTGGAAGAACCCCTTGAGAAGGGGGATTACGCCGCCTACGCTGATCTTCGCGACAAGGTCGACGTTCCTATCGCGCTCGGCGAGAACGGCTACAACACGACGCAGTTCAAGCAAGTGCTCAGCCAGGATGCTGCGGACGTCCTCCAGCCAGACGTCAGCCGAGTCGGCGGAATTACCCCATGGCTCACTGTCGCCGAGGCTGCTTCACTCTGGAACACGCCCGTCTCACCGCACTACGTTGAACCCGTTCACGTTCATCTCGTGGCACCGTTCGACAACGTTCCGTACGTCGAACACCACTCGACAGTCCTAAACAAAGTGGTCGAGTCGCCACTGGAACTCCGGGACGGTGGTTTCACGCCGCCGGATGCGCCGGGTCACGGCATGGTCTTCGAGGGACTTACACAGTACGAGAAGTAGTTGAGTGCCCCTTTCACCATAACCCGAATTCGACTGCTAAATACGATTTGTCGACTAAAGGGGGGATTTCGCTCGCTGCACTCTTACTCCGATAAGGTATGCGCAGTCACTCCATTTCACTAGCCGGGGTCGTAGTCGACTGACTGCCGATCTCGATTCTTTGGGTCGGCGTGTCTCACGTTTTCCCGGTAGCACTTTCTTATCCCTTCAAAATTTTCGCGCAATCCAAAGGGGGTGATTTCAAGCGGATTCCGCAGAGAGGCGTGGGGTGTATTTTGATATTGTGGCCTTAGCCACACCCCTAAGCGGGAACCGGCCCCCCGGGCCGGATTCTCGCTCGGGAGCTCAAGATCTCTCGACGCCCATGCCCATCGCTCGTCGGCTCAACCACGCCGAACTCTCCGGCCACTCCGCTCTCGAAGGGGTGAATCATGGCAGAACGTACTGGTTACCGGTGCGTAGGAGAGTGTCGCAACTACCCGCGAACCAGGACTATCTCGGTCCGCGGGCGGCCGCTACGCGAGGAGTCTCCAGGCATCGACCGCGCGCCGATCGCCGTCGGGCCGGCGCCACTCGACAGTCGCCGTCCGGAACCGTGCGGCGTCCTGCTTCGCGTCGGTCCACAGCCGCTCGAATCGTGTCGTGAATGCACGCGCGGCGCACGCGAGGTGGTCGACGAATCGACGGGTCTCGCACAGTTGGGACCGGATAGCTTCAGGGTGAGGGTGTAACGGTCGTTGTCGAGTTCTATGTAGTGAAGAAGCTCGCTTCGAAGACAGCACCGCCACTCGACGTGGTGCGATGAAAGCCCTCGGGCCGCTCGCGGTCGCTGCGCGACATATCTTCGCTCACTGCGTTCGCTCAGATAGGGGTCGCGCAGGCGACTAGATGAACGCGAGCGGCCCTCGCCCTTTCAGTCCGCCAGGAGGAGTCCTGTCGCACAGGCCGTCCCGACGTGGAACGCTCGGTGGCCGACTCCACAGAGATCGTCCTGGCGTCCTGTCGAGTGAAGCGAGTCAGGGCTCGGAAGAGCTTGCTCTTTCGGCGGACTGGAAAGGCGAGACGTGCTCGCTTCGCTGCGCTCCCGGGCTGCGACTTCCAGGCTCAAATCGGGTCGGGAGTAACTCGACAGACGCCGCTGGTTCACTTCGTTCGCAGTCGGCGTCAGAACGAGTCCGCCCTCCCCGATTTGAACGGGGGGCAAGTCGATCTACAGTCGACTGCTCTACCAGTCTGAGCTAAGGGCGGGCGCACTACGAGGTAGCCACTGAACCGGACTTAACGGTTATCATTCGAAGCCGGCACCTCGGTGTCGACAGCGACAGACAGACGTCAGACAACGCGGGAAGATTGAAATACCCGGCAGTACACGTTTGTGACGAGCGAATGAGCAAGATAACCTTCCGCGCCGACGACGACCTCGTGCGACAGCTCGAGGAGTTCGACGCCTCCAAGAGCGAGGTCATGCGGGAGGCACTGCGCGAGTACCTCGACGAACCCACCGGAGACACCGTCCGGGTGTCCGACGAGGCCGACGACACCGACGTCGATTCTGTCGACGACCTCATCGCCGAGCGTGTCGACGCGATCATCGCCGACCGCCTCGACGGCTTCGAGGGTGCGTTTACGCCTGCTGGGCCGCAAGACGTCAACGTAAACATCACGCTCGACGGCCAGTCAGGCGGTGAGTCGGCCGTCGAGACCGAATCGTCTCCCACCGGGTCCCGCGAGTCGTCACACACCACCGAACCTCGTAAGACGCCCCCCGCCGAGGATGAAAACGCGGGCGAAGACGCGAGTAATACGTGTGGTCAATGTGGCGAAAACGTCGACGCTGGCCACGTTTACTGCCCGAACTGTGGTGAGAAGACGAGCCACCGGGTGTTCTGCGATTGCGGCGACGAACTCCGTTCGGACTGGGGATTCTGCCCCAGCTGTGGCCGACGAACCCCCGCAGCCGACGTGCTCGACCAGACCTGACCTGGCCGGAAACGCCGTAAACGCTCAGTAAGGCGCGTTTACTCCAGTAAACGCCCGATTGTCATACACTGGGCGTAACCTTTATAATCCCATACTCTGTTGTAATGTGTGCGTAAGACGGTCGTCTTACACGGCGTTGCACGCGGGTATGACACGCCCGCTGTCGTGCGATTACGTCGGCTGTATGCGCGGACCGGCCGTGTAAGACGGACGCGCGGGTGACCCGCCGCCGTCTTACCCACAAGGGGAACGAACAAATATGGAGCGTGTGACACTACGGATTCCGAAGCAGCAGATCGAAGAGGTCGAACGAATGGTCGAGACGGGGGAATACCCCAACCGGAGTGAGGCTATCCGGGCGGCTGTCCGTGAGAAACTAAACGAGCAAGACGGCGGCGCCGAGCGCCCCTCGGAGAAGCGCAAGCGTCGGACCACCTACAAGAGGGCCTGACCGATGAAAGACATCGTCCAGGAAGCCCTCGAGCGCGACGAGCAGGAACAACAGCAGATGGAGGCAAACACCGACGGCGACGGGTTCGGCGACCCGCGGATCGTCATCGTCGGCTGTGGCGGGGCGGGCAACAACACCGTCAACCGCCTGTACAACATCGGCGTCGACGGCGCGGACACGATCGCCGTCAACACCGACAAGCAACACCTCCAGATGATCGAGGCCGACACGAAGATCCTCGTCGGCAAGTCCCTGACCAACGGGCTCGGCGCCGGCGGCGACCCCGAGATGGGCAAGCGCGCCACCGAGATGGCACAGGGCACGATCGAGGAAGTGCTCGGCGACGCGGACCTCGTGTTCGTCACGGCGGGCATGGGTGGCGGGACCGGCACCGGCGCCGCCCCCGTCGTCTCGAAGATCGCCAAGAGCCAGGGCGCCATCGTCGTCGGCATGGTGTCGACGCCGTTCAACGTCGAGCGCGCCCGCACCGTCAAGGCCGAGGAGGGCCTCGAAACCCTCCGGAGCGAGGCCGACTCGATCATCGTCCTGGACAACAACCGGCTGCTGGACTACGTGCCGAACCTGCCCATCGGCAAGGCGTTCTCGGTGATGGACCAGATCATCGCCGAGACCGTCAAGGGCATCTCCGAGACGATCACCCAGCCGTCGCTCATCAACCTGGACTACGCCGACATGACCGCCATCATGAACCAGGGCGGCGTCGCGGTGATGCTGGTCGGCGAGACCCAGGACAAGAACAAGACAGAAGAGGTGGTCAAAGACGCGATGAACCACCCGCTGCTCGACGTCGACTACCGTGGTGCGACGGGCGGACTGGTCCACATCACCGGTGGGCCGGACCTGGCGCTGAAAGAGGCCGAGGGCATCGCCCAGAACATCACCGAGCGCCTCGACGCGAGCGCGAACGTCATCTGGGGCGCGCGCATCCAGGACAACTACAAGGGCAAGGTGCGGGTCATGGCCATCATGACCGGCGTCAAGTCCGCGCAGGTCCTGGGGCCGACGACCCAGAAGCAGGCCGACAAGTCCCGGCAGGCTCTGTCGGACGTCGACGAGACTGACTTCGACGCCAGCCAGAACGTCGACAACGACTTCGCCGCCGACCAGACGTCCCGGTCGAACACGGGCTACGGCCACACCGACGGCGGCCGCGAGAACCTCGAGAAACAGAACGGCGTCGACGTCATCCGGCCCAACTGAACGGTCGGCCGTCGTCCCGAACTGAACTCCCGGTTTTCCTGCCTTTCTCACCGACGAACAGCGGCGCGCTCGTGCTGACGTACAGTGCAGTACAGCAGAGTGGCGTCGGTGATTTCAGACCGCTTCCAGCGCGTCCAGCAGGTCGCACTTCCGGCAGATTCCGCGACCGGTGGGTGCGCCACAGACGTCACACTCGCCGTAAGTCGCGGCCGCGTCGTCGCTCCCGTCGAAGGCTGCCGACGCGAGCGCCGCGAGTTGCTCGTAGCCGGCCATGATCGAGTGGCGCGTTCCCGGGTGATTTTCCTCCATCCCCAGCAGGAGTTCCTGCACCTCGCCGCGGTAGGCCTCCTCGGCGTGGGGACACTCGGTGATGTGGGCGGGCAGGTCACGCAGGTGGGCGTAGAGCGCGACCTCCTTCTCGGGGACGTCCCGGAGCGGTTTCGCCCGGGGGACGTGGTGGTCCTGGGGCTGTCGGGCGCGCTCGGTCGGCCCCTCGCCCGTCGGTTCGAACGGCCCCAGCGAGGCGTCGAAGTGGCCGGCCATCTGCTGGACGTCGCCCTCGAAGACGTTCATGAGCGCCGTCTGGGCCTCGTCGTCGAGATTGTGTCCGGTCAGGAGTTTGTCCGCGCCGAGTTTCTCCGCGTAGCGTTCCAGGACGTCCCGGCGGAAGACCCCACAGTAGGCGCAGGCGGCCATGTTCTCGGGGTCGTCCTCGACGACGTCGTCCATCTGCACGCCGAATTCCTCGGCGTAACTGACGACCTCGTGGCACATATCGAGGTCCGCGGTCAACTGCTCGCAGGCGTCGAGTGACTCGTCGCGGTAGCCCTCTATCCCCTCGTGGATCGAGAGGGCGACGAGTTCGATCCTCGGGTCCCGGTCGAAGGTGTCGTGGAGGATCTCGGTGAGTACGACCGAGTCTTTCCCACCCGAGAGGCCGATCACCCAGGTATCGGGGTCGGCGGGCCTGGCGTCGTCCGGGACCAGTGAGTCCTCGCGGACCCGGCGACGCACCCGCTCTTCGACCGAGCGACAGAGGTGGGACTCACAGAGGTGGAGTCCCGAGTAGGCGGCGTGCATCACCGCGGACTCGCCGCACTTGTCACAGTCCATCGACCCGGCCTACCGGTCGAACGAGGGTCAGCGTTTCGCTCCCGGCCGGCCCCTGGGATCAGCGGTTCGTTCCCGCTCGATCCCGGCAGTTACCCGCCCCGCGTCTGCGCGCGAGTCCGTGTGCCCGGTCAGTCCTCTGCCGGGAAGTCGACGGTGCCCGACCGCGACGTATCCGAGACGCTGCCGGCCGCGACCGGGGGAGCGCGAGCGTTACCCTCGTCCCCTCGGCGGTCGAGACGTCGACCTCGCCGTCGACGCGAGCGACGAGCCAGGAGACCAGCCAGAGTCCGAGTCCGGAACCGTGCTGGGTGGCCGTCTCGACGATCGACCCGGTGAGGACCCGTCGCTCGACCGGTGGGAGACCGGGACCGTCGTCGCTGACAGCGATGCGGACAGTGTCGGCGTCGGCGGCTACCGTCAGGTCGACCGTCGGTCGGTCGCCGTCGTTGTGGACGACGCCGTTTCGCAGCAGTTCGTCGAGGACGACCAGCACGAGGTCGCCGCGCGGAACGCGAACCTCACCTCCTGCTGTGCCGGACGCGTCGTCGCTATCGTCGCCGAGGTTTACGTCTGTCGTCAACGTCGCGTTCGGATACTCGTCGGCGACGACCGCGACTGCCTCTTCGACGATATCGTGGACAGACCGGGCAGTCGCCTCGTCGTCGCGGGCACCGAACGAGGACTCCAGTGCGCGGGCGTGTTCGGCGAGGTCGAGCAACGATTCACCGCGGTGACGGATACGTCTGGCGTCGGCCGCGACCTCTTCGTCGTCGGTCCGCGTTTCGATCCGGTCGGCGTTGCCGACGACGACGGTCATCGCGTTGCGGAGGTTGTGGCGCAACACGCGATTGAGTACCGACACCTCGGAGCGTCGCTGTGCGAGCGTCTCGCTGAGGTCGTTGAACTGGTCGCCGACGCGGTCCCACTCGGTCGCACCGGAGATGGCGACGCGGGTCCCGTAGTCGCCGGCGACCAGCGCGTCGAACCCGCCCTGGAGTCGCTCGACGTTGTGGACGTACTCCCGGTAGAGCCACCCGCCGAAGACGGCCAGACACAGCAAGACGAGGACGAACGCACCGACCTGCAACACCGTGACCGTCCAGAGGCGCGAGGAGAGTGACCCGCCGGTCGTCGTCGTCGTCGCGACCGTCCAGCCCGTCGTGGCCACCGTCGCGTTCGCCGTCAACTCGGCGTGGGCGGCAGTCGGCGACGGACCCCCGGCCAGGACCGTCCGGTCGCCGCTGAAGACCCGGACACCCCGGGTCCTCGAACTGCGCTCCCGCACGATGTCCGAGAGGTCGCCCTCGCGGACGTGGAACGCGGCGTTGAGCGTGCCGACGGTCTCGCCGCGCTCGACCAGCGACGTGCTGATCGTCACGATGAGGTTACCGCTCTCGGCGTCGACCGGGTCGCTGACGTAGGTCTCGCCGTCCATCGCCCGCTGGAAGTACGTCCGGTCGGCGAAGGAACGACCGACGAGTGTCCGCTCGCCGCGCTCGTCGAGCCGCGCGCCTCGATCGCCACCATCGTCCCGTTGGCCCGCACGACCGACGCGCCGCTGAAGGCCGTGGTCCGGACGAACGCCGCCAGCGCCGCGTCCTGTCGGGCGGTCCCGTGGCCGCGCAACTCCCGGTTCTGGCCCCACAGCCGAACTGCCTCTCGTTTCTCGCCGAGAATCACCTCCAGCTGTCCCGCGACGGAGTCGCTGGTCCGGGAGAGGTCCGTACGCTCCTGGGTGACGATGGCGTCGCGATAGAGCGTGAACCCCACCAGCGTCGTCACTGACAGGACCACCGCGACGACGACCAGCGCCACCGCAAAGCGCGTCCGGAGCCGCATACCCCTTCCATCCCCGGGTGTGTCTTAAAGTTGCGCGCGCGCAGTTGTCAGCGGTGAGAAAGCCACAACGTGTAGTCGCGTCTATAGGTCGAGTCGGCGCGTCGGGGGAGCGAGCCGGCGGGTCGAGACGAGGGCGCGCCAGGCCGACGCTGAAAGAGTTATGACCGTCGCAGGGAAAGCAGACACCGATGAGCACGATTCCGCGCGAGAGGGCCGTCGAGACGGTCGAGCGGGTCGTCGAGACGGTCGAGCGCGAGCGCATGCCGGTGCCGGTCCGCGAGGTGTGGGTCTACGGCGACGTCGCCCTCGGACTCGACCCGGTCGAGCGCGTCGACATCTACCTCACCAAGGACGTCCTCATGGGCGGGAACCCCGACCGCACCGACGAGTTCCGGGAGGCCTACGGCGTCAGCGGCGTCGGCGAAACAGTCAGAGCCGACTGGGCCGAGGCCCATCCCGACTACCTGCGGGCCAACGCCAACGGTTACGCCGCCCCCGAGAAGTGTCTCGCGGCCCACCTGCTGGACGACGAGCCGGTCCACCTCGAAGTCTGCAACGCGAGTTTCGAGGACAACGTCACCCAGCGCCTGCGGGGCGCACTCGCCCGCGAGAACTACGAGCAGGTACTCGACCCCCGCGGCGCCTGTCTGTGGGTCGGCGGTGAGAGGGACGGCGACCGCCAGTCCCACGCGGGAGAACCCGACGACGCTCCCCGGACGGGTCGCCGGAGCAAGGAGGCCTTCGAGAAACTCCGAGCGGGCGAGTTCGTCTTCCCCACGCTGCCCGACGCCCTGGAGATGCTCGGCGCCGACCCGGAGGAGGCCGCCCGGGCCGCCGAGGCAGTCGAAGCGTACCGCGCCAGCCAGGAGGGCGCGACGGTCCGCGGCGACGTGGTATAGAGCGTCTACACCTCCGTCTCCGGACAGAACAGAGTACATACTAAGGTCAGCCTGACCGGTCGCGGTTCCCATGGGAACTGAAGCCACGTCTCAGTCGGAGTCAGCGTCCGAGTACGGTCGGGTTAGGCTCTACGAATCGTCGGATAGAGACGACTTTCTCTCCCTCTACGAGAGTGTGTGGGGGCGACACAAGAGTGCGGACTGGTTCGACTGGCGCTTCGACGCGAACCCGTATCGCGACGGCGTGCAGATGGTCGTCGCCGAGCGCGAGGGCGAACTGGTCGGCGCGGAACCGCTTCTCCCCTTCCGCCTGCGTGCCGGGTCGACGACCATCGACGCCTACCAGCCCGTCGACTGGATCGTCCACGCCGACCACCGCCGCCGCGGCCTCTTCACGCGGATGACCGAGCGACTCCTCGCGGCGTACACGGACGCCGACCTGTTCTTCAACTTCCCGACGGACGTGCTCCGGCCCGGTCTGGCGAAGTTCGACTGGCAGGCGGTGGGGGAGGTGCCGATGAGCTATCGCGTCCACGACCCGCGACACCTCCGCGACGAGTCCGCCTCGAACGGGGCACGACTCGCAGACGCTGCGCTCTCGGTCGGTGGAACCGCGACGAGGCTGGGGGCGAGCGTCCTCGACCGCCTCAACGCACCGTCGAGCGACGTCACGGTCGACCGCCACGAGGAGGTACCCGTCGAGACGCTCGTCGAACTGTACACTGCGGCCGTCCCGCAGCGACTCCACGTCACCCGGGACGAGCAGTTCCTGCGCTGGCGCTTCGCGAACCCCAACTGGGACACGACGACGTACGTCGCCTCGAAGGGCGGACGCCCCGTGGCGAGCGTCGTCGCCGCGCGGGAGCGACTCGACGGGTTCACCTGCACGCACCTGCTCGACGTCCAGCCGATGGTCACGTCAGCACTCGAAACGGGGGCGTTCGCTGCGCTCCTCTCTGCGGTCGTCGCCGACCATCGGGACGCCGACCTGCTGAAAGCGCCCGCGAACGTCCACCCGGATCTCCTCCGCCGGTTCCTGTTCTTCGAGGATACGGCGTTCCCGCTCTCGCGAGTGACGACGACGTCGACGCAGGTCGTGCGACCGCTCTCGATCGACTCCGGCGGGGCCGTTCCACGCGAGAACGGAGCCAGTCGGGGCGACGGCGGCGACGACCCCTGGCAGGTCGCCGGGCTGGACCTGACCGACCCGGAGAGCTGGCACCTCACGCTCGCCGACGTCGACATCGAGTGACTATCCTGTCACAGAACCTCAAATTTTTGCCACCGCCACGTGAGCGCGAGGTATGGACGAGTCGATAGACCGGCGGACGTGGATCGGTCGCCTCGGTATTGCCGTCGCTGGCAGCGTCGCCCTCGCCGGCTGTCCGGCACCGGAGGAAGACGGTGGGGACGGCGAAGATGGAGGAGACGACGAGGAAGGTGAAGACGGTGAAGAAGGCGGCGACGGTGAAGACGAGGAAGAGGAGTAGAGAGTGCCTGCCAGTCGACTTTCGACGACACCAGTACCTCTCTACCAGCCACCGTGGCGCGCGCCGTCGAGCGTGCCGAGCATCGCGAGGCCGCGAAACGTATCGTGCGAGGTCTTCGTGAGCGGAGCGAACGAAGGCTCGAAAGACGAGCAAAGCGAGTCTTTCGGTGGATGAGGAGCACAGCGAGCGGAGCGAAGCGAGCACCGCAGGAGGCTGGGGAGGTGTGAGGGCCTCGCGGTGCGGGGCGGTTGCGGTGCCGTGCGGTCGCGGTACGGGGCGGTTGCGGTGCGGTCCCTGGCGGACTGAAAGGGCGAGGTGCGCTCGCGACGAGTGAAGCGAGTCTCGTCGCCTGCGCGGGCCCTATCCGCGCGAGTGCGGCGCGGTGCGGGTGTTCGAGCGCGGATATCCCGCTCAGCGACCGCGAGCGCGCCGAGGGCTTTCAACCGTCGCTGTCGAGTGGGGTCACATCTGCTCTCACTGCTCTCACAGCTAGCGAGCGCGCCGAGGGCTGTCAACTCGCTCCAGACCCAGAGACGCCTCGTTCGACACGAAACAGGGGTCTCACTCCACGCGGCCGACAGTCACGAAGAAGGGGACAGTCTCGCGGCGCTCGTACTCGCGGTCGCCCATCTGCTCGACCACGTCCCGGCCCATCGAGCGCCAGTCCGACCAGAGCCGGTCGTACTCGTCCTCGCTCGTCTCGCCGGCGAGAATCGTCTCGCGGTCGTCGGCCAGACCGTCGCCGGTCACCTTCCGGCGAGCGTCCTCGACGGCCGCCTCCGAGTAGGGCGGTTCGGTCGTCCGCTCGTGGTCGTACCGGCGGGTCGAAACTACCTCCAGTCCCGCACGCTCGAACACGCCGGCCGCGTCCGCACCGAGCGCGACGTCCGTCTCGACGCCGTCGAGGAATCGCTCGCGCGCCCGCCGGGCCAGTCCCTCCTCCGCGCCCACCGTCGAGGCGACCTCCACGGCGCTGTTGTCTGGTTCGACGGCGGCGACCAGGTCGCCCGAGACACGCCCGAACTCCCGTACCGCCGCGACGGGGTCGGGCAGGTTGATCAGGAGCGCCTGACAGACCACGAGGTCGAAGGCGTCGTCGCGGAAGGGCAAATCGGTGGCGTCGGCCCGCACCACGGGGGCGACGGCACTGGCCGCCGAGAGGAGCGCGGGGTCGACGTCGGCGCCGACCACCGCGGCATCGCTCTCCTCGCCGAGGACGCGCGTGAGTTCGCCGGTGCCACAGCCGACGTCCAGAATCCGCTCGCGGCGCTCCAGGTCGAGGTCCACGAGCGCCTCGCGGGAGTCGGCCCACATCCCGCGGCGGGTCGCCTCCAGGTAGTCGGCGTCGAAACGGCGCACGCCCTGAACGTCGCCGTCGACGGTCAAAAACCGGTCGGTCCGGGGAGTAGCAGGATCCCGGTCCGAGACAGACACGAGAGGAGAGATCGGAACCCTGGCAGACGAAACCGAGTTATGCGACCCCTCCGACCGGTCGGTCGATGCCCAGCGAGTGGCGGGTGCTCGTCGTCGACTCCACCGGAGAAGCCGCCGAGGCGCTCGACCGGTCGCTGTCGGTGACGGCCGTCGCGGCCGCCGACCCCGAGCGTGCGCTCTCGGCACTCGACGGCGAGTCGGTCGACTGCGTCGTCACCGAACTCCGATTCGAGTCCGACGCAGCGGACGCCGGCACCCCGGAAGAGCCCCGATCGAGTCGAAACGACGGCCTCGCCGGCGGCGTCGCGTTGCTCGGCGCACTCCGCGAACGCGACCCGACACTCCCGGTCGTCGTCTACACCGACGGCGACCTCGATGGTCTCGGTCCGACCGCGCTCGCGGGCGCCACTGCCTGCGTCGAGAAGACCGAGGAAGACGCCGAAGCGACGCTCGCCGAGTGGGTCGAGCGATGTGTCGCCGCGCGGACCGGTCGGCGCGACCGCCTCACCGGCGTGGTTCACGACCTGCGTAATCCCCTCCGTGCGGCGAACGTCTCGCTCGCCCGCCTGCGCCGGGACGCCGACCTCGACGACGGGTACGTCGCGGATCTCGCCGCCGCCCACGAACGACTCGGCGACCTCCTCGACGACTTCGACGCGCTGGTCGACGCCGGCCGATCAGTCGTCGACGCCGATATCGAGTCCGTCGCGCTCGACGAGGCTGCTCGCGAGGCCTGGCGCACTGTCGACACCCGCGGGGCGACGCTGCAGGTCGAAACCGACGCGACCGTCGACGCCGACCGGCGGAAACTCCGCCGACTGTTCGAGAACCTGTTCGCGAACGCCGTGGAACACGGTTCCACGAGCCCTCGGTCGGAAACTCCCGAGGACGCAGTCGAATACGGTTCGACAAGCGGCGAGTCTCCCACCGAGGACGGCCCGGCGACCGACGTGACGGTGACCGTCGGGGAGTGTGCCGAGGGGTTCTTCGTCGCCGACGACGGGTCCGGCATCGACGAAGCGGACCGCGAGGTGTCTTCGAGCGTGGCTACTCGACGGTCGACGACACCGGCTACGGGCTGGCCATCGTCGCCGAGCTCGCCGCCGCCCACGGCTGGTCGGTCGGCGCGACCGAGAGCGGATCGGGCGGCGCGCGGATCGACGTCCGGACCTGATTCGCCAGCGGAGGCGACGCCGCTACTCGCTGCCGGCGTGGTCCGTATCGTCCAGCACGGCGGCGAGTTCGTCGGCGAGACCGCGGCCGATCTCGATCATCCCGGCGTCGCCCGGGTGCAGGATGTCGTCCATGAGGCCAGTGGTCGACAGGAGTTCCGGTCCCTCGACGAGCGAGAGGTTGTCGTGGGGGGAGTCGGCGACGGCCTCGCGTAACTCCCGGCGGTAGGCCGCGGCGCGCTCGGCGTCGTCGCCCTCGACCAGGTCCATGTGATAGGGAAAGAGGGTCATCGCGACCACGGGCTCGTCGGGGTGTGCGCCGGCGACGGTGTCGAGGAGATTTCGAGCGCGCTCGCGGAACTGCCCCACGGTAAAACCGCGGTTGGCCATGTTGACCGAGACCGCGATCGTCGCCAGGTCCCAGTCGTCGCGCCCCGCGAGGTAGTCGGCCATCGCGGGCTCGCAGTAGGCCGACCCCGCCATCCCGAGGTTCAGCGGGTCGACGCCGAGGTGATGGGCGGCCCGCGCGACGTAGGAGAGGTGGGGGTCCGAGACCGCACCCTCCGTGATGGAGGTCCCGTAGGCGAGATAGCGCCGGTCCGGGATCTCGCCGGATTCGGGTGGGCGCGCGGGCCCCGAGACGTCGTGGAGAGCGACCGGTCCCCACGCGTCGAAGCGGAGTCGGCAGACCCGCGGGTCGTACGCAGTGAACTCCTCGGGCGGGGCGTCCAGCTTCCGGACCCGCTCGGGGACCGAGAACTCGTGGGTGGTCGGCTCGGGGCCGATACTGACGGGGTCCACAGACTGAAACTCGCCCCAGAAGGTGTGAACCGTCGTCTCGTTCGCCGCCGAGAGCGTCACCTCGACGGGCGCGTCGTCTGTCTCCGGGACGAACCGTAGTTCACAGCCCGTCGGATCCTGGAGCCGGCCTCGGCCCATGACGTTCACTTCGCGGCCGACGCTACGGGGAACTCGATGGAGTTGACTCGCGCCGTCGGCCCAGTCTGGCGGGCCGAGTTCGGCGACGTTGTGCAACGAGACCGACGGGAATGCGTCGTGGATCACGAACGAGGCTTTCTCGGCGGCGCGGTATAGGCCTGTACGTCGGGGCAATCCGGTGACTGCGAGCGACCAGCAGTCTTTTGTCGGCACTCGCCGGATCTGACGTCGATGGCACAGGACGGCGAGAACACCCCGGGACGGAACCTCTCGGGCGCGAACCTGAGTGGGTCGAACTTCAGGGGGAAGGACCTCTCGGGTGCGGATCTCTCGGGTGCGAACCTGAGCGGCGCGAACCTGGGAGACGCCGACCTCACCGACGCGGACCTCAGCGACGCCAACCTGAGCGGTGCAAACCTCCGGAACACGACGCTCGTCGGTGCGGCTCTCGACGGCGCGACCCTCTCGGGAGCGAACCTCCAGAACGCGATCCTCGAACCCGGCGAAACCCGGAACGCGGAGGTAGACGCCCGCTCCTCGTGGGCTGTCGAGTGGGTCTTCGTGAGCGTTCTCGCCGTCGTCGTGCTCGGCGTGGCGCTCACCGCGGGAGCGGGATTCTGGCTGGCGCTCGCGGCCGGATTCGTCGCCATCCCCGCGGGGTTCAGAGGTATCGAGTGGTACGAGTCCCGCTCCGACGACGGGGCATCGGGCGAGCAAGCCGACGACGAGCAGACGCCGCTCGCGAGGCTCCGCGAACGGTACACGAACGGCGACATCGACGAGACCGAGTTCGAACGCCGCGTCGAGCGCCTGCTCGAAACCGAATCGACCGACGACGCCGAGGCCACCTACGGTGACTCCGGGTCGGCCGACGACACCGAGACCATCTACGGCGACTCCGAGACGGCCGGCGCCGAACCGGAGCGAGAAGTCGAGTGACGCTCTGACTCACGCCTCTGAAACGCCTGCCCTGCTGCCGTTCACTCGGTGCGCAGTTCTCGAACCTTCTCGACGTTCCAGGCGTAACTGCGGCCGTCTTCGGTGGGCGTCTCCAGCACGAACGGCACGTCGCGGAACCCGTCGTGGTTGACGATGGCGCGCATGCCGTCCTCGCCGATGTAGCCGTCGCCGACGTGGGCGTGCTCGTCCTTGTTCGTTCCACACTCGTGTTTGGAGTCGTTGAGGTGGATACATTCCAGGTGTTCCAGCCCGACGACGTCGTCGAACTCGCTCACCACGTCGTCGACGGCCTCGGGCGTCGAGAGGTCGTACCCCGCCGCGAACATGTGGGCGGTGTCGAGACAGACGTCCAGGTCCTGGGACGAACGCTCCAGTACCGCTGCGAGGTGTTCGAAGTCCCCGCCGAGTTTCGTCCCAGACCCCGCGTCGGACTCGATCAGCACGGTCACGCCGTCCGGGATTTCGAGTTCGTCGAGCGCGCTCGCGGCGTTGTCGAGACCACCCTCGACGCCGGCGCCCGTGTGCGCGCCGAGGTGGACGTTGACGTAGGCGATGTCGAGTTTGTCCGCCGCGTCGACTTCCTTCTGCATTGAGTCGACCGATTTCTCGCGCAGGTCTTCCTTGGGGGTACAGAGGTTCACCAGATACGAGGAGTGGATGACCCACGGGCCAAGGTCGTGTTCGCCGACGAGGCCGCGAAAGTCGTCGGCCTCCCCGTCGCCGATGTTGGGGTCCTGCCAGACCTGGGGGGAGTGTGAGAAGATCTGTCCGCAGTTGCCGCCGATCTCCAGCTGTTCGTCGACCGCGTTGGGCACCCCGCCCGCGATGGACGTGTGTGCGCCGATCCGGAGCATAGCCGTTGGGTAGACGGGCCCGCTCAAAGTCGTATCGGAGTCCCGCGAGGGGCGGCGCCGCCCTGTCCGCGGTTTCCGAGCGGGACCGGTCGACCCCCCACCAGACTTATTCTCTCGCCGTCGAACCCCAGAACACGAACATGGCGTTCACCCAGCGCGTCCGCGAGCGAGTCGGTCGGGTGCTCGGGACCCGCGCCGTCCTCGGCGTCGTCGGCCTGACGATCCTGCTGACCTGCGCGTTCGTCGGCCTGCTCGCGTTCGCCAGCCCGGAGACGCCCGCCGTCGGTTCCCGCCTGGGCTACTACGTCCTCGTCATGGCGCTGGTGTTCGTCGTCGCCGTCTTCCGACTGGACGACCGCGAACGCCCGGGAACCAGCGTGTTGAGCGCCGTCACCGCCGTCTCGGTCGCGGCGTTCGTGCTGGTCGGCCTCGCCGTCGAGGGCGTCATCTACGCGTTCGAAAACTCCGGCGAACTGGTCGCCTCACAGCTCATCCTCTACTTCCTCGCCGCCGCGCTCATCTGTACTGGCGTCGCCGTCTGGGGCCTGCACCACTGGCGGGAGTTCGCCGCCGACGCCGAGTAGCGACGAGACAGCCACCGCCACGGACGGGATACGTTCCACACACGAAGCATTTACCCGCTGAACCCGTACCGGGTCCCAATGAGCGAGACGCCCGACGAGATCACCCTCTCCGCGGACGGCTTCTCGATGCCGACGGTAGAGGTGCTGACCGGGCGCGGATTCGTCACGGGCAAGTCCGGGTCGGGCAAGTCCAACACCGCCAGCGTCGTCGCCGAGGAACTCCTCGAAGCGGGTGCGCCCCTCCTGCTCGTCGACACCGACGGGGAGTACTACGGGCTCAAGGAGCAGTACGAACTCCTCCACGTCGGTGGCGACGACCGCTGTGACCTCCAGGTCGACGCGAGCCACGCCGACCGCCTCGCGAAGGTCGCACTCGACAGGGGCGTCCCCGTCGTCCTCGACACCTCCGGGTTCGACGACCCTGACGAGGGCCGTGACCTCGTGGGTGCCGTCGTCGAGCGCCTGTTCGCCCGCGAGAAGGAGGCCCGGACGCCTTTCCTGCTCGTCGTCGAGGAGGCCCACGAGTTCGTCCCCCAGCAGGGCGGTCTCGACGACGTCGGCGAGACTCTCGTCAGAGTCGCCAAACGCGGCCGCAAGCGCGGGCTCGGGATGTGCGCACTCTCCCAGCGTCCCGCCTCCGTCTCGAAGGACTACATCACCCAGTGTGACTGGCTGGTCTGGCACCGCCTCACCTGGGAGAACGACACCGCCGTCGTCTCGCGAATACTCGGGGACGATGCGGCCGACGACGTCCGGGACCTGGCGGACGGCGAGGCCATCGTCCAGACCGACTGGGACGGCGAAGTCCGCCACGTCCGCTTTCGCCGCAAACGAACCTTCGACGCCGGCGCGACCCCCGACCTCGACGACATCGAGCGCCCCGACCTCAAGTCGGTCGACGACGACCTGATCGCCGGGTTGCGTGGCGGTGACGACGAGTCGGTATCCGGGAACAGCGGGTCGGGGACGGACGCGGGTGACGACACAGCCGAGGCTGGGACAGCAACGACGGACACGGCGGCCGACGGCGGGGATTCGCGGGGCGGGCGGGGAACAGCGGCTGGCGGCGGAGCGGGAACCAGCGGAGCGGCGAACGGCCACGCGAACGCCGACCCGGCGGCCGACACCGCCTGGGAGGTCGCCCAGTTTCTCACCTACCTGAGCGGCCGCCTCGTCGCCGCGGTCACCCGGGGACTCTCGACGGCGGGGGCGCTCGGTAGCCGGGTGCTCTCCTGGACGGCGAGTCGGATCGCACAGACTCCCAGCGGCCGCCGCCGCGTCGAAGCTCTCCTCCCGAAGGTCGCGCTCCTCCTCGCGGGAATCCTGCTGGGCGCCGCACTCGTCGTCCTGTTCGGCTGAACCGGTCTACCCGAGAACGGGAGTCCAGGCCGTCTCCCACTCGACTCGAAACCGCCCTCTCACGGCCGGGATACTGTTCGACGAGTGTGTCATAGAGACGGTAACAGAACGATGCAAACGCCCCACTTCGTTCGACGTTTGGAGCGGTCTGTGCCGGCCACGTCCGGCTGGCGAAATGACGACGAAACAAAACGAGTGCGGCGCGGAGACCGCAGGTCTCGGCAGAGTACGAGCGACGTGGCCGGCGCCAGCCACTGCTGCCCGACGAACGCAACGCTCGTGGAACGAGCGGTAAGTGAGTCGCCTAGCTTGATTCAGCGAGAGAATCCCGCCGTTCACGGCGCGGAGGATGTCACACTAACAGTTGACTCGCGACGACCAGCACGACCACGCCGAGCACGTCGGAGACGTTCGTCACGGTGGGGATGACGACGTCGTCGGGGTCGAGTTCGTACCGGACGGCGGCGTACGTGCTCGCCAGTGCCAGGGCGACGACGAACACCGCCAGCACCAGTCCGCTGACGAACGCGACGGCCACAACGGTCCCCGGTGCCAGCCGAGCCGTCCCGGTCACCCGCGTGACTGCCCACGCTCCTGCACCGACGAGCGGAAAGACGGTCAGCGCCAGCAGGACCGACGCGAGAGCGTTGCCGACGAGCCGGTCGTCCTCGGGGGAGAACGTGAGCAAGCCGAGGTGCATGTCCGTCGAGAGCCGCGCCGAGAGTACGCTCCCGAGGTTGCCCGCGGTGCCGATCGTCACCGGGACGAGGACGAGCAACGAGGGATACCGCAGGAGCGTCGCCTCGAACGACCCCAGCGCGAGCCCGCTCAGGAGTTCGAGGCCCGTGAGTACGAGCAACACCGGCAGGAGCGTCCGCGTGATCGACCGGACCGACCACGGATCGCTCGCACCCGGGTAGTCGGACCCGTGAGGGTCGGTCTCGTGAGAACCGTCGGTCATGCGAGGTCGGCCAGCCGGTCGGCGCTGGCGCGGGTCCCCTTCACGATGAGCGTGTCACCGCCCCGGAGGACAGTGTCCTCGCCCGGCGAGAGCACCCACTCGGAGTCGTTACTGTCGCTGTCTGGCCCGTCCACCCCGTCGTCGCTCCCGCGACGTACCGCGAGCACCCGGAGTCCGGCCACCGCTCGCGTGAGGTCGGTGACCGGCGCGCTGGCGAGGTCACCCCCCGGGGAGACGACCTCGCGGACGAGTACCTCGTCGGACTCCGCGACGGCCGCCTGGACGACCGGATGCGTCCCGAGCCCGCGCAACACACCCTCGCTTATCTCGACGGCCGCGTCGCTGATCACCTCGGTGCTCGTCGCGACGTGCAACAGCCCCCGAAGCGCGACGGGGTCCGGTACCGACGCCGCGGCCCGGAGCGTCCACGCCTCGAAGCGGGACTTGAGCGCGTCGACCTCGACTTCGAGTGCGCGAACCTCTTCGGCCAGTTCCGCGTCGTCGAAGAGGACGCTGCTGTAGGCGAGATCCACCGCGAGTTCGCTCAGGTTCTTCAGCAGGACCAGCGACTCGACCGCCCTGTCCAGGTCCGCGAGTCCCTCCCCTTCGTCCTCGTCCGATCTCTCCCTCACGCCCTCGGCCTCGTCCGATCTCTCCCTCACGCCCTCGGCCTCGTCCGATCTCTCCCTCACGCCCTCGGCCTCGTCGTCGACTTCCGAGGGCCAGTCGGTCGCCGCATCGCCGGATCCGGCCTCGCCGAGTTCGACGTCGGCGGCGTCGACGTCAGCGAGAGGGGGCTCGCCCACGTCGCTCGGGTCGGGCTCGGCCCCCGGTACCTCGAACGGTTTGCCGGTGAGCGTCTCGTAGACACCTGCGACTCCCTCGTCGGGACCGCGACAGATGAGGACGTCACCGGCCTGGAGTCTCGTGTCGCGGTCGGGATTGTGGATCCACTCCTCGCCCCTGCGGACGGCGACGATCCGGACGCCAGTCTCGGTCTCCAGATTCAGCTCGCCGAGCGTCTCGCCGGCGTACGTCGAGTCGGCCGCGACCGTCGCGCGGGCGAGCGTCTCGACGGCGTCGGGCAGGGACGCACGGAACGCCGGCAACAGCCCGACCTCCTCGCGGACGACCTTCGCGACGTCGCCGGCAGCGTCGCTTATCTTCTCGGCGGCACCGACGATGCCGAAGACGGGCGCCAGCGCCTCGGCGTCCTCGGGGTTGCGCCCAGCCATCACCAGCGTCATCCGCGCCTGTAACTGCAGTACGTCCATCCGCGCTTCGAGTTCGAGTACCTCCTCGGCCAGGTCGGCGTCCTCGAACAGGACCGAGGAGTACGACAGGTCGATGAGCAACTCCGCCGTGTCTTTCATCTCGCCCAGCAGGTCCTTGACGCTCCGGGGCTCGTACTCGACCCGCGTACCGCGCCCCTCTTCGCTCATACCCGACGGTTCGCCCGACGAGGGTATAGAGTCTGTGGCGATGCGGGGCGACTACGGGTCCGACGCGACCGCATCGGGGAGTCCGCGGGGTCGCGCCACTCGACGACCCGGTCACCGGCGGCCTCTTCCAGTGCCGCCAGGTGCGACGCGGCCACCCCGTTGTCGGACTGAAACCGCAGTATTTAAATTCACACGCACCAGATATTCAATTGAAGAATTATATATCTATTGATAAATTACATCAGAGAGCGGCTGCTATCGGCGGGCAGTACGGAACGAGACACGCACAGTCGTATCACACAGTCGAACAGGACGCCGAACAGCAGTCGTTCACCACCATGACATCGAATTCCACCGACGACCTCTCGCCGGACGGCAGTCAGTCCGCCGACACAGCGACAGACGAGGAGACAGACGACGAGGCGACCGACTGGCCGACGACGACCGACGAACTCCACGCCCTCGCGGACCGCCTCGACGAGCGGACAGTGTCACTTCGTTCGACCGATCCCACCGGCGATCTCGACGACCTCGACCCGCTTGCCGACCGGTTCGCCCGGGCCCGGATCGTCGGCCTCGGCGAAGCGACCCACGGTACCAGGGAGTTCTTCCGGGCGAAACACCGCCTGATCAGGTTCCTCGTCGAACGGCTCGACTACCGACTCCTCGCCCTGGAGGCGAACGTCTCCGAGACGATGGCCATCGACGAGTACGTGGTCCACGGCCGCGGCGACCCGAAAGACGCCCTCGACGGAATTTACTTCTGGACGTGGGACACCGAAGAAGTGCTGGCGTTACTGGAGTGGCTCAGGGAGTTCAACGACGGTCGCCCGGTCGAGGACTGCGTGCGGTTCTACGGGATCGACGCCCAGTTCACCGGCGGGCCAGCCGAGGCACTCACCGAATTTCTCGACGAGTACGACCCGGAACTCCTGGCCGAACACGAGGACGCGCTGGCGATACTCGCGGACGAAGGCCCAACCGAGACAGGCGAAGGCGAGGAGGCAGACGGCGGCGACGAAGGAACCGAAAGCGAGGGGGGAGACGGCGGCAACGAGAGCGACGCGGCCGGGTCGGACGTTCCGACGTGGATCACCGCCGGCGAGGACCTGGTCGCGGAACTGGAGGCGTGGTTCGAGGACGGGAGACCCGGGGACGCCGGTGCGGATCCGGAGGACATCGCGCTCCATCGCCACCACTTGCAGGTGCTCGACCAGGCGCTCGACGGAAAACGAGCTCACCACGAAGACGATATGGAAGCGGGACTCTCCGGACGCGACCGCGCGATGGCCGCGAACCTGTCGTGGGTCCTCGACCACGAACCCCACGACCGGGTCGCAGTGTGGGCACACGACGAACACCTCCAGACGGTGACGCGAGACACGGAGTGGGGGACCTGGACGCCGATGGGTGTCCACCTCGAGGAGTGGTACGACGACTACTACGCGGTCGGCTTCGACTTCGCCGACGGCGAGTTCCAGGCGATGGTCGAGACCGACGACGGCTACGACCTCCAGGCGTGTTCGCTCGGCCCACCACCTGCGGACGCGGCGACGCGACTGTTCGCGGCGACCGACGACACGCCGTGGTTCCTCCACTTCGAGGACGTCGCCGACGTCGACCGACTCGCCGACTATCTCGACAGCGAACGGCCGACTCGCTCGCTCGGGGCCGTCTACGACCCGGACGGCGAGCTCGACGGTAACCACACCAGCTACCGCCTGCCCGAGAGCTTCGACGGACTGGTGTTCGTCGACGAGACGACGCGGGCCGAACCGGTCGAACGAGACGTCACTGACGACAGGGACGACGGACACGACGGCGACTGACGGCGGGGCCACCGACGCTGCGTCCGTTTCGAGAACGAACACTCTCAGAACGCTCGTCTTTTCCGAACTCTCCCACCGATTCGGTCGAAACTGACCGTTCTGGTCAGTGCCTTCTCGTCCTGTCCGGTACGAATTTCGTATAGCGCCATATACTTTATTGCGTCCACAGCCCAGACGCGAGGTGCTTTTCCGTATCGGGCGAATACGGGCCGCTAATGGTCGAGAACGTCGCGAGCGTGATCGCCGAACTCGAACCCGAGGATTTCTACCTGCTCTCGGGCGTCGAGCAGGGGATGCGCTTTTCCGAGTACGTCAATCGCGAGAAGCTCCCCGACTTTTCCCGGCTGACCGCCGAGAACGTCGACTACCGACTCGACCGCTGTGAGGACCGCGGCCTGGTCGAGCGCAAGACCATCCAGTACCAGGGATTCACCCTGACCTTCGAGGGCTACGACGCGCTCGCGTTGCACACCTTCGTCGAGCGCGACACCATCGACGGCGTGGGCGCACCCCTGGGCGTCGGCAAGGAGAGCGACGTCTACGAGGTGCGTTCCTACGAGCCGATGGCGCTCAAGTTCCACCGCGAGGGCTACACCGAGTTCCGCGAAGTGATGAAAGAACGGGATTACACCTCGGACCGGGACCACGTCTCCTGGCAGTACACCGCCCGGAAGGCCGCCGAACGCGAGTACGAGGCCCTGGAGACGCTCTACCCGGACGTCTCGGTACCCCGCCCGGTCGACCACAATCGCCACGCGATCGTCATGGAGAAGATCGACGGTGTCGAACTCGCGCGCACGAAACTCACCGACCGGCAGGTCCTGCCCGTGCTGGAGCTCGTCCTCGACGAGGTGGCGACGGCCTACGCCGAGGGGTGGGTCCACGCCGACATGAGCGAGTACAACGTCTTCGTCACCGAGCAGGGGGTGGTGGTCTTCGACTGGCCCCAGGCTGTCCCCACCGACCACGAGAACGCCCGCGAGTTCCTGGAACGCGACGTCGAGAACGTCGTCGGCTACTTCAAGCGCAAGTACCCGTCCCACGTCGGCGACCCCGACGTCCCCGCACTCGCGGACGCCGTCGCCGCGGACGAACTCGACGACGTCGCCGACTTCCTCGACTGACGGCCAGGCCCGCCCAGTTCGTGATTCGTCCCGAGAACCACCGGTACAGACGGTTTTTCGACCAGTATCTTCCCTTCCGGAGCGACGACCGCTGCTCGGCTCGGCTGACGATAAACTACATGCCGCGATATCGAATCCCGATGACGACGGCCGAAGTACTCGGCCGAACGCGAGCGGGGGCGGCATGCGTTCGTGCTGGTAGCCGACGGCGCCGTCCGGCCGAGTAATATATCGGTCGGCCGCGAACAGTGGAGCATGGGCCCGCTCGGCTGGATCCTCGCGTCGACGTTCGCGATCAGTCTCGTCGCCTGGGTCGGCGTCGCGACCCTGTTTCTGCGCGAGGAGTTGCTGGACAGGCTCTTGCTGGTGCTCGTGGCGCTCGCTGCGGGCGGGCTGATCGGCGGCGCGTTCCTCCACCTCCTCCCCCGTGCTATCGCCGAGTACGGGTCCACGGACACCCTCCCGCTGTTTCTCGCGGTTGTCGCGGGGTTCTGTCTCTTCTACGTGCTCGAACAGTTCGTCCACTGGCACCACCACCACGCGGCGACCCACGAGCGCGAACCGGTGTCGTATCTCGTGCTGGTCTCGGATACGGTCCACAACTTCGTCGACGGGCTGGTCGTCGCGGGCGCGTTCCTCCTGGGCGTCGACGTCGGACTCGTGACCGCAGCGGCCGTCGCGCTCCACGAGATCCCCCAGGAGATCGGCGACTTCGGGGTGCTCGTCTACGGCGGCTTCGACCGCAGGCGGGCGCTCGTGTTGAACTACCTCACCCAGACGACGGTCGTCTTCGGCGGCGTCGCGGGCTACTTCCTCGCCGACGTCGTCGAGGGGACGCCTGTGATGCTCCTCCCGTTCGCGGCCGGGAACTTCGTCTACATCGCGAGTTCCGACCTGATCCCCGAGATCAAAGACGAGGAGAACGTCCGCACGGCCGCGGTCTACTTCGCAGTCTTCCTGACCGGCATCCTCCTGATGCTGGGGATCAAACTCCTCCGGCGCGGACTGGCGTGAGACCCCTCTCCGGCGAACGGGGGCGTGCGGTCCAGTGCCGTGGCCGATCGTGTTGCCGCCTGGCGGGAGAGCGAGCGCGGTATTTTGTGTCCAGCGGTCGAATCGACGCGTATGTACAGCACGATACTCGTCCCCGTCGACGGGAGCGACGGCTCGAACGAGGCGCTCGGTCACGGCATCGACCTGGCCGAGAAGTACGACGCGACGGTCCACCTGGTGTACGTCGTCGACGAGGGAGTGTACGGTCACTACGGCGGTATCGACGCGATCGAACGCGCCGAGGAAGCGCTCGTGGAAGCCGGCGAGGCGACCCTGGAGACAGCGCGAGACCGCGTCGAAGCGGCGTCGGTTCCGGTCGAGACACACGTCGAACGCGCCACGCCCCACGAGGGGATCGTCGACGCGAGTCGGCAGGTGGGCGCCGACCTGATAGTGATGGGGACCGAACGGCGTTCCGACGAGTACCGGAACCTGCTCGGGAGCGTGACCGAACGCGTCCTCCACGCGAGCGCGGTCCCGGTCCACGTCGTCAAGGCGACCCCCGCCGAGGGGGACGAGGTGGCCGTCAGGGAAGCGACCGACGCCGACGCCAGAGGGATCCGCCGGGTCGCGCGGCGCTCGATGGCGGCGTCGTACGGCGACCTGTTCGACGGGGCCGCGGTCGGCGACGCCGTCGAAGACTGGTACGGCGACGGGACGTACGCGGAACTGCTGGCCGACCCCGACACGCTCGTGGTCGTCGCCGAGCGCGGTGACTCGGTCGTGGCCTTCGCACAGGCCCACCTCGTCGACGCGCCGTCCGGGACGACCGGCGAGGTCCACTGGCTCCACGTCGACCCCGACCACCGGAACGGCGGCGTCGGGCGGACGCTCTTCGACCGGACCCGGGACGTCCTGGACGAACGCGGCGTGGACAGGATCGAGGCGCTCGTGCTCGCCGACTACGAACCGGGGAACGCGTTCTACCGGGCACAGGGGCTGGAACGGGTCGACTCCCGGACCGCGCAGGTCGGCGGTGAGTCGCTGGAGGAGAACGTGTACGCGCCGGGCGACGCCGCCGAGAGCGAGTCGCGACCGCGGGTCGAGTCCCGGGAGACCGCCGACGGGGAGACGCTGTACGTCGACTACGGTGACCGCGAGATCGGGTCCGAGGCGCCGTTTTTCGCCGCGTACTCGACGGCCGACCGCGAGAACCGGTACGGCTGGTTCTGTTCGAACTGCGAGACGTTCGACGTCGCGATGGACACGATGGGGCACATCGTCTGCAACCGGTGTGGCAACCGACGCAAAGCGACGAGATGGGACGCGGTCGCGACCGGGTGAGGACACGCGGCTGTCGGACGGCGGGTCGGCGCTACCGTCGTCACGCCGCCGGTCACCGGTCGGGGGTCGGGACGACCGCCAGCGGGACAGGGCAGTTCTGGACCAGTCGCCCGGCCGCGCTCGGCAGGGCCAGTTCCGAGAGGGAAGCTTTCCCGCGCGTGCCAGCGACGACGAGGTCGACCGGATCGTCGAGGTACTGGAGCGTCGCCTGGTCGAGCGCGCCGTAGCCGAAGGCCGTGTCGACGGCCACGTCGCGTTCGGCCGCGATCCGGTCGGCCGTCGCGGCGAGTTCCGTCATCCGCTCGTCCCGGGCGTCGGTACGGTCGAGGAGAACAGTCCGGTCGCTGCCCCACACCACGGCCATACACAGGACCGTGACGTCGGCGTCGGGAAACCGCGAGCAGGCGAACTCGAGCGCGTTCCGCGAGCGGGCGGACTCGTCGAACGGGACGAGGACCCGTCGTCGCTCCCCCCTAGAGCGTGCGTCCGTCGGCAGGTCCATATCCGCTCTGACGAGCACTGCGGGAATCGTCGACGTCCGCGCGAGTCGCTCGCTCGCGTCACCGGTGACGAATTCGAGGACCCAGCGCAGTCCCCGGCCACCCACGTCCAGGACGAGGAAGTCGACGGTGTGGGTGTTCCAGTAGTCGACGACCGCTCGGGTGACGTCGCCCACTGCGAGTTCAGTCGCGACGGAGCTGTCGTAGTCGTCGGCGATACGGCGGGCACCCGCGAAGACGGCTCGTTCGGCGTGCTCCCGTCGCGTCGTCGCCCACTCGGCGAACTGGTCGGGGGAGTCGACCCACCCCCGTGCCGCGGTCTCGTCGTCTTCACGCGTGAGCGCGTGGAGTGCGACGACGTCGTCGCCCGGAAACGCCGCGCAGGCGTAGCGGAGTGCTCGTTCGGACCGCGGCGACCCGTCGAACGGGACCAGCAACCGGCGCGTCCGGTGCCGGTCGGTCTCCGCTGGCGTCTCGTCGCTTCGCTGGGACATGGGTTCGAGACGAACCGACGGGCGCGCGGTGAATAAGCGAGTTTGTGGCCGAGTGTCGGGTTCGTTCCCGGGTGTCGGCCGGTCAGTCGGCAGGTACCCACGGTCGCTCGTCGGTCCGTTGCGGTTCGTTCCGGACCGTACCGAGTGTGTTCCGTGGCAGGTCCGACGTCCTTGCCGGGCTATGCGTCGGCCTCGAACTCCTCGCCGAAGACGAGGAAATAGGCGGTCCCGAGGATTCCGACGACAGCGGCGACGGTGAACGCGACGTCGAGAACGTCGTCGGCTACTTCCGAAGTATCCGTCCCACGTCGGCGACCCCGACGTCCCCGCACTCGCGGACGCCGTCGCCGCGGACGAATTCGACGACGTGAGTGCGTATCTGGGCTGATTTTCTCACTTCCGCCACGCCGATCACCCGGCAGCGGACGCTCTCGCAGGCGGACACGCAGACGATGGGATGTGATTCCATAAATCACATGTCGCTAGATCAGATCCGAGGTGGGGCGGGTGACCGGATCCGGACCGGGCTGACCCGGCACAGAGCGTCCCCTATCCCGACAAACGTTCAGACGGACAAACAGACTTGAACCGGGACGTCCTCACCGGAGAGAGTCGATCGGCCGACAACTACTGTGCTAGCACGTGGCAATACTAGTATAAGTCGTCAGTGGTCCTGTACGTAGTCACCATGGCTGTCAATGATGCGAACGGATCGGGCGAGAGCACAGTGGCCCCGACCGACGCTGATTCGCCGGAGATGAGCGCCGCGCGAACCAGTGACGGAGCGGCCCGCCAGGGCGGGAAGATGCAAGCAGTCGTCCACACGCGATACGGGCCGCCGGAGGCACTCGAACTGCGCGAAGTCGACCGACCGGCACCCGACGCGGACGAGGTACTGGTCCGGGTTCGCGCTGCCTCGGTCAACGCTGCCGACTGGCACGTCATGCGTGGAACGCCGTTCCTCGTGCGACTCATGGGGTACGGGATCCGGCGGCCGAAACACGCCGGGTTCGGGGCCGACGTCGCGGGCGAAGTCGAAGCGGTCGGGAGCGGAGTGACCGCCTTCGAACCCGGCGACGCGGTGTTCGGGGACCTCTCCGGATCCGGACGAGGGAGTTTCGCCGAGTACGTCTCTGCCAGCGAAGACGCACTGGTGGCGATACCGGACGGCGTGACCTTCGACGAGGCCGCGGCGACGCCGCTGGCGGCGGTCACGGCCCTCCAGGGCTTGCGCGACCCCGGTGAACTCCGGGAGGGAGACGGGGAGGAGGAACACGTACTCGTCAACGGCGCCTCGGGCGGCGTCGGAACGTTCGCGGTCCAGATCGCGAAAGCGTACAGGGCCGAGGTGACCGGCGTCTGTCGCACCGAGAAGGTCGACGCGGTCCGGTCGATCGGCGCCGACCACGTAGTCGACTACACCGAGGTGAACTACGCGGACACTGGCGACCGCTACGACCTGATCCTCGACGCCGGTGCACACCAGTCGGTGTTCGCCTCGCGGCGCGCCCTCGCTCCCGGGGGACGGTACGTCATGGTCGGCGGCAAGTTTGGGCCGACGCTGCAGGCGATGGCACTGGGACCGGTCCTCTCACGGGTCGGGGACGGGCGCGTGGTTTCACTGATAGCAGAACCGAACCGGGCGGACCTCGAAACTGTGGCTGCCCTCCTCGAATCCGGCGACGTCGTCCCCGTCGTCGACCGCCGATTCACGCTGGAGGAGGTGCCCGAGGCGGTCGCGTACCTCGAATCCGGACGGACGACCGGGAAAGTCGTCGTCACCGTCGAGTAACTACGATCCGGCCAGTGGTCGCTCCCCGAGTCGTCTCAGGCGTAGGCCTCGAACTCCTCGCCGAAGACGAGGAAGTAAGCGGTCCCGAGGATCCCGACGGCAGCGGCGACGGTGAAGGCGATCGTCGGGTCGCCGGCCCAGACAGTGACGCCACCGAGTGGGAGCGAGGTTCCGAGGAGCGTCTCGGGGATCGTGAGCCCGTCCCAGAGCACGCCGCCGAGCGCGGCGCTGGGGATGACGACCGTGTTGCGAAGCAGGTAGTAGGTGCCGGTAACGCGTCCGCCGGCGCCCTGTTCGGCCGGCCCGACGATGAGCGCCTTGTGAGAGGGCAGGCCCGCGAAGCGCAGCCCCGAGAAGGCAAAGACCAGGACCAGCGCGAGCGCGCTCTCGGGCGTGTTGACGAGGACGACCGGGAAGATCGCGTAGACGGCGAACCCGAGCGCGACGACCGGTTTGAGGCCGACGCGTTCGGCGATCTTGGCGGCGGGGGCCATCACGAGCAACGCGACGAGCATCTCCACCCCCAGGAGATAGCCGAAGAAAGCCGCCGGCGAGAGGTCGACCGCGTAGCTCCAGTCGCCCAGCGTGAGGGTCGTCTCGAAACCCACGCCCAGGAACTCGGTGACGACGAGGATGAAGAAGACGTAGACCATGCCGTTGGCAAAGCGGACGAGGGTGTCGCCGACCAGGAGCGGGCGGAGTTCGCTCGGCATCGCACGCAGGTCCGAGCGGATCTGCTCGACGCCCTCGAAGGTGTCGCCGAGCGTGTCCTCGCTGGCGTCGTAGAGGACGTGCTGGACGACGGTCCCGAGCGCCCCGAACAGCACCGCCACGCCGAGGACGTACTGAAAACTCACGGTGAAGGCGGGATGCAGGCCGAGCAGGACGGCGGCGAGGACGGGGCCGACGAGGAAGGCGGTGCGACGGAACGTCTCCGTGCTCGCGAAGCCGGCGGCGAGTTTCGAGGGAGCGGTCGCCTGCTTGACGACGGCGAACGTCGCGCCGAGGCCGAAGGACTTCCAGGCCTGTGCGAGAAAGAGCCCGACGAAGACCCACACCCAGGGTTCGACCGCGAGGGAGCCGACGGCGATCGTCCCGAGGTTGGGCGCGACGAGCCAGACGGCGAAGCCAAGCGTCGAGAGCAGGCCGAAGACGGTGAGCGCGTACCGGGAGCCGATCCGGTCGGAGACGGCGCCGCCGGGGTAGGGATAGACGGCGGAGATGAGGTTCCCCACGGTGCCGAAGAGGCCGACGACGAGTCCGGAAGCGCCGAGTTCGACGAGGTACTGCGGGAGAAAGCGGCTTGTCATCTGGAAGCCGAGACTGAACGCGAACATCGCCAGTGAGAGCACGAGTACGTCCGGTTCCAGCGCGACGAACTGCCGGAACTGGTCGAACGTATCGACGGACTCCTCTTCCGTTCCCATCGGGCGGGCGTGCGTGTGCACGGGAGTTAGTTCTGCCGGGGATCGGGCCGGACGGCGAGTCTCGGGAAGGAAAGTCCTATGTCGACGGCCAAGAGACACCGTGAGAAGCATCGCATGGCCACCGAGGACCCCGTCAACGTGCTCCACGTGGACGACGACCCGGACGTGCTCGACCTGACGGCGACGCTGCTGGAGCGGGAAGACGGCCTCCGGATAGAGACTGCCACCAGCGCCGACGCGGGGCTCGACCTGCTGGCCGAGAGGGAGTTCGAGTGCATCGTCAGCGACTACGACATGCCGCGGACCGACGGGCTGGAGTTTTTGACCGCCGTCCGCGAGCAGGGCTGTGAACTACCCTTCATCCTCTTTACCGGGCACGGCAACGAGGCGGTCGCCAGCGAGGCGATCTCGGCGGGCGTCAGCGACTACCTCCAGAAGGGGACCGGTCCCGGACAGTACGAGGTGCTGGCCAACCGGATACGCAACTACGCCGCCCAGTACCGCACAGAACGCGAGGTCGAACGTGCCCAGCGGCGGTACGAGCGCGTCGCACGCGTGGCCTCGGACATCATCTTCGAGTGGGACGCCGAACGGGACCACATCGACTTCTCCGACGGGTTCGGCGAGCAGTTCGGCGTCGACCCACCCGCGGACCCCGACCAGGGGTGGTGGGCCGGACAGATCCACCCCGACGACCGGGGCGCCATCGTCGACCGCCTCGACAACGTCCTGGCAGCCGGCGACACCGAGGTCCACATCGAGTACCGCTTCGACCCCGGCGACGGCGACTACCGGTACATCTCCGAGGACCGCCACCACCGCCACGAGGACGGCGACCTCGCGGGGGTCGTCGGCGCGTTCCGGGACGTGACCGCCCGCCGCCAGCGCGAACACCGGCTCGACGCACTCCACGAGGCGAGTCGGGAGTTCGCGACCGCCGGGTGCGTCGACGCGGTCGTCGAGACGGTGAGTCGCGCCGCAGAGGAGATCCTCGACCTCTCGCTGCACGCCGTCTACCGGCGAGAGGACGACGTGCTGGTGCCGGTCGCGACCACCGAGCGCGCGACGGAGGTGTTCGGCGGCGTCCCGACACTCGAACGCGGCGAGGCGCTGGTCTGGGACGTCGTCGGCGGCGACGAACCGCGCGTGTACGACGACCTCGACGACGTCGGCGGGCTGTACGACCCCGAGACGCCCGCGAGGAGCGAGTTCCACCTCCCATTCGGGAACTTCGGCGCCTTCATCGCCGGGTCGACGGCGCCCGACGACGTCACCGAGAGCGAGGTGCGACTCGCGCAGGTCCTGCTCGCCAACGCCGAGGCGGCGCTCGAACGCGTTCAGAACGGCGAGTCGACCGTGCCCTGATATTTCCCGGGGATACGGTCGTCGGCTGCGTCTCGCCAGCGACTCACGATCTACAGGCGAAAAGTGAAACGTGAGGTATCCGGGTACCCTACCCGAGGAGGTAGCCGAGTTTCGGGTACTTCTCGACGAGGGCAGTGCCGCCGATCTCGTAGCGCTCGACGAGGGCGTCCAGCCCGAGGATGCGGCCGGCACCGAAGGCCGCGACGGCGAGGAACACGAGCATGTACGCGAAGTCGCCGTTGATGAGACCGTGTTCGACGGACCAGTTGCCGAAGTAGAACATCCCCATCATGAACGCGCCCCAGAAGGCCGCGAGCCGGGTGAGCAGGCCGACGAGCAGTCCGAGCCCGATAAGGAGTTCACCCCACGGCACCGCGACGTTCAGGAAGGCGACGAACCAGTCGGTGGTGCCCATCCAGAGGAACACGTCCGCGAGGGGGTTGCCGTTCGTCGCCGCCGAGTGCACCAGGTAGCCGTCGGCCGTCCAGGCGCTGGTCAGGATGCCGCCCTCCGAGACTTTCACCCAGCCTGCGTAGAGGAACGCGTAGCCCATCATGAGCCGCAGGGCGAGGACGAACCACGCGCTGAGGCTGTGGGCTTTCCCGTGGACAGTAACGCGGCCAATCTTGCTCTCGAACTCGTTGACGCCGGTCGTAGTCGACATAGTGTTGTTCTCCGGGTAGACAGACGCGAGAGGCCGATATATACCGGACAGGGGTTTCTCTCCCTCCGGGAACGCTTCTCGGATCCCGAGAACGCCGCGACCTCGCGCACCCGGTGGGACAGACCGGAAACCGCACACCGGAACCGCGCGGCCCGACGCGTTCCCCGGGACAGGGACGGCCCTGCGAGCGGTTCACACGGCGGTAGAGTGGGGTTACCGGGCGTCTCGGGCGCGAGGTTCGAAGGCCTTTTGAGCGCTGGCGGGGAAAGGTCGACAACTCGCTGGGGACGGGCACCAGCGGGCACCTGCCTGTGCAGGACGGGATGTGAGTTGCGGCCGGTTGCCGCGCGCCTCAAACGAGGTTCCGCGGGCCCCCGCGACTTGAACCACGCAACGCCCGAGGTGAAACCCACATGGCACGAAGTTTCTACTCGCACATCCGGGAAGCCTGGAAGGACCCGGACGACGGCAAGCTGGCGGAGTTGCAGTGGCAACGAAAACAGGAGTGGCGCGACGAGGGCGCCATCGAGCGCATCGAGCGCCCGACCCGCCTCGACCGGGCCCGTTCGCTCGGCTACAAGGCGAAACAGGGCGTCGTCGTCGCCCGCGCGTCCATCCGGAAGGGCGCCGCGCGCAAGCAGCGCTTCACGGCCGGTCGCCGGTCGAAGCGCCAGGGCGTCACGCGGATCACGCGCCGGAAGAACCTCCAGCGCGTCGCCGAGGAGCGCACCACGCGCGTCTACCCGAACCTGCGCGTGCTCAACTCCTACCCGGTCGGCCAGGACGGCAGCCAGAAGTGGTTCGAAGTCATCCTGCTCGACCCGAACCACCCCGCGATCCAGAACGACGACGACCTCTCGTGGATCTGTGAGGACCAGCACGACAACCGCGCGCTGCGTGGCCTGACGAGTGCCGGTCGGCGCAACCGCGGGCTGAACAACCGCGGCAAGGGCGCCGAACACATCCGTCCGAGCGTCTCGGCCAACAAGAACCGCGGCCGATAACGCCGCCGGTTCGGCGGACCACTTTTCGACGGACCGGATTTCCACGGAACTACTCGCTAGGCAGTGACTACTCCATCTGCCCGTCGAGGAACGAGCGGACGCGCCGTTCTGTCTCGTCGTCGGGTTCGAGCCACGGCATGTGACCGTGTTCGGGCAACGCGTGGAAGGTCGCGTCGGCCATCCGGTCGGCGACGGGGCGACCCGCCTCGGGCGGCCAGAACGCGTCGTCGTCTCCCCAGAGGAAACAGGTGGGTCGGTCGATATCCACCACCTCCTCGCTGACGTCGAAGATGGGGTGCATCCGGCCGAAGGAGCCCTGTTCGAGGTTCAGCGAGCGGAGGCTCCGTGTGCGGCCGGGCAGTTCCTGAGCGGCGGCGAGTGTCCCGTAGAAGGCGTCCGATACCTCGGCGTCGTCGACGACGAACTGCCCGACCGACTCGCGGGCGTTTTCGAGGGGGTCGCCGCGGCCGTTCAGCCAGAAGAGCAGGCGGCTGACGCCGTGCATCGTCAGCAGGCGGAAGACGACCGGGAACTCCCGTGAGAGGCCGCCAGGCGCACCGACGAGACAGAGACGGTCGACGCGGTCGTGGTCGATCGCGAGCAAGAACGCCTGCAGTCCGCCCAGGGAGTTGCCGACGACGTGGGGCCGGTCGAGTCCGAGGCCGTCGAACAGTTCGACGAGGTAGTCCATCAGGAAGGTCCGCAGGTCACGCCCGCCGTAGCTGGGGGCCGCCGAGAGTCCTCTGCCTGGCCGGTCAGGAACGAAGAGGCGGTAGTCCTCGGCCAGTGCGGATGCCATCGGGAGCCAGGTCGCCGCGTGGGTGCCGACGCCGTGGAGCAGTACCACCGGCTGGCCGTCGGGGTCGCCGGCGACGAGGTAGTGGACCCTGCCAGCGGCCCCGGTTTGGACGATACGCGATTCGACGTCGACACCACAGTGCTCCGCGAGGCGAGACTGGCACTCGGCGTAGCGCCGCTCGGAGTCGTTTTCCCAGTCGTCGGGCGAGCGGACCGTGTGACTCACACCCTCGATAGTCGAGCGCACCCCGTCGCCACCGTCTGTCATGTCACTGACTACAGCGGGACCGAAAATAAAGACGGCGGGCGTGTGGCGTCAGTGTAACTCCTCGACGAGCGCGCCGAACTCTTCGGTGGGGAGCGCCTCCATCGTCTGGACGTCGAGGCCGTGGCGTTCGAGGACCACGTCCGCCCTGAACGCGGCATCGGTCGACTCGGCATCGAGGACGACGACGAAGTCGACCTCGCCGAGGATGACGTACGCGTCCTCGACCTCGACGCCGACCTCGGCGAGTTCCTCGCGGACGTCGCCCCACGTCGCTGCGAGTTCCTGGACGTTCTGTACGTTCGGGTCGCTCACGTCGACGAGCGAGACGTATCTCGTGGCGTCGGTCTGTTGTGGCATGGCTGGGAGCTGTCGCAGTTCGATTTCGGCGCCCGATACGCTCGCGAAGTCGACTGACCGGTCCACGCTCACACCACACGACCTGCGTCGCCGATTGGTCCGCACTCACACCACACGACCTGCGTCACCGACCGGTCCGGCCGGGTCGTAACCGAATGACACTGAAAGGCGTTGTGGCTGCATCTCGCGACCAGCGGCGACAGCACCGGGACCGACGGGCGAAAAACAGCCGGCGCAGCCGGCGTCAGGCGGGCTGGTGGGAGACGCCGTCGGTGTGACCGGAGTCGCTCTTCTCGCCGCGGGAGACGGAGCTGACGGCATAGAAGGCGGATTCGGGGTCGCGGTGGCGCCGCCAGTGGACCCAGGTGCGCACGAGGAGGTACCCACGGCGCAAGGGACTCAACTGGGGCGTCCCGGTGAGCACGTCGTACTCCCGACTCCGGATCAGGCGGTGGTGTTCGGCGTAGAGCACCGCCGCCAGCAGGACGCCGAACTGGGACTCCTCGGGGAGATAGCGGATGCCAGCGACGCCCTCGCGGTAGAGCCGTTCGGTCCGGTCGAGTTCGTGACGCATCGCCGCGACGAACCCCTCGGTGACGCTGGCCTCGCGGAGGTCGTCCTCGGTGACGCCGTAGCGGTCGAGCGTCTCCTGGGGGAGGTACACGCGGCCGTAGTCGTGGATGTCCTCGCGGACGTCCCGGAGGAAGTTGGTGAGCTGGAACGCCTCGGCCAGCGCCGCGGCGTGGGGGCCGGCCTCGGCGCGGGTCTCCTCGTCCATCCCCATGGCGACCATCATCATGTTCGCCACGGCGACCGACGAGCCACGCATGTACCCCTCCAGGTCGGAGTAGGTCTCGTAGCGGGCCTTGTCGATGTCCTGGATCATGGCGTCGACGAAGACGTCGATCTCCTCGTCGGCGATCCCGCGGTCCTCGGCGAGTTCGTGGAACGCCGCGAGGACGGGGTCGTCGGTCTCGCGTTCGCCCAGGGCCGCTGCCCTGATCCGTTCGAGTTCCGCCCGCTGGGTCTCGGCGTCGGGGGCGTCGGTCCGGTCGACCACTTCGTCGGCCACCCGGAAGAACGCGTAGAGGACGTACGTCGCGTGGCGCACCCGCTCGGGCAGGAGTCGGGTCGCGAGGTAGAACGTCCGCCCCGTGCGCTTGTGTATCTGCTTGCTCGTGTCGATGTGGTCGCTGGCTGGCATGGGTTGGTACTGCCGGCCGCGGCGCCACGGGAGACACACGACGTGACGGGGAACCGTTTCGGGCCGCGACTCCGGCTTTCTGTACAGTACGTCGCCTGCGTATTTAATAAACGACCAACCCAACCTGTTTGGGTCACCCTTCCGCGGGACGAACGCACAGCTTACGGCGGTGGTGAGAGGTGGTGGCGCGTTCGCCGGGTCCGAAAAGCGCGCGTCAGCGGTCGGGTCGGCGCGGCGGGTTCAGGAAGAGTCCGTCCGCCACTGCCAGCGCGCCGACGATCGACGCGGCCGCCACGAGCGTCGTGATGCCGAACGAGGAGACCTGCGACGCCGCGAGTGCGACCAGGAACGCCGCAGGTATCACCAGCAACAGCAGGTCGTACCGCGAGAGTCCGTCGTCCGTCCGCTCGATCGTGGTCGTTCGTGGCCTGTTACTGGTCGCCATCGTTCGACACCTCCTGTTCGATCGTATCGGCACTATCCCACTAAAATGTTACTCGCATTCCGTTCTCCGAACACACTTCGAACCACCATCGAATTGCCATCGAACCACCATCGAACTGCCATCGAACTGCCATCGAACCACTATCGAACCGCCATCGAACTGCTAACGAACAGTAGCAGATAATTCTAATATTATTTCTATAGCTACTCGTCTCGTCCTGGCGAACTGAACACGATGGAACGGTACGCTGGCGCGTCGAGAACCGGTATCGGGATATCGGGCGAAAATCGAGTGCGTTCGAGTGGAACCGGGCGCGGTCAGTCCTCGTCGACGACATCGATGCCGCGGTTGTTGACGGCGTCGGGGTCGAGGCCGACCTCGTTGAGGAACTGTTTGTACTCGCGCTCGCACTGCTCGGCGTCTTTCTGGTAGTTCGAGGCGTGGTCACACAGCGCCGCGATGCCGTCGGGAACGTCGTTGGTGTGGACGATCCAGTGGTTGATCAGGTCCGACAGGCGGCGGATGGGCGAGGTGAAGTGGCCGTATATCTCGAAGTTGAGCGCGTGGTGGCCGCCGAAGGGGTCGCTCATGTACTTCGCGCGTGGCATGACGAACATCACGGCGCGCTGGATCTTGCCCAGCTGGCGTTCGGGGGCCTGTTCGAGGGTTGCGTTGACGGCCTTGCGGGGATCGTCCCACGAATCAGCGGGGATGGAGACCCCCTCCAGGTCCTGGATCTCCCGGAGCGCCTCGTCCCACTCGTCGGGGGAGGGCTGGGGGTGGACGCGGTACATCGCCTCGACGCCACGGCCCCACATGAGTTCGTGCGTGACGGCCTTGTTGGCCTTGAGCATGCACTCCTCGATGATGGTGTGAGCCCTGTCACGGCGGGGATTCAACACGAGAGAGCCGTCTTCCTTGCGCTGTTCGTGCATCCGGTCTGCGAGTTCCCAGGCGAGTTCGTTCTTCTCGGCGAGGTCGACGTCGGGGTCTTCGAGCAGATCGTCGGCGGTGTCGGGTTCGTCCAGCAGCGTCTCGCACTCGGAGTAGGTCAGACGGGCGTCCGAGCGGACCACCGACTTGTAAATCTCGATCTCCTCGTAGGAGAGGGTCTCGGGGTCGAGGTGCATCTCCACCGTGTGCGCGAGTCGGTCCTCGTTGGGGACGAGCGAGCAGACCGTCTCCGCGAGTACGGGCGGGAGCATGTGGACGGTGTAGGCGGGGAGATAGACGGTGTTCGAGCGCTCGCGGGCTTCCTCCCACATGGCGGTGTCGGGGGTGACGTAGTGAGAGACGTCGGCGATGTGGACCCAGAGGACGTACTCGTCGTCGCGTTTCTCGATGGAGAGGGCGTCGTCGAAGTCCTGGGCGTCGACGGGGTCGGTCGTCCACGTCGTCATCCCGCGCAGGTCCGCGCGCTCGTCGACCTCGTCCTGGATCTCGCTGCCGACGTCCTCGGTGCGGGCGGCGGCCTCGTCGAGCACCTCCTGGGGGAACTCGTCGCGGATCTCGAACTTCTCGAACAGTTCCTCGCGCTTGTTCTCGAGGTGGCGCGCGAGTTCCTCGTCGATCTCGACGGGGCCCTGACCCTCGATGGTGCCGGCCTGGGCCTGTGCGTCCTGGTCGCTCATGCTCCGGCGTATGACGACAGTGGCCATATGTCTTCGGTGGTCGCGCGGTGCTGGCCGTACGGGTGAAGCCGGGACTATTTAAGTTCGGAGAGCCGGTCGGTCCACGTGTGAACGGACGGACGCAGACTCGCCGGGCTGTGCTGAGCGGGGTCGCCGGGATGGTCGCCGCAGGCGCCGTCACGACCGGCGCGAGCGCGTCCCGAACGGCGACGGGTACGTGGCCCCAGTACGGATACGACGCGGCAAATACCGGGTACGTCCCGGATGGAACGGTCCCGAGCCGAGGTGTGACGGCAGACTGGTCGTTCCAGGCGGGCGACGGGACGCTCGTCTCCCCGGTCGTCGCGGCCGGAACAGTCTTCGTGACGACCAGGTCGGGCACGCTGTACGCGGTCGGAGCAGCGTCGGGAGACGAGCAGTGGTCGGTCGAGTACACCGGCGACAACGGGTGGACGTCCCCGCCGGCGGTCGCCGGTGGCACGGTCTACTTCGGGACGATAAACGACGACCTGGCCGCGCTGGACGCCGCCACCAGCGAGGTCGAGTGGCGCGACGAGACGGACGATTCGCTGGACTGGGTCCTCTCACCGACCGTCCGAGAGGGGACCGTCTACACGGCGTCGAGCAACGCACGGGCCAACGCCTTCGACGCTGAAACTGGATCCCTCCGATGGGAAGACGAGCTCCCCGACCCAGCTACCACGCCCGCCGTGGCCGACGGAACGGTCTACTACGGGAGCATCAACAACGCGAGTGGACGGGTCACGGCACTGTCGGCCGCCTCCGGGACCCGTTCGTGGACGAACCCCCTCTCGGAGACCGCGAAGCTGATCGCCGCGCCGGTCGTCGCGGACGGGCGAGTGTACGTCGCGAGTGACGACAGCAGTCTGTACGCGCTGGACGCCGCCGACGGTGACGTACGGTGGTCCTACGAGGCCGGCGAGGACGTCAGGGGAGCGTTCGTCCCACCGACGGTCGCCGACGGCACGGTGTACGTCACCCACGACGAGGCGGCCGTCTCGGCCGTCGACGCGAGTTCGGGCGACAGCGAGTGGACGGCTGCCCTCCCGACGTGGTCTCACTCCAAGCCAGTGGTCGTCGGAGAGACGGTCCTGGTCGGGACGGACGGCGGGACCCTCTCCGCGCTGGACGCTGCCAGCGGGAACCAGCGCTGGACACACGAGTTCGACGGCGACGATCCGGTCTCGACTGTGGCCTACGCGAACGGGAGGGTGTACGCCTCGGTCGGCGACACGATGTACGCGCTGGTCGCAGCGAGCGCACCGAGCGCTACCGAGTCTCCGACCGCGACGACGGACGGGAGACGGACGACCGCCGACTCGCAAAACCGGGGCGGACAGACCGCCCAGCAACCGGCGTCACCGTCCGCGACTCCCACCCCGAACATCCCAGCAGACGGCGAACAGTCACCCGCCGACGAGACGGCGTCCGACACCGTGGCCCCGGAGACTTCCGCCGCAGACGGGGCGGGGTTCACGGTACCACTGGCGCTTCTCGGGTGCGGGGTCTCGGTGGGGATCTCGCGCTGGATACGCAACAGCACCGGGACCTCCGACCAGTCCGACTGACCGAGCGGTCGGCGTCGGCGTGGAAAACGCGGACGGATCGATTACCGTTCTTCGACGGATTCGTCGCGTCGTTCGGCGAGGTCGAGGTAGGCACCGACGAACGACTCGCCGTCGCCGTCGGCGGCCATCGCGGCGTCTTCGAGGAGGGCTTCGAGGTCGCCGCGGGGCTGGTGACACCGGTCGCGGTCGCAGGGCTTGCAGAGGTACTCGAACTCCTTGTCCCGGCGGTCCCAGCGGTCGCCGTACTTGTCGTACTCGCGTGCCTTCGAGCGGGGGACCGTCTCGCCACAGGCGATGCAGGTGACTTCCCGGCCCCGTTCCCGATCCGGGGAGCGCCACATATATCGGGGTTGAACGCCCCACCACTTAGCCGTTTTCGCGCACGCCCGAGGCGGCTTTTTGTTCGGGGGTCGACGACCCGCAAACAGACAGTCCCACGAGCGGATCGCCACCGGGGAGTTGCCGGACACGGAACGGGCGATTTATCCGCTGGCGCGGCCTCCCGACCGACATGAACGTCAAGTCTCGCCACCACCTCCGCGCGGACGCCATCGACGACATCGAGGACACGCTCGCGACGAACCTCGGAGTCGACCTCGACGCCGACACCTACGAGCGCGTCGAGTTCGACGACAGCGACTGGGACGTCGTCCTCGTCGACGGCGACCCGCTCGTCCTCTACGTCGAGGGCGAAGACGGCGACGGTGCGGACGAGAGCGAACCCTTCCTCACGGTCCAGGGTGCCAACGCCCACCCGCCGGAGCGACACGTCGTCACCGTCGACGCCGGGGCGGTGTCGTTCGTCTCCGACGGGGCCGACGTGATGCGCCCCGGCATCGTCGAGGCCGACGACGACATCGAAGCGGGCGACCTCGTCGCCATCGACGAGGAGAGCCACGGCAAGTTCCTCGCCATCGGCCGTGCCCGGACCAGCGGCGACGACATGGTCGGTGATTCCGGCAAGGTCGTCGACTCCATCCACCACGTCGGCGACGACCTGTTCGAGTTCTCGATCTGAGATCGGCGGTTCGAGTCGGGACCGCTTCGTACTCGGTGTGGGTCGGATAACGAGCATGGTACGCTCGATCTCTTCCCCTTTGATTCCGCGCGTGAGAAGCCTTTTAATACTCCATCGATATCTCGGAAACGATTTCCAGCTACGGCGGATTGTTCTGCGAATTCAGTAGGCTCGGGTCTCCGGTCTCGGCGGCTGCGAACCAGCAGGCGATGACTGCTAGTGTCACTCGCTCCGGCGGGTGATCGGGACCGATACAGGATTGGAGGTGTTGTGACGGGTCACTCGGTGGGTGGAAATGCCGGACAGGGTCGCTTGTACCTGCGTTGTCCCCCTCGCGTCCGAACCGGAATTCCAGACCGTTTTCCCGGTAGTGATACTTGTAGTCGCCGTTCTGCCACCACTGGATATCGAAATACCCGCCTTTCTGAGAGATGCCCGGACTGACGGTGAGCCTGACCTCCCGAGGACTGATCGGGTCCGCCTCGTACGGACCGTGCCTCGTGTTCTTGAATCTGACCTCGTAGACACAGTCTCCCAATCGGTCTTGGAATACGTTAGCCGCGGAAATGATGGCGTCTTGATCGATGGGACTCCCACTCCCCACCGCCATGACTTACCACAGCGGTCGCTCAGGCGGAGTTTAGTTCTTTGTCTTTCCCGTCGGTGTCGCCGAAGAGCTGCTCTTCAGACCGCTGTAAGTCGACGTACAGCAATGCCGATCGCAGGTATTTCCGGTCCACGGACGCCGTTCTCCAGTGCGAGATGTCCTCCCACGTCTTTTCGTCGAGAGGGTCGTCCAATAGAATCACCTCCTCCGGACTGTCCTCACCGTATTTCTCCTTGTAGCCCCCGATCTCCTGTTCCAGTCGCTGTAGCGTGGTTTCGAGAGTGGCTTGAGGTTTCTGAGCGAGCTCACGAATTCGCTTGATCCGATACCAGTCGGGATCTCGCTGATAGACGCGACCGTTATCCGTGGACTCTGCGAGCACCGTCCCTTCGTCGGCGAGTTCGTTCAGCTTCTTTCGCGCGGTGGGTTCAGAGACGTCTGCGAGTTCAGCTGCTTCCGCCGCAGAATGCGGGCTCGTCGCTCTAACGATGACCTCCCTCACTCGCTGGCGTGCAGTTGTCCCTTCAGACCAATCTGCTTTGACAAACTCGTCGAGGTCCTCATACTCAGATGGATCTTCCTCAAAGGGGTCGATCTCGTCAAGATCTGGCTCCTCGTCCGGTAACTCACCCGGGTCGGGACCCATCGGTCGATCTTCTTCGGTAGGAGTGGGTTCAGTCATGTGTCTCCTAGTACCGACTGGAGAAACAAATATTTTTCGCAGAAATATATGTTGTGCCGGTGTTGAGGAACGGGAAGAGGCGTTTGGGGCGGAAACCACTCGGACCGCTTACTCGCTACGAGAACGAGTTCGACCGCACTCGTCTGTGAGAGCTGAAAGCCCTCGGGTTGCTGGCGGTCGCTGCGCGGCGATGGCTTTCATCTCACGAGCATGACTGCGGTCGTGGGAGCTGTTCCCCCGTAATCGAGATTGCTCTCGACGGGACAGAAAGAGAAGCGACGGCGGTCAGCGGTCGCAGTCAGTTCTCCTCGGAATCCACGCCCGCGTCGTCGTCCTCGCCGTACGCCGTCTCGATAGACCGGAGCGTCTCGACGGCGCGGTCCTCGCGGCTCTCGGCGTCGCGGCGGCCGTAGCGCACCTCCTCGAAGAGTTCGGTGAGTTCGGCCACGTCGGCTTCGTCCATGCCGAGGTCGACGGCGGCGTCGGCGAACTGGCCGGGCGTGGCGCTGTCGGGGTTGGGGACGTGCAACAGCGAGGTCATCTCCCACCACGCGCGGTAGACGGCGTTGTCGACGTCGGCGTTGTACTGCTCGATCCGGTCGGCGGCCTTGCCGGCAGCGGCCGCAAGGTCCGCGACGTCGGCCGGCTCACGGTCGTCCTCGTCGGTGGCGAGCGTCTCGACCGTCTGGTCGCCCGACGCGCGGTAGAGGACCGCACCGACGGCCAGCAGGGCGAACGCGAACACGCCTCCGGCGACCATCAGCGGCATCTCCAACCCGACGAAGGGACTCTCCGGCGGCCCCGGCGGCCCGTTCGGTCCACCACCACCGGTCCCACCGCCGAACGACGCACAGGACGTCATGAGGAAGTACCCGAGGAACGCGACCGGTGCGACGGCGTAGGCCCCCAGCACGGCGGCACCCGTCGAGTAGACTCGCTTGAACAGGTAGAGCACGCCCCCGAACGCGCCGAAGTAGACCAGCCCACCGTACCACGCCGCCAGCGGCTGGATACACTGCTGGAGCGGCGCCGTGATGTCGATACCCGGACCGCCCGGCGTCTGGATGTCCACGTTACCCTCGACACCCGGCAGGGTGACTCCGGGCCCGCTCACTCCCGGCAAGTTCACCCCCGGCCCGGTCACCGACGCGCCCCCCGCTGTGGTGACCGACTGTATCGTCGAGGCGGCGACCGCGATCGCCACGATACTCACGAGTCCGATGCCGACGAGGCGTGCCGACTCCGCCGACCGATAATCCATGATCGTTACGAGTGTTTACTGATATATATGTTTTTCTCCGCTCATATGTGGCTGACGTCAGAGTCAGACCGAGAACCGCTTACAACTGAGTTAGCGCACCTCTCGAACTAACAACCCAGTCAGAGTATCAGACTAACAGAATAGTCAGAAACTGCCACACAGGACCGGTGACAGCGGACGGGGACCGTGCCCGGCACGGCCCGGAGTGGTGGCGGCGCCGGTACGACGGAACAGATACTCGGACGGATCGGCGTTTCGGGCGATGTCGGCGCTAGAACTAAGAGAGTCGCGCCGCATACGTAATCGACAGTCGGACCGGACAGATGACAGACCCAGGCGCGGGGCGACGATACGTCGAGGGGCGGCCGCGAGTGCTGGTCGTGGCCGACGACGAGCACCGCGACTCACTGGCCCACCGGGCCGACGAGACAGTCGATGGATTCGTTGTCGAAACCGCTCCGACCGCCGACGACGCGGTCGCGGCCCTCGACGAAACCGTCGCTGTCGTCGTGACGACCGAAACGGTGCCTGGGGAGTCCGCGGCCGATGGGTCGGTGGCCGACGGGTCGGTGGCCGACCTCGCCCGCCGAGTGACCGAGCGGGACCCGCCGCCGGGCGTCGTCGTCTTCGCCGAAACGGTCGACGGGACGGTCGGCGAGGAAGCGGCCAGAGCGACTGCGACGGGGCCGGTGACGCTCCAGCCAGTCCCGGGATCTGACCTCTCGACGTGGCCGGTCGCCGGGCCGGTGACCGAACGCGGCGAGGAGTATCTCCGGCGGCTCGAACGGGCGGTCGAGAGCGACGTCCTCCGGACGCTGTTCGGGGACCCGGAGACCTCGTTTTTCGTCACGGACGAGGCGGGCCGCTACCTGCTGTTGGGCCCGTGGGAGAACGGGCCCGCCGCCGAGGAGGCGCTCGGGGAGACAGAGCGGGCGGTGTCACGGCGGGTCGACCTCTCGGAGACGTGGCACGAGGCGGTCCTGGCGGTCGTCGAGTCCGGCGAGGCCGAGTACGGGCGGGTGACGACCACGGGGACCGACGACCAGCTGGCCTTCGAGACGACACTGCTCCCCTGGTTCGACGAGGGCGGCTCGGTTCGGGGCGTGGTCGGCTACCGGCGGCGGATCGGCGACGAACAGACCCGGGCCGAGCGGCTGGCCCGGCGCGTCGAGCGCCTCGAGGGGTTCGTCGACCACATCAGCCACGACCTGCGCAACCCGCTGCTGGTCGCCGACGGCTATCTCGACCTGGCGCGGGCGGGCGAAGACGGCGCGCTCGACCGCGTCGCGGACGCCCTCGACCGGATGGAGGAACTCATCGACGACGTCGAGACGCTGGCGGGGAGCGAGGAGGCCAACGCGACGCTCGAACGGACCGACCTCCGGACGGTCGTCACCGACATCTGGGACGTCACCGGGCGACCCGCCGACGGGGCGACGCTCGTCCTCAACGTGCCCGAGGGAACGGTCGTCGACGCGCCCGAGGGGGAGCTCCGGCCGCTGTTCGAGAACTGCTTCGTCAACGCCGTCGAACACGCCGGCCCCGACGTGACCGTCCGCGTCGGCACGTTCGACGGCGGGTTCTACGTGGCCGACGACGGCCCCGGCATCCCGCCCGAACTCCGGAGCGACGTCACCGAACGCGGCTTTACCACCGCCGAGGACGGCACCGGCATCGGACTGGCCGTCGTCTCGGGGGTCGCCGAGAGCAACGACTGGGAGTTTTGCATCACCGACAGCCGACCGACGCGTGGCGGTGCCGCCGGTGGCGACGCACGATCCACCGCTACGACGGCAACCGACGAGCGCCCGGGCGCGTGCTTCGAGTTCCACGACGTCATGTTCGTGACCGACCCCGACCGGACGGTCACACCCGGGGAAGCGCTCGAACTCACCGACAGCGCCGACGTCGGAGCGGTCGAGATCCCGGGAGAGTCGACGTACGACGCGGGTGCGGACCGCTGGACGGTCACGGGCGAGGGTATCAACGTCTACCGCGACCAGATAGGGTTTCACTACGTCTACGCGACCGTCGAGGGCGACGTCCGTATCGAGGGAACGATCGCTGGCGTCGAGGAGGTCTACCCCTTCAGCAAGGGCGGGTTCATGATCCGCGACTCGCTGGTCCCGGACGCGGCACACGGCTACGTCGGTCGCATCGCGAGCGGGGAGGCAGAGGTGCTCTGGGGGACCGAGCACGGCGCACACACCCGGAGCCAGCAGTTCGACGCCGGCGGCGAGCGCCTCGACCGCTTTCGCATCGACCGCGAGGGGTCGCTCGTCACCTGCTGGGCACAGCGTGGCGGCACCTGGCTCCCCGTCGACCAGCGTCACGTCTCCCTCTCTGACCCCGTCCACGTCGGCCTCGCCGTCTGTAGTGTCTCCCCTGGAGCGTCCTGTGCGGTCACGTTCGAGGACGTCTCAGTCTGCCGACTCGAAACCGAGTGACTGCGAGTGGTCGCCCGGTTCGCCGCCGGGCGCGTGTGAGCCCGATCGGCCTCAGTAAGCTTCGTCGATGCGGTCGTACTGGTCGTCGGAGAGTGAGACCTCGACGGCGCCGACGTTCTCCGCCAGCTGGTCGACAGTGCGTGCGCCGAAGATGGGGACGCAGGTGAACTCGCGTTGGTCGATCAGCCACCGTAGCGCAACCTGTGCGGGCGAGGCGTCGACCTCGTCGGCGACCGACTCGACGGCTTCCAGCACCCGCCACTGCCGGTCGGAAAACTCCAGGTCCCAGTCCTGCAGGTCCGCACGCGACCCTTCGGCGGCGTCGCCCTGCGAGTACTTGCCGGTGAGGAAGCCGCCGTCCAGCGGTGAGTACGGACAGACCGCCAGGCCCTGGTCTGCACAGACGTCGAGGAACCGCTGTGGGCGCTGGGTCGCGCTGAACAGCGGTTGCGTGACCTCGAACCGTTCGAGGTTCCCGACGTCGCTCTGCCAGAGCCCCTTCGTCAGCTTCCAGGCGTCCTTCGAGGAGCCCTCGTGGGTCGCAGAGGCCGCCAGGTAGTGGACCTTGCCCTCCGAAACGAGTTCGTCAAGCGTGCGGAGCGTCTCGCGGATCGGCGTCTCGTCGTCGAACCGGTGGATGTAGTAGACGTCGAGGTAGTCTGTCCCGAGGCGCTCCAGTGTCCCCTCGATCTCCGCGCGGATGTTCTTGCGCGAGAGGTTCCCGCCGAAGCGACTGCGGGCGGCGCCGTGGACCTTCGAGGCGATCACGTAGTCCTCGCGGTCGCGGTCGTCGAGCCACTCGCCGATCCACGCCTCGCTGGTCCCGTTCGGGTCGCCGTAGACGTTCGCGGTGTCGATGAAGTTACCGCCGTGCTCGTCGAAGGCGTCTAGCAGTTCGTGGGCGGTTTCCCTGTTGGTCTCGACGGTTCCCCCCGACTCCTTGGCGAAGCGCCAGGTACCAAAACAGAGCTTCGAGACGTCCAGTCCGGTGGAACCGAGTTTCGTGTACTCCATACGGGGCGGTCACCGCCGAGCGGGGAAACCGTACGGGAGTCGGAAAACGTGGGTGGGTTTCCGGTGGCGCCCGGTCGTCGTGGCCGACCGCCGGGCGACGTTCGGTGCGCCGAGCGTCGACGCGACCGGGCCCGGACCACCCGAGCACTGATTTGCCGACGGACGAACACCGAACTGATGTCCGACGTCACGGCCGCCTACGGCGACGAGCTGCGTGCGCTCGCCGAGCGCCTCGTCTCCTTCGAGACGACCACCGGGAACGAGGCCCCCGCCCAATCGTGGTTGCGGGATCGCCTTGCCGACCTTGGGTTCGAGACGTATACCTGGACCGCCGACCCCGAGACGCTGGCGACTCACCCTTCGTTCCCGTCCATCAACGCCTCGTCGAGCGAGGACTCAGAAGAGGTCAACGTCGCAGACCGCCCGAGCGTCGCCGGTGTCCTCGAATTCGGCGACTCCGACGCGGGGCGGACGTTCGTCCTGAACGGCCACGTCGACGTCGTGCCCGCGGGCGAGTCGGGCTGGACGGACGACCCCTTCACGCCGCGGTGGGACGGCGACCGGCTGGTCGGCAGGGGCGCAGTCGACATGAAGAGCCAGCTCGCGGCCTGCGTCTTCGCCGCGCGAGCCCTGTCCGACCGGGTCGAACGCGGTGATCTCGGCATCGACGGTCGACTCGTCGTCGAGAGCGTCGCCGGCGAGGAAGACGGCGGTATCGGCGCCGCCGCGGCGGCCCTGTCGAACCCCTATCCCTTCGATTGCGACGCTGCACTCGTCGCCGAACCCACGGACATGCGCGTCGTGACGGCCACGGAGGGCTGTCTGATGGGGCGCGTCGAGATCGAGGGACGACCAGCCCACGCGGCGCGCAAGTGGCAGGGCGAGTCGGTCCTCCCGCACTTCGACCGCGTTCGCGAGGCGCTCGACTGCCTCGAACGCGAGCGCGCCGAGCGGGTGAGTCATCCCCTCTACGACCGCTTCGAGACGCCCTGGCCTATCGTAATCGGCCGGGTCGACGCGGGGACGTGGGCGTCGAACGTGCCCGGCGAACTCACCGCCGAGGTGCGCGTCGGCGTCGCACCCGGCGAGTCACTCGACGCCGTCGAGCAGGAGGTCCGAGACGCCCTGGCCGAAACCGCGGCGGACGACCCGTGGCTCGCCGACCACCCCCCGAGATTCGAGCGGTTCGGCGTCCAGTTCGCGTCGGCCGAGATCGACTCCGGTGAACCGGTCGTGACCGCCCTGCAGGACGCGTTGCGTGCCAGCGGCCGGGACGAGAGCGCCGTCGCGCCGGTCGGGGAGACCTACGGCAGCGACGCCCGCCACTTCGTCGAGGCGGGGATCCCGGCTGTCGTCTTCGGGCCCGGGCGTATCGAAGACGCACACTTCCCCGACGAGTCTGTTCGCTGGTCCGACGTAGAGACTGCGGCCGACGTGTTTGCCGAAACCGCGCGGTGCTTTCTCGCTGGCGAGGAGGGCCTGTGAACGGTATGTGCAGGGTGTGAATGTAACGCTGGTTTCGTAGGGAAGGGTTTTGGAAGAAACTTGCTCTGAAGACTGCACCGCACTCGTTCGTGAACGTTGAAAGCCCTCGGGCCGCTGGCGGTCGCTGTCTCCGAAAATCGAAGATTTTCGGGATGACGAGAGAGCCACGGTCTCTCGAACCAAGCGGGATATTCTCGTTCGGACACCCGCACCGCACAGCGCTCACTCGAATAGGGCCCGCTCAGGCGACTCCGCTCCCTACGGTCGCCGCCAGTTCCGGGAGAGCAAGCTCTCCCGACGTCCCGTTCGCTTCGCTCACGGGACCGGCCCTCGCCCTTTCAGTCCACCAGGAAAAGTACGTTGCACAGGCGGTTTCGACGTGGAACGTCCGGTAGCCGCCCCCACAAACACCGTCCTGGCGGACTGGAAGGGCGAGGCGTGCGTGGCGCGACGCGCCACTGGCCGAACGGGGAGGGACGACCCGTGAGGCGGGGTCGCGGTGAGCGTAGCGAACGGAGTCGTCTCAGCGACCGCGAGCGCGCCGAGGGCTTCCATCCCACGATCGCGAGTGCGGTCACGACGAGTACGACTGCGGTCGCGGAACCTGCGACAACTCAGATTGTTACATTCACACTCCGTCTCGAACGTTTCTACGACACCTTCGCTGGGGGAGGGAACCTGGAACCAGTCACTCCTCGTCCGCCGGCGTCTCCTCGTCGGGTCCGATGGCGACAGTCTCGATCCGGGCGCCGTCGACGGCCTCGACGGTCAGCCGGTAGCCGTCGACCGTGACGCTGTCGCCGACCTCCGCGGGGCGCCCGAGCTGGTCGAGCACGAGGCCAGCGACCGTGCCGTAGGCCGCAGTCTCGAAGTCGGAGTCGATCTCGTCGTTCAGCAGGGGGATGGGGATGGCCCCGTCCGCGACGTACTCGCCGTCGCCGCGGTCCTCCACTGACGGCTCCAGTGCGGCCTCGTCGAAGTCGTCGCGGATCTGGCCGACGACCACCTCGACGGCGTCCTCGACGGTCACGATCCCTTCGAGGGCGCCCCACTCGTCGACGACCGCCGCCATCTGGCGCTGCTGGGCCTGGAACTCGGCGAGCAGCGCGTCGACTCTCGTCGTCTCGGGGACGACCGGCAGGTCCCGCGCCAGGTCGGCGGCCGTCGCGTCGGTGTCGCCGGCCTCGCCCGCCTGCACGACGTCCTTGACGTCGACGAATCCGACGATCTGGTCGTCGTCGGGGTCCACGACCGGGTAGCGGGTGTGGCCGTGTTCGACGACGGCCCGCCGGAGGTCGGCCAGTGACGCGTCCGCGTCGACGCTCACCACGTCCGGTCGCGGGACCATCACCTCGCGGGCGGTGACGTCGTCCAGGTCGAACACCCGCTCGATCATCTCGACTTCCGCCGCGTCGAGGTCGCCTTCCTCGCCCGCGTGACTCAGGACGAGCAGGATCTCCTCCTCGGAGAGCGTCTCGTCGGTCTCGGAGGCCGGCGGGACTCCCAGGGCGGTGGTGACGGCGTTGGCCGTCCCGTTGAACACGACCAGCCCCGGCAGGAACAGGTAGTAGAAGAACTTCATCGGCGGCGCGAGAAACAGCGCCGCTCGCTCGGCCTCGGCGATGGCGACGGTCTTGGGCGCCAGTTCGCCGAAGACGACGTGCAGGAACGTGACGACGCTGAACCCGACGACGAGGGCGACGAGGTGGGTCGTCCCCGGCGGGAGGACGTTCCCCAGCACCGGTTCGAGCAAGGCGGCGACGGCCGGTTCGCCGATCCACCCCAGCCCCAGCGAGGCGATGGTGATCCCGAGCTGGGTCGCGGCGAGGTAGTCGTCGAGCGAGGCCAGTGCCTCCTGGAGCGTCTCGGCGCCGGCCCGCCCCTCCTCGACCATCTGGTCGACCGCGGTCGAGCGGACCCGCACGAAGGCGAACTCCGAGGCGACGAAAAAGCCGTTGAGCGCCACCAGCGCGAGCGCGGCGAGCAGGCGCGCACCCGAAGCGACCAGGTCTACCATGCGACCGCCCCACGGAGGCACCCACCGACGTGTCGTTCGATCATACGCCGCGTACACCCCCCGACTATCTAATGGTGGTGGCCGCGCGGCCGAAGAACGCCCATTCCGGGAGCGGACGACACCGCGCGACGATACCCGTGACCACCCACAGTCAGTTGCGGCCCCCGCGGTCAGTCCCCGGCGTCCTCGTCGTCCTCGTACTTCTCCTCGTAGCGCTCCAGAGCCATCTCGTATCCCTCCTTCGCCAGTTCGTAGGTCGACCGGAGGTCCTCGATAGGCGTCTCGGTCGCGTCGACGCGCAGGTCGTCGTAGTAAGGATCCATCTCCCGATCCTCGGTCGTCCGAACGAGCAGCGCCGCGCTCTGGACGTGCAGTTCCTCGCGTTTGTCGCCGCCCTCGGCGTGGCCCGCAGCCAGTGCCTCGACGAGTCGCCCGGCCAGTGGCGCCACCTCGTCGTCTCCGTCTCGGGTCCCGTCTCCGTCGGCGTCGGTACCGGAACCAGACGTGGCGTCGGGGTCGGGCGCACCGTTCTCGTAGGTTTCGGCGACGGCCGAGACGACCTCCGCGCCGGTGAGCAGGTTGCCGGCGACGGTGTAGCTCTCGCCGACAGTGTGTCCGAACCAGGGGCGACACTCCTCGCCGGAGAAGGCGAACTCCCCCTCCGCGCCGACGCCGTGGAGCTGGCGCCCTTCGCTCCCCGGGTCGGCGTTCAACAGTGCCTCCAGCGCGTCCTCGACCGCCAGCCCGTCGTCCAGGTACTCGATACCCTTCCGCCCGAGGTCGACGTTGACCAGGCTCTGGGTGGCGACCGCGCCGTTCTCGCTGGCGAACGGACAGAGCGTCCCGACGCCCGCCAGCCGGGTCGTCACCGCGACGCCGTAGCGGGTCTGGTCGTCGCCCTCCTCGTCCACGTACGGTTCCCGTACGCAGATGCTGAACGTCATTACCCGTGGTGCGGACTCGTCCACCGTATAGCTGACCCCGGAATCGCGTCCGGGTTCCCTCCACAGCCACCGTCGCGTGTCAGCCGCCATACCGCCCACCGTGGCGCGCGTCGTCGAGCGTGACCGAACCTCGTGAGGGCCGCGAGACGAAGCCGCGCGAGGGACGAGTAGCGCAGGAGCGAAGCGACGAGCGACGCAAGAGGTTGGGGAGGTGTGAGGCCGTCGCGGTGCTGTGCGGTTGCGGTGGTGTACGGGGCGGTCGCGGTCCTGTGCTGTCCTGGCGTCCTGGCGACCGCGAGCTGCGAGGTGCGACGCAGGAGCGCCTCGCATGCGAGCGGGGAGCGTAGCGACCCGTGAGCGGCCCGAGGGCTTTCGTCCGACACCGTCGAATACGGTCGATCCAGCTCTATTGGGACCTCCAACGTCTGATAGAACTTGCGTGCTGCATAGAGAGTGTCTGCAGTACGGTCGCTGAAACTCGGGACTGTTCGAGTAGTTCGAGAAAACCGTCCGTGGGACGGTCTCCGGGGTGTTTCAGAGGCTCTGAACCGTCAGTCCGAGACCGAGCAATACAAATACTACACCGGTGATCCTGGTGACACCGATCCACGTCTCCGAAACCTCGACGTCTTCCATCTGCAGGCGTGTTCCTGTCGCCTTTTGATGACGATGGATGGTTGCGATCCGGTCGGGAACGACGACGGAGACGAGCCCAAACACCAGTAACAAAATCGGGACGAAATCTACCATATCCGGATGGGATTACGGGTGGACATTAATTTTTGGGGACACTGGAGTCGGGGTTCAGAGACGCGCCACCTATGATGTACTGCCGCTGGAACCTATCATAAATAGGATATTTCAGCAAGGCAGTCGATCTAACATCCCGCGAGCAGACAGCGGGCGTCCAGGACCCGTATTGAGCGCGGGTACTCCACCACATACCGAGCGGATCGCCGCCCCGGCAGAGAGGCGAAACACGTTCCAGGGGATTCCACGGAAAAAGAGCGTCTGACGTAAACTACAAGCCGTCGGGGCACAGGTAAAGGAGTATGGGACTGATGAGCAAGATCATCCCCGACTCCGGGGGGACCCGTCAGAAGGAGGATTACGTCGAGATCGACAGCGACGCCGTCGATACCGGGGCGATGGCCGCACAGACTGAACTCCGTATCGCCAAGATCAGCGACAAACAGGACGTCATCGACATCAAAGACGCCGTCTACGACGGTGCCGTCGTGATCGCGGACATCACCCGCCACACCACCCAGGACCGGACGATGGAACACATCACGGACGAACTCAAACAGGTCGCCGACGAGGTGGGCGGCGACATCGCCCAGAAAGGCGACGACCAACTCATCATCACGCCCCACGGCGTCGCGATCAACCGCGACCCGCTGGGCCAGTAGACGACCCACACATCCCGTTCCAGCGGGCGTCCCGTTCCAGCGGACCGTCGACGGGTCTCCCGGCGAGTCGGTCGGTGTTTTTACAGCGGTACCAGCAACGTCTGTCCAGAGTCACGACGGTTGTCCGGCGCGATTTGGCCGCGAGACACGCTGGATGTCGAATATTCGCGAATAGGACGCGCTCGGCGTGCGGAGAAACGACCAGAAAACACTTACCGTCCGTCGCGAACGACAGAAGTGGCCGCCCCGGGGTACGGCGGCCAGTGACAGGGACTGTGGTGTGGCCCTACCCATGACCACAGTGCCGTCGTTCGCCCCGGATACTTGTTCGGCCGCCTCCGAGCGGGCGTGTGGAAACTAAGGCCACGAGCGTATTTACGTCTGCTGTCGGGCCGTCCCGCGGGTCCTGGCAGCCAGTGCTGGGCAGAACTGTCCAGTCACCACTGCGATGGGACTACTCGCTCGAACGGCGAGACACGGCGGCGAAAAGGATCGCGTGCAGACCTCAGACCTCGTCCGCTTCGTCGGGGCTGTCCTCGACGGAGCGTTTCATCGAGTCGCGGCGCGACTTGGCGTCGCGGCCGGTCGCTTCGAGGAGGAAGTCGTTTTTCGCGTCGACGGCGTCGGCCGCGGCGTCGGCGTTGCCCTCGGCGATGACCTCCTCGGCCGGTCGTTCGGTGAACTCAACGGCCAGTTTGTCCTTCTTGCTCCCGTACTCGACGGCACCGACGACGATGCGCTCGAAGACCGGGTTCTCCGGGTCGCCGACGACCAGGAGGTCGCTCCCGTTGTACTCCTCCGTTCCAGTGACGGTCCCGAAGTAGTCCTCGACCGTCGCCTCCATGTCTTCGATGCGTTCTTCGAGGTACTCGCCCCGGCGCATCTTGTACTCCCGCATGGCCGGGCATTTGCGAGGACCCCCCTTACCTCTTTCGAGGACGCGTCGCACCCCGACTCGCTCCACGCCCCAGTTCGCGTCAGTTTCCGCTGTCTTCGTCCTGGACGAGCGTGCCGTGGTGACACTCCGGACAGAAATCGCCTGCACGATGAGGGGAGGACTCGACGTCGGCGGTGAACCCACACTCCGGACACTTGTACATCCCCTCGGGGACGGTGACCGTCGGCGACGCGGCCTGCTCGAGTGTCGGCCCCGCATCCGCGTCGTCGGTTCCGTCGGGTACCGTCTCGTCGGGCCACTCGCCCAGCGGTCCGTCGTCCCCTTCTCCCTCCTCTCCGGCTTCCGCTTCGGGCCATTCGGCGTCCGCCGAGCCCGACCGGGCCTCCTCCTGCTCGGCGTCGGACTCGCCCGACCAGACCACCGAGTCGTCGTCGATCTCTTCGACGTCCGTCCCTTCGTCACTCTCCTCGGCCGGTTCGTCGGCTGTCTCGTCGGTCGGTGACTCCTCGGGCCACTCGCCGGGGTCGCGCTCGTCGCCGCTGTCGCCGTCGATGATGACCGCGTCGTCGGTCACCTCACCGTCGTCCGCGTCGGCCCCGACGTCGGCGACGCTCGCACCCGCCTCGGCATCGGGAATCTCCGTCGGTTCACCCCGGGCCTGTGCCTGTGCGTCACCCTCCGCGTCTGCGCTTCCGGTCCCGGCGTCGTCGCTCCCGAGGATCTCCGCGTCCTCCTCCGCTGGGTCGGTCGTGTCCTCCGTGTCGACATCGTCGGTCGTCGCGTCGTCGTCTGCGGGTGCCCCGTCGTCCGAGGGGGCGCTCTCAGTCGCGTCGTCGACGTCACCGGTGTCTTCGGTCGCCTCGCCGGACCCGGCCCCGTCGATCAGTTCCGCGCCCGTACTCTCGGCGGTGGTGTCGGTTTCGGCCGCGTCGTCGGCCATGGCCGTATCGGCCACGTCGTCTGTCTCGTCGACCGACGTGGTCTCGCCCGTTTCGTCGACCACCGTAGTGTCGCTCGGATCCTCGACTGGCGGGGTGTCGTCGGCGTCGTCGATCAGCACGGCATCGTCGGTCACCGCGTCCGAGTCAGCTGTCGACCCGGCGGACGGAACCTCGGCAGTCTCGGCACCTGCAGTCTCGACGTTCGCGTCGGCCTCCGGTGCCTCGGTCGTTCGCACTTCCTTGTTCTCGGAGACGACCCGTGTCTCCCCACACCGGGTACAGGCTTCCAGCTCCGTGGTGACGATCACGACTTCGGAGCCGTCCTCCTCGCGGTCGTGTTCGACGGCCGACTCGTCGAACCGGTGGCCGAGGAGCGAACACTTGAGACTCATTGTGAAACTGTGTCAGCCTGCGCCTCATAAGCGTACTGCTTACCCGGGGGAGGGTAGCGAACGCGTAGATCAGCGTGATGGGGATTTGCCCCCACCGCTTCGTTTCGTGGATGTCCCGGTAGCCGACTACGGGGGCTGCGAGCCGTGGGGCGCTACGCGCCTCGGAAACCGAGCAAGCCGAACGGGGGGACACGACCCGTGAGGCGGGGTCGCAGCGGACGTAGTGAGAACCGTAATTTGTGCAGCCCGCTCCGGGTCGCCGGCGCGTGCCATCGGCCGTACCTGTCACGGACCGGAACAGATTTCGTCCATCAGTTGAAACGACAGGGAGATGCAGCGAACGCGACGGCAGCTACTCGAACTCGGGGGAGCAACGCTCGCGACCGTCTCGCTGGCCGGCTGTATCGGCGGCGAGATCGGGGCCGACGCCGATGGTTCGACCGACGGCGGGACACCGACCGACGGTGGATCGACGCCGACAGCTACCGCCACAGACACACCGACGCCGACGGAGGAAGCAACGCCCACGGAGACGTCGACACCCACGGAGACGCCGACGGCGACCGCAGCGGCCGAGGTGCCCGTCGACCGGCCGGCCACCGACCTGGCGGGCTATACGGAGTGGTTGCCGGCGCCGTCGGCCATCGAGTTCGTCCCCGAGGCGGGCTACGCCTTCCTGGCGTTCGCACCCGCCCAACTCGTCGAACTGAGCGACTCGCTCGGCGACGGGGCGACCGGCGCGCTCACGCAGGAGACGGACAATCCGGGGATCGACTCGCTGGCCGACGCGACGGCGCTCGTCCAGTTCGCCCGGTCGGCGTTCGTCTACGAGGCCGACTTCGACCGGGCGACCGTCGAGAGCGAGTTCGAGGAACTGGGCTTTTCGGAGGCAGGTAGCCACCGCGGGTACACGGTCTTCACGCCCGGGTCGGGCAGTGCGGGGAGCGACACCCGCGCTTCCGCCGTCGGCGACGGGGTCGTCGTCAGCGTCGGCCAGTTCTCCAGCACCGACGGCGTCGACAAGCGCCCGGCGACCGAGGCGATCATCGATGCCAGGACCGGGAACGCCGAGCGCTACACCGACGCGGTCCCCGAGTGCGGGCGCCTGGTCGACGCGCTCGGTAACGGCCACCTCGTCGCCGGCCGCACCCACGAGAGCGGCGCCACGTTCGAGGGCGCGGTCGGCGAGGGCACGTCGGCACACGTCACCAGCGAGCAGACGCGCGTCCGGGCGAGTGTCGTCTTCGACGGTGAGGCCGACGGAGCCGCCCTGGCCGAGTGGGCGAGTGGTGCCGAGACGTTCCACGGGCAGGAACCGGCCACTCGCGCGGACGGGTCGGTCGCTACCGCCGCCGCGCTGGTGCCCTCCGGCGACATCACGACGTTCCCCTCGGAGTACCCCGGGCCGCCGATACCGGACGACAGCGGGCCAGGTACCCCACAGATAGACTTCGAGTTCGAGTACGACGAGACCGGCGACGACCGGGGGATCCTGACGATAACCCACACCGCCGGTGACACCGTCCCGGCCGACCAGCTGTTCGTCCGCGGGTCGGGCTTCGCCGACGTGAGCGAGGCCGATCAGACCGCCGCCGGCCCGTGGCAGGGGACCGTGAGCGGCGACGACGACGCGATCTTCGCGGGTGACTTCGTCGACGTCGGCGTCACCGCCGACTACGAGCTACAGCTCGTCTGGGAGGCAGCCGACGGGAGCGCGGCGGCGACGCTCGCGGCGGACGAAGGGCCCGACGCCTGAGCGAGAGCGGCCGGAGACCAGCGAGTGCCTGCTCTCACAGCTCCGCGACGTCCTCGGCGGTGGGTTCGTGGTCGTCCGGGAGTCGGTCCATGCAGTCGTGACAGAGGAAGTGCTCGGAGCCGTCGGCGAGTTCGAGCGTCATCCCGCCGGTCGGCTCCGTGTCGCTCGTCCAGAAGCCGCCGATGCCGCCGGCGACGTTGACTTTCTCGTGACAGCCGTCACACCGTCGAGACACACGCGCCCTACGGGCAGGACCGACAAAAACGCGCCGGCCGTCGACCGTCGAGTGGGGGCGTATTGGCCTCGACCGATACTGGAATCGTGGTGGTCGATCGCTCTCTGGCCGTGACTGTGGTCGATCGCTCTCTGGCCGTGACTGTGCGATCGGCCGCACTCGACGGAGCGCGTCGAAAGCCCTCGGGCCGCTGGCGGTCGCTGTCACCGAAAATCGAAGATTTTCGAGATGACGAGAGAGCTACGGTCTCTCGAACCACGCGGGATATTCTCGCTCGGACAACAGCACCGCGCCGCACTCGCTCGAATAGGGCCCGTGCAGGCGACGCTCCTCGCTTCGCTCGACGCCAGCGGCCCTCGCCCTTTCAGTCCACCAGGAAGAATCAAGCCGCACAGGCCGTCTCAACGTAGAACGTTCGGTGGCTGTCCCAACAAAGACATCCCTGGCGGACTGGAAGGGCGAGGCGTGCGTGGCGCCACGCGCCACTGGCCGAACGGGGAGGGACGACCCGTGAGGCGAGCTCGCGGGCCGGGGGCCCGTGGTCGCCTGAGCGACCCCTATCCACGCGGGCGGTGCTGAGAGCGTGGATATGTCGCTCAGCGGCCGCGAGCGCGTCGAGGGCTTCCATCGCGCGACGATGACTGCGGTCGCATAGACACTGGACGACTCGATCGCTGTTGTATGCCTCACACCTCCCCAACCTCTTGCGGTGCTCACTCCGTTGCGCTCCTCATCCCTCGCACGGTAGGTCTCGCGATGAAACGCTCGACAGCGCGCGCCACGGTGGCTGGTCGGCGGGCTTCGGTTCCGTTTTCGTGACTCCATCGCGCGTATCCGATCGTTCATAGGCGAGGGCGCCCGAGCGGGGAGTAGATGAGTAGCGACGGGACCGTGGCCGACCCTGCCGAGGGCTGGCGCGACTTCTTCGCGTTCGACGAACCCTACGAGAGCCAGTCCGACGCCATCGAGACGGCCATCGAGGTCGGCGAGCGCGAGGGCTACCTCGCCATGGAGGGCCCCTGCGGGACCGGCAAGACGATGGCCGCCCTGACCGCGGGCGCGGCGCTCGTCGAACACACCCGCAAGTACGAGCGCGTCGTCGTCGTCACGCCCGTCAAACAGCAACGCGCCCAGTTCGTCGAGGACCTGCGCGCGATGAACGCCCGGCTCGAAGCCGACGACGACACACCCGAGCCCCTGCGTGGCGTCGCCCTGACGGGCAAGCGCGACCTCTGTCCGTACGGCCGCGAGGGAGCGTTCCCCGAGGACGTCTCGACACACGACCGCTGTGAGGACCTGCGCGAGGACACCGCGGCCCTCGTCGAATCGGAGGGGAAATCCGACGACGCGCCGGTCGCCGAAGCCGCTATTCCGGCCGAGCCCGACGACGTCTGGTGGGACCCCGAACGTGCGAGCGACCTCGTCCGCGAGGCTCGCCGGGACGCCGAGACCTACCGTACCCTCGACTCCGCACTCGAGACAGCAGGTGCCGAATCCCCCTACCCGCGCAGTCAGCCCCAGGCCCCCGAGTCGATGGTCGAGGGCGACGATCCACCCCTCTTTTGCCCCTTCGAGGCCGACTGGTTCGCACGCAACAAGGGGTCGCCGGTCGACTTTTCCGCGGGCGAACACGGCGTCGTCACCGCCGACGACTACCTCCCCGCCGCCACCGAGCGCGGTACCTGTCCCCACCGGGTGATGAGCGTCCTGCTGGAGAACGCGGACGTGGTCGTCGGGAACTACAACCACCTCTTCGACCCCGGGACCCGCCCGCTCGTCGCCTCTATTCTCGATTCCCGAACCTTCCTCGTCGTCGACGAGGCCCACCGGGTAGAGGAGCGGGTGCGGGACATGCTCTCGGACAGGGTGGGCCGGGACACGCTCGTCCGCGCCCGCAACGACTGTGCGACGCTCGTCTCCCGGGCACGCGAGAGCGACGAGAACAGGCAGGCGGTCCGGGAGCGACTCGCCACCCACGAGGTACCCCTCTCGGCGGTCCAGCGCGCCCGCGAGTTCTACGAGGCGGTGATCGACTGGGTCGACGAGCGCGTCGAAACCCACCTCGACGAGGAGTTCGAGGGCGACTGGCGCGTCGGCGACCCCGCCGAGACGCTCCCCGAGTACGACGTCGAGGTCCCGCTGCGCGACCCCGAGACCGAAGAACCGGACGAACTCACCCGCTGGGCCGAACGCGAGGGCTACGACGGCGACGTCTGGCGCTCGCTCGCCACCGTGGGCGCCGCCGTCGAGGACGCCATCGAGGGACTCGGCCTCTCCCGGTCGTCGGTCTGTGCCCCGACGGGGGCCATCATGACTCGCTGGTGGGAGCGCGACCACGCTCGCTATCTCCGGGAGATCGAACTGGAACACTCCCCGAAGGACCCGAACTCGGCGGGGCCGGCCTACGAGCGGGCCTACACCGCGGGTCTGGTCTGTTTCGACTGCATGCCCAGCGACTCGCTGAAGGAGATCTTCGACGCGCTCGGCGGCGGCGTCCTGATGAGTGCGACGCTCTCGCCGCTGGACGTCTTCACGGAGGTGTCCGGCCTCGAATCGCTCCGCGAGGGCGGGTCGGCACCTGGCACTGGCAGCGGTTCGGCGCCGAGCAACGTCGATGACGGCGAAAGCGACAGGACACCCGACGACGGCCGGCCGGTCGTCACGAAGAGCTACCCGCTCAGGTTCCCCGAGGAGAACCGGGCGAGCTGGATCGTCGACGCCGAACCGTTCACCGCGCGCAACCGCGGCGACCCGGGGGAGATGGATCCGCTCGGAGACGGGTGGAACCAGACACGCGACGAGTACGCCCACGTCCTGCGCGCGGTGGCGCGCTCGCCGGGGAACGTCCTCGTCGCGATGCCCAACTACCGCGAGGCGACGTGGGCCGGCGCCTACCTCGCTGAAACTGTGGACAAGGAAGTGCTGGTCGACGAGAGTTCGAGCAACGAGGCGACCGAGGAGTTGAAACAGACCTTCTTCCGCGGGCCGGGGAAGGTGCTCGTCACGAGCACGCGCGGGACGCTCACCGAAGGTGTCGACTACGACGGCGAGAAACTCGCGGCGGCGCTGGTCGTCGGCGTCCCCCTCGTCAACGTCGGGTCGCCCCGCGTGCGGGCCGTTCGCCGGGCTTACGCCGACGCCTTCGGCGAGGACAACGCCTTCGCGTACGCGCTGACGGTCCCCGCGGTGCGGCGCGCCCGCCAGGCCATCGGCCGGGTCATCCGCGGCACCGGGGAGTGTGGCGTCCGCGCGTTCGCCGACCGGCGCTACGCCCCCGGGACGCGCCACTCCGTCCACGAGTACCTCTCGCCGGCCGAACAGACGGAGTTCACCCGCCTGACCGGGGAGTTCGTCGAGACCAAGCGCGACGCGTTCTGGGCCGACCGCCGGCCCGGGTGAGCCCGCCGCTCGGGACGAATCCCGTGGCGTACGGGCCGGTAAGCCGTCCTTATACGTGTGGGGGTAGTATAAAATTTCCTTCACGAGTCGGGTGGACTGGCCGCAACAAATATGAATGATGATTAGAGTTGTTTATGGGATGCCGGAGTGTGAGAACTGCGGGTCGTTCGTAACCGAGGCGTACATGCGCGTGTTCACGCCCGACGGTCACAACGGCCCCCGCGTCTGCCCGTTCTGTGAGGACAAACTCCGTGACGGTGCCGAGGTGCGCGAGGCCCGCTCGTCACGGTCATAGGCGTCAGCCACTGTGCGACTGTCCTGGGGGGACGGTCGTCTTCTCGCGGTTTCCGCGTCTCGTTCGAGCCGCAGGTCCGTCTGGATCGTCCGTTTCCGGGTCGGTGCGTGAAGAACCAGGATATAGAGACCGCACTCGACGTCGTGAGTTGAAAGCCCTCGCGCGCTCGCGCTCGCTGCGCGGGATATCCTCCCTTCGGTCGGATAGGGCCCGCGCAGGCGACTACACGAACGCGAGCGGCCCTCGCCCTTTCAGTCCACCAGGGAAAATTTGGTTTCACAGGCTGTCACAACGTGGAACGTTCGGTAGCCGACCCTGCAGATTTCGTCCTGGCGGACTGGAAGGGCGAGGTGGGCTCGCGGCGAACGCGTAGTCGCCTGAGCGGGCGACTATCCGCGCGGGCGGTGCTGAGAGCGCGGATATCCCGCGTGGTTCGAGAGACCGTGGCTCTCTCGGCATCTCGAAAATCTTCGATTTTCGGTGACAGCGACCGCGAGCGCGTCGAGGGCTTCCATCTCACGATCACGAGGGCGGTCACGACGGTCGCGACTGTGGTCGCGGAAGCTATCCCGATTCAAATCAGGAAATCTCTCGACCGCTCTGGTCGTTCGACAGCGGGCATCGGGTTGGTGATGGCGTAGTTCTACCACAGGGTATCCGCGCCACCTCTCGTCCGTCAATCCTCTTGTAGTCGCGACCGACGAGTACATCCGTCGGCCGGCACCACTCCGGATATGAGCGAGATCGACGTCGAACCGGTCGAGGAGATCGACGACGCGGCGGTCCCGACGGGCGTCGACGCGCCCGAGTACGTCCTCTACGGCGGCAAGGGCGGCGTCGGGAAGACGACGATGGCCGCCGCCACCGCACTCGCCAGCGCCCGCGACGGCACCGCCACGCTCGTCGTCTCGACCGACCCAGCCCACTCGCTGTCGGACACGCTCGAAACCGATATCCCCGCCGAACCGACGCAGATCCGCGAGGACGACCCCCTCTATGCCGCCGAGATCGACCCCGAGGACGCTCTCGAAGAGGGACCGTTCGCCGGCGACGGCGAGAACCCCATGGGCGGGATGCTGGGCGGCCTCGGGGAGGCACTGGCCGGCGGCGGACCCGGCGGGGTCGGGGCTGGCGGGGGCGGGGCCGGCGACACTGGTCCGGGAGCCGACGACGACCCGGAGATGGTCGACCCGCTGGGTGGCTCGATGCCCGGCGCCGACGAGGCTGCCGCCGTCCGACTGCTCCTCGAATACATGGACGACCCCCGTTTCGACCGGGTCGTCATCGACACTGCACCGACGGGACACACCCTCAGATTGCTCGAACTCCCGGAGGTGATGGACTCGATGCTCGGTCGCGTTATGACGATGCGCCAGCGCTTCTCGGGGATGATGGACAGCGTGACCGGCATGTTCGGCGACGACGACGGGGGCGCCGAGATGGGCGCCGAGGACCTCGAAGAACTCCGCGAGCGCATCGAGGTGTTGCGCGACGTCCTGCAGGACCCCGCCCGGACGGACTTCCGGGTGGTGCTCGTGCCCGAGGAGCTGTCGGTGCGGGAATCCGAGCGCCTCCTCGACCGACTCGACGAGTTCGGCGTGCCCGTCGGGACGGTCGTCGTCAACCGCGTGATGCAGGACCTGACCGACGTCGCCGACGTCGAGGCCGACTGGTTCGTCACGCCCGACCTGGACGACTGCGAGTTCTGCCAGCGCCGGTGGTCAGTTCAGCGCGAGGCACTGGGTCGGTCACAGGACATCTTCCGCGGTCACGACGTGCGCCGTGTGCCGCTGTTCGCCGACGAAGTCCGCGGCGAGGAGCTACTCAGGGTCGTCGCCGCCTGCATCGAGGACTGACGCCTCGCGAGCGCGTTCCAGACACGCCTCGACGTCGCCGGGGACCCTGAAGTCGGCGTCCGGTCCGAGCCAGAGGTATATCCCCGAGGTGTGTGCCGTGTAGAGTGTGACGCCGATACCGTGTTCGGTGACTCTGACGTCGGCGTGGACCTCGTTGTCGTACAGGTCGCCGCTGAGATCCGCCTGCTGGTGTTTCGAGACGCCGTCGCGGTGCATCTGTTCTGGTGTGCGCATGTCCCGGTCTGCCGCCCACTCCCGGTACAACACTTCGCCTTCGAGGAACTCCCAGTCCCGTTCGGTGTATCGCAGAGCCATCGTCAATCCCTCGCGGACGCGCTCGGGCAGAGACGAGAGAAAGTCGTCAGCTTCGGTCGCTGGCATTGGTAGCGATCGGTCGGGGGGTCGCTTAACCTTCACTCAGCGGTTTCAGCGCGCGAAAATCACCCGAGATACACGTCGCCGCCGCGCTCGTACTCCATGGCGGTCGCGACCGATTGGGCGACCTCGACTCCCCACTCGCGTTCGACCAGCCACAGCGCACAGTCGATCCCCGCCGTGATCCCGCCCGCGGTGACGACGTCGCCGTCGTCGACGACCCGGGCGTCGATGGTCTCGGCACCGCTCTCGCGCAGGTCGTCCAGCGCGCCGTGGTGGGTGACGGCCGGCCGTCCGTCCAGAACCCCTGCCTCGGCGAGTATCATCCCGCCGGTACACACCGAGACCAGCGTGGCCCCCGCGTCGTGGAGCTCCCGGATCGTCGCCAGCAGGTCCTCGTCGTCCGCTGCGGCGCGCGCTCCCTCGCTCTCGTCGCCGTCGTTCCAGCCGCCGCCCGGCACGACGAGGAAGTCGAGGTCACGGTCTGGCTCCAGGCCCCGGTCCAGGTCCCGCTCCCGGTCCGGACTCGCGTCGCTCCCGAGCACGCCGTCGGGTTCGACCCGGAGGCCGTAGGCGGCTGTCACTCGGTCCGTGGGTTCGGTCGCGAGGGTCTCGACCGTCCAGTCGGCGCCGCGCTTGCCGGCGTTGCCGAACACCTCGTAGGGGCCGATCGCGTCGAGTTCCTCGAACCCCTCGAAGAGGAGCACGCCGACGTGCTTCGTGTCGCTCATCGTCGTCTCTACCCTCCGTGGACGCGAAAAGCTACCGGCGAGTGCGAGTGGTACCGTACCAGTCGCCGCGGTCAGCGGTCATTCGGCGACCAGGGTCACTCCACGACGAGCACGCGCAGGTCGTTGACGTTCGTCCCCGTCCGGCCCGTATAGACCAGCGCGCCCCGACCGTCGAGGTACGTTCCGGCGTCGTTGTCGGCGAGTGCCGCCCTCGCTTCGGTGGCCGCGTCGGCGTCCGGAACCGTGGTCGCGTCGACGATGGCGCCGGCGGCGTCACTTCCGCCGTCCCGTCCGTCGGTGTCGACCGCCGCGAGGACGACGTCGTCGGGTGTTTCGGCAGCGGCACCGCCGAACTCCAGGGCCGCCCGGAGCGCGAACTCCTGGTTTGGGCCGCCCTCGCCGTCGCCCCGAACTGTCACGGTGGTCTCGCCGCCCGAGAGCACGACCGCGGGCGAATCGACCGGTTCCCCACTCGCCGCAACCTCCTCGGCGACGGCGACGTGTGCCAGTCCCTGCTCGCGGGCTTCCCCGCGAACGCGCGTCGAGAGCACGAGCGGGTCGTAGCCTCGCTCGGTAGCCACCTCACGGGCAGCGTCGACGGCCGTCCACGCGTTCGCGAGCAGGTGCGTGCTGACGTGCCCGAAGTCCGTATCGGGGCCGGGTGTCTCGTCGCGTTCGCCCGCGGCGCCCGACTGCAGGTGGGTTCGGACCGCGTCCGGCACGTCCAGGTCGTAGCGGTCGAGCACGGCGAGCGCGTCGGCGTACGTCGTCGGGTCCGGAACGGTGGGCCCGCTGGCGATCACACCCAGGTCGTCGCCGACCACGTCGCTGAACGCGAGCGTTGCGACCGTCGCTGGCGCGGCCGCCGCCGCGAGTCGCCCCCCTTTGGTCGCCGAGCAGTGCTTGCGGACGGCGTTGATCTCGTCGATAGAGGCACCGCTCTCCAGCAGGCGGTCGGTCGTCGCCTGCAGGTCCGCCAGCGTGATGTCGTCCGCGGGCACCGGCAACAGCGCGCTCCCGCCGCCGGTGATCACCGCGAGGACGAGCGTCCATTCGTCGGCGGCCTCTGCGAGTTCGCGGACGCGCCGGGCACCCTCGACGCCGGCCTCGTTCGGCACGGGATGGGTGGCCTCGACGACGTCGATACGGTCCGTCGCGACCGGGTCGTCCGTGACGATCACACCGCCGTCCAGGCGCTCGCCGAGCACCCCTTCGAGTGTCACGGCGACGCTCGCACCGGCTTTCCCACCGCCGACGACGACCACCTCGTCGTAGTCGGTGAGGTCGTAGCTGGCGTCCTCGATACGGAGTGTGTCGCCGTCCAGCGAGACGGAGTCTCTGAGTACCGCCTCGGGGTGGGCGGCGTCGATGCCCGCCTCGATGCAGTCGAGCGCGAGTTCGTGAGCGGGCGAGCCTGCGAACCGCTCGCGGTCGTAGATATCGGTCACGAGACGACCCACCGGACGAGTCGATAGGCGCCGTCGCGCCAGCGGTCGGGGAGGTGTCGCGAGGCGGCGACGAGGCGCGCGGTCGTCCCGAGGACGTATCGCGGTTCGGGGTCCGACGTGCTGGCGGCGTCGACGACCACGCGGGCGACCTCGGAGGGGTGGAGGCCGACGTCGCCGTCGCTCGCCAGCAGATTCGAGTCGGCGATGAGTTCGTAGACCGACTCGTAGTTGCCCCGGCGTTCGAGTCGGCGGAGCTGGTCGTCCGCGCGGTCGCCGAACTCGGTCCGGACGGGGCCGGGTTCGACCACGACGACGTTCACGTCGTACTCGTCTGCCTCGACGCGGAAGGCGTCCGAGAGTGACTCCATCGCGGCCTTCGAGGCGGCGTAGGGACCGGTCCCGGCGGTTGCGACGCGGGCCTGCGGGCTCGAGATGTTGACGATCGTGCCGGTACGACGCCGGCGCATGTTGGGCATGACTGCCCGGATCATGCGGTGTGGGCCGTAGACGTTCACGTCGAACTGGTCGTCGAGCGCGTCGAGCGGGACGTCCTCGACGGGGCCGTACTGGCCGTAGCCGGCGTTGTTGACCAGGCAGTCGATGCGTCCCGTCTCCTCGATAACCCGGTCGACGACCCGGTCGACCGCGGCGTCGTCGGTCACGTCGAGTTCGGCCGTTCGACACCCGGCGTCGGCGAGATCCGCCACGTCGTCGGTGTCGCGGGCGGTCGCGTAGACCGTCCAGTCCCGCCGGAGAAAGGCCGCCGCGGTGGCCCGTCCGATGCCCGTGGAGGCCCCCGTTATCAGCGCCGTCTTCGTCATGTTCGCGACGTGGACCGCCCGATAGTTAAGTGTCGACTATTCGGTGGCCGGTCCGTGGCGTGCACGCCCCCGGCTCTGCCCCCCGAGCGGGGTCCGCAACGGTCGGCCGTTCTACGCCGGTGAGCGGCTTCCTGACGGGGTCACCCGACGACCCGATCCGTTTTCAGGGGTGATAGTGTGGGGCATACGCTTATCTGTCGGCGACCAGCACGTTCGGTAGACACCCGGGCCATGGCGACCGACGACACATACATCGACGAACTGGACCTGTCCGCGATACGGCTGGAAAAACCCGGTTACGTGGAACTCGTCTTCGCGCTGGTGATAGTCTGGGGCTTCGGTGACGCGGCGTCGACGCTGTTCGCCTCGGGGGCGGCCGGCCCGGGGCTGGAGGCCAACCCCTGGATCCGGGTCCTCCTGGCCCACCACCCGCTGCTGGTCGTCGTCCTCAAGGCCGCCGTCGTGCTGTACGCCGCCGTCGTTCTGCTGGAGTGTCGCTCGTTCGTCGAGAGTGTCCCCGGCTGGCGCGCGTGGTTCGTCGGCGTCGTCGGCATCGGCGCCGTTATCGTCCTCACGAACGTCTACGTCGGGCTGGTAGCGCTGGCCCTGATCTGACCGCTGTACGTCGTCGAGAACTGCCGTCGCTGTCACTGCCGCTCAGGCCCGAGACTGTGACTGGCGGTCCCCGGTCTGCCGGTCTTTGGCTCCCGTTTCGCCCGCCAGCGGCTGGACGACGTCATCCGGCGGTTCCCCGAACGCCCCGGGATGGAGGACACTCGCGAGGTGTTCGAGCGTCTCGACCAGCCGCGGGCCGGGCCGGTTGACGAAGTGGTGGCCGTCCATCGCCACCGCGCGGCCGTCGGCGACGGCGGTCACGCCCGTCCACCCCGGCCGGTCGGTGAGTTCCGCGCGGTTGTCGAGCGTCTGGTCGAGGTCGAACCCGCAGGGCGCGGCGACGAGCACCTCGGGGTCGTACTCGCGGACGTCGGCCCACTCCCGGGGGCGCGAGCGCTCCCCCGTCTCGGCCATGCCGTAGCGCCCGCCCGCGAGTTCGACCAGTTCGGGGATCCAGTGGCCAGCGACCATCACCGGGTCGAACCAGTCGAGCACCGCCACGCGGGGCCGCTCGTCGAGCGTTCTCTCACCGCCGCTTCCCGCCTCGGCCTCGGCGACGCGACGTTCGACTGCCGCGACCCGTTTCCGGAGGTTCGCGACGACCTCGGCCGCCCGCTCCTCGCGGCCGGTCGCCGCGCCGATGGTCTCGATATCGCCGAACACGTCTTCGAGCGTGTGCGTATCGAGGGTCAGCACCTCGCAGTCCAGTCCCAGTTCCTCGACGGCGTCCCGGACGAGCACCGAGTCGACCGCACAGACGTCACAGACCCCCTGGCTGACCACCAGGTCGGGGTCGGCGGCGGCGAGTGCCTCGCGGTCGACCGCGTAGACGCCGCCCTCGCTCTCGGCGGCCGTGACCTGTTCGTTTATCTCGGCGCTCGACGCGTCCGGGTCGACCCGCGAGCGGTTCATCGCCGGCAGGTCCTCGACGGCCGGCGGGTAGTCACACTCGTGTGAGGTGCCCACGGGCTCGATCCCCAGGGCGTAGCAGACCTCGGTCGCCGACGGCAACAGGGAGACGACGCGCATATCGACCCCTGTGGACGCTGGTGACGTAAAACCCGCTATCGTCGGTTCCTTCCCCGATAAACCGCCGAGAGCTATATCGAATCGTGGGGGCGTCTCCGTGTTGACGTCGGAACGCGGGCAGCGGTGCACCGACCGAGTCTGACCGGCCAGAACCGGCGGTTCGGACGAGCGACACTGGAACCTGCATGTGATGGTGTTCATTTTATCAAGGTAACTCGATTCACACCAGAGGATGGGAAAGCCAGCTGTGGGGCGGCGCGAGGAATCAGCCAGTCGATCGACGGGCAGTCTCGGGTGGTCACAGTGACCGCCGGGACGAACGAGAAACTCGCTGCGCTCGGCCAGACCCTGGTCGTGGTACTCGCAGTCGTCGGACCGCTGGCGGCCGGCGCGGTCACGTTCTCGGGGTCGCCGCGGCGGCCAACGAGCAACCCGAGGTCGTCCGAGTGGTCGAGTACGACGGCAACATCGAGATCACGTTCGACGACGGCGTCGTACAGAACAACACGGTGAACGCCGGTGCCAGTTCCGGGACGGGCGACCAGTTGAACGAGCGCAACTTCACCGTCACCGTCGAGGGGAGCACGTACGGAGCCGACGCGGACTTCGACGTCAGGTACAGTTCCGGGACGGACCCGAACGGCGCGGGAGAAGACGTCACGTTCACGCTCGTCCCGCAGTCGAGCTGGGGCGACTTCGACCCCAACCAGGACGTGACCGTCACGATCAACGGCGTCAAGGCGGATCTGGCCGGCGGGCCGGTCGCCACGCCCGGGACCCGGGAGGTGACCGTCACGTCGCAGGTCGTCACGGGCGGTGGCAGCCACGATTCACGAACCGCCGCGGCGACAGCCTACCAGGGAGAGGTCGTCGCGCTCCAGGGGAGTCCTGGCGGGGCCATCGAGGTCAGGGAAGACGGCGGATCCGTCCAGTTCCGTAGCAACTTCGGCAACGCGACGGTGCGGGCTGTGAACACGAGTGCGTACAATGCGGGTTCGACCTACCGGGTCAGTTTCGGGAGTAGTACCGACCAGTTCTTCAACGTGAGCGGGCTCCAGCTCTCGGTCACTGCCGGGGACACCACGATAAACGAGAGCACGGACCTCACGGTCGACGTCTCCCTGATCCGCGACGGGCCGGCGACGGTCCGACTGCGAGACGCGGCGGGCGACGTCGTTCAGAGCCTGTCGATCGACCTGACGGGCGGCGACGAGACGACCGTCAACTTCCGGACCCAGCGTGCCGCTGACGGTCCCTACACGGTGACAGTCGTCGACAACGAGACGGCGACGGCCGCGACGACGGCACCCATCACAGTGACCGGCGACGCCGACTTCGGTGTAGCAGTCGACGGGAGTCCCGGTCCCGTCGCGGTGGGCGAGACGCTCTCGGTCGACGCCACCGTCACGAACCGCGACGAATTCCAGTCGACGGAGCAAGTAGCGTTGCGCGATGCTGGCGGGACGACCCTCGATACGGCGAGTGTCACGCTCGACGGCGGCGAATCCGGCACTGTCACGCTGTCGTGGGAATCGGCCCTCGCCGACGTCGGCGAGCGAACACTGACCGTCGCGAGTCCGACCGACACTGCGGCGACTGACGTGACGGTTCGCCGCTCGCAATTCGCCGTTCAGGTCGACGGGACGACCGGTCCCATCGCGGCCGGGGACACGCTCGCGGTGTTCGCGACCCTCGAGAACAACGGGGTCCAGGACACCCAGCCGGTCGAACTCCGGCGTCCCGACGGCACCGTCCTCGACCGGACGAACGTCACCCTGGCGGCGGACGCCGCAACCAACGTGACGCTCGTGTGGGAGTCGGGGATCGGCGCGTCGGACACGACCCTCACCGTCGCGAGCGTCCGCGGTAGCGACAGCACGGCGGTCGCGGTGCAGTCAGACGACTCGATCTCGGGGACCGACCCGAACCCGGACCCGGACACCTCGGCCCGGACGTCGACTGCCACGCCGAACCCGACCGCTACGCCGACCCCAGCGTCGACTCCGACACCCGGGTCGACCACCATGCCGATGCCGACTGCCACGCCGACGCCGACCCCGACGACGACTACCACGCCGACGCCGACGGCTGCGACGGTATCGGCCACGACGGCGCCGACCACCGCGCGACCGACGCCGACGACTGTCACACCAGCAACCGAAGATCCGACACCGTCACCGACAGCGACGACTACCAGCGAGGGCGGTCCGGGGTTCGGTGTCGTCGGTGTGGTGGCGGCGCTGCTGGCGGCAGTCCTCGTCGCCCGCCGACGGCGCTGACTACGCTCCGGGGTGTTCGGTCCGACTCAACACACCGGCTTCGGGTCGACGCCCATCCCTTCGAGTGCAGCGGCGTACTCGTCGTAGGCCGTCTCGATCCCCCGCTCGGCGGCCGTCTGGGCCTCCTCCCAGTCTTTGTCGCTCTCACAGACCGTCTCCAGTAGTTCCGCACCGGCCGAGACCTGGTCGTTCGCGTCGCTGCGCAGTTCCCGGACGAAGTCGGCGCCGGCGTTGTCGCCCTCGTTGACGAAGAAGTTGACAACCTGCAACAGTGTCCGGTCCAGGACCAGCCCGCGGCCGACCAGCGCACCCGCGCGCTCGGCGGTCGTTTCGGCCGTCCCGAGGGCCTCGTCGACGCCGTTCGCTCCGGGACCATCCTCGCCTGCGTCACCGGTACTGGCCGTTTCGTCGGTGAGTCGTTCGTGGAGTCGGCCGAGGTGTTCTGCCTCGGTGTCGGCGGCTGCCGCGAACGCCTCGGCAGCGGGGCCGCTCTCGTGCTCGGCCCACGTCTCGAACGTCTCGCGACCGCTCGCGGCGGTCTGGGCGACAGACGCCAGGACCGGTCCCTCCGCGAGGTCGGCCCCCGTCGCCGCGACGAGGTACTTGTCCGAGCCGAGCCGGTGGAGTTCGGTCGCCTGTGCCTCGCTGACCGCCTCGACGAAGCTATCGCCGTCCATACCCCTCCTTGGGCCGCCCGCCGCTTATCGGTGTGGGCGTCATCGGGCGGATTCGATATCGCGACGTACCGTTTATCGCGTCCGGGCGGCTCGGACACACCGGTCGGCGCTGGAGGGCCGGAATCGGTCGGAAACGCCGGTACCTGGCCGGAAAATCGGTGTCGGCGCACGCGAGCGACGACGACGGAAACCGATACCTCCAACACCGCTCGGTCGGAGTCCCGGTATATGCGGGTCCGCGCGTTCATCTACAACTCCGGGGTAGCCGCCGAGCACGCAGAGCGCGTCCGTGCATTGCTCGCCGACCGCGAGGAGACGGTCGACTTCCACGACGTCGGGAGTGGCGACGCCGACGACGCGCGCCGCGAGGCGATGCTCACTCTGCGAGAGTCGATGCGCATCGGCGAGAACCCCGACGGTATCTACGGGGAGGACGGCACCCCTGACTTCGCGACGGGCGTACTCATCACGGAAAACGATATCGGACGTCGCGAGGTACACGTCGGGCGTGATGCGCTCGACGCGCTCCGGGACGACGACTGATCTCGGCTGCTCGTTTCCCTCGCCGCGTATCTTATTCGCCCGGCGACCGTACCGACTGCCATGAACGACGACACCCCCAGTGTCTCGCCGGCCGACCTCCAGGAGCGGATCGACCGCGGCGACCCCGTGCGGGTGCTCGACCTGCGCAACCGCGACGAGGTCGACCGCTGGAAACTCTCGGGACCGGCGGTGACGGTCACCCAGCGCTCGAACGCGAAGTTCGTCCAGGCCACTGTGACGGACAGCGTCGACGAGTTCGCCGGGGGCGTCGACGGCGAGGGGCCGATCATCGCAGTCTGTGCCCGCGGGGAGGCCAGTCGCGAGGCCGCCGCGGCGCTCACAGAACACGGCTACGACGCCAGTAACCTCGAGGGCGGGATGGCGGCCTGGGCACGCCTCCTGACAGCTGTCGAACTCCCCGTATCCGACGCCGACGCCGGTGCCGACGCCGACGCCGATACCGACACCGCGGTCGTCCAGTATCGCCGACCTGCCAGCGGCTGTCTCGGGTACATGGTCGTCTCCGGCGACGAGGCGGCGGTCGTCGACCCGCTACGGGCCTTTACCGACCGGTACGTCGCGGACGCCCGCGAGCGCGGCGCGACGGTCGAGACGGTGGTCGACACGCACGTCCACGCCGACCACGTCAGCGGTCTCCGCGACCTGGCCGAAGCAGCCGACGCCGAGGCGGTGATGTCCGCCCCGGCCGTCGAGCGCGGCGTCACCTACGACCTGCGGACGGTGGCCGATGGTGACGGGATCCCGGTCGGCGACGTGACGCTCGAAGCGGTCCACGCACCCGGGCACACGACCGGGATGACCGCCTTCGCCGTCCACGGCGCCGGTCCCGCCGGGCGCGACGAGTCGGACTCCGACGTTCCGTCGGCGCTCCTGACGGGCGACAGCCTCTTCGTCGGGAGCGTCGCCAGGCCGGACCTCGAACGGGGTGCCGACGGCGCCGCCGACCTCGCGCGGGACCTCCACCGGACCCTGACCGAGCGCTTCGCCCGCTTCGGTGACGAGACACTCGTCGCGCCGGGACACCACGCCGAGGGGATCCAGCCCGGAACTGACGGGGCCGTCACCGCGCGACTCGGTGAGTTACGCGAGTTGCCGGTCTTCAGCGTTGACGCCGACGAGTTCGTCGAGTACGTCACCGCCGACATGCCGCCCCGGCCCGCGAACTTCGAGCGAGTCATCGCCATCAACCTCGGGCGGGAAGCGGTCGACGAGGACGAGGCGTTCGAACTCGAACTCGGGCCGAACAACTGCGCGGCGACGCCCGCCGACGACTGAGATGGGACCGGTCGAGGGCGGACCGCCGGCGGACGAGCGGGGCGAGAACGAACCGTCAGCGCGTCTCACCGCGGTCCGCGAGCGAATCCTCACCGGACACCGCGGGACACTCGCCGCGACGCTCGACGCGGCCGACGCGGTGGCGGCCTCCGGTGCGTTGTCCGACGGCCGCGCCCTCAGACGGCGACTCCGCGCGCGACTCGACGACCGTGGCCTCCTCGCGGCGTACCCGGTGGTCTTGCGGACCGCTGTCGATGCTGCTGGTCTCGCGCTCGCCGCCGACCCGGTGGCTGCGCCGCCGTACGTCGTCGTGACGAGTCGTGGTCCGGTCCTGCGCGGGTCGACGGGCGACGGCCGACTGGTGGTCGCGGTTCGTGCTTTCGACGTTCGCTCCAGCGACCCGGACTCGGACTCAGACTCGGACTCGGACCCGGCCCCGGCCCCGGACTCGGACCAGCACACTGGCCGAAGATACGTCCGAACGTCGTCGTCGTCGGACGCCGCGCTCGTCGTCACGTTTCGGTGACGACTGGAACGCGGTGCCGGTATCGTCTACCGCTCGGGCCGTTCGACGTCGACCACGTCACAGCCCTCGTCGACGACCAGCGTCAGGCTCTCGTCGTCGACGGTGAACGTCACGCTCGCTCGGAACGGGTCGCGCTGGCGGATCGCACTCCGGTCGGGGTCGAGGGCGTTGAACGTGTGGAACGGGCGGTCGCGGACGTCGATACCGTGGTCGAAGTAGAAGCCGCCGACCGCCGGGTGGTCGACCATCGCGCTCCCGAGGTCGCTCGCGATCTCCGCACCACACCGCTCGCACTCGTAGTGGGCGAACGGGAGGTCGGCCAGTTCCTCGGGGACTTCGGCCTCCGAGGCCGCGGCCAGCGAGCGGACAGTCAGTTCGACCGGCCCGTCGCAGTACCAGCAGAAGCCGTTCGACACCTGGCCGACGATGGTCCGGAAGTAGCGACTGGCGACCGCCGGTGCGGTCTCGCGGTCGTAGTCGGCGAAGACGCCCGGTGGCACCGGTGCGCCGAGCGTGAACGGGCAGTCCGCACACTCGATGGCGACTGCCTCGTCCTCGTAACGGAACGTCCGGGTCCCGCCACAGAACGGGCACGGGTCGTCCAGTTCGACTGGATCGAGGGCACCCGCCATCGTGTATGCCCCCGCGCGGATGGCGCCGTTGACGTGCATCCCGGCGAGTGCGAGTTCGTAGCCGTCGTCGGTCTTCCGGACGAACCGCCCGACGAGTTTGTCGAGGTGGTAGTTGAACCCCCCGGAGTCGGCGACGCCGACTGCCTCGCGCAACTCCGAGAAGGTCGCACGATGCCCCTCTGCCGACCACAGCGCCCGGAGGATGTCGACGCGGGTCTCGTCGGACAGGGCCGCGAACGCCTCCTCCGGTTCGCCCGTCTCGACCAGTCGTCTCTCGCTCATGCCTCACGCATCGACCGTGAGTGTGAAATGCTGTGGGGGTCCTCGCCCCGTCGCTGTGTGTCCGGTCGACCGTGTGGTTGACTGGTTTCGATAGGAGCCTTCGCAATCCCGTCTCGATCGTCCGTGAACGGGACAGGCGACTCACTCGGACGGATACGTCGCGAGCGCTTCGTCGAGTCGGTCTCTCGCCGTCCGGCAGCGCTCCAGGTCGGCGTCGACGGCGCCCGAAGCGAGACGGTCACGCTCCTCCGAACCGAGCTGTGCGCGAGCCTGCGCACTCTCGCGGAGGTGCTCGTAGTCGGTCTCACGGGGAAGGGCACGCACCGCCCGGAGCGCGACGAGCGGGTCGGCGTCCGCTTCGTCGTTCGTCGAGACTGTGTCACCCGTCTCCGGTGTCTCGTCTAGCGCGCCGACGAACCGCGCGACGACGCTCTCCAGTTCGCGAGTGCGATACCGGAGCACGTCGGCGTCGGACGGCGGCCACGAGACCGTCAGGGGTTCGGCGTCGAGTCGCCTGAAGAAAGTCCGGTGGGTGGCCACGTTCCGTTTGAGCGCGTCCGCGCCGGCGACGTAGTGGTCGAGTTTCGACCGCGAGTACTCCGCGTACTCCAGCAGTTGCGGGATGGGCTCGGTCCCGGGCTCGTGGCTCTCGACGTACTCGCGCAGGTCGTCGGGAACCGGCTGGAACTGGACGAGCGGGTAGTGGGCGGTGGTGGCGAGGAAATCGAGGACCGTGCGGGTAGCGGCGTCGTGCGTGAACCTATCGAAAGCTGCCGTCACGCGCTCGTTGTAGCGTTCGATGGGGTCGCGCAGGCGCTCGGTCGGCGCGTCGAGGTCGGCCTCGCCGAGGCGCTGGAGTCGTTCGAGGTCGTCGATCCGCTCGCTCAGGTCCTTCCGCCGGCGCTCGACGGTACGCCGGGCCTCGCGGTAGCGCTCGCGGGCCGCCTCGCGGTCGTCGAGGCGCTCGACGTCGTCGCGGACGGGCCCGAGCCGCTCCCGGACTCGCTGCCAGTCGGATTCGGTGAGTCGGCGCTGCTGGAGCAGGTCGTCGACGTCCTCGAAGACCTCGCGGCGGCGCAGGTCCCCGGGGAGTTCCTCCGTGAACTCGGCGACTTTCCCCTGGAACTCGATGAACGTCTGGAAGTCGCCGTCACCGGTGACTCGCTCCTCGTAGCGGTCGAACAGCGCCGTCAGCTCGTCGTAGCGGTCCCGGAGCGTCTCGAGTTCGCCCTCGCCGACTGCCTCGACGCGGTCGCGGGCGCGTTCGAGGTCGTCGCGGGCCGCTTCGAGGTCGGCGACGAGCGTCTCGGCGTCGGGGGCGTCGGTCGCGGTGGGACGGGCGGCGTCGCTCATGGCTCAGTAGACGTCGTCGGGGTCGAAGACGCGCTCGCCGACGACTTCGCCGTCGAGAGTACGGTAGAAGCACGATTCGAAGCCCGTGTGGCAGGCGCCGCCGTCCTGGTGGACGCGATAGAGCAGGGCGTCGCCGTCGCAGTCGACGCGGACGTCCTCGACGCGCTGGACGTGGCCGCTGGACTGGCCTTTCTGCCAGAGTTCGTCGCGACTCCGCGAGTAGTAGTGGGCGAGGCCGGTCTCGCGGGTGCGGTCGAGCGCCTCGCGGGTGACGTAGGCGAGCATGAGGACGTCCCCCGAGTCGGCGTCCTGTGCCACCGCCGGGAGGTACTCGTTCCCGTCGAACGTCAGCGAGACGGCGTCACCGTCGCCGTTTCCGGTGGCGTCACCGTCAGTGTCACCGGCGCTGTCACCAGTGCCGCCACCGGTGCTGTCACCCTCTCGGTCGTCGGCAGCAGTCATATCAGGAACCTCGTCGGTCGGCCCGATAGGTCTTTTGTCGCGGCGGACCGCTCTCGCGGCGAATCGGGAGATCTGTCGGGAAACTGGAATACTGTGCGTCGATCGAACGGTTTACGCCGTGGAACGACCGCGTGACGCGCACGGTGAATCGGGACGACGCCGACGAAGCGGAGGACAGCGACGACGGGGAAGCCCTCGATGCCGGTGGGGACGGCCTCGACGACAGCGAGGAGGGCCTCGATGGCGACATTCCCGACGACGAGCGCGACGCGCTGGTGACCGTCGCACACGGCGCCGTCGTGACAGCCGGCGGCATCTCGGTCCAGCGGGTGCTGACCGTCGGGGCGGAGACGCTCCTCGCGCGGAGCCTGGGACCGGTCGCCTACGGCGTCTACGCTCTCGCGTGGCGGATCGCACAGCTCGCCTTTCGCTTCGTCACCTTCGGGACCGTCCAGACGCTCCAGCGGTACGTCCCGGCCGCCGAAGGCGCGAGCCGCGGGCGGGTCGCCGGACTGGCCTACGCCACGACTCTCGTCGTCGGCGCGGCGATCGCGGCCGGCTTTCTCCTGGTCGCCGACCCCGTCGACGCCGCGACGGTCACGGAGCCGTCGTTCCGGCCGGCGCTGGTCCGGTTCGGCGCAGTGGTTCTGGCGGTCGGGTTCGTCAAGGTCCATGCCGGCCTGTTGCGGTCTGTCGGGTCCGCTCGCGGGGAGGTCGTCTTCAACCGGGTGCTCCGCCCGGCGGCACGACTGGTCGCCGCCGCCGGTGCGGCGAGTCTCGGCTACTCGGTGGTCGGCGTCGCCGGCGCACTCGCCGCCGGACTGGGGTTGCTCGCGCTCCTCGGCCTGCCGGCGACAGTCTCCGTCACGGGCATCCGGCCGACGCTCCGGAACGCCCGGACGGAACTGCGGCGCTTCTTCCACCACGCGACGCCCATCGCGCTGAGCAGCGTCGGGAAGATCTTCCAGAACCGCGTCGACGTCCTCCTCGTCAGCGCGTTGCTGACGGCCACGGCGACGGGCGTCTACAACGTCGTACTCGTCCTGGTGACGGTCGCGTGGATCCCCCTGCAGGCGTTCAACCAGTTGCTCCCGCCGGTGGCTTCACAGCTCCACGCCAGCGGGGAGACGGAGACGCTCAACTCCGTTTACACCGCAGTGACGCGACTCGTCGTCACGGCGGTCGTCCCGATCCTGGCCGTCCAGGTGGTTTTCGGCCGCGCGTTGCTCTCGGTGTTCGGTCCGACGTACGTCCGGGGGTACGTTCCGCTCGTGGTCTACCTCGGGGGCGTCCTCACCGGGAGCGCGGTCGGCGCGACGGGGTGGTTGCTCATGATGACCGACCACCAGTACGCCCGAATGGCGCTCGACTGGCTGCTCGCGGCGATCAACGTCACGCTGACGTACCTCTTCGTGGTCGAGTTCGGCCTCCCGGGGGCGGCGCTCGGGACGTCGGTCGCACTCGCCGTCCAGAACGTCACCCAGGCGTTCGTCCTCCGGCGATTCGAGGGGCTGTGGCCGTTCGACGCCAGTTTCCTGAAACCCCTCGCGGCCGGCGTCGCGATGGCCGGCGTCATGCTCCTGGTCAGGAGGGCGCTGGTGGGGTCACTGGCGAACTCGCTGGCGGGACCGCTGACGGTCGGTCTCGGGCTCGTCGCCGGCACCGGCGCGTATCTCGCCACGTTAGCCGCGCTGGGCGTCAGCGACCGTGACCGGCTGGTCGTGCGCGAACTCGTCGGGCGGTACCGGCGACGCGTGTCTACGGTGACGTCGTGAGGGCGGGGCCTGCGACGCACGCACGGCCCGAGAAACTATACCGGCGGCGGGACAACGACGGGCCGTGATACTGTATCGACTCCGGCGATTTCTGGCCGCCTGGCGTGAGGAGGACGCGCGCATCCAGGCCTTTCTGGCGTGGAACGCCACCAACACGCTGGTCGCGTTCGGTCTGCTGTTCTCGTCGTTTTTCCTGCTCGTCCTCGCGAGCGCCCCGGGCTACCAGCGGACGCTCCTGCTCGCCTACATCGGCGTCGCGGTCGTCTGGCTCGTCTCCGTGTTCGTCATCGGTCCCGTCTACGAGCGCTTCGCCCCCGATGAGCGGGAGTGAGCCGATACAGAGAGGGTGTAGATGTAACATTCTGAATTGAGAGAGTCACCGCAACCGCAGTCGTGCTCGTGGGGTGGAAGCCCTCGGCGGGCTCGCAGTCGCCTGAGCGGGCCCTATTCTCGCGAGTGCTGTGCGGTGCGGGTGTTCGAGCGAGAATATCCCGCTCAGCGACCGCCAGCGGCCGAGGGCTTTCAACCCACCACGTCGATTGCGGTGCTGTCGCGGAGTGAATTTCTTCAGCCCCACCACTGTACGAAACCAGCGTTACATCCACTGAACGAAACCAGCTCTCCGAGAAACCACTCGGAACGCAGCCGTTTTACCGAGCGCTCCGTCCGTCGGTCAGGAACCCTTCCCGGACCCCGACCGGACTACTGTTTGGCGATCCAGTTGCGAGCCTCGTCGAGGTCGCCGGCCATCACGTACGTGAAGTCCATGTCACCGGTCTGGTCGACGAACTGTTCCATCTCCATCTCGGCGATGACGCTGTCGGAAGTGACCGAGACGCTGTACTCGATGCCCGCCTCGATCTCCCGGGGCATCCACTCCTCTTCGAGCCACCGCAAGTCCTCCTTGTCGTGGGCCTTGATCCCGCTAGAGTCGACGACGAGTTTCGTGGCACCCTCGCGCTCGATCACGTCGAGCAACTCCTCACAGCCCGCGCGGAAATCCTCGCCCGCCGCGAACTGGTCCCACGTGAAAACGAGTGACCCGATCTCGGTATCTCTCTCGATCGTGTAATGCTCCGCGTCCGCGAGTACCTGCTTGGGCATAGTGGAGAGAGGTCAGTTCTCCGTATTCAAACCTTCCCGCCGAGTATCAGAGGGGAGAATGAGTGGGCCCCTGTCACGTCACTGCTCGGCGATCCACTCGCGGGCCTCACCCATGTCGCCCGCGAGGACGTACGTGAAGGGGAGGTCGGCGGTCTGGTCGACGAACTGCTCCATCTCCATCTCGGCGATGACGCTGTCGCCGGTGACCGAGACGGTGTACTCGATGCCCGCGTCGATTACTTTCGGCATCCACTCCTCCTGGAGCCACTCCTTGTCAGCCTCGTCGTGGGCTTTGATGCCGCTCGTATCCACGATCGACTTCCGCTTGTCCTCGCGCCGGATGACCTCGAGGAGGTGATTCGACCCCGCGCGGAACTCCTGACCGGTCACGAACTGGTTCCACGTGAAGACGACCGCGTCGATCTCCTCGTCCACTTCGATGGTGTAGTTCTGCGTGTCTGCCGCCACCTGTGTCGACATACGTAGATGACTCGGATACCCCCGCTTGAACGTTACTCTACACTATCAAATATGATATCTTGGGCCGGGGCAGGCCGATCGACTCGACTGCCCGCCGGTCGGGTCGGCTGGCCACTGGTCGACCCGACCCACCGACCATCCGGAACCGCTGTTTACCGCCCGGTAAAGTTTTAACCTTCTGGTCAGACTATGTGGGTGAGTATGACACGAACAATCATACAGAACGGGACGGTCGTGTCCCTGGACCCGGACGTGGGAGAGTTCGACGAGGCGGACGTCCTGATCGAGGACGGTGAGATCGTCGAGGTGGGACGCGGATTGAGCACCGAGAACGCGGAGGTGATCGACGCCAGCGACCACATCGTGTTGCCGGGGTTCGTCGACTCGCACATCCACCTCGCACAGACCCAGGTCAGGGGCGTCGCCGGGGACTGGTCGCTCATGGGTGAGTACTTCGACCACATGCTCGGCAACATCACCGGGCTCTACCAGCCCGAGGACATGTATCTCGGCGGGCTCTTCGGCGCGTTCGAGAAACTCCACACGGGGACGACCACGGCGCTCGACTGGTCGTATCCCAACACGCTCGAACACGGCGAGCGGGCCCTCGACGCGCTACAGGACGCCGGACTGCGCGCGGTGTACACCTACGGCCCGCCGGGTGACGACGCGGCGAAGTGGTGGTACGAGAGCGACGTCGGCCTCCCCGAGGAGAACATCCGCGAACTCCACGAGGGGACGATCCGCGACGACGACCTGCTCAGCCTGGCGCTCGGGCTCCGCGGGCCGGACTTCTGTGTCGACGAGACCGCCCTCGCCGACCTGGAACTGGCCCGGGAACTGGACGCGCTCGCGACCATCCACATGGGTGCCGCGCTGTGGCCGTCCTCGGTCTACAGTGAGGACTACCAGGGATTCGGCTGTCTGGCGGACGAACTCGGTCCCGACGTCAACGTCGCCCACGGGAACCACTTCTCCCAGGAGGACGTCGACCACGCCGTCGAGCAGGGTGTCTCCTTCTCGGCCACCCCGGAGGTCGAGATGCAGATGGGCCACGGCATCCCCGTCACCGGCAAGGTCATGGAGGCCGGCGGGCGCCCGGCGTGGGGTGTCGACGTCTGTTCGAACATCAGCGGGGACATCGGCAGTCAGATGCGAGTCGGCATGCAGGTCCAGCGGATGTTCGACAACCAGGAAGTCCTCGAGGGTGGCGAGGAGGTCACCGAGGTGAGCATCGCCTGCCGGGAGACCCTGGAGATGGCGACCATCGAGGGCGCCCGGGCGCTCGGCCTCGAAGACGAGATCGGCACGATAACCCCCGGCAAACGGGCCGACCTCGTCCTGTTGCGGGACAACGACTTCCTGACGGCGCCCTCGTTCGACCCGGTCCAGACCGCCGTCTTCCAGTCCGAACCCGCCCACATCGACACCGTCCTCGTCGACGGCGAGGTCGTCAAACGCGACGGGGAACTCGCCAACCCGCTGGTCGACGAGGAGTTCGACCGGTTCGTCGCCTCCGGCGAGCGCCTGGTCGAGGAGGCGGGGCTGGCGTTCTGATGCGACTCGGAACCTACGAGACGGGCGGCGCGACCTGGCCCGGTGTCCGGACCGACGCTGGCGTCGTGAGCCTCCCCGAGGCGGGCGAGTCGGCGGGCGTCGACCTCCCGGCGAATACGAGCGACCTGCTCGGGACCTGGGAGTGGCGCCGCAAGGTCGACATGGCCGTCGAACACGCCACCGAGACCGGCGTCGGCGTCTACGACGAGGGCGACCTGGCGACGCTGGCGCCTGTCCCGGACCCGGGGAAGATCGTCTGTGTCGGCCTGAACTACCGCGACCACGCCGAGGAGGGCGGCAACCCGATCCCCGACGAACCGGTCCTGTTCGCGAAGTTCCCGACGACGGTCAACGACCCCGGCGGCGAGATCGCGTGGGACCCCGACTACACCGAGCAAGTCGACTACGAGGCCGAACTCGTCGCCGTCGTCGGTGAGGAGGCCCGGCGCGTGGACCCCGACGAGGCGATGGACCACGTCGCCGGCTTCACCGTCGGCAACGACGTCTCCGCTCGTGACCTGCAACACGGCGACGGCCAGTGGGTCCGCGGCAAGAGCCTCGACGGGTTCGCCCCGACTGGTCCCGACCTGGTCACGACCGACGAGGTCTCCGACCCCCACGACCTCGACATCTGGACCGAGGTCAACGGCGAACGTCTCCAGGAGTCCAGCACCGACCAGTTCATCTTCGGCGTCGACGAACTGGTGTCGTTCTGTAGCCGGGCGTTCACGCTCGAACCCGGCGACCTGATATTCACGGGAACGCCCCCGGGCGTCGGCGTCTACCGCGAACCGCCGGTTCTCCTGGGGGACGGCGACGAGGTGACCGTCGGCATCGAGGAACTGGGCGAGTTGCACAACCACTGCGCGTTCGAGTAGCCCGCGTGCGACGCTCGAGGGCCCGCTACGCGCGAGTCGCGGAGTCGCGAGGGACCACCGCGCGCGACTCGCGAGGGACCGTTTCCCACGTGTGTGTGCCGTCCGCCTATCGGCAACGTGGTGGGAGGACGAGCAACCGCGATATCCAGAAAAATGGCTTCTTAGAGTCTGTAACGGCAGTATCGGCGTAAGATTGATACGAGTCTGTCCACTCGATAGCACATGGACTCGGACCAGGATTCGGAGTTCGGCGGGAGGAACGTCCTCGACGTGATGCGCCGGGCGAACCGGCGAGAGGACTTCAGCGCGCGCCGTCCCAGCCAGTACACGAACTGGATCGACGAACAGCTCTCCTGGAAGGAGACCTGCTACGTGGGGAGCTGGTCGTCGTTCGCGAACCTGAAACTCGAGGGGCCGGAGGCCATCGACCTCCTGGCCGACCTGAGCATCAACTCCTTCGCCGACTATCCCGTCGGCGGGGGGAAACACCTCGTCCAGTGTGACGAGAACGCGAACGTCGTCGCCGAGGGCGTCCTGGTTCGAGAAGCGGAGGAGCGGTTCATCGTCCACGGCGTGCCGGCCTACTGGACCGCCTACAATCTCGAAACCGGCGACTACGACGCCGCCTGCGAGTTCAGGGATACGTTCAACTACGGGATACAGGGTCCCAACTCGCTCAAGGTCCTGGACGAACTCGCGGACCACTCGTTGCGTGACGTCGGGTTCATGCGCTCCGGCGAGATCGAGATCGCCGGCGTCGACGTGACCGCCGTCCGCTTCGGGATGTCGGGCGAGATCGGGTTCGAACTCCACGGCCCCGGCGAGCACAGCGAGACGGTCTGGAACGCGATCCTCGAGGCCGGCGAGGAGTACGGCATCCGGCGGCTGAGTTCGGGGACCTCCTCCATCAACCAGCTCGAGGCCGGTATCCCGTCGCGGGTTCGCGATTTCGTCTCCGCCATCTTCGGCGAGGAGATGGCCGACTATCGGGACTACCTCCGCGAACACCAGACGCGGGATCTGATCACCCACGCCGTCGAGGGGAGTTTCGAGGCCGACGACATCAGCGACTACTACCGGACGCCGGTGGAACTGGGGTGGGACCGGTACACGACGTTCGACCACGACTTCGTCGGTCGGGAGGCACTCGAGGCGGAAGCCGCCGACCCGGAGCGGGTGCTGGTCACGCTGGAGTGGGACGAGGAGGACGTCATCGACGTGTACGCGTCCCTGTTCCGGGAGGGACCGGCGTTCAAGTTCATGGAGATGCCCCACCAGCAAAAGCGGTCGATGATCGCCGACCGCGTCCTGAAAGACGGCGCGGACGTCGGCGTGGCGACGATGCGTGGTTACAGCTACTACTTCCGGGAGATGCTCTCGCTCGCGACCGTCGACGTCGAACACGCCGACCCCGGAACCGAACTGACGGTGCTGTGGGGCGAAGGGGAGGACCCGGCCAGTCCGACCGTCGAAGACCACGTTCAGAAGGAGGTCCGGGCGACGGTCGCGGAGACCCCGTACAAGGAGGACAACCGCCGGAAGGACCTCTCCCAGGAAGAGTGACCCACTGAACAGAGACCGTGGCGCGCGCCGTCGAGCGTGCCCGAACGTCGCGAGGGCCGCGAGACGTATCGTGCGAGGTCTTCGCGAGCGGAGCGAGCGAAGGCTCGTCAGAGCTTGCTCTGACGGTGGACGAGCAACGCAGGTCGGAGGCCGAGTAGCGCAAGAGGTTGGGGAGGTGTGAGGTACACCGTCGCGATCGAACCGTCCGGCGTCTCCGTGACTGTATCCGTAATCGAGAGATGGAAGCCCTCGACGCGCTCGCGGTCGCTGAGCGGGATATCCGCGCTCTCAGCACCGCCCGCGCGGATAGGGCCCGCTCAGGCGACTCCGCTCACTGCGTTCGCCGCGAGCCCGTCTCGCCCTTCCAGTCCGCCAGGAGGTGTTCTCGTGGAGTCGGCCACCGAAGGTACAACGTCGAGACGGCCTGCGCGACGTACTTCGTCCCTGGTGGACTGAAAGGGCGAGGGCCGCTCGCGTTCATGTAGTCGCCTGAGCGACCCCTATCTGAGCGACCGCAGGGAGCGAAGATATGTCGCTCAGCGACCGCGAGCGTACCGAGGGCTTTCAACGCACTACATCGAGTGCGGGGCTGTCGCCGGAGAGCGTTGTTTCAGCTGTGAGTCGAACAGAACCGGCCCAGAACAACACGCCCGGAGTGCATCGACGACCTCTCGCTCTGTCACTCCAGTCCGATCCCGAAGACCTCGCGGGGGTTCTCCAGGACGACCTGCCGGATCGCGTCGACGTCGATGCCGAACTGGTAGAGTTCGAAGATGGCGCGCTTGAGCGAGAACACCTCCGAGCGGATCACGTTGGCTGCGTCGGTATCGATCATGATGCGCTCGGGGCCGTACTCGTCGATGGCGTCGGCGACCGTCTCGGCCGTAATCGAGCTGAACCACGACTGCCCGATGGTGAAACTCACCCGGCAGTCGGTCTCGTCCATGAGGTAGTCGAGGTTGTTCAGGTCGGCATGGGAAGCGACGATCTGCTCTTCGGAAAGACCCGCTTTGCGCGCGACATCGAGGTCGATCTTCACCGCTTCGAGCGCCGGGTTCTCGGCGTCGATCACGGGTTCCTGACCCAGGCCGGCGTTTTTCTCGTAGCCCGGCGTCGCCATCCCCGGTCGGTAGGGCCGCTCGGCCGGGCTCGCCTGGTTGGGCGTGTGGAGGATCACCGGGAGGTCGTTCGCGTCGGCGAGTTCCATCTGCGCGCCGACGACCGCGCGCTGGCTCTCCAGGCCCCACGTTTCGACGTGCTGTGCGGGCACGACACCGGTCTCGCCGATGGCGACGACCTCCTCCAGTTCGCAGTAGTCGGCCATCGCGTCGACGAGGTCGTCGGGGTTCTCGATGCGGACGCCGGTGTGGATCCCGAGTCCGAGTTTCGGCTCGAAGAAGTGGTTGCGCTCGATGGCGGCCCGGCGATTGATGGCGTCGTCCCAGAGGTAGCGGACGTCCTCGGCGTGGACGGGCTTGTAGGGCGTCCAGTGATACCCCGAGGCGACCATCACCATCGCTCGACAGCCCGACAGCGCGTAGCGTTCCCGGTCGTCCCACGAGAGGGTGTGTGCGTGGTTGTGGACGTCGACCCACGGCAGGTTGAGCAACTCTCTGGGGAGGTCGGGGTCCGAATCGACCGGGACGTCCCCGTCGTGGTCGCGCTCGTCGAGATACGTGGCGTCCGTCGGCCGCTTCGTCGGGTGTGTCATCGGGTCGAGTGCCTCCGCGGCCGCGTCGCTTCCACCGCATCGGTCGTCCCGTTCGTCCGCGTCTGCCTCGCTACGTCCATTCTGTCTGTCCGTACGTAGGGTTTTACAGCCTGGTAAAACTTTAGTATCTGCCGGACACACGCAGACCACATGACACGACAGGTCCGGGCGGACGGTGGCGAGGGCGGGGCCTCGGCCGGCGGCGAGAACGCGGCGTCGAGCGGTCCGCCGTCCGCGCTCGGTCGGTTCCTCTACAGCGGGATCCTCGCCTACATGGCCGTCGACGGGTTCAGGAACAACGACAAGCGCGTGGAGATCGCCGAGTCCAGGGGCGTGCCCATGGCCGAGCACGCGGTCCCGTTCGTCACCGGGATGCTCTTCGTGGCCAATCTCGGCATCCTGTTCTGGAAGTACCCCCGTATCTCGGCCGGTGCGCTGGTCGTCTTCTTCCTCGGGACGACGCCGGCTATCCACAACTTCTGGACGATGGAGGGCAAGGAGCGCAACGACAACAAGATCAACTTCCTGAAGAACGTCGCCTTGCTCGGCGGTGCGATCGTCTTTCTCGCTGAAGCCGACGAGATGGCCGAGTGAGTGGAGTCGTCTAGTTTGTTCCCGTGGATCGGACCGCTGCTCAGATGAACGCACTCGGCTCGCTTGTTAGGTGTCGTCTCTACCGCACTCGACGTGGTGCGATGAAAGCCCTCGGCCCGCTCGCGGCGTCCTCGGGAACGCAGTGAGCGGAGTCGCCTGAGCGACCGCGAGCGCGTCGAGGGCTTCCATCGTACGATCTCGACTGCGGTCAGGCAAACACCGGAGGACTCGATCGCTGTTGTATGCCTCACACCTCCCCAACCTCTTGCGCTTCTCGGGCCTCTGGCCCTGCGATGCTCGTCCCTCGCGCGGCTTCGTCTCGCGGCCTCGCGTTGCTCACGGCTTCGCCGTTCACTTCGAGGCGCGTGGCGCCTCGCTCTGCTCGGGCACGACTCGACGACGCGCGCCACGGTGGTTGGGTGGCGTTCGACACGAAACGATCCCCCCGTCAGGGTCCGAGCGGTGGTCCGTCTCGTCCTCCCGACTCGTCTCAGCCGATCTGACCTTCGAGCACGTCGTCGGCGGCGTCGATGAACGCGGCTTCCTCGCCGGCGGGGACGGTCGCACCGGCCGCGACGTCGTGACCGCCGCCGTCACCGCCGACGGACTGGGAGGCCTCGCGCATCACGACTGAGAGGTCGAGTCCCTGACGGACGAGCACGCCCGACCCGCGAGCCGAGACCTTCGTCTCCTCGTCGTTCTTGCGGGCGAAGGCGACGATGGGCTTGTCGGGGCTGACGCCGTCGGTGCCGATGGCCATCCCGGCGACGATGCCGACGATGGTCTCGCGGATTGCGTTGCCGGCGTCGAACCACTGGACGTGTTCCTCGTGGGTGACGCCCTCCCGGCGGACGTACTCCAGTCCTTCCGAGAGGTTGCGCCGGTGGTTCGCGAGGAGTTTCCGGGCGCGTTCGAGCGCGCCGTCGCGGTCGCCGAGACAGACCCCGAGCCCGACGTCCGCGCGTTCGTAGCGAGCGGTGGCGTTGAGCAGGGTCGAGAACTCGCTGGCGTCGCGCAGTTCCGTCCCCTCGGGTTCGTTCGTGAGTTCGTAGGTCGTCCCGACGAGCGAGTCGATCTTGTCGGCGGGCACGCCGCGTTTGACCGCCCGCTGGACGAGCGCGCTCGCCACTGTCTGGCGCTCGTCGTCGGAGAGGTCCGCCCACGTCCGCCACTCGCCCGCCGACTTGAGGTCGACGTCGAGGTCTTCGAGGAAGGCGACCGCGCCCGACTCGTTGCCCGAGACGCCCGGGATCTGGACGTCGGTCGCGTATTCGAGGAGCTTGGGGAGCGGGCGGGTCTGCTTGCCGTAGAGCGAGAGGTCGGTGCCCTCGGCGAGGACGCCCGCTTCGACCCCCTCGGCGACGAGACCGGTGTTGGCGCCGACGAGTTCCCCGCCGACGGCCTGCATGTCACCCACCGCACCGACCACGGCGAGCGCCGCCAGATCGCGGTTGGTGGCGGCTCCCGGCTCGGTCCCGTCGCCGTTCAGTCCGGGCTGGCCGCTCTCCTCGGCCAGTGCCCGCGCGAGGACGTAGGCGGCGCCGGCCCCCGAGAGTTCCGAGGCGCCGTCGATCCCCTCCAGCAGGGGGTTCAGGTGGTACTCCGTCTCGCGGTCGGCGGGCTGGTGGTGGTCGGCGATGACGGGCTGGAAGTCGCCGGCGTCTTCGTGGGCACCGATGTCGTCTAGCTGACCGCTCCCGAAGTCGGTAAAGAGGACGGTGTCGTACTCGCGGGCGGCGATAGAGGCGATCTCGGTCGCGTCGAGCTGTTTCTTGAACACGACCTCGAAGGGAAGGCCGGCTCGCTCCAGCGCGCTGGCGGCGACCGCGGCGCTGGTCAGTCCGTCGGCGTCGATGTGCGAGGCCAGCAGGACCTCCTCGGCGTCGAGCAACCGCCGTGCGCAGTCGTGAGCACGCGCTTCGAGTTCGGGAACCGGCCCGTCGGTCATCGGGCCGAGATAGGCGCGTCCCCGGGTTTAAATCTCCGGTCGGGCGCCACCGGTCCGGACGGTGACGAACCCAGTCCGGACGCGGACGAAGGGGGCTGCGTGCCCAGCGACACCGGGGCGAGCGCGTCCGAAACCCGTTTGACGGCGAACGGGGTAGAGTCAGGCGTGACCGTCATCGGCCTCGACGACACGGACTCGCGCGAGCGGGGGATGTGTACGACCTACGTCGCCGCGACGCTCGCCGACGCGGTCCGGGACGCGGGCGGGTCCGTCGAGCGTCGCCTGCTGGTGCGACTCAATCCCGCTGTCGAACACAAGACCCGGGGCAACGCCGCGCTCGCACTCCACACCGACCTCGCCCCCGACCGTGCGCTCGAACTCGCGCGCGAGCACCTCGACATGGCCGAGACCGACGACCCGCGGACCGACCCCGGTGTGGTCGTCGCTTCCGGAGACCCGACGGACGTCCCCCGGCGCGTCGTCGAGTTCGCTCGCCGGGCCGTTCGCGACCTGCTCGACGTCGAGGAGGCCGTGGCCCTCGCCCGTGACGCGGGCTACGAAACCGCCCACGCCGGGAACGGCCGGGGGCGGATCGGCGCGCTCGCCGCCGTCGGGGCCTGGCGCGCGTTCGACGACTGGACCTACGAGTGCATCTCCTATCGCGAGTCCGAGCGGTGGGGCACCGCGCGCGACGTCGACCGCGAGAGCGTCTGTGCGGCCGCCGACCGCGGGTACCCCGACGTGTGGGACACCGTCGACCGCGGCGAGGGGTACCCGGTCTGTGTCCCGCGGACGCCCTGCCCGATCCTCCACGGGATCCGCGGGGACGACCCCGACGCCGTCCGGAACGTCGCCGAAGCGGTCGACTCGGAACCCGTCGCCAGCAGGGCGCTGTTCGTGACCAACCAGGGAACCGACGCGCATCTCCGGCCCGTCGACGGCGTGGCCGAACTACGAGCCGGCGAGTCGTTTCGGGTCGACGGGGTGGTCGAGACGGCACCCGAAACCCGCGAGGGCGGGCACGTCTTCTTCGAACTGGGTGAAAACGAGAGCGGCGAGTGCGACGGAGGCGAGAGAGGAGGGCGCGGCGAGCGCGACGAGGGCGCGACCGTCGACTGTGCGGCGTTCGAACCGACCAAGCGCTTTCGCGACCGGGTACGGGCGCTGCGCGTCGGCGACCGCCTGACCGTCTGTGGCGAGGTCAGCGGGGGGACGCTCAAACTGGAGAAGTTCGCCGTCCGGGAACTGGCGGCGACCGAACGCGTCACGCCCGACTGTCCCGAGTGTGGTCGGTCGATGTCGTCTGCGGGTGCCGGGCAGGGGTATCGGTGCCGGGACTGCGGGACGCGAGCCGAGGGGAAAGTCCAGGTACCAGTGGAGCGTGAACTGGAGAGCGGGTGGTACGAGGTGCCTCCGTGTGCGCGCCGGCACGTCTCGAAACCGCTGGTTCGCGGCGGGTTCGACGCACCGACGCATCCCGAGCGGTAAGCGTCGAAACGACGCTCTCTCGGACCGTTCGAGCGGGGCCCCGGCTCGCGAGAACCACGACCCGCTCACGCGAGATTCTCGCGCTGAGGAACACTTTTGGTTCTGCCCGCGACATAGCAGGCAACGCGTTTCAGGACTCGCGACCCATGACTGACTGGCACCCACCGCGGACGGTTACACACCGGGAGACGACCCTCGGCTTCGCCGTCCGCCTCACCGACGGCTTCACCGGCGACCGGCCCGACGGGGCGACGGTCGAGATCGACCCCGCCGACGTCGAACCCGTCGTCAATCGGAGCGGCTATCACCTCTTTCTGGACGTCGACGCCGACGCGGTGACGCTGACCGTCGACGGCGGCGACTCGTACGTCGACGAACGCCGGCGGGTCGTCCTCGCTCACGACGCGGACGGTGACGGCGCCGGGAACAGCGACGCGGAGATCGACACCGATGACGTGAGTGGGGACGTTCCGACACACGTCGTCACCGACCCCGCCGAACCCATCGAGATCGAACTGACCCCGACGCCGGCCTACGCGTTCCCGTCGTCGACGACGACCGTCCGGGGGCACGTCGAGGACGACGACGGCGACCCCGTGGCGGGCGCGACGGTCGCGTTGCGGGAGTTCGACCCGACCGTCGCGACGACCGACGACGGCGAGTTCGCGCTGTGGGTGCCGGCCACCGCCGAACACGTCGTCCGGCGCGACGGCCGGAACGTGGTGGTCGTCGACAGCATCGACACCGGCGGCAACGCTGGCGGCACGGCGCTCGCCGACGGCGACGGCACCGACCCGACGCTCGTCGTCGACCACCCGGATCACGGCGAAACGACCGAACCGGTCGAGGTCGCCGCCGGGTCCCGGACTGTCCACTACGTCACCCTCGACGGATGACCGGTAGCGACGGCGACCCGACGGACGAGCGGGCCGACGGCGACCCGACGGACGAGCGGGCCGACGGCGACCCGACGGACGAGCGGGCCGACGGAGACCCGACGACCGACGGCGGGACGGCAGAGCCGACAAGTGCCGAGGGCGCGGCGGACGCGGCAGACTCAGCGAACGCGACGGACGCGGCGGACACGGCGGACGTGACGGACGCCGACCCGTACGGGGACTCGGCGGCCCATCTCGTCGACGAACTCCGGCGGGTCGACCTGCTGTTGCGCCGCCGGGTCGGCGCGGTCCGGGCGGGCACGCCCGGCGAGAACCGCGGCGGCGGCCTCTACGTCGCCGACGAGGAGGTCGACCGACTGCTCGCTCCCGACGGCCCGCCACCCGCGACGGACGACGCGCTCGAAAACCGGATCGACGCCGTCGCCGAACGGATCGCGGCCCGGCGCGAGCGGACCGCCGACGCTGGAACGGAACTCCGGGCGGTGGCGCTCGCCGAGCGGTTCGACCTCGACGACCGGGCGTTCGACGCGCTCCTCTTGAGTCTCGCCCCCGAACTCGACCGGAAGTACGAGCGCGTCTACGCCTACCTCCAGGACGACATCACCCAGACCCGCCCCACCGTCGGGCTGGTTCTCGACGTGCTCAGTGAGGGCGAGGCCGGGGGCGAGCGTGAACGCGGGCGACTCGCGGCCCGCGACGTCTTCGCTCGGGACGGCCCGCTGGTCGGTGCGGGACTCGTCACGCTCTCGGCCGACGGCGACGCACCGCTGCTGGCCCACCGCGTCACGACCGACCAGCGCGTCGTCGGCTACCTGCTGGGCCGCGACGGGGTCGACCCCCGACTCTCCGACGTCGTGACGGCCGTCGACCCGACGACGCGCGTCGCCGAGTTGCCGGTCGACGAGAGCACCCGCGAGCGCGTCGAGAGACTGGCACCGACGGGCGACGGTGCGGCAGTTCCGACAGGAGACCGTCCGAACGTCCAGACAGACGGCCGAGAGAGCGATACCGCCTGGCCGATGCGGTACGTCCACGGCCCGCCGGGCGTCGGCCGGGCGGCTACAGTCGAGGCGATGTGCCGACTCGCCGGACTCTCGCTCGTACGCGTCGACGCGGTCGACCTCCTGGGTGCGGGCGTCGAGGAACCGTTCGACCGACTCGTGCGCGAAGCGCGCCTCCGCGGGAGCGCCCTCCACGTGGCGAACGTCACCGACCTCGACGAGCGTGGCGATGGCGGCCCCTCGGCGGACGCCGTCCTGCGACGCCTCGACCGGTTCGACGGCCCCGTCTTCCTGAGCGGCGAGGACTCGTGGACGAGTCGGCCGACACTCGACGCTCACGAGTTCGTCGCCGTCCACCTGCCACGGCCGGGCTACGACCGCCGGCGCGACCTCTGGGAACGACGCACCGACGAGCTCCCCGACGACGTCGACCCGGGCGAGCTCGCCGCGACGTTCCGGCTCACCGCGGGCCAGATGGACGACGCGCTCGGGACGGCGAGAGCGCTCGCTGGGGGCGACAGTGGTGGGGAGGACACCGATAGCGACGACGACGGCGAACTCGACGCCGAGGCGCTCTATCGGGGCTGTCGTGTCCAGTCACGCGAGACGTTGGGCGCGTTGGCCCGCCGGACCGACACCGCCTACGACTGGGACGACATCGTCCTGCCCGCGGACACGGAAGCGCAACTCCGTGAGGTGGCGGCCCACGTGAAACACCGGGGGACTGTCTACGCCGACTGGGGTTTCGAGGACCGCTTCAGCCTCGGGACGGGGATGAACGTCCTCTTCTCGGGACCCTCGGGGACGGGCAAGACGATGGCCGCCGAGATCATCGCCGCCGACGCCGGCCTCGACATGTTCAAGGTCGACCTCGCGACGGTCGTCAGCAAGTACATCGGCGAGACCGAGGAGAACCTGAAAGAGATCTTCGACGAGGCCGAACACACCGACGCGGTCCTCTTTTTCGACGAGGCCGACGCGCTGTTCGGCGAGCGCTCTGAGGTCTCCGATTCCCAGGACCGCTACGCCAACGTCGAGGTGAGTTACCTGCTCCAGCGCATGGAGGAACACGACGGCGCGGTGATCCTCGCGACCAACTTCAAGGAGAACATCGACGACGCCTTCCTCCGGCGGATCAACTCGAATGTCGAGTTCCCCCGCCCGGACCGGGAATCGCGCGCCGAGATCTGGCACACTATCTTCCCCGAGGAAGCGCCCGTCGGCGACCTGGATATCGCCTTCCTCTCGCGGTTCGAGATCACCGGCGGGAATATCAAGAACGTCGCGCTGACGGCCTCCTTCCTCGCGGCTGACGACGAGCGGGGCGACGGGGCGAAGACGATCGAGATGGCCCACGTCGTGCGGGCGCTCCGCCGCGAGTTACAGAAGACCGGTCGGCTCGTGAATCCGGAGGAGTTCGGGGAGTACCGGGACCTGGTGGGGTGAGGACGCCTCGCTACCGCGACCGGCCGCCTTCAGTTCCGGACGGGGCCTCGTACAGCGCCCCGACCGTGGCCCCGACGAGACCAGCGGCCGCTCCGACGATTTTCCTCCGCACGGAACTGTTCCGCTGGCCGCTCTCGCGGTCTGTCCGCACGACTTTTCGGCGGTCGTCCGAGACATCGCGTGAAGTCGGCACTTATGACATTCTATATTGTATTATTCGCCAGTTAAATCTAACACCTCGGTCACGTATCCCGCACCAGGTTTTTATACGTTACTCCGATAAATCACTGGACAGAATGGTTGGACCGCATATAGACCGTTCCGCCGATATACCGGATCCTACACAGACCACTTTTCATTATATAGGTGGTACGTGTCGTTTCATATCAGTAGAATAGACATGGGGACCAGCGATCCGGATCCAGAAGACCTCCGAACGAGGGTCGCGCTCGACGGGGAATGGGAGTTCGTCACGGATCCAAATCAGACGGGGGACGACGAGGAGTGGTATCGATCCGACAGTGTCTGGCCCGACTGGAAGCGCTCTATCACGCTCCCACACGCGTGGCAGGAGATGGACAGCTACCGTGAGTACGTCGGGACGGCGTGGTATCGTCGAACCGTTTCGGTCTCCGCGGAGACGGTCCGAAACCGACGTGTCTTCCTGGGGTTCGACGCAGTCGACTACGAGACGTCCGTCTGGGTGAACGGCGAACACGTCGGCGACAACGCCGGTGGGTTCCTCCCGTTCGAGTTCGAGGTGACCGACGCACTGTCGCCGGGCGAGAACGTGGTCTGCGTGTCGGTCACCGACCCGGCGGACCTCTCGGAGGTGCCCCACGGGAAGCAGGGGGCGCCGTGGTACACCCGCGTCAGCGGTATCTGGCAGTCCGTCCGCCTCGAGTATCGTCCGGAAACGCACGTGACGAACGTGCGAGTCACGCCGGACCTCGAGACGGACAGTGCGGTCGTGGAAGTCGACACGTGCTCGGCTGACAGAGCGGGGACCGACCTCGAGTGCGAGGTCAGAGCGTTCCGTGCCGGAGAGCCCGTGACCGCGGCCCGAACGGCCGTCACGGACCGTGCACGAGTCGTGCTCGAATTCGACGACCCGTCGTACTGGTCGCCGGAGTCGCCCACGCTGTACGACGTCGAGGTGCGGTTGCTCCGGGAGGGGAGCGTCGTCGACCGGTACGAGGACTACTTTGGGATGCGGAGTTTCAGTTCGAAAGCCGGCCAGTTCACGCTCAACGGGGAACCGATGACGGTTCGCGGTGTCCTCGACCAGGGGTACTACCCCGAGACGTTGTACCGACCGCCCGACGAGGAGACGTTCGAGCGGGAGATCGACACCGCGAAGCAACTCGGATTCAACCTCGTCCGAAAACATCTCAAGCCGGCCCATCCCGATTTCCTCGAATACGCCGACCGCCGGGGGATGCTCGTGTGGGAGGAACCGGCACACGCCGACAGGTACACCGACCAGTCGAAAGCAGCGATAACCGACCAGATCGCGGGCCTTCTCGAACGCGACTACAATCGCCCGAGCGTCGTCATCTGGGGGCTGTTCAACGAGGAGTGGGGTCTGGGACACCACGACACCGAAGAGACGCTCTGGCGGGACGAAGAGAAACAACAGTTCCTCGCGGACCTCTACCGGAGAACGCGCGAGCGGGACCCGACGCGGCTCGTCTGTGACAACTCGGGGTGGGCCCACGTCAGAACGGACGTCAACGACCACCATCCGTACTTCAGGAGCCCCGAACAGGCCAGTTCGTGGGAAGACGTGCTGGACCACCTCTGTCACTTCCCCGGGGACAACTACGCGACGACCGAGTTCGACGAAACGGACGCGCCGATAGTGATCTCCGAGTTCGGAACGTGGGGGTTTCCCGACGTGACGACACTCCGGGACCACTACGACGGTGATCCGCCCTGGTTCGGTCACGACTTTCTGAGTCCGCAGTTCAAACAGCCCGCCGAATTCGACAGGCGGTTCGAAGCCACCGACCTCCCCGATGCGTTCGACAGCCGTACCGCCCTGGTGGAGGCGTGGCAACGTCGGGAGTTCGTCTCGCTGAAACATCTCGTCGAGCAGATGCGGAGACGGGAGCAGGTGGCTGGATACGTACTGACCCAGCTGTCCGACGTCGAGTGGGAGTTCAACGGCGTTCTCGATTACTTCCGGGCGGAAAAGGCGTTCGACGAGACCTTCGTGCGGGCGAACAGTGCGGTCTCCGTTATCGTGACCCCGGAGACACACGCGGTATGGGGGGGTGAAGACGCCGCCGTCGCCGTCACCGTGGTCAACGACACCGGTGAGACGCTCATCGGGACCGTCGAGTGTTCGTCCGCTGAACGGCCAGCGGGGAGGTCGCAGTCACTGTCGGTGCCCGCACACTCGGTGGCGGAAGTCGAACTGGCCGTTCCCGTCGGGACCGAACCCCAGGAGACGGTCTCACGGACGGAACTGATCGCGACGTTCGAATACGGGAGCCAGACAGTCACCACGAGAGAGCCCGTGACGGTCGTCGACGAAACAGCGTTACTGAGTCCCGATGCGACTGTGTTCGCCGAAGGGGCGTTTGCCTCGAACCTCGCGGCGGCGGGCGTGCCGGTGGCACACCGACTCGACGAGAGCGTCGACGTCGTATTTACCGACGAGCTCTCCGACGAGATACTGCAGTTCGCGTCCGATGGCGGTGCAGTCGTCCAGTTCCCGACGCGGTCGGGGGAGCTGACAGACAGTAGCCACTTCTCGTACGAGGCTGTCCCACAGGGGGAAAGCTGGGTCGGAACGGCGTCGTTTTTCTACCAGTCTTCGCCGTTACTTGCGGACGTCTGTGACGGCGGCCGGCTCGGGTGGGAATTCGAGGGTCTGTATCCGGACGCCGTCGCGACGGAACTCGACCGTGACCGCGATCAGATACACGTCGGGTACGTAGAGGGGTGGATCGAAAACTGGGGGAGCCCGTTCGTGGTCCGCGACTACGGGGCGGGCGTGTTGACGCCGTTTACCTTCACGGTCCGTGACCAGTACGGAACGAATCCGGTCGCCACGCTCGTCTGCAACCGTCTCATTCGGTCGCTGTCGGGCGACTAGTGGTTCCGTGCGCGGACGGCCACCGGTCGGACCCGAACCCGGGAGTCCCGGAACGCAGACTGGTACCGAAACCAGCCGACGGCATACCGGAGGAGCCGCATAAATGACATCTAAAAATATAAGATATTAATATGATATGTGTGTCAAAGTGTCGGATCTGTGTCCACCGGGGAACGAGAACCCGAACTCCGCCGACGGCGAGGGCCAGATTCGCGTCGCACTCGCTGTCGAGGGGGATACAGGCGGTCGATCGTCACTGGACGGGCCGTAGCGGTGCCCTCCTGACGGATCGATGCACGAACGACGAGCTCGGGGGTCGGACGACCGGGGGAGCATTCCGGCGCCTCCACGGAACGACGCTGGCGACCCGTCCAGCGGCCCGACGCGTTGGGACTGTGGGTGGAGAACGTGCTGAACCGGCATCACTGCATCAACACCGAACTGCACCGGTTGCGGGTCGCTCCACCGTTCGACAGGTACCACGTCACGTTCGACCGGTACCACGTCACGTTCGACCGGTACCACGTCACGTTCGACCCGTCCCCGAGGCGAGATATCCCACAGATCGAGACAGTCGAGATTTAGGCAGTCGATCTACACATCTGAAAATTTACTATTTATCGAAATAGTAGAAAATAGTATGTTTTACAGTAGGGTGCAGAGACGAGAGATATCGATGGTGTGGCCAGTCCTGTCGCGATCGCGCCGACACGGGTACCGGAGACCAGCGGGGTGATACGTGCAACGAACGGTTTTGGTTGTCGAGTCGCTATCGTCCGATATGGCCGACTCGACACATCACATCCAGTCGTTGTTTACGACGTTTCTGATCGTCGACACTCTTCGGGACGGTGGGGGCATGCGTGTGGTCCAGATCGCCCAGGAGACCGGCATCAGAAAGAGTTCGGTCTTCAAACACCTCGATACACTCCGGCAGCTCGGGTACGTAACCAAGAACGGGTCGGAGTACTCGCTCTCTCTCCAGTGGTTCCAGATCGGGCAACGGGTACAGAGACACCACGGGATCGTGAGTATCGTGAACTCCGAACTCGACCAGTTTGCCCGACAGATCGGCGAGACGCTCTCGCTCGTCGTGGAGGAGGACGGGGACGCGGTGTATCTGTATCAGACGAGCGACCGAACGGAACGGGCCTCTCCCGTCCCGGAAGGGGGCCACATCCCGTGTCACCTCTCTGTCGGGGGCAAGGCCATTCTCGCGTATCGACCCGAGACGGAAGTCGAACGCCTCCTCGACGAATCCGACGTCGAACAGGACGACCAGTTGCGCAACGAACTCGTCGGTCTCCGCGACCAGCGACTCGCGATCGAAGTGAATAGCCCGCGAATAGAGAACATCAACGCCGGAGACGTTGCGGGTCACCGCCACATCCTGGGGGACGACGAACGATATCGCGATATCAACAGCGTGGCCGTTCCCGTCCGGAACGACGACGGGTACGCCGTCGCAGCAGTCGAAGTCAGCGGCGAGGAGTCGAGTCTCACCGGGAACCGTCTGGAAGAGGAGATCGCCAGTCGACTCATAGAGGTCGCCGAATCGCTGGAGGTGAAACTGCTCCGGGCGACCGAGCCCCAGGCCGGGTAGTTCCCCGACGGTCGCAGGCGACCACCGAACACCGGGACACAGCGACGACAGTCGTCTCAGACGAGCGTGTCGACGAGCCGATCGAGAGTCGCGGTCGCCATCGGGTTGTCGCCGTAGCTATCGGTGACTCGTAACGTGCAGACGCACAGTTCCCTCCCGTCGGCGTTCCGCTGCGTTATCGCGCCCCCCGAGTTCGCGATCCATCCCTCGGTGTACCCCGCGACGACTGTGTCGGATTCGTCGACATCAGACAGGTATCCGTACGGGTAGATACCCTCGAACGCGCGGCCAGGCACCTGGTCGACCTCGGCGAACAGGTTCTGATAGACGAGACCCGCACAGAGATTCCAGCTTTCGCGCTGGGAGAGTTCGGTGTAGTCGAGGGTCGACGTCTCGACGGGCTCCCCGTTTTCGTCTGGAACGACGAGGACGGTATCGACGTCGGTCGCGTCCGGGTCGGTCGTGACGGCGAGTTCCGCGTCGGACGGGTCGTCGGTGACCGAATACCCCCGGTCGGCGAAGGCCTCCCGCATTCGAGACGGTTCGACGTAGATCGTCGATTCCGGTACGATCCGCTCGTTTTCGACGATAAATACGTCCTGTGAGTGAGTTCGGTGTCGGTCGTCTACGGACACGGTGATCGACCGCGCCTCCACGCCGTCGACCGACGGCGCCGGTACGGACACTGCGTCCGCTATCCGGCGAGAGTTGTACGGCCCGACGTCGATATCCAGGCGGTCGGTCGTGTCCATCGCGTCGACAGTGGCCGTCATTGCGAGCGAATCCCCGGTATCGTTGACCACCACGACGTCGGCAGTCACCGTCTCCCCACTCCAGACGGAGTGGGCGTCGACGTCGAGATACACGAAGACCGGGGCGTTCACGCGAGCGAAGTCGTCGTGGAACGCCTTCCGTTCACGGCGATAGTCGAGAACGCCGTTGAACTCCCACTCGATGTCCGAAAACTCGGTGATACAGTAGCCCGAGACGGCGTCGTGCTCGCGCATGTCCGCGATCATCGGCTCGACGGACTCGAACTCGCGTTTCTGCCAGGCGGCCGAGAACTCCTTCAGGGAGTCGAAAACGGCCGATGCCGGGCTCTCGGCGAACCTCTCGCGGACGCCAGACGGCCGTTTCATCCCGTCGAGGAACTCGTGAGAGAACCAGTGCGGCTCCGCACCGTAATAGTCGAGGAGCGCATCCACGTCCGGTAGCCCCCACGTTCCGAACTCCGAGACGACGATCGGTGCCTCGGTCGGATCCGTTCGCGCCTCGCCGTAATTGTCTCCCGGGTCCTCGGCGATGTCCGTCAAGCGCTCCCGCCAGGGTTCGAGCCGGTCGGGGGCGACGTAGTACTCGTGATAGTCGTTGACGTCTGTCGCGACGTGTGCCCACCCCGAGTTGTCGCAGACGAGTCGTGTCGGGTCCGCTGACTTCGTCTCGTGGTAGACCTCTTCCAGGTAGTCCTGTTTCTCGGCGTCCTCCCAGAGTGACGTCTCCTCGGCAGCACCGATCCCCCATTCCTCGTTGTAGACGGACCAGATGACGACGCTCGGGTGGTTGTAGTCGCGTTCGACCATACCGTGCAACTGTTCCCGGACGCGGCGTTTCGAACCGTCCGTGTACACCGACGGGTTCGCGGGCTCTTCCCACACGAGGATGCCGAGGCGGTCCGCTGCCTCCAGAAACGCGGGATGTGCCGGTTTGATGTGTTTCCGAAGCAGGTTGAACCCGAGTTCTTTCGCCGTTTCGATCTCCCGTTCGAAGGTCTCCAGGTCCTGCGGTCGGTAAAACGACCGGGGATAGTACGCCTGGTCGAGTGCCCCTCGCATGAAGAACGGCTCACCGTTGAGGTACAGTTGTCCACCCTCGTAGTCGATACTCCGCATACCAAAGTAATCCTCGTAGGTGTCGACGACCGTATCGCCGTCACGCAGCGTCACCTCGAAATCGTACAGTACCGGGTCCTCCGGGGACCAGTAGTCTGCATCCGCGATATCGAGGGATACGGTCGCGGTGCCGTCGGCCAGTTCCGCACGGGCGTTCGCCACCGTCGAACCGTCCTGTCGGACTGATATCTCGACGCTCAACTCCTCCCGGTCACCGGCGACTGCCGTTTCGAACCGGGCCGAATCGTCGCTCAAGTCCGGAGTCACTCTCGCCGACGTGATGTGCGTCGCCGGCACCCTCACCAGGTCGACCGATTGCCAGGGGCCACTCACTCGCGTGTACCACGGGTCACCCTGCTTTCCATGAGGGATATCTGACATATCTTCGGGGTCGTAGACACGAAGAACGACGGTGTTCTTGCCTTCCTCTATCGCGTCCGTGACGTCGACGTGGAAGGGGAGGTATCCGCCCGTGTTGTGTCCGACCTGCTGTCCGTTGACCCAGATCGTCGTCTCGTAATCCACGGCCCCGAACACGAGGTGGGTACGGCCGCTGTGCTCCTCGAAACTGAAGCGCGTCCGGTACCAGCCGACACCAGTGTACTCCCGGAGATCGGGTTGTTCTTGCCACGAGTGCGGTACTGAGACCGTCTCGCTGGTGTCCCAGTTCCGGCCACGCTCGTACCACCGACCCGATTTTCCGACGTCCTCGGGGTCCGGCCTGAACTCCCAGTCTCCGCTCAAAGCTACTGCTGGGTCGCGATTCTGCAGGGTGTTCATGCTCTATATCCCATTGTGTGGAAGGAGTATAAAATAGCTTCCTAAAACGTAAGAAAAGATACCATATATGAAAAAACCAGTACCGGGACTCACGAACGCTCCACCAGTGTGAGTCTCACCACCGCTTCGAACCCGACAGCGGTCTCTATCCGAAAACTAATGCTCCCCGTACCGGATATCGGAGCCATGAACCGGAACGGACTGGTCGCGAATATCAGGTCGGGAGTCTGCGACAGGCAGGGCGCCCTGGTCGCCTATCTAGCTGTCTGTATTACGCTCTCGGTGCTCTCGCTCTATTCGGTGGCCGTCCTGGACCGATCGGCGTCCGCGTACGTGCTGGCACAGCTGAACCTACTCGTACTCGGCGCCTTCGTGTTACTCATCGTCGGCCTCCTCTATATCTGTAACCGAACGTGACAGTCCGAGACGACACCGGTCGGTGTGTCTGTGTCGTGGTCCGGGTCCTGTCGACCCGGTTCGAGAGGGACAACCGGAAATAGAAGCCGATACAAAAATCCTTAGATGTGGGTATTCTGTGTGTCGGGCTATGGCCACCGACGGAACGGGAACTGCCGGGAGTGATGCGCCGAACGTCGTTCTCATCCTGGCCGACGACCTCGGCTGGGGGGACGTCGGGTACCACGACGACCGGATTCAGACGCCACGTATCGACAGGTTCGTCGAAGAGAGTGTCGAGTTAGACCGCTTCTACGCCGCACCGATCTGCACACCGACGCGGTGTGGGATGCTGACCGGGCGGAGTCCGATCAGGTACGGGCGGATGCGGTCCGTTCTCCCGCCGTGGCGTGACATGGGGCTCCCGACCGACGAACGAACCATCGCGGACGAACTCGGGGCCCTCGGTTACCAGCACCGGGCCTGTTTCGGGAAGTGGCATCTCGGCCACTCGGCCCCCGAGTACCACCCTCTCAACCGGGGGTTCACCCGGTTCCACGGGCTGTACAACGGCGCGTTCGACTACCACGCTCACACGCGGGAAGGCGAACTCGACTGGCACGAGAACGACGCGCCGTCCTACGAGGACGGATACGCGACCGATCTCCTGACCGACCACGTCGTGGAGTTCATCCGGTCCAGCGCCACCGTCGACGCACCGTTTTTCTGTTACGTCCCGTACAACGCCCCACACTCCCCGAACCAGGTGCCGCCGAGTGAACTGGAACGGTATCGGGACGCCGAACTCGACGGGGACCGACGGATCCACGCGGCGATGGTGAGCAGGCTGGACCGGGGGATCGGGCGCGTGCTGGACGCACTCGAGGAGACCGGGGCCGCCGGGGAGACCCTCGTGTTCGTCCTCAGCGACAACGGCGCGGCCCCCCAGTACGGCGGGTCGAACGAGCCGCTCCGGAACGGCAAGCAGACGACCTTCGAGGGTGGGATACGGGTTCCGGGAGCGGTCCGCTGGCCCGGGGAACTGGACCCCGGTACGACGGTCACGGCTCCCGTCTCGTACACCGACGTCTTCACCACGATACTGAGCGCCGCCGGGAACGGCGAGTATACGCCCCCGGACGGGCGGCCCCTGGACGGCCGTGACGTGCTGGGCGTCCTGCGGGGAACGGCGTCCCCCCCGGACCGACGTATCTCCTTTTACTGGGGACAAAACGGGGAAACCGAACGCCTCGCGACCGTCGGTGAGCGATGGAAACTCGTGTACCACGACGGGCCCGCGGTGCTCGATGCCGGCCTCGACGACGAACACCTGTCGCTGTTCGACCTCGATGCGGACCCGTACGAGGAGACCGACGTCCTCGACGAACACGATGCCGTCGCGGGTACACTCCTGGGAGAGATGCAGGAGTTCCGAAAACTCCGGCCCACGGAGGGCGGAGTCCCGCCGTACGGCGTCGGGTCCGACGGGTTCGAGGCTCCCCCGGAGTGGCGGATGGACAGATGGTCCCACGACCCGCCCTCCGCGGACAGTCGCCGGAAATGACCCCGCCGCGGCGTCCGCACACCCGGCGAACGATTTATTGAGCCGTGACGGGATACCCCTGTCATGGACCCTGATGCCGGTGACCTCAGAGACCGTGCCGAACGACACCCTTCGCGCGTCGACCCTGTCGCTGTCACACGGTCGGTCGACGACGGAGACCTGACGCTGGACGAGGGGGCGCAGGTGCTCGTTTCGCTCGCCGAGAACGCCGACGAGAACCCGCTCGGGGACCTCGAACCGCTACTGACCGGGCGCGACCACAGCGTCCGTACGACCGTGATAACTGCTCTCGCCCGGGTCGGGGATCGGGACCCGGAACTGGTCGAACCGCTCGTCCCGGCCATGGTCTCCGAACTCGGGGACGACACGTTTCAGACGTCGACGCACCTCCTCCGTGCATTGCGCGTCGTCGCCCCCGCCTATCCGACCGCGTTTCGGTCGTCTGTCGAGGAACTGCTCTCGTCGCTGTCGTCCACCGGTCGCGACGGTCGAGAGGCGGTCGTCAGCGTCCTCTACTGGGTCAGCGAAGACGACCCGGAACTGCTGGTCGAGCACGCGGACGCCCTCCAGGCACAACTCGACGGTCTGAGCCGGGCCGAGGCGGACGCCAGGCGGACGATCGAACGTTCCAGCCCGGCCGAACCCGTGGTTCGGGAGATGAAAGAAGACCAGCTCTTCAACGACCGCATCCGAGTGCTACTCCTGCAGACGCTGACCAACGTCGCAGGCGCCTGTGACGAACCGGCCAGCGTAATCGACGTCGGGGCGACCGTTCAATTGACGAACCCCGAGCAGTATCCCGAGGTCCGCCGAGCGTCTCTGGGGCTCCTGGGGACCGTCGCCCGGAGCGAACCCGGTTCGCTTCGCGACAGAGTGACCGCGGTATCGGAGTACGCCGCGGCAGAGAACGAACGGGTCGCCGGAACGGCGGCGTGGACGCTCGCCGCTCTCGCCGACGCGTACCCCGCCGACGTCTCGGCAGCGATGGAGTCACGGGTCGGTCCGGTACTCGACCTTCTGTGGTCGGACGCCGCAGAGACCCGCGGCCACGCGCTCGGACTCCTCGCGTACCTGGCCGAGGAGGGACTCCCGGAAAACCACGTCCAGCGGATGCAGCCCCGCCTCGTCGACCTCCTCTCGGACGACCACGACTTCGTTCGCGTCGGGGCGGTTCTCACCCTCGAGTCACTCCGGGCGACGGGGGCACTCGACGAACTCGAACGGCTGTCCGAGACCGACCCGGACCCCGAGGTCCGACAGGCCGCGACGGAGGCCGTTCGGGCGATCGGCCCGGAACAGTGACGCGGTGGCGGAACCGCCACACCGACACTACCGGATCTGGGTGGTCACTTCGCCGTCCTCCTCGCTTTCGGCCGGGGCGCTGTCGCCGGCCCGTCTGGCCCTGATCCGCGGGTTGAACACCTGGTCCATGCTCTGGGCGAGGAAGATCAGACCGACGGTGAAGAAGATGATAGTCAGCATCGGCACGAGCAGCCAGTGCAGGTACGCGTCGATAGAGAGCGCACCCGCGGAGTACGCCTGGTTCAACATGACTCCCCAGTTCTGGCTCGTGTAGGGGAGCACCCCCAGGAAGTACAGGCCGACGGAGGCGAAGATGACGCGGCGACAGAGGTTCATGAAATGGATGGCGATGTACGGCATGAGCTGGGGGGTCACTTCTTCGTAGATGATACGCCAGGTCGGGGTCCCGATGATCCGGGCAGCCTCGACGTACGACTCCTCCCTGATAGTCAGCACCTGCGACCGTATCGTCCGCGACAGTCCGGCCCAGGCGTTGATCGAGACGAGTATGCCGACGAGAAACGGGTTCGAGACGGGGAAGACGGCGGCGAGAACGATGATCAGCGGCAGGGTCGGGATGGCCATGGCCGAGTCGATGAACGTCGTCAGGACCTGGTCGACTCGCCCCCCCTTGTATCCCGACACGGTCCCCGTGACCGTCGCCACGGTCGTCGCGAACACGCCCCCGGCGACGATCATTTTCAACATCGGTGTCGTCGCGTAGATGATCAATCCCAGGAGGTCCTGGCCCTGATTGTTGGTCCCGAGCGGGAACGACATGTCCTGGAACGCGCCCAGATACGCGGGCCCGGCACCCGCGATCGGTTCCGGGACGACGAGGACGCCGACTGTCCCCATCAGGATGTACGTGCTAACGGTGAGGAGACCGACTTTCCCCCGCCAGTCGCTCAACACGATCCGCAACGACGCGAGGACGGTCTCGACCTGGGACCGCCGGAACTCACCGGTCATCTCGGTGTACTCGGCGGAGACGCTGTAGTTCTCCGGGGACGCGTCGCCGCGCCGCAGGGAGGACAACAGGTCAGTAAGCCTCATGCTGGTCACCTCCCTGTTTGACTCGTGGGTCGATGAGCCCGTAGGTCAGGTCGGCGACCAGGAGACCCACGACGATGGCGATCGTGACGACGATGAACGACCCCATCAACAGCGGCATGTCCCGGGCGTTGAGTGCCTGGAGGATGTACCACCCGATCCCGGGATACGAGAAGATCTTCTCCAGGATGACCGACCCCCCGAACAGCGTCCCGATACCGATCATCAGTCCCGTCCAGAGCGGGAGAATGGCGTTGCGACCCACGTACAGGAGCGCGATCCGCCGTTCACTGAGACCGCGCAGTCGAGCGACGCGGATGTAGTCCGACCCGAGGACACGGACGCTGTTGCCCCGCATGCTGAGAGCCGTGAATCCGAACCTGGCGATGACGAGCGAGGCGATCGGCAGTGTCGCGTGGTAGAGGATGCTGGACAGGAACTCGAAGGTGAACCCCGCTTCGACGCCGATCGGTTTGTTGCCGCCCGTGGGGAAGAGACTGAGGTTGAACGCGAAGACGAACACCAGCACGAGCGCGATGATGTAGTAGGGAACTGCGACGATAGTCTGACTGACCAGCGTCGCGGCGGCGTCGAACTTCGTCCCTTCGAAGTAGCCCATCAGCGACCCCAGTACGATGCCGATACCGAACGAGAGCACCAGCGCGATGACCGCGTAGAAGATCGTCCACGGGAGGGCTCTGGCTATCAGACCGCTCACGGACTCCTGGTACCAGAACGACTGGCCGAAGTTCCCCTGGAGGATCGACGTGAAATAGTCCAGAAACTGTATCCAGACCGGGTCGTTCGGGTCGACCAGCAGGTACTCCACGCTCATTTCACGGACCACCTCGGGGCTGATCGACTGGTCCCGACTGTCCGCTAGCTGTGCGATCAGGTAATCGACCGGGCCACCCGGCATGTTTTTGATCAGGAAAAAAGACGCGACGATCACACCGAAAACCGTCATGACTGCCTGGCCCAGTCGCCGTACGTAGTAGTGTGCCATCGTACGCCATACTGCTGATTCAACAGATTTAAATCTTCGTGTCTGGCTCGTCGTGAGCGGGGGACACCGACCCGCCCACACGGACGAAATACTTATACGTATCAGATACGTGGGATCTCTGCAGACATGGCCGAGGATATCGACAACCCGAGAGTCGACCGGCGGGACCTGCTCGCAACGCTCGGGGTGCTCGGGTCGGGGGCGCTCGCCGGGTGCCCGGTATCGAGGGCGTCGACGACAGTCGAGTCCCGCGAAATAGCGTTCTCCGAGCGGAGTTCCGAGGTCGGCTTCGAGTACTCCCCCCGGCAAGACTGGATCGGAAACGGGCACAGCGGCGTGTACGTGGCCGACGTCGACAACGACCTCTGGCCGGAAGTCCTGGCAGTCGGGGGGGAGAAACCGGTCCTGTTCGACAACGACGGCGGCACGTTCACCGAGTCGGACGCTCTCCCCGCTATCGAGAGGCAGATAATCGGTGCGCTGTTTTTCGACCACGACAACAGCGGCTGGGAGGACCTGTTACTGCTCGCCGAGGACGCCACACCGGTGTTTCTCGAAAACGACGAGGGGGAGTTCTCGGTCCAGCAGGCGGGGTTCGACACGGAACTGGTCCGTCCGGTCGGCGCCACCGCGGCGGACTACGACCGTGACGGGCGGGTCGAGGTGTTCGTGTTTCAGTACGGAAACTGGGCGGACTCCGTACCCGCGGGGTACCTGAACCGGGGGCGGGTCGACGACGACAACGGGTTCGAGAACTATCTGTACGCGTACGACGGCTCGCGGTTCCAGCGGGTCGAAGACGCCGGTATCGAGGGCGAGCACTGGTCGCTCGCCGCTTCGTTCGTGGACCTGACGGGGGACTCGCTGCCCGACATCCACGTGGCCAACGATTTCAACAGCGACGTCCTGTATCTGAACCAGGGCGACGGGACGTTCGACCGCCGGCGACTGGGGTCGGTCACGGACCGGAACGCGATGTCCTCGGAAGTCGCGGACATCAACGGGGACGGCGATCCGGACCTGTTCGTGACGAACATCGACCTGCCGATCCAGAAGCAGGCGCTCAGACCCGAACAGTACCAGCTCGTCCGGGACCGCGTCCGGTTCCTGCTCGGCAAGCGTATCGAGGGGAACAACTTCCTCGTCAACCAGGGGAACGGGGAGTTTACCGACCGCGCCGAACGATACGGGGTCCAGGAGGGGGGCTGGGGCTGGGCGAGCGTGGTCGCCGACTTCGACAACGACACTGAACTCGACGTCTTTCACACGACCTCTATCTTCTTCAGGATCGACCGGGACGACCCGGACTACACGTACCCCATGTTCTGGCAGGGACAGCGCGATAGCACGGAGTTCGACCAGCTCGACACCTCCGAGACCGGTTTCCTCGAAAAGAGCGGGCGCGGAGCCGCGGGCCTCGACGTGAACCTCGACGGGCGACGGGACATCGCCGTCGCCACGTTCGGCGACGACTACGTACTCTACGCGAACGAGACAGACACGTGGAACTGCGTGCAAGTTCGTCCGACCTCGGAGACGATAGACGCCCCGTCCCTCGGCGCAGTGGTCACTGTCACGGTCGCGGGAGAGCGCCGCAAACAGGTGCTGAACTGCAAGGCCGACTACCAGTCCCAGGACTCGCGGTTCCTCCACTTCGGTCTCGGTGACGCCGAGGAACTCGACCGCCTCGAGGTCACCTGGCCGGACGGCTCCGAACTGACGCTGACCGACCTCGCGGTCAACAGACGCCTGGTCGTCACACCCGACGGGGTCCACCGGTCGACGTCCCTCACGTAGTCGACTCCGGGCCGAGTCCCGCCGTCGCGTGGAATCCACCACAAGTTATTTATTCAGTTCGGCAATCTTCAGGAGCATGGAGGCCAGTACCAAGACCCCGGACTCGTCGGTAACCGATCCGGTGTTCGAGGTCCGAAACCTGAACGTCAGGTTCGACATGGACCGGGGAGAGTCCCGGGTGATACGTGACGTAAATATGGATATCGAACGCGAGGAGATCCTCGGGATCGTGGGCGAGAGTGGTTCGGGGAAGTCGATGTTCGCGTCGGCACTGCTGGACGCAGTCGTCGAACCCGGCGTCGTTACCGGCGAGATCACGTACTACCCCACGCCGGACGAACCGGTCGACCTGTTCGACCTCTCCGAAGAGGAGTTGCGGAACCTCCGCTGGGAGGAGATCGCGATGGTGTTCCAGGGCGCGATGAGCTCCTGGAACCCGACGATGAAGATCGGGAAACACTTCGAGGAGACGCTCGCTGCCCACGACAGGGACATCGAAGCGGGCATGGAGACGACCCGCCAGGTCCTGCAGGACGTCTACCTCGAACCCGACCGTGTGCTGAGCGCCTACCCACACGAACTCAGTGGCGGGATGAAACAGCGGGCGCTGATCGCGCTCGCGATGGTGTTCGAGCCGAACGTGCTCGTCATGGACGAACCGACGGCGGCGCTCGACCTCCTGATGCAGCGGTCCATCCTGACGTTGCTCGAGGAGATCCAGGAGAAATACGAGATCACGATGGTGTTCATCACCCACGACCTGCCGCTCGTCGCCGACCTCGCCGACCGGCTCTCCGTAATGTACGGGTTCCAGTTCATCGAGGTCGCGCCGACCGACGGGATCCTCGAGGGTGCTGCACACCCGTATACCCGGTCGCTCCTGAACGCGACCCCGAACCTCGGAGCCAGCGTGGAGGACATGAAATCGATCCCCGGCGAGACGCCCGACCCGGTCGATATCCCGGACGGGTGCGCGTACCACCCGCGGTGTCCGCTGGGTGACGACCACTGTGAGGTCGAGGACCCGCCGTTCCACGACGCCGGCGAGGACCACCGCGTCACCTGTTTCTACTGGGACGAGGCCGAGGAGGCGGTGCCGTTCACCCTCCACAACCAGGGTGATACCGAATGAGTGGACAGGAACCGGTCGTCGAACTCGAAGACATCGAAGTCCACTTCGAAGCTTCCGGGGGGAGTCTGATCAGCCCGTTCAGCGAACCGGACATCATCAAAGCCGTCGACGGCGTCTCACTCGAGATACCGCCCAACCAGGTGATCGCACTCGTCGGCGAAAGCGGCTGTGGGAAAACCACCCTCGGGAAGACGGCGATCGGCGTCCAGCGCCCCACCGGGGGCAGCGTGAAATATCGCGGTCAGGACGTCTGGGAGGCGAAAGACGGGCAGGGAGACGTCGACATCCCGTTCGACGAGATCAGGCAGTCGCTACAGATCATCCACCAGGACCCGGGGAGTTCGTTGAACCCCAGAAAGCGAGTGATGGACACCCTCGAGGCGCCGCTGAAACAGAAACCGGGCTCCGAGTCCACGGAGGTCCGACAGGCACGGATCCTCGAAATGCTCGAGGACCTCGGGATGACACCGGCATTCGACTACGCCGACCGCTACCCCCACCAGCTCTCGGGCGGCGAGAAACAGCGCGTCGCGCTGGCACGGGCACTACTGATGGACCCGGACCTGATACTGGCCGACGAAGCCGTCAGCGCGCTCGACGTCTCCCTCCGGATCGAGATGATGGACCTGCTTCTCGACAAACTCGCCGAGTTCGACACGTCCTTCCTGTCGATCTCGCACGACCTGTCGAACGCGAGATACCTCGCCGAGAAAGCCGACGGGGTTATCGGCGTGATGTACCTGGGCGAACTCGTCGAGATCGGGCCCGTCGAGCAGATAATTGAGAACCCCCGGCACCCCTACACACAGGCGTTGCGATGGGCGACACCGGACCTATCACGGGACAGCGAAAACGACCTCCCACTCCGTGCGATGGACATTCCCGACCCCAAGAACCCGCCGTCGGGCTGTCGACTTCACACTCGCTGTCCCCACGCGCGCGAAATCTGTCGAGAGGAATCGCCCCACCTGTTCGACGTCGACGGCTCGAACGACCATCAGTCGGCCTGTTTCCGTACCCTCGACGACCACGAGTACTGGCAGAGTCGTCCGCTGGAGGGGACGCGAGAAGGGTCGAACGACGGCGAGCAGCCGACGACGTTCTGACGCCGTTTGCCACCGCCTTCGACCTGGCTCCCCCTTCGTCCACTGCTTCTTCGAGCGGCGGTCCGTTTATCTGGGTGTGTCGTGACTACGCGGACGATGGCAGACGAGAGACCTGACCGACCGAACGTGGTCGTCGTCATGACTGACCAGCACCGCGCCGACACCTGTGCCCGGGAGGGGTTCGAACTGGACACGACGCCGTTTCTCGACTCGCTGGCTCGCGACGGGACGTGGTTCGACCGCGCGTACTCCCCGTACCCGATGTGCGTTCCCGCCCGGACGAGTTTCCTGACCGGTCGCTTTCCCAGCTGGACCGGCGTCCACACGAACGATACAGCCGTACGGCCGCGATACCGGAGAGACCTGTTCGACGTGATGAACGAGCAGGGGTACCAGACCTCCCTCTGTGGAAAGAACCACAGCTACCTCGAACCCGACCGCGCCGACCACTGGTACGAAGTCAGTCACCAGGGGGGAAATCCACGGACGGAGTCGGGCGAACGGTGGGACGAGTGGGTCCGCGAGGAGGCGGGGATGGGGTACAGTCTGGAACCCAGCCCCGTTCCCGCCGAGGCGACACCGGTGGGCCGGATCGTCTCGGAGTCGATCGACTGGCTCCGCTCGGACCACGAGAGACCGTTCTTCCAGTGGCTCTCCATCCCCGAGCCACACCCACCGTACCAGGTTCCCGAGCCGTACTTTTCGCTGTTCTCGGCCGACGACGTCCCCGACGTCGACGCGGGGAGTGAAGCGCTCCAGACCAAGGGCTACAGGTACGAACTCGTCCGGCAGTTCGCGGAGAAGTTTACAGCTCCGGACACCGACTACGAAGACGTCCTGCCCACAGTACGAGCCCTGTACTGTGGGATGTTACGGATGGTCGACGACCAGATCAGGCGCTTCGTCGAGGCCCTCGAATCCGCGGGACTCCGCCAGGACACACTGCTCGTGTTCGTCTCGGACCACGGCGACTACGTGGGGGAGTACGGCATGATGCGCAAGACGGCCGGCGTCCCCGAGTCGCTGGTCCGGATCCCCATGTTCTTCGTCGGCCCGGACGTCGTCGCCGACCCGGACCCGCACCCGGCGCACGTCTCGCTGGCCGACGTCATGCCGACGCTCTGTACCGTGGCGGGTGCCGAGATTCCGCCGGGAGTGCAGGGTCGAAGCCTCCTTCCACTGCTCCGGGGGGACCCGTATCCGGAAGCGGAGTTCGACTCCGTCTACACGGAGGTCGGCTACGGCGGCAGACACACCGGGGACGACCTGACAGTCGAGGACCCGGACCGTGCACAGTTCCACGCACTCAGCGGGACGGTTCGTGGCGTCCGGAGCGGCGACTGGAAACTCACGTTCGACACGCGAGGCGACGGTCGTCTGTACGACCTCTCGGCAGACCCCGCGGAGACCGAGGACCACTACGACGACAGCGAGTACGCGGACCAGAGACGGACACTCCTCGAGGAACTTCTCACCTGGCAACTACGGTTAGACGCACTCGATACGCCGCACGAAGTCGACCTTAGCGTTCACCCCTACAATTACTGGACAGTCGACGAGTGACCGATCGTCGGCGGTAGTGAGTCAGCCGCTGTGTTTCCGGTACTGGTCGCACACAACGCAGGTGTGACTCTCCCGCCGAGCAGCGGTTGTCCCCGTCGATCGGACCGACCGTCCCACCACGACCTCCAGGGTTCGGCAGTGGTTCGCGCGTCGTCGTTCGCGGTCGAGCCCGCCCCGCCGCCTGTGTTACCGGACGAGGCCAGTATATAAACGAACACGATCGTTTCTTCACGAGAAATACTCTGACACGCCACGCCGTGTCGATTACGCTACTATGAATGTAATCGAAAGCTATCGGAATTGGCACGTGGTGCCATACCAAAATCAACGAAATAGTCTGATCTCCTCCTTCGAATCTACAATTGAAGAATATTCGGTGAAAAGTGTGTGTTCTCTCAAAATACGGCGTCTGTTCATCCGCTCGATCGTTTCTTGATGGGAAACAAACCCATTCGACGTGTCGGTTCTGGTGAGCTAACCGCCGAAAGACTCGCTATACAGACGGTCTGGCCCTCCCTGGGGGTCCGGAGTACCGACCGGTCCAGATCCGACCGGTACTGTCGGTGGTACCCGCCGTGCAGTCCTCATCCCTGGATAAACTCGATCGAACTGCGCGGACGGCTCGATCTCGCACGTCCCGGGGGTATGCCCGGAAGCCGCTCGATACGCACTCGAAATTATACCTCATCATACAATAATTTTATATATACTGTGATGCTGTATTTAATCATGCCAGATGATGGCACAGATACGGGAGTGTCACGGAGAAGGTTGATCGAACTGACTGGAGCGGCCACCCTCACTGCCCTCGCGGGGTGTAGCGGTGACGGTGACAGCCCAACAACAGCTGGCGGTGGTGACGGTAGTGACGGCGGTGGCGGCGACGGTAGTGGCGGTGGCGGCGGCGACGGCAGCGACGGCGGTAGCGGTAGCGGTGGCAGCACCGACCGGGGTGGTGGTAACCTCGTGCGAAGCGAAATGAAAGTCCGGCAGCGACCAGTGAGACCGCCGGACGGTCACGCGAACCCGTGGAACCCGTCGAACTGGATACGGCAGTTCTACCCCACCCTCTACGATCGCGTCCTCTTCAGGGGGCGCAACGTCCTGCCGGACGCGCGTCAGGGGCACATGCCGGATTCGGACGTGATCGACGGCAAGGAGGGATTCGTTCCGCAGATCGCTACAGACTGGACGCTACCCGACAAGATCGAGCCCGGATCGACCGTTACGATCACGCTCCGCAACGACCCGCCACACACGTGGCACAACGGCGACCCGGTGACAGCACAGGACTACTACGACGCGGCGGTGTTCAACAAACACATCGGGACGCCCGAGTGGGAGTTCCTGTCTGACGTCCAGATCGCGGACGACTACACTATCGAGTACACGCTGGATACCTCTATCCGGAAACGGTTCGTGTACTGGTCCGTCCTCTACGGCGTCGAGTACATGACGACGAAACACTCGATGTTCAGGCAACACGTCGAGGCCCTCGAGGACGCGACGACGGACGACGAGGTATCGTCGGCGCTCTCGGACCTGCAAAACAGGCGGATCGAGTACCAGGACGCTGTCGGCTGTGGTCCGTGGACGATCGAGGAAGCCGGTTCCCAGGAGATCCTCATGAGCCGGTACGACGATTACCAGGCACCGGCCAACCTCGACAAGTTCGAAGACGACGACCGGGTGCTCATGAACGTCGACGGGAACATCCCGAACTTCCCGGACATGCGTTTCGTCCACTTCCTGTTCGAACGGGAACAGCAGATGTTCCGTAACCTGAACGTGGACGCGGGTCGTCCGAGCCAGATGGTGAACTTCAAAGCGTGGCCCGACGCTCTCCAGCACCGGAAGCTGTTCCGCAACGACGGCGGCGGAACGGCGATATTCAACTTCGACCACCCGATTATCGGGCGAACGAAGGTCCGCCACGCGATCGCTCACATCATCAACCGGGAAGCGGTACTGGACGCGTTCTTCCCGCCGAACATCCCGAACGAGAAGGAACTGAAAGTGGTTCCGAGCGGGATGAGTGTCGAGAAGACACAGTTCTGGCTGGACGACCTCTACGACCAGTTCAACACCTACAACATCGGCGAGAACATCGACCAGCACCACCAGCGGGCCACCGAACTCCTCGAAGAAGAGGGGTTCACCAAAGACGGCGAGTTCTGGCTGAAACCCGACGGAGAGCGGTGGCAGCCGGAGTTCACGACACCGACGTTCTGGAACAAGTGGCAGGAACCGAACGTCAATCAGATGCGCGCGTTCGGGGTCGACGCCCAGCTCAACGTCGAGGAACCGGGTACCTACTTCGGGCAGACACTGTCGAACAACGAACACGAGATCGGCGCACACGTCTTCCGGTTCAACGCGCCGCTGGGGATCTATCCACACCCGTGGTTCCTCTATCGCTACTCGCTCAAGGAGCAGTCGCGGGACGACCCCACGATCACGATGACCAACATGCCGGCGGAGCTGGAGGTTCCGGGGACTCCGGGAGATATGGAATCGTCGATGACGACCGTCAACGTCGTCGACCTCGTCGACGAACTCGCCGGGCAAGACCTCTCTTCGGAACGGGAACGAGAGATCGTCCAGACGCTGGCCTGGACGTTCAACTATCAGATCCCCGGACTCGCGGCGCTCAACTTCGTTCCAGCGGTGGCGTACAACAGCCGTGATTTCGACGTCCCGCCGGAGGGGAGTCACCCGTTCAACGTCATCGACGGGTACATCAACTCTCTGCCGTACGGATCCGTGATGTCGAAGACGGAGTGAGCCAGCTCCGGCCGCCAGGTCGGCCGTCTCCTGGTCTCACAGACCGGGTCTGCGTCGTTCGAACACTGCCTGACCCCGCTCGCAACCGCGGGACTCGGGACGGGGCCCCGCCCGGTCGTCCCGCAGGCGTCGAACGGCTGTGGGGCAAAAGATTATTGTAATCGTAGCAGTTGTCCAGTGTATGCCGTGTCCGTTTTCCGGACGACACACGAACCCGCGGTCAGACGAATCCAGTCGACGCCGCTTCCTCGCTTCGGCGGTCGCGGTGGGCGGAACGTTCGGTCTCTCCGCCTGTCTGGCGCGCGAAGGCGACCGGACGGACACCCCGACCGAGGGTGTCGACTTCCCGTCGGGTCCGTCGGACCTCTCGACGCTTCCCCGCCGGCAACACGCGTGGAACGACTATCTCATCCACGACGGTCACGGGAACACGATACTGCCCCGTCACCAGCTCGTGCTCTTTCTCGACTACACGGGATCGATACCGCCGACCGACGACGAGCGCGCGCGTGTGGAAGAAGCGTTTCGCGGGATCGAAGCGGCGTTCCAGCGCGGAACCGGCGGTCGTCGGGACGCGCTGTTCAACGGGGGCCTCCTGTTCACCGTCGGGTACACGCCGACGTACTTCGACCGGTTCGACGAGTCGCTACCGACCTCGGTCGGTCTCGATACGCCCGAATCCGTGGTCGACGAACTGTCCGAAGAGCCGTCTATCGCGGACGACCACGACGCGGTGGTGGTGCTCAACAGCGACTACGCGTCGGTCACGCTCACCGCCGAAGAGGCGCTGTTCGGAACGCTCGATACAGTGGACGGCGTCGAAGTGACCTCGTCTCTCGGAGGGGTCTTCGAGAGAGACGCCCGCCGGGCGGCGTTCGTCGGTCGAGGCCACCCCGCCCGCGAACTGGAGCACGACGAGATCCCGGACTCCGCTCCCCTGTCGATGGGGTTCAAATCGGGGTTCGCCGACAACCAGCCGTCCGAAGACAAGGTCACGATCGACGAGGGAGTGTTTGCCGGGGGCACGACGCAGATGGTCTCGTTGCTGGAACTCGGTCTGGACGAGTGGTACGACATGGGGAGTGACGAGCGCGTCTCCCAGATGTTCGGCCCCGGTCTGGACGTCGACGAGGTCGGCAGTACCGGTGAGCAACTCGCCGACGAGAGCGGGATCACCGAGGAGACTGTCGACCGGCTCAGAGCGGACGCCGACGAACGGGGGCGGGTGGGTCACTCCCAGAAGCTGGCAGCCGCCCGTGACGAGGACTTCGACGCCCTGATCCTCCGGCGCTCCGAGGGGAACGTCCCGGCCGAGTTCGGGCCAGCGCTGAGTTTCACCTCGCTCCAGCGGAGCATCGAGGACTTCGTCACCACTCGAGAGGCGATGAACGCGCCGGAACTCGACGACGAAGTCGAGGACGACCGTCACGGTATCCGGGGGTTCGTCGAGACCAGACACCGCGCGACCGCTCTCGTCCCGCCACGCGGACTGCGGTCGCTCCCGACACCTCGCGGACGGGAGTAGGGGCGTCGACGCCCGGACTCTGTCGCCCGGACGCCGCCACGGCGGGCGTCGCATCGACGGGCTCTCTCTCTCTCGCTGTCCGAGTTCCACGACTACACCACGCCGAAACGTACCTAAGTACGCTTACGGAAATTTTTATATCTGTCCCGAGATACTGCTGCCGTGTGCCACAGCCAAACATCCTCTGGATCTGTACTGATCAGCAACGGTACGACACGCTCGGCTGTTACGGTAACGAGTACGTCTCGACGCCGGCGATCGACGAACTCGCGGCCGACGGGGTTCGATTCGACCGGTGTTTCAGCCAGAATCCCGTCTGCACGCCCAGCAGAGCGAGTTTTCTGACGGGACGATATCCGCGGACGACGCGGTGTTATCAGAACGGGTTCGACATGCCGGACGACGAGGTGCTCGTCACGCGCATGCTGGCCGACGACGGATACACCTGTGGTCTGGCGGGGAAACTCCACATCTCCTCGTGTCACCCGGGCCGAGCGAGCGATCCACACACGGAGCGTCGTATCGACGACGGCTACTCCGAGTTTCGCTGGTCACACGACACCGCGGCGCACTGGCCGACGAACGAGTACCACCACTGGCTCACCCGGCGCGGCGTCGACTACGAACGGACCCCGGTCGAGGGCTCCGACCACGTCACGACGTCGGTTCCGGCCGAGCACCACCAGACGACGTGGTGTGCCGAGCGGACGATCGATTTCATCGAGGCCAACGAGGGCAGCGACCGCCCGTGGCTGTACTCGGTCAACCCGTTCGATCCGCACCCGCCGTTCGATCCCCCCGAGGAGTACCTGGAGCCGTATCTCGACGACCTCGAGTCCGTCCCGCTGCCGAACTACCGGGACGGGGAACTCGACGACAAACCCGCACTGGAGCGACTCCGGGACGACCAGGGCTTCCAGAACCAGTGGTACCCGGAGATGGACGAGGCGGACCACCGACTCGTGCGGGCGGCCTACTGGGCGATGTGTGACCTGATCGACGACCAGGTCGCCAGGATGCTGGACGCGCTGGAGGAAACTGGACAGAGAGAGGACACGCTCGTGGTCTTCATGTCCGACCACGGCGAGATGCTGGGCGACCACGGCGTCTACCGGAAGGGCCCCTACATGTACGAACCGGCCGTCCGCGTGCCGCTAATCGTCTCGGGTCCGGGTGTCGAGGAGGGCGTCGAATCCGACGCGCTCGTCGAGCTGAGCGACATCGCACCGACGCTTCTCGACGCCGCCGGGAGCGAGACGCCGGACCGCGTCCAGACCGACTCCCTCTGGCCGATCCTCTCCGGGAACAGCGACCCCGACAGCCATCGCGAGGACGTCTACTGCGAGCACTACGACTCGATGGGGGCCTTCGACGACCACTCGAGCCCGTACGGGACGATGATACGGACGGACCGGTACCGGTTGATCCGGTGGCACCGCCTGGACACGGGCGAACTCTACGACCTTGAATCGGACCCCGCCGAACAGCGCGACCGGTGGAACGACGACGCCTACGCCGAAGTGAAGACCGAACTACTCCAGCGGCTCTCGGACCGGATGTTCGAGACCGTCGACCCGGCCCCCCAGCGGAAGGCGCCCTGGTAGCCGTCGGTCCGGTGCAGTCGTCGGCGAGTCCGCGTGGCAACGGAGTCGGCCGGGGACTCCGGCGACCGGATCAGCGCGGGGCGACGACGCTGACGAGACCGTACTCGGGTATCGTGAGTCGGACCTCGCCGTCCTCCAGCGGAACTCCCTCGCGCTCGGGCGAGACGTTCTCCGGGTCGTCGAGGGAATTCTCGCTGCTCATGGACTCCCCGGTGAGCGTCGTCACCGTCGCCTCGCCACCGGTCGTGAGCGTCCCCAGGTCGAGCAGGGTCTCGACGTCACCGACGCCGCTCGCCCGGTGTACGACCACGACCGCACACTCGTCGTCGTCGACGGCGGCCAGGGCGTCGAGGACCGGGAGTTCCACGGCGGTACCGCCGCCACCCGCCGACCCGTCCGTCGAAACGGTATCACACGCGACGTCGACGCCGACCGGTGTCTTCTCGAACAACGCGCTGCCCATGGCGTGGCCGTAGTGACAGGGGTCGGCCCAGACGCGTTCTCGCCGCTTCTGGAGGCCGCCGCCGTGGTTGACGAGACCGGTATGAGTGATCAGCTCTATCGCACCCTCGCTCCGGACCGCATCGTGAACGACGGTCGCGTCCCAGACTGCCTCGGCGATACTCTTCTTCCCGGGGAGATCAGCCGCCGGGTCGTGGTGGCGACTCCCGAGCCAGGGTGGTGAGAGCACGCGGTCGGCGCCGTCCGTCGTCGAGACGGTGAGTTGCATCTCCGTGATCGCCGTGTGTGGGTCAGTCACACCCGCGTCTCGCATTCGGGAGACGAGTTCCGTGTGGCGCCGCTCGAGTTCTCCGGTGTCTCCCATCAGCGAGTGATAGAGGCCGTCCCTGTCGACGTCTTCGTCGACCGTCGGGCCGGCGAGGACGTGGTCCGTGACCGACCGGAGGTCGGGTGCCACTTCCGATACGAGGTGGTCGTTCCACTCGCCTTCCCGGCCGGTCGCGAGGAGACGGATGTCCGGGTCGACTTCGAGGATCGCGTCGCGGAACCGCGCGTAGCGGTCGACGTTGCCGTCCCGGGTCGTCCAGTTGGCCTGCCACCGCCCGTACAGTTCGTTGCCGACCTCCCAGTACTGCACGTCGTAGGGTTCCGGGTGACCGTGTTCGGCGCGGAGGCGCCCCATCTCGGTGTCGTCCGGGTCGCCGTTACAGTATTCGACCCAGTCGGCGGCCTCCTCGGGTGTCCCGGTCCCGGCGTTGACACAGATCAGGGGCTCACAGCCCACGTGCTCACAGAACTGGACGAACTCGTCAGTACCGAAGAGATTGGGTTCGACCCCGCCCCAGGCAGGGTTGGGATCGGTCGGTCGTCGACCGGTCGGGCCGACGCCGTCGCGCCAGTCGTAGTCCGAGACGAAGTTCCCACCCGGCCACCGCAAGAGCGGGAGGTCGGCTGCCCGGAGAAACTCGACCACGTCCGGATCGGCACCGTCGACGTGGTCGTCGGGGTAGAGCAGTATCCGGTCGACGACGACGTTGCAGTCCTCCACAGCGGCGAGCGAGAGTGCCACCAGGTCGTCGGGGGGGACGTCACCGGAGACGTCGAGTGTGCCCTCGACTGTGGTCCATCGGTCCGAAACGTCGAAGCAGGTCCCGTCGAGTTCCGACTCCACGGTACCAGTCTGGTCCATCTCGTGGATCGCCAGCCGAAGTTCGGCGCTCGTCCCCCTCCGGGCGCGTACCCTCACCGTGTACTCGTAGGTGCCCGTCCGCTGGAGGGGCAAGTAGAGCCACTGCATGATGCCACGCGGCCGATCACTATCCGTGGCGCGTATCTCGACTCGCTGTCCGCGCTCGCCGAACTGACCGACGTCGGGGCTGACAGTCACGTCGCTCCGGTCCCCACGGCGTTGCCACCAGAACGCGAGTCCGTCTTCGACGGCCGCTTTCAGGCCTGTCGCGCCCGGGTAGGCTCGCTGGTCGGCGTGCTCGTCGATCATCGCCTCGCGACGCTCGGGGTCGCTCGTCCCCCCGAAGCCCCCGTCACACGTCGGGTCCGCCTCTCTGAACCGCCAGCGCCCGAAGGTGGGGTTGTACAGCACCTGTGCCTCCATCCCGTGATAGACGTTCCAGGCGAGGTGTTCGGAGAACTTTCCGTACAGGTTCGGGTCGACCGGGGCGTCGGCAGTGGTCTCGGGATCGAGTCTAATCCTCGCCACGGAGTCGGCGGTCCTCTCGTGACGATAGAGGTCGGCCATACCTGGTCAGGAACCATATTCTACATAAATCTTTGCCTTCTCGAAAGTAGAACGTTCTGACGAACGCGCGGAGAACGTGGCGAAGTGAGTTCGATACGCGCCGACAGGAACGTGACGACCGGCGCCTGTCACGAGAGTGATCTGGCGGACGGTCCTATCGGTTCTATCTGAATTCTTTGTATTATTGAAGATTGAAATATCTGCGCACTGTCGATAACAGACACGGTGAATCGAGCGAAGACGCACTCCCCGTCTTCGGCGGTCTCACTGGGAATCGAGTCCAGTCGCGGCGACCGGACGGTTCGACGGAGAGCGTATGGTTTCCACGCGGTACGTGGGTTCATCTGGGCCGACCTCTTCGCCTGGTCGACCCAGACTGCTGTCGCGCCCGTCCCCACTCGTCCGGTTCGAGTTCGTCGTGGAGCGCTCTGTCTTCGGATCCCGCAGTTTCGGCGGCTGAACGACGCGAGTTTCGATACCCCGACCCGGCTTCTGTCGGCAATCGTCGACGGCCTGGACAGGAGTACGCGCCGCCGTCTCCCCCTTCGAGCCACTCATAGACGAGTGCTGGCGTCCACGCCGGCGCGTCGATCGTGACCTCCCCGGGCTGACCGTGGGTGGTCGTTTCCAAGAAATTATAATTCTTCTGTCTATAATCTACTTCGGACAATATAATTACTATTCACGGAAGCTTCTTCGAGCACCCCGTCCGTATCGAGTCCCACCACCCGGCTGGAAACTGTGCTTCGGCCCGTGGCGTACCACTCGGGAAGTTCGGTCCGTGTCACGTCGTGTTCGTTCGCGATCTCGGCGCGGGGGCTCCCGAAGGCGACTATCCGCCGTCGGAGCGCTCCTCGCCGACGCCGGTGACACGCCAGTCGCCGTCGCGCTCTTCGAGGGAAACGACGGTTCGCCGACCGGTACCGACACCCCGGCCGCGCACGAGCACCGGACCGTCGTCGCGTTCTTCGAGGCGCCAGGCGCCGATCCGGACGGTGCCGTCGTCCTCGCGAAAGGCCTCACCGCTCCGGATCGGCGTCAGTTCCGAGCCGTCCAGCGCGGTCGGGTTGTAGCTGACGTAGCGGACGACCGCCGCGCGGATCGCCTCGGCCGTGTCCGTCACGGTTGCCCTCCCGCCCATCCGGTTCCGGTCCGTCCCGCTCCCGGATCTGTCCCTGTTCCACGAGGCAGTTCGGGGTCCATACCGTGGTGTTCGACCCGTGGGCGATAGGTCTCACGCTCGCGACGCCCGCCACCACACCGGGTCGTGCGCCCGGCGCGAACACACCGTGCGAGCGCCTCACCCGAACGAGTAGTGTTCGTCGTCGACGCCGGTCACGCGCCAGTCGCCGTCGGACTCGTCGAGGTGGACGACGGTGAGTCGCGACGGGCCGCCCCGCTGTCGCACGAGTACGGGCCCGCTGTCTCGCTCTTCGAGGCGCCAGGAACCGATCCGGACGGTGCCGTCGTCCTCGCGAAACGCCTCGCCCTCCCGGACGACCGTCGCTTCCGTCTCCGTCAGCGCGTCGGGGTGGTCCGACAGGTACGCGAGGATGGCCGCGCGGATCCGTTCGCCGGGTTCGTCGGTCACGGTTTCAGAACCCCGCACACGACCAGCTGGAGGTGTCGACGTCGGTCCTCCCCTCGATGTTCTGTCCGCGGCGGTGCTTGTCCCCCTCCTTCGGCTCGCGCCACTCCGTCCGGGTATCGCCGCTCTCCGTCACCTCGACTTTCGTCTCCTTGCCGTCTTTCCTGTCCTCGTCGTGGCCGATCACGGACTCGGTGGCCGAGGACGCGCCGTAATACTCCGACTCGACGTGGTCGTACACCGCGGCGACGTCCAGTTCCGTTCGGCCGGTGGTCGGGTCGCGCTGGCGAAAGCCCGACTCGGTTGCCGGGAGCCCCCGTGCGAGCAGCCACGACTCGTGGGCGCGCCAGGCCCGTCCCTCGGTCTGTCTCGTGTTCAGGTCGGTCGGTTGCTTGCTGTGGAACCACTCCTGGTAGAGCGCCACCGCGGCCTCGTAACAGCTCAGGTCCGTCTTGAGTCCGATCGTGTCCCCACCCTGCTCGTAGCCCCGCGCGTACATTCGTGTCTTCTTCCAGCTGTCCCCGTTGTACTCCCACATCTTCACGTGGGCGCTGGTGAACGTCTCCAGCGAGATGGTGCCGTCACGCAGGTCCTCGACGATCGGTTCGTTCCACTCGCAGATAATGTCGAGAACACACTCCGGGGACCACTCGACAGCCTTCGGGAACCACCCGCCCAGCGTGACCGGCAACGCCGGGTCCGGATAGCGCCGGTCCAGTGCGTGCATCGTCGACGGCCCGACGACACCGTCGACCTGGAGCCCCTGCTCGCTCTGGAATTCCATCACCGCGGCCGCCGTCTCGTCGCCGTAGATGCCGTCCGCACCGTACTGCGGGAAGCGGATCCCTGCCTCCATGAGCGCCTGCTGGACCCGGAAGACCGCCGGCCCCTCGTCGCCGCGGCGCAGGATCTTCTCCCCGTCGAGGACCCGCTCCAGCGTCGCCTGTTCCTCGAAGCGCGGCGACGTCAGGTCGGCGCTCGTCATACGGCGCTCCTGTCGCTGGACCGGCGTCGTTGCACTGTCCTGCTGGACCGCTCTCGCCGCGCCACCCTGCTGGACGACGTGTGTCAGTTCGTGGGCCAGCAGTCGCCGACCCGATTCCGTTCCGGGGCTGTACTCCCCGCTCCGGAACACGACGTCCCGGCCGGTGGTGAAGGCCCTCGCGTCGACCGAGCGGGCGAGTCTGTCGGCGCGTCCGCCCGTGTGGACCCGCACGTCGGAGAAATCGTGCCCGAACCGCCCCTCGAAAAACGACTGCGTCGAGTCGGGGAGTCGCCGTCCGCCGCCGCGGAGCGACTCGATCTCGCGCTCGACGTGGCTGTCCGCCGCCCGTCTACTCGCGTCCCTCCCCGCCGACCGCCGTATCCGCGGCCCACTCGGTCCTGCGTCCGCCTCGTCGCTGCTTCCCGCGTCGCCGCTGCTTCCCGCGTCGCCGCTTTTTCGCCCGTTTTCGCGTCGTAACACCTCGTCTGCGACGCGTTCGGCCTCCCGTTCGGCGGGGTCCGACGGCCGACTCACCGCGAGTTTCGGCTGGAGCGCTCGTTCACAGTCCGGACAGTTCAGCGGTTTCCCGGCCCGATAGCGACGGGTACAGCGCGAACACATCCCCGAGGTCGGGCCACGCCCGGTCGTCCCTGGTCCACGGCCCCCCGCACCCGGCACCGCCGACCGCTGTATCGTCGTCCCCGCTTCGGACGTCACGGCCGCCTCGCGCTCGGTGTTCCCCTCTGTCTCCGGTCGGTTTCGGGCGCCGTCCCCGGGAGAGCCAACCTCGCCACCGGAGCCGACCTCGCCGTCGTCTGCGGCCGACTGGACGGCCTGGTTGCCCGCTGCCCGGTGGAGCGCCGCAGTCGGTCTCGCCCGGCGCGGTGCGGTCGCCTGCTCCCGTTCCTGCTCGCGAGCGGCGGCGCTCGCTCCCGATTCGCGCTGTCCGGACGGGGAACCGGACGACCGGTCGCTACTGGGCCCGCTGCGTCTCATCCGTCGTCCTCGCGCCGACCGCTCTCGGTCGTCACGTACACCGGAGAGACTGGTCGGTTCACTGTCCTATTTGCCCGATCCGGGGTGTTTGGCGTGTCCCTCGGGGTAGATCTGTCGGTTGGTCTCCTCGACGTCGCGCATCTTCACGCCGAGGTCGATGGGCCACAGCAGGAAGATCGACCGCGCCGCCTCCGCCTTCCGACTCGCCGCGGGGAGGCCGAGGAACGACGCCGTCAACTGCTCGTCGACGCTCTGCTGGTAGATCTGGTTGAGTTTGATGTGGGCCTGGCCCCGGTTGAGCGCCGTCATCGCGTTGACCAGGTTCCGTGCGCCCTCGCCGCCGCTGTCCGCCATCTGCCTGAAGTTCTTCCGGACCTTCTCGGCCGCGTCGTGCCAGGCCGCGCTGTTGTCGGAGTAGTCGTACTCCTCGGTCGGCGGCGGTGGCGGGACCTGCTCGCCGCGGGCGATGTGCATCGTCGTGTAGGCGCCGCTGGCCACTGCCGTCACCTGCTCGTCGGCCGACAGCGCGTCCGCCCACGAGAGCATCGCGCCGACGCCGAACATCACCGGGCCAGCGATAGCCGCGAGGGCTCCCATCGACCCGAGCGCGGAGTAGCCCGTCGCCGTCGTGGCCGCTCCCGCCTCGGCGCCGAACAGGGCCGCGACGTCGATAGTCGTCCCCAGCACCGTCTCCAGGTTCGACGCCGTCGAGAGGGCCGCCTCCACGTCGGCCGACACGCTCTCGTCCTGGCTGCCGGCCCCCGCGAGGTCGGCCCCCCGCTCGATCGCGTCGGCCTGCCTGGCGTCTTCGAGTGCGACGTCCCGGTTGGCCGCCCCCGCACGTCCCCTCGGGCCGGGCAGCGCACGGCTGACCCGGGTACGCGACGCGGTCGCGCCGCCCTGCTGGACGACGTGTGTCAGTTCGTGGGCGAGCAACTGCCGACCCTCGCTCGTCCCCGGCTGGTAGGCTCCTCGCGAAAACGCGATGTCGGACCCGAGCGTGAACGCCTCGGCGTCGATCGACCCCGCCGCCTCGTCGGCCTGGGGTCCCGTGTGGACCCGGACGTCCGAAAAGTCCTGGCCGAAGCGCTCCTCGAAAAACGACTGCGTCGACGCCGGGAGCGGCTGACCGCCCGTCAGCGCCGAACGGATCCGTCCTTCGTGGTCGCCCGAAACCGACCCGCCGCCACCGCCAGAACCGGCCGAACGGCGGAGTTCCGGCGTCTCCACGTCGTCAGCTCGCCGCTCGTCCTCCGTCGACCGGGGCGCGAGTACCTCGTCGGCGACCCGTTCGGCCTCGCGTTCGGCCGCGTCGCCGGGCTGGCTGACCGCCAGTTTCGCCTGCAACTCGCCGCGCTCGTGGAGTTCCTCGACGGCCTCGTCGTTCACGGTCTGGTTGCCGACGGCCGCGTGCAGCGCACCGACCGGGTCGGACCGGCCCCCGGCGTCGGACCGGTGTTCCGATCCGGACTCGGTAGTCGAACCGGTGGCTCGCTTTTCGTCTGTCCGCTCGCGGCCCGGGTCCCGCGAGTGGCGTCGTCGGGTTCGCGTATCTGTCCGTCTCATGCGGCGTAATGCCCTCGCGACAGCCACCCTGGCTGTTGTTACCACACCTTCGCTCGTCTCCATGATAGTTTTTTCCCACAGTTGAAACGAACGGGGGCCGGGCCCGTCGGGGTCGTGAACTGTCGATCTCTGGCGGTTGCAGTGGTCCACTCGTCGAAATAGACGACCGACAAACCGACTGCCAGGGCAGCGAGCGTGTTCGCTGGCCGAACGTGGCCGGCGCAGTCCTCCCGAACGCGGGCGGAGCGAGCGTGGTCGAAACGGCGGCAAGAATCAATAGCGTCCACTTCAAACGTCACTGACATGCCGACAGGGATCGACGTGGGGACGCGGGCGATACGCGTCGCGACGCCCGAGGGGACGACGCGGTACAGCAACGAGATCCGCCGAGTGAGCGGCGACACCGACGAAGACGGGCCAGACGAGGCCGACGGACGGGTCACAGTCGAGACCGACGACGGCGTCTACGTCGTGGACGGGGCGGGGGCGGCCGACGCGAGCGAGAGCGAAGACGACACGACAGACCGCGGCGACTCGCTCGGACGGTTGCTCGGCGATGCGAGCGAGGTACCGCCCGGAGTCAGAGGGGACGTCGTCGAGGCGTTCCTCGCGGCCGTCGTCGACGACGCGGCCAGCGATGGGGACGACGGTGAGGACGCCGAGGGTGTCGAAGCGTTGCGCTACGTCGCCGACTCGGCGGGTGCGGACCCGCTCGCGGCGGTCGCGGCCGAGACGGGCGTCGACGCGGCACCCCTCGATCCGGGGATGGCCGTCTGTTACGACGTGCTCGACGCACCGGCGACGGGTGTCGGCGTCGCCGTAACGGACGAACGCGCCGTCGCGACGCTCGCAGCGGGAGGCGTCCCGGTCGCGACTGCGAGTGTCCCGGTCGACGGTGACTGGTACGACCTCGGTGACGCTGGAGACGGGGTCGAGGACCTCGCGACGGTGGATGGGGTCGAGGGGCCCGTGAGCGACTGGCGGGCACGCCAGGCCGAGACGCTGTTCGCCGACCTCGGTGCCGCGCTCGCCCGGACGGCCCCCGCGGTGGGCAGTGAACTCCCGGTCGCCGTCGGCGGCGAGGCCGCACCCGCGGGCGGGACCGACCGACTGAGCGCCGCACTCGGGCGTGAACTCCACTTCGACGTCGGCGCGGTGACGGTCGCCGACGACCCGGCGTCGTCGCTCGCTCGCGGTGCGCTGAGTGGGGCCGGGACCGACGACGGCGTCGAACCCCCGCTGCCGGCGTTCGCGGTCGACGTCCCGTTCGTCGGCGCGCTCGCCGACTTCCGGGCGGCGACGGACGCGCTCGGCGCCGGTGCAGCACTGTCCGCGACGGCCGGTGACGACGCCGCCCCCGACGCCGGTCTCGATGGCGCCGGCGGCACCGCTGATGTGGCCGCTGGCGCCGGCGCTGAGGGGAGTCTCGGCACTGTGGGCGCCGGCGCTGACGCCGCTCTCGGGACTGCCGGCGACGGCTCCGACCCGCAGGCCGACCTCCAGGGGGCGGTGGCACAGACCCGTGCGGACCTCGCGGCGCTCGACCGCCGGGGCGCGATGACCGCCCGCGGCGTCTCGGACCTCGTCGAGCGACTGGACCGCGGCGTCACCGGGGACGGGTCGGCCGACGGCGCGGCGGTCGAGGCGCTCCGGGCGGACGTCGAGGCGCTCGAAGCGCAACTGGCCGACGGCGCGCTCGACTCCCTGGAGGGCGACCTCGAAACGGAACTCGACGACGTCCGGGCAGCCCTGGACGCGCTGGAAGCGGACCTCGAACGACTCGACGAGGAGGCGGCGACCGCGGCGGCACTCGCGGAGCTGGAGGCCTCGGTCGAATCGCTGGACGAGGCGGTCGCGGCCGTCGAGGACGACGCCGAGAAGATCCGGGCTGCGCTCGCGGGACTGGACGAGGAGGGCGACATCGAGGCGCCGGAACTCTCGGGCGAGGCCGTCGACTCGCTCCGGGCCGACGCCCTGCAGGACGAGATCGACGACCTCAGAGCGGCACTGGACGACCGGACCGGGGACGTCTGGTCGGAGGTCGACGACCTCGACGACAGACTCGTGGACGTCGAGGCGACCGCCGGGGACGTCCCGGATCTGGAATCGACCGTCGAGTCGACGCGGAACGCCGTCGCCGACCTCGAAGACGAGACGGCCACGCTCCGGGAGTCGGTCGACGAACTCCGGTCCTCGCTCGCGGACGTGACCGCGGACACGCCGTCGACGGCGGACGTACAGGCCGTCGAGGCGGACGTCGAACGACTCCGGGGCGACCTCGACGGCCTCCGGACCGAGTTCGAGGGGGTCGAGCGCGTCGACCCCGCCACCGTCGAGGAGATCCAGACCGACCTCGACGGGTTGCGCGGGACGCTCATCTCCCGGGCGGACAGACTGGAATCCCTGGAGGGGACGACCGAGAACCTGCGCGAGCGCATCGAGACGGTCTACCAGAACTCGGCCAAATCGGAGGCGCTGGCGAGCGTCGAGACCGAGGTGGCGCGGGTCCGCAAGACCGCGGCGGGAGCGATGGAGCGGACCAACGAGATGACCGAGACGGTGAGCGAGCTGGACCAGACGGTCGCCGACCACGACGAGCAACTGGGGATGCTCTCGACCAACGTCGACAACCTCGCGGGGAGCGCCGTGACCCGTCCGGAGATGGAGTCAGATATCCGGCGTATCGAGGACCGGTTCGACGACCTGGAGTCGGACCTGCGGACCGAGATGGAGGGGATCCGGAGCATGGTCGACCAGGAGGCCGACGTCGAACCCGTCGAAGAAGGCGGGAACGAACTCGTCGTCACGCTGCAGACGGTGGCGTTCGTCTTCCTCGGTGCCCTCGGCGCAGTGCTGGCCTTCCTCTCGAACTTCCCGTTGCTCGCCGGTGCCTTCCTCGTCTTCTCGATCATGCCAGCCATCCTCTCCTGGCTGGTCAACTGACCTCCTCCCCTGGAGGCGTCGGCTCTCGTGAGTCGACTGTTCGACGACCGTCGCGGTCTTTTCGCGCCGTGAGACTACTGTCACTGGTTTATCCGCTAGCAGGGCAAAGGGAAGGTGTGGAAAGCAAGACGAAGCCGACGGCCGTGACGAGTCGGTTCAAGACACTGCGCATCAGCGAACAGTGGTTCGAGGCGCTGAACGGGAACGTCCCGGAAGACAGCGAAGAGTAAATCACCGGCGTGGACGCCGCGTTCTCACCACGTCGACGTCGATAGCGAGTTCCGACACCTGTCGACGTCGATAGCGAGTGCCTGCACCTGTCGACGTCGATAGCGAGTTCCGACACCTGTCGACGCCGAGACCAGCTACCTGCCGCCGGAATCCCTCGCTAGCACCGCAATCACGAAGTGAGAGTAGCACTTGCCTGGGGTATGGCACCGGTCCTGTGGCCCGCGTTCGCTTCGTTCGCCGCGGCCGCCGGGACCGTCGCACTCGTCGCGTACCTGCGGCGCCACCGGGGCAAACCGGGCGCGAACTGGTTTCTCGCGAGTCTGACCTGCCAGACGCTTTTGAGCCTCGCCTACGGCGTCGCGCTCCTGGTCGCGAACCCGGCGCTCCGCTGGGCGCTCGAAGTCGTCGTCTGGGTCACGATCGCGGGCACCGGCGTCTACTTCGTCGTCTTCGCGACCGCCTACACCGGCCGCGCCCGCCTCCTCGAGGGCTGGCGACCCGCTATCGCGGCCCTGCCGGCCGTCGTCGGGGCCATCGTCGTCACGAACCCCTACCACCACGTCGCCTGGCGCGGCTACCACGTCGACCCGGTCGCGGGGATGACGACCGTCTCCTACACGATCCAGCCGGTCGCGCTCGCGCTCATGACGGCCGGGATCGTCGCCATCGGCGTCGGCAGTCTCCTCCTGTTCGACACCGTAGTCAGCTACGGCCCGCTCTACCGCGGGGAGGCTGTCGCGGTCGGGCTGAGTACCATCCCGCCGCTCGCGGCGCTGCTCGTCTGGGCCTACGGCGTCGGGCCCGTCCCCGAGTTGAACTTCGCAACCGTGATGTTCCTCCCGCATATCGCGCTGGACGCCTACGCGTTCGTCGGGAGCGACATGTTCGAGTTCCACCCCGCGACCCGCCGCGCCGGGGAACGGGCGGCCATCGACGATCTCGGGACACCGGTCGTCATCGTCGACGAACAGGGTCGGGTCGTCACGCTCAACGCCGCGGCCGAGTCGGCGTTCGGCCTCGACAAGACGACGGCGCTGACGCGGCCCCTGGCAACGCTCCTCGACGTGGACGACCTCGACGCGACCAGCGGAACGACCGCGGCCGACGGCGGGACCGACGCTCACGAGGCCACCGACGGCGACACGGTCACCGTCCGGCGCGAGGGGGGTCAGTCCGTGTACGCGGTCACGTCGACGCCGCTGACGGGGGCGAACGGGGCATACGTCGGCGACACGGTCGTCTTTCAGGACGTCACCGCCGAGCGCCGGCGCGAACAGCGCCTGAACGTGCTCAACCGCGTTCTCCGGCACAACCTCCGCAACGACATGACCGTCGTCAGGGGGTTCACGGAGGTTGCCGCCGACCGCGTGGCCGACGAGGAGGCCGTCGGGATGCTCGACCGCGCGACCGACGCCGCCGACGACCTGGTCGTACTCGGCGAGAAAGCCCGCGAGGTCGAACGCGTCCTCGACCGCGACGGGACCACGGAACGCGTCGCCCTCGAACCGCTCCTCGAACGGGTGGTCACGGACCGGCGCGACGAGGAGTCGGCGACGACGGTGACCATCGATGCGGGCGACCTGTCGGTCAGGACCGACCCGCCGGTGCTGGAGACGGTCGTCGGCGAACTGTTGGAGAACGCGCTCGCACACGCCGGGAGTACGCCGACGGTCGAGATCGCGGTCGAGCGCCGCGGAGACAGCGTCGCGGTCACGGTCTCGGACGACGGGCCGGGTATCCCCGACCACGAGCGGGCGGCCATCGACGCGGGCGTCGAGTCGGCGCTCGAACACGGGAGCGGGCTCGGCCTCTGGCTGGCCAACTGGGGCGCGACGTCGCTGGGCGGCAGTCTCGTCCTCGACTCGGACGCCGACGGAACCACCGTGACGGTCGAACTCCCGGCAAGTGAAGGCGGCCTGGACAGCACGGACGACCAGGCCGGTGAGAACGTCCGGGCCGGCGACGGATAGCAGTGGCCCGGCCAGCGTCCGGCCCGCATCCGACCGATGTCGGTGAACGCGCCCCTACACGCTGGCGTAGCCGGTCGCGGACTCCTCTTCGAGGGTGCGCTCGGCTTCGGCGACGCTCGGAGCCGTCTCGCCGCTGTACCCGACGTCTTTCGAGCGGCGTTCGAACGCGTGGACGACGACCTGGCTCGTCTCCTCGTCGACGACGCGGACTACGCGGTCGACCCCCAGTTCGACGAGTTCGCCCTGGGCGCGCTTGATCGGCTTCGCGGCCTCCGGCGACGGCGGGGTGAATCCACTGAGATCGTTGATAATGTCGAACCCCTCTCGCAGCCGGTCGGCGGCGTCGACTGCTTCGTGCGCCGCTGTTTCGAGTCCCTCACGCTCCATTCGGCCGGTCAGTGTGAGATACAGTCGGTTGTTTCGAACGTCTGCCTCGACTTCGAACATGATAACGACGAGGGGCCGGGCCCCACTAATCGGCGTACCCCACAGTGTTGGTTTCGGTGCCGGGCACGCGTCGAGACCCGGCCGGTGGACACACCAGGCGGGTCAGAGTCGGCCTTCGAGGACGGCGCCGAAGCCGGCAGCACCGACGACGAACCCGATGATGGCGCCGATGCCGGTGAGCGCGAGGCCGCCGTTGATCGCGGCGGCGACCAGCAGTGCCACGAGCCAGTCGTCCCCGCGGTCGACGAGGCGGTCCGCGATGGCCAGGAAGGCGATCGTCGACCCTACCGCCCAGAGCACGTACAGCAGGAGGACGAGCGGGATCACGACGAAGATCCCGACGATACTCAACACGAGGACGAACACGAGCAGGGCGAGCAGGAGGAAGACGAGTATCCCGTAGACGAGCGTCCCGAGCGGGTCGTCGAGGACGGCGGCCATCCGGTCGACCGTGTAGTCGGGCGCGACCGCGACGAGGATGGCACCGACGATCAGCGTCGTCAGGAACGCGCCGACCGCGCCCCCCGCGAGCCCTTCGAGAGGGTTGAGATCGACGTCGACGTTGACCTGCAACAACACGCTGGCGACGGCGGGGTGGGCGGCGGACATACCCGTTCTGACTGCCGGAACGGGCAAGAAGGTGCCGTCGCGAGCGGTCAGTCAGCGTCCGCCCGTACGCGGCGAACGGTCCAACTCACTCGGACGCGGCGAACGGTCCGATTCACGAGTCGACGGAGCGATTCACGGGTCGACGGAGCGATTCACGGGTCGACGCAGAGTTCGACGAAGTTCCGCAGGATGCGAAGGCCGGTCTCGCCCGACTTCTCGGGGTGGAACTGCGTGCCGAAGACGTTGCCGCGCTCGTTGGCGACGATCGAGGCGAAGTCGGTACCGTACTCGGAAGTTGCGACTACTGCCTCGTCGTCGTCGGGCACCGCGTAGTAGGAGTGGACGAAGTAGGCGTACTCGCCGTCGACGCCCGCGACGAGCGGGTGTTCGCGCTGGACGTCGAGTTCGTTCCAGCCCATGTGGGGTACCGTCAGGTCGCCCCCGAAGCGGACGTTCTCGCCGGGGATCAGGTCGAGTCCCTCGGCGTCACCCTGGCCGGCGTGGTCAGCCTCCTCGCTCGTCGTCAGGAGCATCTGCATCCCGAGACAGATACCGAAGATCGGTGTCCCCGCGTCGGCGGCGTCGACGAGCGCCTCCCGGAAGGGGCCCGCGTTGTCCATCCCCTCGGAGAAGGCACCGACGCCCGGCAGGACGACGCCGTCGGCGGTATCCACAGCCCCGGGGTCCTCGACGAGTTCGACGGCCGCGCCGGCGCGTTCGAGGCCGCGCGTGACGCTGCGGAGGTTCCCCAGCCCGTAGTCGACCACGACCACCTCGGCCGCGACCTGTCGCGTGCTCATACTCCAACGTAGGGCGACCCCGGTCAAGTCGCTTTCCGTCGGTGCCAGTTCTGCCCGTGAGTGTGTCGTAGAAACAGTCAAAAGAGGGTGAGAATGTGACAATCGGAGTCGGTGCAGTTGCCGGGACCGCAGTCGTGCTCGTCGTGACCGCCCTCGTGCTCGTGTGATGGAAGCCCTCGGCGGGCTCGCGGTCGCTGAGCGGGATATCCGCGCTCTCGGCACCGTCCGCGCGGATACTGGCCCGCTCAGCTGACTTGGCTCCCTGCGGTCGCCGCCAGCGGCCCGAGGGCTTTCAACGCTCACCGATGAGTGCGGTGCTGTCGAAGGGGCGGTTTTCTTCCAGGAATCAACTACACGAAATCAGCGTTACATTCTCACCCTGTACAGATCGTGCATGGACGGTCGAGGTTTGCGAAAGGCTCCACGACACGGTTCTGGCCTTTCTCCGCGGGTCGCGTCCTGCATTCTTCGCCCGAGAACGTTCGACCGGTCGTCTCCGTGAACGTTCAACCGGTTCTATAGGAGCCGGACGTGTGTCGCCGGTATGAAGCTGCGTTCGCTCGTGCCGGGGTCGTTCCCGGAGCACCGGGGCAGCGGGACGGAGTCGGCCGCCCGGATCGCGGTCCGCGAGTTCGTCCCGGTGGTGCTGGTACTCCTGGCGGTGGACGTCTCGACCGACGGGACACTCCTCGGGACGCTGACGGTGGTGCCGAACCCCGCGGAGACGGTGCCGGCCGCGGTGTACGTCTACGTCTTCCTCGGTGCGGGGGCGTACGCGATGACGAGTCTGGCGTTCAACCCCAAGGAATCGATCGTCGAGACGTACCGGCTGACCTACCGGATGGTCGGCGCGCTGCCGCTCGGTGCCGGCGTGTACGTCCTCGCGACGCAACTCGGCGTCTCCGGGGTGACGGCGCCCGTCGCCGGCGTCGCCTTCCTCTCGGGGCTGTACGTCCGACTGGCACTCAGGCGACTGGGCGATCTCGCCGAGAAACTGTACGGGAGCGGCCGGGCGCGCCAGCCCTTCGAGACGGAACGACACCGTCGAACGACGAACGCGAACGTCCGACGATGCTGGCGCCACGTCGCGACGACCGACCTCCCCCCGGAGGACAGACGGACCGCCGTCGGACTGATCGAACGCGCCGAGGCCATCACCGACGACGAGGACGCGACCCACCAGGAACTCGGGCGCGCTCACGAACTCAGCGACCGGGCGTTACGCGAACTCGGCCTCTCGGGCGACGGCGACGCGGGGGCCGGAGCGGCCGACGAGCGGTCGGAAGCCGAGGGTGACGAGTGGTCTGAAACCGGGGGTGACGAACGGTCGAGGGCCGGGGACAGCCAGCACGTAGACGACCCCGAGACGGAGAGTACGGGAACGGGTGAGACGGCGACCAGCGGCTGATCACTCTCTGGCGTCGTCGACGGCGCGGGCCGCGGCGAGTACCTCGTCGTGTCGCTGTCCGTTGGAGACGACGAGACCGCGACTGTCGTGGCGCCAGGGCTCGCCGTCGAGGTCGGTGACGGTGCCGCCGGCTTCGGTCACGAGGAAGGCGCCGGCGACCGAGTCCCAGGCGTTGGGTGTCCGGTTGGTGAAGGTGGCGTCGAGCGCGCCCGAGGCGACCATCGAGAGAGTGGCCTGCGCCGAGCGGAATCGCACGAGGTCGCCGAAGCGGTGGACGATCTCCCCGGTCGCGGCCGCGTACTCCTCGCGACGGGTCCGGTCCCACCAGACAGTGGGCGTCACGGAGAAGGTGTCGACGTCCGTCCGGTCGCTGACCGCCGTGACGTCGCCGTTCAGTCGCGCTCCTGTGCCGTCTGCGACGTAGGCGTCACCCAGTGCGGGCAGGACGACCGCCGCGGCGACGGGTTCGCCGTCTTCGAGTGCGGCGACCGCGGTCGCCCAGACGGGGATCTCGCGGACGAAGTTGTTCGTCCCGTCGATCGGGTCGACGACCCACGCCGGCCCCTCCTCGGGGACCGCCGCGTCGCCGTTCGACTCCTCGGCGACGACGGGGTCGTCGGGGAACTCCGCGCGGATGGCATCCAGAACGGCCGTCTCGGCCTCGCGGTCGGCCCGCGTCACGACGTCGGTCTTGTCCGTCTTGCGTTCGATGGCCAGGTCCGAGCGAAACAGGTCGAGCGCGACCTCTCCACCGGCCCGCGCGGCCGCCTCGGCCGTGCCGGCCCTGTGTGCGTTCGGCGTCACACTCACAGTGGTCGGCCGAGTCGGATAACGCTTCGGTCGGACGCTCGGCGTCTCCGGCCGGTCACACTACGTGGCGGACAGTCACTACGCGGCGTCGAGCCCGAGCACGCGCTCGGCGGCGTTCGCGACGGCGTCAGTCCGCGATTCGGGTGCGTAGACGCCGAGTCGCCAGCGGGTCCGCGCGGCCGCGTGCAATGCCTCGACCAGCGGCGAGTGGTCGTCGAGTCGCCGGACCTCGCCGTTGACCACGACGCGGACGGCCGATTCTTTGAGCGTCGGTTCGGGGGGCGCGTCGACGACGACACGTCGCGGTTCGACGCCGGCTTCGTCGGCGATCTCGGCCTCCGCGGCGGTCGTCTCCGCGAAGTCGAGTTCACGGAGCGAGGGGGGTACGGCGTCGCGTTCGACCCAGACGGCCCGCTTGTACAGGTCACGGTCGCGGATGCGCCGGCCGAACTCCCCCGTAGCGGTCGAGTCGACGAGTTCGCCCAGCAGTTCACCGTCCGTGAGTCGCCGGAAGCGCTCGACCGTCGGCCCGCCGGGCGCGTCGAGGAGTCGTTCGCAGGCGCGTTCGAGCATCGACCCGGCGATCCGCGAGACGTGGTGGCGATAGACCGTCGCGTCCATCAGCGCCCGGGCGACGAGCAGGCTCTCGGCGGTCTGGACGTTCCCCGGGGCGAGTACGAGGTCGCCGTCCAGCAGGCCCAGCGCCCGCAGGAAGCGTCCGGGGTCGACGGTCCCGTAGGGCACGCCGGTGTGGTGGGCGTCCCGGAGCAGGTAGTCCGTCCGGTCGACGTCGAGTTCGCCCGATATCAGCTGGCCGAGTTCCCCGCGGCCGTCGACGAGATCAGCGACTGCGTCGGGGTCGAGTCCGTGGTCGTCGAGGACCGTAGCGACGCGGCCCTCACCCAGGAGGTCGTGGACCTCGTCGTGGTGGCGGCCGGTCCGCCGGCGGATCACGTCCTCGGTCTGGTGGCCGTAGGGGCCGTGGCCGACGTCGTGGAGCAGCGCCGCGGCCCGGACGCGCTCGGCTCGCCGTCTTTCGATCCCCAGCTGCGAGCAGGCCCGGTCGGCGAGGTGGTAGACGCCCAGCGAGTGTTCGAAGCGCGTGTGATTGGCCGAGGGGTACACCAGCCGAACAGTGGAGAGCTGTTTGATGTGGCGCAACCGCTGGACCGCCGGGACGTCGAGTAAGTCCGCCGCCACGCCCGTGACCGGGATGTAGTCGTGGACGCTGTCTTTGATCGCCGTCACTCCCTGTCCCTGGTGGACGCTCTGTCTTAGACTCCACGGCTCCCGGTCGGCGTCGCAATGACTGCAACTCAGGTGCAGGTCGCCATCGCACGCTCGACGGTGCGCTGACAGCGCTCGACTCGCTCGTCCAGGGCGGTCACGGTCGAGAGGACGGAGCAGGTCACCGGGAGCGGACGGTAGCAGTACCGCTGGAGGTCCGCCATCTCCATCGACACGGAGAGCCGGTGGGCCTGCTCGTGGACGGCTGCCTGCCGGTCGGTGGTGACGGCGTCGAGAGCGTCGAGGTGGGGCTCACGCCGGGTGCTCCCCTCCCCGACCGCTTCGAGGAGCGTCCGTCTGCAGAACGGGTCGAAGCGGTCACCGGTCACGAGGGCTGTGGCGAGTTCGGGTCCGAACTCCTCGGTGACGTTCTCGGTGTAGCTCTCGTCGTAGTCGGCCTCGAAGTGCGGGACGCTCATCACCGTCTCGCGGTAGGCCCCGCGGACCGCGTCGAGCCTGTCGGGTCCCGCGTCGCTTCCGAGGCGCGAATAGGGCCTGCACAGGCGACCACGGGCTTCGCCCGCGAGCGGCCCGGGGCTTTCATCACTCACGGGTCGGGTCGCTCACTGTCCGTGGCTCCTTCGGTCGACGTTCACTCCCTTCAGCGGACCGAACCGCCTTTTTCCCTCGCTGTCGGATACTCGGGCGTGAGCCAGCGTCTCGGTCGCCTCTCGCCCCGCCACCTGGTCGCCTTCGGCGCGCTCGTGGCCGCCGTCGCCACCGCAGGGAGTCTCTACCTCTCGCTCGGTATGGGACTGATCCCCTGTGAACTGTGCTGGTACCAGCGCATCCTGATGTACCCGCTCGTCGTGGTCTTCGGCGTGGCGGTGGTCGAGGGGCGATCGGCTGTCTATCGGACGGTACTCCCCCTCTCGATTCTCGGCGCGAGTATCGCCGTGTATCACTCCTGGCTCCAGATAGCGGGGTCGGGCCTGCAGTGTGGCGTCGGCGGGGGTTGCGGGGCGGTGCTGTTGCGCGTCTTCGGCCTGACGATTCCCAATCTCTCGCTTATCGCCTTCCTGCTCGTCACGGTCACTGCCGTCGGGCTGTGGCGCTTCGACGCGGCGTCCTGACCGCCGAGAAGCCGCCTGCGTCCGGAGACGGCGACCTGTCTCTCGCCCGGAACGCGTTTCCGCGACCCGATCGGTTAAGCCCGATTCGGCCGACCACACGGGTATGGAGTACGTCAGACTCGGTACGACGGGACTGGAAGTCTCACCCATATGTTTCGGCACGTGGCGGTTCAACAAGGAGAGTGGCGGCGTCGTCGAGACGGGTCGCGAAGAGGCCCACGAACTGCTCGACGCCCTCGAAGAGCGGGGTGCGAACTTCATCGACACCGCCAACGGCTACGGCGGCGGCGAGAGCGAGAAGTGGATCGGCGAGTGGCTGGCCGAGCGTGACCGAGAGGACTACGTCGTCGCCTCGAAGTGTTTCTGGTCGGACGTCTCGCGCTTCCAGGAGAACCTCTCGCGCAAGAACGTCCGCGCCGAAGTCGAGGGGTCACTGGAGAAGCTTCAGACCGACTACCTCGACATCCTCTACCTGCACCGTTTCGACGACGACACACCCATCGAGCGCACCCTTCGGACTGTGGACGACCTCGTCAGCGAGGGGAAGGTCCACTACGTCGGCATCTCGACCTGTGACGCCTGGAAACTCACGAAGGGGCTCTGGCAGGCCGACGTGAACAACTACGAGGCGTTCACCGTCACCCAGCCCAACTACTCGGCGGTCCACCGCGACCCCGTCGCGGAGTATCTGGACGTCTGTGCCGACCAGGACCTGGCCGTCTGCCCGTACTCGCCGCTCGCGGGCGGTTTTCTCACTGGGAAGTACGAGCGCGTCGACGGCGAAGTCGAGGCACCCGACGGGTCACGGGGCGACCTCAGCGAGCACTTCACGGACTGGTACATCGACGAGGAACGCTGGGCCGTCCTGGACGAGATCAGGGACGTCGCCGAGGAGGTCGACGCCACCCCCGCGCAGGTCTCGCTGCGCTGGCTGATGGACCACGACCGCTTCACCTGCGTGCCGATCATCGGCGCTCGAACGGTCGAGCAACTCGACGAGAACTACGACGCCATCGACGTCTCGCTCTCTGACGACCAGTGGGAGCGCATCGACGAAGCCGCGGAAGCCTGAGACCGGCCCACCGTTTCTCGCGTCGAGTGCCGTCTCGGCGCCGGCGGACCTTCGGTGAGAGTCGTCTCAGCGTCGACGAACCCGCGTCGGCACCTCGTGTGCTGGCTGTGTCGTGCTCATCGGCTCGAATGCGAGCGGTCGCTCGGGGTCGAGTTCGAACCGCTGGCCGACCAGCGCGAGCACGATCTGGGCTTCCAGCAGGGCGAAACGCCGTCCAAGGCAGAGTCGGGGGCCGGCACCGAAGGGGGCGTAGGCGTACCCCGCGTCCTGTGGTGAGGTGTCGCGCCACCGCGCCGGTCGCCACTCGTGGGGGTCGTCCCAGAACCGCTCGTCGCGCTGGACCGCCCACACCGAGAGGTGCGCTCGCGTGTCGGCGGCGAGTTCGTAGCCCCCTATCTCGACCGACCGCGTCGTCACCCGCGGGATGGTGTGGATCGGCGGGTAGAGCCGGAGCGTCTCGTTCAGTATCCGTTCCGTGACATCGAGGTCAGAGACGTCCGAGAGCGTCGGTCGGTCGCCGCCGAGTACGTCGTCGAGTTCGGCGTGGAACCGCTCGCAGACCCCGGGATGGGAGCCGAGCTGGTGGAGCGCGTAGGTCATCGCCAGCGCCGTCGTGTCGTGGCCCGCGAAGACGAGTCCGACGACCTGGTCGACGATCTCCGAGTCGGTGAGTGTCGCTCCTCCCTCTTCGTCTTCCTCTTCCTCACTCCCACGCTCGTCCATACTCTCGCTCTCGGCCTCACGGAGTGCGACCAGCGTCGACAGCAAGTCGTCACCTGCCGCTGCCTCGCCGCGCTCGACCTCGCGACTGCGCTCGTCCAGCAGGCGGTGGGCCTCACGCTCGACCGTCTCGACGGCCCGACCGAACCGGCGTCGGGCAGGCGTGGGGAGCCACCGCGGGAGTGCGAACGACGACGGCTTGAACCAGAGGTTGATGTCGCTCGCCGCTCGCCGGAGGTGTTCGTCGCCGTCCGGGTCCAGCGGGCGGTCGAACAGCGTCCCGAAGAAGTTGTCCAGCGCCGTCCCGCTCAGCTCCTCGTGGAGTGAGAGTCGGCCGTCGTCGGGCCAGCGGTCGAGCCGTCGCTCGGTCAACTCGGCCATCCGGTCGGCGTACTCGCGGATCCGCGCGGGGTAGAAGAACTCGTCCAGGGCCTCGCGCTGGCGCTCCCACTGTTCGCCCGCCGTCGAGAGGACGTTCTCGCCGAACGCGACCCGGAAGCCGGGGCTCTTGGCGAAGGCGTCACGGTCGGTGACGAGCGCGCGTTCGAGGCTGTCCGGGCTGGCGAGATTGTAGAACTCCCCGACCCCGAGTACTCGCATCCGGGAGACGGGGCCGTACTCGTCGACGACGTCCTCGACCAGGGGCAACGGTTCCCGGGCGAACCGGACGGTCTGTCCGACGACCGGCGGCCCGCCGACCGACGGGGGCGGATTCGTCGGCACGGGTGGGCGTGCTCGGCGCGCGAGGAAGTAGCTGTCGCTGTTCCGTCAGTCGGAGGATGACCGCTTCCTCAATCGGCGACTCCGCTCGGGTCGACGACCTCGCCGGCCATCGTGTCGACGCCGACCTGGTCACACAGGTCCGCCAGCGGGCAGGCGTCGGGGTCGTCGAGACAGGCCGGTTTGCGCGCCGAGCAGGTGTCCCGGCCGAACTGGATCATCGCCGTGTGCCCGAACCCGCACTTCTCGGCGGGCACGTCCCGTTCGAGGTGTTCGCGGACTATCTCGTGGTCGGCGTCGGGCGGAGCGAGTCCCATCCGGCGGGCGATGCGGTGGACGTGCGTGTCGACGGGGAAGACGCCGCCGCGCCCGCCGGCGAAGAGGAGGACGCAGTCGGCAGTCTTCGGCCCGACGCCGTTCATGTCGAGCAACGTCGAGCGCACCTCGCCGGGGTCGCCGGTCGTGACGAACTCGTCGAAGCCCGCCTCGCCGCCGTACTCCTCGCGGATCCGTCCGGCGAGCGCGATTATCCGTTCGGACTTTTGATTGTACAGCCCCGCGGCGGAGATGGTCTCGGCGAGGCGTTGCTGGTCGGCGTCGGCCAGCGCCTCGGCGAGGTCGCGGTCCCTCTTACCGTCCGGTCCGTACCGTTCCATCAGGGCGTCGTGTGCCGGTTGACTCGCCACGTCGGAGGTGTTCTGGCTCAGTATCGTGCGGACGAGACACTCGAAAGCGTCGCGGCCGCCGTAGGCCTTCTGCCAGTAGAGCTCTCCGAGGCGGTCGACGACGGCCTCGGCGCGGGTGGCGGCCTCGCCGGGTTCGAACGCCGCCGCCCGGCCACCGCCCGCGTCGCCGCCGCTGATGTTGCGCTCCGGTTCCGGATCGGCGTCCTCGCTCATACCTGACCCCTCGGACTGGTCGGTGAAAACGTCCCCGGCAGCGGCGTCGAGCGCCCCAGCCACGGGACCACACCGAGAGCTCGCTCACTCACCGGGCTCGACTCGCAACGTCAGCGTCGCGTCGGCACCGCTGGCGAGTGCGGTGACGAGGTCGCGGTCCACGTCGGCCGCCGCCCTGTCGGCCTCGACCATCACGGTCCGGTCGTCGACGTAGTCGCTCGTCCTGACGACGTGACTGCGCTCGTTCTCGAAAGACAGGTCGGGGTCGCCGCGACCGACGACGCGCTCGGAGTGGCCGTCGGCCTCGATCGTCGCGGTGATCGTCGAGTCGGCGTCCCGGCAGGCGTCGACGAACGCCGACGAGAAGTCCGCCGGGACGCGGTCGGCCTCGACCGCGAGGATGCAGTCGCCGGCGGGCGTCAGGAAGTCGTCGCTCGAAAATTCGAGTGTGCTCGCGTGTTCCCCAGTGACGTTCTCGTGGCCTGTCGCGTGGACGACTTCCGTCAGCTCGTCGGTCACGCCGGCCGCTGTCGTCGTCGCGTCGTCTGTCATGTCCACTGGTTCGTGCGCGGGAGTACTTCAGGCGGACGGTCTCGGGAGCGTCTCCGGAGGTGGGGGACGTATCGCCGGGTCGTTCACGCGCCGACTGCTCGACGGGGACGAGTTCGGCCCGATACTCGCGGGCGTCTTCCGCGTCGTGATGGCACTCACAGCGGTCCGACGCTCAAAGAGTTGCCTCACACTCCCCAATCTACTTTTCGCCCGGGAGAGGAGAGGAGACGATGACAGCCCCCCGCTCGCGCACCCTCCCGAGTCGCCGCGCCCTCGGCGTGCTGTCGGTCGTCGGCACGCTGGCCGTCGTCGCTCTCGTGGCCGGCCCGGCAACCGCTGCACCGCCCCCACAGGAACTCTGTGGGGTCTGTGGCGACGAACTCGAACGGAGTGCCGAGGAGACCGGCCTCCCACTGACAGTCGAACACAGTACCGCGACGATCACCGTCGACGACGACGGCGCCGGTCACTGGCACGCCCGGGTACGTCTCTCGCCGCCAGCGGCCGAGCGACTGGCAGCCAACGCGACACTGCGCGAGCACATCGTCCGCGAGACATTCGACCGTCGGACCGTCGTCGACGACCCGCGGAACCTGGAGACCGGTATCGAAAACGACACGCTGGTCGTCGACTTCGACGTGTCGGGCGTCGCCAGGGACCGACTCGGCGTCTCGCTGGTCACGTTCGCCCCGCTGGAGGGCGCCGAGGGGTTGGTGACGGTCGCCGCCGACCGACTGACCGTCCGCGGCCCCGACGGGACCGTCCCGACTCGCGTCCCGGCAGACGCGACCGTGAACGGGAGCACCGTCGTCTGGGTCGGCGGAGGACTGGTCGGCGCCGGGCCCGCGCTCGCGTTCGCCGATTCGAGTGGTCCGGCGGGGAATCTCGCGACGAGCGTCGCGCTGGTACTCGATGCCGGGTCGCGGGTCGGCCCCGGCACACTCCTCGTCGGCGGCGTTCCCGCGCTCGTGTTCGTCGCGGCGCTGGGCCTGCTGGTCGCCGGCGACGAGCGATTGCCCGCCGTCTCTCCGACCACGGCCACCGGGATCGCCGTCGGGCTCGGGTTCGGAGTCACCGTGTTCGGCGCGCTCGGCGCCGCGTTCGGGACCCTCGACCCCGTTCTCCTCGCCCCGCTCGCCGTCGCCGCCGGACTCTACGCCGCCGTCGGCGTCGCACCGTTCGTCCTCGACGACCCCTCGACCGGCCACCTCTGTGCGTGGGTAGCCGGTGCGGTCTGTCTCGCCGCTCTCCTGGGGGGCGCCGTCTCCGCTCAGGCGCTCCGTGCAGTGCTCGTGACCGTGCCCGTGGTCTGGTTTCTCCCGCTCGGATACGTTCGCTCGGACCGCCGCCTCCTGGGCGCGCTGGCCACTGTACTCGTCGTCCTCCCGCTCCTCGCCGCGACACAGGCTGGCCCCGGCGAGACGTGGTTCGGCGCCGTCGTCCTCACTGTCGTGGTCGTGCTTCCCTGGACCGTCCTGACGGTCGTACTCGGGGGCCTACTGTATCTCGCGGGACGCACTGTCTCGGCGTCCCGGTCGGGGGAGGACCCGGTCGATGCGACCCCGTTCGAAACAGACCCGGGCGCGGACGGCGACTGACCCGCCGAGAACCCTCTCTTTTCACCTGGAGATACGCCCGACAGGGGCGGGACGTGCCGGCTTCGATCTCCGGCTGAAACGCCCCTACAGAACGGTCCGTACGGCTCCGTAGCGTTCGGGTGCCGAACACAGACAGCCCGGTAATGAAGGTTGCGGAACGCTCGCGGGAACGACCACGCGGAGACCAGCGACAGTCAGTTGCGAAGACGGACGCCGGTCAGCGGCACGGCACCGGTCGGCGGCTGGACGCCAGTCCCCGGATACGTGTCGGTCACCAGCGGTGGTGGACGTAGTCTTTGACGTGTTCTTCGTAGATGTCTTCGACGGCGCCGTGGGTCTCGTGGGAGAGGGGGTCGAGGTCGGCCGCGGCGGCGTTCTCGCGGACGTGTTCGTGGGACGTGGAGCCGGGGATCACCGTGGAGACGGCGTCGAAATCGAGTATCCAGCGGAGGGTGAACTGCGCCATCGTCGCGTCCTCGGGGACGAGTCGGCGCATGTCCCTGACGGCCGCGAGGCCGTCCTCGAAGGGCACCCCCGCGAACGTCTCGCCGCCCTTCCGGCCGACACCGGCCTCGACGCCGCCCTCGATCGCGGCCCGTCGGTGGTCGCCCTCCTCGAAGTCCTCGGGGCCGTCGAAGGCGTCGGCGAGCAGTCCCGACGCGAGCGGGACGCGGACGATGACCCCGACGTCCTCGTGGTTCGCCCGTTCGAAGAAGCGCTCGGCCGGGCGCAGGCGCAGCGGGTTGAAGATGATCTGGACCGACTCGACGACGTCGTACTCGATGGCCTTCGTCGCCTCCTCGACTTTCTCGACGCTGACGCCCCCGTGGTCGATCTTCCCCTCGGCTTTCAGGTCCTCCAGTACGCCGAAGGTCTCCGGTTCGTAGAAGGCGGCGGTCTCCGGACAGTGCAGTTGCACGAGGTCGAGCGACTCCGTGCCCAGCCTGTCGAGCGAGCCGGCGACGGACTCCCGGAGGCCCTCCTCGGAGTGGCGCTCGTCCTCGTCGGGTGCGGCCTTCGTCGGGACGTAGACGCGCTCGGCGTCGGCGGGGCGCTCGTCGAGTACCTCGCCGATGAGCCGTTCGGCGCGGCCGCTGCCGTACACCTCGGCGGTGTCGATCGTGTTCATCCCCGTGTCGAGAGCCGCCCGGATCGACTCTTTGACCTGCTCGTCGCTGGATTCGCCCCAGCTCGGGCCGACGTTCCAGGTGCCCAGCCCGATCTCCGTGACGTCCATGCCCGTACTGCCGAGTGTGCGTCGCTCCATGCTCGATCCTGGGGCCAACGCGAGCAAAAAGGTGGGCCTTCCGGCAGGGGAGCGCCCGAATCGACTCGTGAGTGTCGTCTGGGTTTCCCGGAATTTCCCCTCTCACAGGCCGAATGCCTGCAACGTCCAGAGTGTGCGTGTAACAATTCGAGCTCTCGGTGGTGCTAGGATCGCTGTCGTGCTCGCCGTGACCACCCTCGTGCTCGTGAGATGGAATCCCTCGGCGCGCTCGCGGTCGCTGAACGGGATATTCTCGCTCGAACACCCGCACCGCGCCGCACTCGCGAGAATAGGCCCCGCTCAGGCGACTCGGCTCACTCTGTTCGCCGCGAGCCCGCCTCGCCCTTCCAGTCCGCCAGGGTGATTTTCTGTGGGGTCGGCCACCGGGCATCTCACGCCGAGACAGCCTGTGAAACGTACTTCATCCCTGGCGGACTGAAAGGGCGAGGGTCGGTCGCGCCGAGCGAAGCGAGGCGAGTCGTCTCAGCGACCTTTATCCGCGCGGGCGGTGCTGAGAGCGCGGATATGTCGCTGAGCGACCGCGAGCGGCCCGAGGGCTTTCAACTCACGCTGTCGACTGCGGTGCGGTTTCCAGATCGAGTTTCTTCCACACGTTTACTCGATGAAATCGATGGTAACACGATTCCCTGTACCGATCATTCGTGGACCTGGCAGACGCGCGGCGACGAGTTGTTCTCCGCGACGGCGCTGAGAGCCAAAGAGCTATGCGGCCGGGTCAGCCAACAACCAGCATGGAAAACGTCCACCCGGGACAGCGCGTGGCGGTCCTCGCCGACGCGCAGAACCTCTATCACAGCGCTCAGAGTCTCTACTCGCGCAACATCGACTACGACGCCCTCCTCGACGCCGCGGTCGACGGTCGCCAGCTCACCCGGGCGATCGCCTACGTCATCCGCGCCGACTCGCCCGAGGAGGAGTCCTTCTTCGAGGCGCTGGTCGACATCGGCTACGAGACGCGCATCAAGGAGATCAAGACCTTCGGCGACGGCACCCAGAAGGCCGACTGGGACGTCGGGATGAGCCTCGACGCGGTGACGCTCGCCAACCACGTCGACACGGTCGTCCTCTGTACCGGCGACGGCGACTTCTCGCGCCTCTGCTCGCATCTGCGCCACGAGGGCGTCCGCATCGAGGTCATCGCCTTCCAGGAGTCGACCGCCGACGAACTCGTCGACGCCGCCGACCACACGACCGACATGAGCGACGACACCGACCGCTTCCTGCTCTGACGAGCGGCGACCCACCGTCGTCACAGGGCCCAGGTGTCGCGATTGCCCCACGACAGGGGCTGTCGAAACTGCCACCCCGTGTCGTTAGGGTGCGTGGTCTCGACGCTTCAGGTATGGGACGACAGCTCTCCGGAGTACCACTCTCCAGGTCGACACTCGCGAGTGGACTCGCCGTGTTCGCCGCTCTCGTACTGACGACCGTCCTGCTTGGCTACCTCCTGCGAGACGGCTTCCTGCTGACGAGAGTCCTCCTGTTCGTCGCGGTCGCGGGGCTGGCGTGGGTCAGTGCCCTGGGCGTCCTCCGCGGCCGCCCGGCCGTCGGGACAGCGGGCGCCCTGGGCGTGGTCCTCCTCGGGTTCTGGCAGGCGGTTCTCTGGGTTCCGATGCTCCCGACCGCCGGCCTCCTGCTGCTGGCCACCGTGCTCTCGTCGCCGGACCGGGACACCCGCCACGAGAGCAGTCCGACGTGAGTCGTTTCTCGACCACGTTCCGGTTCGACAGATTGATGCCCGTCTCGAAAGCCCACCAAAGTCCGATGCATCTCGTCCTCGACTACGGCGGCGTCGTCGTCGAACACGGCGACGAACGCGAACACGCGCACGTGCTGGGCGTCGACCCCGGGACCGATCCCTACCCCGGCTGGCCCGCCTACTTCGCGTTTCGCGACGGTTTCGTCCAGAGCACGGCGGAGTACGTCGACCTCCTCTCGACGCTCACCGGGGCGTCCCGCGAGGCGTGTCACGAGTACGTCGAGCGGACGTGGCTCGACCCCGAGTTTCCCGAGGCACACGCCGACGTCCTCCGGGACCTCGCGAGCGAACACACGCTCGTCCTCTTTTCGAACATGGCGCGCCCGTGGATCGAGGCGGTTCTCTCCGAGTACGGCGTCCGCGAGTGCTTCGACGACCTCGTCGTCTCCCCGGACCTGCGACGCCCCAAACCCCATCCGAGAGGCTATTTCGAGTGCCTCCCCGACGGTGACGAGCGCGTCGTCATGGTCAGCGACGAGTACAACGAGGACCTCATGATGGCCGAGACGGTCGGGATGACGTCGGTGTGGGTCGAAAACGACGACGAGACGCCGTACCGAGAGCCCGACGCCCGGATCTCGACGTTCGCCGACCTTCCGGACGTCCTCGCTACGGACGGCGGTGTGTCCGTTCGATAGCTCGTCGGCCAGGTTGCTCTCGTCGACTCGGTACTCTCGTCCACTCGGTGCTATCCACCGGTCGCGTCCAGCGCCGCCTGCCCTTCCTCGACCCACCAGCGCAACGTCTGGTGGGGCTCTGGAACGTTGGTCCCGAGGGTCGCCGCCGACCGCTCGAACTCCGCGAGCGTCCAGTAGCGAGCGTCGACCACCTCGTCGAGTGCCTCGGGCGTCCCGCTGACGTCGGCGGCGTCGACGGCGTAACAGAGACTCGTCTTGTGGGTCGCCTCGAACTTGACGAAGGTACGGGCGTCGAACAGCACGAGGTCGGCCGGGTCGACGACCAGTCCGGTCTCCTCTTCGAGTTCGCGGGCCCCGGCGACGTCGGGGTCCTCGTCCGCCTCGACCATCCCGCCGGGCGTCGCCCACAGCTCGCGGTCGGGGACGTCGACCCGCCCGAGCAGTACGGCGTCGCCGTCGAGCACCGCCAGTCTGGCCGTCGGGATCGGGTTGAAGAACACGTACTCGCCACAGTCCGCGCACCGCTGGACCGTCGGCGGCTCGACCGGTGCCAGCTCGCCTCCGCAGTACCCACAGTAGTCGGGTGGCTCGTTCGTCACGGCTGTCCCCGAGAACGACGAGGGTTGTGATAAAACTTTTCTGATACGAAAGATCGTACTATTCGTCGCGACGGTCGTGATCGGCGCTGACGGGCAGGAGTGTATCCCACAGGAACGATCGTACACGTTTCAGTATCCGGAGAGTTTTTCAGTCGAACGCGTGGAGATGACGGGGAGATGGCAGACGAGACCGACCCGGGCGGGCAGGGTGAGGAAGACGGGGTAGAAGAGGGAGACAGGGAAGACGGGGAGATCGAACACGTGCTCGTGACCAACGACGACGGGATCGACAGTCCCGGACTCGACGCGGTCGTCGAGCGGCTCTCGGAGGTCGCGACGGTCACGGTCGTCGCCCCGGCCGAGAACGTGAGCGGTACCGGAGCGAAGCGCTCGGAGAGTGCTACCTGTCGACGGACTGCCGACGGCTACGTCGTCGGCGGGTTGCCGGCGGACTGCGTCGCGTTCGGCGCGAGGGGACTGGACGTGACGCCGGACGCGGTAGTGTCGGGGTGTAACCTCGGACCGAACGTCGGGACGTACATGTTCGGTCGCTCCGGGACGGTCAGCGCGGCGGTCGAGGCCGCGTGGCTCGGAATTCCGGCCGTCGCCGTCTCGGCGTACGACCCCGAATCCCTGTTCGCCCGGCCGGCCGACGCGTTCTCCTACGAGACCGCTGCCGACGTCGTCACACACCTCCTGCCGGCGGTCGCGGAATCGAGTGCGAGTGCGGACGGCGCGGCGATGCTCAACGTCAACGTCCCGGTCGACAGCGAACCGCCGATGCGCCTGACCGAACCCGGGGACTACTACGACGCGTCGGTACGTCGGGAGGAGGACACCGTCCACTTCGAGGCGGACTACGGCCCGGTAAGTCGACTCCTCGACGACGACGTCGACAGGGCTGACCTCGACGTCCCCGCGGGGACCGAACAGGAAGCGGTTCGCGACGGCGTGATCGGGGTCTCACCGCTGGACATCCCGGTACGGGCGGTCGAATGTGCGGCGACGCGACGGGCGGTCGAAACGTACGAACCGCGGTGACGGTCGAGGAACGAGAACAGCCGACCTGTCTTATTCGTCGTCTGCAGTCTCGTCCCCGTCGCCCTCGCCCGCGTCGGGGCCCTCTCCTTCGGCGAGGTCGATCTCCTCGCCAGGGAGCGCGACTTCGCCGTTGGGCGCGTTACGCTTCACACTCTGAATGCCGTTGATAGCGCCGGTCCGTGAGGCGTAGCCCTCCCCGGAGTCGCCCATGATGTTGCCGTTCTCGTGGACGAGTCGCCAGCGGTACTCGCCGGCGTTGTCCTCGTAGAGTTCGAAGGCGGCGTCGGTGTAGTCGAGCGCGTCCGCCTCGGGGGCGTACTCCCGGACGCGCCTGACGGAGTCGCGGGCACCGCGTTCGGAGGCGAAGCCCTCGCCACCGTCGGCGACGATCTCGTCGTTCTCGGCCACGAGCCGCCAGCGCCACTCGCCGGCGTCGTCCTCGAAGATCTCGACGGCGTCCTCGTCGCCGATCAGTCGGCGGACGCTCCCGATGCCGTCCTGGGCGCTGGTGCGCTGGCTGTAGCCTTCGCCACAGTCGGCGAGGATCTCCCCGTTGCGGTGGAGAAGCCGCCAGCGCCACTCGTCGGCGGCGTCGCGGTACACCTCGAAGGCCGCCGGGTCGATGCGGAGGTAGCCGGCCTCGCCCACGTAGCCCTGGACGCGCTCGACTGCCTCCTCGGCCTCGTCCTGGTCGGTGTAACCCTCGCCGGAGTCGGCGATGATGTTGCCGTTACGGTGGACGAGTCGCCAGCGGTACTCGCCGGCGGCGTCCTCGTAGACGTCGAAGGTCCCCTGGCTCTCGCCCGGCGGGTAGGGGGCGTCGGCGGGTTCCTCGGGTTCTTCGACTTCCTTCTCCTGCTGGATCGTCTCGGCACCGGGCGCGTTGCGCTGGACGCTCCCGAGCCCCTGGCGAGCCTTCTGGCGACTGCTGTAGCCCTGCCCGCCGCTGGCGATGATGTTGCCGTTCCGGTGGCGGAGCCGCCAGCGCCACTTCCCGCCGCGGTCCTCGTAGAGCTCGAACCGTGCCTTGCTCTCCTGGGGCTGTTCGGCGACCGGTTCCTCGTCTGCCGATTCCTCGTCGACGGGGACCGGGTCGGCTTCCGGCTCCGGTTCCGCGATGGGGTCTGACTCGGTGTCGGACTCTTCGACCGCTTCGCCCTCCGGCGGGACGACGCGCGTGCTGATGACGGGTACGAGTGCCGCGCCGACGGCGATCAGGACGAGTCCGAAGGCGTAGAGGGTGATGATCGGCGACGCCATCCCGGAGTCGCGCCAGCCGGGGTATTCGAGGAGGAACCAGACGACGGCCAGCAGCGCCACGAGCGCGCCGGCGTAGGACACGAGCGTGGCCGTCCGTCGCAAGGGCAACCTGACGACCGGTCCGATCATGACGAGTACCAGCGAGATCGCGGCGAGTGCGATCCCGCCCTCCCCCGTGATGGACCCGGGGTCCGGATAGCTCGTCAGATAGAGCAGGATGCCGAGGATACCCAGGAGGATCCCGAACACGAACAGCCAGTAGCCGTACACCTCGTCGTTCGTCGTCGGCTGTGCGATCCGGTTGCGATACCACTTGACCATGACGTCCCCGTCGGCGTCTCGTTCGGACATATTACGTCCATAATATCACAGGGAGATTATATAAAGATGCGTCACAGTTTCGGACGACTGTTCCTGGGTATCCACCGAAGAGAGCCGGCGGTCGGGGAGACGTTTCTCGGGAGTGTCAGGTATCGGGGCGTCGAGCGTACCGGTTCAGGCCGGACGCCCGTCCTCGCGGGACCCGGAGAGCAGCGTCCCGGCGGCCACACCGGCCGCGCCGAGCGCGACGAGTGCGACCGGCAGCGCGGTCCCGACCGTGTCGAGTCCGAAGATGAACACGGGACTCACCCCGAGCAATAGCACGCCCAGACCCACTTTCCGCACGTCCACCTCACCCATATCCGGGTCTCTGAGTCGAGATACTATAAACGCCACGGGATCGGTCGCGCCGGCTCCTGCGGTCCGACGAACGCAACGCTCGTTCTACGAGCGGTGAGTGAGTCGCCCGTCTCTACCGTTCGGAGAAGCTCGTCCGGGGGCAGCGAGTGGTCGCCGACACGCAGAAGGACAGACAGGTCCGATATCCCGGAGTCACCGGCGTCGACCGACGATATCCCGGAGTGCGGCGACCCGGCGGGTGAGCGTGATCCCGGTGCTGAAGATCGCCATGAAGACGTAGAGTCCGAGCGTCGACAGCCAGACGACGATCATCGCGAGGATGGCCCAGACGTTACCGAGGTAGTAGAACGCGCCCAGCGTCATGAAGACGCCGTAGAGCAAGACGAGGTAGGGTCCCCAGCCGGTCGCGTGGCCCTTGCGCTGGCGGGCGCGGACGTAGCGTCGCAACTCGGCCTCGATGTCGTCGCGGTGAACCGTCTTGTCCCCGACCTGGTCTTCCAGCTCGTCGAACTCCGCCTGCAGGTCCGCGAGTTCCGACGCGAGGTACTCGACACGCTCCGGGTCGACGTCGCGACGATACGGCTCGTCGGCCCCACCAGGACCTCCGGGGCCGCCAGGGTCGCCGGGGCCGCCAGGGCCGCCAGGGTCGCCGGGGCCGCCCGCCCCGTCGGGTCCACCCGAACCACCGGAACCAGCCGGGCCACCCGAACCACCGGACCTACCCGAAGCGTCCGAATCGCCGGCTTCCCCGACGGGGCCGTCGTCGGTCTGCTCGTCGTCGCCGGCGTCAGGAACGATTTCACCGTCGCTGTCCTCGACGTCCGCGCCGCCGTTCTCGCCGCCGCCGGCGTCACCGGTCCCGGCCGGCGCGTCCTCGGGCGGGACGTCGGCATCGTCACCCGCGTCGGTCTCGTCGTCGCTGCCAGTGTCGCCGGTCATACGCGGTCGTTGTTCCTCCTGTCGGCTGGGGGGGCCTTGTTGGTGCCGGTCTCGTCGGCGCCACCGGCGAGGACGGCGTTCACCGCCGCGCCGACCAGCAGGACCAGGCTCCCCACGTAGAACCAGGTCACCAGCAGGAGGACGACACCGAGCGCGCCGTAGACGTCGGCCGCGCCCGCGAACTGTGCGTACACCTGAAAGAGCGTCCCCAGCAGCGTCCAGCTCGCGGCGGCGACGACCGCTCCCGGGAGCGCCAGCATCGGCGAGGCCGCCCGCTGGGGCAACAGGTAGTACACCGGAAAGAGTGCGATGGCGACGACCGCGACCAGCGCGAGTGTCCCGAGCACGCCGACGAGGACGACGCCGGACCGACCCAGCAGCGTTCCGACCGCGACGACGGCGGCGATCCCGGCTCCGACGCCGCCGAGTGCGACGATGGCGTCGCGGACCCGTCCGAGGAACGACGTCGGCGGGTCGACGCCGTAGATCTGGGAGAACGCGACGTCGATGCCCCGGAAGACCTTGAGCGAACTCCAGGCCAGCACGGCCAGGCCGACGACCGTCGCGGACGCCCGCCCGTCGCTCCCGAGCAACGACTCGCGGACGAACTCGCGGCCGACCGGCGAGAGGACCTCTCCCGAGGCGTCGAGGACGGCCGTGGCCAGCGCCTCGCCTCCCACGAGTGACGCGAGCGCGAACAACAGCATCGACGCAGGGACCAGCGAGACGAACGCGTAGTAGGCGATCCCCGCCGCGAGAAAGGAGGTCTCCTCCCGGCGCAGGATTTCGACCACCGCCAGCACGAGTCCGACGGTGGTGTCGACCTCGCTGTCGAATTGCACGTCTTCCCGTCCGGCCGGACGACTCTAATAAGTGCGGGCCGGCGCAGTCGCTCTCTCCGTTCCCGTGGCCGGGTTACGAAAGGACCAAGACGCGGCCGCTGTGACCGGTGTGCATGGAGCGCTGGCGCGACGAGCCCGAAGTCCGACTGACACTCGCCCTGCTGGCGGGCGCAGCGCTGCTCGTCGCACTCGGGACCGCCGGCCTCGACGGGTCGGTCGTCCTCGTCGTCGCACTCGCGGCCCTGACCGTCCTCGCGAGCGTCGTCGGGGGGGCCCTCCTCGATACCGCCTGGCGCCGCGTCGACCCACACGGCTACGTCGCGGACCTGTGGATCGGATTCCTCGTCGCCAGCGTCGCCGTTCTCCTGTTCCTCGACGCGACTCCCGGCGAGGTCCAGGCGCTCGGTGGCCTCGTCGGTCTTGTCGGCATGGCCAACTACTTCCTGCGACCGGTCTACCGGATCCTGTTCGCACTCGGACGGCGCATCGCCGGGTCGTGAACCGGAGGAGTCCGCGTGCCGGGCCCCCTTCATCGCCGAACGGCCACGAAGCGAAGCCGCCGGTACTCGGCGGTCCAGGACGACGATCCGACGTCGTAGCGGTCCGAGCGCAAGCGGTCTTCGACGGCGGTGACGACGCGCTCGCGTTCCCGTGTTTCCAGGGGCGCGAACAGCGAATCGCCGAACACGTCGAGCCAGTTTCGCAGACCTGCGTCCCCGTCGAGTGTCGTCGGTCGGTCGAACAGTCGGGCGAGTCGCACCTCGAACCCCGCCCGTTCGAGGACAGCGGCGTGTTCGCCCACGGTCGGGAAGTACCACGGGTGCTCGGGGTCGTACCCGCGCTCGCGCAGTTCGGCGCGGACGGCGCCGACGATGCCCGCGACGTTGCCGACGCCACCGAGTTCGGCGACGAACCGTCCCTCCGGCCCGAGCAGGCCAGCGACGCCCTCGGCGACCGTCTCCTGGTCCTCCCGGGGGATCCAGTGGAGCGCCGCGTTCGAGAAGACGGCGTCGAACGGTCCGCCCTCGCCGTCAGCAGCGAGCGACTCGCCGTCGAACGCGTCAGCGAGGGGCGCGACGTCGATGTCGCGGGCGTCGGCCCGGACGAACCGACAGTCGGGACAGGTCTCGCGGGCCTCTCGCACCATATCGGGGGCGCTGTCGACGCCGACGGCGACACCTTCCGGACCGACTCGCTCGGCGATGTCGGCGGTGAGGTGGCCGGTGCCACAGCCGAGGTCGAGCACTCGTTCCCCCGGTTTCGGGTCGAGCAGATCCAGCACCGACTGCCCGTACTCGTGGACGAACCCCACGTCCGCGTCGTAGGCGGTCGCGTCCCACTCGTTTCCGGGCGCCTCCTCGTCAGTCATACAGACCGGTTCCGGCGACGACGAATCAGCGTTTCGAGGGCGTGTGACGGTGTGTCACGATCCCCGGAGACGGTGTGACGCACATCCAGCTGCGACGCGGGTCGACGGCGGAATCGGTCCGGGCGGCAGTCAGTACGCCTCGACCAGTTGCTCGACCGCGGCGTCGACGTCGCGGGTGGCGAGGAACTCGGACATCGCCGAGCGGGCCTCGATGAACACGTCGGGGGTGACTTCGAGTGCGTGGCCCGCGGGGAACTGGTCGGCCCGCGTGAAATCGCGGTGTTGCTCCCGGAGGAACTGCGGGTAGTCGTCCACGTCGACGTCCGTGCGTGGCGGGATCGACCCTTTGACGCGGTTGAGCACTTCCAGCCCCTCCCGCGAGCCCAGGAACTCCAGGACCGTCCGGGTGGGGGCGTCGAACTCGGCGGTGGCGGCCGAGGCGACGAGATCGATGCCGAGCATGTAGACGCCGTCGGTGCCGGGGAAGTTCACCCGACCCCAGTCCCGGCCGTACTCGAAGTCGGGTACTTCGGCGAAGGCACCGGCCATCCAGTCGCCCTGGTTGAAGAAGACGGCCTCGCGGTCGACGAAGCGCTCGCTGGCGGTCACCTGGTCGATGAACGTCGCGTCGTCGTCGGTCAGGTCCCACACCGCCTCGACCAGCTCCAGCGCCTCGCGCATCTCCGCCCGGCGGGGGGCCGCGTTCCCGCTCGTCATCGCCTCGAAGGCCTCCGCACCGAACTGGCCGACGAACACCGTCGACCAGAACTGCAGCACCGTCTGGGGGTTTTTCATGGGCTGTGTCATCCCGACGAGTCCGCTCACGTCACCGCCACCTTCGTCCCGGCCTGCACCCGCGTGCGCTTCGAGCACCTCGACGAGTTCGCGGGGGTCGCCGATGCTCGCGGGGTCGACGCCGCGTTCCTCGACGAGGTCGACGTGGTAGAAGAGGTTGTTCATCCGGTGGATGTCGACGGGCACGCCGACGTACCGGCCGTCGACCCGCGAGCGCTCGCAGACGCCGTCGACGAACGCGCGCTCCCAGCCGTTGTCGTCCCACAGGCCGGAGAGGTCGCGAAGCGCCCCCGCCTGGTCGTAGGGGACGAGGTTCTGGTCGGGCCACTCGACGAACAGCGACGGGGGGTCCTCCCGGAGGATGCGGCTCTTGATCGCGAGTCCGTGGTTGTCGTACGAGCGGTCCTCGACGCGCACCTCGGGGTGGCGCCGGTCGAAGGCTTCCAGCACCGCGTCGAGCATCGCGCGGCCGTCACCCTCCGCCCAGAAGTGCGCGAGTTCGACCGTCCCGGCCCCACGCTGGTCCGCTCGCGAGCGACTCATTTGACGAACGTCTCGACTCCCGTCTAATAAACGCCGCTTCCGAATTATCAGGTCTAAGAACGGCAGATCGCCCGGATTCGGGCCAGTCGTCGCGGTACCCACGTGCCATGGCATCCGGTCGGCCCGGTGCCCGGAGCTGTCGGCCTCTCTAGGTGCCGTGCTGCCAGGAGTCCATGTACTCGCGCTGGGTGTCGGTCAGGTCGTCGTACGAGACGCCCTCGGCGGCGAGTTTGGTCTCCGCGACTTCCCTGTCGAGGTCGTCGGGGACGTCGTGGACGCCCGGTTCGTACTCCCCACTGCGTTCGACGAGTTCACGGACCACGACCGCCTGGATACCGAACGACTGGTCCATCACCTCGACCGGGTGGCCCAGCGCCACCGGCGTCGCGAGGTTGACGAGTCGTCCCTCCGCGAGGACGTTCAGCCGCCGGCCGTCGGCCAGTTCGTAGGCCTGCACGCCGTCGCGGGCCTCGTAGGTGTCCACCGCCAGGTCCGAGAGGGCGTCCAGGTCGACCTCCACGTCGAAGTGGCCCGCGTTCGCCAGCAGGACGCCGTCCTGCATCGCCTCGAAGTGCTCCTCGACGATGACGTCGCGGTTGCCGGTCGTGGTGATGAAGACGTCACCCTCCGCGGCGGCCTCGGCCATCGGCATCACGTCGTAGCCCTCCATGTGGGCTTCGAGCGCGCGGCGGGGTTCGACCTCCGTCACGACGACGTCGGCGTTCTGGCCGCTGGCTTTCTTCGCGACGCCCTTCCCGCAGTGGCCGTAGCCCGCGACGACGACCGTCTTGCCCGCCCACGAGAGGTTCGTCGTCATCGCGATCGAGGCCAGCGAGGACTCGCCGGTGCCGTGGACGTTGTCGAACAGTCGCTTCATCGGCGTGTCGTTGACCGCGAACATCGGGTAGCGGAGTTCGCCGTCGTCGTCCATCGCGCGCAGCCGGTGGACGCCCGTCGTCGTCTCTTCGGCGCCGCCGACGATCCCCTCGATCAACTCGGGGTGGTCTTCGTGGATGGCCGCCACGAGGTCCATCCCGTCGTCGACCGTAATGGTGGGTTCGTGAGCGATGACGGACTCGATGGCGGCGTAGTACTCCTCGTCGTCGACGCCGCGCTCGGCGTAGGACGTGACGCCCTCTACGGCGTCGAGCGCCGCACTCACGTCGTCGTGAGTCGAGAGTGGATTACAGCCCGTGATGGCGACTTCCGCGCCCCCAGCGGCGAGCAACTCGGCGAGGACGGCCGTCTTCGCTTCGACGTGCATCGCCATACCGACGACCTCCTCGGCGAAGGGCTGGTCGGCCTCGAAGTCCTCGCGCAGGGCGTCGAGGATGGGCATGTGCTGGCGCGCCCAGTCCATCTTGCGCCGCCCCTCCTCGCGGGCGGCGTCGGGGTCGTCGAGCTTGTCGGTGATCCGGTCGGTGGTCATGCCCGAACGGACGGAGAGCGGGGAGAAAAACCCCCTGAAACGTCACTCGCCGCAGGAGTCGATTCTGGTGGTACCCGGAGCGTCTGTCGAACAATCCCAGGACGCCCGACCAGCCACCGTGGCGCGCGCCGTCGAGCGTGCCCGAACCCCGTGAGGGCCGCGAGACGTATCGTGCGAGGGACGAGTAGCGCAGGAGCGTAGCGACGAGCAACGCAGGAGGTTGGGGAGGTGTGAGGAACACAGCAGCGATCGAATCGTCCGGTGTCTGTGTGACCGCACTCACGATCGTGCGATGGAAGCCTTCGACGCGCTCGCGGTCGCTGCGCGACATATCCGCGCTCTCAACACCGCCCGCGCGGATAGGGGTCGCTCAGACGACCACGGGCCTTCGGCCCGCGAGCACGTCTCGCCCTTCCAGTCCGCCGGAAGAGCAAGCTCTTCCGAGCCCTGACTCGCTTCGCTCGACAGGACGCCAGGACGATTTCTGCGGGGACGGCTACCGAGCATTCCACGCCGAGACAGCCTGTGCAACGTACATTTCCCTGGCGGACTGAAAGGGCGAGGTGCGCTCGCGTCCACTTTAGTCGCCTGAGCGGGCCCTATTCTCGCGAGTGCGGTGTGGTGCGGGTGTCCGAGCGGGAATATCCCGCGTGGTCCGAGAGACCGTAGCTCTCTCGTCATCTCGAAAATCTTCGATTTTCGGTGACAGCGACCGCGAGCGTGCCGAGGGCTTTCATCCATCACTGTGGGAAGCGGTGACGACAACACCAGCGACACCAGCAACATCAGCGACACGATCGAGGGCCAGTGGCTATTTGACCGCCCCCTGCGTCGTCACGAGTATGCGCGCAGCGGTCTTCACCGACTACGGCGAACCGCTCGACGTCCGCGAGGTAGACGACCCGGAACCGGACCCGGGCGGGGCGGTCGTGGCCGTCGAGGCCTGCGGGGTCTGCCGGAGCGACTGGCACGCCTGGCAGGGCGACTGGGACTGGCGCGGCCTCGACCCGGTCCCGGGCCACGTCCTCGGGCACGAACCCGCCGGGCACGTCCTCGAAGTGGGCGAGGAAGTCGAACGCGTCTCCGTGGGCGACCACGTCGCCGTCCCGTTCAACCTCGGCGACGGCGCCTGCCACCTCTGCAAGACCGGCCACTCGAACATCTGCGAGAACCGGCAGGCACTCGGCCTCCAACCGGAGGCACCCGGTGCGTTCGCCGAGCAGGTGCCGGTCCCCCACGCCGACCACAACCTCGTGCAACTCCCCGGGGGCGTCTCCTCGACGGACATGGCGGGGCTGGGCTGTCGGTTCATGACCGCCTTCCACGGGCTGGCCCACCGCGCCGACCTGGGTGCCGGGGACTGGTTCGTCGTCCACGGCTGTGGCGGCGTCGGCCTCTCTGCCGTGCAGATCGCCACCGCGCTGGGCGCCAACGTCGTCGGCGTCGACCTCGACGACGAGAAACTCGACTTCGCCGAGGACCTTGGTGCCGTCGCGACGGTCAACGCCGACGCTGTGGACGACCCTGCCGCCGAAGTGCGCGATATCACCGACGGCGGTGCCCACGTCTCGATGGACGCGCTCGGTATCGAGACGACCTGTCGCAACGCCGTGGGGAGTCTGGGCAAGACCGGCCAGCACGTCCAGGTCGGGCTCACGACCGAAGGCGCGGACGGCAACCTCCCGCTGCCCACCGACGAGATGGTCACGAGCGAGATCGATTTCTACGGGGCGCTGGGCATGCCACCCGAGCGCTACGACGAGATCTTCCGGATGGTCGCGACGGGGAAACTCGACCCCGCCGCGGTCATCACCGACCGCATCGGGCTCGAAGACGTCTCCGCGACGCTCGACGCGATGACCGACTACGAGACCGTCGGGATCCCCGTGGTCACCGAGTTCTGAGGCCGTTGGGATCCCCGTCGTCACCGAGTTCTGAGCGCGTCTGGTCCTCTGGCGTCACGGCGTTCCGACCGCGTCGGACTCGTCACAGCCGGTCGATCAGCCGCCAGCCCGCGACCGTCAGTCCACCGAGTGCGACGAACCCGCCGACGGCGACGGCGAGCGGGGCCAGATACCGCGTCAGCGGGACGTCCCGCCACCAGGCGAGCACGACCACGAGCAGACAGAACACGAGGAGTGCCGCCCCCAGAAGTCGCACCAGCCGGTGCCAGTTCTCCGGCAGGTATCCCGGACCGGAGTCACGCGGAAGGAGACCCATCTTCTCGCCTGAAAAACGGCCGAGTCGCGTAAATCTGTTGGCACTGGTCGAGCGTGTCGAAGGGAAAATCAGGACTGCGACTCCACAGACCGGCGTGGAGACCCGGTCTCGCTACCGTTCGCGACCGTCAGTTCGGTCCGTTACCGGGAACGTCGTCCGGCGGTCCGTTACCGTTGCCGTTGTTCCCGTCGTCTTCTTCGTCGTCGCCAGTGCTGTCGTCGTCTTCTTCTTCGGCGTCGTCAGCGTCGTCGCTTTCACTCTCTTCGTCGTCGGCGTCGTCGGAGTCGTCTCCGTCAGCGCCGTCTTCCTCTTCGCTGTCGTCGGACTCGTCGTCCTCGCCGTGCGGGCCGGCGTGGTCGGGCGGGCCCTGGGTCTTGTTCTCGGGGGGCCCGGCGTGGTCCGGGGGACCCTGGGTTCCGTTACCCGACGGTCCAGCGTGGTCCGGTGGCCCCTGGGTTCCGTTGCCGCCGGGACCCGCGTGGTCCGGGACCGCGTCGGAGGGGTTGTTCGCGAGCACGAACGAGGCGATGACGTGCCCCGGCGGTCCGTCCACGGCGAGCGGGTCGACCAGCGAGACGAACGCCGCGACGCTCTGTCCGAAGTTCTCGTACGTCGAGTTCTCACCGGCGACGAGTCGCGTGTCTGTCGTCGCCGACTCGCCGTCGAGCGTCGCCGTCACGCTGACCTCGACGTGTCGCGTGGGCGATGGGAACGACACTGTCCCGTTCTCGTCGGTAGTGTACGACCCCGTTCCGCTGTAGGTGGCGTTCTCGCCGACCGTCGCGACGTCGACTGACGCGTTCGCCACGCCCGTGCCGTTGTCCGTGACGGTCACCGTCACGTCGTCGTCCTGTGTCACGTCGACGTCGAGGCTCGTGTTGCCCGCCGTCGCGGCTGCCGACGCAGTGGCGATGGCCGGCCCCACGGCGGCACCGACCAGCAACACCGTCATCAGTATCGCGAATCCGTTCCTGTGCATACACTGTGCCCGTCGGACCCCACGTAAAAGGACCCACCCGATACTCACCCCCGATTAAGCCCGATTTAACGCCGATTAACTCGGTATCCCTGGCGAGAATTTGCGGGTACGATACCTTATGAACGGTTTTGCGGTCTATCGGCACCATCTCGCCGAGGTCCACTCTGAGTGCGGTCGAGTGTGGGCACTCCCCGTTTCAGTCGCCGCTCTCGGCCCGCCCGACGAGTTCGTGGGCGTGTTCTTCCGCCCGCGCTCGGACCGCGCGCTCGTCGACGCCGACCGGACACTGACGGAAGTCGACTCAGGGTGCAACACCAGCAGCCCCGTCGGCATCCGATCCGCGCAACGGAACGTCTCCGGAGAACTCGATCGCATCGTACCAGATCGTCGGGCGCTTGGCCCGCCCCTCCTCGCGTAACTCGACGAGACCGTAGTCGACCAGTTCGTGGACGTTCTCGGTGACCTCGGGCGGGTGGCGGTCGACGAGTCGCGCCAGTTCGCGGATGCTGTCCGGTTCGTGCTCGCCGATAGCCTCGAGCAGTTCGAGGTTCGTCGGCCGGAACACCCTCCCGAAGGTTTCGAGACTCTCGAAACTCAGTCTGGACGGTCGTGAATCGACCGCGCCACCGGCGTCTATCGCGGCGAACCGGTCGTCGAGGTCGCTTCGGTCCGGGGTAGTTCCGATCTGGATGTTGAGTGTGCGGGTCATGGTTGTTCTGTGTCGTGTGGTTACCAGTCGCGTCGTTTCTCCGCCGGGAGCGCAGCGCGCCATGCTCGATAGAGGGACTGGAGCCCAGGGAACGCGAACTCGAAAGTCCCTCCTCCGATGTGAAGTTCGTGTGGACCGTGGTGGTTGTCGAACCTGATGACGGGCTCGCCGGCACCAGCCTCGCCGTAGTGGAACGCGTACTTGACGCCTTCGGGAAACCGGTCCGACCGCGGAACCGACAGCACGCGCACTCTGGCGACCGTAGCGTCGTCGTAGGCCACGATCTCGTCTTCCAGCACCGTCACGTCGCCGCCCATCGTAACTGGATCTCTCGCCTCCGCTCGCATCAATGTTAGGGTCGAACCTAACGACCGTCTCTCGAGAACCGTTCGCCCTTCGCACGGGCTATCCGTCTCTTTCAGCCCGCCCGACGAGTTCGTGGGCGTGTTCTTCCGCCCGCGCTCGGACCGCGCGCTCGTCGACGCCGACCACGTTTCGGTCGCGCATGAGCACCTGGCCGTCACAGACAGTGTGGCGTACGTCGCTTCCCCTGACCGCGTACGCGAGGTGGCTGACGAGGTCGTGTGCGGGCGTGAGGTGGGGGGCGTCGAGGTCGACCACGGCCAGGTCGGCGACTGCGCCCGCCTCGAGGCGCCCGCCGTCGAAGCCCAGCAGGTCGGCGCCGCCCTGCGTCGCCATCTCGATGACTGCCTCGGCGGGGACGGCACTCGCGTCGTCGGCGGCGAGTTTGCCGATCATCGCCGCGTCCCGGATCTCGTCGAACATGTCGAGGTCGTTGTTGGAGGCCGCACCGTCGGTGCCGATCCCGACCGTGACGCCCGCATCGCGGTAGCGCTGGACCGGTGCCATCCCGCTCGCGAGTTTCGTGTTCGAGGCCGGGCAGTGGACGACGCCCGTCCCCGTCTCGGCCAGCAACTCGATCTCCGCCTCGTCGACGTGGACGCCGTGGGCGACGAACGTCTCCTCGCCGAGCAGTCCGACGTCGTCGGCGTATTCGATCGGCCGGACGCCTTTCTCCTCGACGATGGGGTCGACTTCGCTGGTCGTCTCGTTGGCGTGCAGGTGGATCGGCAGACCGGCGTCGCGAGCCTCGGGGACGAACTCCCGCAGATACTCCTCACCGACGGTGGTCAGCGAGTGAGGCTGGAATGTGGTCGTGATCCGCCCGTCCGCGGCGCCGTCCAGTTGCTGGGCGACGTCGAGGCTCTCCTGCATATCGGCTCGCGCCGCGTCGTCGTCTTTGCCGACCGTGATGGCCGTATGCCCGAGGACCGCGCGGACCCCCACCTCTTCGACGGCGTCGGCGATCTCGGGGACGTGGAAGTACATGTCCGAGAGCGCGGTCGTCCCCGATTTGACCATCTCGACGAGTCCCAGCATCGCGCCGACGCGGACGTCGGTGGGGGTGAGTTCGGCTTCGACCGGCCAGACGTCTTCCTGGAGCCACGCGTCGAGCGGTTTGTCGTCGGCGTAGCCCCGCAACAGCGTCATCGCGACGTGGGTGTGCGCGTTCACGAGCCCCGGGATGACGAGTCCGCCCGAGGCGTCGAGTTCGTCGTCGCCATCCAGCGCACCTGGTTCGGCCACGTCGAGGATGTCGCCGCTGTCCTGGTCGACGAGGACGTCCCCTTCTTCGACGGTTATGTCGGGTCGGAGTACCTGTCCGCCCGCGACGAGGAGTTCGCTCATAGCGTGGCTTTTGGCGGGCCCCCGCCTGAATCTACTGGTCCGAGAGCGCGAAGTAGGGGATTCGCGGGTGATCTGTTCACTGCGTGTGAGTTAGTCATCAGTTGTTCCAGATCGAGTGGGCGTGAGAACAACATCGACCGCAGACAGTGCCGCGCTCGACGTGGTGAGGTGAAAGCCCTCGGGCCGCTCGCGGTCGCTCAGCGACATATCCTCGCTCCGCTCGGATAGGGGTCGCTGAGGCGACTACATAAACGCGAGCGGCCCTCGCCCTTTCAGTCCGCCAGGAATACTTCTGTGGCACAGGCCGTCTCAACGTGGAACGTTCGGTAGCCGGTGCTACAAACTGCTCCCTGGCGGACTGGAAGGGCGAGGCGTGCGTGGCGCCACGCGCCACTGGCCGAACGGGGAGGCACGACCCGCGAGCCCGCCGAGGGCTTCCATCTCGCGATCACGAGTGCGGTCGAATCAGTTCAGCAGTCACCGGTTGCAATCACTCTCACTCGAACTGCACAACTGGACACTCGACCGGATTCACTCCCGACTAGCCCGGTCGCGCAGACGGTCGATGCGGCGGACCAGCGGCGGTTCCATCCGGCGGATAGCCGCGATCGTCCCCCACTCCATGGGTGCGTCGTTGAGGTCGGCGAACGCTTCCAGCGTCTCCTCGACGGTCTCGCGACCGGTCCGGGAGACGGCGTAGTCGTCGGCACGGTAGACCAGTCGCTGACCGGCCCACAGCGCCAGAATGCCGACGCCGACCGCGGCGAGCGCGACGAGCGCGTCGCTGACACCGGGAACCGAGACCACGCCGAGGACGAGCGCCGCGGCCCCACCGAGCGAGGCAGCGACGACGGCGGTCCGGGCTTCGAGGTGGAGCGAGCGCGCACGGCCGGCCTGGAGGGCCAGGTACGCTCGCAGGCGCTCGTCGTCGAGTTCCGCGAGGAGGTAGTCGGCGACGAACAGGTGGCGACGGCCGGGGACGCCGCGGAGAAACGCCGTCGCCTGCTTCGCGTCGCCGGTTCGGAGCAGGCGCACGCCCGCCGGGTCGAGTCCCACCTCCGAACAGAGCCGGTCGAGGCGCTCGCGCTCGTCGTCGGTGGGCGCGCGGGTCGTCTGGAGCAGGCGGATCAGCCAGGGCGAGCCGACGACGATGGCGAGGACGACGACCAGCAAGGCCGCGAGGAAGCCGACGCCGGACGTGATGTCGGCACCCAGCGTGACCGTCCCGCCGACCAGGACGACGACGAGCGCGAGCAGGCCGACCAGATATCTGACCAGCCGGATCGTGACAGTGGCCGCCGACAGTTCGACGTCCCTGAGCGATTTGACCGCCGGAAACGCCCCGAGGTAGCCGCCGAGGACTGCGACGACCGGCACCGCCAGGCCGACGACGAGCACGAGCGCGTCCGCGGCGGCGGTGCCACCGGGGAGCGCGTCAGCGACGTTTCCCAGCAACTCGAACCAGCCGGCGACGGCCATCGTCACGAGCGCGACCAGGTAGACCACCGGCAGGCCGACCTTGAACGCCCGGCGGAGCCGGGAGAGCGCGTGCGTCGCGTCGGCACTGTCGCGGAGTCGCCGGCCGTAGAGGTAGAAGACGCCGGCGCCGAACGCGGTCGAGCCGGCGAGCGCGGCGAGCGACCCTGCGGCCGCCACCGGGAGCGACTGGAGGACGGGCGACGCTCCCAGAACGAGGGACACTGCAATCGCTGTCGAGAGGAGGGCGGACATGTGCGGCGGTCCGCCCGCGACCGGGAAAACGTTTCCGAGAGTGACAGCTCCCCGACGCGTGTCCGGAACTACCGGCACGCGAGGTGGCCGACCGTCAGCGTCTTTCGCGTCCCGTCCGTCGTCCCGACACTGAATGTCGCGTCTGGGTAGCGTCGGTCGGACGGTCGAGGGACTCCGCGGCGGCGGGCGCGGGTGGCTGCTCGCGTCGGTAGCGCTCGGCTGGTTTCTCGTCCTCGGGATGCGCTTCGTGGTCCCGGGAATCCTCCCGACGATCACCGAGGACTTCACCGTCTCCGCCTCGGAGGCCGGCCTCGCGGTCACGGTGCTGTGGGTGACCTACGCCGTCATGCAGTTCCCGGCGGGGCTGTTCGCCGACCGACTCGGTGAGCGCGTCCTGCTGGTCGCGGCACTGTTCGTCTCGGCCGCCGGACTCCTCAGTTACGTGTTCACGCCGACGTTCGCGCTGTTCGTCGTCGCGACGGGCGTCTTCGGCCTCGGGAGCGGTCTCTACGGCCCGCCGCGCGGGACGATCGTCTCGAAGACCTACGACGAGAACGACGGTGCGGCCTTCGGGCTGATGCTCGCGGCCGGGAGCGTCGGTGCCGCCGCACTCCCCGCGGCGACCGGCGTCGCCGTCGGTGTCGTGGGCTGGCGAACGGCCATCGGCGTCGTCGCTCCCGTCTTCGTCCTCGCGGCCGCCGCCGTCTGGTGGGCCGTCCCCGACACGCGAGCGACCCCAGACACGCGCGCCCGGGCCGACGGCGACAGCGACGACGCCAGTCCCTCGACCGGCGAGGCGATCCGCGCGGCCGCGGGTGCCGTCCGTAACCGCCGGATCGCCCTGGCCGTCGCCGGTGCGACGCTGATGCTCTTTGCCTTCCAGGCGGCGACGGCCTTTCTCACCACGTATCTCACCGAGATGGAGGGCTTCTCCCAGGGGACCGCTGGGGGCGTGCTGGGCGTGCTCTTCCTGGTCGGCGCCGTCTCGCAGTTCGCCGGCGGCGGCCTCGCCGACCGCTTCGGGACGCCACGGGTCCTGTTCGCCATCGGCGTCCTGAGCGTCGTCCCGCTGGCCGCGCTCCCGCTGGTCGAGGGGAAACTCGCGCTCGCCACCGTCGGCGCACTCGTCGGCGTCAGGATGAGCATCGGTCCCGTCTCGAACGCCTACATCGTCGACCTGCTTCCCGACGACGTTCAGGGCACCGCCTGGGGAGCACTCCGGACCGGCTTTTTCGTCGTCGGCTCGTTTGGCTCGACGGTCGTCGGGTACATGGCCGACGCCCAGCTGTTCGACGCCGCCTTCTACCTGCTCGCCGCGATCACCGCGGTCGGTGCCTGCGTCTACATCTTCCTCCCCGAGCGGCCGTGAACGTCCCCGAGCGACCGCGGGTGGTCTATCCGGGTCGGGGCCGGACGGACATGGACACGGACACCGAAACCGCTTGCGTCCAGAGGGAAAGACAGTTGCCCGGGGGCGTACCAGATGAGGTATGCGCATCGCCGTCCCCAACAAGGGTCGCCTGCACGACCCCGCGATGGACCTGCTGGACCGTGCGGGGTTGCACGTCGTCGACGGCGCCGACCGGAAACTGTACGCCCAGACGGTCGACCCAGACGTGACGGTCCTCTATGCACGCGCCAGCGACATCCCCGAATACGTCGCCGATGGCGCCGCCGACGTCGGTATCACGGGACTGGACCAGACCCGCGAGGCCGAGGTCGACCTCGTGGACCTCCTCGACCTCGGATTCGGCTCGTGTCGACTCGTGCTGGCCGCGCCCGAGGACGGCGACATCGACGCGGTCGCGGACCTGGAGGGGGGTACCGTCGCCACCGAGTTCCCGAACGTCACGCGCCGCTTTTTCGAGGACCACGGCGTCGACGTCGATATCGCGGAGGTCTCGGGCGCGACCGAACTCACGCCCCACGTCGACATCGCGGACGCCATCGTCGACATCACCTCGACCGGAACCACCCTCCGGATGAACCGCCTCGCGGAAGTCGCGGACGTCCTCGATTCCTCTGTCAGACTCTTCGCTCGCGCGGACGTCGCCGACGACGAGAAAGTCCAGCAGGTCCGGATGGCGCTCGCGTCCGTCCTCGCCGCCGAGGACCGGCGCTACCTGATGATGAACGTCCCCGAGGCGGCACTCGACGACGTGAAAGACGTCCTCCCGGGGATGAGCGGCCCGACGGTCATGGACATCGCCGGGACGGAGGAAGTCGCGGTCCACGCCGTCGTCGACGAACGCGAGGTGTTCGAGACGATCAACGCGCTCAAGGAAGTCGGTGCCAGTGACGTGCTCGTCACCGAGATCGAACGGCTCGTGGAGTGAGCGCCGGTCAACGAAGCGTCCCGTCGAACAGGTCGAGCACTACCGACCAGTAGTCGGCACCGATGCGGGCGTTTCCAGCGGGCGTCCCGCCGAACGTGACCTCGCCGCCGGTCGTCGAACCCGCCGTCGGAAGATACGGCGGTCGGATCCCGTGCCCGGCATCCTCGTGGGTCACAGTCCGGACCGCGGCGTTCGAACGGTCGTCCAGTCGCTCCGCGAGGGCGGCCGCGTAGTCGGCTGACGGCCACATCGCGTCGTCCCCGCCCGCGACCAGCAGGACGTCCGCGTCGATGTCGTCGGCCGGGATGCGAGCCGCCTCGACTCGCTCGTCGGGCACGCGAGGCAGCGACCCCTCGTAGACGTCACGGAGCACGAGTCGTCCCTCGTCGTCTTTTCCGGGCGGCGCGCGAAACGGGACGTACGACAACACCTCGCCGCCGGCGGTCCAGGACCCCGTCTCGCGGTCGATGGACTGGTCGGTCGCCTGCCAGCGGTGGGCCGCGGGCGCCACAGCGACGACCGCCCCCGGCCAGCCGAACCGCGCGGCGGTGACCAGCGCGGCCTCCGCCCCTTTCGAGGTGCCGTAGAGACCGATAGGGTCGTCCGCGACGGCGTCACGTTCGCTCAGCCACGCCCCGGCGTCGTCGAAGTACTCGACCGGCACCTCCGCGAGGCCGTCCGGGAGCGGTGCGGGGTCGCCGAAGTACTGGATCGCGAACGCGGCGTATCCCCGGGAAGCCAGCAGCGACGCGACGCCGCGGGAGGGGTGGCCGTCCGACCCGTGCAAGACGAGTACACCGGGGTGTGGTCCCGGGCTCCCCGGCAGGAACAGGTCGCCGACGACCCCGGTGTCGGCTTCGCCGTCGGCCCCGAAGTCGGCTTCGCCGTCGACCCGACGGTGTTCGACGCCCGGGTCGTGTGGGTGCCGGACGGTCGTCGTCTCCGCACGCACGTCGCCGTCGACGCGTGCTTCGAGCGTGATCTCGACCGGTTCGCGGCCGCCACCGGGGAATCCCGCGCCGTCTTTGGGCGCCAGCGACCAGCACCAGCCCATCGGGGTGACGCCCTCGCAGGTCCCCGAGACTGGTGCCTGATCGGCCGTGTCGACGACGCCGTCCCCGTCGGCCTCGAAGACGGCCCGGGATTCACACCCGCCGTCGTACCAGTCGTCGGTCCGGGCGTGGAGTTCGACGCCTGCTCCCGGGTCGAGTCCCTCGACGCGAACCGGTGTCTCCTCGTCGCGCAACGCCTCGGCTGCGACGTCTATCGTCGGCATACCCCGTCGTTCAGATAGGCTGACAAAATGTTTTCTGGAGCGGTGTCACGACACCCCATGCGATAGCGACTCGAAGTCATCGAACCGAAGCTCCACCGGACCGAAACCACCCCAGGACAGGCTCCACCGGACCGAAACCACCCCAGGACAGGCTCCACCGGACCGACGAACGGACCGGCGTTCACACGAGCCCGAAGATGTTGTTGAGTGCGACGCCGAGGACGGCCGCGAACGCGAGGTGCAACAATGTCAGCGCGGCGGTCGGCCGCCAGGAGATCCGGTAGACGGCGCTGATCGCGACGGCGTCGGCAACGAGCGTTGCCACGAGGACGACCGCGACGCCGAGACTCGGCGAGACGAAGGCGATGCCCTCGATCCCCCAGCGACCGAGCAGGATAGAGACGACCGCCGGAGCCGCTCCCGCGTAGGCGGCCCGCTGGCTCGGCACGTCGCCGATGAAGAACGTCGCCGCCAGGTGCAACGTCACGGCGTAGAACAGCCACGCGAGCAGGAGCGTGACCACGAACGCGAGCACGCCGCCACCGGTCGGGTCCGGACTCGCCTGGAGCATGCCCCGAACTCGGTGCGCCCGCCGTTTGGCTCCTGCTATTTCGGACGAGCACGCCCGTCGCAACTATTGCCACGTTCGAAAGATACGGCGGCTACCAGTGTCCGGACGAACGCCTCTCACTACATTCGGTGCCGATACGTAACGATATCTCTCTATATTAGTCCGAGTCGAATATTTTACGGCAGATCGATGGACGCTGGTGCGACTACTGACGTATCTGACACGTCCAGTATAAAAACCCGCTCCGGTCGAATCGCAGGACTGCAGATGTGTGGACGATTGTCTACTAATACACTTCAAAAGATAATAGGATCGGACTTATCACCCGGTCCGTCAGACAGACTCTCACACGCATGAGACCGAGTGTGACAGTTCCGGAGTCGGAGCAGTACGAGTGCCCTCGCTGTGGTAACCGCGTCGAATCGCCGGACGACCGCTGGTGTGAGTGTGGTGACCTGTTGCGGAGTCTGTCGAACTCTCGGGACCTCTGACCGGTGAAAACGGGGCCGGAGACGACCGCTTCGCTGTCGACAGACCTGTGACACCTGCAGGTAGCGAGCGCAGAGAGAACGCGGGACCGGCCGTCCCGCGCGAAAATTTTCGACGTGGTGACCGCGACCACGTCACAGTCTGTGTGACGTCGTGCCTACTCGAGGAGTCCGAGGTCTTCGAGCCGGGAGACGATCTTGTCGACGGCTTCTTCGGCGTCCTCGGGCTGTTTGCCGCCGGTGATGACGAGTTTGCCGGACCCGAACAGGAGCGCGACGACGTCGGGGTCGTCGAGGCGGTAGACGAGACCCGGGAACTGCTCGGGTTCGTACTCGATGTTCTCCAGACCGAGGCCGATCGCGATGGCGTTGAGGTTGAGGTTCCGCCCCAGGTCCGCCGACGTCACGATGTTCTGGACGACGATCTCGGGGTCGTCGTCGACCTGGATCTGGAGGTTGCGCAGTTTGTCGAAGACGATACGGAGACTCTCGTGGACGTCGTCGGTGCTCTTGGCACCGGTACAGACGATCTTGCCCGAACGGAAGATGAGCGCCGCCGACTTGGGCTCCTGGGTGCGGTAGACGAGGCCGGGGAACTGCTCGGGGTCGTAATCGGCACCCTCCAGGTCCATCGCAACGCTCTGGAGGTCGAGTTCCTGCCCGATCCCGGTCGAAGCCACGACGTTCTCTATGTTGATAGTCTCTTTGGGGTCGACCATGTATCGACTTAAACGACGTATTTAAACTATATAAACTTTCATGGGTCGGACTGACAGGTCACACGCCCAGAGATTGGGCCGGGGAGTTGACCGGAGGGTTCTTGGCCGGCCGCGGGTGATTCCCGGGCGTGTACTGCCTCGAACTCGCCGGGCAGGACGACGCTTTCGCGGTCTGCGAGGCCGAGAGTGCCACAGTCGGTGTCGAGGCGATCGGCGCGGGACTGGCGACCGCGCGGGCGATAAGTGACCGGCTGGGTCAGCTGGCTTTCACCCGGCGCGCGAGCGAACTCGTCGGGACGACCGACCCGACCGTCGAGAGCGCCGCGACACTCCTGCGTTCGGCGTCGGTCGAGCACAGCGGGTCTGTCGAACGAAGCGGGTCGGTCGCGGTGCGAGCGGTCGACGTGCGCGGAACCACCGGTGTCGACACCCAGCGGGCCGAGCGCGTCCTCGGTGCGATACTCGTCGACCGGGGTCTGACAGTGAATCTCGACGACCCCGACCACGAACTGCGGGCGCTCTTTGCGGGGCCGCCCGGGAGCGACGGCGACCCTGGAGAGGGGGACGGACCCCGGGACGACGGGACACCCGTCGGACGAGACCGAGACAGAGATAGAGAGGCCGGTGGCGACGGGGGCGTCTGCGCGCTGGGCTGGTCGACCCACACCGTCGAACGCGGCTTCGGCGACCGCAAGCCGAGCGAGCGTCCCTTCTTCCAGCCGGGGAGTATGGACCCGATCCTCGCCCGCGCGCTGGTGAACGTCGCCGGTGCCCGCCCCGGCGCGACGCTGCTCGACCCGATGTGTGGCACTGGCGGTTTCCTCCTCGAAGCCGCACTCGTCGGCGCGCGCGTCGTCGGCGTCGACGCCCAGCAAAAGATGGTTCGCGGGACCCGTCGCAACCTTCGCGGTCTCGTTCCCGACGCGGCGTTCGCGGTCTGTCGCGGCGACGCACGCCGGTTGCCGCTCGTCGAGGACGCCGTCGACGCCGCCGTCGTGGACGTCCCCTACGGTCGGCAGTCGAAGATCGCGGCCGACTCGCTGGAGGCCCTCGTCGCCGACGCGCTCGCCGAAGTCCGCCGCGTCGCACCGCGGGCGGTCGTCGTCGGTGACCGCTCGTGGAGGGCGGCCGCTCGCGAGGCGGGCTGGACGGTCGAACGGCGGTTCGAGCGGCGCGTTCACCGCTCGCTCGTCCGGCACGTCCTGGTGCTAGGGGAAAGCCGCGTTCAGGGGAGATAGCGGACGCTGACGACGCCGGGTTCGGCACGGATTTCGACGCGCTCGACGCCGATACGAGCGGCCCGTTCGACCGTCGCTTCGTCGTCGAGTACGTCCGCGACCGCCGACTCGGTCTCTTCGTCGGGCACCGTGAGCACGTGGACTTCGCCGGTACCGGCGCGCTCGTGGCGGGTGATCTCCCCGACGGACTGGTCGGCGGCGGTCTCCCGGGCGCGCTGGGTGGGCGGTTCCTCGCTCCGGGAGGGCTCGACGGTGAACGTGCGTTCGACCTCGGCGGTCCAGACGACCTCCATCGGCGGTTCCGGTTCGAGCGTCGCTTCCAGGAGTTCGCCGGCCGCCACGCCGGGGTTCTCGGCGAGGGTGTGGACCTGTCCGTCGGTCACGTCACGAACGACCGCCGATCCGTCGCTGGCTTCGGTCACGTAGAACGTCCCCTGTTTCATGGCCGCTCGTAGCCCGTCCGTCCTTTTGGGTGTCGCGGTCCGGCGTGGACGAGCGAGCGCTCGTGGAAACGTTTGCCCGACGGTGTGTACACAGGTGGATGGATTCAGGTGGATGGATTCAGGTGGATGGATTCAAGCGCGTCGCGTGCGACCTCACGGTATGGAGAAGACGCCGTCGGGGACGTCAGTCGGCGTCGACGACCCGTACGCTCACGTCGACCGCTGTGACCACTGTACCGACGAGGGACGGTGTCGTTTCGCCGTCGAACAGGGCGACCGCGACCCGGAGTTCGCCGACGCGCGCAGTCGCGAGGAGTTCCGCTGTCCCGTCGTCGGTGACCTCGACGAGGAGGGTCTCACCGGCCCGTGGGACTGGGTCGACTGCCCGCACTTCCGGTCGCGCAACCACGACCGCGAGTGCGCCAGGTGCGGACTCGAAGAGCGCCGGAGCGCCCACGACGACGAGCAGCCGCTCCTGGAGGAACACCACCTCTCGTACGCCTCGACGCCGGCAGCCGGCTCGGACGCCGCCGGTGACGACCTGGACCACGAGATAACGGTGTATCTCTGCCGGTGGTGTCACGCGAAGATCCACGACTCGTGGGCGCGGATCACCGACGACGTGAACCCCGACCCCGAGGCTATCGCCGAGCGGGAGGGGCGCCGCGCCCGCGAACAGGCCGAACTGGGCTTCGAGTCGGCCGCGGAGCGCTACGACCGCGAGAGCGGGTCGGAGTGATCACACCTCGTCGGCGTCCTCGACGGCCGGCGTGATCGGCGGCGGGTCGCTCACGCGGACGGACAGCGAGGCTGCCGCGAGCCCGCCCACCAGGACGAGAAACCAGTAGTTCGACAGCCGGAAGAGGAAGACCGCGGCCGTCGCCGTCGCGAGATCCACCCCACCGACCGCGGCGGTCACGCCGGCCAGCGCCACCTCGAAACCGCCCAGCCCGCCCGGCAGCGGCACGACGTTCAGCAGCGTCACGACCGGCACGGCGAACACGACGAGCGCGTAGGGAACGGGATCACCGATCGCCGCGAAACTCGTGTACAGCGGAACGAGGAAGAAAAACCAGCCAGTGACCGCGAGCGCGACGGTCGTGGCGAGTGCGCGACGGTCACCCGCCAGTTGTCCCACCGAACCCGCGTAGGTGCCGACGACGTTCTCGACCGCCTCGGGCGCCAGCGCGGCGTCGACCCGTGCCGACAGTCGGCCGACCGTCCGGCGGAGCGCGCCGGCGACCCGGAGCGCGACCCGTTCGAGTAGCGGCCGGCGATACACCGCCAGGTACGAGAGCAGGAGCACGATGCCGGTGACCGCGACCATCGCGACGAGGACGTTGCGCAGGAGCGGTCCGGTGGGGCCACGGCGGGTGACCACCAGCAGTGCGAGCCCGGCGACCGCGAGGACGAGCGACGCGACGACGTTGAGGAAGGCAAACACCGACGCCGCGGCCAGCGTCGACTCGTATGGGGTGTCGGTCTCGGTGCTGACCGTGTAGGACATGAGCACCGGGCCGCCGCTCTGGCCCATCGGGAGGACCTGCTTGAGGAACTCGCCGCTCAGGTACGCGCGACGATAGCGCGAGCCCCCGACGGTGTAGCCGGTCGTCGCTACCAGCCGGCGGACAGCCTCGCTCCAGCAGCCGAGCGCGACGACGACCGACAGGAACCCGAGAGCCAGCACCGGCAACTCCGCCGTCGCCAGTTCCGCCGCGACCGCCTCGGGCCCGACGGCCACCAGAAAGCCCCCGACGGCCAGCAGCGCCAGCGCGAAACCGGCGACCAGCCGGGTGCGACGCGACATACGACCCGGGACGGCGGGCGCGGGTAAAAGTCGCCCGGTCAGTCCGAGAACGCCGCCGCAGCTGACAGCCCGGCTGTGAGCGTCGTCGTCACTCCTCGTCGGGACCCGGGACCGGTGTCTCCTCCCCGGGACCGAGGATCGGCGGCGCGGTACTCGGTCTGACCGAGACGACCGCCGAGGCGACCACGCCGACGAGGACGACGAACCAGTAGTTCGAGAGCCGGTAGAGGAACACGCCCGCGGTCGCGACGGGGAGTTCGACTCCGACCAGCGCGACGAGCACCGCGGCGAGTGCTACCTCGAAGCCCCCGAGCCCGCCCGGCAAGGGAACGACGTTGACCAGGCTCAACACCGGCACGACGAACACGACGAGCGCGTAGGGAACGGGGTCGCCGATCGCCAGAAAACTCGTGTACAGCGGGAGCAAGAAGAGCGCCCACCCGAGCAGCGAGAAGACCGCCGCCCGGCGGACCGCGCCCCTGTCGACCAGCGCCCGGTCGAACGCCGCGTAGTAGGTCTCGAACGTCCCCTGAATACGCTCCCCGGCCAGTGCCACCCGGACCCGTCCGGAGAGTCGGCCGACCGTCGCACGCCCGAGGCCAGCGAGCCGGAGGACGATCCGCTCGACCAGGGCCCGGTAGTAGTAGACGAGCGCACTGGCGCCGAAGAGGCCGCCCGACGCGACGGCGAGGCCGGCGAGTAAGGCGAGAAAGACCGGTTCCAGCGGGCCCTGCTGCCCGAGGAGGACGACCGTCAGCCCACCCGTCGCGAGGACGACCGACGACGCGATGTTGACGAACTCGACGACGGTCGCGGCGGCCAGCGTCGACTCGTAGGGAGCGTCGGTTTCGCGGCTGACCGCGTAGGAGACGAACACCGGCCCGCCCGAGTGACCCATCGGGACGACCTGTTTGGCCAGTTCGCCGCTCATGAACGCCGCGCGGTAGCGGGGCCCGCCGACCTCCTGACCCACAGTCGTGAGGAGTCGACGCAGTGCCTCGCTCCAGCACCAGAACGCCCCGAGGACGGCGACGAACCCGGCGACGAACACCGGCAGGTTCGCCGTCGACAGTTCGGCGAGCACGCGGCGCGGACCGACGAACCACAGGAAGGCACCGACCACCGACAGCGCCAGCACGAACCCGCCGACGATACGGAGTGAGCGCCGCATCTACCGGGCGGACGCGAGCGGAGGTGATAAACGCGCCGGAGAGACACGGGTCGGGACCGTGTGTTCCCGGGCCTGGTCCCGGAATCCTGCGTCCGGAGTTGGAAGCCTGCGTTCGGAGGTGAATTCCTGCGCGTTTCGGGGTCCTTTTGTCGGCCGGCGCGCTACGGGAGGCTAATGACTCGCATCGACGTGATAGACAACCACGGCCAGTTCACACACCTGGAGCAGCGCGCGCTCCGGGACATGGGCGTGGACGTCGAGCTCGTGGACAACGAGACGCCACCCGACGAGATCGACGCCGACGGCCTCGTCCTCTCGGGCGGCCCGGACATCGACCGTATCGGCAACTGCCCCGACTACCTCGGCCTGGACGTGCCGATCCTGGGCATCTGTCTCGGCCACCAGATCATCGCCCGAGAACTGGGTGGCGAGGTCGAGTCCGGCGACTACGGCGGCTACGCCGACGTCACGGTCCGGATCCTCGACGACGACGACCCGCTCCTGGGTTCGCTCGCACCCGAGACGCGGGTGTGGGCCAGTCACGCCGACGAGGTGACACGCGTCCCCGAGGGGTTCGAGCGCACCGCCGACAGCGATATCTGTGGCGTCGAGGCGATGAGCGACACAGACCGCGATTTCTACGGCGTCCAGTTCCACCCCGAGGTCGCCCACACCGAGCGCGGCGAGGAGGTCTTCGAGAACTTCCTCGCTATCTGTGAGTGACCTGTCGGACGGTCTGTCTTCGAACTGTTCGCATCCGGAGAGTGTCATAGAATCGTTTCCAAGGATTGTTTCACGCTGTCGATCAGTCCATCAGCAGTTAAAATGAGCGTGCGAATGAAGCACCGACGCTCTCTCAGAGTGGATTTTTTATTGGAAGGACGGGTTGTGTGACATATGCGTGATACAGAACTCAAGAGACGGTTAGATGGGCTTATTGTCCTCATGCTCCTGGCTGTGAGCCTTCTCAGTGGGTTGGTGTTGGGACGAACGCCCGGTGCTGAGACGACTTACGCAATTATCAGCTTCATCGTTCTCGGCCTCGCCACCTTCCTTTTTGTCCGCATCCGGTGAGTCGAAGAGCTATACCGACCGATCACGGATGACCTGTACAGGATTGGGAACTGTTCTATGACACGCTGCGTATCCGTTCAGACTCCGCTCGTTCGACGCTAGGTGTTCGTGTACTGAGCAGTGGTTACAGGCAGATACACGAGTAAGGAAAGTGGCTTCGACGACAGCACCGTACCCGACGCGATGCGATGAAAGCCCTCGGGCCGCTCGCGAGTCGCTGCGCTCCTCGCTCGCAATAGAGGCGCGTGGCGCCTCGCAGCTCGCGGTCGCTGAGCGACATATCCTCACGTCGCTTCGCTCGTTCGGATAGGGGTCGCTCAGGCGACTACACTGCACGCGAGGCGTGCGTGGCGCGACGCGCCACTGGCCGAACGGGGAGGAACGACCCGTGAGGCGGGGTCGCGGTGAGCGAAGCGAACGGAGTCGCCTGAGCGACCTCTATTCGCGCGGGCGGTGCTGAGAGCGCGACTACGATATCCAGGCGGTCGTGGCCTCGTATCCGAGGACAACACGTTCGGCGACGACGGCGTCGAGCGCGTCACTGGTCGGGGTGAAGCCACCGAGCACGCCAGTCATCGCATCGCCGGCTCCGTCCAGTAGACCGCCGACTGACTCGACCAGGCTGCTCACCAGCTCCGTCGCGGCGTGAACGACACCTGGGTCACCCGACGCGCCGACTCCGAACGACGCCGGTGCTGTCGTCTGGGTTCCGGGCGCCGCCGGTGTCGCCGTGGGTGTCTCGGTCGGCGTGTCGGTCGGTGTCTCAGTCGGCGTGTCGGTCGGTGTCTCAGTCGGCGTGTCGGTCGGTGTCTCAGTCGGCGTGTCGGTCGGTGTCTCAGTCGGCGTGTCGGTCGGCGTGTCGGTCGGCGTCTCAGTCGGTGTCGGGACTGTCGTCTCGTTTGGAGTGGGTGTGGCGGTTTCGTTCGGCGTCACAGTCTCGTTCGGCGTGGCGGTCGGCGTCGGCGTCCCGACGACCTCGATCGTGACGTTCAGTGACGTCTCACCATCGAGCGTCGCCGGTCCGCCGTCGATAGCCTCGGCGGTCAGCGTGTACTCGTCCGGCGCGAGGGAGTCGAGTACGACCGACTCACCGGCAGGGACCGGCACCGTCTGGAGCGTGTCGTTCCGGGCGAACACCGTCGCGTCGATCGGTTCGTCGTTGGTCACCGTCACGTTCCCATCAGCCTGTGAGACGCCGAGGTCGATGGCACACAACTCGACGGTAACCGGGACCGACTCGGCGTCGTTGACCGGGACTGCCGTCAGGTTCGGGTACGGTCCGGGCTCGTCGAAGTCCGTCTCCGCCGCCTCGTCGGCGGGCACGTACGCCCGGAACGTCCAGTTGCCCGCTTCGGGCGGCAGGTCGACCGTCTGGTTCCCCGCCGGGACCGTCGTAACCGTCCGCTGTTCGCCCTCGACGAAGCCCACGAGCGCGACGCTCTGGTCGTTCGGGTTCGTGACGTTCACTGACAGCTGACGCGTCGCGCCTCCGTCGGCGACCGGCACCGCACAGACGTCCATCGTCTCGACCCGGAGGCTGTCGAGTTCTGGTTCGGGTTCGGGCGCGGCGATCGTGAACGCGTAGCTGTCTTCGCCCTCGATCGGGACCGTCCGCCCGTCGGCCATCGCGGTGAGGGTGTAGTTGCCAGGCGCGAGCGGGCCGATGGTCACGTTGCCGCTGGCGGGTACCGAGGCGTTCGTGACGCCGCCGCTCTCGTTCGTGACTGTCAGGTTCACGGCCACGTCGTTCGGGTTCTCGACGGTGACGTTGGGCCCCTCGACGGCGACCGAGAGGTTCTCGAAGGCGACCGGTTCGGCCTCCGTTCTCGCCGCCGGACCGTACGCACGCTCAACGCCCGACTCCGGCGCGAACTCGCCGGTCACGACGTTCCCGTCCGTGTCGACGCTGCTACCGGCCACGAGCGTCCACGCGCCGTCGGTCGTCCCGTTCGAGCGCCACAGTCGGAGCGCGCTCTCGTTGACCTCCGCCGGGAGCGCCGCGTCGTCGTAGGGGAGTTCGAGGTCGACGCGTGGGTCTTCGTCCGTCCCGATGATGCCGACGAAGGGCGCGCTCTCGCTGTCCGCGTCGACGACCGGCGTGACGCCGTCGGGGAACGCGGGCAGGTCACCCGTCCCCGGGACCTGTCCGGTGGTACCCTGCGACCCGGCGATAGAGACGTTCGTCCCGGTGAAACTGACCCCGGCAACCGGGCCGATGTCGAGACGTTCGGCGACGACCGTTGCACCGTCGCTGGCGTTCACGGCGGTCGTCGCGCCCGACACCGCGACGTCGGTGAGGCGCGTGTCGCTCTCCTCGGCGAGTGGACCGGTCGCCACGGAGTAGAGCGATACTGCCGTCTCGACGTCCGAGATCGTGGCGTTCTCGACGACGTTGTCGGCAGAGTCGGTGATCTCGAACCCGACCGGCGCGTCGACGATCCGCGTGTCGACGAACCGGTTGTCGAAGGCCAGTCCCGCGAGCCTGACCGCCGACCCGGTGCTGTTCCGGATCCGGTTGCCATCGAAGACGTTGTTTATCGAGTCCCCGAGGACGAGGATTCCGGTGTCTGTCTCCTCGATTTCGTTGTCCGCTATTCGACCGGTCGACATGTCGAGACTGATACCGGTGTCACCGCCCGAGACGTCGTTGTCGACGACTTCGAAGTCGCCAGCGAGTCCGAGAGATATCCCGGCGTTCCGGAGGACGTTACGCTGTATCGTGGCGTTCGAACCACCTCCGGCGATTCCAGTCGAGTCGTTCCCTTCTCTCCCCCGAATCGTGCTATCGGTGACGAGGAGGGTACTCACACGGCCGAAGCTGACGCCCGTCCCGACGTCACTGGCAGTCAGGTTACGCACTTCCCCGCCCTCGACATCGGCGAAGTCGACGCCGGTCCCGAAGCCACTGACGGTTACGTTCACGACCGTCACGTTGGCGAGGTCGGTCGCCAGCGCCACGCCGGTACTGTCGGCTCCGTTGGCGCCCGACTGGACGGCGAAACCCTGTCCGTCGAGAACGACGTCGCTCGCTCGAACGTCCAGACACGGACCAGTGTCCGTCGCCGTTACGTCCTCGGTCAGGACGTACTCCCCGGGGTCGTCGATGACGGTACACGACGACAGTTCGGTGTCCACGCCGTCGCCGTCACCGTCCTCGGCCCGGATCGTCACGGTGTAGACTTCCTCACCCTCGACGAGGACGACCTCGCCCTCGCGTTCGGCGGAGAGGTCGTACTCGCCCGGTTCGAGTGGCCCGATGGTCCTGTCGCCGTCGGCTGGCACTGACCCCTCGAAGACGACACCGCTCGCGTTCTCCACGGTGAGGGTGACCGAAACGTCGTTCGGGTTCTCGACGGTGACGTTACGCCTCTCGACAGCGACTGACAGACTCGCGAAATCGGGCGGTGCTTCGGCTCCCGCGGCCGGACCGTACGCGCGTTCGACGCCCGACTCCGGCGTGAACTCACCGGTCACGATGTCCCCGTCCGTGTCGACGCTACTACCTGCTACGAGCGTCCACGCGCCGTCGGTCGTCCCGTTCGAGCGCCACAGTCGGAGCGCGCTCTCTTCGACGTCTTCGGGGAGCGCCCCATCGTCGTAGGGCAGCGTCAGCGACGCGCTCGCGTTCGGGTCCGTGCCCGCGATACCGACGAACGGCGCGCTCTCGCTGTCCGCGAACACGGCCGGCATGACGCCGTCGGGGAACGCGGGCAGGTCGTCAGTTCCCGGTACCTCTCCGGTCACCCCGCGCGACCCCGCTACCGAGACGTTCGTTGCGTCGAGAGTGATTCCGGTCACCGGACCGATCGTCAGTCCCTCGGCGACGGCCGTCGACCCGTTGTCGGCGTAGATGGCGGTCGCCGCGTCGGTCACCTCGACGTCGACGAGTCTGACGCCGCTGGGGTACGTGGTCGGTGGGTCGGCGATGTACCCCTTCCCCGTCAGCGAGACAGCAGTGTCAGTCCCGTCGACAGTCGCGTTCTCGACGACGATGTCGGTGGAGTCGACGACGTTGAACCCGGTATCGGCGTTCGTGATTTGCGTCCCGGCAAAGCTGTTCCCGTCGCTCACACCCCTGAGGACCACTCCCTGCCCGCTGCTTTCGATCCGGTTGTCCGCGAGGTCGTTGCCCTTGGCTTCCGAGAGAACGATCCCGACGTCGAATCCGGTCACCGTGTTGTTCGCGACACGGTTGCCGCCGACGATGTAGACCCCGATACCAGTGTCGCCGTCCGACACGTCGTTGCCGGTGACTTCGGCGTTGCGGGCGAGGGTGAGCTGTATCGCGCTGCCGCCCGCCGGCGTGACGTCGTTCTCGGCTACCGTGACGTTCCACGACTGCGTGGCGCCGATACCGGTCGTCCGGACTGCCCCGCTCCCCTGAACCGAACTGTTCGCGACCGTGAACTCGGTGACCTGACTGAAGTCGATCCCGGTCTGGTCGTCCTCCGGCGGGGTGCCGGCGACAGTGACGTTCCGCACTGCACCCTCCTCGGCGTCGCGGGCTTCGATACCCACACTGAAGTCTACGACCCGCAGGTTCGCGACCGTCACGTTGGACTGCGTGTCGGCCCCTTCACCCTCGACTGCCACACCGCTGGCGTTGCCCCCACTGAGTCGCGTGAGTGCGTATCCCTGCCCGTCCAGGGCGACGTCGCTCGACTGGATCTCGATGCAGGCTCCCGACTCGGGTACTTCCGCCTCGATGTCGTCTGTCAGGACGTATCGCCCCGGTTCGTCGATGACCGTACACGACGACAGCTCGGTGTCGACACCGTCGCCGTCACCGGGTCCATCACCGTCACCGTCCTCGGCCTGGATCGTCACGGTGTAGATCTCTTCACCTTCGACGAGGACGACCTCGCCGTCGCGTTCGGCGCTGAGGTCGTACTCGCCCGGTTCGAGCGGGCCGACGACCCGGTCCTCACCGGCCGGGATGGATCCTTCGAAGACGACACCGCTCGCGTTCTCGACGGTGAGGTCGACCGCGGCGTCGTTCGGGTTCTCCACCGTGATGTTGCGTTCTTCGACAGTGACGTCGAGACTCTCGCTCGCCGGCGGCGGACACCGATCGATGTCGACGACGAACGTCACCAGCCCGTCGACGCGAACGACCGTTCCGTTGTCAGTCTCGGCGCGGAGCGCGTAGCTCATCGCCGTGACGGGAATATCGCGAGTCTCGCCGGCCGGGACAGTGACGTTGACGACACTCCCGTTTTCGGCGACCCGCGTGACCGACACCCGCTGGTCGTTCGGGTTCTCCACGGAGAGCGACTCGCAGTCGACGGTCACGTCCAGACTCTCCAGGTCCGGCCGCTGTGGCGCGACGTCCTCCTCGACGTCCTCCTGTGCGCCGTTGGCGATCTCGTCACCGTCGGTGACGCCCTCGTTCGCGGCCGATTCCGCCGCCGCGGACGCCGACTGGGTGACCGAGACCTGTAACTGCGTGATCGAGACCGTCTGGATCTGGGTCAGCCCCACACCGCCCCGCGACGCTCCCCGAGCGGCGTTCTGGATCTGGACGACGTTGGCGACCTGCGACTGGGAGACCGCGCCCTCCGCCGCCGACCCCGCGATGATCTGTATCTGGATGATGTTCACGACCTGTATCTGGACGATCCCGCCCTCCGCGGCGCCGCTCGCGGCCGCCTGGATCTGCTCGACGTTGACCACCTGACTCCCTGCGGCACCCCGCGCTGCACCCGAAGCGCCCCCGCTCGCGGCCTTCTGGATCTGGACGACGTTGACCGACTGGCTCTGGACGAGGGCACCCCTCGCACCGCCGGTCGCGGCCGCCTGGATCTGCGTGACAGACACCGACTGGTACTGCGAGATACCGCCGCTCGCCGCACCTGCCGCGGCCGCCTGGATCTGCTCGACGGTCACGCGCTGTGCCTGGGAGATCGCGCCCTTCGCCGCGCCGCGACCTGCGGCCTGGATCTGCTCGACCGTGGCCCGCTGTGACTGGATGAGCGCGCCCTTGGCCGCGCCGAGCGCCGCTACCTGGACTTTCTTGACGTCGACGGACTGGCGCTGGGCGACCGACACGTTCCCGTCGGACTCGAGGACGCCCCGCGCCGCGCCAAAGGCCGCGGCCTGTCGCTGTTCGACGCTGACGTTCTGGCGCTGGGTGATGGCGCCGTAGGCGCTCCCCTGGGCCGCCTCCTGGACGACCGGGACCGCTTTCACGCCGCTGGCGGCCGCGGACTGTGCCGCACCGGCTGCTGCCCCCTCACAGGCGGCTCTGACGTCCCTGGCGTCCCCACGTCGTTTCTCCGCGAGCGCGCCGTGGACCGCCCCGAAGGAAGCGCTCTGGAGCTGGGTCACCGAGACGTTCTGGGTCTGGGTGAGTGAACCGCCGGTCGCCCCGCCGACGGCCGCCTGGAACTGCTCGACGCTGACGTTCTGGCTCTGGACGAGTGCGGCGTGGGTCGCGCCAGCCGCCGCCGCCTGTATCTGACTGACGTTGGCTGCCTGTGACTGGTTCGCGGCCGCTCCCGCGCTGTCCCTGGCGGCCTGGATCTGTGCCTGCGTCACGTCGACGCCCTGTAACTGCGCGAGTTCCACCCCGCGGGAGACGCCCTCCCGGGCCGCCGCGCGCTTCTCGGACCCGTTGAGCGCCGAGTCGGTTTGCTGGGCGGTCGTCCCCGCTCCCTGCTCCGACGCCGCTCTCCGTTCCGACGCTGCCGTCCACCTCGACTCCACTACCGGCGGTGACGACGCTTCCCACTCCGATACTCCGCCCACCGCCGAAGTCGAAGTAGCGTTCGAACTGAGCGGGGACGCACTGGCGGAACCGACCGCCGTCCCCCCATCGGGTAGCGGAGCGGCGGCACCGCCGCCCACGAGGAGGAGCGGAGCGACAGCCCCGACCAGCGCGACGAGTGCGAGCGCCGTGGCTCGACGGCGAGCGTCGGATGGAGGGCGGGCCGACAGCCGCGTGGTTCCGGACCCGTTCGGTGCTGTCGCACTCGACAGGGGAAACCCCTCTGTCGCACTCGACAGGAGAAACGAGACGACCGCACGCGGGCGGGACCGGCCTGTAGTGGCCGGCCGCCCTCGGTTCGGGCACATGATCGGTACTATTCCCCCAAACGAGCGGATAAACGGACACAATCGTTCACCGATCCGTCACTTCGGGCATCGACTCCCTACCCCGACTATCCCGGAGATACCGACAGCTACCTCCAGAGAAAACGCGACACTGCCTGCGAAGTCGGGATAACTCGACCGTACCGGGCTCTGCAGTCGGAGCGAGTACCCGAGTGGCACCCGAGTAAATTTCGTGGGAGAACACCAGCGAGGCCGGATATCCCCGAGCAGTCGTCGACCCCGGCGGTACGGCGACCGAAACGCGACGCCGTGTGGTCGACGCCCCGAATAAGCGGTGCTGAACGGGGCGAGTGACGCCGCTCCGAACGCCCGGTTCGTCGCGAAGTGAACACGCTCGCCGTAACCAGTTACTCCACCCACACTTACTCCCTCGTTCGGACGGTTAGACACGCGATAGCGCCCCAGCGACCGGATCCGGGAAGGGGTCCGAAAGACCATCTTTAAAGTAACCGTACGTCTTTTGGGGTGTAAGAGCGGCGGACGCCCCGGTACGGGGCAGGGTGGAACCAACCATGACGACGACCCAGGGCAACCTCGCCAGTCTGTCGCGGTTCGTCGTGCGCGCGCCCAGCTGGTACTCGAGCGTCTTCGTCGCGCTGTTGCTCGCGGCCGTGACCGGCGTCGCCGCGTTCAACTCGCGGTTCGTCCTCGAGGACGCCTGGGAGGGGATCTTCTACGTCGGCTTTCCCACCGTGGTGGCGGGCGTCTTCACGCCGTGGGTCGACCGGAAACTCGGCGGGAAACTCTCGCGCAACGGCTCGTCGCTGCTGGCGCTGACCTGCGAGTTCGTCGCCGTCGCAGCGCTGACAGTCGCCGCCGTCATCGCGCTCGTTACCCCGCTCGAACAGGCGTTCGTCGTCGACGCGCTGCTGGTCGCGCTCGCCTCCATCTTCGCGATGCGCCTGTTCGTCCTCATGGCCGTCTCGAGACACTCGTTGCCGGTCGCGGCGATCCCCGCGAGCCTCCAGACCGTCGTCGCGGCCGGACTCCTGTTCGTCTACAGCGGGACGATGCGCTACCTGGAGTTCGGCGGCGGTCCCGTCGCCCGGGCCTTCCTCTACCGACCGGAGGAAGCACCTGTCCGGATCCAGCAGCTCAACTACATCGACCCCGCGAAGTTCGCCATCCTGGCGACGATCTGTCTGGTCTACGCCGGAGCGGTCTGGCTGTTCGTCACCGTCATCGACCAGCCCTGGAAGCGCAGTCTCGGCGTGAGCGTCCTCGACTTCGTCGGCGGGTTCATCGGCCACATCGCCGAGGGCACCCGCGAACTGGAGACGTTCTTCGAGGACATCGGCGAGGAGGCCATGGTACCCGTCACCGTCGTCTCCGTGCGTCGCCCCGACGGCGGCGAGAAAGCCCGGTTCGTCCTCCCGATGCTTCACCCCGGGCCGATGGGCGACATCGGCGGCGGCAACCTCCCCAACCGCATCGCGTCGGAAGCCGACGGGCTGGCCTTCCCGCCCCACGCGACCGCCGGTCACGACTTCAATCTCGTCACCGAACGGGAGGTCGACACCGTCATCGACGCCGCCGAGACTGCCTATCGGCGCATCGAGTACGACGACACCGCCACCGAGTCGATCCGGGTCCAGCAGGGCGAGGCGACGGTGACCGGTCAGGCCCTCGGCGACGGCGCGCTCCTCGTGAACACGTTCTCGCCCAACCCCGCCGACGACGTCGAGTACGCGGTCGGTCTCTCGGCGGCCGCCGAAGCCCGCGTCAGCGGTCTCGACGACGTGATGCTCGTCGACGCCCACAACTGCAACGACGGCCTCGACGGCGAGGACCTCGGCCACGTCGTCCCCGGGAGCGAGCGCTCGTTCGACATGATCGAGGGCGCCGGCACCGTCGGCGAACACCTCGCCCGCGCCCCGCGTGGCCAGCTCCGCGTCGGCGTCGCCCACGACGAGACTGACTGGACGCCCGAAGACGGGATCGGTCCGCTGGGCGTCCGCGTCGCCGTCTTCGAGGTTGGCGACCAGCGCACTGCCTACGTCCTCGTCGACGGCAACAACATGGAACCGGGCGTGCGCGAGCAGATCGTCGACGCGGTCGACGGGGTCGACACCCTCGAAGTGATGACGACCGACACACACGTCGTGAACACCGTCGACGCCGAGAACCAGGTCGGCGACGAGATCGACCCCGCGGAACTGGTCGCGATAATCGACGAACTGGTCGACGACGCCGTCGCGGATCTCGAACCCGTCGAGGTCGGAACGGCCAGCGAGACCGCGCGAGTGACCGTCTTCGGCAACGACCGCACCGAGATGCTCGCCTCGACGGCCAACGCCGCGATCTCGATGGGCGCGCCCCTGGCCGCCGCGATCATCTTCGCGTCGCTCGCCGTCTCCGCGCTCATCTTCGTCCTCGCCAGCCTCTGAACGGATCGAGAGCGTCTCGTAGAACTGCTTTCACACCGGTTCGCTGCTCCCTGCCGAACGATATGTACAGGGACTCGCGTTAACATCGTTTTCAGCCTGTAGTGGTGTGGAAGAAAGTGGATCCCGCAACCGCACTCCAGTCGACGTCGTGAGATGAAAGCCCTCGGGCCGCTGGCGGTCGCTGTCTCCGAAAATCGAAGATTTTCGGGATGACGAGAGAGCTACGGTCTCTCGAACCAAGCGGGATATTCTCGCTCGGACAGCCGCACCGCACAGCACTCGCGAGAATAGAGCCCGCTCAAGCGACTCCGTTCGCTTCGCTCACCGCCAGCGACCCTCGCCCTT